>FWWM01000045.1_pt1 | contig 378769 bp, 328 predicted proteins | sample 2228351 | NCBI WGS metagenome assembly FWWM01 (sample SAMEA103939774, study PRJEB20133) | metagenome | reverse complement strand
GGATACACTATACTAGTAGGTAAATGTGCATCCGATATAAGCCCCATGAGGACTGAAGCCGCCCTTACAGGGCTCCGGCGGGATCTGTTGTTGGCCGGGTTCCTGGGGCGGCGCCCTGCGGGCTTGCCCCAGGCTCTGATGCTGCGACGACGCCTTCGGCGTCTTTTCATCGCTTGTGCGGGTTACGGGTCCGGCCGGACACCCGTCTGCTCGGCGGGGCGAGCACCTTCGGCGCCTCCTCACCGGTCGCGGGGGCTGCGGAGAATACCCCGCAGGGGTACGACACCGGCAGCTCGAACCGTCCGGCGAGACCCCGGGACACGGACGGCAGCCCAGGAGGGAGAAGCACGAAGAAAGCGTGCGACAAAGTCAGGATCCCTGCGGGACACCGGCGGAGGGCGACGCCCCACTGCCGGTGTGCGAGCGATGCGCGTATATCCGGAACGCAGCGCGGATTTCACCCAACAAGCTATGCTCGCGCTCCCGGGCCTCGAAGTCTTGACACCCGCTTTCCAGTCTGCGAGAGACCCGAGAGGGAGGGGTGCTTATGGACGATCTGGACTACTTGGAGTGGGGCGCGAGCAGCCGTTTTTACGCTGAAAAGCCGCGGCTTTGGCCGTTTTCTCCATATATCCGGGAAGAACCGGACGCTCTTGCGCAACGGTGGGAGGCCGAACTGGAGGCCGCCTCACGCGGGATCAGGGAAGAAGTGGAGAAGGCCGCCCGATTCTGGAACCAGACGATTCGGGAGCACATTCGAACCGAAACGGGACTCCGGTTGGCCTCTGGGGAACAGCGGCGGGGTGTTCCGGTCAGGGTCGTTTCGGAAATCCCGCTCCCCGTTCGGAGAGTTTTCGAGATCTCGGCTGAGTGGAGCCGGCTCATCCTGAATCGCCCGAAACTGCTCAAGGCGATAGAGGGCACCGAATTCATGCGAACCCACTTCTCCGCGGCGGACAGGCTCGTAGGCGACCGGGGGCTGTCCAGCCCCGACGAGATTGCCAAGGTCGAGGAAACGGCTCGTAGGTGGCTGGAAAAGCTGGACGAGTTTATGAAGCAGACCGAGCTTGTTCAAAGCATCCTCGGTCAGTCGATTGACGTTCTGGGTGCGTATTTTTTCAGGTTGCCGGAAGTCCGCCTCTACTGGGTGGTTATCGGTACTGTGGCTCTGCTGATCGGAGTGTCTGTTGAAGCCTTGACCATTGTCGTTTTGACTCATGAGTTGGCTCACGCCTATACCCACTTGGGAATCGATATTGACGGTGTTTCATGGGACACAGAAGCATTCGCCAAGACGGATATCTTTATCGTCGAAGGCTTGGCACAGTTCTACACTTGGCTTGTTTGCAGGCGCCTCGAACCCCGAGAGGGCAGTGCTTCAACAGCCTACAAGGCCCTTCTTGCTTACCAAGCCGCCCCCTACAAAGTTCATGAGGAGTGGGTCCAGAATGATGCAAAGCCGGCCGAAATCATTCGCGCGAGCATGATCGAATGCCGCTCAAAGCATCTCCTGCGCCACCCGGACTTCAGGAACGCGCTTGACAGGTACCGTCAGGCTCTTCGGGGTCGCAGCCCTATTATTAGTGTCGATCGGTGACTGTCGCGTGCATGACACTAGGCGTGCCCAACGCGCGAAGGCGCGAGGGGTGCATCAAGAGCCGCGATAACACTTCGCTTGTCGTCCAGCCGCACTCACCTCTCGCCCGCGAAGCCCGCGCGGCGGGCCGAGCCTCGATCTCTGGTGCGACCGGCATTCCCGCCGGGTTCAGGGAGTACCCCGTGGGGGTACGACAATGGCAGCCCGGGGTCGAGCCGTCCGGCGAGACCCCGGGACAGAGACAGCAGCCCAGGAGGGAGAAGCACGCTGAAAGCGTGCGACAAAGCCGGCATCCAACCTGCGGGAGTTGGGCCATTGAACGCTACGTTGATCAGGCGTCCTAGCGGCGTCCATAATGAACGTAGCGTTAAACAAGCTGCGCTCCAGTCCCCATGAACAACGCAACCGGGAACAAGGCCCAAGAACGAAGGTCCAAGCCCTGAAAGGGCGGCCGCAGTTCCGTCCTCCGTCCGGCCTCAGGGCAGCGCGCCGCGAAACCCGCGGCAGAGGGCTGAACCCTCCGCGGGCCTCGCGCGTCCGGAGCCCCTCAAGATTACCTGTCCCCCTGACGATAAGATGGACACCATGTCTCCTCCCTCCGCCCAAGGGATCGCGGCGGCTGTCCGCCGGCAGGTCGCTGCGGTCTGCCTCGTCTACATCGTCGCGGGTGGCTTGTGGATCCTCTTTTCCGACTGGATCGCTACCCAGGTGGCCGGCCTGGCGGTCACCGACCTCACCCGCCTGCAAAGTTACAAGGGGCTCTTCTACGTCTTCGGGACCGCCGCCATTCTGGCAGTCTGGCTCCACCGCCACCTGACCCGTCGCCTCCAGATTGAACACGAACTGGTCTACGCCGAGGCCGAAGCACGGGCCCAGGTCGAGGCTCTCCGGCGTACCAACGAACTGCGCCGGCGGGAAGAAAACCTCCGTTCCCGACTCTTCGACTGCTCTGGCTTTCCGCTTTGCATCCTCGATCTGGCGGGCAAGTTCGAAGAAGTCAACCCGGTATGGACCAGCATCCTCGGCTGGACCCACGAAGAAACCCTGTCCCGCCGGTTCCTTGACTTCGTCCACCCCGATGACGCCCATGACGTCGCCGAAAACTTCAACCATGTGCTGCAGGGCCGGCAGGTCGAATTCGAGTGCCGCTGTCTGGCCCAGGACGGCAGTCACCGCACGTTCTCCTGGAACGTGGTCACGGTCCCCGAGGAACGTCTGATCTTTGCCGCCGGACGGGACGTTACGGAACGGAAATCCCTGGAAGCGCAGCTCCTGCAGGCCCAGAAGATGGAGAGCATCTGCCGCTTGGCCGGCGGTATCTCCCATGACTTCAAGAACCTCCTGACCGTCATCACCGCCCACAGCCAGCTTCTGCAGCTGGCGCCGACCACCGAAGACCCCACACGGGAAGCGCTCCGCGAGATCGAAGATGCCGCTCATCGGGCGGCGGAGCTTGCAAACCGTCTGGCGGTGCTCGGTCGCACCCAGGTCGTCCAGCCGACGGTAGTCGACCTGAACGAAATCGCCACTGGAATGCGGGAACTGATCCAGCGGGTTCTGCTGGACAGCATCCATCTGAAGCTGGACCTGCATGACGGGCCGGCGACCGTTCGGTGCGATCCCACCGAGCTGGAACAGGTCCTCATGAACCTCGCCATCAATGCCCGGGATGCAATGCCGGGCGGGGGGAACCTCACCATCCGGACCCGTCGCGTCAGGAATGAAGCCGGCTCCCGGGTCGCTTTCCCCCTGCTGCCCCCTGGCCGCTACGAAATGCTCGAGGTGGAAGACACCGGCACCGGGATCCCCTCCGAGATCCAGGAGAAGATCTTCGAACCGTTTTTCACCACCAAACCTCCCGGCCAAGGGACCGGACTCGGCCTCTCAACCGTTTACGGCATCGTCCGGGGCGCCGGGGGACAGGTGCTGCTGGACAGCGAAGTCGGCCGCGGGACCACCTTCCGGATCCTCCTGCCGCGACTGGTGGCGCAAAAGCCAACTCCGGACGCACCCCCGTCCCAGCCGCCTACGCCTGGAGACGAGACCGTGCTGGCGGTGGACGACGACCCGTATCTGCATCGGGTGGTCTCTCGTTTGGTCCGCTCCTGGGGCTACAACGTCCTCTCCGCCCAGACTCCGGCCGAAGCCCTGGAAACGGCCACGCAGTATCCAAAACCAATCCATCTGATGATCACGGACCTTGTGATGCCCGGACTGAGCGGAGTCGAACTGGCCCGCATCCTGAGGGAGACCCGGCCGGAACTGCGGGTCCTCTACGCTTCGGGATACGGGCCGGAGGTGCTGGCGCAATACGATGTCGATGCCGCCGACCGGAATTTCGTGGCCAAACCCTTCGAGCGAACCGTCCTGGCCGTGAAGATCCGTGAGGTTCTTGACGCACCGTTGCCGGCGCGCAAGAGCGGCGACGGTCGCAAACAGCCGCGGCAGGCTCAGGCGTGACCGCTTTCTCCCGGGCGGAATCCCGCGGGAGGCGCAATCTTCATGCGGGTTCCATCGCCGGCGGTCCGGTTTCCGGATCTTCGATCAGCCGGTTGATCTCCTCGTAACAGCGTTCACAGACGCCGTGAGTAAGTTGAGGCAGCCGCTCGCGGTTGAACAGCTCCAGCCGCTCTGTCGCAACTTCCACCTCCAGCCAGTCCCCTCCCACGTCGACCCGCTTGCACCAACTGCAGATCCGTACAAACTCGTCGTCCGCCTGCCGGCCCACAACCAGGAGGTGCTGCGGAGGGCGCCGGACAACCTTCAGGATGGTCGAAGTCAATGCGAACCCGGCAGAGCAAAGCTCGATCTCCAGGCGCAGGAACCGCTTCAGGGTAGGCGAATCACAACGGATCCCGAACCCGATCCGTCTGCCGGCCTCAGCAACCCGTCCGAACAGCAGCCGGTAGATCTGTTTCGTGGTCAAGTCGGCGATGGAAAGCAGGACGGAACGCCCCAAGACTCCTGGCGGCAACAGCTCAGGTGCCCCGTTGGCCAGGGCGAACTCCGGTCCACCACATAGCGGCACACGGCAGGCTCATTGTTCCATGCCGGCGCTTCTTCCGGCGGTATGGCAGCCTGCTTCCGGGAAGTCATTGCAGAGAAATCCTCTCACACTTCTCCCCCCACGGTCGTGACCTGTCCCCTTCACTGGCGTTGACCTGTCCCCTTCACTGGCGTGACCTGTCCCCACCGTGACCTTCAGGGAGGGCTGTGGCGCCGGTGCGATCCGATCGATCGGTGTGACCGGTGTGATCCGTGGAGTCCGAGGAATCCGTGTGATCCGAGCGATCCGAACCGGAGCGCCGCCTTCCCCAGCGCCTCATGGCTGAGCTGGAGGCGCCCCGCCCCCGAAGGCTGGATGGTAGCTAACGACACCCGTTGCACCCTTCAGGCAGCCCGGCTCCAGCTCCTTCACCATGAACACCTCCGCCGGTACTGGAAACTCGCAAGCGAGGTGGAACTGCGCCGAAGGCACGAACCCGAACCGGGAATAGTACTCCGGATGCCCCAAAACCACCACGGCGTCGAATCCTTCCCTCCGACATTCCGCCAGACCCGCTTCCACCAAGGCCGACCCGATGCCCTGACGCTGCCGCTCCGGCAACACCCCCATCGGCCCCAGACCCATCAGCCGGAGCTCCGGCCGGCCGGCCAGGACCACCGGCGAAAACAGGATGTGCCCCACCACCTCCCGTTCTTCCTCGGCGACCAGAGAGATCAGGGGCGACGCCTCCCCGCGCAGGAGGTCCACAAGGTCCGCCTCCACCGCCGTTTCGAAGGCGGCGACGTTCACCCGGTGCACAGCGGTCCGGTCCCCTTCCCGCTCCCGTCTGATTTGCGCCTTCCACAGGGGCCCCGCGTCCGGCGGTGCGTACGGCAGAACGGGAGCGGCCAGCCGCAGGTGCAGCAGGGGAAACGGCCGCCCCGTGGCGTCCAGTTCCGAGCGGCCCTCCACCACAAACCCGCAGCTCTCGTAAAAGCTACAGGCCGACGGATTCTGTTCGTTGACGTCAACCGTCAGTTCGCCCTTCAGCCTGCGGGCGTACTGCACCAGGCGGCGTCCACCGCCGCGGCGTTGAAACTCCGGGGCCAGGAACAGCGCCTCGAGCTTGTTCCCTGACAGGCCCATAAACCCCATTACCTCGCCGGATTTAGCCTCGAGCAGCCACAGCTCCGGCTCGTCGGACGCCAGCCAGGCCCTCACCAGGGGCACGAAGAACTCGATGTCCGCTTCGGACAGAAAGTGATGGGTCGCCCGCACCGAACGCAACCAGATGTCCAGCAGCACATGGCAGTCGGCGGGGCCGCCGGGACGGATGTTCATGGTTGTCGATTATCGCCCGGGGGTGCCCATCCCGTAACCCCGAGTGCCTTGACCTTCACTCGGACCCGCCCTTCTTGTTGGTCTGCGTCAATCGGCCTGATCCGTGTTCCACTTCAGGTTGAGCACCCGAGCGTCAACCCAGTACACCTCGCCGTCGGTCGCATTCTCCCAGCTTCCCCCCAGCAGCCTGGAAAAGAACAGGTGCCTCCCGTCCGGCGTCAACATCGGACAGAACTCGTGCTCGTCCGAGTTGATGTCTCCCCCAAGGTTCGTGGGCTGTCCCCAACTGCCGTCCGGACGTCGCAGGGACAGCCAGAGATCGCCGGCACCGAATCCTCCGGCACGCCTCGAGGAGAAGATCAGGAAACTCTCGTCCGGCGCGACGTACGTGTCCCCGGTCCCGGATTCGTTGCTGATGGGTGGTCCCAGGTTGACGGGCTCGGCAAACCTTCCATCAGGAAGTCTTTGCGCGCGATAGATGTCGGAACGGCCGATTCCTCCGGGACGGTCGGAGGAGAAGTACAGGCTGCCGTCGGCCACCACAACGGGGTAGAGTTCCGCGGCTGCAGTACTGACCGGGGCCGGTACCACTTCCGCCACGGACCAGCCACTGCCGGTGCGCCGGCTGACCCAGATGTCGTAGGTCGGATCCGTGGGAGCGTCGAGGTGCGGGTGCCGGCCGAGGAAGTAGAGGAGGCGTCCATCCGGAGAGACGCTCATGTCCACGGCCAGGGCCCGCGTGTCCCCGGGAAACAGTCGTAGCGGCTCCGGTCCGGTCCACCGGTCGTCGCGGACGACGGAATAGTAGATCGTGTCCATGTCGTCGACCAAACGTGTAAAGAGAAACTGACGGCCGTCGGGCGTGAAGACCCCGTTCAGCTCGACAGCGTCCGTGTTGACAACTCCCGGGGCGAAGAGCTGGGGAACGGTTCCGGGTGTCGGCTGCGCGAAGTACCGCAGCCCCGGTGCGATCGTCTCAGATTGAGGGGAGCGAACCTCAGCCGGCTCCAGCGTGCACCCGGGCGACGCCACGAGACATGAAACCAGCCCTGCAACGACGAGCAGCCTGACCTCCACGTTGAATCCTCTCTCGGTGACCTGTCCCCACGTGTGAAACTGACCTGTCCCCGGCAGGCCAAACGGAAGGTCCTGACCTGTCCCCGCGCCCGGCGCGGAACAATGTCCGAGGTGCCTGTCCCCCCGAGGTTCTGACCTGTCCCCGGGTATGCACGGGAGCACGCGTGGAATCCCTCCGCCCGGACGAGACGCCCGGGTACCCCCGAGCCCGTTGAAAGGGCGCCACCCTCGAGTCGCCCGGTGTCGCCACCAGAGTGCCGTATCCCGGGTTCACTCACCGGCCAAACGCCGATAAGCACTCAGGTGCTGGAGGGCCAACTGAGTCTCCCCCACCTGTTCATAAAGGCGCGCCAGGTTGAAATGGGCCTCCTTCAGCCCGGAATCACATTCCACCGCCTGGCGGTAAGCCTCGATGGCCGCCTCACGGCACCCCCGATCCTCGGAAACCACTCCCAGATTGAAATGCGCCACGGCGGAAGCGGGGTTCATTTCGAGCACACGGCGGTAGCACTCTTCCGCCTCTTCCAAGCGTCGCGCCTCGTGCAGCAGCCTCCCCAAATTCACCAAGGCGTCCGCATGCTGCGGATCCAGTTCCAGCGCCCGGCGATAGGCCGCCATGGCTGCGCTTGGGTCGGACGACTCGAGTTCACAGCCGTCCTGGTACCACCGCTCCGCCTGGTCCAGCAGGCGGATCCGGCGTCCCGGCGATTCGCTGACGGAGATGGGTCCGGAGTCCCTATCGGCCTCGAAGTTCAGGTGCATCTGACCGGTGGCGGGATGCCATGCGGTGCGCCCCTGCCAGGCCAGCACCTCGGAACCCTCCGCCCTGATCCGCACCGCACTGAGCGGCCGCTGGTCCGGCAACTGGCCTCTCAACCGGTCCAGGCTCCGGCGGATCCGCACCGCCGGGACACCCTGGTCCAGCAGTTCGTTGGCGCTGCGCAGCAGAACCAGATCCTGAAACGAAAACAGAAATGTGCCCCGGACCCCACGCGCGGGAGACAGCAGGCCGCTGCGCACCATGTAGCGGATACGGCCTTCCGAAACGCCCAGTGACCTGGCCGTCTCACGGGTGGTATATCCACCGGCGGGCACATCCGCATTCGCCGTACCGTGCATCGTCTGATCACCCGGGTGGCGCACAGCCGTCGGCTGCGCCGCCTGCCAGCCCGCAACCGCTCAAGCCGTTCCCCTGCTACCTTTGACCCGCCGCCCGTGCGCTCTCCTCCTGCACCGGCTCCCGCGGTGCGCGCTTCGGCGGTTTGCGTCCCGCGTCCGCCGCCACCAGACTGGCCTTCAGGGCCTCCATCAAATCGATCACCTGGGCCTTGGGCGCCTGCTCCGGCGGCGCCGTCACTTCCTCTCCCTGAATCTTCTTCTCGATCAGGGCCAGGACCTCGTTCCGCGTCTCGTCCTGAAATACCTCGGGATGGAACTCATCCTTCGCAGTCTGCTCCACAAGCTGTCTGGCCAGCGCCAGTTCCGCCGGTTTGAGTTCCGCATCCCCGAGCGGTACTTCATCAAAGGAGCGGATCTCGTCGGCGTAGTAGAGTTGCTGCAGGATCAGTCCCTGGGCGAAGGGACGCACCAGCACCAGATACTGCTTCCCTCGTGCCGCATATTGTGCCAGCGCAGCACGACGCGTCTCCTTCATGGTTTCCGCCAGCAGCCGATAAGGCTTCTCCCCGCCCCGGTCCGGGCCAAGGTAGTAAGCCTTCTCATAATAGATCGGGTCGATCTGCTCCAGCGGTACGAATTCAACGATTTCAATAGCCTGGGTCGGTTTGACCAGAAGCCGGTCGAGTTCGTCCTCTGAGAACAGGACGTACTGATCCCGCGCGAACTCGTACCCCTTCTTGATCTCGCTGCGCTCCACAGTGCGGTCGCAGGTCGGGCAGTAAAGCTGCTGCCGGATCCTGGACCCGCACTCACCGTGAATCTGGTTGAAGCGGATGGTTTTTGAGGAATCGATGGGGGCGTACAACTTGACCGGGATCGCCACCAGGCCGAAGGCGATGGTGCCTGAAGCAATAGGTCGGGAGGACATGCTCTCCATGGTAACATTCAAACGCGGATGCCGGCAAATAAATCTCATCCGGACAACCGTTTAACCGATTATCGGCGAAAGCGCGACCCGTCCCGCACTCCTGAGCCCTTCGATTCGGGGACCCCTCCCAGACCGGGAGCCTTCGTCGTCCAGAAGCATTCCGCGCGCGGCCTGCACTACGACCTGCGCCTGGAGTGGGGTGGCGTCCTGATGTCGTGGGCGGTGCCCAAAGGCTTTTCCCGCGACACCCAGGAAAAGCGGCTGGCGGTCCGGACCGAGGATCACCCCTTGCAATACCTGGATTTCGAGGCGGTGATCCCGGAAGGCAATTACGGCGCCGGGCCTATGATCGTCTGGGACCGGGGGCGCTGGATCCCCCTCGAGGATCCCGCCGAAGGGCTGGCCCGGGGGAAGCTGCTGTTCGAGCTGCGAGGCTACAAACTGCGGGGGATCTGGACACTCTTCCAGACCAAAAAGGATCCCAAACAGTGGCTGCTCATGAAAAAGCCCGACGCCTGGGCGGATCCGGATCCGGATCCAGGCTTCGATGAGGCGTCAATCCTCTCCGGCCTCACCGTGGAGGAGCTGGAGGAGGCGCCCGCCAAGGATCGCGCCATTCTGGAGGACTTGGCTCAGAGCGGCGCACCGCCGCTGACCACCCCGCCGGAAAAGCTCGAGGTGATGCTCGCAGAGACCGTCCGGCAGCCGTTCTCCAAGCCGGGCTGGCTTTTCGAGCTGAAGTACGACGGCTATCGGCTGCTGGCGATCCGCGAGGCGGCTCGGGTCGTGCTCAAGTTTCGCAGCGGCCGTGACGCCACCCGCACCTTTCCCGAAATCGCCCGGGCGCTGGCCGCCGTGCCCTATCCCCGGTTGACCGTCGACGGCGAGGTGGTAGTGCTGGACGACTCGGGCAAGCCCAGCTTCCAGCGGCTGCAGATTCGGGCTCAACGCAGTCGGGACGCCGACATCCAGACGGCAATGGTGGAATACCCAGCCACCTTCTTCGGATTCGACCTCTTGACCTACGGGGATTTCGATCTGCGTCCTTTCCCGCTGCACCGGCGAAAGCAGTGGCTGGAGCGCATCCTGCCCAAACGCGGCCCGCTGCGCTACGCGGATCATTTCGAGGAAACCGGTAGGGAACTGTTCGAGAGCGTGGTGAAACTCGGGCTGGAGGGGATCGTCGCCAAGAAGTCGGACTCTCCGTATCGATCCGGAAAACGCTCGGACGAGTGGCTCAAGATTCCAGCCGACCAGCACGCCTGCCTCCTGATTGTGGGCTACACCGCGGCGGCGGGCGCCAGAGCCGGTTTTGGCGCGCTCCACCTGGCCGGCTACCGGGACCGCACCCTGGTGTACGCGGGCCGGGTCGGTACGGGTTTCTCCGATTCGGATCTGCGCAAGCTCTCGGCACTGCTGGCGTCCCTGCGCCGGAGCGATCCGCCGTGCGCGGGACCTGTCCCCCACGGGCCGGAACACACCTGGGTGGAGCCGCGACTGGTTTGCGCAGTCCGCTACAAGGAGTTCACCGAGCAGGGGTTGTTGCGCCAGCCCAGCTTCCTGGGTCTGCGCGATGATCTGTCCCCGTCGGAATGCCTTCTGCCGGCACCGCGGGATGCGGAAGCACCTGTCCCCGATGCACCCCCTCCTGTCCCCGATGCACCCCCTCCGCGGCGTCCGAAGCTGCGGTTCACCAATCTGGACAAAGTGCTCTGGCCCGACGAGGGCTACACCAAGGGCGACCTCATCGAATACTACCGGGTGATCTCGCCCTGGATCCTGCCCTACCTGCGAAACCGGCTCCTGGTGATGGACCGCTACCCTGACGGAATCGCGGGAAAGTCGTTTTTTCAGAAGAACCTGCCCGAACATGTCCCCGACTGGCTCCGGACGGAGCAGGTTTGGGTCGAGGGCGAAACCAGCGGCAGCACGTGTCTGGTCTGTGACGACCAGGACACCCTCCTCTTCGTGGCCAATCTGGCCTCGATCCCCCTGCATATCTGGGCCGCCCGGGTGGGCTCCCTGGACCGCCCGGACTGGGGGATCCTGGACCTCGACCCCACCGAGGCTCCCTTCCACCATGTCGTGAGCGTGGCGTTGACTCTCCGCGAGCTCGCAGACATGTGTTCGCTGCCGGTGTTCATCAAGACCAGTGGGAGCAAAGGCCTTCACGTGCTGTTCCCGCTCGGCGCCGCCTACCGTTACGAGCACGCCCGGATGCTGTCGGAACTGCTCGCCCGCCTCACCGTGCAGCGAGTCGGCGGAATCTGTACCATTGACCGGCGTCTGGCCGACCGTACCGGGAAGGTATACCTGGACTACCTTCAGAACGGGCACGGGAAACTCCTGGTCGCACCCTTCTCGGTTCGGCCGAGGCCCGGAGCAACCGTGTCGGCACCGCTTTCCTGGGACGAAGTCGGCCCGGGGCTCGACCTGAGGGACTTTACCATCCGTTCCGTACCCGCCAGAATGGCGCTACTGGGTCGGGACCCCATGGCCGAGGTGCTCGAGCTGAAACCCGACCTGGAAGCCGTGTTGAGTCGGTTGCAGGAGGCCGTCACCCGCCTGTAAACCGGATGACATCGGGCGGGAACGGATCTCCGGATCCATTGTGGCCGCATCTGTCATGACCTGTCCCCGGAGGGAACCGGAGTGAAGACGAACAGGAAGATTCGCTGGGGTGTTCTGGGTGCCGCCAAGATCGCCGTCGAGAAGGTCATCCCCGCAATGCAGCAGGGGCAGTTCTGCACGGTGACCGCACTGGCCTCCCGCACGCTGGAAAAAGCGCGCTCGGCTGCCCAGCGGCACGGCATCGCCAAATGCTACGGTTCGTATGAGGAGCTCCTGGCCGACCCGGACATCGACGCCGTTTACAACCCGCTGCCCAACCATCTGCACGTCCCCTGGACCATCCGGGCCGCCGAAGCAGGTAAGCACGTCCTGTGCGAGAAGCCGCTTGCTCGGTCGGCCGGCGAGGCCCGAGAGCTGCTTGCGGTCCGCGAGCGGACGGGGGTGAAGATCCAGGAGGCGTTCATGATCCGTTCTCATCCGCAGTGGGTGGCGGTGCGGGACTGGATCGCCGAGGGGCGGGTCGGGCGCTTACAGGCGATCCAGGGGGCGTTTTCTTACACCAATACCGACCCCGCCAACGTTCGGAATGTTCCCGAGTTCGGTGGCGGAGGGCTGCTGGACATTGGCTGTTATCCGATCAACACCTCACGCTTTGTGACGGGACGTGAGCCGAAACGGGTTTTCGGCCTGATGGAAGACGATCCCACCTTCCAGGTGGACCGCTTGTGCTCCGTCATCCTGGACTTCGGAGACGTGCAGTCCTCGTTTGTCTGCGGGACCCAGATGGTCCCTTACCAGCGCATGCACTTCTTCGGTTCCTCCGGACGGATCGAGATCGAGATCCCGTTCAATGCCCCGCCGGACCGTCCTTGCAGGGTGTTCATCTCAAGAGGCGACCTGTTTGGATGCGACCTGGAAACCCATGAGTTCCCGGTGGTGGACCAATACGCGGTGCAGGGAGACCTGTTCTCACGCTGCATTCTGGAGAAAACGGAGCCTTGGATCACGCTGGAGGATTCGGTTCGGAACATGGAGGTTCTGGATGCGGTGGTGGTGTCGGCACGGCGGGGCTGCTGGCAGATCATCGGTTGAGCGCGGGGGACAGGTGATGAACGTGGGGGGACAGGTTGGGACCTCGGGGGGGACGAAGATCGGGAGGGACAGGTCATGACAATGCTTGGTGCTTGGTGGGTTTCCACAGCGGTACTGGTGATGCTGACGGCAGCCCAGGACCCGGACGGGAACGCCCGCTTGGCGGTGCCGCGCGTCGATCAGCCGGTGGTAATTGACGGTCGCTTGGACGATCCGGTCTGGGCACAGGTTCCCGAGGTGGGTCCCTTCCGGGTAAACGCCACCGGCGAACCCTCCGGTCCTCCCACTCGGGCATGGCTCGCCTGGGATCGCGAATTTCTGTATTTCGCCTTCGACTGCGAGGACACCAACATCTGGTCGACTCTGACCCGTCGGGATTCGCACCTGTGGCATGAGGAAGTCGTGGAAGTCTTTCTCCAGCCCGATCCGGCGCACCCGAACTACATCGAGCTTGAGGTCAATCCCCTGGGAGCGATGCTCGATATCTACCTCATCGACATCCGGCGTCCAATCCGCTACGAAAGCTGGAATCCGGCCGGGATTCGCTGGGCTGTAAACGTGGACGGTACCGTGGACAGCGAACCCGGGGATCGCCGGTGGACGGTGGAAATCGCTTTTCCCCTTGCCGACGCCGTCACCGCGCCGAGCCGCCCGCCACGCGCCGGCGATCGGTGGCGGATGAACCTGTATCGCGTCGAGCAGAAGCCGCAGCCGGTGGGATTGTCGTGGTCGCCCACCCTGAAGCGGGATTTTCATGTCCCCGCCGCGTTTGGCGTGATCGAATTCGGGGAGTAAGAGGCCATGCAGCGTCGTCGATTCATCCAGTTTGCCGGGGCCGCGGCTGCCGGACTCCAGTTGCCCCCGGAACGAAGGCTTCGCCACGACCCGCCGGTAGTCGGCGGTATGCCCAGTCAGGTGCCGGTGCTGAACCGCCGTACGGGATTGCGAATCCAGCGCCTGGAAACCTATGTTCGAGGCGAAGTCGGTTTGGTGAAGCTCCAGGCCGACGATGGTTCCGAGGGGTGGGGACAGATGTCGACCTACGATGCCGATCTGACCGCCCAGGTGTTTCATCGCAAGATCGCGCCTCACGCCCTCGGCAGGGACCCGGTTGACTTGGACCTGATGGTGGACACCTGCATTGAAGCCAACTACAAGTTCCCTTGGTCCTATGTCTGCCGGGCGCTGACCGGACTCGACACCGCCGTCTGGGACTGGCTGGGGAGACGGGAGTCCCAGAGCGTCTCCGCGTTGCTGGGCGGCACGGCGAGAACTTTCCTGGTCTATGGATCGAGTATGAGCCGCACCGTAACGCCCGCTCAGGAAGCCGAGCGGCTGAAACGGCTGCGGGATGAACAGGGCTTCCAGGCCTTCAAGGTCAGAGTGGGAAAGGTCAATGGCCGCGACCAGGACCAGTGGCCCGGCCGTACCGAAGAGCTCATTCCGGCGGTGCGTCGCGCACTGGGACCGGAGGTCACCCTGTTTGCCGATGCCAACAGTTGCTATACACCCTCCAAAGCGGTGGAGATCGGCCGGCGGCTGGAGGATCACGGCTACCGGATGTTTGAAGAGCCCTGTCCCTATTGGGAGCTGGAATGGACCGCCCAAGTGGCGGACCGGCTTGAGATCCCGGTTTCCGGAGGCGAACAGGACAACGACCTGGCCCAGTGGCGGCGGATGATTCGCCTGCGCGCCGTGGACATCGTCCAACCCGACATCTGCTACGTCGGCGGCCTCACCCGCACGCTCAGGGTCGCCGCGATGGCTTATCAGGCAGAGATGCCGGTGGTTCCCCATTCGGCAAACCTGTCCCTGGTCACCGTTTTCTCGCTCCACTTCATGACGGCTGTTCCCAACGCCGGACGGTTTCTCGAGTTCACCATCGAGACCGACCGCTGGACAGAAGGGCTCTATTCGCCGGCACTGGAGGTCCGCGACGGTTTGGTGGCGCTGCCGGATGGGCCCGGCTGGGGAGTCCGGATCTCCCCTGCCTGGCTGGATGGCGCCGAGCGGCGGGAGAGCGTCTGGACTGGCTGAGACGCCGGAAGGCAGCTCGGCGTCTGGTTATCCGATCCGTCCCGGTTTACGCGATGCGTCCAGCAGTGCTACCTTATCGTCATTTGGATCCCGTCTTTGGGGTTACCTGCCGGAGGGATTGAACAGTGCACAGACTGAGTCGTCGAAGCTTTGTGGAGAAGGCTTTATCAACTGCGGCCGGTGCCGCGGTCGCTTCCTGGTCGGGCGTGCTGGCCTCCAGCCGGCCTTCGGCAACGGATCAGGTCGTGCTGGGCCGGAGCGGGATCAAGGCGTCCCGGATTGCGATGGGTACCGGGTTCCGCGGTTGGGCCCGCTCGTCAAACCAGGTACGGCTGGGTCGGGACGGCTTCCACCGTCTGATGCGTCACGGGTTCGACAGCGGACTCAACTTCTTCGATATGGCCGACCTTTATGGATCCCACACTTACATGCGGGACGTGATCCGGGAGATCGGCCGCGACAGGGTGGTCCTGCTGTCCAAGATCTGGTTCGCCGGCGGTGGTGGCATGGGAGCCCCCGATCGGGCCATCCCGGAGGTGGACCGTTTCCGTTCGGAGCTGGGGGTCGACCATCTGGACGTGTGCCTCATCCACTGTGTGACGAGTCCCGAGTGGCCGCAACAGCTCCGGCGAATGCGCGACGAACTGAGCGAACTGAAAGAGCGGGGAGTCGTGGGTGCCACTGGGGTCTCCTGTCACGATTTCGGCGCTCTGAAAGTTGCCGCCGAGGACCCGTGGGTCGACATCATCTTCGCCCGTATCAACCCCCGTGGGAAGGTCATGGATGTTCCGGAAGTGGAAGCTGTGGCGACGACCCTGGAGCGGGCCAGGGCCAACGGGAAGGGTGTGGTGGGGATGAAAATCTTCGGTGCCGGCGAGCTCGCCGAGGCAGCACAACGCGAGGAGTCGCTTCGATTCGTGTGGGGGCGCAAGCTGGTCGATGCCATGACGATCGGTTTCGAGGCCCCGGCGCAGGTCGACGACACCGTCAGCCGCTTGAACCGTGTCTTCGAGACGGCATAGACTCCTGGTTCAGGATACAAAGTCAGAGCACCGGATGGATCGCACAGGAGGTCGCCAAATCCCTGGTGCTCAAAGCTGTTATCATCAATGCAGCTTTAGCGCGGAGGACGATTCGAGTCCATGAATCTCAAACGAGTCAGTTTGCTCAGTTCGGTGTGGGTGGGTCTCTCCTTTGCGATGGTTCCACTGTCGGCCCAGGAGCCGTTCTCGGCCGAAGGGATTCCTCCTGAGTCCGAGTACGTTTACTCCAAGCACTATGAACAGGTGCAGGAGATCATGAAGACGCCGGATCTGGCGGCCAGGGAACAGAAACTCACCGCCTTCATGAACAAACTGCATCCGCAAGCTAAGATCCGCCAGTACATGGAGGCATTCTTCGGCCAGATCGTCCAGGACTACGAGAAGGCCGGCCAAAAAGACAAGGCCGCGGCGCTGTCGCAGAAGATGCTCCAGATGTTCCCCAAGAGCGACGCCGCAGCAGCCCAGCAGCTCAAAGCCGCCTACGACGGCAAGAACTGGGCCAAGGTCATCGAGCTGGGCGAGCCGATGCGAGCCAAGAGTCCCAGCGACGGTGCGGTGCTGGCGATGCTGGCGGAAGCGTACCGGGCCACCAACAACAACGCCAAAGTTATGGAGATCGGCACGAAACTGATTCAGGTGCTGGGACCTGAGAAAGCGATCTACTACGTCGTCTTTCTCGCCGATCAGTACCGGACCAAGAATGACTTGGCCAATGCCGCAAAGTATTACGATATGGCATTGCAGGCTTATCCTTCACGCGTCCCGGAAGGGTGGCAGCCGGCGCAGTGGAACCAGGTCAAAGCCACCGCCTATCAGGTCGAGGCGACGCAGGCTTGGGGAGCCCAGGATTTCCAGGGGGTCATTGCGGCCTATAACAACCTCCTGAAGACCGATCCGCACAACGACGCGGCCTACATGTTCATGGGCCTCAGCTATTGGCGGCTCCAGCAGCTCGATCAGGCCCAGGATGCCTTGGCCAAGGCGGTGGTGCTCAACAAGTCCAATTCCGCCAAGGCACGGCAGTACCTCGAGCAGCTTTACAAGCCGCGGAATAACAACACGTTGGACGGACTTGACCAAGTGCTCGCCAAGGCCAAAGCTGACTTGAGACTCTGAAGACCCGCGCACTGAGACTGAATCCTCGGGCGGTAGTACCTCTCAGGGCTTTGTGGCCCTGTCGGAAGTGATCCCGCCGATCCGCGTGCAAGGCTGACCCTCATCCCAGCGGCCTGTGCCCCGCTCAGGACCACCCTGTACGCAGTTCACTGGCGACACTGGGGACAGGTCCGGTCACTGGTCCCGCCACTGGAAGTTCCTGTCGGGTCCGTAGGGACACCGTGGGGACTGGTGCGCGGGGACAGGTTTCAACACCGCGGCGATACTTCTTTCCGCCGTCCAAGACCCATCCGTCGCGCCCCGTCGGGGACCGCGCCCCGTCGGGGACAGGTGCCGTCCGCCTCCACCGGAGACATACATCGGGGACAGGTCCGGCCACCTGGTCTCGGCTCACCCAAGCGCCTAACAACCCCACGGGAACCGCATCGGGGACAGGTCCCGCGGGGCAAGACCAAGGGGACAGGTTACGCCAAGACAGATTCGGGGGTTTCAGCGCTGAAGTTTGGACTCCGGGGTCACCCTCTCACCAGCCCGCCAGCGGACGCACCTCCCGCCACAGTTCCACAAAGGCCCGTGCTGCGGTTGACGACGGGGCGAATGCAAGCACCGGCGCCCGTCGGACCCCCATTTGCTCCACCTGGCTCGAGTACGGAATCGCTGTGTTCAGAAAACGGAAACCACTGGCAGACAGATCTTCCGAAAGTTTCCGGTGCAAGCTCTTGCGTCTGTCCACCAGACTCAAGAAGGGACGGACTCTCCGCAGATCGAGATCTTCACTCGCGAAATATTCGCGGATGATCTCCAAGGTCCGAAGGCAGAGCGGCGTCGGGATCGTAGGAACCAGCAACAGGTTGGCAACATGCAGAACCGCCTCAGAGAGAACCGACAAGCCCGGAGGACAATCCAGAAACAGGCAATCGTATTCGGGAGCAAGGGCGTCGAGCACCCGGCGCAGCCGGCGGCCTGCCTTGTCTACATCGGCCAGTATCATGTCCAGCTTCCGGTAGGAGAAGTCACCGGGCAAAAGGTCAAAGCAGTCGAAGTCAGTGGCCTTCAGCGATGCGTCCAGATTTTCAGGGCGTTTCAGGAGCTTGCGCCCTCCTCCTTTCACTTTGGGCTTGATCCGTAGATACCAGGTCGCCGACGACTGGGGGTCCAAGTCCCAAAGGAGGCTCCGGAGCCCGTCCTTGGAGGCCATGTAGGCCAAATTGACGGACGCGGCTGTTTTCCCGACACCCCCCTTCATGCTGTAAATCCCGACGACTTTCAAGAAACGGCCTCCTCCCTTTCCACAACTTGCTTCAGACGAGTCAGCTCGTCGGCGAAGAGACTGAACCGGTCCCGGAAACGGCGACGCTCATCCTGCCTAGACCTGTCCAGTTGCTCCAGCAGTCGCCCAACGACTACCGGAGTCCCCGATCCCGCCTGTCCCGGACAACTTGCCAGAAATTCCTTCAGCATCTCGGACTGCACTCGACAGTCGTTCAGTCTGCCCAGGCAATCCTGCAGATCCTTCAGCGCCTTGATCAACCTTCTCACCGGCTCGGTCGCATAGAGACTCCGGAAGAACTCAAGGAGATAACGGAGCTTCTTGCACAAGATCCTGAGCTGATGGTATTGAAGATCGCCCTCGTCGGCGGGGATCCGCGAACCTCGCCGGGTCAGCTTACGGCACAGGCTGAGGAGGCGTGCCGCCACGACCATTTCAATGGGCCGGCCCCCATCTGCGGTCCCCCAGACCCGATTAAGAAATCGAGGCCAATCCCGACTCAGTTTTCGGTATCGCGGCGACCGGAGGCCGGCCTTCAGTTCCAGATAAGCCGTGTTACGCTGCGCCCTGAACCACTCCAACACCGGTTGCAGGTCCTCAAGTTGGGAAGGGGCAAACCGTCTGCCCATCTTCTCCAGATCCGCAAGCTGGACATCGAGGTCCCGGGCCCGCCCGGTCAGCTCGCCAAGCCACTTCAGTTCCCCCCGATACTGATCCAAACCGTCACGAGGGATCACTTCTTTAAGCTGTCCCACCAGGACCCGGCTCCGGCGGATCGCTACCCGGTAGTCATGCAGGAACTCGGCGTCAATCTCATGCAAGATCCCCTTCTCGTTAAGCCGGGCGGTATCCCACAACGATCGAAGCAGGATCCGGACAGCTTCCTCGGACGTCGTTCCCCGGGTCAGGCGCACTCGAACCCGTGAACTGCACTCGCCGGGAACGAGTCCGAGAGCCGAAAAGATCCGAGGGGTCTCCGCAAGTTCCAACCTCGCCAAGCCGAGGTCGTCCTGGAGAATCTTGACAGTCCTGCGAAAAGCCTCAGGGAACCCACGCAGCTCGATGGCCCGGAGTACGGTCGGCTGGCTGAGCTGCCTCTGCCGGCGCCGCCCACCGAGCAACCTGTCCGCTATCAGCTCGAGACGTACTTGAGTCTTACCTTGGGCGCCCAGAACCCGCAGGCTGGTCCTCCTCCGAACGCAGCGGGCCCGAAGCAGCAGTCGCCGGTGCCCAAGAATTTCGACCAGTTGAGGATAGAGCAAGGTTTCGGCGAAATCCTCTGCAAAGGCAGGCACCTTGGAGGCATCGCAGCTTCGAAACAAAGTACCGGCCGGGTTTGTCAAGTTGAGACGGATTTCACCGTCACCTGTCATTTGGGCGGCCAGAACCAACCCTCGCTCCCACAATCTCCAGTCGAAAGTGTCGAGGTATTGGACTTCCTCGACTGTGGATTCCGGCGGGCCCAGCGAGAGACGCCGGCCGAGTCGTGCGACTATGTGTCTGGCGTCCTCAGGAACAAGGAAGTCCATTACAGCAGGCTCGGGCATGGCTTATCCTGACAGTTGCGGCTGGAAACGGGGTTCAGACTACACTGATCCCTTGATCGAGTGAAGGTGGACCGCTCTGTTCCGGGCGTAGGCTCTGGTCTTCACGCTAGAGTTCAGGTAATCCTGATGAGAACCCGGAGCACCGGGAGTCGAGGAACAGGCAAGCAAACAAACAAGGAGGTTCTGCAATGGCCTATCGGGTCTTGAATGTAGGTTTGGTGGGTGGCGGAGGAGGTGCATTCATTGTTCATCCACACCAGAAAGCGATCCACTTCGACGGAACCCGCCGCGTGGTTTGCGGGGCTCTTCACCCCGATCCGGAGGTGGCGTTGAAGGAGGCCGCTGCATGGCCGTACCCCCTGCGCGGCTACCGCAGCTACGACGAGATGCTGGAGCAGGAGCTACGGAAACCCTTGGGGGACAGGATCGACTACATCCTGATCGTAACTCCCAATTTTGTGCACTACGACCCTGCCCGCAAGGCACTGGAAGCCGGGATACCCGTCTTTTGCGAGAAACCGCTCACAGTAAAGCTTGAGGAATCGGACCATTTGGTACGGCTGGTCCGCGAGCGAAATATCCCCTTCTGTGTCGCCCATACTTACATTGGCCACTGGACCTCCCGTCTGGCCCGGCACATCGTCCGCAGCGGGCTGCTGGGCAAGATCCGCTGGGTGGACGCTTACTACATTCAAGGTTGGCTGGCAGGTCGGACCGAGGACAAAGGAGTGGTTCAGGCCGAGTGGCGGGTGGATCCCGCGCGGGCGGGCATCAGCGGCTGCGGTGGAGACATCGGAACCCACGCCTTAATGCAGCTCAGGTATGTAACCGGCCTTGAAGTGACCCGCCTGCAGGCCTTCCTGGAGACCTTCGTCGAAGGCCGTAAACTCGACGACCATTTCACGGTTTACTGCGAGTTGAGCAACGGCGGGAAAGCGTTGGTTCGGGCGTCTCAGGTGACGATCGGACACAAGAACGACATGGGAATCGAGGTGGTCGGAGAGAAGGGAACACTAAGCTGGAGGCAGGAGGATCCGGAATGCCTGCGGATCCATCTTACGGGCCAGCCCGACCGAGTGTACTGGCGGGGCGAGGTGAAACCGCACGACGGATTCCTCGGGGATGTCCCTGCCGAACTGCTGGCGGAACCTACGATCCCCTCCGGGCATCCGGAAGGGTTCCACGATGCCTTTGCCCGTTTGCACCGGTGTTTCGAACAGGACGTTCGCGCTTACCAGCAGGGAACCTTCCGCGGTGCGGACGGGTCGCGATACGCTACCGTTGAGGACGGCAGGGTGGGGATCGCGTTCCTCGTTGCAGCGGTGGAGAGTAATCGCAACGATCACAGTTGGGTCAAGGTGTCGTAGACGTTGCGGACTGTCAAACGGAATACATCGAAAGGTGGGGAACGGGGGACAGGGCATACCGTTGGCCGGTTCCCCCGTTCCTGATCGCTTATCGCGCAAGTATGGCCGCCGCGTAGCGACGGCTCAGGGGAACCGTCTTCCCGTTCCTCAGCCGGATCATGTAATCACCGTGTGCCCAAGGTGAAATCTCACTCACGGCATCCAGGTTCACAATGAAGGAGCGGTGCACGCGGGCGAACCGGTCGGAGGGAAGCCGACCCTCCAGGCTCGCCAGCGGTTCGCGAATGACCGAAACCTGGTCTTCGGTCAGGACCTCAACGTACTTGTCTGCGGCCGCAAGAGCCTGGATCTCGTCAATTCGCACGAACACGAACCGATCCCCTTGGCGGACCAACAGGCGGGCCGAGGGCTGCTGAGAACGCATTTGACCCAGAAGGCTCAGCAACCCGTCGAAGTCGCGTTCCGGATTGTGAGCCTGTTGGACAGCGCGCCGGAAGGCTCGACGAAAGCGTTCAAAATCGAATGGCTTCAGCAAGTAGTCCACCGCCTCAACCTCGAACGCATTGACCGCGTATTGATCCCACGCGGTAAGGAAGATCACCGGCGGCATTGCTTCGACGCCGATCGCCTCGATGACCTGAAAGCCGGTCATATCCGGCATTTGAATGTCCAACAGCACCAGATCCACCGCACCGGCCTCAATCTGCCTGACGGCTTCAGTGCCGGACGCAGCCTCGAGAACCGTCATCGGTTCAGGAAAGCGACCGAGGAAACGCAGCGTCTTCCTTCTAGCCGCTTCTTCGTCGTCGACCACCAGCACACGCAGTTTGCGAGTGGTCATCGTTCCTCCCATCGCCGGGCAGTGCCGCCTGCCTGACAGGGCACCGTAATGCCGACCTCCAAGCCACCACCGGGGCGGTTCATCAGCTCGAATGACTGCTCCGAGCCGTACATCGTCTGCAGGCGTTCCCGAACGCTGGCAAGGCCGATCCCGGTCCCTTCAGGGACGTCCGCGGCCAGACCGGGTCCGTTGTCGCGAACCCAAACCACCAGTCGGTCGCCGGTCCTGTGGGCGCTCACCACGAGCTTGAGCGGACTGACCTGTCCCCGCTCGATCCCATACTTCAACGAGTTCTCCACCAGCGGTTGGAGAATCAGGCTGGGAAAGCGCAGGTCCAAGGCTTGCGGTTCAACCTCGACTTTCACGTCGAGGGCTGCGCCGAATCTCTCTTTCATAATGTCGAGATACGTCCCCAAAACGTCCAGTTCGTCTCTCAGCGCAACTTCCTGCCGGTCGGCCAGGCCCGTCCGCAACAGACGACTCAAACCGGTCAGGAGACGGTCGGCGACGTCTGCATCGTCGTACATCCGGGACGAGATCAAATTCAGCGTATTGAACAGGAAGTGGGGATTCAGCCTGAGTCTCAGGGCCTCCAGGCGGGCGCGGGTCAACTGCTCCTTCACTTCCGCCGCCTCAACCGCCTCCGCCCGGGTTTGCTCCAGGTGCTGAACAAACCGATAAGTCAGGTACACCAGCACGAAGATAACCACCTGTTTGTGAAATTCCATGAGGTACCGATAGGCGAGTACGCCGGGCTGGTAAGGGCCCAGATTGAGGAGTGCCAAGACCAGCGTCCGGGTCAGGGTCATCAACGTCGTGTGGGTGACGCCAAACAGGACCAGAGCCACCCCAAACACGGGGAGGCGCTTCCACCAGCCTTTCCGGGTGAGGGGAAATCGCGTGAACAACCAGAGTAGAGACGGAATCAAGATCAGCGCGGTCAGAACCCCAGTCAACTCATAGATGAAGACCAGCAGGTATGCTCCACTCTTGCCGCCGGCCAGTCGGTCGGTGACCTCAATGCCGAAGTTCAGGAAGCCGATACCCACCGCCACCAGACTGATCCAAAGCCACCGACGGTTCATCCCAGACTCGTGCGCAATCACATGTCCCCGCCTACCCGGGCCGGCGCCGACGGATGGGTCGCCGCCGTCGGCCGGACAGGACGCCGGCCTGTCTTCAGACCGAACAGCCAGCCAACCACCCTCCACGGGCGTATCAGGAACCAGTAAGTTGCCGCCGACGCGAGCCCTGCAAGAGTGCTGACCAACCAGAACTTCGTCCACATCCCCACCGGAAGCTGAATGGTGTAGTAACCGACCGCCACAATAGCAGTCTGGTGCAGGATGTAGAAAGGATAGATCCCGCGATTGGCTTCCTGCAGAAGGCGGCTCGGAATGGAGAGGTAGCGCTTTCCGTACCCCACGATGGCAAACACGAAACACCAGGCCACCAGAATCTTTGACCCGCCCAACGCGACATCCCCCAGGGTCAGGGGAGCGTGAGGCCCCGTCAGGTAGCCCGCGTAGGTCGGGACGAGGCCGAGCGTTCCCAAGACCAGGTGGAATCTCCTCCTCTGTGCAACCGCGTCCCAAATGCGGCGGTCGCTACAGCAAAGGAAACCGGCCAAGAAGAACCAGAGGTAGTAGGTGAAACACGCCCAGTCTCCCACCAGCGAATGGCGGTCGTCAGGCCAGAACCGGCGCAGCACCACTTCGCCCAGGAACGAAGGAACCAGGAACCACAGGAGCCCATGGGGACGGGTCAGGACGCTCGCAACCCACTCCCGAACACTGCGACTTCTCTGGCTTCTCCACCACACAAACACGGGCAAGGCTAGCACCGAGTAGCAGAAAAGGTAGGCGATGAACCAAAGATGGTGCCAACTCGTGTTGCCCTGCGGGTAAGGAACTCCCCCCAGGATCGTGGGATAGAAAGCCCAGTAGGACTCGTACTGGCTAATCCGCTCGAAATAGATCTGCGGCGGGACAACCACCAACATCCCAAAGGCAAGCGGGATCAGCAGCCTCCGGATTCGTTCCCCAAGGAACCGCGAGGAACTGCGATATCCCAGCGCAAACCAAGTACCTGCCCCCGAGACGAAGAGGAGAAGAGGCATCCGCCAGCGGTGCAGCCACAACATGAGATATTCCAGCAACCCGGAATCCGCCGAGACCGGGTCCTTGATGTGCCAGTGCCAGCTTACAAAGATCATTCCGGTGTGGAAGTACAGCAGCAGGACGATGGCGATCACCCGGAGCCAATCCAGCTCGTGAAGTCGTTCCCTTTCAGCCATCGCTGTCTAGCCTCTCCCAAGGCATTGAGGAGTGCTACAAGGATTTCGCGGACGGCTCTCTGGCAGCGTCAGCTGGTCCAAAAGCAACGTGGGTGGAGAAACCTCAGAACTGCGACGAGAAAAATACCGGACGAGAGTGAGCGGATTCTGCTGTAGAATCAGGCACACTTGCAAATCGGAAACCGCTGGCGGTTTCCCATTGCCGGGGAAGGAGAGAGCTCATGTCCAATTTCATGCCGCCGCCGCCGGAAGCCGGTACGGCCGCTCCGCGCAGCCAAAAAGCCACCACGATTCTGGTTCTCGGCATTCTGGCGATTGTTTGCTGCCAGATTTGCGGGCCCATTGCCTGGTACATGGGGCGTCAAGAGCTGGCCGACATTCGCCAGGGCTTGGTGTCGCCACTGGACGAAGGAACCGTGAAAGCCGGGATGATCCTCGGGATCGTCGGCACAATCCTGCTTGCCTTGGGCCTGCTGTGGATCGTCTTTTTTGGCGGCTTGGCCTTCCTGGGCGCGCTCATGGAGTCCGGCAATCTGTGATCCCAGCGGAGCGGGCTTGGCGTTCGCCCGTCGCTTGGGCCACCGCCTGTCTGCTGCTGGTCGTCGGCGCTTGGCTTGTGGGGCGGCTGAACCTGCCAAATGAACGCTACAAGACTATTTGCTTCTTTCGATTGACGACGGGCGTTCCATGTCCCGGCTGCGGGCTCACCAGGGGTGTAGCGGCTCTCTCGCGGGGGGAGTTCGCCCAAGCCCTCGAATATCACCCGGCGGCACCGCTGTTTGCAGTCGAGGCGGCCCTGATCTGGATCCTCTGGGGTGCGGTAGCCTTCCGGGTAGCCTCCCCGCCCTCCATCCGGGGAGTAAACCTGTTCCTGATCGCCCAGGTCTCCATTCTCCTGGTGGTTTGGTGGGTCCGGCTTGCGACGGGAACCTGGCGTCTGGTCGCTTAGTCAAATAAACACCGTAACCGTACGCGCTTGGGACCGAGTCGGGAGGGAGCAAATGACGTCACCCGTCCCCGGCGCCGGCCCACGGGGTCCGGACTTGTGTCGTTCATGGTGAAACCGGACCGTTCGGCTCAGAGGACCTTCTCTGCAGAGTACTGACGGGATTGGTGATGCTGGCCCAGAGCCCGCCGTCGGGTCAACATCATCAATCCGCCACCTACGAGGGAAGCCAAGAGCGCTCCCACGGCCAAGGACATCACGGAAAGGTCAGTCAAGTATCCCATCCAACCCGAGGGCCTGAGCGTCATCTGCAAATCCGCCAGCGGCACCATCAGATCGTTCGCATCCAGAAGTTGGAGCCGAAGGTTCACCGTCTCCGGCTGTGCGGGCATTCCCGCGAACTCCCACACCCAGACAGCCTCTCCTCTCGGCGCAACCACACTGACAGGTTCGCCTTCTCTGAGCCCGGCATGGAGCTGCCCACCCCACGAGGTCCAAGCAGCTTCGAGCTTAAGCTGTCGGCCGAGCGCATCAAAGAGCCGCCTTTCTTCCTCGCTAAACTGAACCGTGTCAGGAGACTCCATCCGCAGAGTGAGGGACCCCGTTTCTCCGGCTCGCGTCGGCGGCAGCAGTTCGAGGGTACCCAGCCGCTGGCTCAGTAGATAGAGCTCCCCGACCAAGCGTCCGTTGTCCCGAGCACGGCTGGCGTCCCATTTCAGGGTTATTGCTTGCGCCAATTGATCCGCCAACTCCAGTCGCTCCCTGGCTTCTCGGGTTCTCAGATAGACCGCCTGCAGGCTCTCGCGGTTTGAGGTCAAGGCACGGAGATCCGCCTGCAGTCGGCCATTCTCCTTGACGGCAGCAGCCAGATCCGATGCCAGCTTATCCCTGTCCTTGACAAGCTGAGCGACCCGTTCCTCCAATCTGCCGGCCTTCTGTGAGAGCTCGCTTCGTTCGCGCTGAAGGGCGTCGATGTTTTGACTCAAGCTCTGGACCTGACGTCCCAACTGGGCGTTCGAGTCGAGTTGAACATCCAACTTGGCGGCCACAGCAGATACTTGTTCCTGGAATCGGCGGTTGGCGCTCTGGAGTTCCTGCAGCTCGCGACGAAGGCGGTCTCGCTCCGCCGTCAGCTCATCCCGTTCCCTCTGCACAGTTGATCCGCTTCTTTCCAACTCGGAGACTCGCCGCCGAAGGCCTTCCACCTCCGCCACAGCCTTCGTTCTTGTTCCCTGCTCCTCCTTGAGCGACGCCGCCAAAGCTCGAGCCCGCTGCTCATTCTCCTCGGCCCGCTGCTGCAGCTCCCGATACTGCGGGATCGCTCGCAGCATCGATTCCAAAACCGCGTCCGGAGCCGATCCGGTCGTCTCTGCGAACTGGCGGACCAGCCGATCGAACTGACCCTGGATGTACCGCTCTTTGGCTTGGTCAATATCCCGGTAAGTGAGGCCCTCGGTAAAAGAAGCTGCTAAGGCCGCCTCAAAGGCGTCCCGATGGGCGAATGTGTGGGTCAGCGACTGCCCGAAACTGAAGACCAGAACACCGCGCTTTACAAGATCCACCGACGAAAGACGAAACTCGATTGCCGAATCCTTGAAGTCGAGATCCGTGATGCGAACCTGTTCACCCACCTTGAAGGTCAACGGCAATGCTCCTCCTGGCTCGGGAACGACTCCGCCTTCGCGGGGGTAAACAACCTGCCGCTCCCCGTAAACTGGCAGCTTCAGGAACAACGCGCGGTTCGCATACCGGGCCCGATACTCGTTCTCCACTTCCCGGCTCACGCCGCCCAGGAGCGAGGCGGCTGCGATGAACCCTGGAAAGACCCAGTAGGCAAACCGGATGGCCTTGGCAAGACTTCCACTCACTCCTGGGATTCTAACACTCAGTCCTGCCTTGGCCGGTGGATCAAACTTGCGCTGCAGAAGGTCTGGGGAATGGAGCCCACGGTCGACTCGACTCAGCCCGCCACCAGTCTTCTGAACTGCGGAGGCAGCGTCGACAGGAGCTGGCTCGTGGTTCGGTGTAGAGTCTTTGGTACCACCTCTTTCGGCAGGCGCACCCACTGGAGACATTGCAGGTCTCCCTCTCCCAATGGCATCGGTCCCTGCTTGCAACCAGCTCCCGCGAATCGCGCCACGAAATCAGCCGACCCAATCGCCCTTCCCTGGATCCACGCCCAGCTCATTTCCTTGGACCACCGCCGTTGCGCATACCTGTTCCGAGATTCCATGTAGTCGCGAAATGCCGCCTCCGGATCCCTCCTCCCCATCAACTGTGTCAACGGCACCAACCAGTCGTCGCTCCTCTGCTCCCGGGCGCGCGCCGAACTCCAAGGCCACTCCCCCGGTTTCTCGACCAGATGGGCGGCACACGGGTTGAACTCGATGTAGTGGGCGCAAGGCACAATCGCCTCCTCACCCAGCAGGGTCGATCGAAATCGTCCGGCCCACAGGCTACCGCGCCTCCCGGTGCGTTTGTTGAACTCCCTGGTGAATCTCCCTTGCAGGTCCTTCATGAACGCTGAGAGGTCGAACAGCCGCGCCTCAAACTTCTCCCACTGCCGCTCGGTCTTGGGCCTTCGCCTCGGATCCGGCCACAGCAATGCGGCTCGTCGCTCCAGTTCCTCCCGGTCCAGCTTCACCCGTTTCCGGACCCACAGTTCAAGGTGAAAGTGGTTTCCCATTAAGGCCATCGCCATCAGCTCAATGCAGTAAACTGCCAGCAGCGACCACAACAGACGCAGGAACAGGACTCGTGCCCACAGCTCCTCGAAGGGATGCCAGTCTTTCGTCCCGTTCACCCTGTTATAGACGTGATACGCCGCGTCTAACCCTTCCGCCTTCACCCGATTCCGACGTGCCACCTTGCTCCGCCTCCTTTCGCTGCGGCGCCGACCTTGCAGACGCCCTTCGCCTATAAAGGAACGCACGAGTTTGGGAAGTTGACGGCCGCGTTCGTCTCCCGGCATCGGCGATAATGGCTTGAGTGCAGTTTCCAGATATTCGAAAGGCATGGCAGATCTGCGAGTTAGTGAAGTGTTCCTAAGCATTCAGGGAGAATCTTCCCGGGCGGGTATTCCATGCGTTTTCGTCCGGCTCACCGGCTGTGACCTGCGCTGTGTCTGGTGTGACACGGAGTACGCGTTTCACGGGGGCTTCCGCAGATCGACCGGCGAGCTGGCAGAGGAGGTGCTGGCTTACCCGGTCGAGTTGGTTGAGATCACCGGTGGCGAACCCCTTCTGCAGCCGGCTGTCCACGACCTGATCACCAGGCTCCTGGATGCAGGCAGGACCGTTCTGCTGGAGACCGGCGGGCACCGTGACCTGTCCCCGCTTGATCCGAGGGTCATCGTGATCATGGACGTCAAGTGCCCCGACAGTGGAATGGCTGACCGCAACTTGTGGGCGAATCTTGAGCTGCTGAAGCTTGAGGACGAGATCAAATTCGTAATTGCCTCACGCCGGGATTATGAATGGGCCCGGCAGGTGACCCTGGAACGAGGCCTTCATCAGCGGCACACAGTGCTTTTCTCGCCTGTGTGGGGCTCGGTTGAGCCGAGTCAGCTAGCTGAATGGATCTTGGCGGACCGCCTGCAGGTTCGTTTCCAGCTCCAACTTCATAAGGTCCTCTGGGGGCCTGATCGGCGGGGAGTCTGAGGTTTCAATGCGACCCCGGCTGTGCGATCGCTCGATTGAGGCGTTCCTGTTCGATTTCGACGGTACCCTGATTGATGCCAGCGAGGCGATCTACGCCTCCTTTGCGGCTGCTTTCGAGCAACGTGGGCTGCCCGCCCCGCCACGCCTTGATGTGCTCCGTATGATCGGCTATCCGCTCCGGGATGCGTTTGCTGCCCTGGCGCCTCCCCACGAGGTTGAAGGTCTGGTTGAGGCCTACCGCCGCGATTTCCGGGACCGTTCGCGAGACGGCACACGTCTGCTGCCGGGGGCCGCTTCTCTGGTGCGCAACTTGTCCAGACTTGTCCCCGTCGGAATCGTGAGCTCACGTTCCAGACGGGGAATCTTGGACCTCCTCAAACAGTTCGGCCTGGCCGATTGCGTACGTGTGGTTGTTGCTGTCGACGACGTGGAGCGCTCAAAACCCGACCCGGAGCCGGTCCTGGCTGCGCTCTCCGGCCTGGGTGTGGATGCAGCGGGTGCAGCGCTAGTGGGAGACACTCCTCTCGACATGGCGGCCGCCCGGGCGGCCAAAGTGCTGGCAGTGGGCGTTACGACGGGGAGTTACGACGAGGATCAACTGCGGATGTCAGGTGCCGATCTTGTAGTGGGCAGCCTTCCTTCGCTGCAAGTGTGCCTCGGCCTGAGCATCGAAGAACCCGATACACGCCGGCCTACTGCCGGCCGAGCACATATATAATGACTCAGCCATGAACAGAGCGGCGCTTATTGCCTTTTCAAGCTACCTGCTCACCGTCGGCGCACGGGCACAGGAAGAAGGGCCACGGCGGCTGGAGAATCCCCAGACCATCAATCTGCCAGGCGGCTCCCGGGTTGAGTTCCACTCCTTTCCATCGCAGGCGGTGGGAGAGGAAGCGCATTTCAGCGTCTTTCTGCCCCCGTCCTATGATCGGGAGCCGGATCGCCGTTTTCCCGCAGTCTACTTCCTGCACGGACTTTGGAACGACCACACGAGCTGGGTCGTGGAACGATACGGGGGAATTCCCACTCAGCTTGAGGAATTGATGACCGGGGGAACGATTCCCCAGTGTCTGGTCATATTCCCGGACGGGGACAACAGCTTCTACACCGACTCCCTCGATGGATCAAGGCGATACGAGGAGCTAGTCGTCTCTGAGCTTCCAAGGCATATTGAACAGAGATTCCGGGCGCTTTCGGACAGAGAGGCACGGTCGCTCGGGGGCGTCTCCATGGGCGGCTACGGTTCGCTCAAAATCGGCCTGAAATATCCAAGCCGTTACTCCGCGGTAGCAGGCGTTTCCCCCATCATCCTGATCGGCGACGATCCTTCGGTTTACCTCCAAAATGCCACCAGCCGGTTGGCGCAGTACCTGGTGAACGCACTGAAGCCCGTTTTCGGCGTTCCCTTCGACCCTGTCCACTGGCGGAACAACAGTGTAGAACGGCTCGCCGCCTCCGCCTCGCCCGGAGCCCTGAAGGTCTTTATCGGTTACGGTACTGCAGATCGCTATGCCGCCCAATTTCCGCTCGAACAGAGCCTGTTGAAGGTGAGTGAGACTCTCAAGCAGCGAGGAGTGGAACACAAGCTGGTGCGATACGAGAACGGTCCTCACGGTTGGCAACTTGTGGTTCAACACCTCACTGAAATTGCCTCCTTCCTCACCCAGGACTTCAGCAGGTAGGTCGCCACACACACCCTCATCCCTCAGCATGGAGAACCTCGCCCACAGTCTGACCGGACTGGCCCTCGCCAAGACTGGTCTGGAGCAGAGGATCCCTTTCGGCTCCACAGTCCTCATACTGGCAGCCAACGCACCTGATGTGGACGTGGTCGTCAGCCCGCTGGGGACTCTGTATTACCTGCACTACCATCGAGGAATCACGCATGCCTTGATCGGTACAATCCTGATCGGGCTGTTTCTCGGTCTGGTGGCATGGCTCCTGCGAAGGTTCAGCAAGGTCCCTGAGGCCCGCCTTAGAGACTGTCTGGCGATCGCCTTGGCCGGCGCATTGACCCATCCGTTGCTGGACTGGACGAACTCTTATGGGATCAGGCTGTTTCAGCCTTTTTCGGACCACCGCTCCTTTGGCGATCTCGTCTTCATCGTCGACCCTGCGCTGTGGCTGATCCTCGGGACCGGGACATTCCTTGCTTCCCGATGGAGCCGGCCGGCACAGGTTCTATGGGGTTTGGTGCTGTCGGCCATTCTGGCGATCGCGATGGCCTTCCAATCCATGGTTCCGGGCCTCAGGTGGTTCCTGGGCCTTTTTCTGGTGGCGGTTTGCCTCACGTTTTGGGTCCGGCACCGGATCGGGGTCTTGGGGAGGAGCGCCGCCGTCTCGTCGCTGGTAATCGTGCTGGCCTACTGGGTTGTGTTGGCGGGATCGCGCGAATCAGCTCGGTCCAATGCGGTTGCGGCGCTCGTCAACGAAAATCCGGTGCTGACAGGGTCCCTGGCCATACTCCCTCGGCCGGTCGACCCGTGGCGGTGGCAGGTATTCTGCCAGGACGGGAGTGAGCTTCTGACCGGGACAGCTTCAGCCTGGACTCCCGGGCTGGATGATCTCCAGCGGATTCGGCGGAACCTGGATCAGCCGGAAGTCAGGGCATCCCTGCTCACCTGTCCGGGACAGATTCTTGCTCACTTCGGGAGGTTCACGTTTTTTGAGGTTGAGTCAGGGGCCGAAGGGCCGGCAGTGATCTTCCGAGATGCCAGATTTGGGGGCAGGAACGGTTCTGGTTTTGGCACCTTCCGAATTGACCTGTCCCCGGATTTGCGATGGAGCCGGAATCGGGAACCCTGTCCTCCGGTGGATTCATTGATCCCCTGCCCGTAGCCATCGGTAGCAGCTCCTCACCCATCACGAGCTCATCCAAGGCACCTGCCGTGCGGATCGTGCAACGGACCCAACATGTCGAGAGGGTTTGGCGCTGGTGTCTGCAAAGGCCCTCGGGGACAGATCGCGGACCCAGGACCCCGAACCCGAAAGGGGAAAAACCCCTCTCGGGGACAGGTCACGCGCCCGCACCTCTGCCCTACATCGGGAACCCCCGGAGCCACCAGACAACAGTAGACGAAACAAGCTCCCGCAAACCTGAAGACCCTCGGCCCGGCGAGTTTGGTTACGCTTGAAGCAAGTCGTCCGGGCCGGGGCCTTAGCGCAACTTTCCGAGGCGATTCTCGACCGCTATGGCCCGTCGTTACCTCTAATGTCTCCGCCCAAGTGCTGTCATTTCAGTCACTTGCCATGGTCAATCAATTGTTATGGTCTGTCCCCAAGACCACCACGGCGTGCACTTCAGTTGGCGGAGCGACGATCCAGGTGCATGGAGAAGGAGAAAGTGAAGGGTCCATGATCACTCTCCTTGAGCTTGCCCTTAGTCGAATACTCTAGGAGCCTCCCAGTGTTGACCCCATCCTCCGTCTTGGGGCCTCCTCCGGATCCACACCCGCACTCCACGCTGGCCGCCTCCCTGAGATCGCCCGTTGTTCCGCCGATCACGCCCTGGGGAACGTTCACGAACTCGAAACTCCTGTCCCCGACTGAAACCCATGTCCCCGACTGAAACGCATACTTGGCCGAAGAGTCGATTCGGGACAGGCTGACCTCAATTGCCGTCCCCGGGGGAACACGTGACCCTCCCGGAGCAGGATGGACCGGGCCCGAAATGCGGGTTCCGGACCCGGAAAGGAGTTCCTCGCTCGCGCGAGGTACCTTTCCTCTCAGCTTCCACTGCACGAACGGACCCAGCTACGAGCTCTGCCCACAGAGCCCGCGAAACGACGATGCCTGTACCGGCTTCGGGCCAAGCAAGCTAATCCCGTCGGCGAGGAGGGCCCCATGAGATGCATTCGTCAGCTGCTGACTGGGATCGCCATCATTGCTTCGGCTTCGGGATACGGTCTCTCCGAAGTTCACCAGTCGTCTGATTATCCTCGAGGTTTCCTCTCGATTCGTACCTGTTCACTGGGTAGGGTGCACCATGGACTTGAGCCGTCTGCGCTGGGGGCGGCCATGCCCAAGGCGTCGAACTTCACGAAAGAAAGGAAACTGGACACCGTCCTCGACCGGCTTGCTGAAAGGCTTCCTCACACCGAAGTTTGCCGCAGCAGCCAGTTCGGCTCGACTTACGCCCACAGTTTGGCGGGGCCGGCCTCTGGAAGTGCAGGCCTCCGGGGACAGGTCCGGGCTGAACTGCCGAAAAGGCCGTCGGGGACCAACGACGTCATCTCTTCGAGCTCTTCGGGACTCGCGTCACGGCCCTGCTCCCCCCAAAACGCACAACGGCACCTGTGCGCCCCCGAAGGACCCGACATTGACCTGGATTCCCTGGCGCTGTTGGCGCTGGGGTCGCTCGAAACAGCCCCCGGAGAGTCTTTCAGGGGATCTTGCTTGGGTTGTTAACGGCCAGTTCGAGAGGGACTGGACGTCAATGAAGTCCGGATTGACAACGAGCCTGGAGGCGTCGATCCGCCGTTCGGCCTTCTCCTTACTTCCGACATGATTCGGCCGTTTTCAGTCGTCGGGCTGCAGGACGGAATCTCGGGCCTCGAGCCGATGATTTCCACGATTCCGACCAGTCCAGACCCAGCTCACCGTGAGCGGCTAATCAGGAGTATCGTGCCCGCCAGCAGAAGCAGGATGCCTGTCCAAATGACCAGAGCCCTTCGCCGGTGACGGGAGGCGGCTTCCTCCTGCCACCAGCGGGCCGGCCGGATCCCGGCGACATAAAAGGTCGTGATCCCCGCGAGATTGAGGCAAATCACATTGGTTAGGAAGACCAAGGAATCGTTTGCTGCAGGGAGCCAAAGACCGCCACCCAAGAACAATCCGGCCCGCATCAAGGGAGGCAGCAAGGCGGCCGCCACCATGACGCCGACGAGCGAGGCGGCCTGCCCCACCAGAATGGACAACACTCCGGCAAACCCGCAGACGAGGGCCAAAACCACATCCCGATAGCCAATCCTGGGGCTCACTGCGATCTGTTCAACCGCCGGATCCAGAACACCCCAACCCACCGAGATCACGACGGCAATGCAGGTCCCGACCAATCCGGTGCGGGCGGCTTGCTTGACCAGTTTCAGATCGCCGATGGTGGATCCGAATGCCAACGCCACGTTCGGACCAAGAAAGGGAGCGATGACCATGGCGCCGATCAACACTGCCAAGCTGTCTTGTAGAATGCCGATCCCAGCTACGATCGAAGACAACACCACCAGAAGCAGGAAATTGAGGTCTAAGCGAATCGTTTCCTCGATATCTCCGCGCAACTCCTCCCGGCTGAGACGGACGAACTTCCCCGCTTGGATCTCAGACGGCTCTCCGTCTCTCTCCAGTCTCCCGGGCACCTCCTGTTTCAAGGCAGGTAGGATCGCCTCCACCGGCAGGACCAGGACTCGCCGGATCGAATGGTCGTTCCCCGGGTCGAGGGTCGAGGTGAGTGGCTCGACGTTCTCTCCCGCCAAGACCCCACGCACAATAGCTTGGCCGCCAGCCAGCACGACAGTGGTTACAGCCCCGGCCCGAGCTTCATTGAAGAGTTGTTCGATCTCCTTGGCCCGCTCGCCCGCCGTGACAATTTCGATCAGTCGATAACTCATCCGCTTACAGTCCGACTCATTCGCCAACGGCGAGAACACCTCGGACAGGGTGCTGATGCGCCGGCTGGCGAGACGCGGTGCCAAGAAGCGGATCCTCGAAAAATTCTCGGATCCGGAGGCTTCGAGGAAGGAGTCTCATTAGGCCGCGCCAACCAAAGGGCCGGGCAAGTAGAGCGTGCCGCCGACATCGAAGGCAACCGTGGCAACTGTCCGAATCCTGCACTCTGGGTTCCTTGCCGGCTATTATTCCACGAGCGGGCTGAGAACGGTGAAGCGCACGCCCGGGTCCCAGGTCAGAATGCGATCGGGTAGCAGGAGTGCGGGGGTGGCGCCTCGGGCCAAGACAAAGCATCGGCTCGTGAAACTCGGTTACGCTTTCGCGATCAGGCCGAAATGTCTCAGCGAGCGTTATACTTTGGGCCGCCGTGAAGCTATGAGCCGGAGCGCGAACGGAAGCCTCTTTCCCCCGACCTACCGCCTGGTCGGCGTGTGTCTGTTGGTGGGAATCTTGGGCGGTTTCGCCGCCTTAATCTTTGACTTTTTGGTCGAATTAGCCCAAAGTCAACTTCTTAACGGCCTGGCGGGCTACATGCCCCCGCCGGTCGGTACCCTAACCGCCACCTTGCCTTTGACAGTGGACGGCTCGCTTTGGTGGATTCCTGTTTCGACGACACTTGGCGGGCTCATTGGCGGGATTCTGGTCTACCGACTGGCCCCGGAGGCTGAGGGGCACGGCACCGACGCGGCCGTGGCTGCCTACCACCAGAAGGGAGGGGTGGTGCGGCGAAGGGTGCCCCCGGTGAAGGCCGTCGCCTCCGCGATTACCATCGGCTCCGGGGGAGTGGCCGGCCGGGAGGGGCCAACCGCCCAGATCGCGGTCGGATTAGGGGCGGCGGCGGCCGAATGGTTGGGCTTTCGTGGCCAAGAGCGTCGCATCATTTTGCTGGCCTCCATGGCCGGCGGTTTGGCTGCCGTATTCCGGGCTCCCTTAGGCATGGCCATCTTCGCTGTCGAGATCCTCTACTCCGACATGGTGTTCGAGTCGGAAGCCCTCATCTACACCGTTATATCAGCAGTAACCGCCTATGCTCTGCACGGCTTCTTCGTCGGCTGGTCCCCGATCTTCGCCACCCCGGAGGGACTTGCCTTCCACAGCCCTTCCAGCCTGGTGGCGTACGCCGTTCTCGGCGTTCTGTCCGGCCTGTTAGGGGCAGGCCTGCCCACACTGTTCTACGGCCTGCGGGACCTGTTCAGAAAGCTGCCTCTGCCGTCTCAATTCAAGCCGGCAGTGGGCGGTCTCGGGCTGGGGTTGATCGGAATGGCGTTCCCACCTCTGCTCGGTACTGGTTATGGCTGGATCGAGGCGGCTCTGGCAGAGAAGCTTTCGCTGGTGACGATAACTCTGATCTTGCTTCTCAAACCGCCGGCGATGAGCTTGACGATCGCCTCGGGCGGATCAGGAGGGGTTTTCGGACCCACTATCGTGGCAGGAGGGATGCTGGGGGCGCTCTTCGGGCAACTCGCCGGCGAGCTGTTTCCGTTCCTCGAACTGAACGTACCTTCGATGGTTCTGGTGGGGATGGCAGCAACTTTCGCCGGGGCAGCCCGGACTCCAATTTCGACGCTGATCATGGTAGCCGAGATGACGGGAGGTTACGGCCTGATCGTCCCGTCCATGCTGGCCAACATACTCTCCTTCCTGATCCAGCGTTCGGTGACCGCTGGCGCCCGTTACCCGACACTCTATGTTTCGCAAGTTCACAGACGAGAGGACTCGCCGGTTCATAAGGGAGTCTTTGTCCGCCGCGCCCTGCGCATGATTGAAGACCGGCAGATCGACGCCGCCGACGTTTCGCTGCCTCGACTGGTCAGTCTGCTGCAATATGGGGAGCCGGTAGAAGTCTCCATGGGTGGCGGAATGCTGGTCCAAGTCTTGGTCCGGCCGGGATCGGAGCTGGCCGGCACGACGGTGGCTGAAAGCTTCGCCAAACTGGAAGATGTGACAGCCCTCGCACTGATTCGAGGGCCCCAAATGCTGGTTCCTCGAGGACCAACCGTCATCAAGGAAAACGATCAACTCATTGCCGTGGCGAGCCGCCCGGCCTATCGGCGCCTCCAAGAGTTGGCCGACGCTGCAAGGATGCCGTCAGCCGACTCCGAAGCAAGGCGGCCGCCGGACCAGACATGAACCGTGCCGGGCGCAGTTCCAGAGCACCCGCCGCCGACGAACAGGCCGGGCGGACGACCTTGCAGACCTGTCCCTCCCGGCCACCTGCCCCGCCTTCCCCCTGGAGAGGAATGAGGAAGTCCATCGCCCGGGGATGGACGCTGACAGTCGTGCCTACAGCGCTATCAATCAAAATTGACTCAGATTCGATACCGGAGGACTAAATTCGTCCGCTGCAGCGGCATCTCACAGGGGGGGCAGGCGCGGCAGGTGAGTCGAGAATCGCACAGCTCGGGCGACGGACCGAGGCGCCGTGCCCGGGAGGACCTCGGGTGGCCGCCGCCCATGGGGACAGCTCACCTACCGGGTAACACGTCACCTCACAGAGACATCGAGCAGTGGTCCGACCCCAAACCGGACCCCAGACGGCTCCGCCCGGCCTGATGACAGGGCGCCGGGGCCTGTCCCCGTAGCCTGCTCACTGAGTCCGCTTAAGATATCGCAGAAGCTCGCTGTCCGTGGTCAGGATCAGAGAGCTGTTGGGATCCGCCGTCGCCTCATAGGTTTCGAGACTCTTGAGAAAAGCGTAGAAGGCTTGGTCCCGGCTGTAAGCCTCGGCGTAGATTTCAGTGGCCCGGCCGTCGGCTCTTCCGCGGATCTCCTCCGCCTTGCGGTAAGCCTCAGACTGGATCCGCGCAAGATCCCGCTCCTTCTCGCCTCGAATGCGCGCGGCCTCCCCCTGCCCCTCGGAGCGAAACCGCTGGGCCACCCGCTTTCGCTCGGCGATCATCCGCTCGAAGACGTCTTTCTGCACCTCATCCACGTAGTTGATTCGCTTAAAGCGCAGATCCAACAACTCAATCCCCAGGTCCGCCGCCCTGGCTTGCGCGTTGGCCAGGATTTCCCGGGTGATGCCGCTGCGCCCCACCTTGATCGGTTCCAGCACCGCGGTTTCCTCGTCCGACTCCGCTGGATTCTCCTCCGGCGTCCGATTGGTGCTCCGAACCACCTCCACCAGGTCCTGTTTCGCAACCGCAGTGCGCGTCTCTCCATCAAGGATGTCATCCAGTCTCGACTGAGCTCCCCGCTCATCGCGCAGCCGCTGGAAGAACTTCAAGGGATCGGTGATCCGCCACCGGGCATAGGTATTGACCCAGATGAACCTCTTGTCCCGGGTCGGAACCTGGTTGGGATCTCCATCCCAGGCAAGGAACCGTTTGTCGAAATGATGCGCCTTCTGGATAAAGGGGAGCTTGAAGTGCAGACCGGGCTCAATAACCGGTTCATCGAGCGGCTCTCCAAATTGTGTGATTACGACCTGATCTGTCTCGCTTACGATATAAGTCGCATCCATCAGCAGTAGCAGTAAGACGAACGCGGCCAGTATCGACACGATGTTTCGCGGGTTCATTGGTTCCCTCCTTCCGTCCGGCCGGCTCGGGAACGCAAGGCATCAAGCTGCAATAGCGGCAGGACGCTATCGGCTCTGTCATCAATGAGGAGTTTGGTACCCATCCTCGGCAGCAATCTCTGCATGGTTTCGAGGTAAAGACGTTTCCGGGTGACCTCGGGTGCACGACGATAGGCCTCGTAAAGGCTCTTGAACCGAGCAGATTCTCCTTCGGCCCGGTTCACACGATCGGTGGCGTACCCTTCGGCCTGGAGCACCAATTGCTCCGCCTCGCCACGAGCTCTGGGAATGACCTCGTTGTATTCAGCCCGCGCTTCATTGATAAGGCGATCTCTCTGCTGTTGCGCCTGGTTGACCTCGTCCCAGGAGGGCTTGACAGGGTCGGGCGGGTTTACATCCTGCAGGACCACCTGGTCGATAGTGATCCCGGTCTCATATTGGGTGCACATTTCCTGCAGCAACTCTTGGGTGCGGATCTCGATTTCCTGCCGCCCAACCGTCAACACTTCAGTCACCGTGCGATCCCCCACCACCTCCCGTACCACCGCTTCGTTCATGTCCCGGAAGGTGTCCTCCACATTGCGGACCTTGAACAGGTATTTGTAGGGGTCCGCCACCCGGTATTGGACAATCCACTCCACGATCGCCACGTTCAAGTCCCCAGTCAGCATTAGGGATTCGTGCTGGTATCCGCTGGTCTCGAACTGGCTGCGGACGTCCGAGCGAACAGTTCGAAAGCCGAATTCCTGTTTGAGCTGACGCTGGACCGGTACCCGCACCACGGACTCCACAAACGGGATTTTGGCGTGCAGCCCGGGATCGGTCGTTCGGACGTACCTGCCGAACCGGAGGACCACTCCTACCTCTTCCGGCTGAACCTGATAGAAGCTCCCCCACAGGACGACCAGGGCGGCCAGTCCACCTAGGACCATCAAGACAGTCCTGCCGGGCAAACGAGGCGGCCTGAACTCCCGGAGATCAACCTGAAAAATGTTGCGATTTTGCATGGCGTTCCTTTCAGACGGGGTTTCAGCGAGTGTATCCCTTTGGCCCCGGACTTGACACCCCCTTCGAGGGACAGGTCAGTCCCTGTACGAGGCGGACAGGTCAACCATTTAGCCCGACGTGGACAGACAGTGCCAAAATCCAGCGGCGGGTAAGAGGGACCTGGTGTCCCCGCACACCAGCTCGGGAAGCCCAGCAACCATGGGGACAGGTCAAATTCCGAGTCATCGGCCGGGACAGGTCAGTTTCCGGCAAGGTCTTCGGCAGGGTTCCTGCCGGCAGCCGGTTCGGGGTCCTTACTTGTCCCCAAGTCGGTCGTGGAGAATACTGGTCCCCCATGACCGACTCCAACCCCGCCGAACGGATGCTGACCACCCTGGCCGAGTTGGACCGCATCGGTGTTCGGTTTGCCGGATCCCTTGGAGAACGTCGGGCGGCAGAGTGGATCGGCGCCCGGCTGGAAGCCCTGGGCCTCAGGGTGGACATCCACGAGTTCAGCTGCCGGACCTTCTCCCCGCGACGGTGCGTCGTGGAGGTCTCCCGAGGGGGACGCAGCCGGACCATCCCCGCCGAGGTGGCGGCCCATAGCGCCAGCACAGGACCCGACGGAGTTTCCGGTCCCCTAATGGTCATCGAGAAACTGGCGGGCCCGGGGTCCGTCGAGACTCGCGCCATCTGCGGAAAGATCGTTCTGATCTATACCTCCGAATTCTTCCAACGCTCTCGACTACATCGGCTGGTCTCAGCCAAACCTCTCGCGGTCCTGGTGGTGGACGACCGCTTCACAGGTGATCAAACGGTGGCAGTCGGCTTTCCGGCAGCCTGGATCGACCTGCTCGAGTGTCCCTTTGTAAACATTTCCTATGCCGATGCCTGGGAACTGGTTCGCCAAGGAGACCATCGGGTGACGGTCACGGTGGAAGCCGAACGTCCTTGGGCCAAGTCCCAAAACGTGGTGGCGGAACTGCGCGGAAGCGGTCTGCCGGAAGAGGTGGTCGTCGTTTCCGCCCACCACGACACGGTGATCAACAGCTCGGGAGTGGATGACAACGGTACGGGCGTCGCCTGCGTCCTGGAGCTGGCGACGATGCTGCGCGATCGACCTCTCCGCCGCACTGTCCGCTTCATTTCCTTTGGAGCAGAGGAGCAGTTGTCGGAAGGCGCCCGCCATTACGTGGACGACTGCCGCGACCTGGAACGCATTCAGTTTGTTCTCAACATCGATGCTGTGGGCGCCGTCATGGGCAAGACTGGAGTCTACTGGTGTGGCCCACCCGAGCTGAGACGACTGTTGGAAAGGGTCACCCGGACAACCAGGAAGCCGGTTCATCTAATGCGCGAGATCTCGCCTTTCAGCGACCACTTCCCTTTCAATCTGAAAGGCATCCCGGCAGTGTGGTACTACCGCACGACGTATGTCGCGGCCCGCCACTACCATCACAGCAGGGAAGAGTCGCTGCAGGTCATCTCCCCCGCAGTCCTCCGATGGACGGTGGAACATCAGGCCAAGCTGCTGGAAGAGGTTGCCGATTCCCTTCCCGCTCCCGTCCCGCGCCGACTTCCGAGTCGCGACTTGCGGCGTCTTCAGCACATGGCCGGGGAATGGACCTCACCCGTTGGGCGCTCGCCGGCAGCATCTGTCCCCCCGGAGAAGGATAGGATTTGAGACCCGAGCGCCGGCTTTGACGGGCGTTCTATACTGGTTGGCGGCATGCTGGAAATTGTTACGGTCCGATTCCCCGAAGACCGTCGGACCGCGGACTTCATGGCCCATGACCTTGCGCTCAGAGTCGGCGACCGGTGTGTGGTGGCCACCGAGCGGGGAGTCGAGCTCGGCCAAGTGGTTCGAGGCAGGCGGGTGGAAAGCCTCGGGGAGCAGGCTCTTCCCAAGGCGCTGCGGCGGGCGACGGAGCGAGACCTCTACCTGAATGAGAAGAAACATGAGCGGGAGGATTTCGCATTCCGATTTTGCCGCCGGAGGATCAAGGCCCGCGACCTGCCCATGAAGCTGTCAAAGGTTGAATACCTTTTTGACGGCAGTCGCGTGATCTTCTACTTCACCGCCGACCATCGAGTGGACTTCCGGGAGCTGGTCAAGGATTTGGCCCGGGAGTTGCGCACCCGCATCGAGATGCGCCAGATCGGCGCCCGCGACGAAGCGAAGCTGATCGGGGGCATCGGTTGTTGCGGGCGTGGGGAGAACTGCTCCAAGCTCTTTCTTCGAGAGCTGCCTTCCGTCAGCGTCAAGAAGGTGAAGCAACAGGGGCTGGGGATGAATCTGAATCGTCTGTCCGGGATGTGCGGCCGCCTGAAATGCTGTCTGAATTTCGGCAACGGCGACGAGGGTGCCCGTTGTGCGCGAACTGCGATCCCCATCACTCCCGAAGACACTTTACCTGACGATATCGTCGACGAAATTCCGGAGTAGCCTACCCAATCCTTTCGAACAATCGAATGCTCACCTGCTGGGCAAGCATGTCTTGGGTCCGCCGCAGCATGGCTGCGACGTAGGGCATGCTTAGATGTTGGTCCAGTTCTTCGCGACTCCGCCAGTTTTCGTGGAACAGAAACAGGCCGGGCTCTTCGAGCGATTCGTGCAGGTCGTAGTTGATACAGCCTTCCTCCTGGATGGTGGGCGGGATCAGCTTCAGGAGTTCCGTCTTGAGAGACTGCTCGCAGCCCGACTTGGCCTTGAAGATCGCTACCACTGTCACCTGCATTCCGATCACCTTTCTAAGTCCTGGCGGACACCCGCGACGGGACGTCCGGAGCGTTGAACGATTGAGTGAGACGCTGAAAACCCTCCTCCATGGACACGCATGGCTGATAGCCCAAGTCTCTGCGCGCCGCACTGATGTTGAACCAGTGGGCAGTGGACAGTTCCTCTACCAGAAAACGAGTCAGCTTCGGCTCTCCTGGAATTCGCAACCCGCGGTAAGCATACTCCAGGACCGTCGCCGCGGCATATGCGATCGCCCGCGGAACCTGTCCCCGCACCGGCGGGCGACCCGCGCACTCCAGCACCCGGTCGATAAAGTCCCAGAGCGGCATCGGTTCTCCTTGTGAAATGAAATAAGCCCTTCCCGCGCAGGTGGAACCTGTCCCCAGTCGCAGCGCCGCGCAGAGGTGTGCTTCGACCGCGTTGTCGATGTAAGTGAAGTCGACCAAAGGGTTGCGAGAGCCGATGCGCCTGAGACTCCCCGCCCGCTCCAGGATGCCGGGAACCAGGTGGGTATCTCCCGGCCCCCAGATCAGATGGGGTCGTAGCGCCACCGTGGCCAGGGTTCGATCGTTGGCCGCCAACACCAGGCGTTCCGCCGCGGCCTTGGTCTCAGGGTAAGGCGCCTTGTATTTCGAGGCATAGGGGACCGATTCATCGGCCCCCTCCATGTCTTTTCCGTCGAAGACGACGCTCGGCGAGCTGGTGAAAACGAGCCTCGAAACGCCGTTTTCGCGGCACGCCTGGATGACGTTCTCTGTCCCCAGGACGTTGGACATTACAAAGTGCTCCCTTGGTCCCCACACCCCGGCCTTGGCTCCCACGTGAAACACCAGGTCGACACCCTGACAAGCGCGGTTGACGACGGCCAAATCGCCCAAGTCACCCCTGACCTGCTCGACTCCCCAGTCCTCCAGGAATGAGTAGGAATTGCGCGCCAGGCTCCTCACCTCATATCCGTCCCGCCGGAGCCGGCGCGCCAGAGCTCCGCCCAAGAACCCACCGCCGCCGGTGACCAGAATTCTCTTCATTCCAAGCGGCCGGCTGCCCAAACAGCCAGCTTCTCCCTGAAAATCTTGGCGTTATGCCGGATATCCACCGGAAACCCGGGATGGAAAAGCACCGTCCTGATTCCTGCCGTCGCCGGGCAGCGGGCTCCCAATTCCAGCAACTCGTTTCGTATTCGCGACCTGTCCCTCGCACCCGGCACCAGCTCAACGCACAAGACGGCTCTCTGATTGGGGCGCCTACCAACGCCGACCAGCGCCGTCCGACGAACCTCGGGGTGGACGTTGAACACCCCCTCGCAACAGACCGTGAACAAAACACCCTGAGCCGTCTCGACCCGCTGCGACTTCCTTCCACAGAACCAGTAGCGGCCATCAAGATCCCGATAAGCCAAATCGCCCATACGGTGACCGATCCGTCCCGCGCTGTCCCTGACCTTGGCAAGGAGATCCGCATCGGGCCGGCCCCAATACTGCCTCGACACGTTGTCTCCCCAAACCACCAGTTCTCCCACCTCACCGGCCGGCAACGACCGATCCGGGCACCACTCCGGTCGGGGAGCGTCGTCGATGGGCATCAGTTCAATCCTGACCCCCGGCAGTGCCCGACCGATGCAGGTCCCACGGCCTTCGGCAGGGCCACCCAGCCTCATGCGTTCCCTGTGATCGATGGAGGTCACCGGCAATGCCTCGGTGGCACCGTAGGGGGTGTGGATCACAGCACCAGCAGGCAGCAGCGATGAGAACCGCTGGAGCACGGCGTCTCCCACAGGAGCGCCCGCCGAGAGAACACGTCGCAGGGTAGGCAGCCGGACTCCTCGGGGCGCAGCATATCTCCCTACCCGGTCGAGCAGGGCGGGGGAGCCGAACATGTGGGTCACGGAGTATCGTTGGATCGGATCGAGGATGGCTTGGGGGTCCACGCGACCCGGGCGAGTGAAATCCATGTCCGGGAAAACCGTGGTGGCTCCCCACGCCGGATCGTACAAGGCGAAGAGCGGGAAGGTGGCCAGATCCACCTCGCCGGGTTCGATACCAAACGCCTCCTGGAGCAGCCAGGCTTGGGCGCAGAACATCCCGTGGGTGTAAACCACTCCCTTGGGGGGGCCTGTACTGCCCGAGGTGAAGATGATGGCGGCCGGGTCCGAGGCATCCGGTGCAGGCGATTTGAACTCGGCCGGCCCAGTACCCCGCCCCAGCAGCTTCTGATAGTCCAGGCTTCCGGGGGCACCGGGCCGGCCGACAACGACCCGCCAGCGAATGCTCCGCCGCGCCCATCCCAGAAGCAGGCGCACCCAATCTGCGGCCGCAACCCCCACAAACCCCGCGGGTGCCGCCTCCCTGAGGCACCTGCCGAGATGCTTCCAGCCGATGCCCGGATCCACCAAGACGGGGACGGCCCCGGCTTTCACCAAACCGAACGCCAACACCACCATTTCAACCCCCGGGCGAACCATCATCGCCACCCGGTCACCCAGCTTCAGTCCATGCGAGACCAGACCGGCCGCACAGTGTGAGCTTAGATGGTCCAGTTCCCGATAAGTGAGGCCCCCTCCAGGAGCGATCAAGGCGGCCGCGCCGGGGCTCTCCCGTGCCGTGCGTGTCAGAAGGGAAGCCACTGATCCGGTCAGCATTCGATCAGTGCTCCTTAAGAAAGTCCTCCACCAGCAGGTCCACGGTACCGGCTGCATCCTCCATGACGTAGTGCCCGGCCTGAGCGATGCGATGGACCCGGGCGCGGGGGAAGAAATGCAGCCACCGCAAAAGAAACGCCGTATTGAAGACGAAGTCCTGTTCTCCCCAGCAGATCAGCACAGGCTTCTCGGCCAGGCGGGACAATCCCTCTTCAATCTCCACGAGAGTGGCATAACTGGGGTGGTCCGTCTCCAGCGGTATGTCTTGGACAAAGCGAAGGACGGCCAAGCGGTTCCGGTGCGTTCGATAGGGTGCCAGCAGACCCCGGCGCACCTCCGCCGGCAGGCCCCGGCTGCTGCCCAGCCGAACTGCCAGCCGGTTGAAGGCCCCGCAATACAGGATCGCCCAAGCCGCCAGCGGAGAACGGCGACACCACCTCAGGGACCAGTGCAGCGACGCACCAGGAGGAATTCGGAAGGCCGCCGAGTTGAAGACCACCAGAGACCGGATACGCTCGGGCTGCCGGACCGCCAAACCAAAGCCGATCGGTCCGCCCCAGTCGTGAACGACCAGGTGGAACGGTGTGCTGACCCCGGCCAAGCCCAGAAACCCCTCCAGATCCACGATTCTCCGAGCCAGAGTGAAGGGGTACTCACCGGACTCGGGCCGATCCGACAGGCCACAGCCGATATGGTCCGGAACCAACACCCGGAATTTCCCCGAAAGCGTCTTGGCCAGCCTGCGGTAGACAAAGCACCAGGTTGGATTGCCATGGAGCAGGATCACGGGGTCACCCGTGCCGGCGTCCCAGGCGTGTAGCCGCAATCCTTGGACATGCTCAAACCGTGAGGGCAGGAGGTCTGAGAAACCGTGCAAAGGGGCGGCCGAGACAGTGGAAGGCAACGGAGTACCCCGCCGCTCAGTATTCAAATGCGGCCAGCGCGGTGGTCACACCTGCGCTTCCCATCACCAGCAACACCTGGTCACCCCGGTGCAGGCGGTTCTCATCTTCTGCGACGGCTAGACCCAGAGGGAGCGTAGCAGAAACGGTGTTGCCGAACCGGTTATGAGTCTCGAATACCCGGGCCGGGTCCAAACCCATCAACTGAGCGGCTTTGATGGTCGAGGCCACGCTGACCGCATGACCGACGATGATGTCCGGCACCCGGTGGATCATCGCCTGGGTTTCGCGGAAATGCGCTACCAGTTTGCGCACCGTGAACGACAACAGTTCACCTGGCGCCGTAAAGAAGGACATGGGCTTCAAGTGCTCGCCGTTGCGGGAGAAGTCGGCGGCGTTGGGCAGCGTGATCTTACAGAGCCCGTGCTTCTCTCCCCAGGTCTTGAAGGAGAAAAACGAGTCATCATGTTCCGTAGGCCCCACGATGGTGGCGGTGGCGGCTTCACCGATGGTGAACGCCGAGAAGGAGTTCTCCAGCTCCTGGTCGTTGTGGATCTCGAAGTTGGCGTATTCTCTGAAGTTGAATTCGCAGTTCAGGATCATCACCAACCGGTAGATCTTCTGAGCCAGGAAGCTGCGGGCGATGGAAAGACTCCGGATCCAGCTTGCGCAGGCGTCCAGGACGTCAAAACAGGTCGCGGAGGTAAGTCCAAGCTCACTTTGGAAAAGGTTGGCGGTAGCGGGTTCCACCCAGCCCCGTCCGACACCGGCATAGATCAGCAGGTCGATATCCTCAGCACTGACGCCGGCTTTCCGCAGGGCCTCCCTTCCGGCGCGCACTGCGAAGTCCAACGCCTTCTCTCCCTGGTTGCGGTGGAACCGGGTGACAGTCCCGGACATTCTGAAGAACCGACGGATCTTCTCCTCGAACGACGAGATCTGTTCCGCAGACAGATGGTCACGATTCTTCTCGATGATCTCAGCAATCATCTCGTCGTTCGTCACCTTCCTGCTGGGAAGGGCATAGCCAATGCTCAGGATTTTCATGGGTTCGCTCCCCCAACCACGACGGCGCTTCCTTCACCGGTCGCAGGCTACCTTGTCCGCACTCGGATTCGGTTCCAGTCGCGCCGTCGTCCCCGACGCAGCCGATTCGTGACCCAAGTAGACACTAGAGATTATCAGGAGATTCCGTGGCCTGGCAAACTTCCCGGCAATTCTCTATGATGGCGGCCGGCTCATGGCCGAATTGTGGGAAGCGGACGGAGGTAAGACAGCGATGCAAGCTCTGAACAGACGACGGTTTTTCCAGCAGGCGGGCGCCGCAGCGGGTGTTGCAGCGTCAGGCTCCCTCGTGGGAGCCAGGGTTCAGGGGGCTAATGATCGAATCGGCGTAGGCTTTATCGGGTTTGGGATTCGGGGTCCGTTTCTGTTGCGGGCAGTGGAAAAGGTCGCCGGAGCTGAGGTCCGCGCCTGTTGCGATCTCTACGATGGCCGCCTCCAGGGGATCCGGGAAATCGGTTACCCATCCATCCAGTTAACCAGGGCTTACGAAGAGGTTCTGGCCAACAAGGATGTGGACGTCGTCATTGTGGCCACCCCGGACCACTGGCACAAGCGAATCGCCCTCGACAGCATGGAGGCCGGCAAAGACCTTTACGTCGAGAAACCGTTGACCTACCGCTGGGAGGATGGGGCAGTTCTGGCGAAGGCGGTGCGGACCTCCGGCAGAATCCTGCAGGTGGGGAGCCAGCAGGCCAGCAATCCGGTCAACGCCAAGGCCATCGAATTGATCAGCTCAGGCGCTTTGGGACGCGTGACTTACATCAGGGGTGCCATCCTTCGCAACACTCCCACCGGCGCATGGTATTACCCCATTCCTCTCGATGCGTCGGAAGAGACGATCGATTGGAAACGGTTTATTGGAGACAGCAAGTGGTACGACTTCGACCCGAACCGCTTCTTCCGATGGCGCCTCTATTGGGAATATTCCGGTGGCCTGCCGACCGACCTGTTCGTCCACCTCATCACCCTCACCCATTCCCTGATGGGCTCCCGGATGCCGCGTCGCGTCACCGCCGCGGGAGGTGTACTGCAATGGCAGGATCGTGAGGTCCCCGACCACCTTTCCGCCGTGGCGGAATACGATGGTTACATCCTGGAACTGACGTCGAGCGCCAATTCGGTCCACCGCGTTCCCTTCCTGACGGTGATGGGAACCGAGGGCGCCCTGGAGTTCAACGACATGGGCACCGCCCTGACCTATTACCGCGAGCCGGTTCGGGAGAGCTACTGGTATTCGACCTTGGGGTGGCCCGAAAAAGCCCGTCTGGCCTTTTACGAGGCCAACAACATCGACCCCCAAACGCACCGGCCGCGGAATACCCCCGAGGGCGGCAAACCCGAGACCTTCAACGTGGCGGGCGATCATCTCGAACTCCACATGAAAGCGTTCTTCGAAGCGGTGCGAACTCGCCGTCAACCCTTCGAGGACGTGGAATTCGGTTCCCTTGCTGCGACGGTGGGTCACATGGTGAACCTCTCGTACCGGTCCGGAAAGCCGGCATTCTGGGACCAGGCTCAGCAGGCGGTCAGGGTCTGAACGCCTCGAAGGCTCGCGGGCGTGGGGTTGCCGAAGAGATGCCGCGGTGCTCGCCTTCGGCACTGCCGTTCCGTGACCTGTCCCCACTGATAGCCGTGACCTGTCCCCGCCGGGGGTGGCGTGTCCCCGCTGGGCGGTGGCGAAGTTTCCCTTCGTGACGTTGGGATGCCGTCTTCGAGTCGCGGCGAGACCTGTCCCCACTATGGGGGGACAGGTCTCGCCCAACCCAAGAGGAGCCTGGGATCTGCGGGGCGGGCCAAGCAGGCGCCGGAACCTGCCTCCCGGCTTTGACCGTCGAGGCATGCCCCGCAGATGTCAGGCGTCCTGGGCGGGCGTTTTGGGGGGGCCAAGTCACCCACGATGCGACAGCCGAGATGACCTGTCCCGCGACGCGACCGCTGACATGACGTGTCCCCGTTGGGCGTCCCCGCCCGGGGCGTGACCCGTCCCCCCCGGGAGCCGGCCCGGTGAGACGTGACCTGTCCCCACTGGGGACTGGTCGGCGCTCTTACGCTGTGTTAAACCAAGCCTCCGTAGAGGGAGAGATTCCAATGACCACCAGAACGAAACGTGTGTCCATCACAGGCGTCCTGCTCCCTTTGGTGACGTGCTGTCTCGCACAGGACCCAATTTTCCCGGCCGCGCCCATCACCACGATTCAGGGCGGTGGGGAGTTCGGAGAACTGTTCGAGGTGCTCAAACAACAACTTCTGGCGTCCCGCTTCAGTCGCCGCATCGACTTGGGCGGGAAGTCCCGCCTGAGCTTCGTTAGCTGGATCCGGGACCACGTCCATGTCAGCAAGGCCATGAAGCACCTGGCTCCCGAGGTGAGAAGCTACCTGGAGTTCTATCTGGAGCATCAGACCGATGACGGGCTCTACTTTGACTACTTTGAGCCTCTGGACAGCCCTTTGAGCCACCGCCTCAACATCTTTCCCCGTCAATTCTGGAAGGTGTTGGCTCAGGATCGCGTCCAGCTCCACCGCATCCCGGTGGAAGCCGACCTGGAGTACCTCATGGTCGAGGGCGCATGGTATGTCTGGCAGACCACCGGGGACCGCGGTTGGGTTCACCGCTGGCTGCCGGTGCTGGAGAAGGGCCTGATCTACAGCATGACGGATCCTCTGCGCTGGTCGCGTCGGTTCCAGCTCGTCAAGCGTGGATACACCCTCGACACCTGGGACTTCATGCAGTTGCCTGTCAGCCGCAGCGAGTATGCAGCGGCCGGAGGCGACATCCAGGCCGGAATCTTCGTCATCGACGGCAACACCCCGATGGGGATCATGCACGGCGACAACAGCGGCATGTATGCAGCGTGCCGCCAACTGGCGGCGCTGTACGAGGCGACGGGGGACCGGACCTCCGCAGCGGTTTGGAACCAGCATGCGGAGGGTTTCCGGGTACGCACCAACGCATGGTGCTGGAACGGCAAGTTCTACAAGCATTTCGTCGTGGACGATCCCATGCCGCCCTACCTGCGGATGGATCAGGATCAGACGCTGGGGTTATCCAACCCTTACAGCATCAATCGGGGGCTGCCCTCGGAAACGATGGCTCAGTCGATCATCGAGGTGTACCGAGGACTCAAGGACCAGGTGGCAGGCTGGTCGTTCGCAGAGTGGTTCGGCATTTATCCGGCGGTCGAGCCGCACTTCGCAGGCTACGAACCTGGTTCGTACATGAACGGCGGAGTCAACACCATCGTCGCCGGGGAGCTGGCCAAGGCGGCTTTCCGGCACGGATTCGAAGAATACGGGGTCGACATCCTGCACCGCCTCCGCTTGCTCGCACAGAAACATAACGGCGAGCTTCCCGTCGCCTACCGTCCCGACGGGACTGTGGACGAGGGGATTCCTGACAACTGGGGACAGGCAGCGGTATTCAGCGCGTTGATTGAGGGTCTGGCGGGCGTGGTCGACCAAGGCTCTCTTCATGAAAGCGTTGAGATTTCTCCTCGATGGACGGCGGCCCAGGTCGGCTCGGTAGAGGTCCAGGTCGGTTATGGCGCAGGCGGCAGAAGGGTCCATTATCAATGGCTCCACCAGCCGGCAGAGCGGCAAATCTTGGTAAACCTCCTGGGGAACGCCGGATCGGTGACCCTGCGGGTGCTTCTTCCTGAGGGTGTAGAGGACGTTCCCGAGGGAAGTGCCCTTTCGGTCCGCGTGAACGGCACGTTGACGCAGGCCGCGCTTGAGATGGTCCGGAAAAGCCGCTATGCCGTTTTGGAAACAGCGGACGGCGCTCAGGTCGAAATCAGCTATTGACTCTCCCGGGGAGCCAAAAGGTTCGGTTCGAGGCGGATCCTTCGGCCACGGCTGCGCTGCAGGACCGCTCAGACCCGGAGGTCGATGCCCCCTATAAACGGTTCTGCGGGTTTCGCCGAAAAGATAGGGCGACGGAGTCGAGACGCATGAACGATCTGATGAGGCTGGCCGAGTTCCCCCCCACGATCTTTTCGGAAGCCCGGTCGCTTCACGAGCTGTTCCAGGCCGAAAGCCGGTGCGAACAGGAGCTGTACGACGCGGCCCGGCGCGGGGATTGGCGGGATCTGGAACGGCTGATGCCCATGTACTCCGACCTGCACATTGAGATCATGATGCGGCTCTGGCAGGAGGTTCAGTTCCCCGCCGGCCGGGCCGACTAGCGGCCTTGGGCAAACCGCCGGGCAACGTCTTCGACGTCTCCAGGAAGGGGATCAGCGGCGGGAAGATAGATCTTGAAGGTGGTGCCGGCGCCAGGAACCGAATGAACCGCAATCCGTCCTCCGTGTTGCTGGATCATCCCGTGCACCACGGACAGTCCAAGGCCTGCGCCCTGGCCCACCTGCTTGGTGGTGAAAAACGGTTCGAAGATCCGTTTGAGCACCTCTGAGTCCATCCCCCCGCCGTTATCCTCCACGGTCAGGGTGACGAATCGTCCGGGAGGCAAGTCCGCCGGCTGATCCGGAGCCGGTTTGGCGTCGACCACCAGGTTGGCGGTGGTCAGGAGCAGGCGGCCCCCTTTCGACATGGCCTCACGGGCGTTAACGGCCAGTTGGAGCAGAACCTGCTGCATGCTCCCGACGTCAACTCTGGCCGGACGTAAACCCGGATCCAGACGCATTTCCAGCTTGACATCCTCGCCGATCACCCGGCGAAGAGTTGGTGCCATCTCTTCGATGACCTCATTCAGGCTGGTCTGAGCCAGTTGAAAAGTCTGCTGACGGCTGAAAGCCAGCAATCTCGCCGTCAATTCCGCCGCCCGCAACCCGGCCTGCCGGATCACAGTCAGCTCGTGCAGAGCGGGGTGGTCCTGTTCGAGGAGGGAGGCGGCCAGCTCCGCACGACCGTTGATGACGGTGAGCAGGTTGTTGAAGTCATGGGCAATCCCCCCTGCCAGACGTCCGATGCCCTCCATCTTCTGGGTGCGGAGGAGTTCCTCCTCCAGACGTTTCCGATCCTGATCCGCCGCGATCCGACTGCTGACGTCCCGCATGACGATCAGACCGCGGGACTTCCCCCCAATCTCGCAGAGCATAGATTGCGCCTCGATCCATCCCCGGTACCCCGACAGCGAGCCGGGCTCCAGGGTGACTGCCGCCCCGGGGTCCGCCAGCAGGCGTCGTAACCAGCCCTCGGCGCTCCCCACCTGGTCGAGCGGTGCTCCCAACAGATCAGTTGCCGGCTTTTCCAGGAAGGCGGCGGCCTTCCGGTTGACCTGAAGCAGGCGACCCGAATCCTGGTCTACCACCATGATCCCCTCCGCCCCGGCGTCGAAGATCTCCCTGTACACCGCTTCCGAGAACTCCAAACGCTGCTCGGCCCGGCGTCTCCGATCCACCAACACCGCCGCCTGGGTGGACGCCAGGGCAAGAATCAGAACGCTCCCGGCCGCGGGCAGCGCTATTTCCCGGGCGACAGCGGGACCCGGAAACAGGGCAACGATCGCCAAAATGGCCAGCGCCAACACCGCCCAACTGTACCTGTCCCCGCTCAGAATCGACGGCACCGCCGTGGCCAGCAGGAGCAACAGCCAGGCCGGCGGAAAGAGATCCGCTTCCACAAACCATCCCGCCGCCAGAACGGGCAGATAGCGCAGCCGCAGCCAAGGCTCGGGGCGACGAGCCAGCGACAAGTAATCATCACCGACCGCACCGACGCAGAAGGCCGCCAGGAGCGCCCACCCACGGAAATCCAGGGATGCAGCCGCCGGGATGATCTGGCAGAGAACCGCACCGCCGGCCAGTGTCGCCACAAGCCAACCCTCAGGCAGCGTGCCCTCTATGCCGCGCCACGAGCGAACGTAGAGCAGCATGCAACACGCCCCGGCCACCGCAATCAGAGAGAACGCAATCCAGCCCGATTCCAGGGCCGACGCCGCTCCAGACCAAGCGAGATAACAGGCTGCCGCCAGCAGGAGAGCGGCATTAACGGCCAGGGTCCATCGGACAACGGCACCCGCCTCAGGCAAGGAACTACCCTCCTGCCGAACCACGAAAAGCTCCTCGGCGACCCCGCTCCGTCCCACCTCTTTGACGGCACTGTATCATCCCCCATCCCTCCGAGAAAGAGAGTTCTCGCACTTCGCATGGGCTTGCCCAACCGGGAGCAAGGAGTTCAGACCCCGGAGTGCTGAGTTTCTTCACATCGCCCGTTGCACTCTTCAGCACCTCACGCCAAGTCATTTGATTGCTTCGTCTTGGCGTCGTCAAGCGGGGACACATCCCGTCACCTGCTGAGAGATTCAGCACTTCGAGTGTTTAGTAATTCAGCAAACTGGACCTCCAAGTCATTCAGAATCAAACTCTTAGCCGTACATTGATGTGAGTTGGCAAGGAAACTGCTTTCGGAAGGGGTGTCCGTTGGGCTCGAGCCTTCCTGCGGGAGGACGGCGGAGCCCAAGCGGCAGCTTTTGAAGAGAGAGCTGAGAGAGGAAAGGAGAAAAGACCGTGGTTGCACTATTGGTGATCTTAACCTTCATCGGGTTCATCCTCGCGGACGGCATCGTCCAGTACGTGGAAGCCCGCAAGGAGAAACCGGCTGTGAGGACGGCGACCCCGGCCCGGCCGGTGGTCCATCCGGCCTTACCCGGCGGCGTTTTTGTCGGTCGGGGACATACGTGGGTCGAAGTGGTTCGTGACGGGATGGCCAGGATCGGCGGGGACGCCTTCCTGACGCAGTTGATCGGCCGCGTGGAGCGGGTGGAACTCCCCCAGCCCGGCCAAGCGGTCTCCCGGGGTGAGCCGCTCTTCGTCCTGCATGCCGGCGCACGCAGCGCCGTGATTCAGGCGCCTGTGGACGGAATTGTCCGGCGCATCAACAGCGAGCTCCAGGTTCGCCCCCAAAGCTTGGCAGATGAACCGTACGTTGCCGGATGGGTTTGCGAAGTGGAACCCAGCGACCTGGGGGCCAATATGGCGCTGCTGAGAATCGGACGGGCCGCCCAGGAATGGATCGCACAGGAAATGGACCGCTTCCGGGAGTTCCTCATGCAGCGAGCCAACGGAAAGGTTGCGCTTGCGCTCCCTGACGGCGGCGACATCCGGGTCGGGGTTCTGGCGGACGTCGACCTCGAGACCTGGGAGGCATTCCAGAAAGAGTTCCTGCAGAGCGACTTGGCTTGACCCCGGTCACCTCAATTCACGTTCACCTGCTTCTGGAGAAACGTCATGACCAGTTCACAAGCGAGCGGCGGCAAGGCGCTGCTGTTCGATGTCACCCGCTGCATTGGTTGCGGGGCATGCTATGAGGCTTGCAAGGAAGCCAACCAGTTGCCCCCGACTTCGGAAGATTTGCTCTCGGACAAGCTGTCCGCGGATACCTTCACCATCGTGCAGCCAAGAGGCGAAGATCGCTATGTGCGCCGCATGTGCATGCACTGCCAGACGCCGACCTGCGCCTCGGTTTGCCCGGTGGGAGCCTTGGAGAAGACCTCTCTTGGGCCGGTGGTCTACCACGGGGAGAAGTGCATCGGGTGCCGATACTGCATGCAGGCCTGTCCGTTCAATATTCCGAAATACCAATGGGATGCCCTGTGGCCGTTGGTGCGCAAGTGCACCATGTGCGCGGACCGTCTGGCCCAAGGTTTGCCGACCGCCTGCGCCGAGGCATGTCCCGCCGAAGCCACGGTATTCGGCGACCGTGACGAGCTGATTGCCCTGGCCAAGAGTCGGATCGCCGAGGATCCTGGAACCTACATCGATCACATCTACGGTCTCGAGGAGATCGGCGGAACGTCGGTCCTGGTGATCTCGGACATCCCGTTCGAGGCGCTGGGGCTGCCGATGAACCTTGGGACTCAGCCGCTGCCTGAACTGACCTGGGAGGTGCTGGAGAAGATTCCACGCTTCTCGGTGTTGGCATCCGTGATGCTCGGCGGCATCTGGTGGATCACCAAGCGTCGCGAGGAAGTCGCCCAAGCGGAAGGAAAGGCGGTGCACTCATGAGGAACCTGACGATTCCGCGGCCAACCTTCTGGCGCGTGCTGTTGTTAATCGTGTTCGCTTTCGGGCTGTACGCCACCTTTATCCGTTTCACTCAGGGCCTGGGCGCCAGTACCAACCTCAGCGACGACTTCCCGTGGGGCCTCTGGATTGGATTCGACATCCTCTGCGGCGTGGCGTTGGCGGCTGGAGGCTTCACCATCAGCGCCGTTGTCTACATTTTCCACATCGAGCGCTTCCGCCCCATCGTGCGGCCGACCATTCTGACCGCCTTCCTGGGCTACTGTCTGGTGATCGTGGCGTTGCTTTTCGACCTCGGTCAAGGGCACCGGATTTGGCACCCGTTGGTGATGTGGAATCCGCGCTCGGTGATGTTCGAAATCGGCTGGTGCGTGTCCCTGTACACGACCGTGCTGGCGTTGGAATTCAGCCCGATGTTGCTGGAGCGGTTCGGCTGGCAGCGCCCCCTCAAACTGGTCAAGAGTTTCATGTTGCCGCTGGTGATCCTCGGCGTCATCCTGTCGACCCTTCACCAGTCTTCGCTGGGTTCGCTGTACCTGATCGTCCCCGGCAAGCTCCATCCACTTTGGTACTCGCCCCTGCTGCCGGTTTTCTTTTTCGTGTCGGCGGTGGCGCTCGGCTGCGCCATGACCATTTTCGAATCTTTCCTGAGCTGGCGTGCGTTCCGCCGCCGGATTGAACTGGATCTGCTGTCCGACCTCGCCAAGGTGATGGTGGTGGTGCTGGCGGTCTACCTGGTCTTGCGGATCCAGGATCTGATGGCCGGCGGAGCCCTCGGGCTGGCCCTGCAACCCACTTACGAGGGCCGACTGTTCTTGGCCGAGCTGCTGCTGGGCACCGTCGCCCCGATTGTGTTCCTGCTGATTCCCGCGGTGCGCCGGGATGACCTTGGGTTGTTCATCTCAGCGGTGATGGTGATCGCCGGTTTCATGCTCAACCGGCTCAATGTCAGTCTGACCGGCATGGAAGGCACTGCTCCGACCCAGTACCAGCCCCACTGGATGGAGGTGGCAGTCACCCTGTCGATCGTGGGGGCCGGATTTGTGCTCTTCGCACTGGCGGCCCGCTACCTCAACGTGTTCCCTCCCGCGGAGGCGGCGGAAGAGGCGGTCCCGGCGCTTCCCTTCCCCGAACAGGTACGCAGGCCCTGGTTCAGCACGACCAAGCTCGTCATGCTGGCCGGGATGGTGGTTTTCATCGTCGTGGTGGGGATCGCCGCCAGCGGTCTCCGATATCGTGTGACGCACGGCGCTGAACCGGCTGACGACACGGGGATGGCCGTCCAACCGGCGCCGAACCTCTCCGTCGATGCGGGTCCTGCCCGGTCCCAATAAGGTGTTCCACGCAGGTGCGGGTCCGACCACGGTCTTTCCGCCTCTCTCCGGACAGACACCCCGGGGCCCGCACCTTTCTTCCAGCTCCTTGACGCGTGTCACCTTCCTCCCGCCGACAGACTGGACAGCGGGAGTCCGTCCAGAGTCCGAAGGAGGGTTCCCACGACTGGAGCCTGGGCTTCCACCCGGATCGAGCCGGAGAACACGTCAGGCAGGTCGGCCAGTTCACCCAGAAATGCGGCTGTCTGGCCAAGCGCTTCCAGCTCCACGTCGGCCACCGCGATTTCCTGTCCCCGCAGTCTGAAGCTCAGGTGGACGTCCACTGGGAACGGGTTCGGGTTGGCCAACGCGATTCCGGTCTCCAGTCCGCCAGGAAGGTCCCGGAAGGCCGCCACTGTGAAAGCCGCGGTGGGCTCGCCCGGCCCCACACCCGCCTCGCTCAGCGCCAGGCCGCTCCCACCGTCGAAACGGTAGAGCAGGCTGCCGTCGAAGCGTCCGTCCGCCTCCACCTCGACCCAGCCCACGTAAACGGGGTCGGAAACACCATCCGTGGTCAGCGATAACGTGTCCCCGGCAGCCAGCTCGAAGTTGAGTTCGGCAGTAGGCTCACCGTCGACGGACAACAGACGGGACGCCCCGCTGTGGTCCCGGAACCGGACGATGCCTGCCACCGGCCGATCCTCGGCGGAGGCCAACACAAGCTGGCTGCGCAGAGTGCCTTGGTGTGACCGGCCGTCCGCGAAATGGGCAAAACGTTCCCGCCAGCCGAAGAGCACCCGGTGGACAGTACCGCCAAAACCGACCACGTAGAGATCCCCGGCCTCGTCCTCGCCGAACGAGGAAATGCTGAGGTCGGTATCCAGCAACAAACGGCGATTCCAGAGTCCGCTCGGTCCGGGAGTGAGGGCCCAGATTCGTCCCGATCCGAAATCGCCGAACAGATAGGCTCCCCAGAGTTCGCCGGGCTGTGGTCCCCGGTAGACGTAGCCCCCCGTCACCGAGATCCCCTCGCTACGCCCATACTCGGCGATGGGCAGCTCAAGTCCTTCCGGGTCGCACCGCGTGCCGGGCGGGAAGCAGTGGAAGCCTTCCATAAGGTTCCAGCCGTAATTGCCGCCCCGCCGGATCAGGTCAATCTCCTCCCAGGAACCCTGGCCGACGTCGCCGGCGAACAGGAGGCCGGTCAGCCGGTCGAACGACATGCGCCAAGGGTTGCGCAGTCCCCAAGCCCACAGTTCTGGACGGGCGTCCGGTCGTCCCACCAGCGGATTGTCCGGGGGCACCCTATAGGGCTGATCCCCGTCCACATCGATACGCAGGATGCCGCCCAGCAGTGTGGCCAAGTTCTGGCCGTTGCCATAGACATCGTTGGCTCCTCCGCCGTCTCCGGAAGATATATACAGATAGCCGTCCGGTCCGAAGGCGAGCATCCCTCCGTTGTGGTTAGCCGCCGGCTGGTTGAAGGAGAGAATGATCCTCTCGCTGGCGGAGTCGCCTACCTCACCGTTGCCGGAAACCCGGTATTCGGCCACTACCGTCCGGGCCGGGCCTCCTAGCTCGGTGGCATAGTTTACGAAGAAGCGTCCGTTGCTTTTGAAGCGGGGGTGGAACGCCAGCCCCAGCAAGCCCATTTCGGAACGGTTTGTGACCCTGGATCTGAGATCCAGGAACGGCACTCCCTGCAGTTGTCCCTCGCGGACCACCCGGATGAGTCCGTCCTTCTGAACCACGAACAACCGGTCCGACCCGTCCCCGGCGTGGGTCACCAGCAACGGCTGGGTAAGACCCGACACCACAAGCTCAAGCCGGATGATGGAGTCCGCCATGGCAAAGCCCACGGCGGGGAGCAAAAGCGAGGCGGAAATACAGGCTCGAAGCATGGATCGACAGTAGCACGCTTGCATCCGCGACTTCGGAACAGATATGAAAGGCTGATGATCATCAAGCGCATTCCGCAACAGACTCTCGATCTTCCCGTGGCCGGTCGGAATCTGGACGCAGATCGGTTCGGGGGTCTGGTGGCGTCCGGGCGGACGCTGCTGGTTTTCCTGCGGCATCTGGGGTGAATCTTCTGCCAGGAGACGGTTGAGGAACTGAGGGACCTGACCCAGCAGACCCCGGGACTCCCGCCGGTGCTGATGGTCCATCCGGCGGATCCGAGGGAAGGGGACGAGTTCTTCGGGCGTCACTGGCCGGCGGCCCGGGCGGTCGCCGATCCGGAGGGGAGTCTTTACACGGGGTTCGGTGTGAGCCGGGCCAGTCTGCGCGAGCTGTTCGGCCCCGGTGTGTGGGGACGGCTGCGGGAAGCCCGGGCGCGGGGTCACCGGAATCGCTTTCCGATCGGCAACCCCTGGCTGCTGCCGGGAATGTTCCTGGTGGAAGGGGGACAGATCCGGTGGCAATACCGTTATCGTCACATCGGCGACAAACCGGACCTGTCCCCTGTGCTTGCCGGGCGTTTGTGATCCCGCCCGCCGGTTCCGCCGAGATCGGGTGCGGTTGAGGGGACAGGTTACGTCGGACCGGCCGTTGAAGCCCGCAGAAAGTCTGCAGGAGAAACCTGTCCCCCACCGCATCGGGCTGCGGGGACAGGTTGCGTCAGATCGCGACCGGCGACGCGGCGCCGGCGAAGTGCAGGCGGGGGACAGGTCAGCTGTTGCAACGGCCGAACGGGGACAGGTTCGCCGACAGCTCCCCAACCGGCTGCCGGACCTGTCCCCGCTGCGTCGTGTCCCCGCTGCGTCGACCGGTTCCGCCGCATCGGCGGCCGACCGGGACCCGGATCTTATGGATCGTTGGGGGATCGTTGGGGACTGTCCCCAAAGGGCCCAAAGGGACTGTCCCTAAGTGCCTTGACCGATCCCCAGCTTGCCCGGCTCGCCTGTGTCGCCCATAATCGGCCCCCATGCAGTCTCGCGGCCGAGCTTTGACGGTCCTCGCCCTGCTCACCGGAGTGGCTTCCGGAGCTGCCTTCCTGACGGGTTCCATCGCGTGGGGCGGTGCAGCGCTGGTCTTGACCTTCGCCCTGCTGGCGGTGAGAACGGCGGCCAGCCGTTACGCACCCTTCGCTTTCACGGTCTGGGTGGCAGCGTTTGTGGCAGCCTCCATGTTCTTCCCCCAAGCTTTCACGGCGTGGTTCGGCTACGAGCTGCGGAACCTGATCGTGCCCCTCATCCAGATCATCATGTTCGGCATGGGCACCCAATTGACCCTGCAGGATTTCCGCCGGGTGTTCGCCATGCCCTGGGCGGTGCTGGTGGGGACGCTGCTGCAGTTCACGGTGATGCCCTTCGTCGGCAAAGCGATGGCGTTGCTGTTCGTCTCCCGGCCGGAGGTGGCGGCGGGTTTCGTCCTCGTGGGCTCCTGCCCCGGCGGCGTGGCGTCCAATGTCATGGCTTATCTGGCCAAAGCCAACGTGGCGCTGTCGGTGACCATGACCGCCTGCTCGACCCTCGCCGCGCCGGTGATGACTCCGTTGATGACCGGATGGCTGGCTGGAACCTATGTGGAGGTCCATTTCCTGGAGATGATGCTGTCCATCCTGCGGATGATCATCGTGCCCATTGTCGCCGGGCTGCTGGTCAACGCTCTCCTCCGGCGTCTGGGGCGGAAGAGCACGACTTCCCAGACGGTCTCGCAGTTCATCATGCGGGCGCTCCCGTTGGTGTCGATGTTCTCGATCTGCTTCATCATCGCGATCATCACCTCGCTTTCCCGGGACGACCTGCTGGCCGGCAGCTTCATCGTCCCGATCCTGGCCGCGGTGGTGATCCACAACGTCACCGGGTACCTGCTGGGCTACTGGGGTGCACGCGGCCTGGGGCTTGGCGAGACCGACGCCCGCACGGTTGCCATCGAGGTGGGTTTGCAGAACGGCGGCATGGCGTCAGGGCTGGCCATCGAGGTCCTCAAGAGCAAGCTGGCCGCCATTCCCCCCGCGATTTTTGGCCCCTGGATGAATATGTCGGGGGCGATGCTGGCTTCCTGGTGGGCGGCTCGTCCGCCTCGTTCCGCCGCCGGCACCCGGGAATGAATAGGGGAAGGTGAGCTCCAGAGCTTGACACGGGGCTCAACCCGCGGGCATAGAAGGAAACCAGGTCGATGTCCTTCCAGGAACTGGGTGCGGCAGTCGTAGGAGCGGGATTTATTGGGCCTGTCCACGTGGAGGCCTTGCGGAGGCTGGGCGTTCGGGTGATGGGCATCCTCGGACGGGACCGTGAGGAATCTGAGTCGGCCTGTCTCCGGCTGGGACTCCCCCGGGCCTATCGAGACTTCGACGAGGTGTTGGTGGATCCCGCCGTCCACGCGGTCCACCTGGCGGTGCCCAATGTGTTTCACTTCGAGTTGGCCCGCCGGGCTTTGCTGGCTGGCAAGCACGTGATGTGTGAGAAGCCGCTGGCGATGACCTCGACCGAGACCAGACAGTTGGTGGAACTGGCTGCCTCTCGGCAGCAAGCTGCCGGCGTGTGTTACAACCTCCGGTTCTATCCCCTGAACCTGCATGCCCGACAGATGGTTCGCGGTGGAGACCTGGGCCTGATCTTTGCGGTCAACGGCAGCTATGTCCAGGATTGGCTCCTGCGGGACACCGATTACAACTGGCGCGTTCTGGCGGAGCAGGGCGGCGAACTGAGAGCCGTGGCCGACATCGGCACGCACTGGATGGACCTGGTCTGCTCCATCACGGGACTGGAGGTTGAGGCGGTGTTCGCCGACCTGCTGACGGTGCATGCGGTACGCCACCGACCTCTGGGCGAGGTGGAGACTTTCACCGGCAAGATGGCCGGCCGTCAGGCCACCGAGCCGGTTTCGATTACCACCGATGACTACGGATGCATTCTTTTCCGCTATCGGGGTGGTGCGAGGGGCAGTCTGTGGGTGTCGCAGGTGACGGCCGGGCGCAAGAACTGTGTCCGCTATGAGCTGGCCGGCAGCGAGGCGGCGCTGGCCTGGGAGAGCGAGGATCCGAACCGGCTCTGGATCGGCCGCAGAGATGAAGCCAACCAGGTACTGATCCGAGACCCGGCCCTGGTGGACCCTCTGGCGCGCCGCTTCATCACCTGCCCGGGGGGCCACAACGAGGGCTTCCCGGACACCTTCAAGCAGTGTTTCCGCGCCTTCTACGAGTTCATCGCCGCCGGCGATTTCACCGCGGAACCGCTTTTCCCGACCTTCCAGGACGGCCATCGGGAGGTGGTGCTGTGTGAGGCGATCTTGCGGAGTCACCGGGAACAACGTTGGGTCTCGATCGAGGAGAAGAAATGATGCAACTGGGATTCGTCAGCGCAATTCTTCCGGATTTGTCCCTCAAGCAGGTTCTGGAGTTCGCCGCCGCGGAAGGGTACGACGCGGTGGAGGTCATGTGTTGGCCCAAAGGCAAGGCGGAACGCCGCTACGCCGGGGTGACTCACATCGACGTCACCGACTTCGGAAAGGACCAGGCGGAGAAGGTGCAGGAGCTGGTGGCTTCCACCGGCGTCCGTATTTCCGGTCTGGGGTATTACCCGAACCCCCTCGCCCCCGACAAGGACGAGGCCAAGACCTATATCAAACACATCAAGCAGGTCATCAAGGCATCGGCGAGGCTGGGCATCAACGTGATGAACACGTTTATCGGTCGCGACTGGACCAAGTCCGTGGACGACAACTGGCCCCAGTTCCTGAAGGTCTGGAAGCCGCTGGTGAAATTCGCCGAGGACGAAGGGGTCAAGATCGGTATTGAGAACTGCCCGATGTACTTCAGCCGGGATGAGTGGCCCAGCGGCAAGAATCTGGCTTACTGTCCCGAGATCTGGAGGCGGATGTTCAGCGACATCCCCAGCGACCACTTCGGCCTGAACTTCGACCCCTCCCATCTGGTCTGGCTGCAGATCGACTACCTGAAGGCGATCCGGGAGTTTGCCCCGAAGTTTGTTCACGTTCATGCCAAAGACGTCCGGCTGGACCGGCACCGCCTGGACGAGGTAGGCATTCTGGGAACGCCCCTGCAGTTTCACACACCCAAACTCCCGGGACTTGGAGAGGTGAACTGGGGCAAGTTCTTCTCGGTGCTCGGCGACGCAGGGTATCGGGGGCCGGTGTGTGTCGAAGTTGAGGACCGTTCCTACGAAGGCTCGCTGGAGGACCGGAAAGCCTCACTGCGGCAGAGCCTGACCTACCTCCGGCAGTTCGTGCCCGCGCGGCAGGCGCGGAAAGGTTGACCCGGGCATGTTCTACGGCAGCATCGACCTGGGCGGAACCAACATCCGCTGTGCTTTGGGGGATGAGCAGGGGAATCTGGCGGCGATGGATTCCGTACCAACGCATTCCCACGAAGGTCCTGAAGGAGTTCTGGCACGGGTTGCAGGACTGGTGGAACGGCTGAGTCACCGTTCCGGTATCCAGGCAGCCGCCTACGGCATGGGCGTCCCCGGACTGGTGGACTTGGCGCGGGGGCTGACCCGATTTCTGCCCAACTTGCCGACCCAGTGGCGGGGGGTGCCCGTGGTGCGGATCCTCGAAGAGCGGCTGGGTGCTCCGGTTCACATCCTGAACGACGTGCGGACGGCGACGCTGGGCGAGCTGACTTTCGGATGGGGTCGTGAGGTGTCGAGTTTCATTTTCCTGGCCATCGGCACCGGGATCGGCGGGGGGGTTGTCATCGACGGCAAACTTCGACTCGGTGTGATGGGAGCGGCGGGGGAGATGGGGCACCAGACGATCCTGCCTGACGGCCCCGAGTGCGGTTGCGGTAACCGGGGCTGTCTGGAGGCACTGGCCAACGGACCAGCTCTGTCGGCGGCCGGAGTTCGGCTGGTGCGCAACGGCCGGGCGCCGGTGCTGCACTCCCTGATCGGTGGCGACTTGAACCTGATCACGCCGGAGTCGATGGCACAGGCAGCGGCCGCCGGAGAGGAGTCGGTGCGGGCGGAGATCCGCCGGGCGGCGGATTACATCGGCATCGGGATCGCCAACGTTGTCACCACCCTGCACCCCGAACTGGCGGTACTGGGCGGGGGAGTGGCGCGGATTGGAGAGATCCTGCTGGCGGGGGTGCGGGAGACTTTGTACCGCAGGGTGGGGATGTTCCCGCCGGAGACCGTGCGTGTGGAGTTTTCCCGGCTGGGGGATCAGGCCGGGTTGCTCGGCGGGATCGCTTTGGCCATGCAACCGCCGGCTCCGGAGGCGGGCCACGCTTCCCTTAACTGAAGTCGAGAGGGTTCACCGAATGGACTATACCTACGCAGACATCGCCAAGATGATCGATCATTCGCTCCTGAATCCAGTGCTCACCGTGGACAAGCTCGAGGCAGGCTGCCGGCTGGCCCGCGAATATGACGTTGCCAGCGTCTGCATCATGCCGTACTATCTGCGGCGCTGCGTCGAGCTCCTGGCCGGCTGCACCGTCAGACCCTCCACGACAATCGGTTTCCCCCACGGTGGACACCGCACCTCGGTGAAGCTTGCGGAGGCCCTGCAGGCGTTGGACGACGGCGCCGCCGAACTGGACGCGGTGGTCAACATCAGCCAGGTCTTGAGTGGGAGATGGGCGGAAGTGCGTCGAGAGTTGGCGGAGTTGACCATGATCACCCACCACCGCGGCGCCAAACTGAAGGTGATTTTCGAGAACTGCTATCTGGTGGACGACCAGAAGATCCGGCTGTGCGAGATCTGCGGAGAGCTGGGGGTGGACTGGGTGAAGACCTCCACCGGCTACGGCACCGGCGGCGCCACTGACGCCGACCTCGAGCTCATGCGAAAACATTCGCCCCCGCACGTCCAGGTTAAAGCGGCCGGAGGCGTGCGGGATCTCGACCGGCTGTTGCAGGTGCGGGCCCTCGGCGTGACCCGGGTGGGAGCTTCGGCCACTCAGACCATCCTGGACGAGTGCCGACGGCGCTTGGGGATCGGGGTTGGTCCGGTCAGCGGGTGAACGCCAGCTCGAGGATGTCGCTGAGCACGCCGGCGGCGGTGGCCGCGACCCCGGCACCCCGGCCCTGTACCAGCAGGGGATTCGGGTCGTAAAGTCGGGTGTAGATTTCCACCAGATTGTCGTTGCCGCGCAGTCGCCCCAGCGGTGAGTCCTGGGCCACCTCAACCAGGCCTACACGGCAGCGTCCCTTCTGAATTTCGGCGACATAGCGGAGAACCGTTCCCCGTTTGTGGGCGGCCCGGACCCGGACTGCAAAGTAGTCGTCCAAGGTCGCGATTGCGGTGAGGAACTCTTCCACCGGCATCCCTGGGAATTCGGAGGGCATCACTCCCTGTACCGAGATGTCCTTCAGATCCAGCTTCCAGCCGGCGCAACGGGCCAGGATCAGGGACTTGCGGGCGACGTCGACGCCGGAGAGATCCTCCCGCGGATCCGGCTCGGTGAAACCCGCCTCCCAGGCCTGCCGGACCAGCCGGCTGAAGGACATTCCCTCCTGAAGGCGGGTAGTGAGGAAACCCAGGGTTCCGCTGAAAGTCCCAGCGATGCGCTGGACCTCGTCACCGCTGGCGATGATCCGGTTCAGGGCGGTGATGATGGGCAGGCAGGAGCCCACCGTGGTCTCCCAGCGGCAGGCCGCCGGGTCGGCGGTCAGGAGATCGAAGACCTGCTGTTCCACGGTCAAAGGCTTCTTGTTGGCCAGCACGATCTTGGCCCCCCGCTGGAGGGCGAGCATCAGGGCCGGCACGGTGGCCAGGCTGGCGGTGCAATCCACAACGACACCGCCGGGCGGGCACAGGCCTTCGACCAGTTCCCGGGGTTGCCTGGGGGCCTGGACACCATCCAGCTCGATCAACTTGCCGCCGGCCTGTTTGTGGTGGAGGGCCTTGCGGATGGCGGCGTCGCCGGCATCGTCGGCGGTGGGCGAAAGCCACCCCGAACTGTCCGACACGCAGATCACGTCCAGCCGCAGGCCGTAGCGTTGAAGGTGGAAGGCCCGGTGTTCCAGCACCTGGTGGAGGAGCGCCCGACCCACGTCCCCTGCGCCGAACACCAGCACCGGCAGGTGGCGGGTGGAAGTGGCGGCGTCCGTGCCGGCGGGTTGTGCCTCTCGCGTCAGGTTCATGACCGCCTTGGGAGTCCAAGGATACCGAATTGTAGGATTCGGGGCCAGTGGAAGCCGGCCGATTTCACCGGGGGTCGCGCCGATCCCGCAGGTCGCGCGGACGACACGGGTCACGCAGAGCTAGCGGTGACCTGCCCGGGCGGGCTCCGGAAGGCTCTCGACCAGATACGGATCGCCCACCGGCACGGGCCGGTGCCGGCCGAAAGCTCGCAGGGTGATAAGGAAGAACAGCGCCAGCGTTCCGGCAAACATACCGAGCTCCCAGCCGCTCACCTGGGGCTGCGGCCCAAAACTGACCGGCATCACCATGATGTACAGGTCCAGCCAGTGGCCCACCAGCAGCACCCCGCTGATGTAGAACATCACCTGATCGTCGCGCTTCGAAAACCTTGGCAGGAGCACCAGGAAAGGGACCAGCCAGTTCATGACCAGGTTCAGGAAGGAAATCGAGCCCCAGCTTCCGAAGTGGCGGAAAACGTAATAGCTGGTCTCCTCGGGAATGTTGGAGTACCAGATGAGCAGATGCTGCGAGACCCAGAGATACATCCAGAAGACGCTCATCGCCAGCAGCCATTTCCCCATGACCGCCAGGTGATCGCGGGTGAATACCTCCACGAATCCGTTCCGGCGCAGGATCACCATGATCATGGTCACCGCCGCCAACCCGCTCACAAACATGCCGGACAGGGTGGTCAAACCGAAGATCGTACTTTGCCAGTGCGGTTGCAGTGACATGAGCAGATCGAAGCTGGCGAGAATGAAGGTGACGCCGCCCAGCAGCAGGAATGCCGCCGAGAGCCGGACGTTGCGGAAGGTCAGGCCGGCATCGGGCCGCGCGTCCTGTTGCAGGGAGTTGCGGACCAGTAGCCGGGAAAAACCGATCCATACCAGCAGGTAGACCAACTGCCGCAAGGTGAAGAACGGCACATTGAGCCATGCGTTCTTCGCCTGCAGGATCGGGTCCGACTCCACCGCCGAAGGGTGGCTCCATTCGTAGAGCGAGTGCACTCCCGGCAGCAGCACGAGCAAGCCGACCGCGGACACCTTCAAAACGGAGGTCATCGCTTCCGGAATCCGCCGGTAGACCACGCCGAAACCCGCTCCGGAAGCGTATTGCAGGGCGATAAAAAAGGCGGCCCCAAGCCCGAGGCTCAGCATGTAGAAGTAGGCGACCAGATAGTTCGCCCAGATCCTTCCAGGAGCAGCGGCCAGGCCGGCGAGAAAGGTCAACCCGCCCAGCGCCGACAGCCCCACCAGAACCAGCCGCAGCCGGCGGGGCATCTCGTAGTGCGGCAGATAGGGAATCATTGGGCCCCTCCCGTCAGGGCCGCCGCAGGCGGTTGTTGGAGCGTCCGGACATGGTTCACGATGAGCCAGCGGTCCTCGCGGGAGACCTGGCTCCCATATCCCGGCATGTTGCCCAACCCATACGTGATGATGTGGAAGATCTCGCCGTCCCGGTACTGCAGTGCCACATCCCGCTGCAGCGCCGGCGGCGGAGGATAGCCCCGCTGCGACACCGGGCCGTCGCCATGTCCCTGCGGACCATGGCAGGGCAGGCAGAATCGGCGGTACAGGACCCGGCCGCGTTCGGGTCCCGCCGGGGCGGCCGGTGCCGGCTGGAAACCACCCGGCGGCCGGTCATCGGAGGGGACAGGAGGAGCGTACGGGTTGACCAGTGCGTCGCCCGCCGCCCTCCTTCCCGCCTCGTCCCGGGAGAAAGCCAGCGGCATCATTCCCCGGGGGACGGTCCCCGGCGGCGGACTCTGCTGGGTGGTCGCTCCCGGCAACCCGGGAAACGGCCGCTGGCTTTCCGCGGCCCGGGACACGGCCATATCCGGGAAATACTGGAGGGAACGCAAGCCCGGATCGACTCCCAGCGCTGCCTTCAGCACCACCAGGAAGCCCACCCAGAACACCGCAACGACGACCGTCTTAGTCATGGCTCAAGCTTTCCAGCAGATTGCACCGTTTCCACACCGCCTCCACCTGGCCGCGGTCAAATCCCGGCCCACTGGCCGCCAGCGCCAGCACAAAACGATCATCCGTCGCGCGGGGGACAGGAAGGGCTCCGCTCTTTCCCGGATAGAGGCGGTTCAGCACCAACATGCAGACCACCACTCCCAGGCCGCCCAGCAAGACCGTAAGCTCAAAGGTTACAGGCAGATAGGCAGGCAGGGAGTTGAAGGGGCGGCCTCCCACGTTCAAGGGCCAGTCGATGGCCCCGATCCAGTACTGAAGCCACAGCGCCAGGACGAAACCGGTGAAGGCGAACGCGAAACAGACCCACGGCAGACGGTTGCGGCGCAGGCCGGCGGTTTCGGCCAGCCCGTGGACCGCGTAAGGGGTGTAGATGTCCACGATGGTCCACCCCGCCTGACGGGCGGCGGCAGTCGCCGCCAACAGGTCTTCCTCCCTCCCAAACACTCCCAACAGCAATGGAGTCCTTTCTGGACGCATCGCCTTCAGTCTCCCTGACCGACGGGCCGAGCCGCCCAAGCGGCGGCGGTTTGCCAGCCATGCGCCTGGGCACCGGCAGCGGACTTCAACCTGGACACCGTCTCCGACTCTTCAGCCGGCCGGCCGTAACCCAGCACTCCCTTCACTTCGCCGATGGCGATAAACGGTATGAAGCGGACGAACAGCAGAAAACACGTGAAGAAGAGCCCGAAGCTTCCCGCCAGCGTCGCAACCTCCACCAGCGTCGGGGTGTACATCACCCAGCTCGACGGCAGGAAATCCCGATGCAGGGAGGTCACGATGATCACGAAGCGCTCAAACCACATCCCGATGTTGACGAAGATCGAAATGACGAAGATGGTCACCACGCTCCGGCGCACCCTTTTCCACCAGAGAAGCTGGGGCACCAACACATTGCAGACCGTCATGGTCCAGAAAGCCCAGGCGTAGGGGCCAAACGCCCGGTTGACGAACACAAAGCGTTCGTATTCGTTCACTGAATACCAGGCCAGGAAGAACTCCGTGGCATAGGACACCGTCACGATCCAGCTCGTCACCAGCAGGATCTTGCTCATCTTGTCGATGTGGTCCACCGTGATGTACTCCTCGAACTGGAGGACTTTGCGGGCGATGACCAGCAGGGTGAGCACCATGGCGAACCCGGAGAAGATCGCGCCGGCGACGAAGTAAGGGGGAAAGATGGTGGAATGCCATCCCGGCACCACCGAGGTGGCAAAATCCATGCTGACGATGGAGTGCACTGAGAGCACCAGCGGAGTGGCCAACGCGGCCAGCAACAGGTACACCGTTTCGTAGCGGTCCCAAGCCCGCAGGGAACCGTTCCACCCCAGGCTGAGTACGCCATAGAGGAACCGCTTCACCTTCGATCGCACCCGGTCCCTCAAGGTGGCGAAGTCGGGGATCAAACCCACGTACCAGAACACCAGCGAAATGGTGAAGTAGGTGCTGATGGCGAAGAAGTCCCACAGCAGCGGCGAACGGAAGTTGACCCAGAGCGTCCCTCGGGTGTTGGGGTAAGGGGCGATCCAGAAAAACAGCCAAGGTCGCCCCATGTGGATCAACGGGAAGACCCCGGCGCACATGACGGCAAAGATGGTCATCGCCTCCGCGGACCGGTTGATGGAGGTCCGCCACCGCTGGTTGAGCAGGAAGAGGATTGCGGAGATCAGGGTGCCAGCGTGTCCGATGCCAACCCAGAAGACGAAGTTGGTGATGTCGAAAGCCCAGCCGACGCTCTTGTTCAGGCCCCAGGTCCCGATCCCCACCTCGATCTGGTACCAGACGGCGGCGACGCCGATCGCCAGCAGGGAGGCGGAAGCCAGGAATGCCAACCACCAGAGCCGGGTGGGGCCCGACTCCAGGGGGCGGGCCACGTCGGCCGTTACCTGGGCGAGGGTTTTCTCGGCGGCCAGAATCGGTTGCCGGAGGGGAGCGCATCTAGGCGCCATGAGCACTGCCCTCCGCGCCTGTGTTCCGCACTTTGGTCAGGTATCCGACCGAAGGACGGAAGTTCATCTCCCAGAGCATGCGATAGTGCCGCGGGTTCTTGCGGATCTGTGAAATCGGACTGTCGGGGTCGTTGACGTCGCCGAAGACGATCGCCCCTGCCGGACAGGACTGGGCACAGGCCGGCTGGATCTCGGTGGGACCGATCCGGCGTCCTTCCCGCAGCGCAGTGGCTCGCACTGCCTCGATCCGTTGCACGCACATTGAACACTTCTCCATCACCCCCCTGGACCTCACCGTGACGTCCGGGTTCAGGACCAGGTTCTGGACGGGGTCCTCACGGGGATAGTCAAACCAGTTGAAACGCCTGACCTTGTATGGACAGTTGTTGGCGCAGTAGCGGGTGCCGACACAACGGTTGTAGATCTGCTGGTTGATGCCTTCACGGCTGTGCAGCGTGGCCAGTACCGGGCACACCGGTTCACAGGGTGCGTGGTCGCAGTGCTGGCACATGACCGGCTGGTGGACCACCCGCATGCTCCCGGCATCGTCCGCGTAGTAACGATCCACGCGGATCCAGTGCATCTCCCGCCGGCGATAGACTTCATCCTTGCCCACCACTGGGATGTTGTTCTCGGCCTGGCAACTGATGACACAGGCGGAGCACCCCGTGCAGACATTGAGGTCGATGGCCATCCCCCAGTGATGACCGGTGTAGACGAAGTCGTCAGGCCAAAGTTGAAGCAGCTCGTCTTCCGCCGGTGTGCCCGAATGAGGGTTTCGGGCGAACGCTTCCAGGGTGGTCTCATGGACGACCTCCCGGCGCCGCCCCCCCAAGTGTTCCGGGACGGAGAGGGTGTCGTGGGTCTGGGTCAGGGCAACCCGGGTGTGGCGGCCGGTCACCGACAGTACCACCGGGGTTGAGTACCTGAATACCCCGTCCCGCAGGGAAGTCAGCCGGAACCCGTTTTCGCCGATGGTCCGTCCCGGTTCCACCGTGGGCGCACTTTGCAGCCATTGGGGTCCGACGTCGGCGAAGCGGTCCGTGCCGACCCTCCCGTAACCAAGGGCCACGGCCAGGACGTTTTCATGTTGCCCGGGCTGCACCAGTACCGGAAGCTCGAGGCTTGCAGAGTCGGCAGAGACTCGGACCACATCGCCGGTCGAGATTCCGAGACGGGCGGCCGAGGCGGGTCCCATGCAGACAAAGTTGTCCCATACCGCCTTCGTGATGGGGTCCGGCAGTTCATGTAACCAGGGGTTGTGGGCGTGACGGCCATCGCGCATGGAGATCGGCTCATAGAGGATGAGCGAAAAACCGCTCTCCTCCTCCCCGGAGTTCTGTCGGACCTCAGCCACCGCAGACGTCAGCGCCGCAACGGTGGACACGGATCGCCGGCCGCCCCCTGCCGGAGACGATGTTCCTCCGCCGGGGGGAGACCCGGTCGGTACCTGCAGGAAACCATCGTGAACACACCGCTCCCAGAAGGATTGAAACTCATCCTGGCTGCCCGATCCCGGGTAGATGTGCTCCCGCCAGTACTGCCGAGGGGCGTCCGGATCCGGCTGCGGCAAGCCCAGCCATGCCAGCAGGCTCTCCCTCAGCGAGCGGGTGTTCCCCAGCGGGCGGATCGCGGGCTGGCTGAGGCTCCAGATTCCCGGCGCCAGTTCGGCATCGTTCCATGCTTCCAGGAAGTGCGGGGTCGGGCAGACGAACTCCGTCAGTCTTGCTGTCTCATCCATCTCCGGGCTGAACGCCACGGTGAGTGGCACTCGACGAAGCAATTCCGGAAAAGCTACGGCTTCGGGCAGGCTGTAGGCCGGGTTGACACCCTCGATGAGCAGGGCCCCGACCTGGCCCGCGGCCAAACGTTCCAGCAGTTGAGCCACCTCGCTGTCCCGCCCCTGCCATTGGTACGAAGGCCGGCCCAGATCCAGGGTGACGCCTTCGTTGCCCAGCAGCCGATTGATCAGAGCGGTGAGCACCTGTAAACCCACCTCGTTGGCGCCGCAGATCACCAAGGAACCGCCTCTGCATCGCCACAGTTCGTCGGCAACCTGGGCGGCCAGCGGAAGGTCCGCCGGCGAGGGGGGAAGGTCTTCCCCGGTCGGACCCCCCGCGGCCAGCCGACCCAACCGTTCCGCTACCGCCAACATCAGGTTCCGCATCTCCCCGGGGGATACCGGGACGCGCAGGTCGGCATTGCTTCCCGTCAGCGAAAGGCGTCCCTCGAAGTGAAGGTGGCGGGACATCCGGGGCGGATCGCCCTGCAATGAGCGGCCAGCAGTGTAATCGCGGCAAAACTCGACAGGAGAAAGCCAGGTCCCCAGGAAATCGGCATCGAAACTGACGATGAGGCTTGCTTCAGCGAAGCGATAGTGGGGGATCGCTCTGACCCCGTCCAGCCGTTCGTAAGCGTCGGCGATGGATGAGTACGAGATGGGGTCGTAAACGGTGTGGCGGCCTCCGAAATGGTCGAGGAAGCGACGGATCACCGCCCGGGTGGTCGGGCTGGTGACGGTTCCCGTCAGGATCTCGATGCGGCCTTCGCAGGACCGCAAACGCCGGGTGATGGTCTGATCGACCTCGGGCCAATCCACCGCCCGACCTGCGGCCAGCGGCTGCCTGAGCCGCCTGGAGTCGTAAAGGCCCAGCAAGGCCGCCTGCCCCACCGGGCACAGACCCCCTTTCGACAGCGGGTGCTGCGGATTGCCTTCCAACTTGATGGGACGGCCGTCCCGAACCTTGGCGAGCAGGCCGCAGCCGGCGGAACACCCGGCACAGGTCGAGGCATACCATGTGGCCAGCCCGGGGACAACCTCCTCCGGTCTTTCCAGGCCGGGGACCACCTGCCCGAAGGGCTCCCGACTGCAGGAGCCCACCAGCGGTGCGGACAGGGAGAAACCCGCGGCGGCAAGGAAGGAGCGCCGGGATAAGCCCGACGGCCGACTCCGTCTCAGAATCTCCCTCACCGACTCGGGCGATTCCGCCGCGAGTCTGGCCCGGTATGCCTCCCCGCCGTCACGCTCCTCCAGGGAACGCCAGTAAGTGCTCTCTTCCAAACCCCTGTTCATGCCGTCGCTCCAGTGGCGGAGCCGCCCTGCCGGCGGCCGGTGTCAGTAATGACAGGCTCCACAGTCCGTCGCCGCCTGCACCCCAGACAGGCCCGGAACCTCACCCCGATTGGCACTGCGATGGCAGTTGACGCACCAACCCATCGAGAGATCGCTCACCTGCTGCACCACCTCCATGGTCTCCACCGCTCCGTGACAGACCCGGCAATCGACTCCCGCGTTGACGTGTCGCCGGTGATCGAAAGCCACGTGATCGGGCAACTGATAAACCCGCACCCAGCTCAAGGGCCCCGCCCGGTTTGAAGCGGGCCGGCCGCTCCGCCAGTCAAAGCCCGCCGCCGCATAGAGCTTCTCCAACTCGGGAGAGACGACCGGTTGCGGCTCGCGGCCGCTCTTGGCAGCCTCCTCAGCCTCCTGCAGAACCTTGGACCAGGCGGCCGTGACAAAGCGGTGGCAGTTCATGCAGGTCGCCACCTCAGGGATGGCCGCGAGCCGCGATCGCTCGGCACCGATGTGGCAGTACTGGCAGTCGATGCTCAGCTCGCCGCTATGGAGGCGGTGCGAAAACGCGATCGGCTGTCGCGGCGCAAACCCGGTATTCAGCCCTGGCAGGTTAAGATCCGTCTCGCGGAAAAAGAGGGCGGTGCCCAGCGCCAACCCGATCCAGATCAGAACTGTCACTGTGCGTTGGATCATCGTTTTCGTGTTCGGCTCTTCACCTCTTCACCAACCTGCCGTCACCGTCTGGAACTCCCCGACAGGGCATTTCGAATCATCTTGCGATCCCAGTACCATCTGACCACTTGCGGTCGCCGCCAAAGGTAGGGGACAGGGACCACCAAGATGTGGACCAGCCGGGTGAAGGGAAACAGAATCAGCAGGGCGTAAGCCGCGACGATATGGAGCCGGACGATCAGCGGCAATCCGGTGACGTACTCGATCCTGGGTGAGAGGGTCGCGATCGACCAGAGATAAGGCGAAAGGGAAGCGGCAAACCAGGAGCTTCCCCACTTGTAGGCGATGGCGGTGTACAGCCCCGTCACAATGGAAAACCCCAGCAGGCCGAGCACGAGCCAGTCGGCAGGAGTGGTGGTGACCCGTGCCTTGGTCTGGGTGAGGCGTCGCAGCACCAGATTGACCAGCCCCACCAGGGCCAGGAGACCGCAGATCAGGGCGCTGACCTCGAGGATGTAGAGCCGCAGGGGCCGGCTGTTCCACCAAAGGATCTGTCGGGGAACCAGAAACGCCACCAAGTGCCCGAGCAGGACGACGATGATCCCGTAGTGGAAAGGAACCGAACCCCAGAAGTGCTGCCGGTTATCGAGGAACTGAGAAGAGAGACTCGAATAGGTGAAGCCGTGTTTGACATAGCGCAGGATCGCAAGCACAGCCAGCAGGGCCAGCGCCAGGTACGGGAGGACCGCAAAGAGGAAGACATTTACATACGTCATGGCCGATCACTCTCGAGGCTGATGAGGTCGGGTGCGTAGCGCCGGTCGAGGGAGCGGCAGAGGCTCTCGACGGCATATCCGTAAGGGTTCTCGTCGGTGAATCCCTGCCGAATCCGATCGAGGGCCGGACGCAGGCAGCTTCGGACAAACCGGGCCGCCTCCCCGGGTTCCAGATGCGGCAGCAGCAGCAGGCAGTGCGTCAGATGGTCGGGCAGTTCCAGACTCTCCGCGATCCCCTCCCGGCGCAGCAGGGAGCGCATGCGGACCAGAAACTCTCCGCGCTTGTACTGCTCGCCGTAAAGGTGCCAGCCGATTTCCAACGCCCGCCGACGATTCATCTCGAAGGTCAGGACGAACAGCTCCTCCAGCTCTTCGAGCGACATGGTCAGGGCAGACTCGGCGAAGCGGCTGAAAGCGGCCAGTGCCGCCGGATCTTCGCCCAACAGGCGCCCGCACTCCTGGATCCAGCGGCGGCTGTCGGCATCGGGATAGCAGAAGACTTTGGCGAACGCCTCATCGAGGTTCTGCAACGAGCTTTTCATCGCGGCTAACGACGAGTACATCCGAGCCCTCCTAGGCCCCTCTCTTCGGGCTGCGGCGGAAACCGAAACCGACCTCGCGTTTGTGGTCCAGCGGATCGGCCAGCATCGCGACCGCCTCCTCGCGGTGCGCAGGGGGAATGACGAAGCGTTCCTCCAGCCGCGCCAAGGAGGTCAAGCGGTAGATGGCGTCGGCCTCGTCCGGGCTGCAGTCCGCTTCCGTCAACAACCGTTCGGCGCCGGCCATGGCGACATCGCCTACCGTCAGTGCCCGCCGCCAGGTTCGCACCGCCATCAGCTTGCGGAGCACGTAGCGCACCTTGCCGGCGTTGCCCGCCGCGAACAGATTCGCCAGGTAGGCGATGGGAGCCCGGGCCTGCCCAAAGTCGGGGAAGAGCCCGTCATTGAGATTTTCCAGCGTTGTGCCGTCAAAGCTTGACAGCACCGGCAGCAGAGGCGGGACGTAGAACAGCATGGGCAGGGTCCGATACTCGATGTGGGGAGGCAAGGCCAGCTTCCACACCTTGACGAACTTGAAGACCGGAGACCGCTGGGCAGCTTCGATAACCCCGGGATGGATGCCGTTGGCGGCGGCCTGCCGGACCACCTCGGGATCGGAAGGATCCAGGATCAGGTCCCGCTGGGCATCCACCAGCTCATGGTCACCCTGCAGGGCGGTCCGTCGGATTCGATCGGCGTCGTAGAGCAGGATTCCCAGGTAGCGGATCCGGCCGACGCAGGAGTGGAAACAGGCAGGAGCCTGACCGGTCTCCAACCGCGGAAAGCACAAGATGCATTTCTCGGATTTCCCAGTCTTCCAGTTGTAGTACGTTTTCTTGTACGGGCAGGCTGCCACACAGGACCGCCAGCCCCGGCAGCGGTTCTGGTCAAGCAGGACAATCCCGTCCTCGCCGCGTTTGTAGAGAGCTCCCGAAGGGCAGGAAGCCACGCAGGAAGGATTCAGGCAGTGATTGCAGATTCGGGGGAAGTAGAAGAACACCAGTCTCTCTACAGAGAAGAGCTGCCGGCGCTGTTCCTCGGAGAGCTGCTGCAGGTTGGGATCGTTCTCGGCGTAAACGGGTGAACCGCCCAGGTCGTCATCCCAGTTGGGACCGGCTTCGATGTCAATGTATTCGCCGGTCACCTTCGAAACCGGCAACGCAGTGGGTTGGTCATTTCCCTCGGGTGCGGTGAACAGGTGGTCGAAGTCGTATTCCCAAGGCTCGTAGTAGTCGTCCATCGTGGGCTGATGGGGATGGTGGAAGATGTTGAAGAGCATCCTCCCTTTTCCGGTGGATCGCAGCCGGAGTTTTTCGCCGTCGACGGTCCATCCGCCCTGGTACTGCTCCTGGTCTTCCCAGCGGGTGGGAAATCCGGTGCCCGGCTTGGTTTCGACGTTGTTCCACCACATGTACTCGGTGCCGGGCCGGTCGGTCCAGATGTTTTTGCAGGCGATGCTGCAGGTGTGACAGCCGATGCACTTGTCCAGGTGGAACACCATGGATACCTGGGAACGGACGTCCATCTCAAAAACCCTCCCGAAGCCCCGAACCCGTCCCTACGGGCCAATGAACGATCCGGGTTGACGAACCTCCAAACCTCCGGACCTTTGAGCGCTCTGAACCCTTACAGCCGTTTGCACCTCCGACCCTCACCACTCCAGTCGAGGCAGCTTCCGCACCAGGACGTGGGTATCCCGGTTGCATCCCACCGGCCCCCAGTAGTTGAAATGGAACGTAAACTGGCCGTAACCGCCGAGCATCAGGTTGGGCTTCAGCCGCGTCCGAGTCAGGCTGTTGTGCCCTCCGGCCCTGCGGTTCCCTCTCAGTGGAGACTTGGGGACCGAAAAGGTGCGCTCCGGAGAGTGGTACTGGATGCAAATCCCCCGGGGGATCCGGGCGCTGACGCAGGCTCGGGTGACAACCACGCCGTGGTCGTTGAACACTTCCACCCAGTCGTTGTCGGCGATTCCCAGCTCCGCCGCGTCCTGGTCGTTGATCCAGAAGGGCTCGATCCCGCGGGAAAGGGTGGTCATCCGCTCGTTGTCGCCGTAGGTCGAGTGGATGTGCCATTTCCCATGGGGAGTCAGGTAATTGAGCATCTTGACGGCGGTGGTGCCGTCACTGAAGGTTAGATCGGAATATTGGGCCGGCAGCGGCTTGGGCTTATAAGTGGGCAGGTGCTCACCGTACTGGAGGTATCCCGGGTGGTCCAGGTAGAGGTGCTGTCTCCCCGTAAGGGTTCGCCAGGGGACGAAGCGCTCGACATTGTAGGTGAACGGTGAGTAGGGACGTCCCCCCTCGATCAGCCCCGACCACATGGGACTGTTGACGAACCGGCGGGGCTGCGCGACCAGGTCTTTGAACGTCGTACGTACGTGGCGGTTCTTTTCCGCCAGATCCGCCAACGGCAGGCCCACCCGCCGTTCCATGTTCCGGTAACTCCGGTAAGCCAGCTCCCCATTCGTCACCGTCGCCAGACGGAGGATCACGTTGCACACTTCCTCGTCTTCCTTGAGCGAGGGGCAGGTATTTCCGTTCCAGCGTTGGACGGGCTGGGTTTGGAGCAGCTCATCGTAGAAGCCGGCGATCTCGTAATGGGTGCCGTGGGCCCCGAGACCCTTCTCCCTGGCCGCGGGTCCGAAGGAAATGAACTGCCGGTACAGGTTGCGGTAGTCCCGGGTAACGAGGCGGAAATGGGGCATGGTCTTGCCCGGAACAGCTTCGGCCTCCCCGGACAGCCAGTCGGGGATGGCCGACTGTGCGATCTCGTCGGGGGTGTCGTGGGCCAGGGGTTTCGTCACCAGGTCCCGAACGGGCTCCGGAAAATGCTTTTCCGCCAGCTCGGAAAACCGTTTGGCGATGGCCTGAAAGATCTGCCAGTCGCTCTTTGACTCCCAGCACGGCGGCACTGCAGCCGTCAGCGGATGGATGAAGCTGTGCATATCCGTGGAGTTGAGGTCGGACTTCTCGTACCAGGTGGCCGCAGGCAGGACGATGTCGGAGTACAGCGCCGAGGTGTCCATGCGGAAGTTCAGATCGATCACCAGGTCCAGCTTTCCGACCGGGGCCTGCCGGTGCCAGACGACCTCCCGCGCCACCCCGTCGGCGAATCCGTCATCGGAGATGAAGTTATGGTGTGTCCCCAGATAATGTTTGAGGAAATACTCGTGACCTTTGGCGCTGGCCATCAGGGCGTTGCCGCGCCAGATGTACCAGACGCGGGGCCAGTTCTCTTCCGCGTCGGGGTCCTCGACCGAGAACCGGAGTGAACGGTTCTTCAGGCGCTCCACGACGTAGTCGACGATCTTCTGCTCGTCCCGGGAGCCGGTGGCAGCCTCGGCCTGCTTGACCAGCTCGATGGGATTCATCGAAACCTGCGGGTAAAACGGCAGCCATCCGTTTCGGACGGCCTGGATCTGGCGATCGATGGTATGGCCCCTGGCGATCGATCCTTCCTCCGCCGCCGGGGGTACCGTGTGGTAATCGGTGAAATCTCTCTCGTAGCGCCACTGGTCCGTGTGCACGTAGTGCCAACTGGGCGCGTTCTGCAACCGGACGGCGCCGGCCAGCCAATCATTGGCGAAGGCGACGGCGGACCACGATTCCCCCGGCGCCAGTTTTTCCTGCCCCACATAGTGGGCCAGGCCGCCGCCGTTGACGCCGACGCAGCCGCAAAAGATCAGGGCGTTGATGGCGGCCCGGTACATGAGGTTGCCGTGATACCAGTGGTTGATCCCGGCGCCGATGATGACCGTGCAGCGTCCGCGGGTATGTTCGGCGGTGGTCGCCCATTCTCGGGCAAAGCGGACCACATCCTTGCGGGAGAGACCGGTGTATTTCTCCGACCACGCCGGCGTATAAGGGGCATCCTCGTCATCGTAATTGGACGGATAGGCCCCGCTGAGCCCCCGGGGAACTCCATACTGGGCCATCAGCAGGTCGTAGACGGTGGTCACCAGGACCTCGCCGTCAACGGTTTGCACCCGACGGGCGGGGACGCCCCGGCTCAGGCTCCGCCCGGTTCCGAAGTCGTCGAGAAGAACCGCAACCTCTTCGTATTCCCCCTCAAGGAATGTGAGCAACGGTCGAATCTGCGATCCATCCCTGCCGTCCTTCAGCAGCAGGTTCCAGCGGCCGGGCTGACTTCCCCAACGGTGCCCGACACTCCCCTGGGGCATCTTTACCTGCCCCTCCTCATCCCACATCAGGAACTTCCAGTCGCCGTTTTCTTCGTCCGCGTAGCGGCCGAGCCGGTTCGCACGCAGCAGTTGGGCTGGACGGTATTGGTCCCCGGACCTGCGCAGCTCCACCAGGAAAGGGGCGTCGGTGTACAGTTTGAGGTAGTCGAGGAAGTAACGGGTCTGACGCTCGTGATGGAACTCCTTCAGCAGGACGTGATTGACTGCCATCCACCAGGCGCCGTCCTGACCCGCATTGATGGCCATCCACTCGTCTGCGTACTTGGCAACCTGGTTGAAGTCCGGAGAGAAGACCACCATCTTGGTCCCGTTGTGCCGGGCTTCAGCAGCGAAATGGCAGTCCGGCGTGCGGGTCATGTTGAGGTTGGAGCCCATCACCGCCAGCATCTTCGCGTTGTACCAGTCGGCTGACTCTTGGACGTCGGTCTGCTCTCCCCAGACCTCGGGGGAGGCACAGGGGAGGTCGCAGTACCAGTCATAGAAAGACAGGGACACCCCTCCCATGAGCTGCAACATGCGGGCGCCGGAGGCATAACTGATCATGGACATGGCGGGGATGGGCGAAAATCCGGCGATGCGGTCGGGTCCCCAGGTCTTGATGGTGTGGATGTTGGCGGCGGCGATGATTTCCAGAACCGTATCCCAGCTTGCGCGCCGGAACCCGCCCTTGCCTCTGGCGCATTGCCACCGGCGTCGCTTCTCCGGGTCCGAGACCAGTGAAGCCCACGCCTCGACGGGGTCCCCGAACTCCTGGACCGCAGCCTTCCAAAGGTCCAAAAGCGTACCGCGGACATAGGGGTACTTGACGCGTAAGGGGCTGTACAGATACCAGGAATATGAAATCCCTCGTTGGCAGCCCCGAGGCTCGTATCCGGGCAGCCCGGTTTCCAAATCCGGGTAATCGAGGCCTTGCATCTCCCAGGTGACGATCCCGTCCTTCACGAAAATGTTCCACGTGCAGCCTCCGGTGCAGTTGACGCCATGGGTGCTGCGGACCGTCTTGTCGTACTGCCAGCGATTCCGGTAGAACTCCTCCCAGCTCCGCTGCCGCGGGGCGATTTCGTCTCGAATCCAAGTGCTGTCCGGTCTTTCACTCATGGTCAACTCCTCCGCTCCCGCTCACGGCACCCGCATAGACTCTGCGGCGCACGCTCTCCACCAGCGGCCGCCGCACGGCCCGGAAACGTCGCCGCCAGATCAGGTCGAACCCAGCCAGCAGAACGGCGGCACCACCCAGGCCCATTAGCAGGAAATTCACCGGGGGTGCGGATCGGGGCGGCGACTGCAGCTCGGCCTGCTGTTTGAGATAGGCCACCAGCGGGAGAATCTCTTCCGGTGCCAGCGGGGAGTCCCTGAACAGGGCCTGCATGGTGGGGGTGGCCGGTGCCGAAAGCCAGGCCGCCAGGCTTTGCTGCCCTCCCAGTCGGGAAAAGACATCGGTCAGATTGGGAGCCAGCGTCCCTCCCCCCAGCAGGCTGGCCTCGCCGTTGACCGTATGGCAGAAGACACAGGCTGTCCCGCCGTTCTTGAGACCCGTGGCGCCCAGAAAAAGTGCCTGGCCCTCAGCGATATCCTGGGGAGTCAGCGGTCGGGCGGCCAACCGGGGTCCCACGAACTGGGACGTCTCCTTGGCTGATTCCAGCTCGATCAGATCCAGCAGCGCCGCCGCCAGCTCCCTGGTCATGCCGGGGGGCGGAGGCATGATGACGCCGCGAGCGGCCCGTACCAGCTCCTGGGCGTATGCATCTCCGCTGTCGATCACGCGCTGGGGGTACTGAATGAAGTTGATGAGCCAGTCCCGGTCCCTGCGCACCCCGACATCCTTCAAATCCGGCCCGGTGAGCACCCCGCCCCCGATGGTGTGACAGCTTGCGCAGTTTTGCCGGAAGTATGTCTCCGCTTCCTGTGCCCGCACCCAACCCGGAACTCCGGCCGAGAGCAGTACGCCCAACAGCCCCCACCACGCGGTGCGGACCGCAAAGCCCCGGCCCCGTATTGCACCGCTGAAGCTGTCACCGCCCAAGGACGAGGACATCACCGACCTCCTCGAGAGCCCGGCCCGCCGCCGGTCCAGCCGGCACCCGCCAGCGCCCGATCCAAACCGGCGATCTCGGCCAAAGTCGTCTTTTCCAGGAACTCGATGTAACGCTGCCGGACCTGGGACCAAGCCTGGTGGGCGGAGCAGGGATCGTGGTCCGAACAGTGCAGTTTGGCGCCGAGCAGACAGTCGGACCGGGTCTTGACTCCCTCGAACAGCTCCACCACCTCAATCAACAGGACCCCGTGAGGGTCCCGCTGCAGCCCGTAGCCGCCGCCGCTGCCGCGGGTGGCCGCCACCAGACCCGCATTCCTCAGCGTCAGCAGGATCTTCGCCAGGTATTGCGCCGGAACTCCCGAAACCTGCGCCAGGTCCTTTCCCAGCATGGTTTTCCCGGGACCCAGCCGGGCCAGATGAACGAGGCTGCGCAGCGCGTGTTCCGAGGTGACCGACAGCATTTCTTGAGTTGTAGATCAACAAGTCCGGAAATGCAAGAGAAAAATCCACCCGCCGCTGCCGGACCCGTTCCGGTGAGCAGCGGGGGCTCCCCGAAGGCCGGCACCGGACCGACGAAACCCACGCGGCGGGAGCCGCGTCCTACCAGTCAATGCTGCGCTTTACCCTCGTTGTCGTCATTATCACGGCATTTTCGGTGCCCGTGTTCGCCCACGAACCCCATTCGGTCGAGCCGATCATGGTGGAGACGGCCCGCCAACTGATCGCAAGCCTCACCCCGGAACAGCGGAAAGAGGCTCTGTTTCCTTTTCAGGATGAGGAACGATTCTTCTGGCATTACGTACCCAGCGACGACATTCCCGGTATGTACGGCCGCCCCCGCCGCGGGCTGACGCTGAAGGCCATGACACCCGCCCAGCAAGCGCTGGCCGCCGCCCTGCTCAGTGCCGGTCTGAGCCGGCGGGGGTTCATCAAGGTCACCACCATCATGAGTCTGGAAGACATTCTGCGCATTCTCGAACGAGATTCCCGAGGCCGGCGGGATCCCGAGAAATATCATTTTTCGATCTTCGGCGAACCTGTCCCCGGGGGGACTTGGGCGTACCGGATCGAAGGCCACCATGTCAGCCTGCACTTCACCATCGTACGCGGTATCGCCGTGGCCAATCCCACGTTCTTGGGAGCCAATCCGGCCGAGGTTCGGGAGGGGCCCCGGCGGGGCCTTCGCGTTCTCGCCGCCGAAGAGGACAAGGCACGGGCACTGCTCGACTCGCTGGATCCGGCCCAACGGCAGAAGGCGGTGGTCAGCCCGCAAGCGTACCCCGACATCCTCACCGAGCGCTCCCGCAGGGCGGCTTTGGACGGACAGCCTTCCGGTATCGCCGCCTCGGAGCTTTCACCCTCCCAGCAGCGGCTTCTGGACGCCTTGATCCAGGAGTACGTGGAGAACGTCCCGGCGGAACTGGCGGAGCAGCGACGACAGCGGCTCCGCTCAGCGGGCCGGCAGATCTGGTTTGCATGGGCGGGCGAACTGGAAAGGAACCGTCCCCACTATTACCGGGTGCAGGCTCCGGGGTTCCTCATCGAATACGACAACACCCAGAACAACGCCAACCACATCCACTCGGTCTGGCGGGACTTCGAGGACGATTTCGGGGTCGACCTTCTGCAGCAGCACTATTCAACGGCGCCGGCCGCTCACGGCCACACCGGCTCGCCGTCTCCCGGCCACCTGGTCACAGGCCGCCACTGAAACCGTTCAGCGGGCATTGGCGATCAACCGCGCCACATCCGCGTGATTCTGCTGTTCAGCCAGCAACTGCGCGTTGGTGATTCCGTCTTTGGCCTTGGCCTCGACGTCGGCACCTGCCGCCAGCAGCACCTGAACGCACTCGAGTTGGCCCTCATAGGCGGCATACATCAATGGCGTCAGCCCCTGGCGGTCCCGCTGCTCCAGCTTCGCGCCGTGCCTGAGCAGGACTTCCACGACCGCCGGATAGGGACCTGAGGCGGCCAGGCACAGCACCGGGACACCGTTGCGGTCGGTCACGTCCGCCCGGGCTCCCAGCTCGAGCAGGGTTTCCACCGCGGCAACCTGTCCCTTGGAGACCGCCCACGTCAGAGCCGTCCAACCGTCCCGATCCTTGTGGGCCAGCCGCGCCCCGCGTCTGACCAGCGCCCGTATGGTTTCCGGATGTCCACCCATCGCAGCCCAGATCAGGGCGGTTCGACCGTCGTTGGTCCAGACATCCACTTCCGCACCGCGTTTCAGCAGCAGCTCCACGGTCTCGGTGTGGCCGTTGGAGGCCGCCAACATCATGGCCGTGCGGCCTTCCCGATCCAGCCGGCGGGGGTCGGCCCCCCGGTCAAGGAGCAGGCGGACCACCTCCGAATGTCCCGCCGAGGCCGCCACCATCAGCGGCGTCCTTCCCGTTGAATCCTCGAGCTCGACTTTGGCGCCCCCCCGAAGCAATGTCTCGACGGTGGACACGTGCCCGCCCAAGGCCGCCCACATCAGGCTCGACCAGCCGGACGAGTCCAGCTCGTCCACCGGCTCTCCCGCTTCCAACAGCAAACCGACCGTCGATGCATGCCCACCGCTGGCGGCATGGATGAGCGGCGTCCGTCCGGTGGGGTCCCTGACCCGCCACGAAGCGCCCGCTCCCAGCAGAACCTTCACCGCACCTTCCGCACCGGCGATGCAACCCAGCAGGAGGGCGTCCTGCCCGTTGTTGTCCGTCGCCTCCCGATCAGCGCCCCGCTCCAACAGGAGCCGCACCACGTCCGACTGGTCGGCCATCACCGCCCGGTGAAGTGCGGTCCTTCCTTCGCGATCCTTGATCTCGAGCCGGGCGCCGCCGTCGAGCAGGGCCTGGACCACCTCCTGCCGTCCGCTCTCCGCCGCCACCATGAGCAGCGTCGAACCCCGGGTAAAACCCAGGTTCTCCGGAGAGCTCTGATCCAGGATGGTGATCGTCCGGGCGATCTCGAGATTCGGGTCGGCTCCGTCCTCCAGGAGGGACTTCACCGCCGCGGCGTCCCCCGCCTGAACGGCGGCTGCGATTTCCTTGTTCACATCTCCGCAGGCTCCCGCAACCAGACCGACTGCCACCACGAAGAGGGCTCGGAATGTCTTCATGGGACCCGCCTCCTTCCAGGCCTGTCGCCAACGGTAGAGCTTTGGGGAGGCCGCGACCGCGAGGGCCCGGCCTTCCAGGTCGCATTCTCGGACTTAACCCCCCTGTGTGTCCACCGGACAAACCGGACCGGAGGTTGTGCCCCTTCGCCCGCTGGTCTAGACTGCGGCCGCAGTCGAACACCTCAGGAATGCGGGAGGAACAGGGATGGCACGCGACGTCGTGGACGCCGTCATCGTCGGCTCAGGCGCCTCAGGCTCGGTAGTGGCGAAAGACCTGGCCATGGCGGGAATGCGTGTCGTGGTCCTTGAGCGCGGACCCGAGATCAAACCCGAGGAGTTCGCCCTGCATGATGAGTTGACCTCCCACGGCAGTGGGGGTCTGAGACCCCGGGTCGGCAACGAGGACCGTTTCGGACCTCGGGAGTTCCGGCATCAGGGTGATCCGGAGTACGCCGTCCTGAAAGCCGATGAATGGGGTTACGCCGGCAACGGCGCGGTAGTCGGAGGGGGGATGGTCTTTTTCGGAGGGCTCATGTGGCGCCGCCCGCCCATCGACTTCCGGATGAAGACCGAATATGGAGCAGTCGCCGGATCCACCCTGGAGGATTGGCCCCTCACTTACGACGACCTTGAGCCCCATTTCCTGAAGATCGAACAGGACGTGGGCGTTTCGGGCGAAGCCGGTGCCAACCCCTTCGAAGGCCGGCGCAGCGGCCCCTACCCGCTGCCCCCGATCGACCTGAACCCGGGGGACGAGGTTATCCGCGCCACGGTCAAGCGAATGGGGTACCACCCTTTCCCCGTCCCCCTCGGACTGCTGACCCAGAATTACAAAGGGCGTTCCAAGTGCATAGGGCACCCCTGTTGCAACGGTTTTGTTTGCGAGGTGGGTGCCAAGTCGACCCCCCTCAGCGCCCTGCTCCCCCACGCGGTGGCCACCGGGAACTGCCAGATCGTTTCTGAGGCGATCGTCAAGGAGGTAACGCTGGACGCGCGGGGTCACCCCACCGGGGTTAGCTACATCCGAGGCGACGGCAAACTGCACGAACAGAAAGCAAGACTCGTGATCCTGGCCGCAGGGGCGATTGAGACTCCACGACTTCTGCTCAATTCCACCTCCCGCCGGTTCCCTCAGGGGTTGGGCAACCAGAGTGGTTGGGTGGGCCGCAACCTCATGGGTCACATCAGCCCCTGGGTGTGGGGCATTCTCGACACCCGCACCAATGAGGGTTTCGGCCCCGGCCCCGGGGTGGCGATCGACGATTTCCACGCCCGCAACCCGGGATTCGTCGGTGGCGGGGTCATCTATTCGCGGACCGAGGTGACTCCCATCGCCTTCGCCTTCCGTCGGCCCCGGGGCGCTCCTCGCTGGGGACTCGCTCACAAGCAATACCAGCGCGAGAACTTCCGGCGTTACATCCGCCTGTTCGCTCCAGCCGAAGATCTTCCGCAGTTCGAGAACCGGGTGGAGGTTTCTCCCGCTCTCCGGGATGCGTGGGGAATCCCGGTCGCCCGTATCACCCACAGCTTCCATCCCAACGACTATCTGGTTTTCAACTTCTTCAAGAGCAAGATGACAGAGATCCTGCAGGAGGCCGGCGCACGGGACGTCACCCCCAGCAGCATCGGTCGCGGGGGAGCAGGGTATCAGTTGGGCACCTGCCGCATGGGCGCCGATCCCCAAACCTCCGTGGTCAATGCCTGGGGACAGTCCCACCAGATCGACAACCTGTTCGTGGTGGATGCCAGTGTCTTCGTAACTTCGGGAGGCAGAAACCCGGCCCTGACGATCCAGGCGCTGGCTTCGCGCTTTGCCGCCTACATCGTCGAGAACTGGCGCACCGGGGCCTGGCGCGGCGGCTCCAAGGAGGTTTGAGATGGAACTCAAACGCCGTGCGTTTCTGACGTCACTGGCGGCGCTGGCTGGGGCCCCGCCCGCCGAGCTGTTGCCACGGCTGACGGCAGCCCACCGCGCTTCGGCAGGCCCGCTGTCCGAAGCGGAACGGGAGACCTTGGGCTGTTTCTGTGAGCAGATTGTGCCCGCCGACGCCTTCCCCGGCGCGCGCGAACTGGGCGCCGTCGAGTTCATAGAACGCCTGCTGGCCGAATCCCACCCGGAGTGGATTGAGGTTTACCGCGCAGGTTTGGAGGCAACCGATCTTTCGAGTCGCCGCCGGTTTCAGAAGTCGTTCCGGGAGCTTGCTTTCGACCAGCAGACCGAAATCCTCAAGTTGATGGAACAGGGAAGGCTGGAAAAGGAGGATTGGAACGGCGTTTCGCAGGAGTCGTTCTTCGGCACGGTCCTGTCCCATACGATGCATGGCTGCTACGCCCATCCCCAGTGGGGCGGTAACCGTGGGAAGCGGGCGTGGGAGATGATCGGTTATGACGACTGGTGGGTGTGAAGATGGGGACAGCTGCCGTGCCCCAGCTCAGGCAGATCAGGGAGCAATCACTGGTTGAGGAACTCGTTCCCGCCCCGCCAGATACAGTCCGCTGGCGATGATCACGGCGGCGCCCACCCAGACCAGGGTGCCGGGTAAAACCCCGAACAGAATCAGATCGAGCACCACCGCCCATACCAGGGCGGAGTATTCGAACGGCGCCACGACCGACACCTCCGCGCGTCGAAACGCCTCGGTAAGGAGATACTGTCCGACGGCTCCTGTCAGCCCCAACGCGAGCAGCCATCCGGCATCGTCGCCGCCCAGGGGAGTCCACCCGGGGAAAGCCAGGACACCGGCTCCCACTCCCAGCAGGGAGGTGAACCAGAAGGTCATGCCAGCGCTGGAATCGGTCCGTCCCAGCACACGGACAGTGATCGCGTTGAGGGCGTAACAGACGGCACCAATCAGAACCGCCACCGCCCCCCAGTTGAGCTCCACCACCCCCGGACGCAAAACGATCAGAACTCCCAGGAATCCAGCCGATACCGCCGTCCAGCGCCGCCAGTCCACGGCTTCCCGCAGCAGCAGGGCCGACAATGCAGTCACCAGCAGGGGAGCCACAAAGAACAGAGCGTAGGCTTCTGAAAGCGGCAACGTCTTCAGTCCGAAAACAAAGCAGCTCAGCATGAGAATCGCCAGCACCCCGCGCAGCAGGTGGAACCTCCAGCGCACCCGAATCAGCGTCGTCAGGCTCCGATCGCGGGCGTAGACCCAAAGCAGTACGAAGGGAATCGACATCAGCCCTCGCAGGCACGCCACCTGAAAGGCCGAATACCGCGAGCTGAGCACCTTCATGACGGCGTCCATGACCGCCAGCACGGCCACAGCCGCCGCCATGTAGAGGATTCCCTGCACACTCTTCTTCGGCCCTGCACGCATCTCTGACCGCGCTCCTGTTCTGGTGAAACCGATGATTTTACAGCCTCACGTCCGCGGGGAGCGCGCTATTGACCTCCGAGTGCGCGACACGGCCATCGAAGGAGCCGAGGGATCCCGATCATCCGAGAAGCCTTGCGCTCCGTTTGCTCCGAGCCGCTTCACCCTTTATCCTTTGGGCCACACATCCTCCGGGAGTCCGAAGCATGAAGAACCCCTTGCTTGTTGCCCTGCTGCTGCTATGGAATGCTTCCGCGATCATGGGTGCCGATTTTGACCTCCTGATCCGGGGCGGACACGTGGTGGATCCCCGCAACGGCCTCGACGGCATCGCCGATGTGGCCATTACCGGAGATCGGATCGCCGAGGTTGCGGCCGGAATCGATCCGAAGCGGGCCGGAAGGGTCGTGGAGGCCGCCGGACTCTACGTGGTCCCCGGCTTGGTGGACCTGCACGCCCACGTCTTTTACGGGACTGAAGAGCACGCCGACTACAGCAACGGTTGGCGGGCTGTTCCCCCGGACGGATTCACGTTCCGGTCGGGCGTCACCACCGTCGTGGATACCGGAGGGGCCGGGTGGCGCAACTTCCACCAGTTCAAGCAACAGACCATCGACCGCTCCCTGACCCGGGTACTTGCACTGCTCAACATTGTCGGCTCCGGAATGAAGGGTGATCCCGTCGAACAGAACCTCGGCGACATGGACGCCCGGCTGACGGCTCAGCGCGCCCGCCAGTTCCCGGGTCTGATCGTGGGCATCAAGGTGGCACATTACCTCGGCCCCGAATGGGATCCGGTCGACCGCGCAGTGGAGGCCGGGCGGCTGGCGAACGTCCCGGTGATGGTGGATTTCGGGCGGCACTCCCCCCCGCTCCCGCTCAGTGAGCTGCTTCTTCAGCATCTGCGTCCGGGCGACATCCTCACCCACACGTACGCCCACGTGGACGGTCGCGAGCCGATTGTGGGCAGCGACGGCAGGGTGCAGGAGTTCGTTTGGGAAGCCCGACGGCGCGGTCTGGTCTTCGACGTGGGCCACGGCGGCGGAAGTTTCGTCTTCCGCCAGGCCGTCCCGGCCGTCGCCCAAGGCTTCCTTCCCGACGTGATCAGCACCGATCTGCACATCGGCAGTATGAACGGCGGTATGAAGGATCTGCTCAACGTCATGTCCAAGTTTCTGAATATGGGACTGACGGTGCCACAGGTGGTGGAGCGGGCCTCCTGGCAGCCGGCGCGGGTCATCCGGCGGGAAGATCTGGGCCACCTCAGTCCGGGGGCTGTCGCCGACGTCGCGGTTCTGCGGCTGAGGGAGGGGGCCTTCGGGTTCCTCGATATCGAAGGGACACGTTTTGCTGGTACCCGCAAACTCGAATGCGAATTGACCCTGCGGGCCGGACAGGTGGTTTGGGACCTGAATGGGATCGCCGCTTCCAACCACTATCCGGTTCGCTGAGTCTCCTGTCCCCAGGGAGTCCCCAGGGAGTGAGAGACGCCGATCCGGCTGGGCGGTTCGGGCCCAAAGGAGTCCCAGGTTGGGGTTGAGAGGAGCGGCTGGACCTTTCTTTACGGCCGAGGGCCAGGTCGCGGAAGGCGCCACCTCAAAGTGACGTTCATGGTCGGTGGCGCGATCCGTCGGACCGCCGCCTCGGTCAACCCCCCGAACCCGGGCTCACCAGGCAGCTCGAGCTGCACCACGCCTTGCGGGTCGAGACGCGCCAGCTCTGTCTGGAGCCGCCTCATTGTCTCGTTGCGGTCTCCGGAGACCTCAAAACGGAGCCGCAACATGGGCCGCACCGCCAGCGGGTTGAACCGCCAGTGCAAGGACCGTTCGGCGGAGTCCCACTCCAGGACGAAAAACCCCTTGGTTTCGCTCATCTCGGCGAAAGAGGTCCGCTCGGTGGAGCCCGCATAAATCACAGGACAGGCCAACGCCCTGCCCGCGAGGTCCTGAACCAGCACCTGAGCCCGGTGCACGTGTCCGGCCAGGACGGCATGAAAACCGTGGGGAAGGTCAGCCCCTCGGATTACCTGCTCACCCGACCGGAAAATGTAGTTGCCCGGCCCTACTTGGGCCCCTTCTACCACCTGGTGGATGCACAGCAGGGCGAGGTCGGCGTCGGGGTCCCTCCCGGTCAGCTCCACCAGTTGCGGGAAACGGCTGCGCACGTCGCCGGGTTCGAACGGGAAGCCGGCAAATGACACGTCCTGTCCCCGCAGCGTCAGAGTGAAGGTACGCGGCCGATCGAAGATGAGCAGATTCGGGTGGCACGCCAGCAGGCTCCGCGGAATCCGCGAGCGTTCATGGTTGCCAGGCACCAGCAGCACCGGAAATCCCTCGTCGGCCAAGGCCAGGAGCGGGGCCAGCCCCCGGTGGGCCAGATGAAGAGAGATCCGGCTCCGGAAAAAGAGATCCCCTCCATGAACCACTGCGTCGGCCTGCAAGCTGCGGGCTGCGGCCAGCGCGGTGTCCATGGCGGCAAAGAAGTCCGGCCCCCGCCGTCTCCGCTCGACGCGGGGCCGCACAGGCTGGTCGAAACCGAGGTGCGTGTCGGACAGGAACAGGATGCGGATCACAGCCATCTCAGCCACACCTCCAGCCGCCTGGCGGACAGGAAGCGGCCTTCAGGAAGAGCCACCTCGATTTCGGCTCCCTCTGCCTGCAGCCGCCGCAACTCGGTGGCAAGAATCCTCAATCTCACGCAGCCATTGTGGTCGAGCGGTTCCATCCCTCCAGCCGGCTCACGGGAAAGGACCGGCAACACCTCGCCGTCTTCCTGATAGCCGGCGAAAACCGGTATTCCCTGTACGGTCACCACCAGATTCCACCGGCCCGGTCCGAGCCTCCAGCGGACTGCCGCACGTTGCAACCGCCGGCACCATCGGCCACGGGACTCCATGCGGGAGATGTACGCGCAAAGTCCCGCCAATCCCCGCACCAGACGCTCAGCAGGTGGCGGCTCTCCTTCCCCGACGCACTGGTCCATGACCGCTCCCTCCAGCTCAGGGTTCGTCGCTCCAGCCGGGGCCTCGGCCGGCCCCACATCCCGCGGAGACTCCGCCGGTTCTTCATGCCGGCGATTCGGACCCCTATCGCGACGGCCCCACCGCAACAGCCGCACCGCGACTGCCCTCCGGTCCGCCGTGGAATCGATCCCGGCCAGCTCCCGAATCTGTTTCAGCACTTCTTGCCAGAGTTCGGGAGAGAACTCCGTCCCGCCCAGGTAAGGCAGCAGCGAAGCAGACGACGCCAAAGCATCTCCTGCCTGGGGCCCGGCTTCGCCCGCCAGCGTTTCACCCAGGGTACGAACCAGCGCCGCCAACACCTGCGGTGGGCCGGGGTCGGTGAGCGGCCCCACAGGATGCTGCGCATCCCAGCCGTCCGCCCGCTCCTGGAGATCCCGGCTGAAGTAGCTCGGCTCGGCGGCGGTGCAGCGCAGAACCTTGTTGTAGGGCGGGTCGAAACTCTGGATGAGATGGCATTCGAGCAGCGCGGCCTCCAGTGCCGAGAATGTGACCCGGGTCCTGAGCGTCCTGGCCTGGGTCAACATCTCGAGGGTGTGCTCGGCATGTCCCCGGCGGCGGAAGTAGCTGGGCAAGCGGCGGTCAAGCCGGCGCGCCTTGCCCACATAGAGCAGGTCGCCGTTGCACCGAAACATCCCGTAGACACCGGGACAGGGCGGCAAACGGGAACCGGGCCGTCGCAGGGGAATCCGCGGCGCCCGGCGGACCCCGATCGGCTCTTCCGCCAGCCATTCCATCAGCGCCTGCGGTTCTTCGACGCCCAACTCGACCAGCCGCCGCACGATGTGATGCCAGATGACGGCGGTAGCTGGAACGTGGTGAAAGGCCCGTCGCGGCTCAGGGACGGAGTAGCCAAGGAAGCCGGCGACGGCCCGCAGTCCGAAACGCGGCAGCTCCGGCATCAGGCGCTGGGCCAGTCGATGGGTGCAGATGGTCCGAAAAGGGAACGGTCTGGCTCCGGCGTACAGAGCGTGGAGGTGCTGTAAATAGGAGCTTTCGTAACGGGCAAAGTGGATGACGACGGGAACCGGCGGCTCCGAAGCGGCCTGCTCCAGTTCTCTCCAGAGTTCCTCCTCGGAGATCCCAGGCCCCGGGTCGGCCGTCGTCAGTCCGGCCACTTTCACCACCGCCGCGGGCAGTGTCCGACCCGGCGGCAGGGTCAGAGTCCGGACTGAAACCCTTACCGAAGCGGGGGGATCACCGCCGCAATACCAGGCCCAGCCGGCCTCCCAGAGGATGCCGGTGTCCGGCCGGCCGGTCGTCGCCTGCAGGTCCAGGAGCAGCACCGGAGTCGTGGTGAGGTTCCCCGCAAACATGCTGCAGCTATCCCGGCAGCACGGTCTCAGGTTGAGGGTGGGACCAGAAAGCGGCCAGGCGGGCCTCGAGGTCGGCGGACCCCCGCACGGTTTCCGGCCTCCACTCCTGCGGCAGCAACCGCCGGTAACGGTGCTGGGCGTACCGCTCATCAATCAACAGCACTACTCCCCGATCCCGTTCGGAACGAATTACCCGGCCGGCTGCCTGCAAGACCCGGTTGATGCCTGGATAGGTGTATGCATAGTCATAGCCCCTGCCCCTCTTGCGGCGGTAGTAATCCTCAACCAGGTCCCGTTCCGGAGAAATGCCCGGAAGGCCGACGCCGACAATGACAGCCCCAGTCAAGCGGTCCCCCACCAGGTCAACCGACTCCCCGAAAATCCCGCCCATCACCGCCAGACCCACGGTGGTGGTCCGGGGAGCCGCCTGAAACCCCGCCAGAAAGGCCGCCCGCTCGGCGACCTCCATTGCCGGTTCCTGAATCTGGACCTGAAAGTCGAAAGCCTCCGGGAGTAGCAGCTCGGCAACCAGGCTCAGGTATTCGAAGGAAGGGAAAAAGACCAGGTAGTTGCCGGTGTGGGCACGAAACATCGACAGCAGCAGCTCGACTACCTCCTGTCGGGTCTGCAGCCGGCGGCGATAGACCGTGCTGATCCGATCGGCCACCAGCACCAACAGGTTCTCCGGAGGGAAAGGGGAGGGGCAGTGAAGCAGCTCCGCATCTTCCCGACAGCCAAACACTTCCCGGAAGTAGGAGCCGGGGGTCAGGGTCGCCGACAGGAACACGGCGGAATCACAACCCGACAGACGCTGCCGGAGCTGGTTGGCCGGGTCCAGACACAACAGCTTGATGCGGAAGTCACGGCCGTCCACCTCGGTCAGGCAGACGAACCCCCCGTCGTAATGCTCGGCGACCTTCAGGAAGCGGTGGACTTCGAAATGGAGATCCAGCAGAGTTTCTCTACGTTGGCGCTCCGAAGCAGGGATGCGCGCCAGTACCCCTTCGGAGACCCGCAGGTAGCTCCGCAGCAAGGGGAGCAGGTCGGTGGGGACGTCCGCCGTCGCATGGCGGCCCCCGGCCTCGGCGCAGGCGTCCCGGCTGCGCGCCATCCAGGCGGTGATGCGGCCCAGCGCCGCGGTCAGGGGAGGGTGAAGGCCGGCCAACTTCCTGCGTCCATCCAACAGGGTCTGGCGGGTCAGGACGGCTGAAAACATCTCTCTTGCCCGGTCCACCAGGTTATGCGCCTCGTCCACGAGGATCGCCGGCCGTGACGAGTCTTCGTCGAACACCCTGCGCAGAAAGGCCCGCGGATCAAAGGCGTAGTTATAGTCACAGACCACCAGATCGGCCAGGCTCAGGGCGTTCAGCGACAGCTCGAAAGGACACACCGTGTGCCGCCGGGCCACCGACTCCACCCGTTCCCGGTCCATCATCTCCGCTTCGGCCAGCTCGTCGAGCGCCCCGCCGACCCGATCGTAATAGCCCCGGGCATAAACACAGTCCTCGCCCGTGCAGGAGCGCTCCGGGTTAAAGCAGGTCTTCTCTTTGGCGGTAAGCTGAAGCCACCGCAGGCGCAGTCCCCTGTCCCGAAGGTCTGCGACCGCCTTGGCGGCGGCTTCCTGGCCGGTTCCTCGGGCGGTGAGAAACAGGAGCCTGTCCGTCTTCCGTTCCCCCAAGGCCTTCACCGCCGGAAAAACCGCAGCCATGGTCTTGCCGATGCCGGTGGGAGCCTGAATCAGAAGCTGGGATCCGTCGCGCAGAGTCCGATAGACGGAGATTGCCACCTCCCGCTGGCCGGGGCGGTAGTTCGGGTAAGGGAACTCGAGCGCGGAGATGGAGGCATCCCGCAGTTCCAACCAGCGGATCAGCTCCTCCCGACGGCGGATCAGGGTGTCGATCAGCTGGTCAAAGAAGGACTTCAGTTCGCCGGCCGGTATCGAACGGCCCATCTCCAGGGTCTGCAGGCTGTCGAGATGACAGTAAACGAGCCGCGTCTCCAACACCGGCACTCCATGGAGCAGGCCGTACAGGTAGGAGTACACCATGACTTGGCCCCAGTGCACCGGAGGCTGATTGACTCGCAGTTCCTCGAGGCTGCGCCGGGTGGTCTTGATCTCCTCGATCCGGACGCCGTCCGCCTCCTGATAGAGACCGTCGATGCGGCCCTCCACTTCGACCGTCCAGCCATTCCGCTCCAGAACCGCGTGCACCGATACTTCAGGACGGTAGTGGGGCGGCCGGCTTTGCTGGACGTGTCGGTGGGCCCGGATCGCCTCCAGCGTCCCGACGGCGTCCCACTGTTCGATGACCAGATCACCGGCGCGGAGGCAGTGCTCTACCAAGGTCCGAACTGCCACCTTGAACCGCCCGGCCATACGAGGTCATTATGGCAGGCATTCCGCCACAAAGATCTCGGCCCCGCGATCCGGGTTACGAGCCGTGTAATCCCCGTTCGACCGGAAGATCAAGACGTTCCCATCATGGTCCATCATCGGCGGAAGGTTGAGGGTACGCCGCGACCGAGTCACCACACGGAGCGGTTCGGCTTCCACTCCCAACAGCCCCACTTCTTGGTTCCGATCCTCATTGAGACGGCCGGCATTGGCCCGCGTCAGGATCCCCGTCCACTGCCCGGCGGTGTCCACAGAACCGGCCACGGAATCCGCTCCCTGCGGGCTGATCCGCCGGGGGAGGCCGTCGCTCCCAACGCGGTAGACCATCCAGTGCCGGGTTGGATTCTCTCCCAGCAGATCCGCGCGGCTCGAGAAGATCAGGGTTGAGCCAGTACCCCGTTCAAAAGGGGCGCGGCTATCTCTTCCCATTCCGCGGCGGTGCCCACCACAGCAACGGTCTCCACCTCTCCTGAGCTTGCTTCCCATCGCTGGAGGGAAACCGTGTCGGCCACCCTGTCCACTGTAAGCCAGGCGACAACCTCCCCGTCCGCGCTGAGAGCCGGGCGTCCCGCGGAACCCGTCGCAGAGTGGCTCAGCTGTCTGAGCTGCTGTCCAGGCAGTTCCAGCAGGAATATCTCGGCTCCGCCATCGGCGTTTTCACCCACGGGATCGGCAGAGGCGGCAAAGACCACCGTGTCCCCCGCCCCGTCCAGGAGCCCTGTGGAAGCCCCGCTGACCGGGATCCACCACGCCTGCCCGGAGGCCGTCTCCAACAGGTAAAGGTGCGTCCCCGACGGCGGGGCGAACGGTGTGAGCTGGGCCGTCGACCGGACCAGTACGCGAGCGCCGTTCTCCCCGGAGCTGAGCACTTCGGTTTCTCCCTCCGGGGAGTCCGTTACCTGGTACCGGAGGCGCTGCAACCGATCAAGGGCGAAGACTTCAAGACTGCCGTCCGCATTCCGACCCGCAGGATCCTCCCACGAGGAATAGAAGATCCAGCGGCCATCACCGGAAATCACCGCCGCGGGAATCGACCCTTCATCCAGTTCGGTCACCTGCCGGATCGCACACGGAGCCCGCTCATTGCGGGGAGGGGGGTTGACGGACCTCACACTGTACACCCCCGTCAGGGGCACCCGGGTCAGCCGCTGGACGCCTTGGACGACTTCCGCTACCAGCAAGGTATCCGTCGGCTCAAAGGGATTGTCAGGAGGCAAGAGCAGCATTGGGCCCGCCTCGCTGACCTCCAGCCATCTGCGGGAGAATCCGGAGGCCGGGATCAGAATGGTCAAGAATCCCGCATCCCGCTCAAGGACCAGCAAATGGAAGGCTGACGGGCAGCCCACTCCCCGTCGATACAGCCCCAGAAGACGGGTTGGGCGTTGCAGACCGGACACCACTTCCCTGACGCCACCGGTAGCCCGGCTGAACTCCAGCACCGTACCCGCCGTGGGCAGCGCTCCGTACACGTTCCCGGTGCACTGATCCACGACCACCTGGCCGAATCCTTCCTGGAGGAGACGCCGGCCGGGGATGGTTTGTTGCGGGGAAGGGAGTTCAGTCCCGGCGGCGGTGACCAGCTCCAGTGGGATCACCCGGACCTGGGTCGCCTCCGCCACCAGTAGCTCACCATCGGCTTCGTCCAGGGCGATGGCGGCGGGCTGTTCGAGCCCGGACACCATCGTCACCAGGTCTCCGTTGCGGGGATTGAGACGTTTCAGTGTTCCCGACTCGCGGGCTACCAGCAACAGGTACTCGTTCCCATCGGATGCCGTCAGTGGGAGCATCGCCGGAACCGTCTCCCCGGCCAAGGCGGCCACCGTCGCGGGGACTCCGCTGGTGACGTCTCTGATGAGCGTCTGCGCAGTTTGCTGACTCACCCGCGGTCCCTGTCCGTCGGCTGCGGCTGCGCCGCCGCCCACCAGTTCGGCGGTGTACAGGGTCCGCAGCGACTCCAGATAAGCCAGAGCCTGGACAGTTCCGAGTCCGGACATCAACTGGTTCTTGGTGAGCAAGTCCACCGACGCCCCGGCTGTCTGAGCCCCCGTCGTGGCGGTGATGGACAAAGTCGGAGGGGACGGCAGTACCTCAGGCGCCCGATAGACGCCGGCTGCATCCACCAGCCCGAACTCGGGGCTCCCTCCCGGATGGCCGTTGACCATCCACTGCACCGCCCCGGCCGCACCGGCGGCCCGGAATACCTGGACCGCGGACGGTTGCAGAACTGCCAGCCTCGGTTCCACGCTCAGCGGCGCCGGGCGAGGATCCGGCGCATAGTCGGAGGGGACAGGTTGCGGCGGGATATTGGCCAACACCCCGCTGCTGGCCAACACCCCGCTGCGGCTGCTGCCGAAAAGCGAAGTCAGATAGAGCGGTTGGTCGCTCTGGAACCAAATAAACCCACCGCCGTAGCCGGCTGAAGCCTCAATCATTTCGGTGATGAGCAGGCTCGTCCGGTGGCCCGGGGCCAGAACCGAGCTGTAGCTCCCCAGAACTGTTCCCCCCGGATCCAGCGCCACGACTGTGAAGTTCGCAGTCAGACTGCCCGGGTTGAGCACGGCCAGTCCCGTGAAGTAGTCCAGAGCCGTGGCGAGGTGGCAAAACAACCCCTCCTTCATCCCCTGGACCGGTGAGGCCACCGCTGCCACCGAACCCAGCGGCGGCACAGAGTAGATCAGGCTTCCATCCAGCGCGGCACTGTTGCTTGAAACTTCCAGCCAGCCTTCCAGAAAAGTGTCGCCCCTGAACCCGAACAGATCCTCCAAATCGGCCCTGACCGCCTCCCCGGCAGACAAGGCGATGACCGCCGGGTTGGCACCGTCTGCAGGCACGTGGAGGGTACCGTCCGCCTTTCGCGCTGTGACCCTGGCCAACACTGCCTGCTCTGCCGGATTCACCACCACCAGCTCCGAACGGAACGGGTCCAGCACCGCCATCTGGGGGAATACGAGCCGCTCCGCCGACGACGAACGCGGACGGGCATTGAGTCCATAGAGCTGCGGTCCTGACGAATTCGAAGCCCGCCACCGGGAGGTCCGCGGAAACCGACACCCAGAGTGGTGTCTGGTCGGTCCCGTTGAGACCGAAGTACTGAGCTCCGTCTACCCGCAGAAGCCCCTTCGGGGGCAGGGTGGCCAGCCGCTGGATCGCCCGGCCTTCACCCCGGGCGGTCAAGGTGACCGTGGCCTGAACGTCACCCGGATTGACCACATACAGGGTGGTTGCCGCGTCGACAGTCCTCAGATCATGAAAGATCAGTGCATGATCGGCCGCCGGCAAATCCGCACCATCGAACCAGCTGACGGCATCGTCGAGATACAGGAAGAATCCGGTCAGATCGTCCGCTTCGCTGGTGACCTCCAGCCACGCAGCCGTTTCCGGGGATGGGCCGCTTCCCAGCAGTTCCGCTGCAGTGCGGGCAAGCTGCGAGGCCGCCGGGACCGTCAGGACAACCGGGTTGGCTTTGAGGCCTTCCAGCATCCGGCCGTCGGTACCGTAAACGGTCAGGCTTGCCTCGGCATCGGTGGTGTTCGGGTTGACCAAAGCGATGCCGGTTACCACCTGTGGGTCAAAGGAGATGACCGGGAAGATCAGAGATGACGCCGCCCCCACCCAGCCGTGGGCACACACCAGCGCAGCCAGTGCGCCAAAATGCCGGCTCCAGCGGACACCTGCCTGCGGTCGGTTCCCCGCCACCCTCAGCCCCCTCAACGAGCGGGCAGTTCCACCCGGATGGCACCCCGGAAGTCACCGTCCCGGTAACCGACCGCACGATCTCCCGGATAGCGTGCCTGGAGCGCAGCCCTCAACTCCTGCGGCATGCGTTCGGGATCTCCGTGGCAAACCAGGCAGAGGCCGGCCGTTCGTAAAGGTTGGTAGTAACGGTAGACGACATGGTCGCCACGACGGACTTTCTGAACCACGCGTTCCGGCAGAGGCGTCCCTCCCGCCGCAGCCGACTCAAAAGTTTGCAGTGCGGGTTCTTCCAGCGCATCAGGAGCGTTGGCGGGATTGCGGTAGCGGCTGGTCACCCTCTTGACCGAAACACCGGGTTGGGCGCCCGCCACTTCCGCCGTCAGCGGAAGCGCCCGCTCGCTGCAGACGGCGATCGCCTGCACCGGCCCACCTTCCCGCATCGCGCTCTGCAACTCCCTGCTCAGCCGGTCCATCAGGGCGGAAGCGATGGGTCTTGCGCTGCGGCTGACGAACTCCTCCTCCGCCGAGCTCACTTCCAGCAGCTCACCAGCGGACGGTTCGTGGACAGGAGCCGAACAGACGACGACCCACGCGGCCAACACCCGGAATCTGGTCATGCCCCTATTCCTACCCCAACGCAGGTTCCGCGTCCACTGCTCCGGGAACTTCCTGCCGGCGCCGGGCAAAGCCGGCTTCCATCACATGGAACAGGGTGGGGATGAAGAACAGGGTAATGAACGTCGACGACAGCAGGCCGCCGATCAGCACGCGGGCCATCGGTGCCTGCAGCTCGCCCCCTTCGCCGATTCCCAGGGCCATCGGGATCAGGCCCAGCACGGTGGTCAAAGTCGTCATCAGGATCGGCCGCAGCCGGCGCCTGCCTCCTGACACGAGCGCGTCGACCAGGCCAAGCCCGTGGATGCGGATGAGTTGAAGCACGTAATCCACCAGCACGATGGCGTTGTTCACCACGATGCCCACCAGGAGGATCACGCCGATAAAAGCCTGCATGCTGAAAGTGGTCTCGGTCAGGAACAGCATCAGGATCACTCCGACCGAAGCCAGAGGGATCGAGAACATGATGAGGAATGGGAACTTGAAGGACTCGAACTGGGCCGCCATCACCAGGTAGACCAGGATGATCGCCAGAGCCAGCCCCAGGCGCAAAAAGAAGAACGCCTCCTGCTGGTCTTCCCAGTCTCCCGAAAAGATCACCGCCACGTCAGGGGGAAGATCCAGCCGGGCGATGTTGCCCTGAAGCTCCTCCACGATCGAGCCCATGTCCCGATCGCCGGTCAAATTACCCGAGACTGTCACGATGCGCTGCTGGTCCCGCCGGGTGATAGCCGTAGGGCCCTCGCTGCGGCGAAATTCCGCCACGGAATGCAGGGGGATCACCTCGCCGGTGGGCAGCTGCATCGGGATCGCCAAGACATCGGCCGTACTGAGTCGGTCCTGCTCCTGAAACCTCACCCGAATGTCGTATTCGTCACCCTTCTCACGGAAATAGCCGGCGGTTGTACCGCCCAGAGCGGTACGGATGGTGGTCGCCACCTCCGAAACCGACAGCCCCAGCGACGCGGTCTTGACCCGATCGATATAGATGCGGCTTTCCGGCCGTCCGGTGGACCGTCCGATGGTCGCGTCGGAGATGCCTTCAGTGGACTCCAGCAGGCGTTTGAGTTCCACCGCCACCTGATAAGTCTCGTTCAGATCGTAGCCTCTGACGTCGAGACTGACCTGTCCGGCGTCGCCCTGAGCCATCCGCATCAGGAAGTTGCCTCCTGAGGCCCGCGTCCTGGGCAACACTCCCGGCAACTTCTCCAAGTGAGGGCGCAGGGCAGCCGCAATCTCATAGGTACTGCGCGTTCGTTCGGCCAGCGGTACCAGCGTCACCCGGAGGTTGGCTTCGTTGGTGTTGGCGACCCGCCAGCCGCCCGGTGAACCCACCTCCGTCAGGATATCCACTGCTTCCGGCACGTGTTCCCGGACCAAGCGTTCCGCCTCCCGCGCAAAGCGGTCGGTCACATCGAGACGCGTCCCTTCCGGCAGCTCGAGGCTGATTCGGACTTCGCCCTCGTCGGTTTCCGGCTGGAACTCGAAGCCGATGAACGGAATCAGCAGCAAGGCGGAAGACACCACAGCGACGGTGCCGGTGGTGACCAGGAGGCGGTGCCGCAAAGCCCAGCGGATGCCAGCGGCATAGCTGTGATCGAGATTCTCCAACGCGGTCGCCACGCCGTGGATTACGCGATAGGCAATCGTACCGGTGCGCGGCTCCCGCACCCGGATCAGCCGGCTCCCCAAGAGGGGTACCAGGGTGAGGGCGACCAACAGGGAGCTGAACAGAGAAAACGAGACCACCCACGCCAACTGCTGGAAGATCACTCCGGAAATCCCGGCCATGAAGACCACCGGGATGAAAACCACTACCGTCGTCAACGTCGAAGCGGTGATCGCCTGCGCCACCTCGGCCGCTCCGGTGCGCGCGGCTTCGATTTTCTCCTTGCCTTCCTGCCGGTGCCGGAAAATGTTCTCCAACACCACGATGGCGTTGTCGACGAGCATTCCTACGCCCAACGCCAGCCCGCCGAAGGTGATGGTGTTCAGGGTGAATCCGTAGAAGTACATCAGCCCGAAAGTGGAAATCACCGAGATCGGAATGGATATCGCCACCACCAGCGTGCTGCGGATGTTCCGCAGGAAAAGCAGCAGGATGACGACGGCCAGGATTGATCCGTAGAGCGCCGCGTCACGCACATTCGCCACCGCCCGCGTGATGAAACGCGACGAGTCGGAAATGATGTGCACCTGGACGTTCGAGAAATCACGATTGATCCTCTCGATCTCCGCTGCAACCCTGCGCGCCACCTCCACGGTGTTGGCCCCGGACTGTTTGCGGATCGCCATCCGCAGGCCGGGAACCCCGTTGACACGCACCAGATTGCGTATTTCCGCGTGGTGGTCTTCGACGGTGGCGATATCCTCGATGAGGATCGGCTGGCCTTCCCGTCGCGTCACCATCGTCTTGCGGATCTCATCCATGGAGGCGTATTCGCCCTCGGTCCGCATAAGCAACTCGAAGTCGCCTTCCACCACATGCCCGGCCGGCTCGTTGAGATTCTCCCGGCGCAAAGCCGCAATCACCTGGTTCGGACTGATCCGCAGGGCATGCATCTTCTCCCGGGAGAGATTGACGTGGATCTCCCGTTCGAGACCGCCCCAGATGTCCGCCTGCGCCACCCCGGGGATCCGCTCGAAACGATACTGAATCTGCTTTTCGGCAAACTCCCGCAGTTCCCGGGGCGGCATGTCGCTGGACACCCCGAGAAACACGATGGGGAACACCCCGACGTCGAACTTGAAGATCGAGGGCGTGTCGGCGTCGTCGGGCAAAACTCCCCGGGCGCGATCGACCCGGGCGCGAACCTCGTCCATCGCCGAGTCCAGATCGGTCCCCCACTCGAAGGAAAGGCGCACCGAGCTGGTCCCTTCCGAAGAAGTGGAGATGATTTCCTTCACGGAAGGCGTTGATGCCAGTGCCCGTTCAATCGGGATGGTCACAAGCTCTTCCATTTCCTCCGGCCCCACCCCCTCATAGGTCGTGGTGACCGTAATGGTGGGCAGGGCGATGTCCGGCATGAGGTCTACCGGCAGCCGGAGAAACGAGATTGCTCCCAGCAAAGAGAGAACCAGAAAAACGACCGTTGCGAAAACCGGGCGGCGAATCGCCAAGTCTGGTAGTTTCATCCGATTGTCACCATATCCCCATCATTCAGCTTCTGGGCGCCGGAGGTCACGACACGGACTCCCTCCTCGAGCCCTGACACCACCTCCACCATATCACCCTGGATCCGGCCGATCTCGATCTGGCGGAATCGGGTGGTGGTGTTGTTTTCCAGCAGGAAAACTCCCTTCTGTTCGCCTCGCGTCAACAGGGCCGCCCGGGGAATGGCCAAAGCCGGTCTGGCCGCGTCCGCCTTGAGCGACACCCGGGCGAACATGCCGGGCTTCAGGACACCGGTTTCATTGGGGACCTCAATCTCAATGTCAGCCGTCCGGGTCGCGGGGTTGAGCACCGGACTGATGCGGGTGACCACGCCCCGGTAAACCCGATCCGGGTACGCATCGACCCGGATCTGGGCGGAAAGACCGGGACTGACCCGGGACAGGTCCCCTTCCGGCACGGGCACCACTGTCCTGACCCGGCTGACATCCACGACGCTGACTATGGGCACGCTGGCGTTGACCAATGCACCGGGGTCGAGATAGCGCACTCCCACAAAGCCGTCCAGCGGCGAGTAGATCCGGGTCTGTTCCTGCTGAATCCTCAGCTCCCGCAGTGATGCCTCCGCCTGATCGACCTGTGCCTGGGCGAGCTGGACCTGGGCCACGGACACTCTCAGCCGGCTCTCGAGGTCCTGCAAATCCTGCAGCGACAAGAGGTTTTCCTGATACAGCTTCTGATAGCGCTGAACCTGCAGCTGGAGGTTCTCCATCGAGGCCTGTTCACGTTGTACCGAAGCTCGCGCCACCGCGATCGCAGCCTCCGCCCGCCGGATCTGCTGCAGCAAGTCTTCGTCGTCCACCACGGCCAGCAGTTGGCCTCGGCTCACCGGGTCCCCCCGCTCCACCATCACCTCCTTGAGACGGCCGCTCACACGCGACATCACGTCCACCGAGGCGCGGGGAACCAGCTCTCCTATTGCATCCAGACTGGAAGTGAACACATGGGGCCGGACCTCAGCGGTCTCCACCAACATGGCCGCCCGGGGCATCCTGGCCCCCGGGCCGCCCGCCGGACCACCGTTCGCCGCCGACGCGGAACCCAGCTCTTCGTAGAGACGAATGCCCACCAAACCCAGCAGCGCCGCTACCACCAAGAACAGGATGATCTTCTTCAAATGCATTCTCCCTGACAGTTCGTGCGGTGAACCTCTCTCGAACCCGTTCACCTCGGGCCTGTACGGCGACCTCTCGACGCCCGAACTGACGCCACTCCACCATACGAAGTTTCAGTTCCGGTGTGACATCCGGACCGCGGCGGGGGAATCCTCTGGAAGGGCCGCTCTAGGCCGTGGCCAAACGAGCCAGTTCCGACTGGATGGCTGGAGAATCCAGCAGCTCGCGGGCGGTAAACAGCGGGAAGAAGGGGTACCGGGACAAGGCCTCGCGGCCCCCCTGCTCCCGATCCACCAGGCAGAACACGGCGGCCACCACCAGCCCGGCTTCCTCGGCACCTGCGACGGCCTTGAGGGTAGAACCGCCGGTAGTACAGACGTCATCCACGATGATGACCCGGGTGCCCGACTGCGCTTCGAGTCCCTCGATGTACCGCTGCGTGCCGTGCCGCTTGGGCTCCTTGCGGACGATGAAAGCGGCCAGCGGAGCATATCGGCCCCGCTCGGCCCAGCTGATGGCGGCAACCGAACTGACAATTGGATCGGCGCCCAGGGTCAGCCCGCCGATCGCGCTGGCTTCCACCTGCCGGGCGTGGATCTCCTCCAGCAGCAGCCGCGCCGTGAGGTAGGCTCCTTCGGGATGGAGCGTGGTGAACTTGCTGTCGAAGTAATAGTTACTGGTCTGACCGGAGGTCAGGACGAAATGACCCAGCTTGAGCGACCGTTCCCGCAAGACCTGCAGGAGCCTCGTTCTCAGCACAGCCCGCTCGTCCATGCTCAGTAGCTCCGGTAATTCGTGAACTGCATCTCGATACCGAAATCCTGTTCCCTCAAACGGGCGATCACGTCCTGCAAGACGTCCCGGTCCCGCCCAGAAACCCGCACGGCATCGCCTTGCACCGAGGCCTGCACCTTAAGTTTGGTGTCCTTGATAAAGCGAATGATTTCCTTCGCCTTTTCGGTGGGAATCCCCTGTTGAATCCCCACCCGCTGGCGGACCGTTCCGCCGGCGGCGGCTTCCACCTTCCCGTAGCTTAAGGCCTTCAGTGACACCCCCCGTTTGATCAGCCTCCCCTCGAGGATCTCGGCCAGCGCCCGCAACCGGTACTCGTCTTCAGAAACCAAAAGCAGTTCCGAGCCTTCCAGCGACACGTCGCTGGCGCTTCCCTTGAAGTCGAATCGCTGCCGCACTTCCTTCATGGTCTGGTTGACGGCGTTATGGACTTCGTTGAGGTCGATCTTGCAGGCAACATCAAAGGAGTTGTTCTTGGACATCTCGGCGGACGAGCCCGATTCTGCATCGCCGGAAACCGGAGTGTCAAACGCGGGGACTCCGGACCGGCGGGGGCTGGGTCGCCGTCAGCCACCGCCGCTGGTATATTTTCACCCCGATGAAATACCGAAAGTTGGGCAGGACGAACTGGATGGTTTCTGAGATTGGTTTCGGCGCCTGGGGGATCGGCGGGGCGATGTGGCAGGGATCCGACGACAGCGAGTCCATCCGGGCGCTGCACTCCGCCATCGATGCCGGGCTGAACTTTATCGACACCGCCCTGGCCTACGGGGACGGTCACTCGGAACAGCTGTGCGGCCGTGTTCTCAAGGAACGGAAAGAGCGTCTGTACCTGGCAACCAAAGTGCCGCCCATGAATCTGATCTGGCCGGCACGTGGTACGCTGGACGAGGTTTTTCCGCCCCCTCACATCATCGGATGCGTGGAGCGCTCGCTGCGCAATCTCGACGTCGAACAGATCGACCTGGTTCAGCTCCATGTCTGGGATCCTTCCTGGGGTACCCGGGATGACTGGTACGAAACCCTGTGCCGTCTCCGGGAGCAGGGGAAGCTGAGCTTTTTCGGAATCTCCATCAACGATCACCAGCCGGACTCAGCGTTGGAGGTCGTACGGTCGGGACGGGTCGACACCGTACAGGTCATCTACAACATCTTCGACCAGTCGCCGGAGGACTACCTGTTTGAAGCCTGTTCGGAGATGGACGTGGGAGTCATTGCCCGAGTGCCCTTCGATGAGGGCTCCCTCACGGGCAAGATCACTCCGGAAACGGTCTTCCAGGAGGGAGACTGGCGCAACGAGTACTTCAAGGGCGACCGCAAACGGGAAGTTTGGGAACGGGTGAGCCGGCTGATGCCCCTGCTGGGAGGCGAGGTTTCCACTCTTCCTGAACTGGCGTTGCGTTTCTGCTTGCACCATCCCGCCGTCAGCACGGTGATTCCCGGGATGCGCACCGTCCGGCACGCCCTGGAGAACGTCCGGGTCTCCGATCTGCCGCCCCTTTCGGCGTCCCTGATCGCCCGGCTCCGCGAACACCGTTGGGTGCGCAATTACTACCCCGAGGTGTGACCAGGAGGCCGCGGCGGCAGGAGGTTCAAGGTCGGCGCTTCGGAGTAGAATGGCTTCGATCATGGAAGATCCGATCGCCGAACAGTTTGCAGTCTTTGCAGAATACGTCCGCGAGAAGGGCCTCCGCATGACCCGGCAGCGTGAGCTGGTGGTCAAGACCTTTCTGCGCAGCGCAGGCCACCTGAGCACCGACGAACTTTACGAGCTGGTGCGCAAGAAGGATGCGAAGGTCGGCTATGCAACCGTTTTCCGGACGCTGAAGGCTCTGACCGACTGCGGGCTGGCGCGGGAGACGGATCTGGATGACGGGCGTACTCGGTTCGAACACCTGTATCGGCGTCCCGAGCACCATCACATCGTCTGCATCGGGTGCAACCGGACCATCGAGTTTTTCAATCCCGAGCTCGAGCGCCTGCAGGACCAGATTGTGGCCGAGTACGACTTCAAGCCGGTGCGCAGCAAGTTCCAGATCTACGGGTTGTGCCGGGCGTGTCGGGGCGACCAGGCCCCCGCCGGGCAGGTCTTCGATGCAGATCTGGTCTTCGCCCGCGATGCTTTGCGCATCGCCATGGAAACGGAACGGCGTGGAGTACGTTTCTACCGGACCGCCGCCGAGATTGTGGCCCACGAATCCACGCGCCAGACCTTCCTGCTCATGCTGAAGGACGAGGAGAAACATCTGCGGAACCTGCAACAGGAGTGGGACCGCCTCATCCGGGACAACCGGGCGATCCTGGATGCACCTGTGTTCCTCCACTTCGACTTCGAAGCGCTCCGCAAGATCTTCCCCTCCCGTGAGGAGATCGGACGGCGACTGCGTCGCGACATGACCGAGATTGAGGCACTGGAACTGGCGATGTCCATGGAAAAGGACGCCTGGGATTTCTTCAGCAAGTACGCCGACAGGTTTACTGATACCCGCGGTCGGGACATCTTCCTGCAGTTCGCCGAAGAAGAGCGCGATCACTACGAGACCATTCGGGCTACCTGGCAGCAGGCCCAACAGCGCCTGGCCCAGCCCCAGTAAAGACCTGTTTCCCCCCAAGTACCTTCCGCCGTCCCCGCCTGGGCCCCCGGCGCCTCCCGTCGACCTGTCATATGGGCCGCGTCACGCGGGCACTAATCCGGCGTAGTTCCCAGACAGGTCGTGCATGGAACCTACGGACTTGGAGGACAGGTTGGCACAGGAACACGAGGCGGCATTCGGATGGGCCCTGCACTGCTGCCGTGGACACCACGAGGAGGCGCTCGACGTGCTCCAGTCGGTCTACCTGGCGGTGCTCGAGGGCCGGGCGCGGTTTGGAGGCCGCTCTTCATTCCGGACCTGGCTGTTCTCGGTCATCCGCCGTACAGCTTGGAAGCGCCGGTGGCTGAATCTCCGCTTCCTCCAATCCGTCGTGGACGGCAGTCGAGGGGAGGCGGCCTGCCAGCCGGCGGCGGAGCGGAGACTTTACCGTCATGAACTGCGGGCACGGATCCGGTCGCTGCTGAATCGCCTCTCGACGCGCCAGCGAGAGGTGCTTCACCTGGTGTTCTACCAGGATCTGACCATCGAACAGGCGGCCGAGGTACTGGGAATCTCGGTGGGCTCGGCCCGGACCCACTACGAACGCGGCAAACTTCGCCTGCTCGAGGAAATCCGGGCCTCAGGAATCGAACATGAATACGCCAAAGGAAGACTGGGAGATCCGGCAGCTCTTTGAGTGGCTGCGCAATGAAGAGTCCGCCAACCAGCCCGAGTTCCGGCAGGTTCTGGAGCGGGCGAAAGCCACTGCACGTCGGGTGGAGCACCCGCTGGACTGGCGCTGGATGGCAGCGGCGATTCCGGCCTTGCTGGTCCTGGTGTGGATAAGCTTGGGCGAGCTTTCCGCCCCAACGGAGCCCACCGCACTGCAGGCCGCCGAGCTGGAAGCCTGGGAGTCCCCGACCGACTTTCTCCTGGAGGTCGAAGCGCACCGGTTGACGGCCTCCCTACCGGAGATCGAGCTCGGAACCTGGACCGAAGATGTCGCCGAGGCAGAATCGGAGGAAAGCGAACAATAGGCACGGGGGAGGCAGAAAAAAATGGCAAAGCGATATCGATGGTTATTGGTGGCGGTGATCTGGGCGACCTTTCCGACCCTGGCAGCTCAGGACGAGCCGTTGGCGGAGGCGCAACGGGAACAGGAGCGGTTGCGGGAACTGTTGTTCCCGCCGGAACTGGTGATGCGCCATCAACGCGAACTGGCCCTGACGTCTGAGCAGCGAGAGTACATGATGGCTCAGGTTCGCGAGGCGACCCAGACTTTCACCGAGGCCCAATGGGACCTGCATGCCCAATTGGAGGCGCTCACCAACATGATCCGCGAGGGGACTCAGCCGGAATCCGAGCTGGTGCGTCAGCTCGACCGGGTGCTGGATCTGGAGCGGGCGATCAAGCGGGCCCGATTTCTGCTCGCCCTGCGGATCCGTCAGCACCTGACCCCGGAACAGCTCGCCAAGTTGGAAAAACTCCGCCCTCTGGCCTCCCGGCGAACCGGCGGACCGGCTCTGCCCCGCCGGTCGGAGAGGCCCTGAAGAACTCTGAGATGCTCAATGCATTGAGAAACCTGTAGACCCTGACTTCAACAACGAAAGGAGAAGATCAAATGACCAAAAGACGTTTGGCGGGATTGGGTGCCTGGTTGGCGATCCTGGCAACAGCCTCGGCCCTGTTATGGGCCCAAATGCCGCAGCGCAGTGGAGGCTTGGGATTCGGCCCTGGCAGAGAAGGATCGGCGGCGAGGCAAATGCGGCACGCGCGCGGCGAATTTCGCGACAACCTGCGGGCGCTGGCCATCATCTCGGCTTACCTTGAGCTGACCGAGGACCAGAAACAGCAAATCCGGGCGGCGTTCGAGGATCACCGACAGGCGGCCGCCGGCCTGCATGAACAGCTCCGCAACCTGTGGCGACAGTTGCGCGAGGCGCTGCAGGCCGACACCCCGGACGCCCTGACGGTGGGGAATCTGACGATCCAGATCTCGCAGATCCGCAAGCAGTTGCACGACCTGCGCGAGACCACAGCTGACACCGTGAAGGGCGTACTGACCCCCGAGCAGTTGGAGAAGGTCGCGGCCGTCCAGGAAGCGGCTCGGCTGGAACCGGTGATCCACGCTTTCCGGGAGCTGGGCCTGATCGCGCCGCCTGAACCCGAGGCGGACGGGCCGTTCGAGCCGTAACCATCCCTCGCCCACGGCGGGGACCCCCCTCCGGTTCCCGCCGTGACCCTCCCGCCGTGACCTGTCCCCTGCCCCCCATAGCGTTCTCGATCGGTGCTCGACAACCGGAAAGCCGCCCACCGTCCTGTATACTGCCGTGCGATGATCCGCCTGGTGGTCTTTGACTTCGACGGCACGCTGTTCGATACCCGCGAAGATATCGCCGATGCCGTCAACTTTGCGCGCCGGCGGTTCGCCTTGCCCGAACTGCCCCTGGAAACCGTGACCTCCATGGTCGGCTACGGAGTCAAGACTCTCACCCGCCGCGCCTTCGCAGGGACGCAGGTGGATCCCGAGCAGGCTCTCGACGTCCTCATGCAGTACTACACCACCCACCCCAGCACGAAAGCCAAGCTCTATCCCGGGGTCGCCGAAACCTTGCCGCACATCGACGCCGTCAAGACCGTGGTGTCCAACAAGCCCGAGGTCCTGGTCCGCCAAATGCTCCAGGAGCACGGCCTGCTCGGCCACTTCGATTTCCTGGCGGGCGGGGACACCTTTCCCCGCCTGAAGCCCGATCCGCAGGCGATCCACTTCTTCCAGCAGCGCTACCGGCTGGACCCCAGAGAGATCCTGGTAGTGGGCGACCATGCCCCGGACATCGAAATGGCGCGGGCTGCCGGAACCTGGTCGGCGTTCTGCCGCTACGGTTTTTTCAGAGAGGATCCCGTCGGGGCCGACTTCCAGTTGGACTCGTTTGACCAGTTGCCGGCGGTGATCCGTGCAATCGCTGTGGATGCGGGCGGGAACGCCACCACCGTCCCATGATCCGCTCGGCCAGGTTCAGCAGGAGGGCCATCCCCCTCCAGGCCGCACGCACCGCTGCCGGCTGGTGCTCGCAGTAAACAGCGTCGAACTCCAGCTCGGGATAGGCTCCCCGGCAGGCTTTGAACCGGCCGTTGCCAGCCCCAAGATTCAGCACCTTGCCGGCCGACAAGGCGTGCCCCAGCTCAACGGCCATCACCTGCCGGAACAGACCGTCATCCAACGGCCGGCCGCTGTCGTAGCCGAGAATGGCCCCGGTCATGTTCCGATCCTGCTCGAACCAGCAGATGAACGCATCGATGCGTCCTTCACGCCGGAGAACGCGGAATTCCAGGATCTCCTGCTCCATGAGATGGCGCAGGAAGGCAGGCGTGTAGGAGGGGTTGAGCGCCGAGTACTTCTCCAGGTAGATCCGGTCGTACAACTCATGGATCCGCTCGGCATCTTCGGGGGACAACCATCGCGCCTTGTCCATGATCCAAGGAGAGGCCTCCAGGAGCCTGAGATCGCGTCGCGTGTCCCGGCTGCGCTGGACCTGCCGATCAGAGGGATCAAACATCCAGATCAGCCGGCTTCGCACCAGGACGTAGCCGCGCGCTTTGAGTTCTTTCAGCAGCTCGGAACCCGTCGTGGGGTTCAGCGAACGGATGATCAGGCTGCGGTCCGGGTGCCGGCGGCAGAGCTCTGCCGTGAACTGGTCGATCCGGTGGGCGTCAAGGGGAGGTACGGGGTTGGAGGGCAGCAGCCAGTGCCCCACCAGGACGGCGTTTCCCAGGCGGAGGCGGTCGATCACCACCCCCATTACCTGCAGCCCCGCCGCCACCGCACGAGACAGCCCGGCAGGGGATGTCTGGGTTGCCACTGCGCGGGCATAGTCCACATAGTGAGTGCGGATCGAACAGATTCCCGCGTCCCCCCCACGCCCCTCTGTTTCCACCAGCGGCAGCAGCAGATCGCCGCATCTCCAACGCCCGACCCGAGCGTGGACATTGGACAGCCAGCCGGAGAAGGTTGGGCCTTCCAGCCCGGCGAGGAACCGCTCCGCCCGGCGGGAATAGGCTTCCACCGACTCGGTGCCGGGAACGAGGCCGACAGCGAGTGCCATGCTGCCCAGAGCTTACAGCACAACCGGGCGGGACAGGTAAGCAAGCCGGCCGGATCCGCCGGAGATGGCACAGCACGCGGGAGCGTTCCTGCCCGCACTGCGACAGGAGTCCGAGTGGAAGCCGGAACCCTGAGTCACTAAACTGTCGGCTCATGGAAACGGCCCCACCTCTGGTCCTGGCCTCTGCATCCCCACGCCGGAGAGAACTGCTGGCGCGTTTGGTGCCTGAGTTCGACATCGAGGTAAGCGGAGTGGAGGAGGATTCGGTCGAAGGCCCTCCGGAAGAGGTGGCGTTGATCCTGTCCCTGCACAAGGCGCAGGCGGTGGCGGCCCGAAGGAGATCCGGCTGGGTGCTGGGGGCCGATACGGTGATCGATCTCTCGGGCAAGCTGCTCGCCAAACCGATCGACGCCGCCGACGCGGTGCGGATGCTCCACGAGCTTTCAGGCCGGACCCACAGAGTTTGGACAGCCGTGGCGCTCCTGGAGGCCGGCAGCCACCGGCCGCCCCACCTGGGAGCCGTGTCCACCGCAGTGCGGCTGCGTGACCTGTCCCCGTCCGAGGTGGCTGCTTATGTGGCCACCGGAGAACCCCTCGACAAGGCCGGCGCCTACGCCGTCCAGGGGTTGGGCGGCGCCCTGATCGAGAAGGTGGAGGGCTGCTACAACAATGTGGTGGGGCTCCCTCTGTGCGAGGTTCGCCGTCTGCTGGAGGAAGCAGGGCAGGGCTGGAGGTTGACCACCTTCGGGTGTCTGGGGCCGGACGGACTCCCCTGTCCCCGCTGGGCCGGATCGGGCGGCCGTCAGGAGATCGCCGGTTGAGCGCCCGCGCCGTCCATGTGAACTTCCCGGGGCAACGGGGGTGGAAACTGGCGGGAATCCTGCAGCCGGCCGCCGGTGCTCACCGGGGAGACGTCCTGTTTGCCCACTGCTTCACCTGCACCAAAGAGTACAAAATCCTTTCGTGGCTGGCCCGGGAGTTGGGGGTTCGCGGCTATCGGAGTCTGCGCTTCGACTTCACCGGCCTGGGAGAGAGCGAGGGAGAATTCTCGACCACCACCCTGGCAACCGATGTGGAGGACGTCGTGGCGGCTGCCCGTTGGCTGACCCGGGACGGATCCGCCTCGTTGAGCCTCATCGGCCACTCCCTGGGTGGCGCAGCCGCCATCCTGGCGGCGGAACACCTGCCTGAAGCCCGCGTGGTGGTAACCCTGGCCACCTCCGTGGAGGCCGGGCGGAGGATCAGGGAGGAACTTCGCCAGGAGGGCTCCGGGCGCATCAGGATTGCCGGCCGGTGGTTTACGGTGGCGGAGCAACGGCTGCTGGATTTTGAGCGGGTGTCCCTCCAGGCCAGGGTATCCGCTTGGGACCGCGCTCTGCTGGTGGTGGCCGGCACCGCCGACGGCATCGTTCCCCTGGCGGAGACCGAACGGCTGTTTGCGGCGGCAGGAGCCCCGAAGGCCTTCGTGGCCTTGCCGGAGGCCGATCACCTGTTCGCCGGCCGGCGGGATCAGGCACCGTTGCTGGCCTCCATCATCGACGCGTGGATCCAGCTCAATCAAGGAGAGGCAACGTGATCCGAGGGGCAATTTTCGACATGGACGGTGTGCTGCTCGACAACCTGTCCTATCACCTGCGGGCCTTCCAGCAGTTGGGACGCGAACAGGGGTGCGAGCTGACGCAGGAGCAGATCGAGGCCGTTTTCGGGCGCAAGAACGACGACATGCTGCGCGTCTTGCTGGACCGCGAGTTGAACAGGCAGGAGCTGGATGTCCTGGCGGACCGCAAGGAAGCCATCTATCGCGACTTGGCGCGGCCTGATGTCGGCCGCCTGGTGGTCCCGGGTCTGTTGTCCTTTCTCGATCGGCTCCGCGGGGCCGGCCTTCATATGGCGGTCGCCACCAGCGGTCCGCGGGAGAATGTGAACCTCGTGTTTGACGGTCTCGGCATCGGACCCTACTTCAGCGCGGTGGTGACCGGGCGGGACGTCGTGCGCGGCAAACCTCACCCGGACGCGTTCCTGCTGGCCGCGGCGCGGCTTGGACTGCCGGCTTCGGACTGCGTCGTTTTCGAAGATTCCCGTTCCGGAATCCAGGCCGGGCTGGCAGCGGGAGCGCGCTGTGTCGCCCTGGCCACCACCCACTCGGCGACGGAACTGCAGGACTTGCGCCCCCACCGAATCATCCGCGACTTCCGCGAGCTGACTCCGCAAGAGCTGGAGCTGCTCTGATCCCCCGAAGTCCCCGCGCCGCTGACACGGCTTGCCAACTTTGGGGACAGTCCCCAACCCGGGTTCTTGGGGGTTCTTGGGGACTGTCCCCAAGAGGTTGATCGCGGGGCGGCATCCGGATGGGCTTCCGGCCGCACATCGGGCCGGGAGCGGTGCCGCGGCTTCACGGGTTCCGACGGAGATCAAGACTGAGATGCTTCCCCCGCGCGGTCAGACGTGGCTCTTCCCGGCGGACCTGGATCACTCCCTGCTCAGACCACACCTGAGCCATCAGCCTGCGGGAGTCACCTCCCCTGGACAGTTCCCGAAGCACCAGCTCCACCAGCGCACCAGGATCCAGGGGTCCCAGACGGGGACTCACCAGAAGGTTCAGACGGGACCGGCCGTGTTCATCCTCCACTTCCTGCAATTGATAGTCGAGTGAACTCCCTCCGAAACGCGCCGGCAATTCCTGCTCCAGTACCCGGGCCAGGTCGCCGGCCAAGAAAGTCATACCCGACGGCGTGAGCTTGTCAAAGCCGTACACCGCGCAGACATGCTGCTGGAAGCCGAGGGCTTCCAGAGGACAGCCGCAAGGCCGTTCAAATACCCGGGCAGTGTCCCCGGTCTCGGTATTGAGGAGCACTTTGGGGAACGAATCCTGCAGTCCGGTGGCAAGGACCGTCGGGATCGGATCTCCGTCGGGAACCGTCCGTCTTGGGTAGACCACCACCGCAACCGTGTCGTTCAACAGGTGCATCTCGTCGGCCTCACCCGGGCGGATGCAGCCCGCCGCCAGCACCCCGGTCTCCATGGTGGCGTAGGCGGGATAGACCTCCGCTCCGGCGGCCTCGATTTCCCGCCGGCGCACCGGAGTGAGCGGTTCCGAGGAGACCAGGAAAACCGTTCCGCTCAGGTCCAGCCCGGCATCCCGGGCGGAGCGGCTCAGCCGGACGGCATTGCTGACATAGGTGAAAAGCGCGCATCGGACGCTTTTCCGGAGGCCACTCCTGATCCAGTCCAGAATCAGCGTTGGATCATCCACTGGAACGAATTCGGGTCGTGGCAGTCGGCGGGCAAAGACCTGTCCCCAATGGACCAGGGTCAGGGTGCCGAGAATGCTCCTCCAGTTGGCTTTGAGACGGCCGTAGCTCAGAGGGGTGAACCACCGGGGGAAGATGCCGGCTTTCACCAGCGACAGCACAACCACCGGGCCCGCCCCCGGCATGATCGGATACCAGACGCCGATGGCGGCGTCCAGCAACCCGTAACAGCTCAGCCGCAGCACCAGGTGTTCGCTCCAGTTGGACGCCAGGTTCCGGAAGTCGTAAACCGTTCTCAGTCCCGGGCTGCGGGAGCCGCCGCTCCGGGCGAACAGGTGCCCCAACGCCAAGGGGTTGTCGAAGGACCGGTCGGTGCACTCGACGACCTGGGATCCCCGTCTGATCCAGCATTTGCCCTTGAATTCTTCGACGGTGACGAAGACCCCGGCCTCCCGCAGCCGCACCAGCGCACCCTCCACTCCGTGGGCGGCGGTCATCGAGGCCAGTTCCTCGTAGCCGATTCCGGCCCAGTCGAGGAGGCGCCGGTAAGGGCTGTCCGGAATCCCGTAGATCGCCCGCCGTACCACGTTCAGGAAACTCGCCATCCGGCCGGCCTGCCGTGTCAGGGTCCGTTCCCGGACGCCCGCAGGATCGAGCGGATGCCGCAGGTAGCCGGGAAGTCCCGTGACCAGCCGCCACAGCGTCGCCGGCTCATCCAACCACCTCGGATGGTGCAGCAGCGAGGCTCGATCTCTCAGGGGCATGCGCCGAATCCTAGGCGTGCGGTGCGCGCTCTGACAAGCGGCGCGGATCCGGCCCAGGCTCAGCGCAAAAGTTTTGGGGAAGGTTTGGGGACTGTCCCCAACTGACCTCGGCGCCGACCCGGCGTTGGGGACTGTCCCCAAGGTCATGGAGATCGCCGGCCGGGACTTGATCCGCCGGGACCGTTCCTCCACAGTGACCGTACTGGAGGTTGATGCAATGCGGTTCTTGTCGCTCCAGCTCCTGCTGGCGGGCCTGTTCTCTCTGGCTTTACAGTTCCCCTGCCGCGCCGCCGCTTCGGCCCGCAACACCCAGGCGATGGTGGTCAGTTCGCAAGAATCAGCCTCCCGTGTGGGTGTGGAAGTCCTTCGGCGCGGTGGCAACGCTGTCGATGCCGCAATCGCGGTGGGCTTTGCGTTGGCTGTCGTTCACCCTGCCGCCGGCAACCTGGGCGGAGGCGGATTCATGACTGTCGCCTGGACACAGGACGGCCGGGACTTCACACTCGACTTCCGGGAAACGGCGCCGCTTGCAGCCCAACAGGACATGTTTCTTGACGCCACCAGCGAACCCGCTGCCGGCCTCTCCACCCAGTCGCACCTGGCCTGCGGAGTCCCTGGTTCGGTGGCCGGTTTGTACGAAGCCTGGCAGCGCTGGGGAAGTCTCCCGTGGGCGGAGCTGGTGGAACCAGCAGTTCGTCTGGCGGCGGAGGGATTTCGGCTGTCCCAGGGGCTGGCGGAATCCTTGCGGCAGTCGGAGACTCTGCTTTCCCGTCACCCCGAGAGCAGGCGGATCCTGCTGCGAGGAGGGCGGCTGCCTGTGGCCGGCGACCGGCTGGTCCAGCCCGAGCTGGCTGCCACCCTCCGCCGTCTCGCCGAACACGGCCCGCAGGATTTCTATCGCGGCACCACCGCCGACCTGCTGGTCGCGGAGATGAAACGCGGCGGTGGGCTGATCACTCACGAGGATCTGCGTCGTTACCAGGTTCGCCTGAGGGAACCCGTACGAGGCAGCTACCGCGGCTTGGAGATCGTCTCGATGGGTCTTCCCAGTTCCGGCGGAATCCTGCTGGTGGAAATGCTGAACATGCTCGAGCGTTTTCCCCTTGGGGAATTCGGGTTCGGAGGCGTGGAAGCAATCCACGTCAAAGCGGAGGTCATGCGCCGGGCTTTCGCCGACCGCGCGGCCTGGTTGGGGGACGGCGATTTCGTCGAGGTCCCGACGGCACTGTTGACCTCCCGGAGCTGGGCTGATCTTCGCGCAGCAGACATCCGGATGGAGCGCGCCACCGCCTCCGTCGGCCCCGGACCGATCCCAGAACCCGAACACACCACCCACTACTCCGTGATGGACCGCCACCGGAACGCGGTGGCCGTGACCACCACCCTCAACGCCAGCTTCGGTTCAGGGGTGATGGTCACCGGCGCAGGGTTCTTGCTCAACAACGAGATGGACGACTTCACAAGCCGTCTGGACCGACCCAACCTGTATGGACTCATTCAGGGGAAGGCAAACCTGATCGCGCCCGGCAAACGTCCGCTGAGTGCGATGACTCCCACGGTTGTCAAGAAGGACGGTGTTCCTTACCTGGTGCTGGGCAGCCCCGGTGGACCTACGATCATCAATTGCGTCCTGCAGGTCCTGCTGAATGTCGCCGACCACGGGATGGGTCTGCAGGAAGCTGTGGATGCGCCACGCATTCATCATCAGTGGATGCCCGATGAGCTGGCGGCGGAAGAGGGAAGTCTGCCCGCAGACGTCAGCCGCCGGCTGAGGGCGCTGGGGTACCAACTCCAGTGGCGCCCGCGAATCGGGGAGACGCATTGTATCCTGTTCGACGCCGCCGCCGACATCCTGGTAGGTGTAGCGGACCAGCGGCGGGAAGGCGCGGCCATTGGTTACTGAGCGCCAGGAAGGCTGACTCCATGATGAGAACTCTTCTGCTGAGGCTGACGCTGACGATCCTGCTCTGGCTGCCCGCCGCTTCCTGTCATGAGCTGCGTGCTCCGGTTGAGGACTGGCCCGAGTACCAGGGTGATCCGGGGAGGAACCAGTATTCCGAACTCGACCTGATCCACACAGGCAACGTCTCCCGCTTGCGGATGGTATGGGTCTACCGCACCGGTGACGCCGACCCGGCCAACCGCTCCCAGATTCAGTGCAACCCCCTCATCATTGACTGTGTCCTGTACGGAACCACTGCGGGGATCAAGGCCTTCGCCCTCGACGCGGCGACGGGTCAGGAACTTTGGAAATTCGATCCTTTCGGCGAGGGGCAGGGGAGGGATCCGTTGGGGGTCAGCCGGGGCGTGGCCTACTGGGCGTCCGGCGACGACCGCCGGATCCTGTTCACCGCCGGCAGCTACCTCTACGCTTTGGATGCCGCAACCGGCCGGCCCATCCCCGACTTCGGCGAACAGGGCAGGGTGGACCTCAAGCAGGGGCTGGGCCGCGACGTCCGCGACCTGTACCTGATCACGACGACGCCGGGAGCCGTCTACCGGAACCTGATCATCCTGGGAGCACGGCTCTCGGAAGGACCCGGGCCGGCAGCGCCCGGCCACATTCGGGCCTTCGACGTGCGAACCGGCGAGCAGGTCTGGATCTTTCACACCATTCCGCAGCCGGGGGAGTTCGGATATGAGACCTGGCCGGAGGATGCCTGGCAGCGGGCCGGAGGAGCGAACAACTGGAGCGGGATGGCGGTGGATCATGACCGGGGAATCGTTTACGTCCCGACCGGCTCGGCCACCTTCGATTTCTGGGGTGGAGACCGCAAAGGGGCCAATCTCTTCGCCAACTGCCTGCTGGCACTGCAAGCGGATACCGGCAAGCGGATCTGGCACTACCAGTTTGTACGCCACGACGTGTGGGATCGGGACCTCCCCGCGCCGCCCAACCTGATCACCCTCGAGATCGACGGGCGCCGCGTCGACGCTGTCGCCCAGATCACCAAGTCCGGGCATGTGTTCGTTTTCAACCGTGAAACCGGGGAACCCCTCTTCCCGATGGAGGAGGTACCTGTACCGCGTTCGGATCTGAAAGGGGAAGAGGTGTGGCCCACCCAGCCGCTGCCGCTCAAGCCTCCGCCTTTCGCCCGACAGGTGCTCACTGAAGCCGAAGCCGGGGGGCTCACCCCACAGTCTCACCAAGCCGTGCTGGAGCGCCTGCGTCAGGTGCGCACGGGCAAGCCCTTCATTCCGCCCAGCACGCAGGGTACTGTCATCTTCCCCGGCTTCGACGGCGGCGGCGAGTGGGGAGGAGCAGCCTGTGATCCCCATACCGGCATTCTCTACGTCAACTCCAACGAGATGCCCTGGATCCTTACCATGGTGGATGTCGAAGAACAGCGTGCACAGCTGCAGTCGCTGGGCCGCCAGGTTTACGCCGTTCACTGCGGCGTCTGTCACGGGGCTGAGGGCCAGGGCGATCCACAGGGTGTTTATCCGCCACTGCGGTCATTGCACGAGCGCTACGACTCGACGTCCCTGCGCGCCCTGATTGAGAATGGCAAAGGGTTCATGCCCGCTTTTGAGCACTTGCCCGAAGCCGAGAAGCGGGCACTGGTCGGTTTTCTGCTGGGCGACCAGGCGGCCGATGTTGCCGGCGGCGAAACACCCCCACCCGACGTGCCTTACACCCACACCGGCTACAACCGCTTCCTGGATCCGGACGGCCATCCGGCCGTCAAACCTCCATGGGGGACGCTGAATGCCATCGATTTGAACCGCGGCGAGCTGCTCTGGCAGGTTCCCCTTGGGGAGCTCCCGGAGCTGACCGCTCGGGGCATTCCTCCCACCGGGACCGAGAACTACGGTGGACCCATCGTCACCGCGGGGGGACTCATTTTCATCGCGGCGACCAAGGACGAGAAATTCCGCGCCTTCGACCGGGACACCGGCAAGGTGCTGTGGGAGACGAAGCTACCGGCCGGAGGCTATGCCACTCCCGCCACTTACGCGGTCAACGGGGAACAGTTTGTGGTGATCGCCGCCGGCGGGGGGAAAATGGGCACTCCTTCGGGTGACTACTACATCGCCTTTTCGCTGGGGCGATAGCGGAGAGAATCACGGCAGGACGGCGAAGCCTTCTTTCCCTGCAGCCTCGCGGAGAGTTCGGTCGAGGCTGACAAACCCTGCCCCCGCGGTCGCCTCCTGAACCCAGATCAGGGCTGCCGCCAACTGCAAAGCGTCGGCCGCACTCAGCGGGTGGAGACCCAGCAGCCGTTCAGCCCGATGTCGGACAGGCAACGCGGGCTGAATCTCCGACCAGGCCGCTGAGAGAAGCGCAAGCAGGCTTTGGGCCTGGCGTTCCGCTTCGGCGCCCAGGACACCGTCCCTGCGACGGCGAGCCAGGGCGGACCTGCATTCCAGCGACGTGCCCCACCACACGACCAGGTCCTCGTCATCCTTCACCAGCGATTTCATTGTCTGGGTGGTGGGTTCCTCCAGGCACAGGGGGATGATCGCTGAAGAGTCCCAGAACCTCATCGGCCCTCCCGCCTTTCGTCCAGGAGGGCCTGCAAGACGGTTCCCTGCGGATCCTGAGGCCGGGGCATCCGCCAAAACTCAGCGGGCAGCGTGCCCCGTCCCAGCCTGATCATTCCCTTTCGCTCCAGATCGGCGAGGGCTTCCCGACGGGCATGCGGGTAGGAGACAGGCGTGAGCTGCGCAACCGGCACACCGCGGTCGGTGACAGTGATTTCCTCCCCAGCACGGACTCGGGCGAGGTACTCACTGAGCCTTGCTTTCAGATCGGAGATGGCGACATTCGGCATCCGAGAGATCTTATAGGTCATTAGAAAATGATCTGTCAAGTCATCTCTCTTCCACGGCGGGTTTCCGCGGCGCCTGCCGGTTTAGCAGAAATCGTGGGACTGCACCGGCACCGTCACCGCCTCCAGGGGATGGATGGCCCCGGCCCTGACCGACACGACGCCGTTCTGGTTCTGGACATTGCCGTCGATCAGCAAGAACGGCCGGCTCATCAGCAAGAGACGCCGGCGGGCAAACAACTGGGGCCGCACGATGATGTTGGCGATTCCGGTCTCATCCTCCAGGCTCAGAAACAGGAAACCCTTGGCGGTGCCGGGACGCTGGCGCACGATGACCATCCCTCCCACCGAGACGGGAGCGCCGTCAGGTTCCCGCGCCAGCTCCATCACACTCCGCACTCCGACCGCAGCCAGCCGCGACCGGACCATGCTCATGGGATGGGGGCCGATGGTCACTCCGGTTCCTGCATAGTCGGCAAGCATCCGTTCCTGTGGGGTCATGTCCCGCAGGGGGGAAGCTTCGGCCTCGGGGGACAGGTCTTCCAGCAGCGGACCGGGGCGCCGCCAGACCTGCTCCACCTGCCATAACGCCTCCCGCCGCCGCATCCCGAAACAGTTGAGGGCTCCGATGGAGGCCAGTTGGGTGATCTCCGCCTTGTTCAAGGGAGTTCGGCGACAGAGGTCGGCAAGAGAACGGAACGGCTGTTTCGAACGCTCGTACTCGATGGCCATCCCGGCTTCGCGGCGCAGCCCGTGGACATACATCAAACCCAGACGGATGGAGCGGTCCGGTTCCACCCGGCACAACCAGTCGGATTGCTGGATGTCGATGGGTTTGACCCGCTGCCCGCGATGCTGGGCATCCTTCACGAGGGTTGCGGGATGATAGAACCCCATGGGCTGGTTGTTCAGCAGCGCGGTGTAGAACTCGGCCGGATGATGCACCTTGAGGTAGGCGCTGGCATAGGCCAACAGGGCGAAGCTGGCGGCGTGGGATTCTGGAAAGCCGTACAGGGCAAAGGATGTGATGTATTTGACGATGGTCTCGGCGCTTTCTCCCGTGACGCCGTTGCGGGCCAATCCGTTGCGCAGTTTCGCCTCGACCTTCTTCATGGCCTCTTCGGGCCGTTTGAAGCCCAGGGCGCGGCGCAGCTCTTCCGCCTCGCCCCCGGTAAACCCGGCAGCCACCATGGCGATCCGCAGGAGCTGTTCCTGGAACAGCGGTACCCCGAGAGTGCGTTTGAGAATCGGCTCCAGGGCGGGGTGAGGGTAGACGACCGGCTCGGTTCCTTCCCGCCGCCGCAGGTAGGGGTGGACCATTTCGCCGACGATGGGACCGGGCCGGATGATGGCCACCTCCACCACCAGGTCGTAAAAGCATCGCGGCTTCAGGCGCGGCAGCGTGGCCATTTGCGCCCGGCTCTCAACCTGGAACACCCCCACGGTATCCGCCCTGCAGAGCATGTCGTAAACGGCGGGGTCGTCAGGGGGCAGATGGGCCAGATCGATTTCCACACCGGACCGGCGGACCAGCGCCAGCGCCTCCTGGATGGCGGCCATCATGCCGAGGCCCAGCAGGTCGACCTTGATGATTCCCAGATCGGCGCAGTCGTCCTTGTCCCACTGCACGACGGAGCGGCCGGCCATCCGGGCGTTCTCCAGTGGGACCACCTCATCCAGCCGCCCCCGGCAGATGACCATCCCGCCGGTGTGCTGGCCGAGATGGCGGGGGAGATTCTGGATGGACTTCCAGAGACGAATGAACTGGCGGGTCCGGCGGCTGCCCAGATCCAGTCCCGCCATCTTGAAGCGTTCCAAAAAGACGGCGTCCTCCTCATGAGCGGAGATCCCCCAGGACGAGATCAGGCGGGACAACCGGTCCAGGATTTCAGGAGGGATCCCGAAGGCCTTCCCCACCTCGCGGGCGGCGCTCCTGCCGCGGTAGGTGATGACGTTGGCGGTCATGGCGGCGCCGTGTCGTCCGTATTTGTCGTAGACATACTGGATGACCCGCTCACGGCGCTCGCCGCTGGGCAGATCAAGATCGATATCCGGCCACTCCCCCCGTTCCTCCGACAGGAACCGCTCAAACAGGAGATCCATACCCACCGGGTCGACGGCGGTGATACCCAGGCTGTAGCAGACGGCACTGTTGGCGGCGGAACCGCGTCCCTGGACAAGGATGTCGTTCCGGCGGCAGAACTGGACAATGTCCCAGACGATGAGGAAGTACCCTGCCAGCTCCAGTTTCTCGATCAGCCGGAGCTCGTGTTCGATCTGGCGGCGGGCACGTTCGTGGTAGGGCCGGTAACGTTCCCGGGCTCCGGCATGCGCCAATCGCCGCAACAGCGACATCTGGGTTTCCCCCGGCGGCACGGGATAGTCGGGGAACCGGTAACCGAGATCGCGGAGGGTGAAGTCCAGGCGCTCCGCCACCGCGGCAGTGTTGCGGACAGCCTCCGGCAGATCGGCGAAGATCCTGGCCATCTCGGCAGCGGGCTTGAGGTGACGTTCCGCGTTACGGCTGAGCAGGCGACCTGCCCTGTCGAGCTGGGTGTGGTGGCGGATACAGGTAAGCACATCATGCAGCAGGCGGCCGGAACGGGCGGCAAACTGCACGCCGTTGGTGGCGACGACCGGAACGCCGAGTGCCTGGGCCAGCGCCGCCGCCATCTGGTTCACACGTTCCTGGTCCCGGTCGAAATGACGTTGTAGCTCCACATAAACATTGCCCGGCCCCATGACTTCCTGCAGGCGACGCAGGAACTCCGCCGCCGAGGGGGGACTCGTCTGCAGCAGATGGGCCAGCGGACCCTCCTGGCCGCCGGTCAGGGCGATCAGGCCGGAGGAGAACTCTCCCACTTCTTCGAGTCGGGTGACTCTTTCGCCCTTGGCGCCGCGCAGACGTGTCCGGGTGATGAGCCGGCAGAGGTTCCGGTAACCGGCGGCCGATGTCACCAGCAGGGGAAGTTGACCTTCCGGCAGGGTGACGGCGGAGCCGACCAGAGAGCGCACACCCAGTTCGCGGCAAGCCCGGTAGAAGCGCGGCGCCCCGTAAACGCCGTCGCGATCGACCAGCGCCAACGCCGGATAGCCCAGCCGGGCCGCTTCGGCAGCCAGTTCTTCCGGGTTGGAGGCGCCTTCCAGGAAACTGAACGCGCTGCAGGCATGCAGCTCGATGTAGTCCGGGGACGGGCGCCGTTCAGTCATAGACGCCCTCCAGGAACCACCGGCGGCGGATGTGGTCCCAGAATACACGGTAGATGCCGCCGTTGGTCAGCTCGACGTCCCACTCGTCCCGGGACCAGCCGTCGGACGCTCCACCCTCCAACCACCAGTCCCCCGACGACCGCCAGGGACCGGCACAGGCCAGGATTTCTTCGCCGCGCAGTTCGATCGCCTGGGGCGGACGCAGGCGCCGCAGGGTCAGCCGGTTCTCTCCGTTGGGCTCGGCTGGAACCGCGGACAGGCTGCCGCCCTGAAATTCCCCCAGGCGTACCGCGTCAGGGCGGTGCGTGTCTGCCAACTGCGGGCTGCCGACCCGGTCCTCTCCCACCAGGGTTTTCAGTCTGGACAGCGTCCGTGCCAACTTTTCCGGATGCATGGCTCCGGGCTGCAACAGGGAATGCTGGAAGATCCGGGCACGAGCGGGGTCGGCCTGCAGTGTAATTGCCCGGATTCCTGCGCGCGGGGGATGGGACTGCAGTTCCAGTCGCAGCAGCGAAAGCAGGTTCTTGGCGTCCTGGATGGGAATCGCCGGCCGGAAACGGTGTTCAAACCTTCCGCCATGTTCCAGCCGCAGCGACAGATGCAGCGTTTCCACTGCCAGACCCTGTCCCCGCAGCTCCGCGCAGAGCTCGTCCACCATGGTGCTGAGGACAAAGGTCAGGGGTTCCAGCAGGTAGATTGTCCAATCCAGTTCACGGGATACCTGAAAGCGGCGTTCCGGCTGGTGGGGCTCCGGCGGCAGGTCCTCCTCGCCGCGGATGAAGCGCCGGAGCCGAACGCCGCGCTGTCCCAGCCGGGCGGCCAGCGCACTCTCCGGCAAGGCGGCCAATTCGCCCAAAGTCCGGATCCCCCAGTGTTCCAGCGTTTTCAGCAGAACGGGATCGGTTTCCGGCCAGATGTTCAGACTGGCGATCGGCAGGCCGGCAACAAACGAGCTTTCCCGGCCATAGGGGACAAAGGTACCGGAACAGACTGCGGCTGCCAGAATCGCCGCCGCCCGGCTGGAGGCGCCCCCGATGCGGCTGCCTTCGGTGATCCAGGGAGCCAGACCGTTGATCACCTCCTGTTCGCAGCGGACCGGAATTTCCAAGATGATCCCGTTGGGGGGATACAGATCGACCCGGGGAGAGAGTCGATGGGCAATCTCGAGCAGGCGTCCCCGCTGCGGGCTAAAAACGGCTATGAACCGAGACGCAGCCATGGAACTCACCCTTCAGCAGACGAGCCTGGCTTTCCACTCCCTGGAAGCGGGTTCCCTTCCAGCCCCCGGGAACGACCGGGGTATGGTCTTCGAAACGGTATGCTGCACCGGCAGGGCCCCAGTACACCCGCCGTCGTTCCAGCGCCAAAACCACCGCGGCCGCCGTGCCGCTCAGTTTCTCGCGGCTCAATACCAGCAGCACCGTCGAGGATCCTTTCACCGCCCGCTGGAGGCGAAACCAGATATGGGCCGGGATCCGCAAGGTTCGCGAAGCATGCCGGTATGTCACTGGCTCCAGGTCCATCACCACCACGGCAAACCCACCCGCCTGGGCAAGGATGTCGCCAGCTTTCAAAGCGCGGTCCACGGCTGCCTCAGGGCTGGATCCGGCAGCCCGACAACGCACCCACAACAAAGCACCCGGTTCCACTCCGGCCTTGCAAAGCGATTCCGGGTCCAGGGTATCGAAGGCATCGACGTAGGCCATGCATTCACCCGCAGCCGCCGCCTGCCGCAGGATGGATCCGATCAGACTGGTCTTCCCGCTGGAAATGCCCCCGGTCACCTCCACCAGTTTTCCCCGTGGAAGCCCTCCCCTCAGCAGCCGGTCCAGTTCCGGGAGGCCCGTCGCCAGCGTGCCCCCCTGCGGGAGTCCCGTGCCGGCGGGAAAATGGAACACTCCATGGGACAGAGGCGACGACATGCATCAATTTTCACCTTTTCTTCACCTGATGTCAAGTCCTTCCTCCCCCTTCCGCCACCACCACCCCGCCCGGCGAAACTCTAAAAGTTGCGCTCCCCGGTGTCTTTCCAGGATGATGGGCGGGTGCAATTCCTGACGGCCGTGCTTTCCCTCTGGCAACGGGAAATGGTCCGTTTCCTGCGCCAGCGCAGCCGGGTTTTCGGTGCTTTCGCCACTCCCGTGCTGTTCTGGGTCTTTCTGGGATCGGGATTGGGATCCTCGTTCCGTCCACCCACCATGCAGGGCGGAGCAGGGCATTACCTGGAGTATTTCTTTCCCGGCACGATCCTGCTGGTCGTCCTGTTCACGGCGATCTTCTCCAGCCTTTCCCTGATCGAGGACCGCAAGGAAGGTTTCCTGCTGTCCGTTCTGGTGGCACCGGTTTCGCGCCAGGCGATCGTGCTGGGCAAGGTGCTGGGAAGTGCCACCCTGGCGACCGTTCAGGGCTCGTTGCTCATCCTGGTGAGTCCACTCCTGGGAATGCCCCTGCGCCCCCTGCAGTTCCTTGGGCTTGTCGGCGTCATCTTCCTGACCGCTCTGGGATTGGCGGCGCTGGGCTTTGCCACGGCCTGGAGAACCGAGTCCCTGCAGGGATACCACTCGGTCATGAATGTGGTGCTGTTCCCCATGTGGTTGCTGTCAGGCGCCCTGTTTCCCCAGGAGGGAGCGCTGGCATGGGTACGCTGGCTGATGACCGTCAATCCGCTCAGCTACTCCCACGACGCCCTGGTGCGCGTCCTGCGGTCCGAGCCCGCCGCCGGCGGCACCTCCCTGACGGTGTCGCTTTCGCTCACTGCGGCTTTCGGGCTCTCCATGTTCCTGTGGTCGGTGGTGGCGGCGCAGCGGGGAAGGATCGCCGGCCTGTCATGATCGAAACCGCCGATCTTCCGAAGCTCAATGCCCTGCTGAACGCCTCGGCGGCGGTCCTGCTGCTGGCCGGGTACGCCGCCATCCGCAGCCGCCGTCAGGCTTGGCACCGGGCCGCCATGATCGCCGCTTTGGCCTGCTCGGCGCTCTTCCTGGCGTCCTACCTGACCTATCACTTCCAGGTGGGATCCCGTCGTTACCCCGGCGAGGGTGGATGGCGGACGCTTTATTTTGCGATTCTGGTCAGCCACACCGTACTGGCGGCCGCGCTGATCCCGCTGGTCCCCCTCACCGTGGTCCGCGCCTTGCGTGGACGTTTCCCCCGGCATCGAGCCTTGGCGCGCTGGACGCTGCCGGTATGGCTCTATGTCTCCGTGACGGGGGTGGTGATTTACGGGATGCTCTACCTGCGGTGGGGGTTGTGAAGGGTCAAGGCGCGTCGTTGGACCGGGTTCCGGGAACCGGATCCGGGATCAGGCGACCTCAAACGCGCTTTCCTCGGCCTCCTCCAGCGCTACCTCCGGGAGGTCAAGCTCGGCCACCTTGGCGGATTTCGTCCGCTTGTAGTAATGCGGGTGCGCCGCTTTGGTTGCCGCATAGACGGCGTCCCAGCAGTGGGTGCAGGAGTCCACGTGAATCAGGAAGTCCAGTTTATCGTCCTCAGCCAGCTCGTTCCTGAGGAACGCGGCCAGGGTCTGTCGATTGCACAGTGCGGTTCGCATGTAAATCAGCCTCTCCGTAATAGAGAATAGGCGCCGCCGTGAAGTTTCAGGCGCCGGCAACTTTTTCTTTCCGCTTCCTTACCTTATCGTCCAACGGAAGCACTCCATTAGACGCCGTCGGAGGCGGCGGCGTTTCACGCCGGTGGAGACCGCGCCCACTGGCAGGACCGACGCCGGTTCCGCCCGCCGGCGCAGGCAGCATCGTGGCCGGCTGTCCCGCCAAACATCGATGCCTGCGCCGCAGCTCAGGCCGTGCTTGGGGCATGCAAGTCTGGGAATGTCACAGGTCGGCATTGTGATCGGAAAGTGGCAGGAGTACGTTTTGAGTCTGCATGTCTGCCCCTTGGAAGAGGAGGTTGCCGAGGCTGGGCTTCCGCTGATCCCGGCTGGCGACAACACTTCGGAAGCCTTGGCGGCTCTCCTGGAAGCGAATCGCATCTACCGGTCCCAGCCGTGGCCCCATCCGTATGACCGGACTTCGCACGCTTTACCTCGGCGATGCGCGCGAGCTGTCCATGATCGACGATGAGAGTGTGCACCTGGTCGTCACCAGTCCACCCTACTGGACTCTCAAGAAATATGAGGCTCGGGAGGGCCAACGGGGAGAAATCGAGGACTACGAGGAGTTCCTTGAGGAGTTGGACAAAGTGTGGGCGGAGTGCCACCGGGTTCTGGTGGGAGGAGGCCGGATCTGTTGCGTAGTCGGAGACGTCTGCATCCCCCGAGGGGCAGACGGCCGCCACCGCATCATGCCCCTCCACGCCGATATCCAGGTCAGAGCCCGAAGACTGGGCCTTGACTGTCTCACTCCCATCATCTGGCACAAGATTGCCAACGGCGTGACTGAGTCCGAAGGGAACGGTGCCGGCTTCTACGGGAAACCCTACCAGCCGGGAGCCATTCTCAAGAACGACCTGAGTACATCCTTTTCCTCCGGAAAGGCGGGCAGTATCGGTCTGCTTCACCACTACTCCAGAAAGCTTTGTCCATGCTCAGCAAGAGAGAGATCCAGCCGTGGCTCAGGTCGGTCTGGACCGACGTCCGCGGGGCATCAACTCGTGACGGGCACCCCGCACCCTACCCAGTCGAGCTTGCGGAGCGGCTGATCCGACTCTTCTCGTTTGCGGGTGACACAGTTCTCGATCCGTTCTGCGGAACCGGCTCTACGGTCTTGGCGGCCCTGGCCGCGGGAAGAAACTCAATCTGGGTGGAGATCGAACCGAAATACCTGAGCGACGCCGTGCGAAGGATTCGGCGAGCCGCCAATCATCATCGCCACGAACCGGCCTCCGTATCCGTTTCAGTGGGTCGATCCCGCGGGATTGGCCAGGGATTATGGGGCATTGCTGGTCCGCATCAGCAAGGCATATGACGAGCGGTTCGGCGGGCAAGCTGCAAACTGAGCCGGCGCCCCGGCTACTTGGCTGACGGCTCAATCACTCGCCTCGAAAGGCTGCGGACCGGAACACGAATTCCAGACCCTCCGCCGGCGGATTACCCTGCCCCCAAAGACAGTCCGCCCTTCTTCCGCCGACGGCTGGACCCTGCAATCTCCCGAACCGCCGATGCCGGCTCGCTCCCCGGGGTCAGGCGGATGACGAGCCTTTCCGCTCAGCCTCCACCAGCAGGTCTTCGCCCACCCGCCGCACGCGGTGCAGGACGAAGCGGGGCGCCTTGTCCAGTTCCTCCAACCCCAACACGCCCACCGCAGGCAGAGCATCTCCGCCCAGAAAACGGGGGCTGTAGAACAGGACCAGCCGGTCCACCACTCCCGCCAGCAATGCACCTGCCGCCACCCGGCCGCCTCCCTCCAGCAGCAGGCTCAGCACCCGACGCCTCCCCAGCTCCGCCAGCACCGCCGGCCATGACACCCCTCCGGGCCCCTCGGGCACCTCGACCAGGGTCGCTGCCGGGGACAGGTCACGACGCCGCGCGGCCGGAGCCCGGGAGCCGTGAAACAGCAGCACCGGACTGCCGTCGAAGAGCCGGGCACCAGCGGGACACCGCAGCCGGCTGTCCAGCACCACTTTCGTCAGGCGTTTGCCCTTGCGGTACCGCACGTCCAGCCGGGGATCGTCCGCCAGCACGGTGTTGATGCCCACCGCCACAGCGTCCGCCGCCCAACGCATCCGCTGCACCATCCGGCGGGCAGCCTTGCCCGAAATCCATCGGGAGGCGCCGCCGGCGAGGGCGATCCGCCCGTCCAGACTCAGGGCGAGCTTCAAGGTCACCAGCGGACGGCCGCTGCGCGCATAGTGAAAAAACGGCTGGTTGAGCCGCCGGGCCGCTTCCTCAAACAACCCGCATTCCACCACCAACCCCGCCCGGCGCAGGGTTTCCAGTCCGCGGCCGGACACCTGGGGATTGGGGTCCACCACCGCGGCCACCACCCGACGGATGCCGGCGGCCATGATGTGATCGACACAGGGCGGCGTCCGACCGTGATGGCAGCACGGCTCCAGCGTGACAAACAGGTCGGCTCCACGGGCCTCCGGGCCGGCCTTTTCCAGTGCGACAACCTCGGCATGATCCCGCCGCGCGTACAGGTGCCACCCTTCCCCCACGATCCGGCCGTCGCGCACCACCACCGCTCCCACCATGGGGTTGGGACTGGTCAATCCCAAGCCGCGGGCAGCAAGGGCAAGCGCCCGTTTCATGTACACGCGGTCGGCCTCGGTCATGAAAGCTTCCCGCGCAGCCCCAGGGTCTCGGGGTTGGCCGTCGTGTCCGGCGCCGGACGCTCCTCCGCGGGAGTGATGCGCACCCTCAGCGTGTGGATCCGCTTGCGATCGGCGCTGAGCACCTGCATGGTGACCCCGTCGAAGACGATCTGCTCGCCGGCTTCGGGAACTCGTCCTAGCCGGTCCACCACCAGTCCGGACACTGTAGCGGCGTCGTATTCCGAAAACTCCACCCCCAGCGCGTCCTCCAGCTCACCCACTTCCGCACTGCCTCTCACGATGTAGCTGCGGTCACCCTCGTAAACCAGGTCCAGCGTATTGGACTCGCCTTCGTCACGGATCTCGCCCACAATCTCCTCGACCACATCCTCAAGGGTGACCAGTCCCGAAACGGTACCGTACTCGTTGACGACCACCGCGATCTGGTGGGCCCCCGCCTGCATCTCCTTCAGCAGGTCGGCGACCCGCTTGTTCTCGGGCACGATCAGGATTTTGCAGACGATCGGAGTGATCGGTTCCTGTTCGCGCCCGCTTTCGAGGTGGGCCAGCAGGCTGCGGACGTTAACCACGCCCACAATCTGGTCGATCCGTTCCCGGTAGACCGGAATCCGCGAATGTTTCGAACTGACGATCAGGTCGCGGAGGTCGCTCAGGGTGGCTCCTTCTTCGATCGCCACGATTTCACTGCGCGGCGTCATGATCTCCCGCACCAGCGTGCTGCCGAATTCCAGAGCCGACTGGATCAGCTCGGTTTCGTCCCGTTCGAAGATGCCCTCTTCCTCGCCGACGCCCAGATAAGCCTGAATCTCCTCCTCGCTGGTCTCGTCGTCGTCCTCCGGCTCGGGTGGAGGCGGTTTCCAGCGCTGCAGGACGGTCAACAGGGGGAAGGAAACCGCACAGGCCAGTCGGTAGGGCAGCCGAAACGAGGGAAGAACCTTCAGGAGGACGCGCTCCGCCCGCCCCTGGGTCCACAGATAGGGAATGGCCTGCCGGAAGACCGCAACCGCAAGGACCATGCAAGCCATACCGTAGGCCAGGGGATAAGCCGCCTCAAACGAGACGAACAGGGCCGTAACCAACGTGGTTAGCACCACCAGAATGAGCTGCGAAGTGAAATGCACCGGAATCAGGAACAGCCGCCGATCCTGCGCGACCTTCCCCAACAGGGCGTAGCGCGGATGGGGCTGCCGCTCCGCCATCACCTTCAGTGTGAGTCGGGAGACCTGGCTGGCCGCACTTTCCACCACCGAAAGCAGCAGCATCAACACAATCAGGATCGTGACGCCGGCAAAGATCAGGATCTCCATGTCAGGAAAGCCTCATCTCCCGCCTGAGGTCGGCTTCGAGTGCTTCCATCTGCCCCTGGTCGGCCTCATGGTCATAGCCCAACAGATGGAGGACGCCGTGCAGGGCCAGCACCTGGAGTTCCCGGCCAAGGCGGGCGGGACGCTGGCGAGCGGCGGTTTCCACCGATATGAAGACATCTCCCAGATACGGCTCAACCTCCCGTTCATCGGGGTCAGTGGGAAAGGACAGAACGTCGGTCGGGCGATCCTTGCCGGCGAAGCGCCGGTTGAGACGACGCATGGCGGCGTCGCTGATGAGAACCACGGAGCCTCCGCCGGACAAGCCCAATCGGACCCGCAGGCGTTCCAGGAAATCCGCCAGCTCCCCGGTATCCACGGGGACTTTTCGCTGTCTATTGAATACGTTGAGTTTGGGTTGGTCGTCGTTCAAGTTGTTGTTTGTTGAAATCGAAGCCCGGGTACTCAATACGATGGTGGTACATCCCGGACAACACACGTTCGAAGGCCCGTCCAACCTGGCCGATCTCCTTCATCGTGATGTCGCATTCGTCGAATTGGCCGTCCTGGATGGTGGCCTGCGTGATGCGGCTGATCAGCCCGCGAATCTGCCCGGGGCTCGGGTCCTGTAGGGTGCGGGACGCCGCCTCCACCTGGTCGGCCAACATGAGGATGGCCGCTTCCTTGCTTTGCGGTTTGGGACCGGGATAGCGGAAGTCGTTCTCGTTGACTTCGAGCTTCTTCTCGGCCGCCATTTCTTTCGCTTTCTGGTAGAAGAAAGTCATGACCCGGGTCCCGTGATGTTGGGGGATCAGAGCCGCCACCTTCGGTCCCAGCTTGACCTCCTCCGCCAGAGCGAGCCCGTCCTTGACATGGCTGGCGAGAATCAGGCTCGACATGGTTGGGGACAGTCCCTCGTGCTTGTTGGCGGAGAACACCTGGTTCTCCACGTAATATTCCGGGTGTTTCAACTTGCCGATGTCGTGGTAATAGGCCCCAACCCGGATCAGCAGGCCGTTGGCACCGATCGCCTCGGCCCCCGCTTCCGCCAGTGTGCCCACGGTGATGCTGTGGTGGTAGGTTCCCGGCGCCTCCAGGGCCAAGCGACGGAGAATCGGGCTGTTGAGGTTGGACAGTTCCAGCAGCCGGATATCGGTGGTCAATCCGAACAGAGATTCCAGCGGCGGCAGCAGCGATGAAGCCAGGGTGACGGAAAGGAGGCCGCTGAGCATCCCTGCGGCACTGCGCACCACAAAAAGCAGCCCATCGAAGCTGACTCCCGACAGGAACTGGAAGGCCAGGGCCACCAGCAGGTTGGTGCCCCCGATCCAGAGGCCCGCCTTGACCAGGGTGGACCGTTCCCGATACTGGCGAAGCACATAGGCCGCGATCAGGCCTCCGGCAAGGGCATAAACCGCAATCGAAAGCTCGCCCGTCATCAGGCCCGCAAAGGCCGAGAAAACCAGGGTGAAAAGGACCGTCAGGTTCACACCCAGCAGGAGCACCACCAGCACCGGGCCGAGGGCGAGGGGAGCCAGGAGACAGAAATGCAGGGGGTCCTGAAGCTGAGGAACCCTCAGGGTGCCCGAAATCAGCTCCCCCAAGCCGACAAAGGCGCGGCAGATCAACAGGCTGCCGATCATCACCAGCATCAGCAGGGCAAAATCGGATGGGTTCTTCTCGGCGATCAGATGCTGCCGCAGGTAAGACCAGAGCACAAAGTACAGCAGCAACGCCACCAGCAGGACTCCGATGCTTTGGTCCACCCAGCGGCGCCCCAGGTTCAGCTTACGCAGGGCCTCGATCTGGTTGAGCGTCTGCTCGGTGATTTCGTCGCCTGCCCGGACCAGGGTCCGGCCCTGCTTGACCTGGATCAGAACCGGATCGACATCCGCCAACGCGCGGCGTTCAGCCTCGCGGGTGGCTTCCTCGTCAAAATAGGCGTTGGGCACTACCCATCGCTCAAGAAACTCAAGCAGTTCCTTCTTCTCGTCGGCAGTCACCCGGGTCAGTTCGTACTCCTGCTGGCGCAGCAGGTCCCGCGCCTGACCCAAGTCCCGGATCGCCATCCAATCGCTTAACAACTCCCGCTGTCCCGTCACCAGGTTGTGCAGACTGACGCCGCGATCCTGGAACCGCAACAGCTCGGAGCGGTTCAGGACCACTCCCGGTGAACGCATGGCCTGGGACAGAAGCTGCACCAGCTGATCCTCGAGCTGGGGCGAGAACCCGTACTTGAGACAAATGTCCAGTACCCGCCCATGGTTAAAGCGAGGCACCAGATCCTGGATCTCCTTGCGCAGCGTGCGCAGCCTGGCGGGAGGAATCGGGTCATTCTCACCCAATCCCAGTGCGGATCTGGCGTCTGCGATCGCCTCACGGGCATCCGCGAAGGAGGTTCGAATCTCGGCCGCGACCCGGTGGTTGACCCGGAAGTCGAAGGTGAAAATGACCGGGACCCGCCGCAACGCCTCCTGCCGTTTACGCTCGGTAGCCTGTTCGTCGACGAAGGTGAAATCTCTGGGGGCCTCGATGGTGCGATCGGCAACATCCCCCACAGCATAGTGGGGCAATGACTGAAACTCATACTGCACGAGGACGGCAGTAGTCAGCAGGGCAATCCCCAGCCCCACCAGCAGGTGCTTCCAGGTCAAACCGATCGGCAATCCGCTTTCCAGCTTCTCCAGATCGATGAATTTTCGTGCCAGGTCGAGCCGTCTGGCCGACTTGGTCTTCGATCTGTCTACCATGGCAGATCTGGTCGAGCGAGAGCCTCCCTCTCCCGGGCCTGGATCCAGTCGGTGCGATCAGGCACAGGAAAGCCTTGAGCCGTCGGGCTTTCCGTGCGAGGGGATCGAGCTGAGTATAGCACAGTCCTCAACGGCCGCCTCCGCCGCGGCGGGGAGGCCGACCTCCGGATTCTAGGCTTCGTACCGCCGGAACAGCAGGGCGGCGTTGGTGCCACCGAACCCGAAAGAGTTCGACAATGCGTAGGTGATCTGGCGGGATCGACTGCGATGGGGGACGTAGTCCAGGTCGCACTCGGGGTCCGGGTGGTCCAGGTTGATGGTCGGAGGGATCTGTCCATGCTTGACGGAAAGCACGGAAATCACCGCCTCCAGTCCGCCGGCGGCTCCCAACAGGTGACCCGTCATCGACTTCGTGGAGCTGATCGCCAGGCGGTAGGCGTGGTCGCCGAACAACTGCTTGATGGCCAGGGTTTCGATCCGGTCGTTGGGCGGAGTGCTGGTACCGTGGGCATTGATGTAATCGACCTCCGACGGCGGAATGGCTGCATCCGACAAAGCGTTCCGCATGGCCCGCAGCGCACCGCCCCCGTCGTCCGGAGGTGCGGTGATGTGGAAGGCGTCGCCGCTGGTGCCGTAGCCGACCACTTCGGCCAGGATTTCCGCGCCCCGCCGGAGAGCATGCCCCAGCTCCTCCAGAACCAGGATTCCCGCCCCCTCCCCTACCACGAAACCGTCCCGTTCCAGATCAAAGGGGCGGCTGGCCTTTTCCGGCTCGTCGTTACGGGTGGACAGCGCCTTGAGGGCGGAGAATCCTCCGACTCCCATGGGCGTAATGGCCGCCTCGGCGCCTCCCGCCACCATCACGTCGGCATCCCCCCGCTGAATGATCTTGAATGAGTCTCCAATAGCATGGCAACCGGCGGCACAGGCAGTGCAGGTGGCGGAATTGGGTCCACCGGCACCGAGCCGGATGGAGACATGCCCGGAGGCTTCATTGATAATGCTGGCGGGAATGAAGAAGGGCGAGATCTTGCGGGCGCCTTCCTTCAGGAACTTTTCGTGCTCCCGCTCGATCGTCTCAAACCCGCCGATGCCTGAGCCGATGTAAACGCCGATCCGATCCGAATCGGGCTCGGCACACGGGCGCAGGCCCGCCGCTGCAAACGCCTCATCGGAAGCCGCAACGGCATAGGTGATGAACCGGTCCATTTTGCGGACCGTTTTCCGGTCCACGAAATTCAGGGGATCGAAGCCTTTGACCTCGCCCGCGATTCGGGTAGGGAAGTCCGTCGTATCGAATCGGCTGATCAGCGCGATTCCGCTCTTGCCCGCCAACAGGGCCTGCCAAGTCTCGGCGGCATTCAGCCCCACTGGGGAAACGGCCCCCACCCCGGTGACGACTACCCGTCTGTTCAAGCTCGCCTCACTCCCGAGGGGTCAGTTCTTGTGGGCCTTGATGTAATCAATGGCATCCTGAACGGTCTGGATCTTCTCCGCGTCCTCGTCGGGAATCTCGATGTCGAAATCGTCCTCGAAGCGCATTACCAGTTCCACCGTATCCAGCGAGTCGGCTCCCAAATCATCCACAAAGTGAGCGTCGCCCTTGACCTGGTCCTCGTTGACACCGAGCTGATCCACAATAATCGCCTTCACGCTTTCTTCAACAGACGCCATTATTTCCTCCCAATCGCAGTGTTCTCCGGCGGGCCGAACATCCAGGCTACATATACATTCCGCCGTTAATATTTAGCACATGGCCCGTGATATATCCAGCCTCCCGGGAGGCCAGAAACAGCACTCCCCAGGCCACGTCATCCACTGACCCGATGCGGCCGACCGGCACCAGACTCAACAGATCCTGCCGGGCCTTCTCGCTCAACTCCTCAGTCATCTGGGTACCGATGTACCCAGGCGCCACAGCATTGACCGTGATGTTGCGCGACGCCACCTCCCGGGCCACCGCCTTGGTGAAACCCACCAGTCCGGCCTTGCTGGCAACATAGTTGCACTGCCCGGGGTTCCCCATCATTCCGACCACCGACGCGATGTTGATGACGCGACCGTAGCGCTGTCGCATCATCTTCGACACCGCCTCCCGGGTGACGTAAAACGCGCCGTCCAGATTGGTGGCCAGGACCTTGCGCCATTCCTCGTCCTTCATGCGGACCAGCAGCCCATCCCGGGTAATGCCGGCGTTGTTGACCACCACGTCGATCCGCCCCAACCGATCCACCACCTCGGCGATCACCGACCGCACCCGGTCCGGGTCGGTCACATCCAGCCGTATCCCGTAACCACCCCCCGCCAAGGGCGACAGTGACTCCCCCCAATCCGCGAAGTCGGCAGACACCACCACCGCCCCGGCCTGCTGCAGCAGTTCGGCGACCCGCCGCCCGATTCCCCGTGCAGCCCCGGTGACAAGGGCCACCTGGTCATTCAACTCGAACATAATCCTCCACCTGCGCCGGCTTCTCGACGCTCCGCAGTACGGCGCCGGGATGAATCCGGCGGATCAGACCCGCCAGAACTTTGCCGGCGCCCACCTCCACAAACTCATTGACGCCTTCCGCGACCATCCGCTGGACGCTCTCAGTCCAACGGACCATCGAAGAGATTTGCCGTACCAGGCCCGCTCGGGCCTCCTCCGCGGTCCGAACGGGTCGCGCGTCCACGTTATTGACCAGGGGGAACCGCAAGTCCCGAAACTCCACCGCCTCCAGCAGCGGTTCCATTCGGTCCTGGGCGGGACGCATCAACACGCAGTGGAAGGGGGCGCTTACCGGGAGTGGAATCGCCCGTTTCGCTCCCCGAGCCACCGCCAGTTCCGACGCCCTCTGGACCGCCTCGGCATGTCCGGCGATCGCCACCTGATCTGGAGCGTTCTGGTTGGCCGGGGCCACCACCTGTCCCTGCGCGGCCTCCCGGCAGATCCCATCGACCTCATTCAAATCGAGGCCGATAATCGCCGCCATGGCACCCACCCCTACCGGAACGGCCTCCTGCATGAATCGGCCCCGGCTGCGGACCAGCTCCAACGCCTCTTCATACTTCAGAGCGCCCGCGGCGACCAATGCAGAGTACTCGCCGAGGCTGTGACCGGCGACGAAATCGGGAAGGGCTCCCCGGCTCTCCAGCACCCGGAATACGGCGACCGAAACCGCCAACAGCGCCGGCTGCAGGTTCTCGGTAAGTGTAAGTTCCTCCAGCGGACCCTCGAAACACAGCCGGCTCAGAGGGAAGCCCAGTACCCGGTCGGCGATGGCAAAGACTTCACGGGCCTCCGGATAGGCCTGTGCGAGCTCCTTCCCCATTCCCGCGTATTGGGACCCCTGACCGGGGAAGACATAGGCTTTCACTGGGGGAACTCCTGGCGGATGGAAAACCGTGCCCGACGCGAAAAACGGCGCCCTGACCGGGCACTCGTCAGGCCTCCTTGCCCTCCAGCACCTGTCGCCCCTTGTAGTAGCCGCAATTCGGGCACACCCGGTGAGGCATCACGGATTCGCCGCAATGTTCGCACACCGACAGACTCGGCGCCGTCAGAAAGTCGTGCGATCGGCGCTTGCGGGTTCGGGATTTGGAATGTCTACGTTTCGGATTCGGCATACGGGAACTCCTCGAACTTCAGGGATTCCGGTCGACGTTCAGCTATTCCGCTTCCGCAGGGCGGCCAGCGGGGCGAGGCGGGGGTCGATCCGCTCGCGGCTGCAGCCGCAACTGCCCAGGTTGAGATCAGCGCCGCACTGATCGCACAGACCTTTGCAACTATCACGACACATCGGCTTCATGGGCACTTCCAGCACGATCTGTTCCGAGACCAGCGCACTCAGATCCAGTTCCTCGTTTCGGTAGAAACCGATGTCCAGATCGGCATATTTCAGTTCCACTTCCTCCCCGTCGGGACCCACGCGGGGATCCGGCCAGTACTCAAGCGAGAACGACTTGGCCACATGACTGGGGAACTGGGCCGCGCAACGACTGCACGTCACCAGCAGATCCGCCTCCAGGCCCCCGTCGACCCTCACACAGTCACCGCTCATCCGGACCGTCATGCGGGTGTTCACCGTTCCCGACAGGGCCGCCACCCGGGAACTGACGGTCAGCTCCCTGTCCGTGAAGAGCGCTTCGATTTCGAGCGGCTCGTCCCGGAGCTGCAGGTCCCTGAGATCGATGATCATCGCCCTGTGCCTCCGTGTTCGACGAACCCCTGAAAAGCCGCGTACTTTATCGCACGGCCGCGCTGGGTGTCAAGCTGGGGGAAAGCGGGATGGACAGTATGGACGGAATGGACTGGATGGACTCTCACTCCCCGCGGATTTCGCGGTGGCGGGCCTGTGCATAGCCGTCCGTCATTCCGGCGATGTAGTCGCAAACCACGCGGGGCAGGCCCAGCTCGTCGATCCTCGCCTGATGACTGGGCGGAAGCCGCTCGGGCGCGGACTCGTAATACAGAAACAGCTCGGCAAGCTGTTGCTGGGCGCGTTCCCTGCCCCTGCGCAGGACTTCGTGATCATACAGAGTGCCCCGCAGAAACTGCTTGAGCTCGGCGTTCCAATCCCCGTGGATCGCATCAAAACCCACCAGACGATGGGGGTGAGCCCGAACCTCTTCCACGCTGCGGATCCCCGCCCGCTCCAGTCGGTGGCGTGTCGAAACAATAAGGTTGGTGGTCAGGCGGTTGATGATGCGGCGGATCACCTCGCTCACCTTCAGCTTCTCCGGGACCGAAGGGAACTCCGCCTCAACCTCGGCCCACAGTTCCGCAAACAGGCGCATTCCCGACCTCATCTCGCCGACCGCCAGCAGCCCACTCTCGTAACCGTCATCCAGATCCGCGGAGTTGTAAGCGATCTCGTCGGCCAGGTCCACAATCTGGGCCTCCAGCGGGGGACGCAGGCCGGGACGGTATTCGCGGATGTCCACGTACGTCGTCTCGTCGGCCGCGTAATCCCGGCTGTGCTTGATGATGCCTTCCCGGACTTCCAGGGTGAGATTGAGTCCCCGGAACGCCGCATATTTTTCCTCAAAGTCCTCGACAATCCGCAGAGCGTGCAGGTTATGGTCGAAGCCGCTCCCGCGATCCCGCATCAGCTCGTCCAGGACCTTCTCCCCGGCGTGACTGAACGGCGGGTGTCCGATGTCGTGACTCAAGGCCAGGGTTTCCGTAAGGTCGGTGTTCAGGGCGAGGCTCTCGGCGATGGTGCGGCTGATCTGGGCGACCTCCAGGGTATGGGTCAGGCGGTTTCGGAAATGGTCCGAATAGTCGGGAGCGAACACCTGGGTCTTCCTTTCCAGCCGGCGAAAAGCCCGGGTGTGAATCACCCGGTCACGGTCACGCTGGAACTCGGTGCGATAGGGGTGCGGTGGTTCGGGGTGACGCCGGCCTCCCGAGTTCTGGTCGCGCACCGCATATACAGCCAGACCCATCATGGGGATTATAGTGGCGCCGCCGCCGGTCATCACGCGATGCGGGCTGTGCTAGACTTACGGTCTTCAGAATGCGCCTGTAGCTCAGGTGGATAGAGCAAGGGGTTCCTAACCCCTGTGCCGCAGGTTCAAGTCCTGCCAGGCGCATTTCCAGTCTGCCCTGGGGACGGGAGCCGGAAGCGGGGGTCGAGGGTGGATCGGACCGCTGCCGACAAACGCCAGGGGGGAGTTGAAGCTTGGCCAATAAGCTGACACGTAAGGAGATCGTCCAGGAAGACGTGATCCGTAAGACACTTACGGAAACCTCCTCCTGGGCGGTAGAGCACCTCAAACTGATTGCGGGGGCGGTCCTGCTGGTGGTGGTGGGAGGCTTGGCCGTCTGGGGCTGGCAGACCTGGAGCACTTCCCGCTCCGAAGCCATGCAGTTGGCGCTGGCAGACGCGATGGCCATCTACCATGGTGAGATCCGTGCTGCCGACGCCGGGCCCGATACCCGTTCAGCGTTCGAAAAGCCGAAGTACTCCTTCACTTCCGAACAGGAGCGGAACGAGAAGGCCCTCAAGGCTTTCCAGACGGTGGCTGACGACTATGAAGGTTCGATCGTGGGCGACCTGGCGCGCTATTACGTCGGGGTCATCTCGTACCAGACGGGAAAGCCCGAGGAGGCCCAGGCGGCCATGCGGGCCGTGATCGAGTCGGCAGACACTGCCGATCTTCGCAACCTGGCGCGTCATGCCTTGGCCCAGTATCTGCAGGCGTCGGGGCAAGCTTCGGAGGCGATGACACTGTTGAACCAGATTCTGGAGGAACCCTCCCCCAACTTCCCGGCCCAGGCCGCACTGATGGCCCTGGCGAAGGCAAAGGAAGCCGCGGGCGATCTTGCGGGCGCCCTCGAACAATACCGAAAGGTGGCGGCGGAACACGCCGGCACCCCCCTTGCTTCGGATGCCAACGAACGGATCCGCCGTCTCGAGTTGGTCACTCAACAGGCTGAGAACAGCACTACGCCGGCCGGGGCCGAAGTCGCGCCGGCCAATCCGTGAGACGTCGCCCGTGTCCGCAGCCCCCGACCGGCTCTACCCTGACCTGACCGGGCAAACGGTTCTCCTGACGGGAGGCGCGGGAGTGCTTTGCGGCCACCTGGCTTGCGAGCTGGCGATGCGCGGCGCCTGCGTCGCACTGCTGGACCTCAATCCCGAGCGGGCCGCCGTTTGGAGACCGCGCCTGGATGCTTCCGGTTCCCCCTATCTGATCCTGCCGTGCAACGTCCTCGAGCCGGAGTCCGTCCGGCGGGCCACCGAGTCCGCCCTGGAGCGTTTCGGTTCGATCAGCGCGCTGGTGAACGGGGCGGGGGGCAACAGCCCTCAGGCAACCACCTCGCCCGACTTGAGTTTCTTTGACCTGCCGGTCGAAGCCCTGCGCTTCGTGTTCGACCTCAATCTGCTGGGGACGATGATCCCCAGCCAGATTGTGGGCCGCCACCTGGCGGAACGCGGAGAAGGCGTCATCCTGAACATCTCTTCGATGAACGCCCTGCGCCCGCTGACGCGCATTCCGGCATACTCAGCCGCCAAGGCGGGGGTCAGCAACTTCACCCAGTGGCTGGCGGTCCACATGGCCCAGAACTACTCGCCCCGGATCCGGGTAAATGCCATCGCCCCAGGTTTCTTCCTGACCGAGCAGAACCGCTTTCTCCTGACTGATCGCGAAACCGGCGAGCTGACTCCCCGCGGCCGGACCATCCTCGCCCACACCCCGGCGGGGCGGTTTGGACGCCCTGAGGACCTGACCGGTGCGGTACTCTGGTTGCTGTCTCCGGCTGCTGAATTCGTCACCGGGGTTGTCCTGCCCATCGATGGGGGCTTTCAGGCATTCTCCGGGGTGTGACCAGCGACGGTGCTCTCGATGCCGGCCGCCGGCGGACAGGAGTTCAATGGAAGGACTTTCGACATGAGGCTTGACCACGCGGCCGTTCCCGCACCGAACGGGCGGCTCTCCACCGAAGCCGCCCTGCGGATCATCGAGGAGACGCTGTCGCCCCTGGATCTGGATGGGCGCAAGGTGCTGGTCATCGTTCCCGACCGGACCCGCCGCGCACCGATCCCGCTGATGTTCCTGCTCTTGTGCCGGCATCTGGCGCCGCGGGTCAGAAGCCTCGATTTCCTGGTCGCGTTGGGGACCCACCCCGCCCTGGATGCCGGAGGGATGAACGCCCTGTTCGGCCTGACGCCCGAGACTCGAGCTCAGCTTCCCGGACACATCAGCCTGCTCAACCACCGCTGGGACCTGCCGGAGACCTTTGTCCAAGTGGGGACTGTCCCCAAGCCGACCATCGAGGAGATCGTCGGCCCGGTGGTGGCCGGGCTCCCTCACGACGCCGGCCTGATCCGCGAGCTGCCGGTAAGCCTGAACCGGAAGGTGGTTGAGTGCGACCATGTGATTGTCTGCGGTCCCACCTTCCCTCATGAAGTGGTCGGTTTTTCGGGCGGTAACAAGTACTTCTTTCCCGGCATCAGCGGCCCGGAGGTCATCCACTACACTCACTGGGTGGGTGCGGTCGTCACCAGTTTCCGGATCATTGGGACCGTGCGGACCCCGGTTCGGGCCATCATCGACCGCGCCGCGGCCCTGATCGACAAGCCCAAGACCTGCTTCAGCCTGGTGGTGGAAGGAGACGGGCTGGCGGGCCTCTTCGCCGGCACTCCCGAGGAGGCCTTCGAGGCGGCGGCGACTCTGTCGGCTCAGCTCCATATCCGCTACCTCGACCGCCCGGTGCATCGAGTTCTGTCCGTCATGCCGGCGATGTACGACGACATCTGGACGGCGGCGAAAGGCATGTACAAGCTGGAGCCGGTGGTGGCGGACGGGGGGGAGGTCATTCTTTACGCCCCGCACATCGACGAGATCAGCTACACCCACGGCCGGCTGCTGGACGAGATCGGCTACCACGTCTTCGAGTACTTTTTCAAACAGTGGGACCGCTTCAGCCGCTATCCGGGAGGGATTCTGGCCCACAGCACACACCTGCGCGGGCTCGGCACCTACGACGTTCAGACCGGGATCGAACGGCCCCGGATCCAGGTGACACTCGCCACGGCCATCCCGCCCGAGCGTTGCCGCCGGCTGGGCCTGGGATACCGGTCGCCGGACTCAGTGGACGTGCCCGGCTGGGAATCCCAGGGCGACGGCTACCTGATGGTCCCCAAGGCGGGGGAGCTCCTTTTCCGGCTCAGCAAGCCCGGATCAGCGTCATCCGCAGGACCCGCCGGAGTGAAGTGATCCGAGTAATCCGCGATCACTGCCCCCGCAGAGACCGATCCAGCCCGGCCCTCAACACCCGAAAAACCCGTCGGCCGCCAGGCGTGCGGATCCCAGCAGGATGCAGGCCATCACAAACGCCCACAGCAGGATGGTCACCGACACGAAGAACGGGCCGTAGATGACCTGCAACGTCCACGACGCCGCCAGCCATCGGAACACCAGGTCCGAGGCCAGCCAGAGCCCGGAAGCCAGCAGCGAAGTCTTGAACATCAGCCGGAACGGACGGCGGACTGAAGGCAGCCAGAGGAAGACGGCCAGAAACATCACAAATGCGAGGCTGCAGGAAATGGCGTGGCTTGCCATCCACTGCACCGGGCCGGCGAAAGCCATTCCATCGGTCCAACGGTGCACCCGGTCCAGCAGGAATACCGAAGCAAACACCAGAAAGCCGGCCAGCACGGTCATGACCACCCCCAGCAACTGCGAGCGGAGAAAACGCCGGGGTTGAGTCAAACGCAGCGCCGAATCCAGTCCGGCCTCCAAAGCGAAGAAAAGCGTGGAACCGGCACCTGCCGAGATCAGCAGCGAAATGATCTGGGCCTGACCCAAGCCGCGGGTGTAAATCCTGAGGTTGCGGATGATGAACTCCTGCGAGATGGGAAAAAACCCGCTCAGGGCGGTGAAAGCCGCCTCGCGGAATCCGGACAGCCCGGCCACCGAGGCCAGGCTCAACACCAGCACGATCAACGGAAAGACCGCCAGAAAGAAGCTGAGCGCGATGGCCGAGGTCATGACGGTGCCTTCGCGCCCGAAGAGGTAGGCCGAAGCCTCGCCACACAGACGGAGGCGGCGTAACCATTCGTCTCCCGACCTGGAGCGACCGGTCCCGCGTCTCCTCCCTTTTTCTGCGCCCTCAGCGGCCTGTCCCATGCCCGCCGGTTAGTATAGGGCGGTTTCCAATCCTGCGAGCTGAAGAGGCCGATTTTCCGGAGCTTCCCGCGGTTCGACCGGCCCCGTCACCGTCGCGGTTGAGGCTCCTGTGAGGCGTCTCACCGCCGGGGGGAATCCTCCGGACAGACACTGGGGACGCCGGCGGCGGCAAGCGGGGCGAAAGCCGGTGGAAACGCTCGGGAAAGGGGGAGGGAAAGGCTCGCCATGTTCGTTAAATCCGTGCTCCTTATCGACAGCGACTGCGGACTGCGAAGACTGGTGGAAAAGTTCTTCGAGTTCGCCAGGATTCAGGTCGTCGGCGGCTCGACGTGCCAGTCGGCACTAGCCCTGCTCAGCCCGGACTGTCCCGGGACCTTCGACGCCCTGGTGGCCAGCATGGATGACTTGTCGATCTGGGAGCTGGAGCTGGTGCGCTCCCGGATTCCCGAGATTCCAACCCTGCTGATCGGGTTCCCGCCGATTCCCGACCTGGGTTTGCCCCGGCTGGAGAAGCCCTTTCCCCCGGAACGGCTGCTGACTCGGGTACGCCGGGAATTGTGGGGGAGTCGACGGGCAGATGCTCAAGTACTGGCGCGGCGGTAGCCGGGGCAAACCCCCGGGGCCGACGCCGCGGCCCGGCGGTTCCCAGACCTATCGCCCAGGCTCACTTTCCCCAACCCTGCGCTGGCCGCGCCAAGTCCGGCCAGCCAGCACAAAGAAGGCGATCCCGCACAGGAGATCGATGCCACCTGCGAAGCCAAACCGATCCGGCACCTTGCCGTCCAAGAAGTGCCAAAGCATGGTGACCCCGGCCACACTGCGTCCCAAGCCCGCGAACCATGCCAAAGGCCAGAAGCGTTCCGGGTTCAGGAGGATCAGCAGGGTAACTGCTCCCAAGAGCACCAGAAGCTGAGCGAGGATCGCCTGGTACAGAGTGTGCACAGCCGCATTCGAGAACTGTGCCGACGGGCGGTTCAAGAGCGTCAGGACTCCAGCCAGGACGTTCCAGGCGGACGCCAGCCCGATGAAGATCCGCCAGTGCAATGCTCTCGCAGGCAACGCTCACCTCGATCCGGCGTCGCCGGAGTCCGCCTCGGCTGCCCGTTCCAGGTAGACCTTCCTGGCTTCCTCGAACTGGGAGAAAACGTGGGTCTTCTCCCTCTCCGACCGCCAGGCCGGCCACCGCTCGGCCATTTCTCTCAACCGGTCGATCCAGCGCACCCCATACTCGGCGGCCGCCCGACTCCGCACCGGACGCCCACCCACCTGCACCCATACCGGGTTGGTAAAAGCCTGGGCGTAGTCCGCATCCAGGGGATACCGTTCCTCCACCGCCCCTTCGACCCGCAGATGAATCCAGCCGCTGGCGGAAATGCGAAGTCTCCGCGTGAAGTCCGCCGAAGTCCGTTCACCTTCCAGCGGGATCCGCTCCACCACCTCCCCGCTGACCACGAGCAGGATCTCGCGCAACGGCGTGATGGAACGCACCCAACCCCAGACGGTGACCTCACCCCCACCCTCCGGCAGCCGGACGTCCTCTCCGGGGATTCTGCCCTCAACCTCGAAGAAGACCAGCGGCCCGGTGGTGACGAAGGACTTGCCGGCTCTCAGCCCTTCAAACCATGCTTGCATGTCGAGTCCCCGCTCGCCGGTGTAGACATAAGTGCGGACGGCGCCTACCAGCTTGGTCTGGTGAAGATCGCTGATCGAATCCTCGCCGCCGACGGCGGAGATCCGGAACCCGTTATTGAGGGTTGCATACCAGGGAATGAACGAACCTCGCCCGGCGTTCGACCACTCCAAAGCATCAATGGTGCCCAAGGCCGCATCCACCATGTAGCCCTTGCCACCCCCCAAACCCGCCTCCATGGGATCCCGCTCGCCGAGAAAGGCGTGGACGTAACCGACGGTAGCCCCCTGGGCGCGGGCCTTGCGCAACATGTCCGTATTGCTGGGATACAAGCTTTCCACCCCGGTTCCCTCATAACCGGTCAGAAACGGTGAGATCAGATGTTCCTTCATGCCGAACATGAACACGTGTCCGTAAAAGGGCGGCCGGTACTCCTGACCCACCACCAGCAGCCGGTCCGGTCGGCTCAGAGGGTGTGGACCCCCGCCGGGCACAAAGTGGTGGTAATCCAGAATTCGGTTGTCTTTGTTGGCGATCTGCTCGTTGACAATGTCCTGGTCCTCGGCATCGGACATCATCAGCAGGTTCTCCAGTGTGTTATGCAGGTTTCCCCCATAGTTCATGTGGACGTGGGTCGAACCACCGTACCAGCCCAGGTCTGCCAGTTCGGTAAGTTTGGTCATCCGTACCGGGAGGTGGGCGACAAGGTCGGGTTCAATCTTGACCTCCAGCGACTGAGGCTGATACTCGAAGCCTTTGATGACGTCGAGACGGACGACCCCGGGAGGCAGGTGCACGCGGAACTGGCCCGACGTGTGGAAAACGCGATCGCCGGCACCGTTGACCCGGGCGTAGGCATCGACCGGCGCGTAAGCCTTGCCGTCGGACGCTTTCAGGTGAATACGGGCACCGGTGGGCTTGCCGGTCCGATCGTCCACCACCTGTACCGCCAGCACGCCCATCGGCCGCTTCCAACGCAGCTCGCGGATCGGGAGGGACTTGACCGCACCTCCGTAAGTCTCCAGCAAGGCGAGTTGCGGCAGGCCGCCCTGATTGGAGAGAAATGCGATCCATTCGCCGTCAGGCGACCATCGGGGGTGGAAGGCATCGTGGCTGAAAAAGGTCAGCCGATACGGATGTCCCCCGTCCGTGGACTGGACATACAGGTTGTTGTAATGGTCCGAGCCGCCGGAATTCGAGGAATAGACGAAGCGTTTGCCGTCGATGGAAACATCGGGACGGGTCCGGTAAAGACTCTGTTCGGAGAGGACGATCCGGGCTTCCTCCATGCCGCCGGCGCGCGCCGGCACACGGTAGACGTCACCCGATCCCAAGGCCACGCCCCGGTTGCAGACCAGCAGCAGTTCCTGTCCGTCCGGAAACCAGGCTGGTGCGATGTGCAGGTCATAGTCGTCGAAGTAGAGCCGGTTTCTGCCGTACCGGTGGTCTGTGGTGACGGCGACGGGGGGGCCGGCCCACCGGCCGTCCCGGATGGGGCGGATGTAAACGTTGAAGTAACCCTGGGGGGCGGTGGAGACATAGGCGACCCGGGTGCCGTCGGGAGAGAAGACCGGGTCCGTGTACAGGTGCTCATCGGCAGTCAGGGCGTGCACAGCTCCAGTCTCGACGTTCAGGATCTCCAGTTGCAGGGTCTTCAGGTCGGTCTCGGCGGTGTAGATGAGCCATTTCCCGTCGGGAGACCAGTCGGGCGAGGAATGGTAGGCTGGGCCGTATGTGATCTCGAACGCCTGTCCGGTCCGGGGATCGACCTTCCAGATTGAGCCCTGCATGCTGACGGCAAGCCAGCGGCCATCGGGGGACCAGTCCACCCACCAAGGCGAGGACGACAGTCCGGGCGGCAGGTAGTAGTTGTGCATGTAGTTGCCGCCGGTCCTGGCCGCCGGGAACGGGACCCGGAGCATGTCCAGTCCGGCGCCGGCCCCCTGCATGGGGATTGACTGCTGCTGGGGAGGCTGGGCCGCGAGTGCCCCCAGCACGGCGGCAAAGAGTGAGGCGGCTCCGGCCAACCACGCGGTCATCTGTCTGGCCTTCATCCCGGTTGCGGTCATTCTCGGCCAAATGTTAGCGAGTGATCGAAGCCCTGGCTCCCTCTACCGCCCCTCGGGTGGAACCCACTGCCGGGCGAGCACCAGGCTGTTATTGGTGCAGGAGCCGAGGCGCAGCTTGCGGACCGGATCATACGCCGGGTCGTGGTACCACCGCAGCGCGGCTTCGTCCGAGTCGAACTGGAGGACGACGTGGACGCTGCGCTTCTCACCCTCGAGCACGTTTGCATTGTAATCGGCGACCAGCACCCGGGCACCATGTCTTTGCAGCAGCGGGATCACACCGGGCACATAGTCTTCGTAACCCTTCGGATCGATGATGTCGTAGCTTGCGATGATGTAAGCGGGCATTTCTCGGGCTCCCCTTTTCTTCAGAACGAACAGATGGTGAACGCACGGCCGGATGCTCCGGCGGATGGCGCCAGGGTCGTGTGCGACTGACAATAGCACAGGCGGAGAGGCATGGGGAGCGCCTTGGGTCAGTATCCGACCACCTCCAGCCCGGCGATTCTGCTGAAGTCGTCCACGTTGCGGGTCAGCAGGGGAACCCGGTAGCGGACGGAACAGCTTCCGATCCAAAGATCGTTGCTGCCGATCAACCGTCCCGAAGCCCTCAGTCGCCGGACGTTCTCCGCGTAGACCTCACTCACGAGGGCGTCGATCTCCAGAACCTGGAAAGCGGCGATCAGCCGCCGGAGACGCGGGTCGGACGCATCCGGAAAGCCCTCCATGAACTCGCCCAGGGCGACCACGCTGACAAAGCCCACCGCCTCGGAATGCGCCCGCAAGAACTCGTGGGCTCTCCCTTGCGTTCCTAGCCTTTTCTCCCGCTGCAGATCGATCAGGAAGGTGGTGTCGTAACTTACGCTTTCGACCATTCAGCCTCCGGCGGTCGATCTGAAGCCTGGGCACGCTCCAGCATCTCGATCGCCTCTTCGGTGAGAGGCTCGACCTGGTCCAGCACCTCGAGCAGGCTCCCGCAGGTCTTCCTCTCGTCGAGCCACACCGCACGGCGGATGACCTGGGAGAAGGACTCCCGGGGATGGCGGCGAGCCCGGGCCAGCCTCTCGTAAGCTTCAAGATCGATGGAGATCGTCTTTGTCGCCATGCATGCAACATACACAGCGATGGACCGGTGGTCAATCCCGCGATTTCCGGGACTCCAGGAACTCGAACAGTTCCTGCGTGGCCGGATCATCGGGCAGGCCCAGGTTCGCGTTCAGCAGGTTGTGGGTGGTCTCCCTGGCCCCAAAGACGCGGACCGGGACTCCGGCTTCCTGGAGGACGGCGCCGAGACGCCGGGCCTGCGCCGTGACGTCGGGATGCTCGGCCACGTGAAGGATCAGGAAGGGCGGGATCCCCTTACCCCTGGCGACATGGGTGACGGCGGAGTACTCGGCGTGTTTGCGGGGATCGTTCCCGAATTTGACCCGGTGACCGAACTCGGGAAGCGGGAGGTGATGGACGGTCTGGCGGACCTCCGCGGTCATGATGATGGCGGGCACATCATAGGTGTCCCCGTCCACCGGGACACATCCCTTGAGGACGTCGAAGGGCACGCCTTCGGCTTTCAGATATCGATCATCCGTGCAGAGCAGGGCGGCAAGCTGGGCACCGGCGGAGTGTCCCATGACGAATATGCGGTGGGGGTCACCACCGTAGCGGCCGATTTGGCGGTAGACCCAACCCAGGGCACGGGCAACATCCCGGATCAGTTCGCCCATTTCCACCTGGGGCAGAAGGCGGTAGTTGGTGGACACAAAGACGAATCCGAGCTCGTTGAACACACGGGGTTTGATCTGGACGTCGGTTTTGTCTCCGGTCTGCCAGCCCCCGCCGTGGATCCAGAACACCAGCGGCAGATCGGCCGCCCCCGGCGGGGCATAAACGTCGAGCACCTGCCGCGCGTGTCCGCCCTCGACATACGGGAGGTTCGAGTGGAGGTTCTGCGCGTGGACAAGAGTGAAAAACAGGATAAGTGTACCCGCGATTCGCATGGTTTCCTCCCTGCGTTACAAGCCCTCGGCACAGCGCTCCCCGCAGACTGGACCAGGGAGAATCATGAAGAGATGTTCGCATGAATCCCGGGGAGGGTTGAACCCGACAATGCATCTTGGAGAAGCGCAAGACAACCAATAGCACCGTTCGGACCGGAGAACAGTTTCATGACCGATGACCTCCGCACGATGTGGGGCGTGACATCCTTATCGCGTAAAGCATGGGAGAAGAGAACCAGTTGTTCTCCCACAACGGCCGGGAACGATCCGGGGCGTTCCGCAGCCGACGGCCGTCGGGCGCGGGCCGCCTGGGGATCCTGTCGATCCCGGCTGCCGGGCTGGTCGGCCTCCTGACAGCAGTGTCCGGTTCACCCCAGCCGATCGAGACTCCAGCCCTTGCCGCCCGCGGCGAGACCCTCTACAACTCGCTGTGCCGGCGCTGCCACGGCGGGGACGGCGATGCCACTGAGTACCCTGGCATCGTCCCCTTGGCCGGCATCGACTTGCGCCTCCCTCCCAGCCGCATCGCCCGACTGTCCGCCCCCTTTGTCGGGCGCACTTTCGAAGGCCCGGACGCAGAAGCATTGGTTGCCTATCTGGCCCGCCTCCCCGGCAGCAAGGGCTTCACCTCTCGCGGATACCTCTTTTCCCCCTATCTCCTCCATCACAAGGTGCAGGACCGCTCCCACTACCGCGTGCTCGATGTTCGTCCCAAACCGGCTTACCAGGCGGGACATATCCCCAATGCAGTGTGGTGGCGGACAGAGGAACCCGACCGGGAACTCCTCCGGGAGCCGCCACAGCGGGTTCGCGACAAACTGGCCTCCCTCGGGGTTTCCCCCGATACCTTTGTTGTCGTCTACGACGAGCTCGGAGGGCCGGACGCCGCCCGGCTCTGGTGGAGCCTCCAGGATGCGGGGCTTCGCCGCTCGGCTGTCCTGGACGGCGGGCTGCGGGCATGGACGTCCGCCGGTTACACGGTTTCCCGGCTGGAGACCCGTTTGGAGGCGGGGCAGGGTCTCCCCGCTTTCCCCCTGCCAACTGCGCCGGAAGCCCCCGACGCTGAACCGGTACCGCTGGTTTTGGGCTCGGGAAGTCCGGAGACCTCCACTTTCGACTGGCGAAAAGCCCTTGCCGACAGCGGCTTGCGCCCGGGTCCCGAGATCCGGCAATACCTGCGTCAGTGCGGCATCCGCCTTCCCGGCAGCTTCCGTGTCGAGGGTCGCATCCACGAGCTCGCTTACCTCGTCTGGCTGCTGCGGCTGCTTGGGTTCCAGGCGTCGTACGACGAAGGATCGGGAATTCTCACTGTAGTGCGCGAGGAATAGCCGGTCGGCTTCCGCCTTTGTGCCACCCCCCGGCACGGCCGCAACGGCGGTAGAATGTGGGAACCCGAATTGGGGGTAGCAGATGTTATGCCGGGTACTGGTGCTCGTCTCAACGCTGCTTTATCCGGCTCTAAACTCTCCGCACGCGCAGGCTCAGGGTCCCGGACTCACGGATCGGGGTCGGCTGCTGTATGAGAGCCACTGCGGGCGCTGTCACGGCGACGACGGGGATCTCACCGACTATTCCGGCATCATCCCGCTTGCCGGGCTCGCGCGGCGTCCCCCGGTGGGGCTCGTAGGCCGCTTCCGCTCGAATTCGTTTGCCGCCAGGGGCGCCCAGTTCTCCGGAGACCGGGCCAGGGCGCTCGCTCTCCATCTGGCGGGTCTCAGGGGGAGCAAGGGGTTCCAAGACCCCGGCTGGCTCTGGTCGCCATACCTGCTGGATCGCAAGAAATCGTCGATCGGCGCGTGCCGGATTCTGGACGTCCGCCGGGATGGCGACTACCGCGCTGGACACATCCCCAACGCCGTCCCTCTCGAACTCGACTCGCTCGGGGATTGGTCCAGCGGGAAGATGGACCCCGCCGAACTTTTCCGCCAGCTGGCGATCGGCCCCCTGACCCAAGTGGTGGTCTACGACCAGGCCGGAGGCCCGGACGCCGCCTGGGTCTGGTGGAGGTTGTTGGAGGCCGGGCATCCCTATGTGGCGTTCCTGGACGGGGGGTGGCAAGCCTGGCGCGCCGCAGGCTATGAGGTGACGACCCTTGTCCCGACGCCACCCGCCGATGGATACCGTCCGGCCGGACGTGCGGGCCGGATCTGCACTCACGGACCGCCCCGCGACCTGCAATTCGACTGGTGCCGCCTCGTGACTCCTGCCGGGCTGAGGCCCGCTGAAGAAGTCCAGGCACTGCTCCAGGACCCGGCGCTGCAGAGTGTCGTCCCGGTTCGGCTTCGCGATTCGTCACCGCGCCAGGCCGCGTTCTTTGTCCTGGTGCTGAGGTTGGTCGGCTGGAGTGCCGTCCTTGAGCCGGACGGGGACGGATTTCCATTGATCTGTCGGGAACCTGCACCGGCTGCGGAGACCGGTTCCCTGCGATGAGTGCAGCTCACCCCGCATGCCCGGCTGGTGCTATGTCCGGTCGAAGGTCTGCCTGAAGGCGACTGCCAGATCCCGCAGGGCCCGGGCGCCGTCCCCTTCGAAGCTCGATCCGTGCATGATCGCGAGTCGGCGGGGCTTGAGCTCAGCCAGCTTCTGAAACAACCGGTCCGTGTAATGGGTATAGGGAGCGTAATCCGCCAGCACGCCCCCCTGGTACTGTCGCATCGCTTCGGCGGAACGGCCCACCACATCTGAGGTGGTCAACGGTTCCACGTCTCCAAGCTGGTGGAACAGATCGGAGCAAAGCAGTGTGCCCTGCGTCTCCTCAAACAACACCGCCGCGTCCCAGCCGTGCGGGAGGTGGGGAGTGCGGCAGAGGCGAAAACGGTACTTCCCGGTCGTCAGACATTCTCCATCGGCCAGGCCCTTGGCAGGGCGTCCGGTGAAATCGTTGACGCTCACCATCGCTCCGAGCTCACTGCAGGCGGCCTGGGCACGGGGAGCGATCGCCAACCACTCGTTGAGCCCGCCGCATTCGTCCGACTCGAAGTGGCTGAATGAGATCCAGCGGAGGTGCGCCGGATCCAGCACCTTGGCGAGGCTTTCGCGCAGCTCGGGGAACATCGCCTTCAGACCGGCATGGAACAGCAGGGGCTCCTCGTCCTTGACCACGAAATGGTTGAACTGCAGCCCGAATTCCGGAACGAAAATCGAGATTCGATAGAGATCGGGACCGATTTCAGTGACGACTGCCATATCCGCTTCCTTTCCGAGCCCCACCCGACACTTGCCCTGGGAGCCGGAGAGGACGGTACCCGCGGTTGTCAACGTACACCGGCAACCGGGTTGGACGTTCAGGCGGCTCGTCGGAAGTCCGAGGTCCAGAGTCGGGGGACTTTGGCAGGAGTCTAGCACGAAGCACCGATCAGCCACGGGGACAAGGGGCCGGGTTTTCCAGCCCCTTTTCCGGGCCCGATCCGCCTTCCACGAGTTCGCCGAGTCAGTGTATCTGCTGTCCCGGCCGATTCCGGTGAGTCTGGCGGCAGACGCGCTGGTGCCCTTTGTGCCTGCGATTCTTCATTCGTTTTGGCGGCTCCAGGAACCGCCGGAGGCATTGCTGGAGCTCGCTCCGGGGCTCGGAAAGCTCAGGCCGGCCGTCAGCCGCATCCGCAATCGCCTGTGCCAGTCCGGCCAGCGCCTGTCCGATCTCTGGATTCTGCCCTGAGGCAACTGCCCTCTTGAGATTGTGGAACCAGTCGACGATGCGGTCGACATGATCCGTGGCCAGGGATGCCGGCGACTGGGGCTCGGTCTCGACCAGTTCCGCCAGGAAATCGCTCAGCCAGTCGCCCAGACAGAACTGACGGATCGCCAGCAGCGTTCCCCAGGGCTTCCGGGCGGTCCGGAAGCTTCTTTCCCAGGCCACCTTGGGATCCGCCCAGGCACCGCCGGGATATTCCACCCCCAGCCTGTCTCTCAGCTCCCAGGCGAGGTCGGACCATCGGCTCCACCGCTCCTGGGCCAGACTCTCTTCCTTCCAGTCCTCGTAGGTGTCGTGCCAGTAGGCGAAGGCAAATGCATCGTCGAGATGCGAGCTGTCAATCATGAGGAACTCCAGCGGAGAGTCTTTGCGGGGCATCGGCCAGCCGGACCTGCGGCTGCGGTGGTGGTCAACGCCGGAAGCTTCGGGCAGGCGGGCCCGTTCACAGTGAATGGCCGTTCGGGCGCTGGAGTCCAGCCCGCCGTATGGTGAGTCCAGCCAGACCTCTCTTGCCTTTTCCAGGAGCCCCAGTTCCCGGGCGACAAAATCCTCCCGGGCGGGGTCTGTGGGATGCTCCCGCAGGTAGTCCGCCAGATGGTCACGGCACCGCCAAAACAGCTCGCGGACCAGGTCGTAGTACACCACGATCTCAACGCTGCCGAAGCCCCCGAAGCGATAGGCCGCCGACGTGGGGTCGAGTCCCCGGGGACATCGGCCCCTCTGCACCCACTCCCTGCGGCGGCTCTCCAGATCGTCGTCGATGTGCCGGTATTGCACCCGCATGAACTCACGGGGCGTCTCGTTGCGCAACCCCTCCAGCGGCGTGGTCATCCAGCGGGCGTGGAGCTCCGAAATCAGGTCGTACTCACGGTGGTAGGCGGGTTCGGTGGGGAATTTGGGCGCAGGGACCGGCAGTTCGCGGAATGCATCGTAAGTCGCTTCCGCGATGAAGCGCAGCAAGGGTTCACCATAAAGCAGCGGCCTTCCGTCCAGCGGCGGCTTTCGAAGGCGGCGCCGCTTTTCCGCGAGTTCTCTCCAGCCCTCTACAGTCCCGGTGATCAACCAGTCCTCGGCGAGGTTGAAGTCAATTCCAATGTTCGTCACTTTCCTGCCGTTGTGGTAGGCAATAGTCCCCCTTCGCGGAGGCAGGCCCTCGGTGGATTCCCAGACCACCAGGCGGGCGGTCAGATCGAAGACCGACAGTTCGCCGCGGCGCGGCCGGTCCTCGCTCCCCGTGTGAAAGCCCTCAAAGAAGAATCCGTTACGGGCGTTGAATCTTTCCATGGCGGCGTCCAGCTCTTCGATGGTCTCCGGGTCCGCACTCAGGGCGGCGAACACGCCGTTGATAAACTCGTCATCCCGGTCGGCCCAAAGCTCCCTTTCCGCATCCCGAATCACCAGTCGCGACTCACTCATCTTCCTGCCTCCTTGTTTCCGGCCGTCAGGCTCCGGCCCTCTCACCCGTAATTAACGTGCGAGTTTGAAAAGTTGACGGCCGGAAGCTCCAGGGCTCCGGGCGCCGGGAAGCGCGCTGGCGAAGTCCTCGGGCAGTCCGAGGATCAGGAGGGGCAGCCGGATGAGCTCCGGGGCTTCAGCCGGGCGGAAGCGCCGAAGGTGCGGCGGAAACCGGGCCCAAGGCTGGCTCCGGGAACGGATGGAGATGGATTTTCCTTTGCCGCCGGGACTAAGATCTCGGCGTACAGGCGCCGGCTTAGCCGTCAGGCTGGAGGAATCCTGTGAACGTCCGCCACCCCCATCCCCAGCATTCTCTTCCCAACCAGGAGGACCCATGACCCAGACCCTTACGCGAAAACAGTTCATGCAGACGCTGGCGGGTACCGCCGCCTTGACCGTCTCGGCCTCGGCCTCTCCCCGCCGGGGACGGTTCCAGGGCAAGCCCAAACGAGGGGTGTCGCTCTTCAGCTACCAGGGCGAATTCGGTGTCTCCATGACCTTGGAAGACTGCTTCGCCGACATGTACGACATGGAGGCTGAAGGTGTGGAGATCCTGGCCAACGGACATATTCCGGGCTACCCCAATCCCAGCGATGAATGGGTCGAGAACTGGTTCGCCCTGCTGGACCGCTACGAGCTGGTACCCGCCGAATACGGACACTGGGTCGACTCGCGACTCCATGCCGGGCGCGAACTGACCAGCCGGGAGTCCTACGACATGCTGGTGCGGGACATCAAGCTGGCCCATCGCCTGGGCTTCAGGGTGGGGCGTACGAAGCTGGGAGTCATCGACGAAGTCCTGACTCCTGTCCGGAACTGGCGGGAGTTCATCCAGATGGCACTTCCCGTGGCGGAGGAGCACGACTTCAGGATGTGTCCCGAGATCCACATGCCCACCCCCCTGAAATCAAAGACTGTCGACGATTACATCGAGTTCATCGAGAAGACGGGGACCAGATACTTCGGCATCAATATCGACTTCGGGGTCTTCGCCAAGCGCTCCGAACAGATGATGAACATCCCGGGTGTAAGCAGGGAGCCCAGTTCTCCCGAGGACATGATCCCGCTCCTGCCCTATACCTATGCCTGCCACGCCAAGTTCAACGATATGTCCGACGATCTGGTGGAAACCACCATACCCTATGACCGCATCATCGCCATCCTCGTCGAGCACAAATGGGAAGGTTACCTGCTGAGCGAGTACGAAGGGAAGAACAAGGACGTGCCCGGCTATGCTTCGGACCAGCTTCGCCGGCAGCATGTCATGCTGAAACGTCTTCTGGGAGAAGCGTGACCTTCCACTCTATGTGAAATCGGGGTTTGCGGATATGCCATGAATCGGGAGGAGATCGCCGCCATGCTCGAACTGCCAAACATCCAGTCCAGAGGATTCAGGAATGTGATCCGGGACGGACAGATCACAGGTTTTCAGGTGCCGGTGCGGTTGACCCACTATCGCGGCGTCTGGTTGTCCCAGTTGAGGCCCGCCACCGTCACGGTAGACGGTGCGAAATTCGAAGGCGACGACATCACTTGGGTCATCGACGGGAAATCGTATGCGCAATCTGAGTTGAAGAACTTCCCGGACGTGCATTGGAGCACCCTCACGCCGGCCATTCTCCAGGTCCGTAAGCCAGGGGGGCTGCCCTTGGGCATCCACGATGTGGAGGTTCAGTTCGCTTACAGTACCTCGTATCTGCCTCCCCGACTGGACCTGGGCTTCCCGGGTCGGGAACCCTACCGGCGAAGGATGACGCTGGTGCGGTAAGACGCAGGGCCGACGAGGACTCGACGACGGGCTGCGGCTGAGGGTTCGAACGGATCACCTCGGTTCCCCGCCGGTTTGGGACGGCCCCGGCCGGCGCTCGGCCCGCCGGCGCGACCGTCGCGGAACCTCGCGCCCCCGCGGAGGCGGCGCCCGGTCAAGGAACTGTCCGAGCGTTGGCCCCGGCCACGACCGCCTCGCCCACGAACTTGGACAAGAGGCGGATGTAGGCAGACTGGTACCCGCAACTGTTCTCGGTCACGGACCACGAGTTGAGCGGCCACCCCGTGTTGAAGTCCTTGTACGACTTCTGGGCCGGCTGACCTTTCGGGGGAACGATCGATTCGGCGGTACACTTGGCGTTGTTGGCCGTGCTTCCACACCGGGAGGGACAGCAACCGTCCCAGTCGTAATAGGGATTCGGACCCCCGGTCAGAAACCCGGGGGCCGGTCCATAGAGGGACTCTCCAACCCGATCCCACCGGGGACTCCCATCCGTGAACCAGCTGTGAAAGAACTCGCTGACCGATTTCTCCGCCCCGAAGGCTCCCATGTTCGACAGGTAGACGAGGCCCAGCGGATTGGTGCCATGAAGATAGTGGAGATATCCCTCGGCCGCCCGCCGTCCTTCTTCGGCCAGCTCCTGCCGGAAGCCGTAAGTCCACAGGGAGTGAAACACCATCCCCTGCAGGCTCTTGGTGGAATTGCTGCCCCAGGTATAGTCCTTGATGTGCGCACGGTAGGGGTCGACACCTGACCGATAGCCCGGCAAGTTGTCCATGCCGTTCATTCCAGTCTCGTAAACTTGACGGATGTTCTCCACCACAGCCGGCGTGGCTCCCGGAATCGTGCCGTAGTAGAGGAGCACGTCCTGGATCCCCTGCTCGAAGGGGTACACGAACCACCACTGCATCATGTGCGTCCGGGTGTAGTTGGCATCAAAGAATTCCCGGTACCTGTTCTTCCCGGTCACCTCGAAAAGGTAGCAGGCGGCTTCCAGTTTCTTGACCAACCGCCCGTAGTCGTCGGTTTCCTGCTGCCCGGCACCCAGCCCACCGGTCCCCGCACTGGAATCATTGTTTCGAAAGATCTGATTGGGGTTGGCCTCAGCCCAGTCCCAGGCCTGCTCCGCCCGCTGGACGAGCCCGGCGGCGAAGGCGTCCAGTGCCGGGTCACCCAGACTGCCGAAGACCTTGGCGGCGTAGGCGAAAGCCGCGGCCCCGCTGAGGGTCGCCGAGGTACTGGCGCTTCCGTAGAGGCTCGGGCCGCGGGCGGCGGAAGGGGGGCTGGCGTGGGAGAGCCCCATGATGCTCAGCAGCGACCCATCAGGGTTCTGCATCCGGGTAAGCCAGTCGACTCCCCACTTCACTTCGTCGATCAGGTCCGGAATGCCGTTGCCGGACTCCGGGATGCCGAAATCATCGGTGAATGCCGAGGGAGCTTCCGTAAACGCGCGCAAAAGCTGGATGACATACGATGCCGTCCAGTTCGTGTACTTGTTGTAGTCCCCGGCATCGTACCATCCGCCGTGGAGGTCCTTTTCGGTGGAGGGATCGTCGGGCCGGCTGTAGAGTCGGCAGTTCCGGTCCTGGAGGGGACCAAGGTGGCTGGCGCCATCGGCCCAGGCCTCTCCGGCAAAGCGCGCTTCTTTGGGAAAACCGGCGCGCTGATAGAAAAAGGTGCGCACGGCGTGGCGCAGAATGTCGCGATAGACGTCTGTACTGATCTTGAAGACGGGCGACCGGAGGTTCTTCCGCCGGTCCAGAACATAGTACTCGCCGTCATCCCGGACCGAGGAGAACTCGAACCACCAGGCGCGGTCTCCCGATGACGGGTCTTCGTTCCCGGCGTTCCAGACCACAGGGGATCCACGCAATACGATTCGCCCCGTGCGGGCGTCCACCAGATCATAGATTTCGCCAGGCTCAAAGCTTTCCGCCGCGTCAAAGCCCGTCACCGGATCCCGGATCACCGCAAATTTCTGCGCTTCCGGCCGATATCCGAACTGATCCACCACGATGAAACCGGTAACCGGAACCTGCAGCGGATCGTACCCGGGATCCTCGAAGGCGGGCACCGCTGACAGGGTCGTCAAGTGGTTCTCGCCGAACAACTCCTGGGCGATCAGCGGTTCACCGTTGGTCCGGATGCGAATGTATCCCCCTGCCTGCTCCGGCAGGGAAACCATTTCACTGACCCGCTTCGAGATCCGGGTTCCCGGCTGGAGGGAGAACGGGACGCCGGCAGCCGGGAACGCACCGTTCCTGTCCAGAATCTCGATGGTCCCGGCGACGCCGGAATCACCGGGGGCATGCAACGCCAGGCCCGTGAAAAGCCCGGCGTGATTCGGTCCGGCCTTGACGTAGGCCACGTGGGGGAAGACCAGGCTGCCGCGAATCTCGCCCTGCAGCGGCAGCGCCGCCGCATAACCCTGGACCGGATCGGAGAAGAAGACTCCGCCGGTCAGTCCGGGGACTTCGGCAATGACTGCCAGCGAGCCCACCGTCCCGTCCGGGGCCTCAAACAGGTCGCCAAGATCGGCCTCGAAGTAACCGAGCGCCGGAACCTCGACCTCGCGCCGAATTCCCAAAGCCTCCCCGGCCTCGTCCAGCAGCGCCAGCGAGCTTCGGATCGGTCTGCTTTCCAGATTGGAAAGATGGATCAGGGTTTCCAGCCCTCCGACTCTGGCAGCCTGGGCCGAGTAAAGGCGGGTCATTCCCTGCTCCGCAACCAGGCCGTTGGAGACCGCCAGCGCCTTCGACCGGCCGCCCTCGATGGTGACCAGCTCACAGCCGATCAGGCCGGCTCCTGCAGGGGAAACGGCTTCAACCAGAATCCTGGCCCCATTCGGGTCGACTGCCGGGAAAAGGTCTTCCACCTCGCCCACCAGACTCTCCCTGGGGCCGAGCGTCCTGTCCAGGCGGGAGATTTCCAGCCCGTCGGCTTTCCTGAGTGCCATGAAGAAGGTCACGGCCGCCTCTCCGGGGTTCACGATGGAAACCAGCGTGCGGGCGTTCCAGCCGCGGTAAACCCCGCTTCCGTGGAAAAGCCACGGCAGGACAAAGCGGGGAGCGGCTTCCCCCAACGCGTTCATCCCGTCCAGTTGATCCACGTTATCGGACACGAACTGGTAGACCACCCGCACCGACGCACTGCTTGAACGGATGGACAGCCAGCCCTGATGTTCGTCGGCAGGATCCAGGCCGAAGATTTCCCATACATGGACCGCCCGCTGTTCTCCGGGACGCAGAGCACCCGGTCCGATCCCGGCCGGACCCTCCCAGCGGACCTCGCCCCAAAGCGGAATCCCGTCAGGAGCGTAAGCCGTGAAGCCGATCTCCGCCTCCGCTCCCCCCAGGTTGGAGAGGGCCAGGCCGGTGGCAAGCCGGGATCCTCCCAGGATGAGCGGCACAAAGAAGATCGTGTCCTGGGAGGCCCCTTCCGGGAGGGGCAGGCCAGCGGCCGGTCTTGCCGGGTGGACGGCGCCGGCCGACGAAAAAGCCATCAGCACCGAAAACAGGACGCAGCGCATGCGTGACCCTGAAGACCCGGCGGAACCCGCGGGATTCGCCCTGCGGGGGAAGCGCACACAACCGGACCGCCATCCCATTTTCATGTCACCTCCGTGCTGGGAAGTCCGACCACCGCAGCCCGGGAAGCCGGCCCGGGGACTGCATCTGTCGGCGGCGGTCTCCCATCTTGACAGCGCCGCCCCCAGCCGTCAATCGGCTGGTGTCGGACCACGGCATCTCGGTGAAAAAAAGCTGCTTAGGCGTCGTGAACGGGGCTTATGCTGATCCGGGTGAAGGACGAGGTCGGCCAAGCCAAGGACCGAGCCGTACTCGAGATCCCCCGACAGACCCTTCGGGAGTCTGAACGAGGATGCGGTGGGACGGCTGAAAGCGGTTTGCCGCCGTGCCGGCGGTATCCAGCAGGTACACGGGGCTGCGGAATCCGATACTTTTGGAGCGACACAGGACATTCGAGCCGTTCGCGGGAAGGCTGACCGGACGAGACAGGAGGAAGTCAAGATGGCGATGAAGCGGTTTGGTTCCGTGGCGTTGATGTTAACCGCTGCCGCAGGGGCTTTGCCGGCGGCGCAGGTCCAGACTGAGGTACCGCCGGTGGTGCCCGGGGCAAGGCCCGTCACCGTGGAGCGTCTCCGGATCCACGGAAGCGCCCTGGAGGGCAATCTCGAAGGGAATTCCGTGATCCGCGACGTCCTCGTGTTCCTGCCCCCCAGCTACGGGCAGGGGACCCGTCATTACCCGGTCGTTTATGCCCTGCATGGCTATTCCATCGGTGCCGAACAGTGGACCCACGAGATTCATGTCCCGCAGACCCTGGAAGGGGCTTTCGCCCAGGGCGCCCAGGAAATGATCGTGGTCCTGCCGGACTCGAAGACGGTTCACAACGGCTCGATGTATTCAAGCTCCGTCACCACCGGCGATTTTGAACGGTTCGTGGTGCATGACGTGGTGGCCTACATCGACTCGCACTACCGCACGATTCCAGACCGACTGAGTCGCGGCCTGGTCGGCCATTCCATGGGCGGGTATGGCGCGACGCGACTCGGCATGAAGCATCCCGACGTTTTCGGCAGCCTCTACATCATGAGTCCCTGCTGTCTGTCGGCGCGAACGGTCGGCCCGGCAAGCCGTGAGAATGAGGAAAGGCTCAAGGCGGTGAAGACCGCGGAGGACTCAGCCAAGCTGCCCTTCTTTCTGCGGGCCCAGTTGGCCACCGCCGCCGCCTGGTCCCCCAACCCGAAAAATCCTCCCCTTTACCTTGACCTGCCCACCGAGAGCGGGGAGCCCCGGCCCGACATCCTGGCGAAGTGGGCGGCCAACGCGCCGCTGGCGTTCCTTGACCAGTATGTGAGCAACCTTCGGCGGTACCGGGCCATCGCCATCGACGTGGGGGACCAGGACGCCTTACGCGCTGATGCCCAGCGGCTCCACGAGGCGCTCGATGTCTACGGGATCGAGAACAGTTTTGAGATTTACCCCGGTACTCACACCAGTGCCGTGGCTGTTCGATTTCAGAACCACGTGATTCCGTTTTTCAGCAGGAATCTGCAGGGGACCGCCGAAGAGCGCTGACTCAACGGCTGGAATGGCGTCCCGGTCTCTCCTGTCCCGCAGACTGGATCTGCGGGTTGGTGGGCCCTCTCCGCCAGCCGGCGGATGCCGGCTCAAGTCTGTGACCCGAACAGTGTAGAATGCCCCCATGATCCGGCCACGGAACGCTCTGAGCGGGTTGATGGTGCTGGCTCTCCTGGCGAGTGCGTTATTCGGTGCCGATGCGGCCAGGGAAGTGGAGGCTGCCGAACGGGCATGGGCGAAAGCGGTCGTGGCGAACGACTTTGACGCCCTGGAAACGCTGCTGGCCGACGATCTCTACTATTCCCATTCCAACTTTGCCGTGGACACCAAACGCAGTTATATCGACGCGCTGAAGTCGGGGAAGGCGCGTTATTACGCCATCGATCTGGATTCGACCGAGGTCCGCCTGCTCGACGATCACACCGCCTTGGCCATGAGCGTCGGGCGGTACGAAACCAAAGCCGCCGACGGGAGCCGGCAGGAAGCGACCCTGAAGACGCTCCACGTCTTTCGCAAGCACCAGGGCCAGTGGCAGCTCGTCGCCCACCAGTCCGCGCGCAAGCCGTGAATCCGCGAGCCAGGCGCACCTTGACCTGAACCTCCCTGCACAGCCGTTCATCGCGGGTCCGCCGACGGCGTGATCTCAAACTTTCGGGCCGGCACGGGCTTGTGATAGCGCGTCTGGAGCTCCTGGGAGAGGCGCAACTTCAGTTCGTCGGGATAGCCGCGTGTCCAGAACATGTTCTCGTCGGTCTCCCGGTAGGTGCCGAAGTGCTGGGGGAAGATGTAGCGCGGCTGGAGACGGTTGATCAGGATCTTCGAGCGGTCGATGTACATGTTGTGCACCGTCGGTGAGACGAACAGAACGTCTATGTTCTCGAGCCCGAGGTGCTGTTCGGTCAGGACCGAATCTCCCGGGTGGAGGAAGCGGGTGCCGAGCAGGGTCAGGACATAGCCGCAGCTTCGGGCGATGGACTCGACGAAATCCGGCTCCCGCGTGAGCACCGTGAAATCCTGGTTCCCGTGGATGGCGTGGATCGGTTCGACCAGGAGATCACCGACCCTGAACGGCCGGCCGGGATTGGGAACCATCAGGCGTTCGGGTGGGATGACGCCGGACCCCACCTGGGCCAGACACTTCGGTGGGAGGACAAAACGGGCCCGCCCGCCTTCGGCCAGAGCCCGCAGCGTGGAAACGTGGCAGTGGTCGCCGTGGTGGTGGGTTGCGATGACGACGTCCAGCTCCGGCACCAGCTCCTCGGCCCGGACGGGCGGCGGTGCGACTTTGTTTTCCGTCCCCAGGTCCAGGTCGATGCCGACCAGGAACTCATCCGCCTTGATCAGCCAGCCCGCGTTCCCGGTCCACCAGACCGCAAGGCCCTGACGATGGGAGCGGAGTTGACCGATGGTCGTTGGCTCTGGCTGGCTCCCCGCTGCACCGGAGGAATGGGCAGAAGTGCCGAGCCAGAGGGAGATGATCAGGACAGCCGGGCTCTTGATGGGATTCATTGCTGACCATGAATCGTAAAAAGTGGCCTGCCGAACGGCAATCTTGTGCTCCAGTCCCGCGGGCAGGTAGAGTGGCGGGCATGAATCGAAGGGTGAAGCTGTTCTTTTGGCTCGCCGCTGGAGCGTCGACGCTCGTCATCACCGGAGCCGCCCGGGCGCAGGACGGGACGATTTACCCGCTGGAGGCCCCTGCCGAACCGAACGCCATTCCTCTGGGCACCGGCGGAGTCGAGGGTCAGACCGCCCCTGAGACCTGGTTCCGTCAGTGGGGAGACCCGATGGCGCGGAATGTTTCCACGGCGACCCTCACCCCTTTCCTGCCGGAGCCGGGCAAGGCCAACGGTGCGGCCGTCATCGTGGCGCCGGGAGGCGGTTTCAGGTGGCTGTCCATGGGAAACGAGGGATGGGAGGTCGCGGAGGCGTTGGCGAAACGGGGCATCGCCGCTTTTGTGCTGAAATACCGGCTGCAACCGACCCCGGAGTCCCTGGACGAGTTCCGGGATTCGATGAACCGGACTTTTGCCGCCGCCGCCCGCCCGCCGCAGGGCGGGGCGCCGGCGGGCCCGCCGCGCCGGGACTTGTCCAATCAGCTCGAGGATGCCGAAGCTGCCTACGCCCTGATCGTCGAGCGGGCGGCGCAATGGGGAGTTGACACCCGGCGGCTGGGCATGATGGGGTTTTCGGCCGGGGCCGGTCTCACCATGCACTGCACGCTGAACTCCCGGTCCATGAAGTTGGCTTTCATCGCTCCGATCTACGGCGGGATGGGGCCGGTGGAGGTTCCGAAGGACGCTCCGCCCATGTTCAGCGTCATTGCCAGTGACGACTTCCTGTTCCGCGGGCAGTTCGGCGTGATCGAGTCCTGGTTCAAGGCGGGCCGGCCGGTCGAGTTCCACCTTTACCAGAACGGCGGCCACGGGTTCGGCCTGGGCAACCCCGGGCGAACCAGCAACCGCTGGTTCGAAGCCTTCATCCACTGGCTGGACGTGAACGGCTTTTTGACCGCCCGGCCGGAATAGCCGCCAGGCGCGCCCAGCGAGGCTGGTCCGCCCCTCTCAGCCGGGGCGGGACAGCGGCCTTGAGAAGAGGAAGAGCCTCATCGCTCGCTGCTGATGAGCTGCCCGGCCTGCCGGGGGTGGTTACCTGTTCACCCAAGCACGAGTCTCCGCTGCGGCCCGCGCAGCCCCGCCAACGCCAACTGCTTTGCCTGCGGCGAATTGGCCGTGATTGCAATCCGGCCATCAGTGGCAATCCAGTAGTACCCGTCTTTCGTGATGGCCCTAAACTGCGGGGCATCGGTTTGCAGCCAGTCCCTCAGCCACGCGAGCTTGTCCAGCATAGCCCTGACGCTCGTAGACGAGGCTGGATGCACCTCCACCCAGACGGCGCATTCATCCGCGCCGCGACGATAACCAATGCCGTAGTCCCAGCGCGGAGAGTCCGGGTGCTCGGCGGAAGCGCTGCATCCACATGAATGCTGCCGGTCAGCCGGCCGGCGGGCCTGCACTCGATTCTGCTTCGGTCATTCCGCGCCAAGGCCCGCAGCCCGACATGATACGCTCCTGCAACGGTCGGCGTTGCCTCGACCGCAGCCCGAAAACTCATTGGCCGTGCCCCGTCGCTGCGCTCACAACCTTGGCGACCGTCTCGTTGACCCGGCCGCTGAACTCACTCAAGCCGCCCCAGCCGGCTTCGCGCGCATCATCGGACCCGGGGTCGAGTGCTGAGATGTCGCGGCTCCTGCCATCCTGGCCGAAGAAATACACGCGGCACGTCTTGCGCAGCGCGGCCTCGGCCACCTCCCTCATTGGAGGTGTCTTGTGCGCCCCGAATACGTCGAGAAGGGCATTCGGCCCGGCACAATGGGAGCGGATGGCACCCATCGCCCATACGACATCCAGCACTTGCGGCGAATGGGTCGAAATGCATACGCGATAACCCCGCCAGAGGAGCTCGAGCACGAGCAACATGACCACCGACGTGGCGTACGGGTGGAGGCCCATCTCCGGCTCCTCCAGAATCACTGTCGCGACATCGCCCCGGCGTTTGGTCTTCGCTCCCGGCATCAGCCAGTACAGACCCATGAGGAGCGGCACGAACTCGCGCTGTCCGGCGGACCACGCCATGAACGGAATCGAATCGTGAGCTTTCGCCTGCTGCAGCACGAGCCGCTTTTGTGCACCGTGTCGATCGACGAGCAGTCTTGCGCCACCGAACACGTGTTGGGAAAGCAGCCTGCGGTATTCGCCTTTCAGGCGGTTAGTCTTGGGGAACACGTCGGCGCTGCGGCTGAACTCCTGTTCCATCAATAACCGGAAGGTCTCGCTGAAATCGCGGACCGTGAACGGGTCTTCCGCCGCGAAGGCTTGAAACGGCCTTGGCCAACCGTTGGCAAGTGAAAGCACGCGCTGCGCCGGGATGTAAAGGGTCGTGGCCTCACGGCGGCGATTGCGCGGGGTGGCCAATTCCCCCATATCCACGGGTTTGCCGTTGACAAACAGCGCGCTTGCCGGATCCGCGGAACGCCATACATTGCGCATACCTTCGCCGAGAAAAACGTCGAGGAATGCAGGAACGTCACGCTTCCAGTCGATGCCGTGCCGCTTGAGCTGGTCGTGCACGTAGCCGGTATCGAGCGCCAGCTTCAGGAACTGAAGGAAAATGCTCTTGCCGGTGGCTTGCGGCCCGACCAGCACTGTGAGGTCGCCCAGCTTGACGTCGGCGGAGGCGATCTGCCCGACGTCTTTCAGTCGCAGGGAGTTCACTTTGTCCATTCGGTCTCCTCGGCGATGTCCGCCGGAGCATCCGTACCGATAACCTCCTCATCCACCATGTCCGGTAGCACGGGCCGGCTGTCCGCGCGGCGGCAGAAGCCGTCAGAACGGATGTGGCGCGGCTCTTCTTTGCTGCACCCGGTTCGTTCCAGGCACTCGAACAAGCAGCCGGACAAACGCGGAATGTTCCTGAAGAGGTCGCAGGCGGAGGCTGGGTCTCGGAACAGGTCGCGATGGCCGTAGAGCCTGTGAGCCACGAAGTTCTCCACCCAGACGTGCCTGCCCATTTCTGCATTCAGTATGGTCCCGGATGGCGGGCCTTGGCCACCGCCCCGGCCCTCGCTGGTTGTTCCCTCTCCAGTGTAACCAAGGTGGCTGCCAGCCGTCGGGCGGCGGCATAGACGGCCTCGGTCCTGCCCAGCCGATGGCGGGCCGCGATGTCCGCCGCCTCCTCGGCCAACGGCTCGTCCGCTGCGGCCACGGTGACCTGCGGCTAACCTCAGACGAGAAGGCCGAGCCGAGTTTTGGTCTGTCTTGCCCCCGCCCAATCGCCGCGGCAATTTCGACCATCGCCAGTGCCGGAAGGAACACGGGAGGCCCCTCCGCCGTGGCATGCTGCAGAAACGCATTGCTCGCGGAGTGGGCCGGCCAGGACGGGGTGAAGGGGCTCACGAACACGCCGGCTTCGGCTTCGACCGTCACGGGACCGCTCAGCGCCGTATCTCGGAGAGGAGCTCCACGGCGCTCTTGTTGCTGCGCCAGTGTTTGGCAATCTCGTTCCCCAGCCGTTCGAGCCGCGCCCACACCTCGCCGGTTCGGGGAGGCCGAGGTTCGGCATCAGCCGGCACCAACGCGGCGACCGGTTTCCCCCGCACGCGGATCACATACCTGGCGCGGCGCTCTTTGACCGCGCGGACCACCTCCCAGATGCGCGCCTTCAACTCCCGGATCCCGATCTCTCGCACGACCTCTCCGTATGCTGCTGAAGTGGTCTCAGTGTACCAGCGCCGTCGAGGAGTTCATCACGGGCGGCGGACTCCTCCGCCACGGGAGATCATCACTGAGCGGCAGGAGTTACGTTCGAGCGTCTTTCGTCCTGACCGGGGTGTAGTTCAGGATGCGCCGGTCGGCCGTCAGCAGAACCAGTCCCCTTCGTCGAGCGGTTGAGACCAGAATCCGATCCGCCGGATCGAGGTGGAATTCTCCAGGCAACCGGTAAGCTTCCAAAGCCACCTCATGCGACAGTTCGGCGGTCCGGCAGGACAGCGCCGCCAGACTCTCCGTCACCCAGTCGAGGAGATTTCCCTTGATCGAGATCCGTCCCACCGCCACCAACCGGGCGATCTCCAGGCTGGAGACAGGAGAGACGAAAAGGCCGTTTTCGGAGCTTCGCAGCAGAGCCCGGCTTTCAGGCCCCAGTTGTTCAGGCTGTTCCGACGCCCAGACCCAGACGTGCGTATCAAGCAGCAGGTCCATGCAAGATCTCCCACTCGCCGCCGGCGCTGTCCTCCACGATATCGCCGTGGATGGTCATCCGTCCCCGAAGGGCGCCCAACCGGCGTGTCATCGCTTCTTCCGGAATAGGTTCAACTCGGGCGACCGGCTTTCCCCGCCGGGTAATCACCACCGGTTCCCGTGTCATCTGAACCCGTTTCAGAATGGCAATGCACTTGGCCTTGAATTCGGAGATGAGAATCTCTTGCATGGGAGCAGTATGACCTGGTCCGGAATCCTGGTCAATTCGTTGGCGAAAGCGCCGTGAACGTGAATGGGCGAACAGGCGGGTCGGTTCCGCGGCGCCGGTGAAGGATAGCGGAGACCGCGCGTCCTGGAGCACCTGCTGTTTCAGCGCAGTCCTGCCGGTCTGGCTCGCGGCGACGATCACCTGGAGGGACGGTCGCGGTTCTGCCCGACGAGTGGGTCGAACGCGGCAGCCGGTTGTGGCGAAACCCGTGCCGGCGGGGAGAATCGGGCATGCCCGGGGCGGGGATCGAACCCGCACGGGGGTTGCCCCCCACAGGATTTTAAGTCCTGTGCGTCTGCCAGTTCCGCCACCCGGGCGTCATCCGCTTCCAACGGCTGACCAACCCACAGGGTACAGGCAGGCACCCGGTTCCGTCGAGGGTCGGCGCGGGAGTCAGGGGCCTGCTGGCAGGAACCGGCAGCCCGGAGGCAGCAAGCCGTCTCTCACAGCTCATCCATTGCCGCGTCGCGCACTCGGAGGCAAGGATCAGCGCCGCCTCCTCCCTCCCACTCTCCCCGTTTCCCCTTGACGGTTTTTAGTTGCGTCTAAATCAGGACTCTGCTATCAATAGAGTCACCATGTCTGCCCTGCTCTACTGGCTGGCGGCCGCCGCCGCCCTGGTGGCGGTCATTCTGATGCTGCGCCTGCGGACCCGTCTGACCGCACCCCTGCGAAGAGGCCGGCAAGCCGGGCGCATCGAATTCGAGGACACCCTCAAACACCTCTACCAGTGTGAGGCCGGACGTCAGACCGCTTCGCCGGAAAGCGTCAGCGGACGCCTGGGCGTCTCCGTCGACCGGGCCGCGGAAATCCTCTCCCGCATGCGCGAGAGGGGCCTGATCCGCCTCGAGCCTCCCCACGTCCGGCTCACCGACGTGGGCCGCCAGTACGCCCTACACATCATCCGCGCCCACCGGCTGTGGGAACGCTACCTGGCCGACCAGACCGGGATGGCCGAAACCGACTGGCACCACCAGGCCGAGGTTCTCGAACACCAGCTCACCCCGGACGAGGCGGACCGCCTCGCCGCACAGCTCGGCCACCCCACCCACGACCCCCACGGCGATCCCGTCCCCTCCGCCAGGGGCAAGTACCTCCGCCAGGAAGGCGAGCCCATGTCCGGGCTGCAGGCGGGTGACACCGCCCGCGTGGTCCACGTGGAAGATGAGCCCCCCAGCGTCTACGCCCGGGTGGTCGCCGAGGGCCTCTACCCCGGGATGGAGTTCCGCGTGCTGGAAGCGGACGACAAGGGCCTGGTCGTCCGCAGTGAGGGGCGCGAGCGGACTCTCGACCTGCAGGCGGCCGGCAACATCACCGTCAGACAAGTGGAGACCCTGGACGAGGAGCCCTACCTGGGGGCTTCCCGGCTCTCCGAACTGCCGGTGGGACGCTGCGGGCGCGTCACCCAAGTCTCGCGCGCCGTCCGCGCCGTCGAACGGCGGCGGTTCCTGGATCTGGGAATCCTGCCGGGCACCATTGTGCGGCCGGAGCTGGTGGCGCCCGGAGGGGATCCCGTCGCCTACCGGATCCGGGGCGCCCTGATCGCATTGCGCAAAGAGCAGGCGGACCACATTTTCGTCGTCCCCCTGGAGGAAGAAGCCGCATGAGCAGCAGTCCTGTCCCCCAACCCGCCTCCTGTGAAGCCTGTCCGGTGCATCGCGCCGGCACCCTGTCCCGGCTGGGAATCAACGTGGGCGACGCCCAGTTCGTGGTGGCCCTGGCCGGAAACCCCAACACCGGGAAGAGCACCATTTTCAACGCCCTGACTGGACTGCGGCAGCATACCGGCAACTGGCCGGGCAAGACCGTCAGCCGGGCCGAGGGAGGTTTCGCCCACGGCGAGTTCACCTACAAGCTGGTGGATCTGCCCGGCACCTATTCCCTGCTCTCCACCAGCACCGACGAGGAAATCGCGCGGAATTTCATCCTCTTCGGCCGCCCGGACGTCACCGTGATCGTGGTGGATGCCACCCGACTCGAGCGCAACCTCAATCTGACCCTGCAGATTCTGGAGATCACCGACCGCGTGGTGGTTTGTCTCAACCTCATGGACGAAGCCCGCCGGCACCAGTTGGAGATCGACGTCCGCAGCCTGGCGCGCTCCCTGGGCGTCCCGGTGGTCGCCACCTCCGCCCGTTTCCGGCGCGGACTCGACGAGCTGCTGGCGGCCATAGAGGAAGTAGCCACCGGGCGCGCCGTGTGCCGACCTCACCGGGTCAAGGGCACCCGTCCTGAGCTGCGGGACTCGCTGGCCAAGGTGGTGGAGGGACTGGTCACACTTTTTCCCCGGTTGCCGAACCCCCGCTGGGTCGCCCTGCGCTTGCTGGACGGTGACCAGCAGATGCGGGAAGCGGTCCAAAACGGCGAACTGGCCAAACTGGCGGCAGGCATCGACACGACTCCCCCCGACGCCCCTTCCTCACAGGCGGTTCAGGAGTTTCTGGCCCAGGTGGAGGCGGTTCGCTTCCAGGTGGGTGCGGACTTCCAGGATCAGCTCATGGAGTCCATTTACACCGACGCCGCCGAGATTGCGGAGCGGACGGTAAGCCGGCAGGACGGACCCCGCAAGCGGGATGTCTGGGCCACGGTGGACCGCCTGGTGACCAGTCGCCTGTGGGGTTTCCCCATCATGCTGGGGCTGCTCACGCTGGTCTTCTGGCTGACCATCTCCGGCGCCAACGTGCCGTCGTCCATGCTTTCGACCCTGCTCATCGACCAGATTTACCCCTGGCTGAAGTCGGCCTCGGCGTGGCTGGGCGTCCCCTGGTGGCTGGACGGAGTGCTGGTGGACGGGATGTATCTGGCCACCGCCTGGGTAGTCAGCGTCATGCTGCCCCCGATGGCGATCTTCTTTCCGCTGTTCACCCTGGCGGAGGACTTGGGCTACCTGCCGCGGGTCGCTTTCAATTTGGACCGGTTGTTCAAACGCGTCGGCGCCCACGGCAAGCAGGCGCTGACCATGTCCATGGGCTTCGGCTGCAACGCCGCGGGGGTGATCGCCACCCGCATTATCGACAGCCCGCGGGAGCGGCTGATCGCCATCATCACCAACAACTTCGCGCTGTGCAACGGCCGCTGGCCGACCCAGATCCTGATCGCGTCGCTGTTTATCGGATCGCTGGCCCCGGATCACTGGGCGGGACTGGTGTCGGCTCTGGCGGTGGTGGGGGTGGCGCTGCTGGGAATCTTCCTGAGCTTTGTGGTCTCGTGGTTCCTGTCGCGGACCATGCTCAAGGGCGAGGTTTCCAGCTTCACGCTGGAGCTGCCCCCCTACCGGCCGCCGCGGATCCTGCAGACCATATACACCTCCCTGATCGACCGCACGATCTACGTGCTGTGGCGGGCGGTGGTCTTCGCCCTGCCGGCGGGCGCCGTCATCTGGCTGATTTCCAATCTTCACCTTGGAGGCCGGTCACTCGCCCAGCACCTGATCGCCGGGCTGGATCCGCTGGGAACTTTGCTGGGACTGAACGGTGTGATCCTGCTGGCCTATGTGGTGGCGATCCCGGCCAATGAGATCGTCATCCCGACGATCCTGATGCTGACGGTGATCAGTGCCGGGGTGCAGGGCATGGGGGCGGGCGCCGGCGTTCTGTTCGAGGCGGAGACCGCCTCCGAATTTGCCGCCATATTCTCGGCGGGAGGCTGGACGCTCCTGACGGCGGTGAACCTCATGCTCTTCAGCCTGATCCACAACCCCTGCAGCACCACCATCTACACCATCTTCAAGGAGACAGGGAGTCGCAAGTGGACGGCGGTGGCCGCCCTGCTGCCGGTGGCCATGGGCTTTGCCGTAACCTTCCTGGTGGCGCGTATCGCCGGGTGGTTGGGAGGCTAGGTCACTCCGTCGTGCGCAGCACCAGCATGGTGGCGTCGTCGGAACTTTCGAAGTCGCGACCGAAGGCCCGGATTTCCGTCTCGATGCGGGAAAGGATCACCTGGGGATCCCGCCCCAGTTCCTCCACGAGAATCTGCTCCAGCCGCCGGCTCCCGAATTCCTCGCCGGCGGCGTTCTGAGCCTCCACCAGTCCGTCGGTGTAGAGGAAAAGCGTGTCCCCCACGCGCAGGTCCGTTACCTTCTCTTCGTATGGGCCTCCCGGCAGCAGGCCCAACGGTCGCCCGGTGGAGACCAACTGCTCCAGCTCCCCTTCAACACGCACGATGTACTGGGTGTTGTGTCCGGCGTTGAGCCACCGCAGGGTTCGGGCCTGCGGGTCCAGAATCCCCACAAACAGGGTGAGATAGGTTTCGGGTGCCGTCGAGGCCTCGATTTCGCGATCCAGCTCCCGGGCCAGTGAGACCAGATCTCCGGCCACCGGCAGCCGTGCCCGCAGGGTCGCCTGGAGGTTGGCCATCAGCAGCGCCGCCGGGAAACCCTTGCCCGCGACATCCGCGATCAGGACAGCCATCCGGCCGTCGGCCAGCATGAAATAGTTGAAGAAATCCCCGCCCACCTCGCGGGCCGGGATCGAGACTCCCTGGACCTCGGCCAGAGGGAGCCGCAACGGTGCACGCGGCAGCAGGTCCCGCTGGATGCGCCGGCATACCTCCAGCTCCTTGCGGAGCCGTTCCTGTTCCATCAGGCGGGCCTGGTGCTCCTTGAGTTCCCGGGCCATCCGGTTGAAGGCCGCTCCCAGCTGTCCGATTTCATCCCTTGACTGCACGGGAACCTGCACATCCAGGTTTCCCGAGGCCAGGCCTTCCACACCCTGGGACAAGCTGGTCAGGTTGCGGGTCATGCGCCGGGACAGGGGCAGAATGCCCAGCAGGGCGAGCGCCACCATACCGAGGCCATAGGACAGGTTCTGCACCGCCGCGCGACGGATCTGCTGCAACCCGTCACCGATCGGCCGGGCGATACCGAAGGTGACGCCCGTGGCGTTATCGGTCTTCTGAACCACCAGCCAATCCTCGGGCATAGGCTTCACCTCATCCCCCTCGGCGGCTGCCACGCCGATCTCAGCGAGGACGGCTTCATCCTCCGGCCGTATCGTGTAAAGCCGTTGATCCTGGTCCCGGGCAAAGGCGATCTCACGTTCCCCGAGCCGGGTTCTGGAAAGCACGGTTTTCAGAATCTCGTACCCATTGACCCGGGCGACGATCTTGCCGCCCATGCCGTCGTCCACTTTGACTTCAGTGGTGAAATCGAGGCATTCCACCCGCTTCCGCTTCTTGTCGAGCAGCTTCTCACGCACCCTGGGCGGAATGTCCTTGGCGGCGACACTCAACGGGGCGGCCCCATGCAGTTCGGCGGCGGTCTGGGCGGACTCGGCCCGGCGAGCCTCTTCCTCCAGCCGGGCCACCCAGTGGAGCTGGATTTCCCGGCGGTGTCCCGGAGTCCCGGGGACACGCCTTTCCCCCCGTGGTGCCTCCCATTGGCGCATCATCAGCTTTCCTCCCTCCGGCATGTCCATGGACATCTCCTCGGCCGGAGGGGTACCCGGCATCGGTGGGGGAGGGGGTTCGGGGGCCCCCGGCATCACGATCTGCAAGGAGTCGCCGGGCAGGAAGGGCGGGAGGGGAACCCGAGACGAGGCGGATTCGGTGACCCTGTCGGCCGCCTTTGAAGCCGCTTCCACCACCATCGGTTCGATCTTGATGGACTCGAACATCTTGGCGGTATCACCCAGGGCGGCCACCAGATCGGTGTAAAGCTGCTGCATCTCCGGCATCGGTCCCTTGGCGGCGGTGGTTCCGGTCTTGGCCAGCGTATATAGGGGCTTCACACCCGCCATCCTGACCCGCCGGTCGAGATCCCGGCGGGCGGCTTCCATTCTTCCGGTCATGTCGTCGGCCAGTTGAGCCGCCTCGGCGGCGACGGCCTCCCGAAACGCCTTCAGGGATGTGTAATACGAATAAAGAGTGAGTCCTGCCAGCGGCACCACCGCAAGCAGGAAGAACGCCAGCAGAAGTTGTGTGCGAAGCCTCATCGGATCACCTTGGTGCGACCCCGGACCGGAGCACCCGAGCGGGCCGCCCCGGGGGTCCGCAGTCGCCGTTTTTTCTGATACACGTTACTGAGTGGACAATGGTTTTGTTTCGCCAGCCGAAACCGGGGGAGGGAAGCATCCATGACCATTCCTGCCGGACGCCTGCAACCGCCGCCGCCTGCCAAGTTTTTCTTCGCGGTCGCCGCCGCCGGTCCGGTGCTGGAGACAGTGCAATCCATTCTGGAACCCAGCTTCGGGACTCTGGACCCGCCCAGTCCCGCTTACTGCTTTTCAGACTTCAGCACGTATTACGATGCCGAGAGCGGCGGTCCGGTCTGGAAATATCTAATCGGATTGCGGGAGCTGTTGCCCTGCGATCATATCGTATCGGTCAAACTGGCTGCGGAACGGCTCCAGTGGGAGCAGGCGGCGGCCGACGAACAGGGCCCGCGGCGGCGCTTCAACCTCGATCCGGGTTATGTGAACGGCTGGCAGGTCGTGCTGGCGACGGTCAAGAACCATGGGCATCGCCTGTACCTGGGCCGGGGAGTGTTCGGCGAAGTGACGCTACTGTTCCGGGACGGCGCCTTCCAGCCCCTTCCCTGGACCTACCCGGACTACCGCACACCGCTGGTCCTGGAATACCTCGGCCGAATGCGGGCGGACTACCTGAGACGACTGCGTCCCCGCTGAGTCGTTCCCCCCCCCCGTTCAGCTGCGTCGTGTCAGCCGGGAGCCGGCCCGGTTCACCGTCACCATTCGAAGACCAGGCCAGCGGTGGGGAGCCACGGCAACTGCTTGGACGTTACCCCGTAGAGACGTCCGGTCCAGGGATCGACGTCGTCCGCCTCCAGTCCTGCAAAACGGTAGTTCTTGCGTCCCAAAACATTGAGCACCTCGACGAACAGGCTGAGGCGGAAGCTGTCCCGGTCGAAGGTTTTGGCGCCGCGAACATCCAGGCGGCCGTAGGCGGGCAGGCGGACCTGGTTCCGGTCGGCGGCGGCGAAGTAGCGTCCGTCGCGCAGCTCGGCATAAAGAGGGAGAGGAACTCCGCCGGAGAACTTGCCCTTAAGGGCGAATTCGAAGGCTGCTCCGGTCCGGTAGTGGACCAGCATGGAGAAGGCATGGCGCTGGTCGTAATTGCCCGGAAACCACTGCCCGGGGGCCTCGCTCCAGCGGCTGCGGGACCAGGCATAACCGGCCCATCCCTGCCATGGACCGTCACGGAAGCCGGCCCGCAGGTCGAACCCATGGCTGCGGTCCTGCAGATGGTTGCCGTAGGGCTCGACCGACGGCGGCACCAGCACTCCGCCGACGATTCTCCACCCACCCTCCACCCGCCAGGGAACCTGGGCGCGGCTGCGCCGATAGGCACCGCCCTCCAGCCACGCTGTTTCGCCGAGACTCCATCTCAGCCTGGTCTCCAGGACCCGGGCACGTTCCGGATCCAGGTGGCGGTTGCCGAATGGGCCATAGAGCTGGTTGAAGAACGCAAACTGTCCGCTCTGTCCCCAGCCGGCGGTCAGCCGCCAGACCCGGGTCCGGACCTCGGCGGCAAAGCGCGCGTTCAGAAAACTCCCCCCGTCGGTCTGGCGCCGCCTCCCGCCCGCCGCTGTCAGGGTGACAGCCGGCACCGGCTGCAGGCGGCCCTCCAGAAAGTATTCGGTCCGCCGAGGGTGTTCCCGGTAATCGGTGGGAACCGGCACCGGACCTTCTTCGGCGAGAATGCCTCCGGGGCCGCGCTGGGCGGCAGTCCAACCCTCGACGCCGGCCCCGCCACTCAAAGACCAACGCCGGCCCGTTTGCACGGCCCACTCGGTGCGCACACCGGTAACGTTCTCGTCAAGCGACCACCGGAGCACACCCAGCCGATTGCGGTTCCGCCCACGGGCGCTCTGGATGTACAGGTGGGTGCGGCCCGTAAGCCAGGAACGCGCCGACCACAGCCATTCACCATGCAGGACGGCAGTGGAAAACCGTCCGCGGTCGATGGCGGTGAGGCTGCTGCCTTCCACCAGATCCTGGACCCCCGTGCGGCCGGCGATGAGCGAAACCGCCACCTGATGGCGACGCCCCAAGTCCTGGGTGAGTTTGCCGAAGACGTCATGGAAGCCGAAGCCGGCGTCCGCCTCCGGGTCAATCTTGCGTACGAGCCAATCCACGTAGCTCTTGCGACCACTGAGGATCCAACTGCCTGAGCCGACGGGACCTTCGGTGATCCCGCTGAGGGCGGTTCCGGACACCGAGACGGAGTTGCGCCAACGATCCCGGTTGCCGGTCCGGCTGCTCATGCTCAGGGTACCGCCCGAGAAGGCACCCTGGGTGGTCGCCGCGGCGGGGCTGTTCAGTTCCAGGTCGGCCAACAGATCGGCACTCAGCAAGGTGGTGGACCCGGTGTCCTCCAGTCCCAGGATGGTGTGAGTCAGGGAGTAGACAGGCACTCCGTCCAGGAAGACGCCGACCCGGTCAAACCCGGACCCCTGGAAGGCAAAACCGGTGTTGAAGTCGTCTCCGGTGGCCAGGGCGGGCAGGTGCGCCAAGGCACGAACGGCGTCATCCAGCAGGACGGTCTTGAGCTGGTGCAGGTCTCCGGCGGGCAGATTCGCCCCGGCGGCCGGGGCGGCGGCCACCACCGTCAGTTCCTCATGCAGGCGGGTTCCCGGGCTCAGCAGAACCTCCAGTTCCTGCGGTTCGGCACGGAGGGTCACCGTCCGGCGCATCAGGCCGAAGCCGACTGCCGACACCGTCAGCTCATAGGTGCCGGGACCGGCGATGGGTATCCGAAAAAGCCCTCGGTCGTCGGAGAACGCCGTCCGGCGCGGAGCCGTCGGAGCGCTGAGGTAGACGGCGGCACCCGCGATCGGGCTTCCGGTCTCGGCGTGGATCACCCGTCCGGTCAGCTCCACCTGCCCCAGCGCCACCCCGGTCACGGCCAGGACCGCGGCGAGCGGCAGTCCCCAGGCATGCGGCAGTGTCCGTGTCACTGGCAATGGTGAATGTGAGCCGAAAACGGAAGGGGGTCAAGAGCTGGTGCCGCCCAAGGGTCTTTCGGGGCGGCAGTGGTCCATCGGAACGGATCACTTGGGAAGAAAAGACAGAACTTTACCATGATGCCACCGGCCGGTGACTTGACCGTAAATCTCGCTCTTCCCTATGTTGGAGTTGATTCAGCGGGAGTTTCGTCAGGCGGCGGGCGCAGGCCCAGGGGGAGGCGGCGCGCCACCCCCCACGCCTGACCCATTCTGGTTTCGGAGGTTGAAACGATATGCCAAGAAGTGCAACCAGTGCGGCGGTATGGAAGGCCGTGGACAGTGCGGTGTGCTATACGGCCGGGAAAGCCTTCGACCTGGTCCAGTTCCTGGACCGGCGGAAACCGAATCCCTCGTTTATCCCCAAGTGGTCCGACAAGCCCCTTCTCAAGTCCTGGGAGAAGAGCAAGCCCAAGCTGGGCTGGCCGCGGGAAACCGACTCGCTCTGTCCCAAGTGCGTGGTGGAAGCCCGGGAGCGGATTCTCAGCGGTGAAGAGGACTACCGGATTCTGATTGAAGAAAAGGTGGGCGAGATCAAGGCCACCATTCTGGAACGCGACGGTCAGGTCTGGATGGTCAAGGAATGTCCCATTCACGGGAAGTTCGAAGACGTCATGGCCATCGACAAGAACTTCCTGAAGTGGATCGAGTCCAACTTCCCCGGGCGCGACATCCAGGCTCACAACGACGAAGACCTCCACAAACATGGCTCCAGTACCATCCGTTACGGCCGGGGCTCGGTGCTGACGGTAGACCTGACCAACCGTTGCAACATGATGTGCGACCCCTGTTTCATGGATGCCAACCAGGTGGGGTTCGTCCATCAGCTCGAGTGGGACGAAATCAAGGAAATCCTGGACAACGCGCTGAAGATCAAACCCCGCCGGCAGATGTCGGTTCAGTTCTCAGGCGGTGAACCGACCCTGTCGCCGCACTTCTTCCGGGCCATCCGGTACGCCCGCAAGGTCGGCTACAACAGCGTCCAGGCTGCCTCCAACGGCATCGAGTTCGCCCGCTCTTTTGAGTTCGCCAAGAAGGCGGCGGAAGCCGGGCTGCGTTTCGTCTATTTCCAGTTCGACGGGATCGGCAACGACGCCAACAGCCACCGGCACATCGGCAACCTGTTCGACGTCAAACTCCGCGCCATCGAGAACATCCACAAAGCGGGCACCGAGCTGGTGCTGGTAACCACCCTGGTCAACGATGTCAACAACGATCAGGTGGGCCCCATCATCCGCTTTGCGATGGACAACCCCAAGAAGATCGCTTTCATCGCCTTCCAGCCGGTATCGTTCACCGGCCGGGACGAGCTGATCAGCGACGAGCGGCGGATGCGCCAGCGTTACACGCTGTCTCACCTGGCCTACGACGTCAAGAAGCAGACCGGGCTGACCGAGCCGTTGCGGGACTGGTTCCCGCTCTCCCTGATGCAGGCGTTCGCCGATTTCGCCGACCTGGCGCACGGTCCCGAGTCCGAATGGGGTCAGGTCAGTTGCGGCTGTCACCCGAACTGCGGAGTCGGCACAGCCCTGATGATCGACAAGGAGACCAAGGACGCAGTTCCGGTCCCTGAATTCCTGAACATTCCCGGTCTGGTGGCGGATATCCGAAAGATTACCGACGCCGCCCGCGGCAAGGTCTACTCGAACCTGATGATGGGCCTCGCCCTGCTGAAACATTACAAGCCTTATCGCTCGCCCAAACGCCTGACACTCATCGACGTTCTCAAGAAGTTCGACAAGAGCTTCGGCCTGAGCGGGATCGATTACGGCAAGAATCTTGGCAGCGAGGCCTTTGAACGGCGGAAGGATCCCTGGAACTTCCTGTTCATTGCCGGCATGTGGTTCCAGGATCTCTACAACTACGACTTCCGGCGGACCGAGATGTGCATCATCCCCTATGGCACGCAGGAAGGCGAGATCTCCTTCTGCGCTTACAACACCGGACACGGCTGGCGGAACATCATCGAGCACATGCACATGAACGCCACCGTCGCCGAGTGGTACAAGAAGCACGGCCGCCATGCCATTTACGCCGGCGGCAAGAACGTCGATCTCTCTTCTTACGAACACAGCCTCGAACTGCGGCAGGAGGATGTCAACCGCGTCCGTCCGCGCTCCGAACTCCCCCAGACCGCCCGCGACGAGAAGCTCATGCGGCGCAAGGCAGTCCGGGAAGCGACCATGGTTCGCGAGTACTACGAGGAGATGGTGCTCAAGAAGAAGAAGCAGGAGAACCTGGTTCAACTGACCCAGTAGTCACGCCACGCGGGGGTCCGCAAAACCACCGTGGCGGACCCCCCTCCTTTCCCTTGGCCGCTTCGTCATGTCCCCGGTTTTTCAGCCCTTGTCTCCTGAGGACGCCCGCCGGAAACTGGCCGGTCTCCCCGGCAAATGGACTGTCGAGGCAGAAGGCCGCCTGTCCACCCAATACCGTTTCCCGGACTTCATCTCCGCTTTGCGCTTCGTCAACGAGGTGGGGCGGCTGGCCGAGTCTCTCCAGCACCACCCGGACATCTCACTGGGCTGGGGGTATGTGAGGCTCACGATCTGGACCCACTCGGTGAACGGGCTGACCGACCTGGACTTTACGTTCGCGGAAGCCGTGGAACGGCTGCCCCGTTAGACGTCCGCTCAATCCGGCGGTGGTCGAAGCCCGGAAAGCCGGGCGCCGAAGGCGGGAAGCGGCAGCGTCCAGCCCTCAGGGTTCAGTGCCGCCGGCCGGATGGCTCTTCGCCGAGGTAATCGAGCAAAGCCCGGGCCAGCCGGGCCAAGGTCAATGACGCCTGATTGTCCGGCGTCCACCGCCGGTCCGGGGAGTCCTGGGCGAACAGGCACAAAGCGAAGTCACCGCGGGAGGTGGAGACCAGACCCACGTCGTTGCGCACCTGATCCAGGGCCCCCGTCTTGTGCGCGACCCTGACTCCCTCCCACGGGGGTTCCGCCAGCAGGCGGGGAATCTGGTCCTGATCCCGCTGTTTCTGCAGAATCGCCAGCATCCTTTCGGAGGCTTCCGGGTCCACCAGCTCACGGCGATGCAATTTCCGGAGCAGCTCCAACATGTCTCCGGCGGTGGTGACCCCGAGGCCGAAACGCGCGTACTCCGGTGGAACGCTGTCGTCAGCCGGCAGATAGACCTTCTTGTTGAGGCGCGTCCGGCCGAGTCCCAGCTGTTGCAGGCGCCGGTTGACCGCTTCGATGCCCACCTCGTCGATCACCATGTTGGTGGCGGTGTTGTCGCTGAGCACGATCATGAGCGTGACGGCATCGATCAGCGGCAGCTCGAGTCCAGGGGTCAGGTCCTGGAGAATTCCGGCGCCGGGGACCCGGTTGGACTCCTCGTAGCGCAGGCGGCGCTGCAGGTCGAGACGTCCCTCGCGAACCTGGAAAAAGACCTCCACCATGATCGGCAGCTTGATCACGCTGGCTGTCTGTACCTGCTCGTCCGCCTGGAAACGGAGGCTCCGGCCGGACTGCAGGTGTTCGGCGGCGAAATACAGCCGTCCGCCGAACTGCCCGACGATTTCCGCCACCGGCGGCGGCAGCGGCGCGCCGTCCGGCGCAGCCGCCGGCTGCCGGGCCGGCCCGCCGACGATGGGCAGACAGAGGCCGACAACGAAGAGCAGCGCCATGCTAGGAGGAAGCCAGAATGAGCCCCGATCCACCCTTGTCCTCGCGCCGGGCGGGGTGGGTTCGCCACAGCATGGAGAGGTAGGCCCGGGGCGAGCCGGGGTACGTCTTCGCGTAGTAGCCAAGTTCAATCTCCATCCCTCGCAGGGCCTTGGCGATCCATTCCGGCTTGAGGCGGGGCAAGTGGAGCCGCTCGCCGTCGCTCTCCCTGAGCCTTTCGATCCCCTCGCGCAGGTGGCGCACCAATCCCTGAACCAGAGGGTTGGTGGACGCCTCCTGGTAGAGCAAGCCGCGCGCTTCGGTTTCGTAGCTGGCGCGCAGCAGGTGGAGTGCCTCGGCGGTTTCACGGTCGGTCAGCATCTTCAGGTCAGGCAACCATTTCACCAAAGTGAGCTCGAGGAACTGCATCAGCGGCCCCAACTGGTCGATAGCTTCGGCCAGCTCTCTCACCCGAGAGGGCTCATCCCCTCCCAGGAGAATGGCGTTGAGGGCCTTGCCCCGCTGAAAAAACTCACCGGCAAGATGGGGGCAGTCCGGCGGGCAGTTGATTTCGATCACGCGTTTCTCGCCGCAACACTGCGTACAGATCAGACTGCCGAGCGCCGGACAGGAACGCTTGCCTCTACGCTGCGCGCACTGAACGCATTTCACCGCGGCAGTATACCGCGGGAAAGCCGCCTTCGGACCCTTTGCTATACTCGGCCTGATGGCGGACCGCTACTTCACGCTGGAGGAGGCGAGGCGCGTCCTGCCCGAGGTTCGCGAGCTGATGGGCCGCAGCGTCGCAGCATTCCGCCTGTTACGGGAGCTGGCACCACGGATTCGTCCCGGGTCGGGCACCGCCCTGCAGGACGCCGGGAGTCCAGCCGGAAGCGAGTATGCCTCCCGGCTGCTCGACCTCCACGCCAGCTTGGCACGCATCCAGGAACTGGGTTGTGAAATCAAGAGCATCGAGGAAGGCCTGGTGGACTTCCGTTCCCTGCGTAACGGCAGGGAAGTGTATCTGTGCTGGAAACTTGGAGAGGACGACATCGGGTTTTGGCACGAGATCGGCGCCGGTTTTGCCGGACGCCGACCCATCTCGGACGAGAACCCGGAGGGAGGCGAATAATGGTTGCTGGGAATGGTTTCAATCCGGTGCGAGGCCGGCTGATGGGGTTGCTGGTGCTTGGAATCCTGGCGTCGGCAGCCTGTTCCAAGAATGAAGTGCCGGAGGGACAGCCGGTTCCGGTAGCGCCCAGCCCGGCCCACCTGGCGAATCCAGCTGGACAGTCCGCCGGGGGACAGCTCACTTTCACCGCGCCCGAAGGCTGGATTCAGGAGCAGCCGTCGTCTTCCATGCGGCACGCGCAGTATCGGCTGCCCGGCCCCGACACCGGCGGGGACGCGGAACTGGCGATCTTCACCGGGATTGGGGGCTCGGTGGACCAGAACGTTCAGCGCTGGATCAACCAGTTCACCATCAACGGAGCCCCGGTGGGAGACGCCGCCAAAGTGAGCCATCGCGACATTTCAGGCTTCCATGTCACTTTTGTGGACGTGAGCGGGACCTACAATCCCGGCATGATGGGAGGCCCCATGAGCGCGGGCAACCAGGGCGCCCGGGATGGTTACCGCATGCTGGCTGCGGTGATCGAAACCTCGGGCCGTCCCTGGTTTCTGAAGCTTACCGGTCCGGAAAAGACCGTTGCCAAGTGGGAGGCGGATTTCGAGCGCTTCGTCGCCAGTGTCCGCTGAGCACCGGTCTGAGGGGGAGCGAACATGCACGTCATCGCAGATATCTGCGTCGTTCCGCTGGGAGTGGGGGTGAGTCTCTCGCCCTACGTGGCGGCATGTGAACGGGTGTTCCAGGAGGCCGGCCTGCACCCCCGGCTGCACGCCTACGGCACCAACGTCGAAGGGGAGTGGGACCAGGTGATGGCGGCCCTGCGGCGTTGTCATGAACTGGTCCACGAGATGGGCGCACCGCGCATCTCCACCACCCTCCGGCTGGGCACGCGGGTCGACCGCGCTCAGCGCATGGAGGAGAAGATTCGCAGCGTCGAGGAGAAACTCGCCCGATGATGGCGGGAACCCGCCAACGGGTACCGGCTTTCGTGGCGGCGATCACGGCCGCAGTCGCCGGCGCCGCGGCCCCAGACGACGGACTCCGGGTGACGCACTGGGCCCGGGGGATCCAACCGGGCGAAGTATTACTGCTGAGGTTGGAGTCTGACCAGCCCCTGGTTTCGGCCGAGGCGCGGTTCCTGGAACGGACCTTCCCACTGTTTGAAGACGGGGAGGGAGGGTGGGTCGGCCTGGTGGGAATCGATCTTGAAGCCGGCCCGGGATCCGGAGTCCTCGAAGTCCATGGGCGGACCGGCGGACAGACGCTCCGGCACACGCTCCCCCTCCAAGTGCGTGCCAAGAAGTTTCCGGTGCGCCACCTGCAAGTGGAGGACAGGTACGTGAGCCCGCCGCCCGAGGTCCAGCGGCGGATCGAGGAGGAGTCCAGGCTGGTGTCGTCGATTTTCGGGCGTACGGATTCCCGGCGGTGGTGGGAGGGGGCTTTCCTGCGGCCGGTACCGGGCCCCGCCCTCAGCAGCTTCGGCGCGCGCAGCGTCTTCAATGGCAAGCCTCGCAGCCCGCACAGCGGAACCGATTTCCGGGCGGCGGAGGGCACGCCGGTCCAAGCCCCCAACCGTGGTCGGGTCGTGCTGGCCCGGGAGCTCTACTTCGCCGGCAACACCGTCATCCTGGATCACGGCGGGGGCCTCTACAGCTACTTTGCACACCTTTCCCGGTTCGCCGTAGAGGAGGGTCAGGAAGTCCGCCGTGGCCAAGTCGTCGGCGCGGTGGGCGCCACCGGGCGCGTGACTGGGCCGCACCTGCATTGGACGGCCCGGCTGTGCGGCACCCGGGTGGATCCCCTGTCGTTGATGGCGGCACTGGACCAACTGGCAGCGCGCGAAACACCTTAGATTCGGATAGAGCTTGAAGGGTTCCCCTCTCACCGCGTCGCCACCACCACCAAGGTCAGGTCGTCGTACTGGGGGGCCGCCCCGGAGAACTCAAGAACCGCCGAGCGGATCTCCTCCAGGATGGCCGCAGCCGGCTTCCGGCGGTGGCGGTAGACCACCTCGCGTAAACGCTCCTCACCGAACATTTCCTCCGCGGGGTTCTGCGCCTCCACCACCCCATCCGTAAAAAGCACCAGAATCTGCTTGGGACCGAGCTCCACCGTACCCGCCTGGAAGGGGAGATTTCGGCGGAAACCCACGATCGGTCCTCCTTCCTCGAGCGGCCGGAAATCGCGTCCGTCAAAGAGCAGAGGTGGGTTGTGACCGCAGTTGGAATAGGTCAGGAGGCGGCGTTCGGCGTCCAGCTCTCCGTAAACCATGGTGACGAAGCGGTTGGGGGGACAGTCCTCGACGAACACGTTGTTGAGGAGCGACACCGTTTCACTGACCGGAAAACGGTTGCGTACCTGTGCCCGCAACACGGCACGGAAACTCGCCATCAACAGGGCGGCAGAAAACCCCTTGCCGGAGATATCCGCGACGACCAGGGCGCAGGAAGACTCGCTCAAGGGGATGAAGTCGTAGTAGTCGCCGCCCACCCCGGCGGCAGGGATACTCACGCCGGCGATCTCAAAGCCCGGCAGCCGGGGGACCTGGCGGGGCCAGAATCCGGCCTGGATCGCTTGGGCGAGGCTCAGCTCCTTCTCCAGCCTCTGCTTCTCCAGCGCCTCCCGGTGCAGCCTCGCTTTCTCGATGGCCACCGCCGCATGGTCGGCCAGTGCCGAAAACAGCGGGATGTCGTCTTCGGTGAAGGGCTCCTGGTTCCAACGGTTGAGGGCCTGCAGAACGCCGATCACCCGCTGTTCGGAATTGCGCAGCGGGACACAGATCAGATTCTGGGTACGGAAGCCGGTTCGCCGGGACACCTCACCGAAAAAGCGCGAGTCTTTCTCCGCCTCCGCAACCAGCAGCGGCTCCCCATGGGCGGCGACCCAGCCCGCAAATCCCTTGCCGGCGGGGATCCGCATCCCCGAGATTTCCGCCCGGGCCGGGCCGGTGGGCACCGCGATCACCAACTCACCCGTCTTGGTGTCCAGTAACATCAGCGAGCTGGCTTCCGCCCGCATGATGACCTTCGCGGCCTCCATGATTTCGCCCAACAGCGTCTCCAGGGTTTCCGAGGAGTTGATCCGGCCGGACACTTCCACCAACTGACTCAGCCGCATGCCCGCCTGCGCCCAGGGCAGCCAGAGCGCACTGCCCTGAACCAAGCCCGGGAAGCGCACCTGCAGCACCTCCCTCAGCCGGGCGCCCAGGAACGGGGCGAGCCTCGAGACGAGTTCCTCACCCAGGGGGGGATGGGACGATTCGACCTCGATTTGCAGGCGGCCGGGACGGGCCGGGGAACACACTCCCACGCCGGAGACCAGCAGGATTGCACCCACCCGGACCACGAAGCGCACGCGCCCGAACAGGCCGTCGCCATCCCCTTCAGCCTCGAAGCGGTCCAGTTCCGCCGTGATTCCGGTCAGCCGGGCCCGGAAACGTTCCGTCGCGCCTGCGTCGGGGCGGACAACTTCCACCGACAGGTCGCCCTCGATGGGCAGGGGGTCCCTGGACATGCGAGAGATAGTAACACCGAGTCGGGAGGGGGGGTCGGGAGTCGGGAGACAGGAGTCGGGAGTCGGGAAACAGGAGTCAGGAGACAGGAGTTGGGAGGCCGCCGGATCGGGACTCTGCAGTCCGGACGAAGCGTCAGGAATGGGGACTGGGAAGACAGCGGCCTTCCGCAACTGATCTTCTCCCGACTCCTGTCTCCCGACTCCCGACTCCTGTCACCTGACTCCCGACTCCTGTTTCCCGACTCCTGACTCCTCCCGACTCCCCGCTCCCCCTCTACCGAATACTCCGCCCGAACTTCCAGCCGGTCCTGGGGAACCGGCTCTGCAGAAAACCCCGACTCACCGCGCCGTGCCCGACAACGTGGCCCTCGAACCGCACCAAGACCTGTTCCGAGGACGGGTGGTCAACCGCCAGCTTGACCCGGTTGGCGAAATCGAACAGCTCCTCCAGCATACCCAGATCCACCACCTGGCGCCGGGCGAGGCCGCCGAACAGATGAGCCCCCTCCGTCGACAGTTTGTAGGGGCGATGTTTGAGGTGGACCACCGGCAACCCCGCCCGGACCGGCCGGTGACGGAAGGGAAACCCCTCGAACTCCGCGCTGCAGCAGCACAGCTCGGCGGCAGTCAGAAACCGCCATCCCTCCAGGTCGGAAACCCGAAAACCGTAGCGGTCGGCCACCGCCGTCAGAATGGGACGGATCGCCCGGGGCTCGGCCAGCGGATCCACCAGCGGCGAAGGCCGGCGGAATCGGGGTTCGCCGAAGGACCCGGTCTTGCGCAGGCGGGCGATGAAGAAACCCTCACACGGGTTCTCATGGGGGTAGATCCGTACCGCCTGCCGGAGCCGAGCGTCGAAAGATCGGCCACCGTAAGCGCTCAGACCGGGGCGGGTTCGCAGCCCTGGAAGACTGAGGGTTTCCAGCTCGACGGGAAAGCGTTTCAAGGCGTCATCAATGACACACTCGTTTTCGTCGGGCGCGAGCGTACAGGTGGAGTAGACCAGTACACCGCCGGGACGCAAAGCCTTGAGGCCGCTGAACAGCAGCCCCACCTGCTCTTTCGCCAACTGCCCGCTGCGGCGGAAGGTCCACCAGGAGAGCACCTCGGGCGACTTGTGGAGCGTCCCCAACGCCGAGCAAGGGGCATCCAGCAGGACCCGGTCGAAGGTTTCGAAATAGAGATTGCCCAACTGTTCCCCGAAGCTGCGGATCACCGCGGTATTCGCCACGCCCATCCGTCTCAGGTTGAAGATCAGGCTTCGCAGCCGTTTGACCGACACGTCGTTGGCGACCAGGACACCCCGGTTGCCCATCATCTCCGCCAGCTGAGTGGTCTTGGAGCCGGGGGCGGCGCAGAGGTCGAGCACCCGTTCGCCGGGCTGGGGGTCCAAACAGCAGGCGGCTGCCACCGAGGCGGGATCCTGAATGTAAATCTGGCCCAGGAAGTGGGCCAGACTCTTGCCCAAGCTGATCTCCGCTTCTCCGGTCACCCGGCAAAGTCCCAGACCGTCGGCGGTGTCCTCCCAAGTGATCCCCTCGGCGGCCAGGATCCGCTCCTCGAAGGCGCGGGTGTGCTTGAGTGAGTTGAAGCGGAAAGTGGATGGCGAGCGGGCGCCGGTCTGGGCAAGCAGAGCTTCAGCCTCCGATCCGACAAGTTCGTCGAGCAGCGTCCGGACGTCCTGTGAGCAGCGCATGGGATAGCTTCGCGTCCTCCGTTGGGAAAGCGGGACGCCGGCGGCGGCCCCGGATCGCCTCCCCAGCCAGGGCTGCATCATACGTGATCCGCCCCGCCCATGGCGGCACCGGGTCGGCCGTCTGCCCGGACGCTTCGTGTATGATGACGGTAGTATTCTACCGTCGCTGACAGGTGCAGGGGATGCCTCTCTGTTCAGGGTCAAAGCTGACCAGTTTGCTGCCGGTTGCCGTGGCGGCGGTGTGGGCGGCAGTGTGGTGGGGATCCGCTTCGGGGCTGGCGGACGATCCTCCCCAGGTCCACGGTTCCTCGGTTCCGGACTTCACGTTCGTCAGGGTCATCTACTCAGGCGGCAACTGGCGGGGTTCAGGCTGGGATACCGACTACCCCAAGGCAGACATCCAGTTCCTGTACGCCGTCCGGAAGCTCACGGACTTCTCCTTCATCAACGAAGACCACAAGGCGCTCACCCTCTACACCGACGAGATTTTCGAGTACCCGTTCCTGTACGCGGTTGAGGTCGGCTACATGGACCTCAGCCGGGAGGAGGCGGATCGGCTTCGGGAGTATCTTCTGCGGGGCGGCTTCCTGCTGGTCGACGATTTCCACGGCGATTACGAGTGGCGGCGGTTCTACACCCAGCTCAAGAAGGTCTTCCCCGAATACGAGCCGGAAGACCTGCCACCGGATCACCCGGTCTTTCATTGCTACTTCGATATCAACGAGACTTTCCAGGTGCCCGGCCTGCAGTTCCTGTACACAGGAAGGACCTGGGAAAAAGGGGGGCGCGTCGCCCGCTACATGGGGGTGCACGACGAGAACGGGCGGCTGATGGTGGGGATCATCTTCAATTCCGACTTTGGAGATGCCTGGGAATGGGCTGAGGTGGAAGCCTACCCCCGCCGCTATGCCAACATGGCCTTCCAGTTGGGAGTCAATTACATCGTCTACGCCATGACTCACTGACGCAGGGGGCGCTTGACACCCTGGCGTGCCTCCCTGTGCGAACCCTTGAAGTTTGGCAGTGCCAAGACGGCCTGGTAGTCGGCGATCGCCTCTTGGCGCCGGCCCAGCCGATCCAGCACTTTGCCCCGGACCAGCAGCGAAAGAGCCCGCTGTTTCTGGTCCGCGGCAGGGTCGGCCAGAGCGCGATCCAGGATTTCGCGGGCCTCCTCCAGCCGGTTCCACCCCAGCAGGCGCTGTCCCACCTGGGAGCGGAACGCCGCCAAAGGCAGCTTGCCGTAGTTGGGCCGGCCGCTGACAGCCTTCTCCTCGATCTCCAGGTACGTCTTCACCGCCTCTTCGACCCTGCCCGTCTTCTCCAGCAACTGGGCGATGTTGAGTTCCAGCAGGAAATTGGCCGGGTGCTTCTGGTGAAGGTAGCGGGCGTTGGCCAGAGCCCGCTCGTGCATGTTCTCCCGGACAAACAGGACCATCTGCAGCACACGGCTGTCGTCGGCGACAAAGGTGGCCCGCTCGGCCGCCCGTCCCAGATACTCGAAACCCCGTTCCTTGCTGCCCCGGTAGCCGATGATGGTGGCCAGCCACTTGATGTACCAGGGCAGGCTGCCCACCACGTACTCGTACAGTCCCACGGACATGTAGGCATCAGCGAACTCGGGGTCTTCCTCCACGATCTGGAGCTGGTACTGGTAGGCCTTCTTGCCGAACTTGAAAGCGCCCTGAAGGCTCCGCTCCACCGTCATGGCGAAGGCGCCCTCGATCCCATAGACAGCCCCCAGGAAATAGCGCGCTTCCCGGTGTCGGGGGTCTTTCTGCAGGATCCGCTCACAGAGGTGGCGTGCCCGCTCCAGTCGGTCCCGGAACAGGGCCAGCTCGGCGGCAGGCATTTTCCTTTCCGTCTTCTCGGTGAAGTAGCCGGGGGCAATAAACTTGTCGAGGTCCAGCTCTTCCCGGCTGAACAGCTCCTGGAGCCAGACCGCCGATGCCAGGTAGAGGGGGGGGCCGGGATGCTCGGGAAAACGTTGCTCCAACCGCTCGAATTCGGTCCGCGCTTCGGAGTACTCCAGAGCGTAGAGGTGGGCAAATCCGGGGCCGATGGCTTCGAGGAATTCAGCGGTTCGAAGCTCCTGAGAGTACAGTGGCGCAAGCCGGGCCGCCAGCACGGCCACCACTACCAGAGGCCCACAGTGGGGCAGCTTCAGAAGCCTGACCAATAGAAAACCACCCCTGCGCTGACCTGGAGGTTGGTCAGCGTGCCCTCGCTGTTGAAGCCCGCACCGATATTGCCCTGAAACGAGGGGGACTGCTTGGGCAGGCCGTAGTCCGGGACGCCGGTGAGCTGATCGCGAACGTCGAACCGGACACCGAAGTTGCGGGTGACGCGATACTTGAGTCCTCCTCCGAAGCTCCCCGCCAACTTCCAACGGTCCCGCAGGTCCAGTCCCGCCACTTTCGCTTCCTCTCGGGAATCGCCATCCAACTGAAAAAACGCCACGCCCAGGCCGAAAGCGGCATAGGGTCGCAGTCTGGACTCCCGCGGCAGCGGATAGTAGAGGACGCTGTAGTGCAGAGTGTGAATCCGGTGGCCGAGCTCGATTCTCGACAAGCCCGGCCTCAAGTCGGTGAAAGCCATGGGCTGGTTGGCCAGGCTATAGTCGAGTTCGGCTCCGAAATGCCGGCCCAGATTCTCGGTGACGCGCAACCCCACGAGATAGCCGGAAGCATAATCGAGCCGCACCAGACGAAGGGTGGCCAGGCCGGCGGTGGCCGTGGCCGCCGATTTATCCTTCGCACTGGCCACACCCGCAAACAGCGAGACCTCCCACTTGTCGGGAGCGGCCGACGAAGCTGGGTACGAAGTCTGAGCCGACAGCCGGGCCGCGGGAAGGAAAAGCAGCAACAGAAGTCCTGGGATCCGGTAATGAAGCATGCTGGGCTCCTCGGCCGAAGTGCAATCCTACAACAGTTCTCGTATTGCTGGAGATGCCGCGGGCGGCGAGAAAGCCGAGAAGCCGAACAGATCTAGCGGGCGGGGGGATTCCTGGGGGGTTCTTCCCGGCGCGGATGTCGCTTGCGCCATTCCTGCTTGAAGCGTTCGAATCGTTCGAACTGTTCCTTGGTCAGGACGCCGCGGATCTGCTCATGGGCCTCCATCCGGATCCGTCGAATCTCGTCCCGTGAACGCTGTGCCTCCCGGTCCATCTGTTCACCGCGCTGGCGGAAGATTTCCTGCAGCTTCTGAACCTGGTCGGGGGTGAGGTTCAACCCGGCTTCCCGATCGAGGTGCGAAACCAGCTCCTCGGGGGATGGCGGCTTGCGGTCGGGACGCGAATCGGCGGTGGAGGACTTCAGCCACAACTCGTAGAGTCCACCGCCCAACAGGGCACCCACCAGAAAGGTCAGTGCCAGCCAGAAGGCGGCTTTAGTTCGTAGGTTCATCCTCATCTTCCTGAACCGGCTCCCGTTCAGCCAGCAACAGGTCCTCCAGAGTAAAAACTCTGTCTTCGGCGCCGCTGAGAACGACTTCATTCAGCGGCAGAGTACTCTGGAGCGTCGAGCCCGCCTGGTCCCGCCACAGGGCCAGAACCACTACCACCAGTGAGACGGCCGTCATCAGCGGCACCAGGCGCCGGGCAACCCAGGCGATGGAGGCGGTGAGTGCCCAGGGCTTCCGCTGGAAGGCCCGGGCGGCGACCCGGGCCGCGAAGAAAGGAGGAGGCTCGATTTGAGGAACCGCGCGGGCCAATCGATCAGCCAGCAGGATCTCCTTTCGTTCAACGTCCATGGAGCATTTCCTCCAGTTGTTCCTGGAGCCGCTTGCGGGCCCGACTTACCCGAATCCGGACGGCCGGCTCGCTGACGCCGCAAATGCGGGCGACTTCATCGTACTCCAGCCCTTCCACTTCCCGAAGAATGTACGCCTCACGTTCTCCGTCCGGAACGCTCTCCAGCGCCCGGTGCAGCACCTGCAGGGCACGCCGGGCGTCCTCTTCAGTCAAGGGACTTCCCCCGTCCACCCGTTCCAGCATCCGCCGGGTCTCATCCAGCTCGTCTTCGCCCAGGTCGGCAACGAGCTTGACCCGCTGGCGTTTGCGGCGCCGCAGCTCGTCGATGCAACGATTGGCGACGATCCGTCCCACCCAGGTCTTGAACGGCCGACCGGGGTCGTACTGGGCGAGATTGTCGTAAACCTTCAGGAAGACTTCCTGAGCCACATCATCCACCTGATCGAACGCCCCGAGGTAATGGTACGCGACATTGAAAACGAAGCGCTCGTAGCGGTGCACCAGCTGCTCGAAGGCGAGCTGGTCGCCCTCGAGCGTCCTGCGTACCAGCTCGGAGTCCGTTTCCGACATTCCACTCCAGTTAGTACGAAATCGAACCGGTATGTTTCAGCCCGCCCGACGGCGGGCCACCACGGTCATGGTGCCGAAGGCTCCGGTGAGGCCTTCGACGGCGGCCGCCAAGTGCAGCAGAGGCTTCAGAGGATAGTACAGCTTCTCCGAGCCCCACCGCCGACGTGCCACCGAGCGAAGGCTGTACTTCCAGCAGTGGAAGTTCACCGATCGCGAAAAGAAAACGCATCGGACCGGCTCCCAACCCTGGGCGACCAGCAGACGCTCCAAGGCCGCCCGTGAGTAATGGAAATAGTGCCGTGGTACGTCGGTAAGGGGGTACCAGTCACGGCGAAAGACCCTCGCCTGCAGACTGTCGAATCGCGGCAGCGAGATAAAGAGAAATCCCCCGGTGGTGACGAGGCGGTACAGGGCCTGCAAGGTGCCGGCGGGGTCCGGCAGGTGCTCGAACACATGCCACATCGTGACGACATCGAACCGGCGGTCCGCAGGGTCAAGATCCTCGATCGCCCCCGCCATCAGTTGGACCCCTGGAATCCTGCCCTGCACCCGGGCCACCAGTTCGGCGTTGAACTCCAGTCCCCATCGCTGCCACCGTGCGGGGTCCAGCACCCACAGGAACTTTCCTTCCGCGCAGCCCACGTCCAGCAGTCGCCCCGTGCGCCGGTACCGCTCCACCAGCTTCGCCTTTTCCTGTTCGCCGCGCCAGGACGCGGTACCCTGCCACGACCCCTCCAGGTATTGCACGACGGGACGCTCCACCTCGCCGTAGTATTGCGCCGGATACCAGTGGACGATGCGGGACGGGTCGATCCATGGATGCGTCAGTCCCAACCCGCAATCCGGACAGCGCAGGATCCGGTACAGGGGATCCGGACCCAGCTGCAGACGGTCTTCCGCCTCGCAGAAGAATTCCAGATCCTGCCGACCGCACACCACACAGCCGCGGAGGGTGGTCATGGTTCACTGATGGTGAGCTGGGGCTTCATTTCCTCGAAGAGCATCAGCAGCTTCTTGACCGCCCGGGACATGTAGTCGGACTTCAGCATGACCCAGCCCATTTCGCGGTATATGCGCCGGTGGCCGATGCGGCGGTAAACCAGCCCGGCCCGCGCGGATTCGGTGGCCACCGCCGGGTAGGGGACGATGCTGATGCCGAGTCCCTTGGCCACCAGCGGCTTGGTGATCTCCACGTTCTGCAGTTCCATGGTGTTCTGGAACACCACTTTCTCCTCCCGGAAGATCTGGTCGATCACCTTCCGGGTATTGGAGCCGCGCTCAAAGTGGATGAAGGTGTAGGCCGCAAGATCGGTGAATCCGATCTCTTCGCGGGCGGCCAGAGGATGGTCCCGGGGCATCAGAAGCACCAGTTCCTCGGTCAGAACCGGCATCACCTCCAGGTCCGGATCATCGAAGGGCAGGCTCAGCAGGGCCAGATCGACCTCGTTGGCGCGGATCATGCGCAGGATCTCCTCGGTCACGCCGGTGGCAATCCGGATCGCCACCTGCGGATAACGGCGCTGATACTCGGTCAGAAGCTGGGGAAACAGGTAGGTGCAAACCGACATTCCGCCCGCCAGGTGGAGGCTGCCCCGCCGCAGGTGGGTCAGATCCGAGATCTCCGAGTTCATTTGGCGCAGATCGTTGAAGATCTTGCGGGTGTACCGCAGCAGGATCTCGCCCGCCGGGGTCAGGTGCACCCGTCGATGGATCCGGCGAAAAATCTGGTCGCCGATCTCCTGTTCCAGCAGCTTGATCTGGCGGCTGATGGCGGACTGGGATACAAACAGCCGCTCCCCCGCACGGGTGAAGCTGCCGGATTCGACAATCGCCTGGAACATCTCGAGCTGGCGCAAGTCCATCCGTTACAGCTTAAACGGGATGCTTCAGGAACGGGAAGCGGATCACCGCCGCGTTGACCGGCGCCGACCGGAACGGTTAGAGTGCCGTCGATGAAAGAACGGCTGTACGTGCGCCTTTTCCTGCTGGTGCCGTTCGCTGTCGTTCTCTATTTCGTGTACCAACTTTTCCGGCCGTTCCTCGAACCGCTCGCGCTGGCGGTGGTGTTGGCCACGCTGTGCCATCCGGTGTTTGCCTGGATTGAACGCCGGATGGGGCGACGCAGCTCGCTGGCTGCACTGACCACCTGCTTCCTGGTGAGCGTGGTGGTGGTGGCACCCTCGGTCGCATTGCTGATTGCTCTGGCTTCGGAAGTGACCTCCGTCTACGGGGCGTTCGAGCGCCACCTGCAGGCGGGGACGTTCGACAGTCTGGCCGAACTGAAGTCGAGTCCGGCGATTGCCGGAGTTCTGAGCTGGCTCGGGCAGTATGTGGACCTGAGCCGCTTCGACCTGATCGGCGCCGCCGGCGGCGCCTTACGCCAGGTTTCGGTCTTCATCCTGCGCAACAGTACCCTGGTGGTGGGAGGCATCCTGGGGCTGATCGGCAAGTTCTTCCTGATCGTCGTCACCATGTTCTTTTTGTTTCGGGACGGCCGCCGCTTCCTCCGGGCCTTCAGCAGCCTGACTCCTCTCTCGCAGGAGTACGAGGCGGTCATCGCACGCAAGTTCCGTGACATGACCCGCGCGGTGGTGTTGGGAAGCCTGGTGACAGCTTTGTCTCAGGGGGCGGCCGGGGGCCTCGTGTTCTGGATTCTTGGCATCCCCAATGCCCTGTTCTGGGCCTCCGCCATGGCCCTGTTCTCTCTGGTGCCCGTGGTGGGGACGGCGGTGGTGTGGGCGCCCTGGGCGGTCTACCTGTTCCTGGCCGGGAGCACCGTGAAGGCGCTGATTCTGGTCGGCACCGCCGTCCTGTTCGTCGGCATGATCGACAACATCGTCCGGCCGCTGTTCATCGAAGGTCAATCGGGCATGCACACCCTGCTGGTTTTCTTTTCCCTGATGGGCGGGGTCGCCTACTTCGGGATCTCCGGTTTGATCTTTGGCCCCATTCTGGTGTCACTTTGCCTCACCTTCATCGAACTGTTCCGGCTGGAGTTCAAGACCGAGCTGGCCAAGCCGGCCCCATGAGCCTGTACGGACGCTGGATCACAGCCTGGGAGGAACGCCTCGCACGACAGGACCGCCAGCGCAGGGTACTGCCCTTCGAATGGGGTCTGGACTGGCTCGGCCTGTCGGCAGACGGCAGCGACCCCCTGACAGTGCTCAAGGAGTGGTCGCGGCGCTGCTTCGATTCCGGTTTCGACTGTTTCGAGCCCCCGACGATGGCAGCCGTTGCCGTGAGCGGCGATCGCCTGTGGTTTGAATCTCCGCTCCCCAGCTTCTATCCGATCAACAACCGGGCTGCCGCACGGCTCTGGAAGTCGCGGGATCCGGCGCTTTCGGGGGCGGGTCCGGCGGTGATCGTCGTTCCCCAGTGGAACGCCGCAGCGGACAGCCATGCCGGTTTGTGCCGGATGTTGGCCCGGCTTGGCTTGACGGCGGTGCGGCTCACCCTCCCCTATCATGAGGAACGCAATCCGGAAGGACGGCGGCGGGCTGATTTGATGGTGAGCCCAAATCTGGGCAGGACTCTGCACGCCGTCCGCCAAGCGGTGCTGGAGGTCCGGTTGCTGGCGACGTGGCTGCGCCGTCAGGGATATGGTCCCGTGGGTGTGATGGGGACCAGTCTGGGCTCGTGCGTGGCCTATCTCGCGTTTGCCTCTGATCCGGAGCTTGCCGCCGGGGTCTTCAACCACGTGTCTTCGTTTTTCGCCGACGTGGTCTGGCGGGGCCGGGCGACGCGGTTCGTCCGCTGGGGCCTACAGGGAGAGATTCGGCTGGCGGAGCTCCGGGAGTGCTGGGCCGCCATCAGCCCGTGGCACTACATCGACCGCAACCGCCGTCTGGATCGGCCCCACCTGATGATCACCGCCCGCTACGACACGACGTTCCCCCCCGATCTCTCCCGTCTGGTCTTCGAACGGTACGCTGAACTGGGCCTGCCGGTCCGGCGGGTGACTCTGCCGTGCGGGCATTACACGACGGCATACCCCCCTTTCGTGTATCTTGACGGTTGGCACATCTGCAGGTTTCTGCGGCGGCATCTGGCCTGAAGGTCGGCCGGGAAACGCGGTGGGGCATGACAGAGCATTCGGAGGGATCGCGGGGTACCCACTTCCTGGTGGCGGCGGCAGCCCTGGTGGTGGTGGTGGCCGGGTTGAAGGCAGCGTCGGGGGTCGTGCTGCCCTTCGTAGTCGCGGTTTGTCTGGCGGTCCTCGCGGCACCGCCCATGTTTTGGCTCCGTCGTCGGGGCCTGCCCTCAGGGCTCGCCGTTTTCCTTGTCGTCACGGCGCTGGCGGCGGTTGTGGCTTTTGCCGGGGTCTTCGTTGCGGCATCCTTCAACCAGTTGCTGGCCGAACTTCCGCGTTACGAAATCCAGCTCCAGCAGGAACTGGACCGGCTGGGCGCCTGGTTGCGGGCCCGGGGAGTCCCCACCTCGCCCGATTTCTTCGGCTCCCTGCTGGACCCGGAAGGCGTCCCCGGGGTCATCGCCGCGCTGCTGGCGTCGGTGGGGGAGATCCTCACGGACGCGGTACTGGTGCTGTTGCTGGTGATCTTCATCCTGCTGGAGGCCTCCTCATTTCCGGTGAAGGTTAAGCGGGCTTTCCGGCGCCCGGAGGTGACGCTGGAAGGATTTGCCGAGTTTGCCGCCAAACTGAACCGGTACATTGCCGTCAAGACTCTGGTGAGCGTCGCGACGGCCGTGGCCGTGGGGGGCTGGACCTGGCTGCTGGGAGTGGAATTTCCGTTTCTTTGGGCGGTGCTGGCCTTCCTTCTCAACTACATCCCGACCCTGGGATCGATCTTTGCGGCGGTGCCTCCGGTCCTGCTGGGCTGGTTGCAACAGGGCCCGGGCTTCGCGGTGCTGGTAGCCCTCGGATACTTCATCATCAACTTCACGCTGGGCAGCCTGCTCGAGCCCCGGTTTCTCGGCCAGGGGCTGGGACTCTCTCCCCTGATCGTCTTCCTGTCGCTGGTGGTGTGGGCCTGGATCCTGGGGCCCGTCGGCATGCTGGTGGCGGTGCCCCTGACCATGACCTTGAAGATCGCGCTGCAAAGCAGTGACCGGACACGCTGGCTGGCCACGCTGCTGGGCCCGGAGTCGCCTCCGGTGTCCGCGGCCCGGGCGGTAACCGCGTGGGCACCGGTGGACTCGAAGGCGGCCGGCGGAGAGAAGCCATGATCGCCCGGACTTCTCAGGCGTTGGGCGCGGGGCGCGCTTTCAAGCCTGGGGTCGTGGCCACCTGGGTGGGTCTGATCGCCAACACGCTGTTGTTCCTGCTCAAGCTGGGGGTCGGGCTGATGGCGTCGAGCCTGGCCCTGATCTCCGACGGCGTCAACTCGCTGACCGACGCGATCTCGTCCCTGGCGGTGATGGTGGCGGTCCACGTTGCGCACCGGGAAGCCGACTCCAACCACCCGTTCGGGCATCACCGTGCCGAACCCATCGCGGGGTTGATTCTGGCGATTTTTGCGGGCATCGCCGGCTTCGAGATCCTGAAGACGGCGGCCGTTCAGCTCTACACCGGTGAGGCGTCCCAGATCCGCGGCGTCTGGCCGTTTGCGGTGCTGGTGCTGTCGATGCTGGTCAAGGGCGGAATCAGTTGGTTCTTCTATCGGGTGGGGACTTCCCTCAACAGCCCGGCTCTGCTGGCCGGAGCGGCGGACAGTCAGATCGACGTGTTGATCTCCCTGGCGGCCTTGCTGGGGGTGGCGGGGAGCTTCGCGGGGTTCCCCTACCTGGACCCGCTGGCGGCCCTGCTGATCAGCCTCTTCATCTTCCGTACCGGGTATTCGGTGGGGCGCCAGAACATCGACTACCTGATGGGGCGGAGTCCCGATCCGGAATTTCTGTACGAGCTGGAGGAAAAGGTCCGGGCGGTGCGCGGCGTCCGCGCGGTCGACAGTCTGAAGGCACACTATGTCGGCCACTATGTCCACGTGGCGGTGGAGATCGCGGTGGACGGCGCGATGTCCACCTTTGACACCCACGATCTCGAGGAGGAGGTCAAACGGATTCTGGAGGCAGTCCCCTGGATCGACGAGGCGTTCGTGCACGTCAACCCGGTGCGGGCGGAGGAAGCCGTGGGCATCTGACGGCCGGCTCGCGGCGCCCGGCCCCACCCGTCCGGAAGCAGGCGCCCTGCTACCGGCGCACTTCGAACCAGACCGCCTTCCGTACCTGAGCCCCGGCCTCCCACACCGCGACCGTCAGGGAATAGGCACCACGTACCGGTGCGCCCAGTTCGACCAACCGAGTCACCGCCGTTACATCTACTCTCCCACCTCCACCGCGCCAGTGATGGAGTGCCCGTCAAAGCGGCAAAGAAGGAGGTCACCGCCACACACCACGGCGCATCATTCTCCGTCCAGGAGAAGGATAACAGCAGCGTCCTTCGCTCCGGCCTCTTGCTCCCCGGAGCCTGTGGCTTTCGAACGTTCTTCTCGCCCCCGAGCCTCGGATGATCGACCCTTAGCCTCAGACCACCGATTCCAGCAGCATCGGCATTCCGAGCTTGTTGTCGTAGCGCGGCCGGTAGCGCTCCCGGTTGTAGAACCGGTCGACGTCGACAGTTCGTGCGCCCAACGCCGGATCCGGAATATCCACGTGAGCGTACTTCCCGCCCTGGATCCCCACCATGCGCCCCGATACGCCGTCACACAACAAGTCGAGGGCGATGTTGGCAAACGTGATTGCCACCAGATGGTCGATCGAGTCGGGGTCGCCGCTGCGCAGGTCGTAAGTGAGGTCGCTGGACATCGTCTCTTCGCCCGTCCGCTTGCGGATCTCCTGGGCCAGGACCTGTCCCACATCAATCTTCTTGCGGTGACCATAGGCGTCCGGCTCGCCCCACTCCGTTAGCTCGAAGCCCTCCCAGGCCGCGCCCTCCGACACCACCACCAGCGAGTAGGCACTGGGGTTGGACCTTTTATCTTCGAGCAGGATCTCGCACAGGCGATCCAGGTTGAACCGGTACTCCGGGATCAGGCAGCGGGTCGAGGTGACATACGCGGTATACAGGGCCGTGAATCCCGCGTCCCGGCCGAAGATCCGGAACACGCCGATCCGCTCATGGGAGCCCAGGGTGGTACGTTGCCGGGTGATCAGCTCCTTGGCCCGGGTGATGGCGGTGGAGAAACCGATACAGTACTCCGTGTTGCGGACGTCGTTGTCCATCGTCTTCGGGATGGCAATCACCGGAAAGCCCTCGCGATGGAGGCGGGCGGCGTAGCTCAACGTATCGTCCCCGCCAATGGCAATGAGCGTCTGGATTCCCAGCCGCTCCAGGTTCTTCAGCACCAGCGGCGTGAGATCCCACAGCTCCTCACCCTTCTGGTACTGGGCCAGTTCCTGGGCCGAGAGATGGGAGGGGAGTTTGGACCGCTTGGTTTTCCAGGGGTTGGTCCGCGAAGTATGCAGCCAGGTGCCGCCCGAGCGGTCGATGGCCCGCGTGTTCTCCCGGGTCAGGAGGCGGATGTAGCGAGGATCGTCGGTGGTGTTGGGGTCGAGGTGTGTCAGGCCCTCCCAACCCCGCCGGATGCCGATGACCTGGTTGCCCATTTCGGTGGCGCGGTACACCACCGACTTGATCACGGAATTAAGACCGGGAACGTCGCCGCCGCCGGTCAGGATACCAATCTTGGACCCTTGCATCGTGTTCCTCCTCGATTCGCGACGCGCCCGAACCGACCGGCGACGACAAGGGGTGCAGACGGCAACGAACCGCCAGATCCCGCCCCCGGCCGGCGTGCCATGGCTCGCCGAAGCCCCCAATTGTAAGAGAAGGGCTTCGCTGGGCTCAACCGCAGCGGGCGGTGAAGGGGGAGGGAAGGTCAAAGGTGAGCCTACCCGCCCTCGGCCGCGCCGTCCCCCAACTCCGGCTCCAGTTCCCGCACTTCTTCGGACCGGATGCGTTCGCGATGCCGGGAAAAGTACGCCATCGCGAACACCACCCCCAAGCCCAGCCCGATCCCGTGACTGCGATAGCTCACCGCCCTGTCCAGCGCCGGCGGTACCAGCAGGATCAGGCCGACTCCCACCGCATGCAGAATCCGGCGCCCGAGACTCAGCCGGCGTTCCACCAGCATGTACATCGTGAGCCAGAAGGCGGCCATGCCGTAGATCATTCCGGAAGCCCCCACCAGCCGGATTTCCGGCGGATAGGTGAGCAGGGACAGGTAGTTCACCGCCGCCCCCAGCAGGACGCCCCCGGCGGGAAACACCCAGAAACCGTAATAGCCGTACAGCAGATAGGCGAAGATCCCCAGCAGCAGCGCATTGGACAGGAAGTGCCGCAGATCGGCATGGACAGCCAGCGCGGTCACCAGGCGGTAGAACTCCCCCTCCTGGAGAACCCGCGACGGAACCGCGGCAAGCTGGAAGTAGAGGCTGCGTTCCGGGTGCCAGCAGGCCACCGAAACCAGCAGGCAGGCCAGCACTGCAATCGCCGCCACCAGGCCGCTCAAAGGCCGGGGCCGCCGGGAAAGCATGGTGCTTCTCACCCGGCCGAAGTCGCTGGAAGCCATCTCCGCACTATAGCCCATCCCGGACCGCCGAAGAGGTCTAAAATGCCGGGACGGACGACAGCAGCTCCAAATCCCCGGTGCCGAACAGTTCCTGCGCCATGACAGGCTCGGAGGAGGTGAGCACGATGTACCCGCGCACCTGGCCTGCAGTCTCTGGAATCAGTTCCACCAGCAGCTTCAAGATCCGTTCGCCCGCGCGCAGCGTGAGCGCGCGCCGGCCGACAAGAACTCCTTCCCGGTTGTAGACCTCCAGTGAGATCTCGGCCTTCCCGGGACCCGGGTTGAACAGGGCCAGGCCGGTGAAGAAGTCCCCCACGTTCGCCACCTGGCTGAAGACCGCACGTTGGTAACCGGGACCCTGCAGCGGCAGCGATGCCGCATAGGCCAGCCGGTCTGGATCTCCGAACAGGACATCTCCCAGGACGCCAGGCCGGTCGGTCTCAACATGGACCGAACCCACCACCGTGCTGGCCGACTGCAGCCGGAAATCCCGACCGCAGTCCACCACCATCGACTGACCGGGCTGCAGCACCCGAACCAGCGGTGGAACCATTGCGCTCCCCTCCTCGGCCAATGGAGTGAGTCGAAGCGTGCGCTGACTGCCGGAAACGTTGATCAGCTTGAACTGGGTGAAAATCGCGGGAGAGACCGCCAACTGTGCCGAAAACAGTTCGCTGAACGCGTTACGAGGCTGGGCGTTCAGGCCGATCAGCGTCCGGGCCTGCTCCAGCCAGACCGCGTCGGCGGCCGCGACCCCGCCGCCCTCGATCACCTCGACTTTCAGGTAGGCCGTTTCCGGCACCGTCCGGCCGAACAGCGCACCTGCTTCCCCGCTCCACATCCCGAGACCAGCCAGCTCCCGCTCCAGGACCGCCAGCGGCAGCCCGCCGTCACCCGCCATCAGACTCAACCGCAGGTGCACCGGATCCGGATTCGGGTTGGCCACCGCCACCACGGTTGAGGCGGCGCGCCCCCGCAGCGACTGTGGCCCGGAGGACACCTGCGTCAGGTAAAGCTCGCTCGCCACCAGGGCCTGCGCCACGAAACCGTCCAGGAAGCGGTGGCCGCCGATCTGGGCCAGACTGCCGGGGGTTGCGCCACTGGTCAGAGCCTCGATCCAGCCGGCCTGCAGCTCGCCCCCCAGCAGTTCCTCCGCCAGCAACGCCATCTGGGCGCCGGCGGGGATGGTCACCAGCGAGGGATTGTTGGGGACCGGGGAGGGATCCCCCTCCGGCGTCCAGGCCCTGAACTCCACACGCAGATCCCCGGTACCACCGGGGTGGGACACCGCCAGGCCGGAAAACGTCGCCGGCGGAACCGAAGTCAAGGGGAACAGCAGACGGCCCACCGGCTGCGGTGCCGAGCCGTTGGGACGGCCGGGAGTGCCTCCCGGGGATCCGGCGGCCCAAGACGCCGCCGACGTCCCGTCGCCATCGAGGGCCAGCCGCTCCAGCGACGCTCCCCGGCCGTGGGCCACGGTCGGCCATTCCGGACCCGCCCCCCAGCCGACCCGGTCCACCACCCGCCCGGCGGCATCCCGGAGCACCAGTTCCTGGCCGGTGTCGTCGAGGCTGCGAGCGTATCGTGCCGGAACGTACAACCCCGAGCCATAATATTGCCGGTAGTCCGGGTCCTTCCGCACCAGCAGCAGATAACCCCTTGATGCCAGCACTGTTCCGGGCGGCAGCGTCAGGTCGGCCCCTTCCAGGACCCATCCCGAAAGATCGACGGCATCATCCCAGGACGGATTGAACAGCTCGATGAACTCCGCACTGTCACCTGCCGGCGGGTGAAACATGATCTCGCTGATCCGCACCACCAGTTGTTCGGTCTGGGAGTCGGGGATCTCGCCCACCACCCGATGGGTCTCGAACAGATGGACCCGGCGCGGCACCAGATAACCCTGCTTCAGATCCTGGATCGCCTGATCCAGGGTCTGGGGTATGCCGTACTGGCCCCACCGGGCCCGATCCAGATCTGCCTCGGTGCGGATCCGCGCCGCCAGTTCGTCGATCCTGGCTTCGTAGCGCCCCTGCACCAGCAGTGCGTCCATCAGGGTCCGCAGCCGCCGGAAGTACATCTGCCGGAAATCCGGTTCCTGCAACAGGCCGTCGATGAGCCGGTTCCACAGATAGTCCCACTTCTGATGACGGCGATCCCCGAACAGCGGGTGACTCGGTGAAACCAGGGGCCGCTGCCGGATGCGGTCGATATCGGCCCACATGGTGTCGTTAAGGACGAGTCCCCATTCCTGGTCGGGAGCCCCGAGATAGTTACGGCCGAAGGTCAGGTCCATGTCCCATGGATATATGGTCCAGCGTCCTGTTCCTTCGGTGTCGCAGTAAAAATAGTAGTTCTTCGCGACGTGATCGTTGTTGTGGATGATCGCCTGGACCGCCAGATAATTCAGCATTCCGGGCAGATCCACGTGATCGAACAGGTACTCCCGCCGCAACCGGGCGTCGGACTGGTGGATGCCCCGCAGAAACTCGAAGAGATCGGAAAAGTCCTCGTTCTCACGAGTTTCCTTCTCGTACATCCAGTGCAGTTCCGCCTCGCTGCCCACCGCTTCCGCCTGGGCGTAAGACTTGTAATGGGCACCGTTCTCGTCCAGACCATGGCGGGCGAACCAGTCATCGTCCGGCTGCTCCAGGAACACATAGAGTCCGTAAAACTGTCCGTTCTGCTGGAGGCGGACGTGAAACACCTGATTGGAAGCGACACCGGCCGCCTGGAAGGACTCATAAGCGAGGATCTCCCGCAGGTACGTCTTGTCGCCATAACTGCCCTGGAGATTGAAGCGGTCGACTGGGCGGGCCAGCTGCGCCGGAGCCTCGAAGTCGTGCCCCTGAGGGAAGATGAATTTCCAGTGGAGCTTGGGCCACCAGCGGGCTGAACCGCCGCGGACACGTACCCGGACGTTGTCCCAGATCCGTCCCTGGAAGGCCAGCACTGCCGGTTCCGTCTCGTCGGTCAAGGCGTGGTCGAGGGCCGCCTGATAGCGGGAAGGTTCCATGAACCACTCGAAGCGGGGGATCTGGGTCTCCGAAGCCGGGTCCCGGACCACGGTACCCGCATAGATCACGGTATCGTCCCGGCGCGGATATTCCATGCCGCCGCTGGCGGCGGTTGCGGAAATCCGATAACGCAGCAGCTGCCCGGCGGAGCTGCCCGGAAGCTCCACCGAATACAGTCCGTCGCCGGCGGTTTCGTCGCCGCCGACGCCCTCATCGTTCAGATTCCAAACCGATCCCGGCCCGAAATCCGTGCGGAAAAAGAGTCTCACCTGAACCGCATCCAGGATCCGGGCCGTGATGCGGAAGGGCACGCCGGGCTCCGGCGAGACAGTATGGCTGACCTCCTGGATCCATGGCGGAAGCCCCACCGCGGCGACGGAGTTGGGACCTCCCGCGGTATGCCCCGAGGGATGGACACTCGCCCGCCAGTTGCGGGGCGTGTTGTTCTCCTCCCGGGGGTCGATCACCTCCAGCGACGGGCCCAAGCCGTCGGGGGTCACCGGCCAGGGCCAGGCGTCGCGGTATTCCACGACGTCCTCCACGCGGCCGGTCGCGTCCAGCAGCTGAATCCGTTCCCCGCTGTTGGAAAGGCCCCCGCCGAACTCGGCGTCCGCCGAAAAACCCCAGGCGGCTTCGAACGCCGCCCGGTCGGCGGTCAGGACCACCCGCTGACCGGGGTCGAGCTTCGCTCCGGCCCCGAAGCAGAAAGTGATCCCCCGAAAGCACCATCCCTCAACCGGGACCACCTCGGCGCCGATGTTGGTCAGTTCCAGGAACTCGGCGTCGGCACCGGCGGTATCAGGCGGGTGGTACATCAGCTCGGTGATGACCACCTGTCCCGACAACGGCACCCAGACCACCATCAGGAGAAAACAGAGAACGGGGGGTCGAATGGCGCGACCCAACGGCAGCGATACCATCTTCTTGCTCCCGGCGGTTGCCGCGGGAGCGGCCGCGGCTCCGGCGACGATACTGGCAGAAAGTCAGGAGCTTGCCAAGGCTGCGAAACTTCATTTATAAGTTAAGCCCATTCCCGTCACCCCTGTGGAGGAAGCAAAGGATGAGAACTGTACGCGATATCCTTCGGCACAAGGGCACCGCCATCTACTCGGTCAAGCCGGACAGTTATATCTATGAGGCGCTCAAGCTCATGGACGAAAAAAACATTGGGGCGGTATTGGTGCTGGATGAAGGCCAGCTTTGCGGCATCTTCTCCGAGCGGGATTACGCGCGAAAAGTTGTGCTCAAGGGAAAGACTTCACGGGAAACCAAGGTGTCGGAAGCCATGACCAGCCGGGTCGCTTGCGTCCGTCCCGAAAACACCATCGAGGAGTGCATGGCGGTGATGACCGACAAACGGATCCGCCACCTGCCCGTACTGACGGAGGACAACCAGATCGCCGGCGTCATTTCAATCGGCGATGTGGTGCAGGCCAAGATCTCCGAGCAGCAGTTCCTGATCGAGCAACTGGAGAACTACATCACCGGCACCCGCTAGACCCCGTGCGCCGGCGACGGCGCCGAAAAGGGGTTTCACGATCGGACTGTCCGCCCTCTACCGCTGGGACTTCTGCAATTCTCCAGCAGGCTGGTTGTCCGTCCTCCGGCCCCCGGATAGAATGGACCGCCGGGTTTCGGGCCCTCTGGAGGTTTCCCATGAACGAAGCGGTCAACGCTTCAACTTTGAGCGACGAAATCATCGAGCGCGATTTCACATACGGCGCCCGGAACTATGCTCCCCTGCCCGTGGTGTTGAGCCGGGGGGAGGGGGTCTTCGTCTGGGACGTCGAAGGGCGCCGATACTATGACATGCTGAGCGCCTACAGCGCGCTCAATCAGGGTCACTGCCATCCCCGCATCGTGGAGGCGGCAAGGGCCCAGATGGACCGGCTCACCCTGACCTCCCGAGCCTTCCACAACGACGTCATGCATCGGTTCCTGGAGAAGCTTTGCCGCCTGACCGGATTCCAGCAGGCGCTGCCCATGAACTCCGGTGCGGAGGCGGTCGAGACCGCTATCAAGGCAATGCGGCGGTGGGGTTACCGGGTCAAAGGCGTCCCCAACAACCAGGCGGAGATCATCGTGTGCCGGGAGAACTTCCACGGCCGGACCACCACCATCGTCAGCTTCTCCACCGATCCTGACGCCTATGAGGGCTTTGGTCCGCCCACCCCCGGCTTCCGGGTGATCCCCTACGACGACCCCGCTGCACTTGAAGCCGCCATCTCGCCCCAGACCTGCGGGTTTCTGGTAGAACCCGTCCAGGGGGAGGCGGGGGTCAAGGTCCCGTCCCCGGATTACCTGTCCCGGGTGCGGGAAATCTGCACACGCCGTCGGGTGATTTTTTGCGCCGATGAGATTCAGACCGGCCTGGGCAGAACGGGGCGGATGTTCTGCTGCGAGCACGCCGGCGTCCGCCCCGACCTCATGATTCTGGGCAAGGCGCTGTCCGGTGGACTGTATCCCCTCTCGGCCATCGTTTGCGACCGGGACATCATGGAGGTTTTTGAACCCGGGAGCCATGGAAGCACGTACGGCGGCAATCCGCTGGCCTGCGCGATCGTACCTGCCGCCCTGGACGTCCTGGTGGAAGAGCGGCTGGCTGAACGGGCGGCGGAGACCGGACGGTACTTCCTGGACCGGCTGCGCTCGCTCCGCCATCCCAAGCTGAAGGAGGTCCGGGGCCTGGGTCTGTTGACGGCGATCGAGTTTACGGAGCCCATCGCCAAAGCTTTCTGCAAGAAGCTGAAGGACAACGGCGTTTTGGCCAAAGATACCCATGCGGTCACGGTCCGTTTCGCCCCACCCCTGATCATCACGCAGGCCCAGGTGGATGAGGCATTTGACGCGATCCGCCGGACACTCTCCGAATTCGTTTGACGACTTCCGGCTCCACGCGGGAGGGACAATGGTGCGCATCCACGGCAGACATTTCCTGACGCTCAAGGACTTCACCGCAGAGGAAATCAGGGGGATTCTCGATTTTGCCCACGAGGTCAAGCGCCGCCATCGAGCGGGAGAACCTTTCCAGCCGATGCGCGGCAAGATGATGGCCATGATCTTCCAGAAGCCGTCGCTGCGGACGCGGGTCTCCTTTGAGACGGGCATGTTCCAGATGGGCGGCAGCGCCATGTACCTGTCGCCGGGCGAAATCGGGATCGGCACCCGGGAGACGGTGGAAGATGTGGCCCGGGTGCTGAGCCGCCAGGTGGATGTGATCATGGCGCGGGTATTCGGTCACGAGATTGTGGAGGGCCTGGCGCGCCATTCGCGGGTGCCGGTGATCAACGGCTTGAGCGATTTTGTGCATCCGTGCCAAATCCTGGCGGATTTCCAGACCATCGAAGAGCGGGGCAAGGCTCTGCAAGGTCTCAAGTTGGCATACATCGGCGACAGCAACAATGTGGCCAACAGCCTGATTTTCGGGGGGCTGCAGATGGGGGTCCGGGTTCATGTGGCGTCACCGCCGGGCTACCAGCCCCGGCCCGAGGTCGCAGTCTGGGCGGCTCAGAATCGGGGCCAGGGGGGCGAGCTGGTGGTGACGGCCGACGTGGAGGAGGCCGCCCGGGAGGCGGACGTGCTGTATACGGACGTCTGGGCGAGCATGGGGCAGGAAGCGGAGGCCGAGCCCCGCCGGGCGGCCTTCCAGGGTTATCAGATCAACCGGCGGCTGCTGGACCTGGCCCGGCCGGATGCCATCGTGCTGCACTGTCTGCCGGCCCACTACGGCGAGGAGATTACCAGGGAGGTCGCGGACTCCCCGCAGTCCGCGATCTTTGACGAAGCCGAGAACCGCCTTCACGCCCAAAAGGCGCTGGTGGCACTGCTGGCGGGAGATCTGGGCTAGTCTGTCCCGGGGTCGAGGGGTCACCGGGCCCGAGGTGGCGCGCTCCCCTGGCATGCCGGTTGCTGCTCACCTGAAGCCTGCGATCGTCCACAACCGCTCCCGCGTCCGTTCCGCGCGATAGGAGGGAAACAGGTCGGTCCGGCAGCTCGTACAGAGGCCACAGTCCAGGATCTCTTCCACGCCCGCCGACTCCGCCTGCATGCGGACAGCCTCCACCAGGTCCAGATGATCGTGATCCAGGATCCGGCCGAGGTCGTGCCCGGCGGACCGGAATCGATCCACCACCTCCCCACCCACCCGGTAGCAGCAGCGGCGGATGGCCGGCCCCAGCGCCACAAGAATGCGCCGCGGATCCAGCCCGAACTTGGCCGTCATGCAAGACAGTCCTGCGCCGACCAGGCGGTTGCAGGCACCCCGCCAGCCGGCGTGGAAAATCCCCACCATCCGTGCCTCGGGCTCCACCGCCAACACGGGCACGCAGTCGGCGGTCCGGATTACCGGGAACCAGCCGGCCGGCGCCACCAGTCCATCACCGGGTCCCAGCACGCCCGGCAGCTTCCTGCCGGCCGGCCCGACCCCGGCGGAGACCAGCAGGGTGACGCACGAATGAACCTGGCGCAGCAGCAACAGGCTGCCGGCAGGAATCCCCAGGGCTGCGGCGGTGCGCAGGCCCGTCTCCACATCACTCCAACCGACTTGGCGGCAGGTGAAAGCGTGGGTAAAATCGGGAATCCGCTCCAGCTCCGTGAAACGGAACAGCCGCACGCCGTCGAGGTCGGAGGGACAAAACACGCGGGAAGGTTAGCACACGCCATGGTCTTGGGACTGGGAATCGACATCGTCGAGGTGGCTCGCATCGAGAAGGCTCTGACTCCCGGGGATGCGCTGGCCAAGCGGGTCTTCACCGAAACGGAACTGGCCTACTGCATGCAACGCAAGAACCGGTACCAGCATTTCGCGGGCCGTTTCGCCGCCAAGGAGGCGGCGTTGAAGGCCTTGGGCACAGGCTGGCAGGACGGCATCCGCTGGCAGGACGTGGAGATCGTGGCGGGAGAGAAGGGGAAGCCCATGCTCAACCTGTACGGTCGGGCCCGGGAGGCCTTCGAGGCCGCAGGGGCACGCCGCGCCTGCGTCACAATCACCCACGCCACAGAGTACGCGGTGGCGGCGGTGGTGATCGAGGATTGATCCGGCCGTACCGATCCGCGGGATCCGTTTCATCCGGCCGATGCGCGTGATCCGTGTGCTTCGTGTGCTGCGGGAGCCGGTCTCATCCGGCTTGCGGATTCATTTGCCGGCCAGTCGGGTCAAAGCGGTTGCCCAGATGGACGCCGCCGCCTCGTCAAAGAGTACGAACCGCACCAGTTTCACCGACTGCGCCGACGGCGCCTCCGCCGCCACTGCCGCCAGCGCCACCTCCGCGGCCTCCCGCATGGGGTACCCAAAGATGCCGGTGGAAATGGCCGGGAATCCGATGGAACGGACGGCACGCCGCTCTGCCAGCCGCAGCGCCTCCCGGTAGCAGGATTCCAGCAGTTCCGCCTCCGGGTGGTCCTGCCCGTAGACCGGACCCAAACAATGGATCACCCAGCGGTTGGGGAGTCGGTGACCGCCGGTGATCACCGCCTGGCCCGGGCGAATCGGAGCCAGCGGACGGCATTCCCGTGCAAGTTCGGGGCCCGCCGCCCGGTGGATGGCTCCTGCCACGCCGCCTCCCGGCATCAACTGGGCGTTGGCGGCGTTGACGATGCAGTCCAGGTCAAGCTGTGCCGTGATGTCACCGGTAACCACCTCGATGCGCAGGGGCCCCAGTTCCAGCTCGGCTCTCATCCCCGTCCTCCCTCGGTTTGACCCCAGGGATCCAGCACCTGTTCCAGTTCCTCCGCCGACAGGACCTGCTTCTCCAGGCAAAGCTCGCGCACGGTCCGGCCGGTCTGATAAGCCTCTTTGGCGATCTCGGCCGCCCGGTCGTAGCCGATCCGTGGAGCCAGCGAAGTCACCATCGCCAACGACTTCTCGACCATCTCCTGCGCCCGTTGGTGGTTCGCTTCGAGCCCACGGATGCAGCGGTCGGTGAACACGCCGCAGACATTCGCCAGGAGCTCAATGGACTGCAGGAGGTTGTAGGCGATGACCGGCTTCATCACATTGAGTTCAAAGTTGCCGGACATGCCCCCGATCGTGATGGTGGCGTCGTTGCCGATCACCTGGGCCGCCACCATGGTCACCGCTTCCGGGATCACCGGGTTGACTTTCCCCGGCATGATGGAGCTGCCGGGCTGGGTGGGCGGAAGGAGGAGCTCGCCGATTCCGCAGCGGGGACCGGAGCCCAGCCAACGCAGGTCGTTGGCGATCTTCATGAGGCTGACAGCGACAGTCTTCAGGGCGCCGCTGGCTTCGACGGCGGCGTCACGGGCGGCCAGCGCCTCGAATCGGTTCTCGGCCGGAACGAACTCGATGCCCGTCCATCGCGAGAGCTTCTCGATCACCTTTTCGGGAAATCCCGGAGGACAGTTCAGGCCGGTGCCCACCGCCGTCCCGCCCAGAGCCAGCTCGGCCAGATGGGGCTGGACACGCTGGAGCCGCCGGATGCCGTGCTCAATCTGGGAGGCGTACCCCGAGAACTCCTGTCCCAGCCGGATCGGCACCGCGTCCTGAAGGTGGGTGCGCCCGATCTTCACGATGCCATCGAACTCTTCGGCCTTCTCCCCAAGTGCGCCATGCAACCGCTGCAGGGCCGGAATCAGCCGCTTGACGATCTCCTCGAGGGCTGAGACATGGATCGCCGTAGGGATCACGTCGTTACTGGACTGGCCCCGGTTGACATGGTCGTTGGGATGGATTTCCTTGCTGCCGATGCGCCCGCCCTTCAGCTCCGCCGCCCGGTTGGCGATCACCTCATTGGTGTTCATGTTGGTGGAGGTTCCGGAACCGGTCTGAAAAACGTCCACCACAAACTGGTCATCCAGTTTGCCCTCGATCACTTCGTCGGCTGCCTGCATGATGGCTTTCGCCACCGCCTCATCGAGCAACCCCAGTTCCAGATTGGTTTCGGCGGCCGCTTTCTTGATCAGGCCCATCGCCCGGATAAAGGGCCGGGGAAAGCGCAAGCCGCTGACGGGAAAGTTGAGCACCGCCCGCTGGGTTTGGGCGCCGTAGTAGGCACCGGCTGGAACCTGCATCTCTCCCATGGAGTCCTTTTCGATCCTGTAGTCCGCCATCTGTCTCCTCCCCGGGGCTGACCGCCCCGCCCCCGGGGGATTCCGGGGGCCGACGAACGATGAACGCTATTTCACGTTGCGGCCGACGGCGTCGGTCAAAACCAGATTGAAACGCTGGAAGGTACGTCCCACCGCCCGGTCAAGCTGGTTGTAATTCTTGGCGAGATCCGTCCGGGCGCGTACAACCACCGACTCCGCCTGCAGCAGGTCCCGCTGGGCTTCGATGAGCTGGCGTGTGGTCCCCATGCCCACTTCGAACCGGGCCTGCTCGCCTTCCAGCCGCTCCCGGGCTGCACGGACCGCCGCCTCAGCCGCCTGCAGCCGGGCCCGGTTCATCTCGATTTGGGTCAGCGTATCGCGGATCTCCAGTCCTACCACCTGCTCCTGGGCCGACCTCTGCATCCGCGCCCGGTTCAGTTCGATTTGCGCTTGGGCGTTCCGGGCCCGGGCGTCGGTGTTGGCCAACGGTACCTGCAGGTTGAAACCCAGGACGTAACCGTAGAAGTCTCCGCTGAACACCTGCGAGAGCGAGTCCCCCAGGCCGCCTGGGATGACCGCCACAACCGGGGCATCGATGAAACCCTGGGAAAAGTCACGGATGACCTGGGTTCCGCCCAATCCGAACTGTTGATAGCCTGCCACCAGCTCCAGCGACGGCTTGAGCTGGTCCCGGCTGCGCGCCAGCTCCACTTCCCGGTTGGCCACCGCCAGATCCGATTGGTGCAGCTCCGGACGCAGCTCCAAGGCCAAACGCAGCAACTGCTCAAAGCTTTCCGGGACACCCTCGCCGGCCGCCACGGGGGAATCCGGCACAATCTCCCCCGGGAACTCACGGGGGTCCTTCAGGGGTGTGATCAGTTTGACCAGCTGGTCCTGGGCCCGGCGGTAGGTGAACCGGGCCCGGATCAGCTCTTCGCGCCGGCTTTCCACCTCCGCTTCGGCCTCCACCACTTCCAGGCGGGAAGCGGAGCCAACCTCGAACCGGGCGCGATTCTGCTCCAGGATCGTCTCCGCCAGTTCCAGAGACTTCTGCTTGACATCGATGTCCTTCAGCGCAAACTCCAGTTCGCGGAACTGATCCTGAGCCTGGACAATGATTTCAGTGGCGACCCGCCTGAATTCCTGATCGCTGATGTCCAGGTTGTTGCGGTTGATCTCCAGCTCGTATTCGGCGGAGACTTTGCGGAAACCCTCGAGCAGATTCTGGCGGAACAGCACTTCGAACTGGGTCTGGATCGCCGGCACCAGGCTGGAGAAGAAGTTGGTGCTGCGGTTGCGGTTGCCCAGGAAAGTTGCCTCGATACTGGTCCCCGTCGAGAACGGCTGCCTGAAGCTGAACCGATAGTCGGTCAGGATCTCCGTCACACTGGTTCCACCCTGCAGAACGCTGGCCGCCGGAGTCTTGGCCCGGTCCCAGTTGAACCCGAAGGTGCTGATCGGATCGTAGGCAGCGGTGGGCAACCGGAGGTCCCACTCCCGCACCAGCCGGGTGTGGCGTTCCACATTCACATCGAGGTTGTTGCGCAGCGCCAGCTCCACAACCTCCTTTTCGGTGAGGAAAACCTTGTCCCCCTCTCGGCGGCCGAAGGACGCATCGAAAACGGGAACCTCCACCGTGCGGACCGTCTCGTCGCGACTCCAGCGGGCCAAAAACTCGGGCTGCCCAAGAACCGACGGAGCAGCCAGGGCCCACAGGGTGCACACCAGGACCAAGAGCTTCAGCAGGCGTTTCAACATGGATCTTGTCTCCAGAACCCGTGCGGGGGTCTCATCCCCGTTCTCGGGACGCCAGGACCGGCCGGCGCGTTGGCCGTCCAGGAGATCCCGGCAAATCAAGGTCTTCAAGTTACTCCAAGGCCCCTAACGAGTCAAAGAACGGGCAGGTTCCCGTGGAAGGGAGGGACAGGAGTCTGGGGTCAGGAGACAGGAGACGCCAACCGACCACGAGCGGGTTCCTCCCGATTCCCGTCTCCCGAGTCCTGACCTCCCGGCTCGTCTGACTCAGGAGGCGGCGGCCGGCGGATGGCTACTTGTCGAGACGATCCGCAGGGGACTCACCTGCTCCGATCCCTTCGCAGGGAGGCGCCGGAAGCGGTTACGGAATCGACCAAAGCGCCCGAACTGAAAGATGACAGCGGAAGCAATCTCGCAGCACGAAATTGATGTTTTTCACACTCTGTGGAAATTTCTGTGAATATCCCGTGACCTTCCGCTGGGATACGGGTTGGTGTGGAAAGTCTGCCACCGGGATCAGTCCTGCACTCGGAAGGTGCACTGGGAGCCGGGTCATTTTTTCCTTGCCGACCCATCGGAGGGTCTTCCACAATGACCTCGGTCCCAAGGGGTAGACGCCAAAGGAAGTCGGCCCTGGAGGGAGCGGCTCCGAACCGCAGGATTCGGAAGCCGGGATCTTCGGATCTCGGATTTTCGACAACACGGTTCGAGAGTTCCTGAGGTTTCGTGTTTCGGCACGAAATTGAGGGAAGCCGGTGCGAACCAAAACCGGGAGACCGGAAGCAGGGTTCGCAAGCGGTCGCCGGGACGGACTCCCATCCGTGGGAGCCGGTGCCGGATCAAAAGTCCGGTGCGGGTTCTTGTGGAGGGGTACCGGGTTCCGCAAGGAATTCGGTGGGGTCCAGGCTCAAGCCCGTGATTGACGAATTTCGGGCTGGCTTGGGTTCGAGTCCGAACCTCTCCGCAAGTTCAGGCTTCGGTCTGAGCTGGAGGCCTCCGGAGCAACTGCGTCGCCTCCAGGCAGACCCGACGCGGGTTGGGCATACCTTCTCGAATCGGGTTGATTGCCGGTGGCGGGTTTGCCGCCGAGACCCCGGAAACGGGAGTCTGCGGGCAGGCAAACCGGAAAGGGCCGGATCCCGAGAGGGATTGGGTTCTGGATAGCGCAGCGATTCCCAAAGCGAATATCACTTGGGACCGTTTCTTTTCCCGCCGGCTACCAGGACCCCCGGGGTTCATCGGCCGAGCAGCTCCAGGCATTCCAGCATCGCCCGCCCGTTGTGATACGGCGACTTCCACAGCCCCGCCTTGACTCCGTCCGGACTGCCGTCAGGCCGGACCGTTGCGAACCACTCGCCCCGATCCCAGTCGATCTGGCGCTCCACTACCCACTTCAGGGTCCTCTGAAACACGTCCCGATACCTGGGATCGCCGGTACGCTGAAACATCCGCAGTGCGGAAACCAGGACCTCGGCCTGAACCCACCAGCTTTTCTCCCGGTCCCGGGCGGGGCCACCCAGCGGCCCCGTGTAATAGAAGCCGCCCGCGTCCGCATCCCAGCCATGGCGCAACGAGTAGTCGAACAGCGTCCGGTACAGGTCCAGCAGGGGCCCGTCCGGGATCCCTGCGCTCTCGGTGGCATCCATCAGCAACCACACGTTTTCAAGGTCGTGCCCGAACGAAGCGATTTCCGCTTCCGGTCCAGCCACCGGACTCCAGTCCCCTAAATGGCGATCGGTACAGGCTCCCCAAGTCTTGCGCACCACCGCGTTGCTCTGAATCTGGATCAGCTCCAGCAGGCGCTCTCTGACCAGGGGACTTGGCTCCACCCGGTGGTAGGCGGCCAGGGCTTCCATCAGGTGGAGATGGGTATTCATCAGCTTGACGTCCGGAGGAACCCCCATGTAGCCCGGCCGATGATCCGGAGGGTTCGTCCAATCCCGGTTGAAGAATTCGCGATAGCCACCATGGGCGGGATCGTGGGCGTGTTGTTCGAGCAGGCCGAACAGCGCCGACGCCAAGGCCCGCGCTTCCCGATCCCGCGACACCCGGTAATACTCGGCCAGGGCATACAGCCCGAAAGCTTGCCCATAGAGGTGCTTCATCGGCTGGACGGCTTCCCTTCCATCCGCCGTCACCGCCCAGAAAAACCCGCCGTGCTCCCGGTCCCAGAGCTGGTCCCTCAGAAACTGGAAGCCGTGGCGCGCTGCATCGAGGTATTCGGCCCGACCATAGGGAGAGCGGGCCAGGCGTGAGAAAAACCACACGGTACGGGCTTGGGTCACGATCCCTTTGGGACCCGGACCCAGCCAAGCGCCGTCGAGACCATGATTCAGCCGGAATCCCCCCAGATCGCGGTCGAGCACGGCGGGGTACCAGAACGGCAAAATGTTCTCCAGCAGGATCCTCTCCAGTTGGGACTTCTCGGCTTGGGGCCACTCGCTCGATTCTGCCCGGACCGCACTCCCCTGGATCCCCGACAACAAGATGACCAGCGCGATCGCAAACCGCAGGTTTGCCATAGCCGACCTCCCCCGCTTCAATACTGTATCGCCAAGGCTTCAACCATGCCGGCTCCCATCCAGCTCCCGGCCCAAAGACCGGACCAGTTCCGGCAACGCCCGGATGTCTTCTGAAGAGGTGCGGAAGTTGACGATGCACAGACGCAGGGCGAAGCGTCCGCCGATGATGGCGTTGGAGACAAACGCCTGCCCGCCGGCTTCCAGCCGGCTCAGAAGCTGCTGGTTCAGGCTGTCCAGGTAAGTGCGGTTCTGGGGCGCATCCTCCAAGCCTTCCAGATCCGCCGGACGGTAGCGAAAGGTGACAATACTCAGGCGGCGGCTGAACACCTGCAATTCGGGACACTCCATCGCCAGACGGCAAAACTCGTCAGCGAGACGGATATCGTCTCCGATCATCTGCAAATAGCCTTGGCGGCCGGCCTGCTGGAGCTGGAGCCAGATCTTCAACGCCCGGAATCCGCGCGAGTTCTGGAGACCCAATTCGTAGAAGTTGGTGGCGTCCTCCTGGAAGTGGTAGTAGGGAGGACGATGGGAAAAGGTTTCGGCCAGGGCGTTCGGGTGTCGCACCAGGACACAGCCCGCCTCCAACGGTGTGTACAGCCACTTGTGCGGGTCCACCGCCACGGAGTCCGCCAGCCTGAGGCCTTCCAGTTCGGGCTCCGCGCCGGGGACGCCGGCCGCCATGCCTCCGTAGGCGCCATCGACGTGAAACCACAAGCCGAAACGCCGGCAAAATTCCGCCATGCGCACCAATGGGTCAACAGCGCCGGTGCCGACCGTTCCCGCATTGCCCACCACCAGGAACGGCAGGAAACCCTGTTGGAGATCGCCGATCACGGCGGCCTCCAGCTCGTCGAGCCGCAGGCGTTGGTCCTCATCGACAGGAATCCACCGCACGGAGCCGAGGCCCAGTCCGAAAAGGTCAACCGCCTTGTGGATCCAGGTGTGGGTTTCGGTGGAAGCGTACAGGCGCAGAGGACGGACGGAGGCCGGTGCCATGCCCTCGTGTCGGAGGTCCCAGGGAGCCTTCGCCTTTCGAGCCGCCAGGAAGCCCACGAAGTTCGCCAGGTTGCCCCCGCTGACTAGCAGCCCTCCTCCCTCGGTCGGATATCCGATCAGTTGGGCGATCCACCGCACCACCCGCAGTTCGATCTCGGTGGCAACGGGAGACAACTTCCAGGCGCCGAGGTTCGGATTGACCGCGGCCGCCAACATCTCGGCCAGGATCCCCAGGGGCGCAGGTCCCGCCGTGATGTAGCCCCAGAAACGCGGATGTCCGTTGAACAGCGAATGCTTCGCCAGCAGCTCCGTCGCCTCCGCCAGGACGGCGCCGGCGGGCCGCCCGTGTTCCGGGAGGTCATGAGGGGAACCCAGCGCCGCTTGAACCTGTTCGGGCGTCTCACCCGGCGTGACGGGCCGAGAGGGGAGCGAATCCAGCAAATTCGCGAGCTTGTCCACCAGGTCGTAACCCAGGCGCCGGAACTCCTCCCGACTGATGGCGAGAGGCGCCTGACGCCGCCTTGCGGTGTCGGATTCGCTGCTTTGGCGGCCGGTCTTCATGGCAGGCTCTCCTCCGCGCGGTCCGAGCGGCCACGCAGCCCCGTGAACAGGTCATCTTCCCGCCGCCGCCCGCCATTGACCAGGCTGAATACCCGGTAGAACTCCTGGGATCCCCACAGGTACTCATGCTGCTGCGCGGGGAGATGTTCCAGCTTCTCATAGATGGCAAGCTGGCTGCGATGACAGCAAACCGCCCGCCATACCTGCGGCCACCAACGGCGCGTGTCCAGCACCGTGGTTACAGCCCAGTCGGGCCAGGGAGCGGCCCGGCGTTCAACCCCGTCCACGACCGACTTCAGGTCACGAAACGCAGCCTGATAGGCGGACCACTTGCTGGGAGGCCACGCCATGTAATACAGCTTGGAGACCTGGTGCGGTGGTTCCCCGGAACCTGGAGACCGATCCCAGGGAGCCGCAGCCGAGACCACCGCGGCCGTGGTCAACTGACAGATGGCGATATGGTCAGGATGACCGTAAGCGCCTTCTGGTCCAAAGGTGACCACCACCTGCGGGCGCACCCGCCGGAGGTGACCGGCAATCTTCGCGATCGCCTCGCCGGGATCGACGCTGTCCAGAGTGCCGTCCCGGAAGTCCAGCAGCGACACCTCTCGCACCCCCAGCTCGGCGGCCGCCGCACGCAGTTCCTGCTCCCGGATCCGCCCAACCTCTTCAGGCGGAGGACGCCGGAAGCCGTCTCCACAACGCCCGCTTTCTCCGCGAGTGGCGCAAACCAGATAGACACCGACCCCTTCGTCGGCGTAACGTGCGAGGGCACCCCCCATGCCCAGCGATTCGTCGTCGGGATGGGCGGTGACCGCCAGCAGCCGGAGTTCCACGTGAGCGCTCAGAGTGACGCCATTATAACGGCTGGGTCGGCGGGACCGGCACGACGGGCCCGCACGCGGCGGAAGCTGTTGCCGGCGTTCTGCGGCCCAGAACGCTCAATCCCTGTAGCCGCGGGCACGTCGATAGAGGTGAAACGTTTCACGCACGGCATCGTCCTCCAAGCCGAAGTCCCGGTTGGCATACAGGTGGCGCGCCGGGCGGCGTCCCGCATCCCCCAACAGCGATTGCTCGATCTTCCGCTCGAATTCCGGCGGCCAGGGCAAGCTGAACGCCCGGTAGACAGCCCGGAGCGTTGCCAAGGGGTCCGCACATAGATCCCGATATTCCACATCCACCACGCGGACCCCGTCGGCCGAGCGGAAACTCCAGTTGCGCTCCATTTCCTGGGACAACATCCGGAGGTTACAGCCGCCCACGCGGACAGAATCCACTTTGCGGACAACCGTCCGGTGGACACTGCAGATCAGGCTGGTGAGGCTGGGCACGACCTGGAGGGGGTCTCGATGGGTCTGAACGACCAGGGCCCGGGGCAGGACTTTCAGCAGCTCCGCCAGGGAACCGGCATGGGACGGAGCCTTCAACAGCAGCCGACGACCCGGCTCCTCCATCTGGATGCCGGCCAGCACCCGCGCGTATTCCCGGTAGGCCGGCAGACGGTCGCACCCGGACAACCACTCGAGGTACGAGTAGACGGGAGCGGCCACCCACAGCCCATGGCTGACGAAGGTGGAGTTCAGCAGCCAGATGCACTCTTCCGGAGAGTCGGGGCGGACAAGGTGTTTGCGGTCCAGCTCCGGGGCCAGCCTCCGGAACCACGCCAGGACCCGATCCGTCTCCCGCCGTCTGCGATCCCGTCGCTGTCGCGGCGGAAACGGGCGCTGCAGCCGCCACATGGGCAAAGCCCGGTGGGCAGGGTCGAGGGCAAGCAGCCGATGCAGAAAAGTCGTACCCGACCGGGGCAGTCCCAGTATGACCAGGGGAGGCGGAACCTCCTCCCACAGGCTTTCGGGCGGACGGGGTTGGATCTGCAGCAACAGCCGGTTCACCAATAACGTGACGACCATGCCCCGCAACCCGATCCGGCCGAGCACACTCAGCCCCGCCTCCTCTTCCAGCGAACGGACCAGGCACTCAAACCCCGGCTCGAACCACGGATCGCCGAAATCAGTCGGGCCGGCCTCATGCCGCGCAGCCTGGAACAGTTCGCCGGGACGAAGACGGACGCGTCTCTCCAGACCCAGCGCGGTACCCACCCGGTCAAGGATCCGGTGGAGCGGCGACGGTTCGAACGCAGCCGGCATGGTGACGGGATTCTATCCCAGCCCGGAGCGTTCACTGCCGATCGCATCCAACGGGAGCTTGAGGGGGCAGCGCCGGGAGGGAGGGAGGGGCCCGGCGCTGCCGAGGGGGAAAGGAGGAGTTATCGGCACAGGGTTAGACGAAAAATCGCCGGGAAGAGTTCGATCTCTTTCCCGCCCGGCTGAAGGACTCCAGGAGCGGCGTCCCTGGGGAGGGTAACGTCCCCGAAACCGTCTCCGGGCCGGCAGGTCACCTTCCGCGGCAGGATCACTCGATCCCCAGCCGGCGCTGGATCTGCTCCAGCGGCACGCCGCGGGTCTCGGGCATGAAGTAAAGGACCCAAAGGAGCTGGAAGACCATCATGACCGCGTAGAAAGCGAAGGCATGGCCGCCGGACTCGGCCGCGATGACGGGAAAGGTCCATGAGATGACGGCGGCCATAAACCAGTGGGTGAAGCTGCCCAAGGCCTGGCCGCGCGCCCGCACCCGGTTGGGGAAGATCTCACTGACGAAGACCCAGATCACGGCCCCTTGCCCGAAGGCGTGAGAGGCAATGAAGACGAGCAAGCCGACCAGAACTACGAGGGCGGTGGTTTCCGAAAATCCCGTCCCAGGCTCGGCGGTACCCCCCGCGGGTTGGGCACCCGAGTAAAAGGCCAGGGCTGTGGCCGTAAGGCTGAGGATGTAACCAATGGAACCTGCCAGCATCAGCTTGCGCCGCCCGAAATGGTCGATCACCAGCAGAGCCGCCATGGTGAAGACGAGGTTGGTCCCCCCTACCGCCACCGTCTGCAGCAGGGCCGACTCGGCACCCTGCCCCGCCAGGCGGAAGATGTGGGGGGCGTAATACATCAGGGCGTTGATCCCCGAGAGCTGGTTGAAAGCGGCGATCGCCACCGCCAGCAGGACGGGCTTCAGGTACTTGCGCTGAAACAATGGTTCCCGGAGGCTGTGGTGCTCGAGATCGATCGAAGCCTGGATCTCGCGAATTTCCTCCTCGATGGAGCCGGAGTCGGTCCCCAGCCGCGCGAGCACCTGGCGGGCCTCTTCGATCCGGTTTCGCATCACCAGCCAGCGGGGACTGAAAGGCGTCCAGACGAGAAGCACCAGAAAGGCCACCGCCGGGATCGCTTCCACACCGAACATCCAGCGCCATTCCGAGGGTCCGAGGTGTAGTCGAGCGATCAGAAAATTCGAAAAGAACGCCAGCAGGATCCCCAGCACGATGTTGAACTGCGTCACCGCCACCAGCCGGCCGCGATAGCGGGCTGGAGAGATCTCGGCGATATACATGGGCGCCACCACCGAGGCTCCCCCCACGCCGAGGCCGCCGATGAAACGGAAGAAAAGAAAGGAATACCAGTCCCAGGCCAAGGCCGTGCCAAGCGCCGAGATCAGATACAGCCAGGCGATTGCGAACAGGACCCGGCGCCGTCCCCAACGGTCGGCGGGACGACCGGCCAGCAGTGAACCGCCGATGGTGCCGATCAACGCCGCGGCCACCGTAAAACCCAGCCCGGATGGGCTCAGACGGTAAACCTCCCGGAGCCATTCTGTGGTTCCGGAGATGACTGCCGTGTCAAAACCGAAGAGCAGGCCACCAAGGGCGGCGATCAGAGTGGATCGGATCAGCGTCGTCGTCACGGTCGGTTCCTTGCGGGGCGGGCCCGCCGGGAGAGGATACCGCAGCGTGATGACAGCGTCATGGCCCGGCTCCGACTTCCGCCGCGAAGGCTGGAGTCAGGCGATCTTTCGAATGATCCGCGCCGGGAGTGTGACCAGCGTCCAGACCAGGTCGAGGACTGCGCCCACCGCGATTCCTAACAGCCGGAACGGCAGGAGCAGGAGCCAAACCAGCGGATACAGGATCAGCGCCAGCAGGGCCAGCGGCCAACACAAAACCAGCAGCAGGCACCACAGCAGGAATGTGATCAAGGGTCTGCCTCCCTTCCGCCGTACCGGCCCGGCAGGTTTCACCGGAAAGCCCCGGCCGGCTTGGCAAGAGTACGAAGTCTGGTCCGCGCATGTTCATCTCCGCGTTTTTCCCGGAGTCCTTTCCCGTGAAAATCCGGGATTCTCCCTGATGGCGGAGGCGGGTCCCGCCGGGATAATCGGAGGCGAAACCGAATCCCCAAGTCAAATGATGGAGCCTCCGGCGAACCAATCCCGGAGGCTCCAGGATGGGAGGGCAAGGGTTATGGTTTGGAGTCGGCCTCGTCGCCTGATCCTTCCCGGGCTGGTCGCCTTGGCGATCTTCTCCCCCTCCTGTGGTGATCATCCTCCGTTGCCGCCGCCACTGGACACCCAACCCGGACAACTGACCTCCGCCGAACGATGCAAGGACTGCCATGCCGATATCTACGGTTTCTGGCGGAGTTCCGGGCACGCGTCGGCCGCCACCAACCCCACTTTCCGCCAGGCCTACGGCGAGGCGGTGGACCTCCTGGGTGAGGACACCGGGCGCCTCTGTCTGCGCTGCCACGCCCCTGCAGTGACGGTCAACCAGGACTACGGTCTGAGTTCCCGAGTCACGTTGGAGGGCGTCACCTGTGATTTTTGCCATTCCCTGACCGCCCTCGGGGATGGGGACAGTCCCTTTGTGCTGGATGTCGGTGCGGTGAAGTACGGTCCGGTACGCGACGCCGAGACCACCGGCCACGCGGTCGCCTACTCCGAGTTCCACGATTCGTCGGAACAGTGCGCCGCCTGCCACGAGTACACCAGTGCTCAGGGGGTGCCGATCCTCACCACCTACTCCGAATGGGAGGCCTGGATGGAATCCGGCGGCAACCGGAGCTGCCAGAAATGCCACATGCCGCTGGTACTGGCCAACATCGTCGACCCCAAGGTCAAGCGGGTCTTGGGAGGGATGGTCAACACCCACTCCACGCCGGGCGGCCACTCCAAGATTCAGCTGGCCCGTTCATTGCGGCTCCGGATCCTGGAACTGAAGCAGTCCGGCGACGGCGTCAGAGCCCGGGTTGAGGTCCAGAACACAGGCGCCGGCCATCTGGTACCCACGGGCAGCCCCACACGCAAGATCGTGTTGACGGTCAGCGCCGTCGCCGGCGACCGCCGCGAGGTCCAGTCCCGGGAGTACCGCCGGCTGCTGCACGATTCGGCCGGCAAGGCGGTGCAGCGCGACAGTTTGATCTTCACCAACGCCGCCGGAGTCCTGGAAGACACCCGCCTGAAGCCTGGAGAAACCCGGATCGAGGACTTCCAGTTTTCTCTGCCGCCGGGGGGAAACGTGGAGCTGAACGCCACCCTCACCTACCTCTATTCCCCCCAGGAGCGTCCGGAGACTGAGACCCGCATCGACTTTCTCTCAGAAACCCGCCGCCTGACCGTTTCCTGGGAGCGGGCCGGCCGGCCGCCGTTCAGGTAACAACCACCGCCGGCCGCCGCCGGCAAGACAGGCTGCCCAAGGAGGACAAGACCTTGCACGAGACGACAGTGGATCCACGACGCCGACGGTTGCTCGACTGGCTCCTGGGAGGATCGGCCTTGGGACTGGCAGGTTCGATCCTGTACCCGGTGCTGCGGTTTCTGAGTCCGCCTGAAGTTCCGGAGGCCCCCACCGCTGAGGTCGAGGCCGGCACCACCGCCGACCCAGAGTTGGTGGAGAAGGGCTTCAAGATCGTTCGTTTCGGGGCGGAGCCTGTGCTGTTGATCCGCCTGGGTGAGCGCGACTTCCGGGCATTCGCGGCTACCTGCACCCATCTCGACTGCGTGGTCGAGTATCAGAAGCACGAGCGGAGGATCTGGTGTAACTGCCACAACGGCGAGTACGACCTGACGGGGCGTAACGTCGCCGGGCCGCCGCCCAAACCCCTGACGGCCTTCCAGGTGCACCTCACGGACAGCGGTCCCGGGCGTCCCGAGACCATCGTGATCTCGAGGAGCTGAACCATGCCTGGATGGACTTACCGCGTGCTCGCGTGGTTTGAGGAACGGCTGCCGGTGGAGCCCGTGCGCCGGCTGGTTCTGCACAAGACGGTACCCGTTCATCGCTTTACCGTCTGTTACTTCCTCGGCGGCATGACCCTGTTCTTCCTTTTCCTGCAGGTGGGCACCGGCATCCTGCTGATGCTGTACTACCGCCCCAGTCCGGATGAGGCCTTCGAGTCCGTAGCCTTCATCATGACTCGGGTACCGTTTGGGTGGCTGGTGCGTTCCATCCACGCCTGGTCCGCGCACCTGATGGTCTTCTTTGCCTTCCTGCACCTGGTTACGGTGTTCTTTCTGAAGGCATATCGCCGGCCTCGGGAACTGACATGGATGACCGGATGCGGCCTCCTCTTCCTGGCCATGGCCTTCGGGTTCTCGGGGTATCTCCTCCCCTGGAATCAACTCGCCTACTTTGCGACCAGCGTCGGTACCGACATCGCAGGCTCAATTCCGGTGGCCGGGGACTACCTGCTGAGGCTCCTGCGCGGAGGCGACCGGGTCACCGGCGGTACCCTGTCCCGTTTCTATGGCTGGCACGTAGCGATTCTGCCTGCTCTGACGACCTTCCTGGTGGTCATCCATCTGCTGCTGGTGCAGTGCCACGGGATGAGCGTTCCTCCCTCTGAGCAGGAAACCGCAGCGAAACGGCGTCCGATGAGGTTTTTCCCGAATTTTCTGCTGCGGGACCTCTTCGGCTGGACGCTGGCTCTGGCCTTGGTCGCAATTCTGGCCGCGCTGTTCCCGTGGGAGCTGGGGGAGAAGGCGGACCCCTTCGCCCCAGCCTACGCCGACATCAAGCCCGAGTGGTACTTCATGTTCATGTTTGAGACCCTGAAGCTCTTTCCGGGCGGGGAGTTCGCCGGAGTTGAGTATGAGGCGATCCCCATTCTCGGTTTTGCCCTGGGGGGTGTCCTGCTGCTTCTTGTCCCCTTCCTGGAAGAGCGCACCTCCCGGCGCGGCTGGGGCGGTCTTCTGACGGCCGCCGGCTCGGCTGCTCTGGCGTATACGGTAGGGATGACCGCCTGGGGTTACCGTTCCCTGCTGCCGGTCGGGATCGTGGCGGTCGCGGCGGTGCTGGTCCTGCTGTTCGGCTGGGTTTCGGCGCCGAAAGGAGGCCGCTCATGATCCGACAGGGACTCGCCTTCGCATTGATCCTGGGCATGCCGCCGTTGCAGGGGCAGCCCTCTCCTGTCCGGGAGAAGGACGCGTGTCTGCAATGCCACTCCGATCCCAACCTGTTCGACCAGGAAAGACTGGCGCTGGTGGAGGCCTGCCGGCAGGACATCCACCAGGCGGCCGGCATCTCGTGTGCGGGTTGCCACGGCGGAAACCCGGATCCGGCATTGGCGGAGGATATGTCCGCCGCCATGGATCCGGATTATCGGGCGAACCCCTACCGGGGTGTGCCGAACCGTGCCGAGATCCCCGCCTTCTGTGGGCGTTGCCATTCCGATCCGGTTTACATGAAGCGTTTCAAACCCGACGCCCGGGTGGACCAGGAACGGGAATACTGGACGAGCCGCCACGGCATGGCGCTCCGCCAGGGCGATCCGAAGCCGGCGACGTGTGTCGACTGCCACGGAGCCCACGGCGTGCTTGCCGCCGGCGACTCCCGCTCGCCGGTTTACCCCCGCAGGGTGGCGGAAACCTGCGCCCGCTGTCACGGAGATCCTGCTTACATGGCTGGATACCAGCTTCCCGGAGGTCGTCCGCTGCCGGTCGATCAGTACGCGCTCTGGGAGGTCAGCGTCCACGGCCGGGCATTGCTCGAACGGGAAGATCTGTCCGCTCCCACCTGCAACGACTGCCACGGGAACCACGGCGCAACTCCTCCCGGGCTGGATTCCCTCACTTTCGTCTGTGGACAGTGTCACGGCCGCGAGGCCGAACTGTTTCGGGCCAGTGGAAAACGCCTGGGCTTCGAGAATCACAATCTGCTGCTCGCCGAGGCAGGAGAAGCCGCCTGCAATACCTGTCACGAGGCGCCGGCCGACTCGCCGGACTTGGCCCCCACCCATGGTTTCGGTGAATGCACTACCTGCCACGGAAATCACGGTATTGTGCGTCCCACCCTGGCCATGCTGGCGCCATTGCCGCAGACCCCCTGCGCCTTCTGTCACGAGCATCCTGACCTCGCCCCGGCCTCCCCGTCCGGAGAATACGTCGCGGTCCGCGACCGCCTCACCGCCGAAGGTCGGGATCATGGCCTGGAAGGAGATGCCCTGTTCGACTGGTTGATCGAACAGGCTCAGGTTCTCCCGACGCACACTGCCGGCGAGGCGGGGCCGCGTCCGGAATTTCAGCGTCTTTGGATGCGCCTGCGGATCGGGGCTACCCGCTTCACGTACCGCGAACCGGGCGCCGACGGCCGCACCCGGCAACGACAGGTGGTCCGCTGTTCCAACTGTCACCTGGAGCTTTCCGGTGGGGACCCGGACCAGCCCGGGCTGGACGAGTTCATCCGGCGGATGCAGACCCTGGCTGCCGTCACCGCCGAGGCCGAACGGACACTCCTAAGGGCCCGCCGCGGCGGGGTCGAAACCGCCGGCGCTCTGGATCAACTGGAGCAGGCGATGCGAGCCCACATCGAACTGCAGGTCCTCCTGCATGCGTTCGATCCCAGCCCCGGGGGCGCTTTCCAAAGGAGGTTCGGCGAGGGACTGGAGGCGGCAAGACGATCCCTGGAGGCGGGTCAGGCGGCTCTGCAGGAGCTTGCGGTGCGGCGCAAGGGGTTGCTGGTTTCGCTTGGTTTTATCACTCTCGTGCTGGTGGGCCTGGGTCTCAAGATCCGCAGCCTGCCGGAGTGAGTGGAGGACGACAAGGGCTCCGCACGCCGCCCGACAGGAGCCGGCGGCCACCGACCGCAGGGGCGCGGGTCCCCTGGGATCGGTCTCGCCGGTGCTATGATTGACTGACAAGTTTCGCTGGACGTTGACCGAGGCGGCGCTCCGTCCGATTCGTCCCTGGGCCTGGCCCCGGAGGGTACGACGGAAGTGGCTTTGAGGGCTTTCAGCAGCCTGCATTTCAAGATCGCATCGGGAGTGATCCTCACCGTAGTCCTGCTTTCGGCCCTTTACTTCGCCTGGGACTACAGGTTCCATCGCCGCCGCCTCACCGAAGAGCTGGAGGCGTCGGCCGTGCGCATTGCGGAGATCACCCGCAGCAGCCTGCTCGAAGTGGGTATGCTCGGCAATCATCCTGAGCTGCTGCAGAACGCCGTCCAGGCCTTGGGGGAACATTCCTCGGTCCACCGCATCGCCATTCTCGATCTTTCGGGCCGAGTCCATTTCTCTTCCCGACGGGAGGAGGTGGGCCAGCCATTCCCCCTGGATCCCCCCGGCATCGCCGCCACCCTCGAGGAAGAGCCCGAGACCCGCACCGTGAGTCTGCATCGTTTCGGCGCTCAGGAAATTCTCCGGAGCATTTCGGCCATCCCAAACCGAAGCGAGTGCCGTTCCTGTCACGACCCCACGGCGAGAACCCTGGGAGTACTGGTGGTGGATTTCCCTACCGGTCCCGTGCACGAGCGTCTGGTGGCGGGCCTTTACGAGATGCTGGCCCGCGCCGGGCTCACCTTGGTGGCGATTCTGGCGGTCCTCGGCGTCCTGATGAACCGGATGGTGATCGGCCGCATCAAGCGGCTCACGGCCGCAACCGCACTCCGCCGGGAGACCCTGGAGCCCCCGGCGGCCGGGCTGGAAGGAGCTGACGAGATCGGGCGGCTCGCCCGGTCCTTCAACCTGATGGCCGCCGACATCCGGTCGTATTGCCGCGCCCTGGAAGAAAAGGAGGAGGTCCGCCGCTCACTGCTCGACCGGCTGGTCCGGACTCAGGAGGAGGAGCGCAAGACCATCTCCAGGGAACTCCATGATCGTCTGGGTCAGGGCTTGTCGGCACTGCTGCTGAGCTTCCAGAACGCGATACGCAATTCGCCCGAGGACAAGGGCTCCCGGATCCTCTCCGAGCATGCGTGTATCGAGCTGGAGAAAATGATCCAGGAGCTCATCGACAAGGTTCACCGTCTCGCTTGGGAAATGCGCCCGTCGATTCTCGACGACTACGGGCTGGAATCGGCCATGGCCCGTTACCTCGAAGAGGTCTCCCGTGCCGGGTCGCTCGACATCGACTGGCAATGCAGTGGCGGCGCCGAATTGGGGCGCCTCCCGAGGTGGGTGGAGACCACCCTTTATCGGGTCTCTCAGGAGGCGATCACCAATATCCTCCGCCACTCCCACGCGGGACGGGCGGGGGTCGTCCTGTTGCGGCAAAGACGTTCGGTAACTCTCCTGATCGAAGACGACGGCATCGGTTTCGATCCCGCCCGTGTGGAGTCGGGCAGCAGCGGCGGCCTGGGATTGACCGGCATGAGAGAACGGGTTGCGCTATGCGGCGGTGAACTGTCGGTGGAATCGGCCCCCGGCAAGGGAACCACCATCCGCGTCCGGATCCCTTTGGAGGAGCCGGAGGTTGAACTGACCTGGGCGGCACAGCAGGTCGCAGAGGAGTCCCGCTGAGATTATGGCGATACGAATCCTGATCGCTGACGATCACGCGATCTTCCGCGGCGGCCTCAGGGCCATGCTGGAGAAAGAGCACGATCTGGAGGTGGTGGGCGAAACCGGCAACGGCTTCGACACGATTCGCGCAGTCCAAGAGCGGCCCGTCGACGTCCTGCTGCTGGACCTGGCGATGCCGGGGCTTCCCGGCTCGCGCGTGGCCGAGGCGGTGCTGGCGGAACGGCCCCATCTGGCGATCGTGGTTCTTACCATGCACGAGGACGAGTACTACCTGCGCGAACTGTTCGAAATCGGGGCCCGGGCCTTCGTGCTGAAACGTTCCACCGGCCGCGACCTCTTGCAGGCGATCCGTAGCGCTTACCGCGGTGAGCGCTATGTGGACCCCGCTCTGGCGGGCGACGTTCTGGCTTCGCTCTTGAGCCGTCCTACCCATCGCAAGTCGGGGCGGCTGGAGCTGCTGACCCAGCGGGAACAGGAAGTCTGCAGCTATCTCGCATACGGCTACACCAACGCCGAAATCGCCGAGAGACTCTGTATTTCAGAGCGGACCGTGGAGACTCATCGGACCAATCTGGTGGCGAAACTCGGCTTGAAGACCCGGGCCGAACTGGTGCGCTTCGCCATCGAGAACGGCCTGCTCAAGGCCGAATGAGGGGCGGCGAACCACCGGCCCGAGTCTGAACATTCCGGACGCCGTCACCGTTCGCACTGCAGACACGCCACCGGGACGGGCGTATAGTGCCGGGTTGGATCCGGCTGGAAGGAGATCGCGCCATGACTTCTCTCCGCTTCTGGACTCTGGCGGTGAAATCAGTCGTTGTCCATACCGTCACCTACTTCGTGGCAGGTGTTCTGGCCTACAACCTCGGAGACTACGCCCGGACGTTTTCCGAACCGCCCCTGTCCCACTTCATGCGTCCCACCACCGAGCTGCTGGTTCGGGCAGGCGTCCTGTTTCAACCCATCCGGGGTCTCATTTTTGCAGCCGCGCTGTTCCCGCTGCGGGACGTCCTGTTTGCCGGACCCCGCGGGTGGCTGACTCTTTGGTGGCTGCTGGTCGCCCTCGGTATCCTCTCCACCTTCGGTCCCGCCCCCGGTTCCGTGGAAGGCCTGATCTACACCATCATCCCACCTGGCCGACAGATCCTCGGATTGTGGGAAGTTCTGCTGCAGGCTCTCTTGTTGTCGGTGCTTCTGTGCTACTGGGTTCGCCACCCCGAGAAGCGGTATCTCACCTGGACCCTGGGGATCGCCTTTGCAGTGGTGGTCGTGCTGCCCCTGCTGGGGCTCTTGGCGGCAGGTTCAACGGCCGGCTAGCCGCCAGGTACAGTCATCCTGCCGTCACCAGCAGCTTCACGCACACCAGGGGCGGAGGCGGCTGGGCGGGTTCGCCAGAATATCCAGCACCAGATTCACATCGTCCACCACCTGGTAGTCGAACATCCCGACACAGATGAAGTCCGCCCCGCCTTCGAACGCGTAGCGGAAACCTTCCGCCGGAGGGATCGCCCCTCCCGCCAGCACCTTGAAAGCGATGAAAGGAATGTCCCGCTCCTGCATGAAGGCAATGGTCTCTTCCGGGAAGAGGCAGAACATATTGTCGTGGAAATGGTTGTGGTCCGGTGATTTTTCACCGTCCACCGAGAATGGAATCCGGTTCTCCCGGGGATGCGCCGACCAGTAGCGATCGTGGTGCAGCGTTTTCATGTAGAAATCGGGACGGATGCCGGCGTCGTCACATGCCTTGAGTGCCTGGATCGAGTGCGCCCCCAGCCCTGCCGGATAACCCTGGCGGCGAATATAGTCGATGGCCTGGACCAGGACGTCGATCTCCCCTGCCCGGACGCGCCAGTCACAGCAATTGCCCTGGATCTGGATCAGGTCGGCGCCGGCGTCGATCGCCCGGTCGATATCTCCAAACAGGTTCTCTCGGGTCGGGTGCACCTGGCTGATGGTTTGCAGCCGGCTCCCCGTCACCGCCTTGTAACGATTGATCAGCGGGAACTGGCTGACTGAGATGTTCATGGTGTTGATGCCCGCCTGCTCAGCCAGCTCCAGGGTCTCGAATACCTTGCGGTCGGTGTTGTAAGCCTTGAACAGGGAAGACACGTAATGCAGATCGCGGGCGTGGGCCCACCCGCCGATCAGGTTCCCGCCGATAATCAGACGGCTGATGCGGAGACCGCCGATGGTCCCGCAGGGAAGTTCCCCCTTGAGGTCCTTCAGGCGGGTACTGCTTACCTTGACCGAGGCCCCGGTGATGGCGTGCACCTCTTCCCACCGGTGTTTCCGGCTTGCCCCGTAAACCAGAGCTCCCAGGAAGGGGGTGGTGGCCAGGCTCCAGACCAGATCCCGGCGGGGGGTTCCCCAGCCAGGGGAGAGGTTCGAACCTGCGCGCTCCGCTTCGGGAACCGTGGCCTTCCGGCCTCGTCGCGCCGCCCACAGGCGGTCCAGCCCCAGCCATTGGCCGGTGGGAAACACCGCCAGGACGACCAGCGCCAGGACTTCCACCAAGTTCTTGTTTACCAGCAAATAGTGCCCTTCCACCGGCACCGTGGGCGCCGACTGGATCAGGGGCGGGTGAGCCAGATAGAACAGACCCACCAGACAGGCTCCGGCAATCGCCGCCACCCGGGTCATCAGGCCCAGAAACAGACACAGTCCAATCAGGGTGAGCCCCCCGATGCACAGAGCGTCCACGAGGCTGATCAACCGGGGATCGGAGGCCAACCAGCGAAAGACGCCTCCCAGCGCCCAGCTGGACTTCTCCAGGTAGCCTGCCGACGTCCAGTCGGGCATCAGCAGCTTTGCGAGGCCCTCGTACAGGAGGTGCCAACCGATGGCAAGTCGGAGGCCCAGCAGCACAAAGCACTGCAGTTGCGACGGCGGAGCGGCTGTCTGAGGAATAGCCATCTTGCGGCTGAGCATACACCCCGTCCGGGAACGGGAAAAGGGCGGGATTGCGGACTGTCTCGGCCTCGGCACATTCCCGCTCGCGTTAGGGACAGTCCCCACGTGGGCGCGTTAGGGACAGTCCCCACCCGTTGGGGACTGTCCCCAAGGTTCGATCCGGCGGGGCCGGCATCCGGGCTCGGATGAACGGTCAGCTGAGTGCGAGGGAAAACGCCGGCGGCGCTCCACGGCGGCGGGCAGCGTCGATTTCGGCCTCGGCCCGCCGCTGGCGCTCCCGGAACGCCGCCTCCGGCGTGGAAAAGCGCTCCAGGAAGCCGGGCGACATCCACTCCCAGAACACCAGCGCGTACACCAAACCCTGCTCAAAGGCTTCACGGGTCCGGGCGTTGGGGAATGCGTAGACCCGGCTCAGCACCTGCCGAACGTCCCGACTGTTCACCATCGACAAGGCGAAGGCGATGCCCCGGACGCAGGCCGTGTATTCGAACGCTTCCGCCCGCCGTGCCGCAGTCAGGGCCTGGGACAACGAATGGTTGCGGAAGTAGAGCAGCCGGCCGAAACCGTGAGAGATCAAATCCCATTCCTGGGCTGAAAAGGCTGCACGATACTCCCGGGGCTCGGGCCGGGACAGAAGAACCATCGGGATCAAGCCCAGCGCGTGCAGGCTTCGGGCAAACGACAGAAAGGGACCCGGCTCATAGACCCCCAGCATGGCGCCGATGGACTCCCATGCGAACAGCCGGTAGCCCGGGTGGGCGGATGAGCGGATCGCCGGCAATACCACATCGGGCGCAAACCCCAGGCGTTCCACCGCACCGATGCCCATGCCGCAATGCGCGATGGGTCTGACCTCTTCCGGCAGTTGCGGATCCCGCAGGGATGCCTGCGGGTATGTTTGTTTGAAATACTCGGAAGCACTCTTTTCCATCGCCCAGAACGCACGGGTCACCTCCAAACCATCCTCCAGAGTCAACGTGCCGCGCTGAATGGAAGCCAGACGCTCGCGGAGGGTCTGCGGCGTCAGCGGCTCGGTCCGGCGGGACACACTGCGAATGGTGTCGGACTTCCGGAGCCATGCCGTCCAGGGCGAAACCGGCTCCGGGACGGAACCCAAATCCTCTCGTTCTCCGGGGAGGTTGGAGGTCACGATGAGGCAGCATACAACTTTTCAGGCAGATGCACCGGCACCGGTTGATTTACCCGAAGGTAAACCAGTATGATAACTGCACCTCGCGGCCAACTTGCCGTTTCCCTGGAAAACAGAAAGGGCGTGGATCCTTTCCGGTTGCTGTTGCCGCGCTCTCAGGAACAGCGATGACGACGAAGACCGCAGAGTCCGGTGTAAGCGACCTGGTACCACGCATGAAGGATCAGGGTTACGACCCGGAGCGGGTGGCCCGCCGGCGCCAATGGGTCGAGCAGCGTACGGGGGTCCGTCTCGAGCACGTCGGCAGTTTCTCCATCGACCCCCGGCAAATGCGGGGCAATATCGAAAACCCCGTCGGTGTGGCCCAAGTGCCGATCGGTGTTGCGGGCCCGATTCTGGTAAGAGGAAGCCAAGCTCAGGGGACGTTTTATGTCCCGATGGCGACCACCGAGGGAGCGCTGGTTCGCTCTTACGAACGCGGGATGGTAACTCTCACCCGTGCCGGCGGCGTCGAAGCGCTGTGCGTTCGCGACGAGAACCAGACCAACCCGTCGTTTCTTTTCGACAGCATTGGCCGGGCGGCAGAGTTTGCAGGCTGGGTGCGGGCCCACTTCGGCGAACTGAAGCAGGCTGCCGAGGCCACCACCCGACACGGCAAGCTGCTGGGCCTGGAGACCTACCAGCTTGCGCGCCAGGTGATTTTGAATCTCCGCTTCTCCACAGGCGACGCGCAAGGCATGAACATGATCGTCAAGGCCACCGACGCCGCCTGCCGCTGGGCCGCCGAACACTTTGCCGGGGCCCGCTATCTGGTGTTCAGCGGGATGAGTTCCGAGAAGAGGCCATCCGGCTACCTGCTTTCCCGGGGCAAGGGAAAGTGGGTGACGGCGGGAGCTTTTCTGCCCGAGGGCCTGCTTAACAGCTACCTCGGGTGCGACGCCCGGAGCCTGTACGAGGTATGGCACTCCACTCTGATGGGTCACCTGGCGGCTCATTCAGTCGGCTATAACGGACAGTATGCCAACGGTTTGACCGCGATTTTCATCGCCACCGGCCAGGATGTGGCCAACGTGGCCAACTCCGCCTGCGGGATCACCAGCTTTCAGTTGGAAGACGGCGGGCTCTACGCCAGCGTGACGCTGCCCTCCCTGACGGTGGCGACTGTGGGCGGCGGAACCGGCTTGGGGACCCAGCGGGAGTGTCTGCAGATGCTGGGGTGTCACGGCAGCGGCAAGGCCGTGAAGTTTGCGGAGATCATAGCTGCGGCCCTGTTGGGTGGCGAAATCTCGATGGCGGCGGCGATCGCCAGCGGCGAATTTGTGAACGCTCACGAACAGTACGGACGCAACCGGCCCAGCGAGGGAGACTGATGGAATCAGCAGGCGTTGCTCTGGTGACGGGAGGCAGCCGTGGGATTGGAAAGGCGATCGTGGAAGATCTGGCGCGGCACGGCTGGCAGGTTGCCTTCACCTACCTGGGCAGCGCCCAAGCCGCGGCGACGCTGGCGGCGGACCTGAGGCAGGAGGGATGCCGCTGCCTGCCCCTGCAGGCCGACGTCCGCGATGCCGGCCGAGCCGAACAGGTGGTGCGGGAAGTCCAGCAGGAGCTGGGTTCGATCGACCTGCTGGTCAACAACGCCGGCATCAAGCGGGACGAGCCCCTGTACCGGATGTCGGTGGAGGCCTGGGACCAGGTCCTGGACACCAACCTGCGGGGAACCTTCAACTACTGCCGCGCCGTGCTGATGGACATGATCAAGCGTCAGCGCGGACGGATCATCAACATGGTCAGTGTCAGCGGGATTCTGGGATTGCCCGGCCAGGCAAACTACGCGGCCTCCAAGGCCGGCGTCATCGGCCTGACCAAGTCGCTTTCCCGGGAAGTGGCCCGGTTCAACATCCGGGTCAACGCCGTGGCGCCGGGATTCATCGAAACCGACATGCTGGAGGACATCCCGGAACCTACCCGCAAGAAACTCTTCGGGCAGATTCCGGCGGGATCCCCCGGTTCGCCTCAGCAGGTGGCGCAGGTGGTGCGATTCTTGGCGGGAGACGGCGGCTCTTACATTACCGGGCAGGTTCTGCCGGTGGACGGCGGCATGGTCTGAGGACGGGGGCGGACATGAATCTTCTCGGAAAAGAGTACACGGAGCGCTACGATGCCATCATCATCGGCGCCGGGATCGGCGGGCTGTTCTGCGCCAATCTGCTGGCTGCTGCCGGCATGAAAGTGCTGGTGGTCGAACAACATTACGTCCTGGGCGGCTACTGCAGCAGCTTCCGTCGCAAGGGTTTCCTGTTCGACTCCGCCACTCACTTCTATCCCCTGTTGGGCAACCCGACCACCTTAACCGGGAGGCTGCTCAGGAAACTCCAGGTCCCCACCGAGTGGTTCAAGATGGACCCGGTGGACAAGTTCCACTTTCCCGACGGAGGCACTTTCGTCGTCCCCGCCGACCTTGCCGAGTATCTGCGACGGTTGAAAGACCAGTATCCGCATGAGGCGGAAAATGTCGACCGCTTTTTCGCCGAGGTCCGCGAGGCCTATCTTTACGGACTGCTTTACTATTTCAAGGAAATCGCCAACGGCACCGCCGAGAAGTATCGCCACTACACGCTGGGCCAAAAGCTGGACGAACATTTCCGCGATCCGAAGCTGAAGGCGAATCTGATGGCGGACCACTCCCACTGGGGCTCCCTGCCCTCGCAAACTTCATTTCTCTTCGACTCGATGCTCCGGCTGTCGTACTTCCTGGGAAATTACTATCCAAAGGGGAGCTCCCAGGCGTTCGCGGACGACCTGGGTCATGTCCTGCGGGGCCGCGGCGGCGACATTCTCCTGTACACGATGGTGGAGAAGATCCTCATTGAAAAGGAGCGGGCGGTGGGCGTCGCCGTCTGCACGCGTTCGCGCAAGCGTCCGGTGCGGGCGGAATTCAGGGCTCCGGTGGTGATTTCCAACGCCGACGTCCTGCTGACTTACGAAAAGCTGGTCGGAGAGGACTATTGCGACCGTGAACTGCTCGAAAGCCTCCGCCGGATGCGGCCTTCGTTCCCCTGTTACCTGCTGCACATGGGCCTGAAGGAACTGCCGCATCGGGTCAAGGAAGATGTTGAGGGCTACTATTGGCGTTCCTGGGATCCGGTCGACCTGCAGAACACCTTCTTCAAAGTGTTCTTCACCACGATGTTCGACCCTGCGGTGGCGCCGCCCGGCCATGACATTCTGATCGTGCAGAAATGGGGAACCGCCAACTTCGATCAGATCGAGGACTGGCAGGCGCACAAGGAGCGTACCGAGGCTTACATCCTGGGCCAGCTCAGACGGCTGATTCCGGACCTCGACCAGAAGATCGTGCTGTACTGCAGCGCCACCGCCTACACCTCCTATCGCTACACCCTGAATTACCAGGGAGCCATGCTTGGATGGGAGATGTCTCCCGACCAGCTGGGAGCCCTGCGGCCCTCCAACCAGACGCCCATCGAGAATCTCTATCTGGTCGGCCACTGGACTCGACCGGGCGGCGGGATCACTCCGGTGATCGTTTCGGCCCAGCGGGTCGCCGATCTGGTTTTGAGCCGCCGCGAACTTGCGGACAGTGCGGAGGCGACGGTGGAGGAACATCGAACGGCACTGAAGTATCGGCAGCTTTGAGCCGGCGGAGGCCTTATGGACCGGACGGATCAGGGACTCGATTTCGAGGAGCAGACCAGAGTTCTCGACGCCACCTTCGCCCTGCTGGGGCAGGGCGGACTCAGCGCCGATTTCATCGACAAGGTGGCGGCCCAGGTGGGAATCGATTCACGCCGTATCTTCCTCCATTACGGCGGGGCCAACCGGCTCCTGCAGGCCCTCATGGAGCGGGAGCTGGAGGTGATTGCGGGTTCTGTTCCGGCGCCGGAACTCAGATTTCCCGGCGAGACCGTCCAGGACGAACTTGAGGTGATGGCAAGAATCCTCATCGACGAATGCCGGGCACATGTCGGCTTTCTCAGGGCGCTCCTGATCGAAGCCGTCCGTAACGAGGATTTCGCTCAGGTCTTCTATCGAACCTTCATCCTGCGGGGGCGCACCCTGTTCACCGAGTTTCTGAATATTCGCAAGACCCGCGGCGAGCTGCGCGACGACATCGACATCGAGGCGGCGGCTGCCTTCTTTCTGTCCGCGTTAATCTTCTCGTTGCTGGTGCTTGAGGTCTTCGGAGGCAAGGCGGTTGAAAAAGTCGATGACAGCCGCATGATCCGCGGCATGTCCGACCTGTTTTTGAAAGGGGCGCTGGCGCGCCGCTGAAACGGGCGGCGGCCACGCCGCAGCTTTCGCCTGGGGGTTGCAGCCGGACAGCCGTGGGATTAATCTCCCAGCCCATTCATTCCATTGCAGAGGCAGGAGAGCAGAGGACATGACGGTCATGATGGCGGGTGTCTTCGGACCGCTGGCAGAGCGGACACACCAGCTCCTCCAGTCCCAGGGACACCCTGTCTTGCAGCGACTGTCTTTCCCCAATTCCCCGCCCGGCGATGCCAGTACGCCCGAGGTCCTGCTGCTGTTCCCTTTCTCGCCCCCACGCCGGCGCGATGACCGCCGTCTCTGGCAGCACCAACTGGGGTGGCTGGAGGAAATCGTCTGCTGGGCCCTGGGGCGGGAAGTACGCCGGGTCGTGCTGCGCAGTTCGGTGACGGCGTACGGCTCCAGCTTCAAGAACTACGGGCTTATGGAAGAAAGCCGGACCACCCTCCTGGGGGAACGCTCTCCCGAGAGGCGCTGGGTCCAGGCCGAGGAACTGGTGCTGGGCCAGGAGGGAAAAGGGGTGGCGTGGTCGGCGGCGGCTCTGCGGCTGACCCACATCGCCCATCCTGACGAGGGCAGCCTTCCCGCCGCCATGTTCGCGGGGAGGTGGGCCTGCCCTGCGGCGGGCTACGATCCCCGGCTGCAGTTCATCAGTCTCGAAGACGCGGCGGACGCCCTGGTTCGGGCCGTGCACGGAACCGGCACCGGACTGTACAACATCACCGCCGACGGCTGTGTCGAGTTCCGCCGCTCGCTCCGGCGGGTCACTCTCCTGCGGTTGCCGGTGGGACAGTCCATCCAGCGCCCCGTCCGCACTCTGCTGAAAAGGGTCGGCCTGGTGCGGTTCGGCGGCGAAGCTGTCGACCAGCTCCAGTACAACGTCACGGTGACGGCGGACCGTGCCCGCCGGGAACTGGGATTCAGACCGCATTCCACCAGCGTTGAGGCACTGCGGAACCTGCTTCGGGAGAGCGGCAAGGCAGGGGGGGAACGGATCGCCTCCGAGGTGGACGACTTCGGGCTGGATCCCCAATATCTGGATACCTGGTCGCCGTGGTTCACCTTCCTGCGCAAGCTGTACTGGCGGGTGGAGGCCGAGGGGCTTGAACACCTGCCGCAATCGGGACCGGCCCTGCTGGTGGCCAACCACCGGGGCTTCATGCCTTTCGATGGAGTCATACACCGTTCCCTGATCCTGGAGCGGACAGGCCGGCATGTCCGGTTTCTGGTCATCCCCTCGCTGTTCAAATTCGCATTCCTTTCCGATTTTCTGATCAAGCAGGGAGGCGTGGTGGCGAGCCAGCTCAATGCCGCCCGGCTTTTCTCGCGGGGCGAATTCGTCGGCATCTTCCCGGAGGGGATCAGCGGGGCATTCCGGATGTACAAGGGAGCCTATGAGCTGGGGGCTTTCGGCCGGGACGCTTTCGCCAAGATGGCCATCGAGCACCAGGTGCCGGTGATTCCCGGGGTGGTCGTGGGACACGTGGAGATCTTTCCCATCCTCGGGAAGATGTACATTTCGCCGCTGGTTCGCTGGACCGGGTGGCCGTTCATCCCCATCACGCCGACTTTCCCGCTGCTGCCCGTGCCGTTGCCGACGAAATGGCACATCCGTTACCTGGAGCCGATCCCGGTCTCGCCCCTCCGCCCCGAGGACGCGGAGGACCGGCGGAAGGTGCGGGAGTTCTCCCAGCATGTCCGGGAAATCATGCAGCGTAACATCAACGAGATGCTGGCGCGGCGCCGGCATATCTTTTTCGGCCGGATTTTCGATTCACCAGGTCGCGTCGGGGCGACGCAGACTGCGGCCCAGGACTGATGGCCTTTCTCGCTTACCTGACCCGAGCTTTGCGGGTGGCGTGGATCGCGCTCCGTCACGCCGCCGGCTTCGCGTGGGATCGCATCCGCCACAGGCCGGGCCCGGATGGTCCCACCCGGGTGCGTTTGGCCCTGGAAGAGATGTCGGGCAGCTTCCTCAAGTTTGGTCAGATTCTCTCGCTGCAGGTGGACACGCTGCCCCGTCCCTACTGTGACGCCTTGCTGGATCTTCTGGACAGGGTGCCCCCTTTCACCGCCGACGAGGTCCGGACTGTGTTCCGGGAGGAGCTGGGGGCGGCGCCGGAGGAGCTGTACCAGAGTTTCAATTTCGTGCCGCTGGCCGCCGCCTCGATCGGCCAGGTGCATGAGGCCCGGCTCAGGGACGGAACCCGTGTCGCCGTCAAGGTCCAGCGTCCCGGAATCCGGGAGGTTTTCACCCGGGACGCGGTACTGCTGAACGTTTTCGTGAAGCTGGTCTTTCTGCTGCGGATCCGGACCCTCTACTTCCTGCGGGACCCCGTCCAGGAATTCAACGAGTGGATCCAGGATGAACTGGACTACCGGACCGAAGCCGCCTATGCCCGGCTGCTGGAGCGCAACTCGCGAGACACCCCCACCGAGAGAGTGCCGAAGATTCATTGGGATCTGAGCACCGCGCGGGTGCTGACGATGGATTTCCTGGAAGGGGAGAGTGTCCGGGAGTATCTGCGGATTCGGGAGCAGGGCGATGGCCGGCGCCTGCAGCAGCTGGCCCGGATCGGCTTCGATCCCGCCGTCTTCGTCGCCAATGTCATTCGGAACTTCGTCAGTGACGCCCTGCGGTTCGGCGCCTTTCATGCCGACCTGCATCCTGCCAACCTGCTCATCCTGCCGGGCAACCAGGTCGGCTATGTCGATTTCGGAATCGTGGGCCATCTGACGCCGGAGGCCCGCCGCAAGATCATCCAGATGACGCTTGGTTATGTCCGCGGGCAGAACGATGAGATCTTTTCCGCCTTCATGGCCGTGTCGACGGTCACGGCGCACGCCGACCTGCCGGGATTCCGCCGGGAACTGGAACGGCTTTCCCGTCGGTGGTATCGCGAGCCGGCGATTGCCGGCGTTCCGCATTTCGGCCGCAGCCTGACCATCCTGATGATCGATCTGCTGAGCATGTGCCGGAATTTCGGCGTCCTCCCCCGGCGGGAGATGATCAAGTACATCCGCTCCCTGTTTCTCGCCGACGGCCTGGTGTCCCGCCTGGCCCCGGGTCTGGATTACGGCCCCCATCTGCAGCAACTGTGCGAGGAGTACGTCATGGAGGAGGCCCAGCGCCGGGCGCTTTCGAACCGGGCGGTGCTGCCGTTGATGGCGGACCTGGCTGGATGGATGCACACGGGTCCCGGCAGCCTGTTGCGGGCCCTGGACCTGCTGGAGCGGCGCGAGCTGCCGGTGCGGGTTAACGTCACGGGGACTGCCGCCGGCGAACCGGTGGGGCGACAGGCTTTTTGGGTCGGCATGGCCTGGCTGGTGTCGCTGCTGGTAGTGCTGCTGCGACTGGAAGCGATCGTCGCCCACCCAACCGGCGTGGCCAGCCTGACCCTCGTGGGCATGTTCGGCCTGTGGACCGCGTGGCTGACTGCGGTACTGTGGAAGCTGACCCGGTAAACGGCCGGGACCGGCAGTTCGTGGGCGGCGCTTCCCCGGCAGGCCGATTTGGCGGGTCAGCGAGAGGACAGCCTGGCGTGCTATGGTGAGAATTCCGTTCCCCCTGACGGGTACCGCGTATGTCCATCGACTTTGCCTCCCAGTTGAACGATCGCCAGCTCGAAGCTGTGGAGCACTGCGAAGGTCCGCTGCTGATTCTGGCCGGCGCAGGGTCGGGCAAGACCCGCACGATCACATACAAGATCGCCTACCTGATTGAGCGGGGTCTGGCCGAGCCGGAGGAAATCCTTGCAGTGACTTTCACCAACAAGGCCGCCGGCGAGATGCGGGATCGCGTGTTGGGTCTGGTGGAGGCGGCCCAACCGCCTCTGGTGTGCACTTTCCACTCCTTCGGCGTCCGCCTGCTCCGCCGTTTCGCCGGCCACATCGGCTACCGCTCCGACTTCACGATCTGCGATGTGGACGACCAGAAGCGCCTGTTCAAACAGGTTTTCCAGTCTCTGAACCTGCACGACGCCGAGCTGCCTGTGGAGAAGGCCCGCGGTGTCATCACCTGGGCCAAGAACCGCGGCTGGACACCGGACAAGTACCTCAAGCAGAGCAAGGACTTCGACGCTGAGCGCATCCACCAGGTGTGGCTGGAGTATCAGGCTCTGCTGGAACGCTCCCACGCCTTCGATTTCGACGACCTCATCCTGCAGAGCGTGCGGGTGCTGAAAGAGCAGGAGTCGGTGCGACGCATGATGGGCCGCCGCTACCGCTATCTCCTGATCGACGAGTACCAGGACACGAACCCGCCGCAATATGAGCTGGTCCGTCTGCTCACCACCGAACACGACAACCTCACCGCGGTGGGTGATGAAGACCAGGCAATCTACGGTTTCCGCGGTGCCGACATCTCCAACATCCTGCGCTTCGAGAAGGATTTCCCTGGCGCCCGCATCGTCAAACTGGAACAGAACTACCGGTCCACCCAGAACATCCTCGATGCCGCCACGGCGGTGGTCTCCAACAACGTCCAGCGCAAGGAGAAGAAGCTCTGGACCAGCCAGCCCAGGGGCACTCCCATCACCGTCTACGTCGCCGAGGACGCCGCTGACGAGGCCGCCTTCGTGGCCAGAGAGACCGAATACCACCTCCAGGAAGGGGTTCGAGGTCTGGCGGTCCTGTATCGCACCAACTTCCAGTCCCGGCAGTTTGAAGAGGCTTTGCGGCGGCGATCGATCCCGTATCGGCTGATCGGCAGTGTCAGTTTCTACCAGCGCAAGGAAGTCCGTGACGCGCTGGCCTACCTCCGTGTCCTGCTGAACCCCGACGATGACATTTCCCTGGGCAGGATCCTCAACGAACCTCCCCGCGGACTGGGCTCCACCACCCGCAACCGCCTGTTGGAGCTGGCCTCCGCTAACCGTCTGTCCCTCTGGAATGCCCTCCGCCGGGCGCTGGAGGAGCGGCTGTTCCCGGCGCGCACCCACCTGGCTCTGGAGCAATTCCTGGGCATCTTCACCGGTTGCCGTCCCGACAGCGGCCCCCTGTCCCTGCATGACACCCTGAAAGCCCTGCTCGATCGCAGCGGGTACGTGGCCGCCCTCCAGCAGGAAGACACGGAGGAGTCGGCCGGGCGGCTCGGGAACCTCCAGGAGCTCCTCACCGTCGCCCGGGAATACGAACGCTCCGGAGATTCGGTCCAGGAGTTTCTGGACCAGGCGGCTTTGCATGCCGATACCGACGATCTGGACGAGTCGGCGGAAGTCACCCTGATGACCCTCCACAACGCCAAGGGGCTGGAATTCCCGGTGGTTTTTCTGGCGGGACTGGAGGAGGGGCTGTTTCCCCACAGCCGGTCGATCGCAGAAAACGACCTGGAGGAAGAGCGGCGGCTCTGTTACGTGGGGATGACCCGCGCCCGCCGGCGGCTCTATCTCAGTTACAGTCGCCGCAGGCGTTTCTACGGACGCGACTCCGATGAGCTGAACCTCCCCAGCCGCTTCCTGCACGAGATTCCACCGGAGCTCATCCAGCCCACTCTTTCGCCGGGCGGGTATGAACGTCGTCCCCGGCAGCTGGGGGTCTCCAGCCTGGTGGTGCCGCGGCGTGCTCGGCGGCCCTTCGAGGGCCCCACCTACAACTCCGTGGAAACCGTGCGTCAGATCCTGGAGCAAAAGCAGCAGAAGTCGAACAGCACGGGCGCCATCGTTACGGGCAGCCGAATCCGCCACGAGAAGTACGGAGAAGGACGCGTCCTGCAGGTGGAGCCGTCCGGGGACGATCTCAAGGTGACGGTCCTGTTTCCTGGAGTGGGCGTCAAGAAGCTGCTGCAAAGTTACGCCAACCTGAAGCTGGTGTGAGCGGGAACAGGGACGATGGAGTGGCTGGACCGGATCCTGGCGGCAGCGGTGGACTTGGCGTGGGGGCTGCCGCTGCTGTTCCTGCTGGTGGGCGGGGGAGCGGTGCTGCTGGTTTATTCCCGTTTCCTGCCATTCCTGGGCCTGCCCCACGCCATCGACATCCTGCGCGGCAAGTACGATCGCTCGGACGACCCCGGGCAAATCACTCACCTGCAGGCGCTCAGTACCGCGTTGGCGGCCACGGTGGGGATGGGGAACATCGGAGGGGTGGCCATCGCCATCACCCAGGGTGGGCCCGGCGCCCTGTTCTGGATGTGGGTGGCGGCGGTGGTGGGAATGGCCACCAAGTTTTTCTCCTGCACGCTGGCGGTGATGTACCGGGGGCGTGACAGTCTCGGCCAGATCCAGGGTGGACCGATGTACTTCATCGAGGTCGGTCTTGGGCGGCGCTTCAAGCCTTTGGCGGTGTTCTTCTCGCTGTGCGGCATGGTGGGCTGTCTGGCGCTGTTTCAGGCCAACCAGTTGGCAGAGGTACTGGAAGCAAGTCACGGCCTGAACCGAACGCTGAGCGGCCTGGGGGCCATGGTGCTGGTGGGCCTGGTGATCCTGGGCGGGGTGACGCGGATCGCCAAGGTGGCGACGGCGCTGGTCCCGGCCATGTGCATCCTGTATCTGGCGGCCGCTCTCTACATCCTCTGGTACCACCGGTCCGGCGTTCCGGCGGTTTTTCAGCAGATCTTCCAGGACGCCTTCACCGGGACTGCAGCGGTGGGAGCCGCCGCCGGGATCGGCCTGATGACTGTTATCCAGACCGGGATCAAGCGGGCTGCTTTCTCCAATGAGGCGGGCATCGGAACCGCTCCCATGGCACACGGGGCCGCCCGCACCAGGGAACCGGTGCGGGAGGGCCTGGTGGCCATGATGGGGCCCGCCGTCGACACCCTCCTCATCTGTACGCTGACCGCCGTCATCGTCCTGGTCAGCGGCCACTGGCGGGACGCCGGAGGCATCCAGGGAGTCACGCTCACCGCCCAGGCTTTCGAGGCGGCCCTGGGGGGGCTGGGCCGTCCCCTCCTGACCGTCATCGTCCTCTGTTTTGCGCTGTCCACCATGTTCGGTTACTCGTACTACGGGAAGAAATGCTTCAGCTACCTCTTTGGCGCGGAACATGCGCGCATCTATGACTGGTTCTATCTGATGACCATCTGGGTGGGCTCGGTCTGGACCGCCGGGATGGTGGTGAACCTGATCGACACGGCGTTTGCGCTGATGGCTTTTCCCAACATGTTGGCCGTCCTGATGCTATCCCCGCGGGTCATGGCGGCCGCCAGAGACTATTTTGCCCGGCGCCCCGGGTGGTGACCGGTCGAACGCTGCTGGACGACAAACGTATAATCATCCGGAAGAGAGGACCGCTCCGGACCGCAATCATGAAACGTCGGTTCTGGAACAGCATCTCCCTCTCACGTAAACGTCAGGATTGCGGCTGAGGCCGACACTGCCCGAGGCGGCGCGCCCGTGGACTCCATGACCCGAGGGCGTCGCGCCGGACGGAATTGGGAGGCATTTCATGAATAAGGAATCGTTCTTGCATTCCAGGTCGGGTTTGACCTTCCTGGTCCTGCTGGTCACGATGGCGCTGGGCATCGCCATCGGTACCATCGTCTCCGACGGGGTGTTCAGCGCGGAACAGTCCAAGGCGACCCAGCTCAAGGTCTCCTCCGACGCGGAACCTCTGGTGGCGGGCGAGGTGCTGACCTTGCAGGAGACCTTCCGCAAGGTGGCTGACATCATCGAGCCGGCAGTGGTCAACATCAGTACCCGCACGGTGGTCGAGATTTCGCGGCAGAGCCCTCACCCGGACCAGTTCAGGGAATTCTTCGGTGACGATCTTTGGGAAAGGTTCTTCGGCCGACCCGATGGCGGGCCGAGTCGGCAGAGCCGCTCCAGCCTCGGCTCCGGCGTGATTGTCGATCCCAAGGGCTACATCCTGAGCAACCACCATGTAGTGGCCCCGGTGAGCGGCCGTGCGGGCCGCCGGATTGCCGACAAGATCGAAGTCCAGCTCCAGTCCGGTGAGACTTACCGGGCAGAGGTGATCGGGATCGATCCCGAGTCCGATTTGGCCGTGCTCAAGATCGATGCCGGCAAGAGTCTGCCCGCTGCCCGGATCGGTGACTCGTCCCAGCTTCGTGTCGGTGATTGGGTGATGGCGGTGGGCAGCCCCTTCGGCTTCTCCCAGACCGTCACCGCCGGCATTGTCTCAGCCACCAAGCGGGTGGTCCCGGGGACCGAGTCGTTCAGCGATTACATCCAGACCGATGCCGCCATCAATCCGGGCAACAGCGGAGGGCCGCTGGTAAACATGCGCGGCGAGGTGGTGGGTATCAACACCTTCATCACCACCAATACCGGCCAGTTTGCCGGGATTGGATTCGCCATCCCCTCTTCAGTGTTTGTTGACTCCTACAACCAGCTCATCTCCGGCGGCAAGATCCAGCGCGGCTGGCTGGGGATCTCCATGAACACTTTCCCCATGACGCCTGAGCTGGCGAAGTTCTTCGGAGTGGCCGGCAACGACCCCGAAGGCATCAAGGACGGGGACGGCGTGATCGTCACCCAGCTCATCGACGAGAAAGGCGATCCCAGCGACTCCGGGCCGGCAGCCAAGGCCGGCATCCGGGAGGAAGACGTGATCGTCAAGTTCGGCGACCGCGAAATCGAGGACCTGTGGTCCCTTCGCACCGCCGTGGCTTCCACACCCCCCGGCAAGAAGGTGCCGGTGGTCGTGGTCCGCAAGGGTCAGGTGATTCGCACCGAGGTTGAGCTCGCCGAGCGCACCATCGAAGAGCGCCAGCGATCAGAGGCCCAGGGCTTCTCGTTTGAGGAGGAGGCGCCGGAACCCAGGAAACCGAAGGAGATCGGTCTCGAGTTCCAGACTCTGTCCAGCCGGGATGCGTCACAGCTCGGGATCGAAGGGGAAACCGGTGTGCTGATCCTCAGTGTCACACCCGGCAGTCTGGCCGAGGATGCGGGTCTGGCCCCGCGGGTAGTGGTGACGCACGTCAACGGCAAGCGGGTTACCACCGCCGCCGAATTCAAGGACGCGGTGACTTCGGTGCCTTCAGGCGAAGGGGTGGTCTTGCGGATCGTCATTCCTCCCGGCCAGGCCAACCAGAAAGCCGTCGCCTATACGGCTTTCGTCAAGCCGTAAGCCGCGCAAGGGGTCGCGAGTTACGGGCCGTGCGGTCGCGGGTTCAAGGTACCGCCCCGCAACCTCGCGGCCCCATGACCCTGCGGCCCCCCCCCAACGTCGCGGCCCCGCCAACGCATAACCCGGCGACCGTACAGCGCCGCAGTGACCGCTGCTTCCCATTCCCACCGGCCGGCATTAGAATCGCTCCGGATGAGAGTCGGTCTGCCGCGAGAGGTCAAGGACAACGAATATCGGGTGGGACTGGTTCCGGCCGGGGTGGATGCCCTGGTCGCCGAAGGCGCGCAGGTGCTGGTGCAGAAAGGAGCCGGGGAGGGCTCCGGTTTCAGTGACCAGGAGTACGTCGACGCCGGGGCGACGCTCGTGGACAGCGCGGACGAACTGTGGGCCCAGGCCGACATGATCGTCAAGGTCAAGGAGCCGGTGCCCGAGGAATACCCACGCCTGCGCCCCGGCCAAATCGTGTTCGGCTACTTCCATCTGGCACCGCTGCCGGAATTGACCCGTGTACTGATGGAACGTCGGGTGCGCGCCGTAGCCTACGAAACCATCACCAACGACCGCGGCCAGCTTCCCCTGCTGACCCCGATGAGCGAGATCGCCGGCCGGATGGCCACCATCGTGGGAACCTACTACCTGCAGCGCCCCCGCGGAGGACGCGGAGTACTGATCGGCGGCGTCCCAGGCGTGAGACCCGGGCTTGTGGTGGTGATCGGTGCCGGCACGGTAGGCCTCAACGCCACCAAGATGGCCATGGGCTTGGGGGCCCAGGTGAGCGTTCTGGACGTGGATATCGAGAAGCTGCGCTATATCGACGATCTCTATTTCGGCCGGGTGGAAACCCTGATGTCCAATCCCCGCTATCTGTCGGAGGCCGTGAAACGGGCGGACGTGGTGGTCGGAGGGGTACTCATTCCGGGTGCCCACGCCCCCCGGCTGGTGACCCGGGAGATGGTGGCCGCCATGAAACCGGGTTCAGTGATCGTGGATGTGGCGGTGGACCAGGGCGGGTGCTGCGAGACCACCCGACCCACCACACACAGCGATCCGGTTTACGAGGTCAATGGAGTTCTCCATTACTGCGTCACCAACATGCCCGGGGCGATGCCCCGAACCTCCACCCTTGCGCTGACCAACGCCACGCTGCCCTATGCACGCAAGATCGCCCGGCTCGGTCTGGTGGAAGCCGCCCGTTCGGACCGGCACCTGCGCAACGGAATCAACGTCTTCGACGGCCACGTCACCTGCCGGCCGGTGGCCGAGGACCAGGGACTGGCCTATACCCCCGTGGATGATCTGCTCTGACGGTTGCCAAGTTGAGAAACGCGGCGTCGCCGATTGCCGGATCGATCCCTTCCGGACCGGCGCCCGCAACATGTCGATCGATCGGGAACTGCTCCAGCAGGCGGAGGAGAGCCCGACCCCGTTCACGCAAGTTCGACTGTACGGCTGGCACCCGCCGGCGGTGTCCATCGGCAGGCATCAGGATCCTGAGACGGCGGTGGCGGCCGAGGTCTGTGCCCGGAGAGGGATTGCCGTGGTGCGCCGTCCCACCGGGGGCCGCGCGGTGTTTCACGACCGCGAACTGACCTACGCGGTGGTCAGCAACCATCCTGCCCTGATGGACGGCGGGATCACCACCGCCTACCGCTGGGTGGCGGCGGCCCTGCAGGCCGCCTTGCGGGCGATCGGGGTGGAGACCGAAATCGCCCGGGGCGAACCGGTCACCGCCCCCGGGTCGGAGTTGCGGCGGCACCCCTGTTTCGCCTCGGCTTCCCGACACGAGCTGCTGGTGGGAGGCAGAAAGGTCGCCGGCAGTGCCCAGCGCCGCCTGCGCCGGAGCTTCCTCCAGCATGGGTCGATCCCGCTGGAAATCGACTATCCACTGATGGCGGAACTGCTCGGGTCCGAGGAGCAGGTCCTCCGGCAACGAATGATTTCGGTCAGTGAAGCGGCCGGCCGTCGGGTGGCATTCCGGGAGCTCGCGGAAGTTCTGCAGGCGGAGTTCCGGTCGAGATTCCCTGCCGCGCAGGGGTAACCACCATCGGCTCCGGAGCTCCAGCCGGCCCGACCCGTCCGAAGCCGGCTGGTCCGGGGACAGCGGGACGCTTCGAACTCAAGGTCCGGGAATCTCGGGGAGGTGGATCATGAAATCACGGGAACGGGTGGCCTTGGCCCTGCAGCACCAGGAAGCCGATCGGGTTCCTCTCGACTTGGGCAGTGCTCCGGTGACGGGCATGCACGTCAGTACCGTCTACAAGCTGCGCCAGGCGCTGGGTCTGGACCCCCCCGGCACCCCCGTCAAGGTGATCGAACCTTACCAGATGTTGGGCGAGATCGGCCCGGACCTGATGGACGTTCTCGGTGTGGATGTGGTGGGTGTCTGGCCTCCCAAGAACATGTTCGGCTACCGCAACCAGGAGTGGAAACCGTGGACAACCTTCGACGGCACCCCGGTTCTGGTACCGGGCGGCTTCAACACCGAGCTGGCTCCGGACGGCGATCTGCTGGCTTATCCGGAAGGGGACCGGTCGGCACGCCCCAGCGGGCGGATGCCTGACGGAGGCTTCTATTTTGACTCCATCATCCGTCAGGACCCCATCGACGAAGCCAATCTCCGGGTGGAAGACAATCTCGAAGAGTTCAGCCTGCTGTCGGACGGGGACCTGGAGCATTTTCGGGCGGAAGTGGCCCGCCTCTACGGATCGACGGACAAGGCCATCCTGCTCAACCCCGGGGGAACCGCCTTCGGCGACATCGCCCTGGTCCCCGCCCCTTGGCTCAAGAATCCCAAGGGCATCCGCGACGTGTCGGAATGGTACATGAGTACCGTCACCCGCACCGATTACGTCCGCGAGGTGTTTGCCCGCCAGTGCGAAATCGCGCTGGAGAACCTCCAGCGCTGCTGGCGGGTCCTGGGCGACCGGGTACAGGTGATCTACATGACCGGAACCGACTTCGGGACGCAGTTGGGCCCCTTCATCTCGCCCCGCACCTATTGCGAGCTTTACCTGCCTTTCCAGAAGCGCCTCAACGACTGGGTGCACGCCCACACCTCGTGGAAGACGTTCATCCACTCCTGCGGGTCGGTCCGGAAGCTGATTCCGCATTTCATCGAGGCGGGGTTCGATATTCTGAATCCCGTTCAGTGCAGCGCAGCGGAGATGGATCCGGCGGCGCTGAAGGCGGAGTTCGGCCGTCAGGTGACTTTCTGGGGAGGAGGGATCGACACCCAGCGAACCCTCCCGTTCGGCACGCCGGACGACGTGCGCCGGGAGGCTCGGCAACGGATGCACATCTTCGCCCCCGGCGGCGGCTTCGTCTTCAACAGCATCCATAACATCCAGCCGCAGGTACCGGTGGAGAACGTCCTGGCACTCTACGAAACCTTCCGCGAGTGTGCTGCCTACCCGGCGGACGGCGGCCAGGGCGTCCGGGGTTCCGCCGTTCGGATTCTCACGAACGGGTAGCCCGAAGCCTGGCGACCTCGCGCCCGTCTAACCCCCTTCCCGTCAGACCATTGGCGTATGGTGGGCCCCAGGGCAGCCGTCGTGAGAAAACTCGCCGTCGCGAACTTCAAGGGTGGGGTGGGAAAGACCACTGTGGCCGTCAATCTGGCGGCTGTGCTGGCCCGGGATCTGGGCCGCCGGGTACTGCTGGTGGACACCGATCCCAGCGCCAACATCACCGCCCATCTTCGCGCCAAACCCTCCAAGACCCTTTACCACCTTGCCGTGGACGAGGCTTCTCCCGAGGAGGTGATGATCCCTTCCGGAATCTCGGACCGGCTCTACCTGATTGCCTCTTCCCGGGCCACCCAGGCCGCCGAACTGCAGGTGGTGAACCAGGTCGGCCGGGAACGAATCCTGGACCAACGCCTGCGGGGCTTGCGCGGGTTCGACTACGTCATCTTCGACACCCCTCCGTCCGTTTCTATCATGGCTCAGAACGCCTTCGTGTGCGCGCGATCGGTATTGATCCCGGTGTCCATGGATCCCATGAGCCTGCTGGGCGCAACCACCACCCTCTCTCTGCTGGGGGAAATCCAGAAAGGTCTTGAAGTACAATGCGGCGTACTGGGGATCGTACCCACTTTCGTGGACGCGCGGCTGGTGATCAACCGCGTGGTGATGGAGGCGATCGAGAAGCGGCTGGGAGGTTATCCGATCTGGCCCGGCATCCGTTCCGATACCGCGGTGCGCAAGGCTATTGCTTCCCAGACTCCGATCGCAGTTTTCGACCCCAAGTCCAGGGCCGCCCATGATTTCCGGCATCTGGCGGAACACCTGGAGGGCTGCCCGGCCGGAGGAGGTACCGGTCGTGAAAAAGATTGAACTGTCGGAAGACTTCTTTGCGGCATCATCGGCCGGCGGCTCAGGCGACCGTCCCGGCGAGGAGGGCACGATGGACATCCTCCTGGGTCGCAACCCGTCCGACGCCGGAGCCCGAAAGTCGCCGGCCCAATCCCGCCGCCGGCCAACCCGGCCGGCCACCTCACCACCGCCTTCCGGGATGACCGGGCTGCTCAGCCTGCCCTTCGACCTGACGCGGAACCTGATGACCGTGCTGCTCCACCTGGTTCGGGCTGCAATCCCCGTCCCGCGGCATCGTTGACGGCCTTACGGGACCATCGGCTCCAGGGTCATGGGATCCCGCAGCGGCAGCCGGTGGAGCGGACCGAGGTTCTCCAGCTTGGCGTCCGGGTAATCCGGATGCCCCTTCAGAATCTCGTCCACGTTCCCCACCACCAGGATGACGAACTTTTCCGGCTGGAGATAGGACGCAGCGGCAGCCGTCACCGCCGGCTGGGTCACCGCCTCGATGTTGCGCCGGTAGTTCAGCCAGTAGTCGCTCTCCCAGCCCGCCAGCTCGTTGCCCGCATATAGGCTGACCGTCTGGAGCGCAGCCTGGAAGCGGTTGGGGAAGGTCTGGATGAAGGATCGCTTGCTGACCTCCAGCTCGTCCGCGCTCACCGGCTGGGTCCTCAGCTTATTGATCAGGTCCAGGGTCAGTTGGGCGGCGCGGGCGCAGGTCGCCGACTTGGACTGGAAGAGCGCCCGTAGAGCCCCCGGATAGGTGGAGTTCAGGTCATAGGACGCATATGCCGAGTAGGCCAGTCCTTCTTCCGCCCGGACGCGCTGCATCATCCAGGCGGTGAATCCACCACCGCCCAGAATATCCACCGCCACGGTCAAGTCGAATTCCTCCGCGAACGGACGCCGCTTCCCAAGATGACCGATGGAGACTCGGCCCTGGTTCACGTCCGGCTTGTGGACCAGGTAGACACCCGGCTCGGGCTGGTGGGTGGGCTGGGGGACCTCGGGCATGATCTCTCCCCGGGCCGGCAGGGTACCGAAGGTACGGTCCAGCTTGGCCAGCATCTCCTGGCTTTCGAAATCTCCCGCCACCGCCAGGATCACATCCTTGGGATGGAGGAGCCTGGCATGGAAAGCCTGCAGGTCCGCCCGCGTGATTCCTTCCACCGAGGCCTTCACCGGCAGCCGGTTGATCCAGTAGTCAGGACCGTAGAGCAGCAGGTTCCATTCCCGGCCTTCAATGGCGGCGGTGTCGTCGTTGCGTTCCTTCATCGACGCCAGCAGATCGTCCTTGGCTTTGGCCAGCCGGGCTTCATCGAAGCGGGGCCGCAACAGGACGTCCATAAGCAGCTCCAGACCCCGGTCCAGGTCCTTGGACAGCAGGTTGAGCGTCACCGAACCGCTGACGCCGCCGATGGCCGTATTCAACTGGGCTGCCAGGAAATCCAGTTCCTCATCGAGCTGCTGGGGGCCCAGCTCGCCGGCGCCTCCGGTACGCCAGACCCGGGCGGTCAACTGGGAAAGTCCTTCCTTTCCTGCCGGCTCGATGTACTGGCCGCCGCGGAACAGCAGCCGGATGGTCACCAAAGGAAACTCCCTCTCCTCCATCAGATACACCGGAACTCCATTGGCAAGAACCCGGCGCAGCATTGCGGGATCGGGGGGTTCAAAGCTCAGCTCCGGAAACTGCAGGTCTTTGGGATGCTTGGGGATGTCGACTTCCGCCAGCAGGGGGAAGCAAACTGCCAAGCAGGCGACGGCGAACATCAGGCGTTTCATGCTACTTGTCCCCCTTCTGCGCATTCAGGATCTCGATGCGCTCCTGGATCTTGCGGGTGACCAGTTCGAAAGCGGGCTTCATCTCCGGGGGAACCCTTCCGGAAGCCTGCTGCATCTGGTGGAGAGCCTGCTGGAGCTTGGCCAGGTCAGTCTCCTGGTCCACCTGGGCAAGCTGCTGCTTGACCATGGACTTCATCTGGGGCGGCAACCCGGTAAGCGCCGGGTGCTCGGGTTCGGACCCCTCCTTCCTCGTGTACCAGGCCACATTGCGCGTCTCCTCCACCAGGTAGCGGCGTGCCACGTCCTGGACGTCGGCTGCGGTGACCGCCTGCAGCCGTAGGGGGGCCTCGTTGAGATAACTCCAGTGATCGTTGGAGTCGTAGACCGCCAACTGGATCATGAGGAAGAAATTGTTTTGCAGCCGGCGGAACGAATCCGCCAGATTCTGGTTTTTGACCTTCTGCAACTCACGCTCGGAGACCGGCTCCTGCTTGAGCCTCTCGAGCTGGTCCAGCAGCGCCGTTTCCACGGCGGCGTGATCGACGCCTTCCCGCACCTCCGCCGAAAGCTGGAGATAACCGCCGTACTTGGCCTCGAACAGGGAAGCGGTGGGCTGCCCCACCGCCAGCTGGGCGTCTTCCACCAACGCTTTGTACAGACGGCCGGTGCGGCCGCTCAGAATGTCGGCCAGGATCTGCAGCGGGAAACTGTCCTTGTGGTTGAACGGCGGGCCCTGGAAACGGATGATCACCGTAGGATTGGTGTCCGCCTTGCCGGAGAAGCGCTGCTCGGCCTGCTGCTTGACCTCGAAGGTGATGACTTCGGGTGGATTGGTCGCTCCCCTGGGGATTCTTCCGAAATAGGTTTCGGCGAGCCGCACCGCTTCGTCGCCGTTCAGGTCCCCCACCAGGATGGCCGTCAGGTTGTTGGGAGAGTAGTAGGTCGCATAGTACTCCTCCGCCTGGCGGCGAGTGATGGACTCGACGTCGGAGGCCCAGCCGATCACCGGCCAGTGGTACGGTGCTGCCTGCCAGAACATGGCATCGAACTGCTCTTCCAGCTTCCCGGTGGGAGTCGATTCGACCCGCAGTCGGCGCTCCTCCCGGACGACGTCCCGTTCCGAATAGAACTCGCGGAATACCGGGTTGAGCAGGCGGTCGGATTCGAGCCACATCCAGAGTTCCAGCTTGTTGGAAGGCACGGTCACGATGTAGACGGTCTGGTCCTGGGAGGTGAAGGCGTTCAGGTTGGAGCCACCCTCGCGGGTATAGATCTGATCCAGCTCCGAGCTGACCAGATATTTCTTCTCCTCGGCGAACAGCTTCTCCAGCTCCGCACGCAACTCGCGCAGCCGGGGGGTGCGGTTCTCGGGATCGTAGACGTTGCCGCTGATCTCCCCCCGCAGCAGCTTGCGGCGCAGCACCGAGTATTCCTCCTGCATCTGGTCCCAGATCCGGTCCTGGGCATCCTGGATGGCCTTAGCCTTCTCATAATCCGTGACACCGATGGTCCGGGTACCTTTGAACATCATGTGTTCGAACAGATGGGAGATTCCGGTGATTCCCGGGCGCTCATTGACCGAACCCACCCGTGCCACCCACCCGCAGGCAATCGTGGGCGACTGATGCCGTTCGACAATCAGCAACCTCATCCCATTGGAGAGGGTTTCCTCCCGAACCTCGACCCTCTGCCCCCACAACGGGACGCACACCAGTCCTACGACCAGCAGCGCAAGTCTTCTTGTCGCCATCACCTTGGTTCTCCTCTACTCGATCTCCGCCTTCACCAGGTAGTCCAGTCTGGGAAACGATTCCCGCAGATATCGGTTTCCCTCCGCATAGATCCGGTCCTGTGAGGGTCCCTGTCCCCGCGGTTCGCCCTCGCCGTAACCGGCGTAGAGCAGCTCCACCACCTCCATACCCTCTACCACCCGGCCGAAGGGGGCGAAACCCATCCGGTCCAGCCGCACATTGTCGGCCAGGTTGATAAACAGCTGGGTGGTACGGCTGTTGGGTCCGGCCATCGCAAAGCTGACAAAGCCGCGGAGATTCTGGGCCCGGACCGGCTCATCCGGAAAGGACGCGTCTTTCCAACGGGCACTGACTTCGGGATCGCCGTTAATCCCAAACTGCACCACAAATCCTCGAATGACCCGAAAGAACGCCACATCATCCAGGTAGCCTACCCGCACCAGGTTGTAAAAACGGTCAGCGGCCAGTGGTGCCCAATCTCTGGTGACTTCGATGGTGAACGGGCCCCGGGTGGTCTGGCAACGAACCCGGTAGGAATCGGGCGCCTGCTGGTTTGCCTGCCCTGGCTCAGTAAGTGCGGACGAGTGTGCCCCGCAACCGGCCAGCAGCACCAGCACTGCCAGGCACCAGAGCCATACCTTGCGGATGGAGAACAGTGTGGTGGTGTGGGGATCTCTCATACTAAGAGCTTCCTATCTTATCTCAGCCTTTGGGAGTCGTCCGGTTTGAACCCTTTTCAGGGCCGGTCCGGTCTCCTATGCTGGGCCGCAGTCCACACCAGGAGTCACCATGAAACCTAATACGCTCATTGCAGGTTTGGTCGCCGGTCTCGTGTCGGTCTGGGTGGCAGCCGCCGAGGCTCCCGTACCCCTGCCCGTCCGTAAAATCGTTCTGTTCAAGAACGGAATCGGCTACTTTCAGCACCAGGGTTCGGTGTCGGGCAGCCAACCGGTAGAAATCCGGCTTTCCAGCTCCCAATTGGACGACGTTCTCAAGTCACTGACCGTCCTCGACTTGGACGGCGGCCGAGTGTCTTCCGTCAGTTACGACTCGGAGGCATCCCTCGATCGAAGAATGGCCGAGCTGCCGGTTGATCCCCGCCGTGCGGAAGGTCTGGCCGCTCTCCTCAACCAGCTCCGCGGCAGCGAGATTGCCCTTGACGCGCCGGCCGGCGCCGTTGCCGGCAAGCTGGTCTCAGCCGAGCTCCGGACCGTAGTCCGCCAGGGCGGCGCCGGCCAGCAGTTGGAAGTCGCAGTCCTGACCGCGGAAGGGAAGGTGCAGGTGATCCCTCTGGAGAGCGCGGGCGGGCTCCGGTTCCTCAATCCTGAGCTGTCGGCGGATCTGGCCCGGGCCCTGGACTTGATGGCCGGGTCCATTCAGGGTGACGTGAGGCGGCTGACCATCCATCTGGGCGGAAGCGGAGACCGCCGGTTGCTGGTGGGATACACGGCGTCGGCTCCCATCTGGAAGACGACCTACCGGGCGGTCATCGAAGAGAAGGGGACTCTGCTGCAGGGCTGGGCGATCGTCGACAACACGACCCCCATGCCTTGGGAAGATGTCGAGCTGTCGCTGGTGTCCGGCGCACCGGCCAGCTTCATTTACCGCCTGTCGCAACCGGTGTACGGCGACCGGCCCGAAGTGCCGGTTCTGGCCGGAGTCCAGGTCCGGCCCGAAGTCCACGGCGCAGCCGTTGAACTGCAGCGGGAAGAAGCGATGCCGATGCCGGCTTCGAAGGAAGCGTTTCGGGCGCGCAGCCTGCCGGCAGTACCCATGGAAATGGCAGCGATGGATGTCGGAGAGGCGATTCGTCGGTCCGGGGATGTGGCAGCTGAAACAGCCTCCCGCGCCGAGCAGTTCGAGTACCGGATCCGCGATCGGGTTTCCATCGGCCGCAATCAGTCCGCCCTCATCCCCATCCTCCAGGCTGACCTCACGTCCGAAAAGGTGACCGTCTACAACGAGTCCAAGGGAGGAGTGCCCCGGCTGGCCATCTGGCTGACCAACAACACCGGGCTGACGCTGGACGGGGGCTCCATCACCATCATCGACGCCGGCGTTTACGCGGGAGAAGGTCTGATGACTTCGGTCCAGCCGAACGAACGGAGGCTGCTCAGCTATGCGGCCGATCCGGGGGTCGAAGTGACGACGCGCATGGGCAGTGACCGCCGGGAAGTGGAAAGCATCACCGCCTCGCGCGGGATCCTCCGCATGACCCGAAAGCTGGTGGAAACCCGAACCTACACGGTCCGCAACAAGACCCCCCAGCCGAAGACGATCGTGCTGGAACATCCCGTACGCTCCGGCTGGACTCTCGCCGGCGCGACCAAACCGCTTGAAAGCTCGACGGAGTTCCACCGGTTCCGGCTGCCGGCGCCGGCGGCGGCCTCGGCGTCGCTGGCAGTGGTTGAGGAACGTCCGGAGGAATCCGTGTTCCGGCTGGCCGAGGCATCGCCGGACCAGCTCGGAGTCTGGGTACGGGATCGCAGCCTCGGCGACCGGGCCCGGGAGGCGCTCACCCGAATCATCGAGCGTAAGCGCCGCGTGGCGGCTCTGCAGGAAGAGATCGAACAGGCTTCGGCTGCAGAGAAGAGGATTTTCACCGACCAGGAACGCCTGCGGGGAAACCTGTCGGGTCTGGGCCAGTCCGCCGAGGAGTCGCGCCTGCGGCAGCGGTACATCGATCAGCTCGAAGCCCAGGAGAACCAGCTCGCCGAGCTGCGAACCCGCCGCGCGGCGCTGGAGCAGGAACTGGAGCAGGCCCGACGGCAGTTGGCGGAGGCAATCGACACCTTGAGTTTCTGAACGGGCAGGACGCACCGTCCATTCAGTCCATGCGGTCCACGCAGTCCATCCAGTCCGCGCCGCCTCTCCCAGTTTCACGGCCCCCAGGTGCCGGCGGGATACAACTGGATTTCCCGAGGGGCCGCCAGCAGCGGATCATAGATGCGCCACGCCGCTTCCGCTTCGTCGCCGCGCACGAACAGGGTTTGGTCTCCGGTAACCACGTCCAGCAGCAGTGTTTCGTACGCTTCGGGCAGTGCTCCGAAGACATCCGAGTAGCGAAAACGCAACTGGCCCGTCTGCACCCTGATATCCTGGCCGGGAGTCTTGACCTCGAAACGCAGATCGAACCCCTCGTCGGGCTGGAGGGTGATCGCCAGTTCGTTGGAGGTGATGCGGCAACGGCTGAACCTGCTGAACAGCGAAACCGGGGGATGCCGAAACCGTACGGTGATCCGGGTGGTTCTGGCCGGCATCCGTTTCCCTGTGCGGAGCCGGAAGGGAACTCCCTGCCATCGCCAGTTGGCGATGAGCAGCTCCATGGCCACCAGCGTTTCGGTGCGGGAATCCGGTGGAATCCCCGGCTCCTCCCGATAGCCGGGACAGGGACTCCCGTCGATCATCCCCGGCCCGTACTGTCCCCACAACACCCGGGCAGGGTCCGGCGGCTGCACAGCGCGCAGAACCTTGAGCTTCTCGTCGCGGATGGCATCCGCCTCGAAAACCGCCGGCGGTTCCATCGCCACCAGACACATCAGTTGGGTGAGGTGGTTCTGGACCATATCCCGCAAGGCCCCGGAGCTGTCATAGTAACGGGCGCGCCCTTCCACTCCGAGCTGTTCCGCAACCAGAATGTCCACCGCTTCGACCCGGTCGCGATTCCACACCGACTCGAACAGCGGGTTGGCAAAGCGGAAGACCAGAAGGTTCTGTACCGTCTCCTTACCCAGATAGTGGTCGATCCGGAAGATCTCGGACTCCCGGAAGTACTGGTAAAGGTGGCGGTTGAGGGCCACCGCCGACGCCAGATCCTGGCCGAACGGTTTCTCCACCACCAGCCGCACCCACCCGCCGTCGCGGTGCAGGCGGCAGTCACCGATGCCGCTGACGGTGTGAGGTATCGCTGCCGGGGGGAGGGCCAGATAAAATACCCGGTTTCCGGGCAAGGCATGCTCCCGTTCAATCTGCCTGATCCGCTCCGCCAGCCGCTGGAAATCGGCTTCCTGCTGTCCCCCGATGCTCTGGAAATGCACCGAGCTCTCTACCCATTCCTCCGCGGAGACCGCTCCATCTGATCGCAGCGCTTCGGCCGCCCACCGCCGATAGCTCCGGTCATCTTCACTGCCGCTTCGGGCCACCGCGAGAACCTGGAAATCAACGCCCCGCAGCTCACCCTGTTTCAGGTGCCACAGTGCAGGCAGGAGCTTGCGTGCCATCAGATCGCCCGTGCCGCCGAAAACCACAAACAGGTGGTTGGCGGGTGCAGCGGGGAGTGGGCCGAGGTTGAAGGGGGACTCCTGGGGGACGCCGGGGGCTCGCATGTGTCACATCATAGTGGCATCTGTGTGCCGATTCTGTCACAAGAGCAGCTCTGACCCTGCCGCCGCGGGGCGGCTTACGGTATTCTGCGGTCTCCGGGGCACTTTCCGCACCCTTTGGTGCCCTCAGCTCACGTTAGAATGGGTTCGGCAAGGAGAACGACGTGAAGAAAGTGGCGATCCTGACCGCGGTCCTGGTGTTGGCAGGCTGTGCCCGGACGGGCTCCGGGCCTTCCCGCGTGCTGATTCAGAACAAGGGTTCCGATACCCTGGTCAATGTCGCCCAGACCTGGGCGGAAGCCTACAAGAAGGTGAACCCTGCGGTCGCCATCGCGGTGACCGGCGGCGGTTCGGGGACCGGAATCTCGGCGTTGATCAACGGCACCGTCGACCTGGCCAATGCCAGCCGCCGGATGAGCCAGCAGGAGCTGGATCTGGCCCGACAAAGGGGGATTGAGCCCGTGGAGTTCGTGGTCGGATACGACGCCCTGGCCATTTTCCTCCACCCCAACAATCCCATCAACGCTCTAACCTTCGAACAGTTGGCGGAGATCTACGGCGAAGGCGGCAGGCTCACCCGCTGGAGCGACCTGGGGGTCGAGGTGCCCGGCTGTCCGAGCGGCGAAATTGTTCGAGTGAGTCGCCAGAACAATTCGGGCACCTACATCTACTTTCAGGAAGCCGTGCTGGGCAAACGCGATTACGCACTGGGCTCCCGGGACATGCACGGTTCCAAGGATGTCGTGGACCTGGTTTCAAAGACGCCCTGCGCCATCGGCTACAGCGGGATGGCCTACTACACGCCCGAAGTGAAGATGCCCTGCGTTGCCAAGGAGCCGGGCGGGCCGTGCGTCACTCCTTCTGAACAGACTGCCCTCGACGGCAGTTATCCCATTGCCCGCCCCCTGATCATGTATACCCGTGGGCAGCCGGAGGGCGCTCTCAAGGATTACCTGGACTGGATCCTGAGCGATGAAGGTCAATGCATCATCCACGAGAAGGGTTACTCGCCGGTGCGCCCGGTGGCCTGCGGTGAACCGGCGTCCCAGTGACGTGTTCCGGCCGGCCGTCGGCCCCATCCACCCATGACCCATTACGAGCAGCGACTGGAACAGGACCTGCAGTCGATCCGCTCTCAGGTAGACAGCCTGGGACAGGGTGTCGAAGAGGCGCTCGAACGGGCGGTGAGGGCGCTTCTCACCCGCGACGAAAAGCTTGCCTATGAGACCATCCTGCGGGACCAGATCCTCAACCGCAAGGTGCGGGACTTGGACCGTGCCTGCCACCACTTTGTCGCCCGGCACCTTCCCAGCGCCGGCCACCTGCGGCTGATCTCCTCGGTTCTCCGGCTGACGATCGCCCTCGAGCGCATCGGCGATTACGCGGTCACCATCTGCCGGGAAAGCGTGCAAATGTCGCAACTTCCTCCCGCCCCGGTACTGCGTGACCTGGAACTCTTGGCGGAGGAAGCCCGACGGGCTCTGCGGCAGGCGCTGGAGGCTTTCTCCACTCTGAATCCGGAACTGGCCCGAGGCACCCATGCCATGGTCGCCCTTGCCTCTGCCGCATATGACAAAGCTTTCGCCGACCTCCTGGAGGAAGGCGGCACCACCAAGGTGCGGGTCCGGGAGCTGTTCTCCCTGCTGGTGATTTTCAACCGCCTGGGCAGGGTATGCGACCAGGCCAAGAACGTCTGCGAGGAAGCCATCTTCGCCGTGACGGGCCAGACCAAGGAACCCCGCCACTTCAAGATTCTGTTCGTGGAACCGGCCGATTCCTGGCTGGCGCGCATGGCGGTGGCCATCGCCCGGAAGGCCTATCCCGAGGGAGCATCGTTCTTCGCCGCTGCCCTGCAGACCCCGGCGCCAGTGGATCCGAAGGTCGTGGAGTTCATGGACATGAAGGGGCATTCGATGTCCGGGATCGAAGTACAGCTCCTTCCCCAGGCGGCCCCCACCGACGATTTCGACCTGCTGGTCACGCTGGGAGAGGTACGGCGGGAAGATTTCCCCTTCATTCCCTATCACGTGGTGTTTCAGTCCTGGCCTGTGGAACCGGGGGGGACGGACCAGGAGTCGCTGGAGCGGATTTACCGGGATCTTGCGGGGCGGTTGAGGGATCTCATGGACATCCTGCGGGGGAGTGCCTGAGCCATGTCCAGCGCGGTCTCCCGAACCGGAGTCCACGCCGATCGCCGCGACTTGGCCTGGTACGTGGACAGGCTGATCCAGGCGCTGGTGTTCCTGGGCGGCATTTCCGGCATCGTCTTCGTCATCGCGATTTTTGTCTTCATCACCATTGAAGGCGCGGGCTTCCTGCACACGCGCTTCGATGCCGCCGAGTTCTTCCTTTCGCCCTACTGGCGGCCGACCTCGGAGGTGGAAGCCACCTACGGCGCGCTGGCCCTGATGGCAGGCACCGCCAGCGTCACTGGACTGGCCATGCTGGTATCGGTCCCGTTTTCCCTGGGTGCGGCTGTGTTCATCGCCGAGTTTGCCCGCGGCAAGACCCGGGAAACACTCAAGATCCTGGTTGAACTGCTGGCGGCGATCCCCTCCGTGGTCTGGGGATTCATCGGACTGACGCTGATGAACCCGTTGATCATCTGGCTGTTCGACGTCCCGGTGGGACTGAATGTGCTCAATTCGGGCATCATCCTGGGTCTGATGGCCGCCCCCATCATGACCACCATCGCCGAGGACGCCCTCAAGGCCGTCCCCGACACTTACCGGGAGGCGGCGGAGGCATTGGGTGCCACGCGCTGGCAGGTGATCTCTCGGGTGGTCTTGCCGGCCGCGCGCAACGGGCTGGTGGCAGCGGTATTGCTGGGTGTCGGACGCGGCTTCGGGGAAACCATGGCGGTGCTCATGGCCAGCGGGCACTCCATCAACATCCCCACCAGCCCATTTGACTCGGTACGGGCCCTGACGGCGACCATTGCGGCCGAACTCGGCGAGACCACCATGGGTTCCGAACACTACCAGGCTCTGTTTACGCTGGGAATCTTCCTATTTGTTGTGACCTTTCTGATCAACCTCGCCGCGGACCTGGTGGTCCGCGGTCCGCGCCGGAAGTAACAGCAGCGATGTTCGAAGCCACCGATCTCAACCGCAAGAGCTATTCCGTGGAGCGTCTCTTCCGGCTGCTGTTCGGCCTGATGACGGGTCTGCTCATCCTGCCCGTACTGGCGATCCTGGCATTGCTGCTCTGGAAGGGCAGTCCGGCGATTTCCGTGGACTTCCTGCTCACCGAACCGACCCAAGGCATGACCGCCGGCGGCATCTTCCCGGCCCTCATCGGGACCATCTGGCTGGTGGCGGTGGCGTTGTGCGCCTCCGTGCCGGTGGGAGTCGCTGCCGCCTTGTACCTCAGTGAATACGCCCCCGACAACTGGCTGACCCGTTCCATCAACCTGGCCATCATCAACCTGGCCGGAGTGCCTTCGATTGTTCACGCCCTGTTCGGCCTGGGCGCCTTCGTGCTCTTCTTCCAGTTCGGGACCAGCATCCTGGCGGCCAGCCTGACCCTGGCGGTGATGACCCTGCCGGTGGTCATCGTCTCCACCCGGGAAGCGCTGCAGTCCGTTCCCAAGGCCTTCCGGGAGGCGTGCTGGAACATGGGAGCCACCCGCTGGCAGACCATCCGCCACGTCGTGTTGCCCAACTCGGTTAGCGGCATCCTCACCGGCGTCATCCTGGAGGTTTCCCGGACGGCGGGCGAAACCGCCCCCATCATGTTTACCGGCGCCGCCTTCTTCCTGCCTTTCCTGCCCCAAAGCGTGTTCGATCCCACCATGGCCATGTCCCTTCACCTGTTCGTGATCTCAACCCAAGTACCGGGAGTTCCTGAGGAAACCACCTTCGGGGTGGCCCTGGTGCTGATCGCCATCGTGTTGTCCATGAACGCCCTCTCGATCGCATTTCGGGTCCACTTGAGGGGACGCAAACGATGGTAGGGCAGACGGGAGAGGAGCGGGTGAAGCTCGAGGTCCGGGACCTGAGCCTGTGCTACGGCTCGCAGTCCGTGCTGCGCGGCATCAATCTTTCGGTTTACGAGCACGAGATTTTCGGGATCATCGGTCCCGCCAACAGTGGCAAGACCTCCTTTCTGCGCTGCCTGAATCGGATGGACGAGTTCGACTCCGCCATGCGAGTGAGCGGCACCATCCTGCTGGATGGGCTGGACATTCGCCGCTGGAAAAACACCTATGCGCTGCGCCGGCGGATCGGGGTGGTGTTCCCGCTGCCCGTGGGACTGCCCATGAGTGTCTACGACAATGTCAGCCTGGCGCCCCGCCTGGCTGGGGTCAACAAGAAGGCGGAGCTGGACGAGATCGTCGAACGGTGCCTGCGTCGCGCCGCGCTTTGGGACGAGGTCAAGGATCGACTCGATTCGCTGGGCAGCCTGTTGTCCGGCGGCCAGCAGCAGCGCCTCACCATCGCCCGGGCCCTGTCCCAGTCCCCCGACCTGCTGCTGCTGGACGAATTCTCCATCGCCGTCGACCCGGTGACTACGATGCGTATCGAAGATGTGCTCAAGGACCTCCGGGACGAAATCACCGTCATCCTGGTAACCAATCTGGTGCAGCAGGCGCGTCGCCTGGCCGACCGTACCGCTTTCTTTCTGGATGGCGAGTGCATCGAAATCGCCCCCACCGAGGACCTCTTCAACGGCCGGGCTGCCGACCCGCGGACACGCGACTATGTGGAGGGCCGCTTTGGCTAACGGCATCGCCATTCAGACCCAGAAGCTCAACCTCTGGTACGGGACCTTTCAGGCCCTCTTCGATGTCGACCTCGCCGTCCGGGAGGGCCTCATCACTTCGCTGATCGGCCCCTCCGGCTGCGGCAAGACCACCCTTCTGCGCAGCATCAACCGGATCAACGAGCGGCTGGGTTATGTCCGCACCACCGGCAGGATCGAGGTTCTGGGACACGACGTCTATGCACCCGAGGTGGAGCTGATCCAGGTACGCCGGCTGGTGGGCATGGTATTCCAGCGGCCCAACCCGCTGCCGATTTCGATTCGGGAGAATGTCCTGTTCGGCAGCCGGATTCACAACGCCTCCCGGCTGGGGCGGGCGGAGGCGGACGCCCTGGTGGAGGACGCCCTCCGCCAGGTCCTGCTCTGGGATACCGTCAAAGACCGGTTGGACATGAATGCCACCCGGCTGTCGCTGGAAGAGCAGCAGAAGCTGTGTATCGCGCGTCTGCTGCCCCTGAAGCCGGCGATCCTGCTGATGGACGAGCCCTGTTCGGCGCTGGACCCAAAAGCGACCGAGGCCGTGGAGGAACTGCTGTGGGACCTGCGGGGGAAGTACACCATCCTGATCGTGACCCACAACATGGCCCAGGCCAGGCGCGCCAGCGACGAGTGCGTGTTCATGCTGATGGGCCGGGTCGTCGAACATGCCCCCACCGAGACCATGTTCGTCACCCCCCAACATCGTGAAACGGCGGATTACATTGAAGGCCGTTACGGATAAGCGGGCCTGCAGCCATCGCACCGCCCGCAGCGGGTGCTTCAGTCCGCCAGCCCCTGCCGCAGCACCTCCACCACCGGCGTCAGGGCGGCCGGCGACATCAGATACAGCCCTGACCAGCCCTCCCGCCGGACCCAACGGATCTGCTCCACTGCCAGTTCGATGCCCTCCTTCGCCTGATCCTCCAGCCGGGTGAACCGGCCCAATCGCTCGAAGATCCGGTTCGGAATCACCACCCCCGGCGTTTCGGCCACGCGCCCGGCATGATCCAGGCCGGTCAGGATCATGACACCCACCAGAATCGGTACCCGTGCCCGGTAAGGCTCCAGCACCCGCAGGGGTTCGTTGCGGAAGGCAGGCTGGGTCATCAGATAGTCCGCCCCGGCATCCAGCTTGCGTTCCAGCTTTTCCAGCTCACGGCGGGGATCCAGCGCTTCCGGCTCGAACCCGGTCCCAATGGTGAAGCGGGTGCGCCCGTCGCCGGAGCGGGCCAAGGGCTGCCCGCCGAAGTCGACCCCCGCATTGAGGCAGTGCTGGGTAAGGCGGATCATGGTAACCGAGTCCGCGTCGAACACCGCCGTCGACCGCGGGTACGACGGCGAGATCTTGGGCGGGTCCCCGGTGATGAACAGGACGTTGTGAATCCGCTGGGCATGAAAACCCACCAGCCTCGCCTGCAGCCCCATCATGTTGAGGTCGCGGCACGTGAAATGGGGGATGAACTCGAGGCCGTCACCGGTGGCCGCGGTCCAGCCCAGGGCCTGGCGCGTCACCTGGACGAAGTCGCCCGGCGGGATCAAGGGGATTCCGCGGGAGCCGTCGGTGAAATCGACGGCATCCGCCAGCCCCGCGGCGTGGAGGGCGGCCACCAACTCAACCTTCCGGGCAATAACCTGGGGGGAGGTGCCCCGCGGCGGCAGGATCTCCACACTGACGGCAAAGCCGCCGCTCTTAAGCTTGGCCGAAAAAGGGCCGTTCGTGCGCTTGACGTCGTCTCCCACCGGCGGCCCGGCCTGGTGGGTCGACGGGACGACAATCTGCCGGGCCGACGCCTGCTCGCTGTGCAGGTAGTTGTGCATCTCCCGGATGTGGTGAGGATGGACCTCGCAGCAGCCACCGATCAGACGGACTCCCCGCCGGGCCAGGGTCCGGGCGAACCGCCCCATGAACTCCGGGTTGACCCGCGTCATGAAGCGGTTGCCGATGCGCTGGAAGCCGCCCGCGTTGGGCATCACCGACAGCAGCAGCCCGGGGGGAAGCTTCCCTTCAACCTCATCCAGAAAAGCTGCGGCATCCCAGGGTGCACAGCAGTTGATGCCCGCCACCTTCAACTCGAACTCCCGCGCCAGCTCGATCAGGACGCCGGGAGGCGTGTTCCACTGATGGTCGGCTCCACTGCGATGAAGCGCCATCTCGGCGATCAACAGGCCGTCGCACCGTTCCCGGGCCAGCTTCAGGACCTCCCGCAGCTCGGCGGCCGACAGGAAGGTCTCAAACAGCAGGGCGTCGACCCCCTCCTCCACCAGGGTGTCGATCTGGGCTGCGTAGGCATCGACGATTTCCGTCGGTGTGGGTTGGGCGGAGCCCCGGGCGGGTCCGATGGAACCCAGGATGAACCGGGGCGCCTCGGTGCCCAGCAGCTCCCGATACCGCTCGATCGCCCGCCGGGCGAGCCGTACTCCGGCCCGATTGATCGCTTCCAGCCGTGCCTCCTCGGCCACCTGCATCAACTGAGTCCGGTTGGCGCCGAAGGTGTTGGTGGTCAGGCACAACGCCCCCGCCCGCAGATAGGCCAGATGGATTTCTTCCACCAGCTCGGGCTGATCCAGGCACAGCGCCTCGTAGACGTGATTCCGCTCCGAGAGTCGCCCGGTTCTCCAGAACAGATACGACCCCATCGCGCCGTCAGCCAGCACCGGTCCTGTCTTCAGAGCGTCCAGCAATGTCGTCATGGGGCCTGCGCCGTGCGCCGGCTTCGAGTCCTCTCTTGCACCCGGCGCCGGCAGTGTTTACCTTGTCTCGCCATGCTCTCGTTACCGGAACCCAGACTGAGCAGCGACACCTCCGTAGAGGAGGCGCTCCGGAAGCGGCGGTCCGTGAGGGAGTATACCTCCGGCAGCTTGTCCCTGGCGGAACTCGGCCAATTGCTGTGGGCGGCTTACGGGGTGACCCGCCCCGACGGCAAGCGTACGGCGCCTTCGGCCAAAGAACTCTATCCGCTGCGGATCTACGCGGTGGTTGGGAAAGTCGACGGCCTCGAACCGGGCCTGTATCGCTATGAACCCGCCTCGCACGGGCTGGAGTTCCGGATCGCCGCCGATCTTCGCGCCGCCTTGCACGAAGCCACGTTCTCCCAGAGCGCAGTACAGGAAGCTCCGGCCGTCCTGGTGTTTTCCGGTGTTTATGCGCTCGCCGAGGCGGAGTTTGGAGCGGGCGGCCGGCAGTACGTCCACATGGATCTCGGACATGCCGGCCAGAACGTGCACCTGCAGGCGGTGGCGCTGGGGTTGGGGACAGTGGTGATTGGAGCCTTCCGCCCCGCCCGCGTACAGCAGCTTCTGCAGCTTCCCGAGGGCGAAACTCCGCTTTATCTGATGCCGGTGGGACGCCTCGGCCCTGTGCTATTCTCAGCGGACGATGCAGAGTCCGGGACCGATCAGTGAGGTGAGCGGTGCCCGGGTGCTGGTGGGTGACGGGGCGATGGGGACCCAGCTGCAGGCCGCCGGCCTGGAGGCGGGATCCTGTGGGGAGATCTGGAACCTCCAACATCCCGACCGGGTGGAGACCATCCACCGCTCGTACGTCGAGGCCGGCGCCGACTGTCTCACCACCAATACCTTCGGCGCCTCCCGGCTGGGGTTGCGCCGCCACGGCGTGGAACACGAGCTGGTGCCGGTCAACCGCGAGGCCGTGGCTATCGCCCGCCGCGCCTTCGGCGGGAGAGCGGGATTCGTGCTGGGGGATATCGGCCCCTTCGGCGGCCTCCTGGAACCCTATGGAACGGCTTCGGCGGAGGAGGTCAGGGACAGTTTCGAGGCCCAGGCGCGGATCCTGGTGGAAGCCGGAGTCGATGCCGTGCTGATCGAAACCATGACCTCCCTGGAGGAACTTGAGCTGGCCGTTCTGGCGGCCCGTGAGGCCGGAGCTCGCTGGGTGATCGCCACCATGGCCTTCGACGCGGTGCGCGGCGGCGAGGACTTCCGCACCATGATGGGAGTCAGCCCGGAGCAGGCCGCCGAGTCGCTGCAAAGATGGGGGGTGGACATGGCCGGCACCAACTGCGGCGCTGAAGTCGATGCCGCCCGCGCCGTGGAGATCGCCCGGCGCATGCGCCGGGCCTGCAGCCTTCCCCTGGCGGTCCAGCCCAACGCCGGGACGCCGGAGCTGCGCGACGGCCGCATCGTCTACCGCCATGACCCGGCCGCGGTGGCGTCCCAGGTGACGGACCTGGTGGGGCTGGGCGTCCGCCTGATCGGGGCCTGTTGCGGGAGCACTCCGGATCACATCGCCGCCATCCGGGAGCAGTTGAGATAGACGGCCGTTCCGGAAATGTCGGAGCGGGATGGTATAAGAACGGGACAGGCGGCCTGAAGGGGGAGATCTTAAGGAGGAGAGAGCGTTGGGGTCCTCAAAGGAGGTCTCCCTAGCAGGCCGCCTGTGGCATAGTATATCACCACCGCCACTTTAGAAGTACTTAAATCCGCCGGGTCTTCGAGCCCTCTCCGGAATCTACCTGTAAACCATTTAGAATCAGCACGATTTGGTATTTTTCCGGTATGCACGCCGCTGATGCAAAACGCTCCCAGGGGCCGAGTGGTGCCTGTTTCGGAGTCTTTTCCACATGGATTTCCACAGTACCGGTGGACGTCCCGCGGCAAGCGAGTAGGTTCGCGGGCGGAGCCTCGCTGCAGTCGTGCGGAATGAGTCCACCCCGGAACCCACCTTTGAACCCCTTTCCCTTCACTCCCCCGCCCGGAGTCCCAACCGAACCGTCCAGCGGAGCCAAAACCCGGCGGCGGCCGCAACCAGCAGGATGCCCACCAGCGCGCCCGCCCGCGCTCCGGGAAATGGATTCTCGATCAGCGGCCCCACCATGCCGAGCACGGCCGGGGCCGCCGCCGGGAGCAGAACGGCAGCCAGACCCACCCGGCTGATCACCTCTTCCAACGCCGCCAGAGCCGCCGCCGTCAGCAGTGCCGCCAGCGCCAGGTGCAGCGGACCTGTCGCCTGGCCGCCGGCGCCGACCGCAGCACCTGCCAGCAACAGGAACAGCAGCCTGCGCGCCGGGGTCCGTCGCTCCCGGAGCCAGGCGGCGGCCCCCAGCACCAGCAGCAGGAACAAACCATGATTGAGATAACGGCTCAGCCCGCCCAGCGCCACCGCGGCGGCCGGCACCCGATGATCGGCACCGAAAAACTCCGGCCACGGCAGCGAGGCACCGGTACCCAGACTGTGGATCAGCGCCAGCAAGCCGGCAACCGCACCGGTCAGCCACAGCCCCACCCACCACTGGTCAGCCCCCGCCGGGGCCTGAGCCCGCAGCCGGTGGTAAACCAGGCCGGCCACCAGCGCGTAAAGAAGCGCCGACAGGACGGCTCCTACCGCCAGCACCGCCCCCCAGGCTCCCACCTGGTGACTGTACGGCTCCGCCGTTTCCAGCAGGGAAAGGACCGCCGGCCACTGGTTGGCAGCACGGGCCAGTCCCAGGGCCCCCACCAGCCCTCCCACCGCCAGCGCGGCCCGGGTGTGAAACGCTTTGCGGCTCCACGCCACGATACCGGCTACCGCCCCGCTCAATAGCAACAGATAAATCACCAGCGAACCGGAACTGCCCAGGATTTGCACCACCTGCCGGCGGCTGCGATCCTCCCGAAGCCATTCTTCGGGGACGTAGACGAAGCGGTCGGCGTCGGTGACCCGGTCACCGCTCAGTTTGACCCGAACCCGGGCTTCGCCGGAAGCAAGCTGCCTGCTGTCGTCGGCGAACACCACCAGCCAGTCCCGCCGCTCCGGAAGCTGGGAAGGTTCCACCGAGACCAGCCGCAGGGAAGTCAGCTCGCTCCACCGCCGACGAGCTTCCCCGTCCGCCAGGGCCAGCACTTCCTCCCTTTCCAGCTTCGGACCTGGACGATGTTCGGGCAGGATGTGGGCTGTCCGGTGCAGTTCCCCCTGCGGGCCGATCCGGAGCTGCAGTTCCTCGGCGCGCTCTTCGATGGGACCGTTGAAGCGGACGACCCGCACCAGCCACACCGGCGGCTCGAGGTAGCTTCCGACAAGCCGGCGGAAGGTGTCCGGACCTGAGGTTTCCCAGACGAAGCGCTCGGCCGGACCGGGCTCAGCCTCCACCCGGGAGAGCAGCCTCCAGTCGGGGCCGGCCAAAGCTCGCAGCGCCGCTTCATCCGTGCTGTCGAGGAAGGTCCGGGCGACGCTTTCGGCGGCGGTCCGTTGCAAAGTCAGGGGCGGGACTCCCGGCGACGGATCCCACAGTCCGGCGACGGCGACCACTCCGGCCAGCCCGGCGGCAATCACCGCCGTTTTCAGCCGCCGTCCCATCCCCGCCTTCGCCAGGGACGGCAGAGCGGGTTCCGCCGTTGCCTTCAGGGGAGGCGGCGCCTGCCAGGCCTGGTTCCATACGGTGGCGGGGGCCTCCGTCCAGGCTCGCATCTGAAGCCGTCGCACCAGCACCAGCCAGAGCGGCAGCAAGGTCAGGACCACCACCAGCGCCTGGTCCAGCCACGCGGTCCCGCTGGCGGTCAGAAAGATCGGCAGGGCGAACCAGACCACATCAAAAGCAAAATGGAGGATGACCGCCGGCAGCAGCCCATAGACAAGGTAGAGAGCACCGAACATCAACGAGGGCAGGATCAGCTCCACCACTCGGGCGTAGGCCGGCTGATTGGCATAGCTGGCGTGTCCGGCGCCGAACACCAGCGCCTGGATCACCAGGGCGGACCCAATCCACCAGGCGCGTTTCCCGAAACGCCGGCCCAGCAGCGCGGCTCCGGCCAGCGGAACGGCCCGGAACAGGCACTCCTCGCCGAAGCCGGCCTGGGCCGAGATGGCGATGGGGTTGAGCCAGGGCAGGAAAGTGGCCAGGGTGTCGGGGTGGATCAGGCTGTCGGACGGCGTCCACCAGCCGAGGCGGGTGCGGGTGACGAAGTAGAGACCGGTCTCGTAGGCGAAGAACAGGGGAACCAGCAGGAAACCGGCCAAGGTCCGTCCCAGCACCGGCCGGGAGGCGCCTGCTTCCCGGGACCACAGCTTCCAAAGTTGAAGATGGTGGGGAAAGGCCTGACGGGAAAGGCCCTCGGCCACCATGAAAACCAGACCCAGCAGCAGGCCCACCGCCAGCCCCTCCCCCAGGGATTCCAGCACCCAGCGCAGGATGAACTGGCCGGAGGAGAGGGCGGTGTCGTACCGCATCCACACCAGCGGGTACTGGTTGAGGCCGGCCAGGAACTGGAGTCCACCGATCAGCAGGCCCCAGGCGGCGGCCGGCCGCCACAGCAGGCTGCGCCGGCGCAGCAGGAGGAGCAACCCGGTGCCGCAGCCACCCACCAGGTAGAGCACGCCCACCACCAGGGCGGCGGCCAGGGCGATGGTCTGGTTGGAGGAGCGCATTTCCTGGTAGCGGCGTCCGAAGGCCTCGGGCAGCCGGATGAAGGGTTCGGCACGGCTGATGCGGTCGCCGGCCACGGTGACGGCGAATCGGTACTGAGCCTCGCCCAGCTTCAGTTCGCGGTGCTGGTAGACGAACTGGTGGTCCCGGCGGCCGCCGGTCCGGGTTTCGGTGGTCTCCTCCACCAGGTCCCACTGGTCCCGGGAGATGCCCCAGCGGCCGAGTTCGGCTTCGGCGAGGGTCCGGGCCTGGGCGGCATCGAGCTGGGGACCGGGTTCGGCTTCGGGCAGGGTGAGGCGGAAGCCGAAGGAGCGGCCTTCGGGGGAGAACAAAAAGCGGCACTCGGTGATTTCTCCTTCCCGGTAATGGCGGACGACCCAGCGGTAGGGCGGATAGAGCCCGCTTTGGATGAGGGCGGCGAGGGCTTCGGTGCCGCCGGCTTCCAGTTCGACATAGTTCTGAACGGCCTGGTCATTGGTGAAAGAGGCGGCCTGGGAGAAGTGGTCGGGACCGAGGTTGCGCTGTCGGGCCAGTTCGGCGGCGCGCTGGAGGGCGGTGCTGCGGTCCATGCGCAGGTCGAGGGACACGACCGGGAAGGCGTGATGAAACCAGGCGACGGTGGCCAAGGTGGAGGCGGCGGAGAGGGCGACAAGGGCCAGCCAGAAAACGGGTTTTCGGGTCATGGTGCTGCTCCCCCGGACGGTGCGCAGGTCTTGGGCCTTGCGGCCGGCCCGCGGGCACCGCTCGGCTGTTCCGCCTATTGAGCCACACCTGATCCGGAAAGTCTTCCACACCCGTGGAAAATTCCGGGTTTCGCCAAGGAGGACTTGTGCACCTCGGACGGCCGGCCGGCGCCCGCAAGTGGCCACCGTTCAAGGGCTTGGAAATGGGTCCGGGTCTGGAATCCGTCCTGCTGCAGAGTGCAGACGCGAGGGTAGGCCTGGATGGACATCGAACGAAAGGAGAAGTCGCAGATCAGGGGAACGGGAACCGACGCTCCTGCCATCCAGGCCTCGGACTTCCTGCGATCCGGTGTCAGCCGGCGCTTCCTGCTGCTGGCTGCCGTAGGTTTGCTGTGGGCGTGCAACAGAAAGGGCGGCCTGGCCGACCGGTTGCCGGCACTGGAGCTGTCGGACGGGACCGGACGCAGCCGAGGGATCTGGGAGCTGGAACGCCCCTGCATTTTGGTCCTATTCCATCCGTTTTGTCCCGCGTGTTCCCGGACTCTGGTCACCCTGACGCGGATGCAGGAGGTCGAAGGGCCGTTGCAGGTACATCTGGTGGTCGAAGAGGGACGTCGCCCTCTGATGCAGCTCCTTCCACGGCCCTCATTTCCGGTTTGGTACGTGGAGCAGCGGTCGCTGGAGTCGGCCTTCGGCCGGCTGCCGCGACCCGTTCTGTATTACGTGGACGCCGGCGGAACCATCGTCGCGCGTCAGATCGGGAGTCGGAGCGATGTTGTTCAGCAGGAGTGGATCCGGGCTCATTTGCGGGGCGGCCGCCAGACGTCTGGCGGCGGCTTCGGTGTTGGGTCTCCTGGGGCTGGGCCTGATCGGTCTGGCCCTGTGGTCTCCGGAAACGTGGTTGTTCAGCCGTCCGGCCGGCAGTGGGGCGGACTCGGTGGACTGCGGCCCCCGCTGTCTGCAGATGGTGCTGCAGCGGTATGGGCTGAGGCCGTCTCTTGAAGAACTCGCCGCCTGTTCGGGGTTGTCGGAGAACGGCACCAGCATGTTGGGGCTGCGGGACTGTGTTCGGCGCTACGGGCTGACTGCGGAGGGCTGGCGGATCGTGCCGGAAGATCTGGCCGGGGTTCCGCTGCCGGCCATTGTGCACCTGGATGACCGTCATTTCGCGGTGTTGGAGGAGGTTGACGGCGACCGGGTGCGGCTGACCGACCCGGGGAACGGTGAACTGAATCTGCCGATCTCTCTTTTTCTGAGGCGCTGGAGGGGTTACACCCTGGTATTTGAACCGTTGAATCGGTAAGAGAGGAGAGGAAACATGAAGCGGGTTTGTGTCCTGATTTGTGTGGCTTTGATGCTGATGTTGCCGGTGTCGGCGCAGGGGCTGGGAGGGAGCCGCCTGCTGTCCGACGGCGAGATGGCGACTGTCCAGGGCACCGGTGAGTTCACTTGGTGTGGATTCGGCTCAGGAGTTGCTTGGGGTCTTACGGCGTTGGGCACCGTAGCCATGGTCATTCCGGGTGCACAGGCCTTCGGTGCTTTGCGACTGGCCGGCCTGCTTGTGGGCGGCGTCGTGATGGCGGCCTGCTAGTGCCAAGGAGCGGTGAATCATGAGAAAGTTGCTATTAATCGGTGTTGCGTTGCTTTACTGTGCGAGTGCCTTGCCTTTGGCATCGGTTGATCAAACCGCGTCCAGCGCCAAACTGACTGCTTCCACGATGGCAGGGCTCATGGGAGAGGGGTGTTCCCAGAGCGCTGGCATCATGGTCTCCGCTGCTTTTGTTTCAGGCCTCGCGTGGGCACCTGTTCCGCTATTCGGTCAGGTAGCACTATTGGGAGCAATCGCCTTCGGAGTTGCAGTGGTTCTTACTTGCTGACCTCCAGCCCCTCCAGCGCGGCTTTGAAAAGGACAGAAGTGAGACCTCATTGCACCACTGGATTCGGGATTGGGTCGATGGTTTGGTACTTCGCAGTTAAAGAACTGCTCCCCCTGAAGAAACAGTTCGCGGCCTTGGTCGCCGTCAATCTGATGAATGGGGTGGCGTTGAGCATCGAATCTCCAGTCCTCGACGAGGGATTTTTCACGGGTTCAGCCGTTGCGATGGCGATCTTGGTCGCTGGGATCTTCGGGCATGGCGCGTTCTTCTTTGAAAGAAGGCGCAAACACATGATCTTGCTGCGCTGCCTGCCCGTTACGGCACGCTTCATCGTCTGGACCAAGCTCGCCTCCGCATGGGCGATGGCAATGGTTGTGACTGTGGCTGCAACAGTCCCCTCATGCTTGGAAGGCAGCGCCCGGGCCTTGGAACTAACCTACGTTTCCGTCGGAGTCATTGGCGTGCTCGTCGGCTGCAACTTGCTCTCCACAATCCTGTTCCGAAACGAGGTGGTCCAGCACATTCCCTGGGCGGCAGTTCTCGGTGTATCTGCGTTTTCCTCCGAATACTGGGGGACCTTCCTGGGCTGGATGCTCGCCAACCACTTGGTGTTTATGTTTGTGGCGGCGGCGGTAACAGCACTCATGGCCGAGTTGGCGGCGGCGATCCTTCAGCGTCGGGAGCTGGACTGGTGAGACTCAAAGGAACGTGCCGAGCACCTCTGTCCGGCACCGCCAAACCCGGGAGCAATCAGGCATGAACCGGCCGCTCGTGACAAAAGACCTGCTCGCCGTCTGGAAACTCGCCGCCTCCTTGTCCCTGGCCAACCTGACGGTCTCGGCCTGGGCCGTCCGGGACGGCGGGACCGAAAGCCCCCATCTCTGGACCGTCGCCGGTGTACTCGTCACCTTCCTGGCGGCCGGGGCTGCCATGATCCCCGCCACCCTCATCGGTTACGAGCGCGAACGGCGCCACCTGATCCTGCTGCAGACGCTGCCCGTGACCGCCCGCCGTATCCTCTGGAGCAAGTTCTCAGTCTCGGTGGTGACGTCCCTGACCGTGGCTCTCCTGGGCGCTGTGCCCTGGCTGCTGGCGGGTCACCTGAACCAGGACTTCCTGCTCTTGCCGGTCCCCGCCCTGCTGGCACTCTCCGCCGCCTCCGTCCTGGTCACCGTCGTCACCAGACAACCGGCGGCTTTGATGGGACTGTTGGCCCTGGGCTACGGCCTGCTGGGCGCATCCGGCTTCGCCGTGTTCAGGGCGGGCCTGGATCCGCTCCTTTTGGCGGCAGCGGCCGTCCTTCCCGCAGGGACAGCCGCCGCCCTCCTGCTCGAATCGGCGGCACGGATCATGGCCCGAAAGGAACTGGAACTCTAATCCTCGATTAACTGCAACCGATACTCGAAATCTGGAGCGTCCCCCATGACCACACAACCGGCAGCCATTCTCGAATGTCGCGATCTCGTTCGGAGCTACCCCTCCGGTTTCACCCTGGGGCCCGTCAACCTCGCTGTCGCCCCCGGCCAGGTCCATGGCATCGTCGGCGTCAACGGCGCCGGCAAGACCACCCTCATGCGCACCCTCGCCGGAATCCTCCGCCCCGACCGCGGCCACATCCGCATCCTCCACCAGGACCTTGCCGCCTCCGTCCCCGGCATCCGCCGCTGGATCGGCTACCAGGACGAAGAACAGGTGATCTACGACTGGATGAAGCCCGACACCCTCGGCCGCTTCCTCGCCCCTTTCTTCCCCGACTGGGACTTCCCCTATTACCACCACCTTCTGCAACGGCTCGAGGTCACCCCCGACCGCAAGGTCGGCGAGATGTCCAAAGGCAACCGGGTCAAGCTCGCCCTGGCCGCAACCCTGGCCCGTCGTGCCGCCGTCCTCATTCTGGACGAGCCCACTTCCGGACTGGACCCCGGCGTCCGACGTACCGTCCTGGAGGTCATTTCCGAATACATGGCCGGCGCCCAAGGCAAGGCCTGCCTCCTGATTTCCTCCCACATCACTTCCGACCTGGAACGGATCTGCGACCGCGTCACCGTCCTGGACCAGGGCCAGGTCCGCCGCACCATCGAGCGTTCCGAATTCACGGTCACCCGATCCCAGGAACCCACCCTGGAAGACCTTGTGCTGGGGACAGCCCCCCAGGACAAGACCAACGGAGCGGCCCACGGCTACGCTCCGCAGGCCGCCGACCTGCCGGGAGGTGACGCATGATCCAGGCACTGGTGGCCAAGGAAATCCAGCACGCCTGGAAACTGATGGCGGGTTTTGCCGCCGCCGGCCTCGTGCTGTCCGCGATCTGCGTGGTCCGCTTTCCTCCCGGACACGAAAAGCTGGAAGTGGTGAGGGCAGGGGTTTCGACCCTCGCCGCCGCCGCCGGCATGGGGTTCGCCTACTCGGTGGTCATCGCCGAACGCAGACGCCGCCACCTGGTGCTGCTCCGGATCCTGCCCGTTTCGGACCGGCTGCTGGTCTGGGCCAAGTTCGCAGCCGCCCTGGCGATGTCCCTCCTGGTATGGGTCGTCGCCGAACTGCCGTGGCTGGCGGCCGGTCTGGGCGTCCGTGTCCCGGTTTTCCTGGGCGCCGCGTTGGCCGTCGGCTTCTACATCGCCCTCACCTTGCTGCTGGCCATTGCCTTCCGCAACCCGGCGGCCGGACTCATCCCCTTTTACGTGGTGCTGATGGGAGCAGTCCTCATGCGGGAGCGGTTGACCCCGCTGCTGGCGCTGGTGAGCGAACTGGCCTTCCTGGCGGTGCCTGCCTCACTGGTGGTGACCGTGGTCTCCGTGGAACTGGCAGCGGCGGTCATGAGCCGGCGCGAGCTGGACCTGTAGAGAGCAGCGATGGCCTCGCCAGTACTCCATCCGGCAGCACCTACCCCTGCGGCGGGATCCGCCGTCCCGGCCGCTCCGCCACACAGAGGCGTCGTTCGCCGCTGGCTGGATGCCGTATGCCACCGGCGGGCGGTGACCGCCATTCTGTGGAAAGACTGGCGACGTTATCCCGCCCTCTGGCTGCTGACGGCACCCCTGCTGCCCCTGCCTGGGCTGATCCCCGTGGTGACGGGGCTGCATGAGGATCATCCGAAAACACCCCTGCTGGACGCCTATACCCTCGCAGTGGTGGTAGTCCTGGGAGTCTCGGTGGCGCAACAGGTGATGGAGATGGAGAAGGGAGGCTGGCGGCTGGTGCTGCTGCGGACCCTGCCCCTGACGGAGCGGGCGCTGGTCTGGGCCAAGTTTGAAGCCTCCTGCTGGGCGGCCGTACCGGTCCTGGTTCCCATCGCCATTGGACGCTGGTGGTTGGGACGGAGCTGGGCACTGGAGCTGCTTCTCTTGGCTGGAGCCGCAACGGCGACGGCATCCCTCACCCTCCTGTTTGCAGTGTGGAGCCGCAAGCCGCTGTGGGTGTCCCTGTTCTGGTCGGCACCGATCCCCGCGGCATTGATGTTTTTCGAACAGGCCCGTTCCGCGCTGTTCCAGGTTCTCCGGCCGGAGGCCCCGGTCCTGCTCTGCCTCGCGGCGGCAACTGCGGCGGCGTTGGAAGCGGCGGCCCGGATCCTGGAACGCCGGGAGCTGGAGTTTTGAAATGGGAGAGGACGGGAATCGGCAGACGGAAAAGATGGGTTCGATGGCTGGGCTTCTCGACAAAGTGCCGGCGGGATGGCTGTCGTCGCCTGCACTTGAACGGCATTGGCGGCGGTGGTGGCTGCTGGTGGCGGCGGGGACCATGGCCGCCGCGGCGGCCCAGTATCCCTTCTCCCGCCGGCTCGTGCTGGCAAGCCTGTCCCGCCTGGTCCCGCCGGAGCAAGCCGCCGAAGCCTGGTCGGGGGTCCAGACCTGGCTGCTGCTGGGAATCCTGGCTTCACCCCTGACGGTGTTGCTGAAAGCAGCTGTCTACGCCGGCCTCCTTTACCTGGTGGTGATGGCCGCGGGGCAAACCGTGCGCTTCCGGCGCCTGCTGGCGCTGGTGTTGGTCGCCCTCGTGCCGCTGGTCCTGGAGATGTGGTGTGTGTTGGGCACCCTGTATGTTTCCGGCTTGGAGCGGGTCGGCTCCCCGGACGACTTGAAGGTGGCCCTGGGTCTGGACCGGTTTCTGGACTCCACGGCCCCGTGGGCGGTGATTGCCGGCCAGTTGAACCCCTTTCAGGCGGCGTTCATGGGCCTTCTGTTTACAGGGCTCAGGTCGGGCGGCGTGCTGTCGGCGCGGGCGGCCGCCCTGGGGGTCTTCGGCCTGTGGCTGGCAACCGCCTTCCTGGTGGAGCGCATGCAGGCCGTCAGCCGGATCTACACCGATCTGGTGCGGTGACCGGCGGGCGCTGCGGCCGGACTTGCGATCGCGGCCGGAGAGCGGTACCGCCGCCGCCTGATACCGGCGCCAGGACTCCTCGTCGGCCACGTCCCAGCCGTAGCGCTCGATCCAGGCCTCCACCTGCTCCCGGGCTCCCGCACGGATTGTGCGAAACTCGGGGTCAGGTCCTGCCCCGAAGCCGACCGGCAGGAAAGAAGGTGTCCCCATGAGCGTTCCCGTCCTGTATCGGGTCATTCTGCCGGTGACCGACATCGAGGGCGCCGCGGCGTTCTACTCGGCGGTGTTCGGCACATCAGGCCGGCGGGTGTCCCCGGGCCGCCACTATTTCAACTGCGGCGGCACCATCCTGGCCTGCTACGATCCCGCCGCCGACGGTGACGGCGAGCCTGCAGGCTGGCGCTTTCATCCCCACCAGTACCTCTACTTCGCCGTGCCCGACCTGGAGGCGGTGCGGGCACGCCTGCTGAGCGCCGGCGGCTCCATCGATTCGGAGATCGCAGTGATGCCCTGGGGGGAACGGGCTTTCTACGCCCGGGACCCGTTTGGAGGCCGCATCTGCTTTGTGGATCGGCGCACCCTGTTCAAAGGTCGCGGCGGCCGGCCCGTTCCGTCCCGCTGATGTAAGTTTCCGTTGACACCGGCGAGGCGCGGCCTATTCTGGCTTCAATTCTCGAGCTTCACCGTTTCCGCAGCGGAGGAATCAAAGCCATGCGAAGAGTGCTGATCAAGTCCTGGGGCGTGCTGGGTGTCGGGCTGAGTTGGAGTCTGGCCGGGGCAGCGGTGTTTGCGGCGTTGGGGCTGATGGCTGCGACCCTGCGTCCTCAGGACGTGGATCCCGGGGAGGGACCGGCTGTGATCGTCCGCACCGGTCTGCTGGTGGGCTTCCTGTCGGGCACGGTGTATGGACTGATGCTGGCCTTCACGGCAAGGGGCCGTACGCCGGCCGACCTCTCGCTGCTCGTCGTGGGCTTGTGGGGCAGCCTGGCCGCCGCCGTCCCTGCCCTGGTGACCTCCGCCCATCCCAGCATGCTGTATCTCCTGTGTCCTTTTGGCGCGCTTTGGGCCGCAACTGCGCTCTTGGCCGCCCGCAGGTCCGAGCTGCCCAAGCCGCAGGCTCCGCTGCTGAAACTGATCGGCCGCTGCCTGGCCGCCACCCTGCGGGCGGCCTGCCGCAGAGCGACCGGCTGACAGCGGCTGCGGCTGGTGGTATATAGGCCGTTCCGACCTTCTCATGGCGCTGAGGAGTGCCCGGAAAGGAGATGCCACCATGCAGGCAAGCGACGAAACTAAACACCCCAAAGGTGTGAACCGCCGGAAGTTCATGGGCGGGGCCTTGGCCGCTGGAGTCACGGTCGCCGGTGCGCCGGCCCTGCTGCGCGGCCGGAACCTCAACAACAAGCTCAACCTCGCCTTTATCGGTGTCGGCGGACGCGGCACCGCCAACATGCGGGAGCTGGTCATCATTCCCGGCGAAGAGGAACGAAGGCGCCCGCCTGAACCCGGGGCAGGCCCCCATCCCGACGAGAACGTCACCGTCCTGTGCGACGTCGACCAGAACTTCCTGAACGCCGCCTCCCAGCGCTTTCCCAAGGCGAAGGTGTACCGGGACTTCCGCCGGATGTTCGAGGCTCCCGGCGACTTCGATGCGGTGGTAATCTCCACCGCCGAACAGACCCACGGGATTGCAGCCTACCTGGCGCTGACCCACGGCAAGCACGTCTACTGCGAAAAGCCGCTCTGCTACAACATCTGGGAAACCCGGCTGATCCGTGAGACGGCCGCCAAGTACCCCCATCTCTCTACCCAGATGGGCAACCAGGGGCATGCCTCCGAGCGACGGCGCACCATCCGGGAAATTCTGGACACCGGGGTGATCGGACCGGTGCGGGAGGTCCACGTCTGGGCGGATCGCGCCTGGGGCCTCCAGGACGCCGCCTCCGCGGAGAAGTTCGACAAGCCCCACGGCTTTTACAACGGCATCCAGATCGTCGACCGCTTCAAGGAGGAGATGCCGGTCCCCCCGCACATGGACTGGGATCTCTGGCTGGGGCCAGCACCTTGGCGTCCGTATCACGCCACCTATTTCCCCGGTCCCCGCTGGTACCGGTGGTGGGACTTCGCCAACGGCACCATGAGCGATCTCGGCAGCCACGACAACGACGTCCCGTATACGGTCCTGGACATCTGGCGGCCCGACGGGAAGGGCGGCAAGGTGCTGGCGCCCCTTACTGTGGAAGCGGTCTCCCACAACGTGCCGGTTGCCCACCGGGAGCTCGCCCCGGCGACGTTGCGGGCCACCTTCGAGTACGCCGCCGTGGGATCCCAGCCCGCCCTGAAACTGGTCTGGCACCAGGGCGACAGCAAACCTCCGGGGTGGGAGGGAAGCTGGGGTGGGCGGTCTCAACTGTTCATCGGGGACCACGGGATGCTGTTGGGCAACGGCAAGCTGCTGCCCGAAGAGAAGTTCAGGGACTTCCAGACACCGCCAGCCCGACTGCCCCGCTCACCCGGCCACTGGGTGGAGTGGGTCAACTACGCCAAGGGTCTTGGTCCGGTTCCTGGCTCCAATTTCCAGTACTCCGGCTGGACGACCGAGGCGAACCACCTGGGCAACGTAGCCTACCGCACCGGCAAGAAGATCCAGTGGGACTACCAGAACATGCGGGCCGCCAACGCACCCGAAGCCGAGCCGTTCATCCGGCGTCCGGAGTACCGCAAGGGCTGGGACGACATCCTGAAATTCTGACGGGGATCCCGCACGGCCTTGCGGCAGCCGTTCACCTTCCGGAGGGACCGGACGACGGCTCCGCGGGACCGGTCCCGGCCTGCGTGGCCGCCGGAAACCCGCGTACGAAGGCGATGTAGTCCACCGGGGCCGGTTCCCGACCGGCCCGGCGCAGCATCAGATTGATCTTCCCGCGGTGATACTGTCCGTGCAGGGCCGCGTGCAGCAGGATGTCCCCCACCGAGTCGGTGAAGGGGCGGCCGGCGGAGTTCCGGTAGGCCACCAGGGAAACCAGATCGGATTCCTGCAGCCGATCCATGTATGCGCGCCAACCGGCGTGGGTATCCCGGGCCAGTCGCTTCACTTCGGGCAGGGTTGCGCTTGGCCAGACCGGAACGGTGGGCGGTCGCTGCTGCAGTCGCCCCAGCCAGATCTCCTCGGCCGCGATCAGGTGGGCGGCTTCGAGGACAGCTTCCGGCAGGACCGCCGGGTCGGCAGGCAGTGCGTCGAGGATCCGCCCATCGGCCCAGATGACGTGCTCCCATAGTCGCCGGAGGGTTTCGAGCATCATGGAAGGAGTCAAACACACCAGCCGGCCGCTGTCGACTCCAGGACACCGGGCCGACACCGGAGATCGGCGTGGCACCGGCGGGCAAGACGGCAGCTTCTGTGAAATCAGTGAATCCGTGGCTTCAGAACCGCAATGACAGGCAGCTCACCCCGCCGTCCAGCTTCCGAAACTCGGAGGTGTCCACCTCAATCACCTGATAACCCAGCTCAGCGATGCGCCGGCAGGTGACGGGATAGCCCGCCGGCATGAGGACCCGCCCGTTGACCCAGATGGAGTTGGCCGCGTAGGCCTCCTCCTCCGGCACTTCGATAAGCTGGTAGGGGCGGAGCTCGGGCGTTTTCAGGAAGTCCCGCGTGGCCAGCATGCGGCCCTGCTCCAGGTAGGCCAGCCCGCTCTTGAGGTGCAGACCCGCCTTGACCCGCAACGTGGAGCCGCTCATCCCGTACCGCTCCAGGATCGCGATGAGCTGCGCGGCACCGTCCCGGTTGGTCCGGCTGGAAAGGCCGATGTAACAGTGGCTGCCCACGGTGAGGACGTCACCGGCATCCAAGGTCCCCGGCTCCACAATGCGCTCGATTCGCGGATAGAACCGACTCAGCACCGGCGCCATCAGGTCCGCTTCACCCCGGCGCGAGTCCGCACCCGGGCGGGAAACCACCGCGCAGTGCGGAGTACACAGTGCGGTGTCTTCCACGAACACCGAATCCGGGTATTCCTCGGCCGCAGGCAGGAGCATGACTTCCAGGCCGCAGCTCCGCAGGGCGAAGAGGTACTCCCGGTGCTGCTCCACCGCCCGCGCATAATCGGGCTCGCCCAGCCCCGCGGTTGACAGCCCCCGGACAATCGTCCGACCGGGTGAACGGGCAACGGCATACCGAAAAACCATCCGTCCGACCCTGCCTCAGCGTCTTTGAAATCAGTGAATCCGCGGGACCTCAGATCAGGACAATGTCGCGGACCTCGGCCTGCCCCCACCTCCAGTTGACAAACGGCCGGCCCTGCTCCATCCCCACCGTCCCGAAGGCCCCCTCCACCGCCAGAAACGCCCGGAAGTCGCCGGCCCGGGCGGCCATGTACAGTACCCTGTCCACAGCGTCGTAACGAACACCGGTCATCCCCTGGATGAGCCCGTAGCTGGCGAGGGCGCGGGCATACCAGTGGCCGCATTCATATTCGTTGAAAGGATTGCGGACCGTGCCGTCATAGCGTTCGCGGCAGACGCGGACAATCTCCAGCCCCTGCCCGATCTTGCCGTGAAGCATCAGGTGCGATGCCACCTGGTACTCAATCCCGGTCCAGACTTCGTTGCTGTAGACGAAGGGTAACGAAAGCTGTCCTCCCCGCGGCCATGTGCACAGCAGCAACCCTCCCTCGTTGCCCAGGGCGTAGGAGGGCCGCTGCGGGTTGGTATGGCCGCTCAGGTCATGTTTGAGGTTGTACCTGTGGATGGACAGCAGGGTTGACTCCACTTGTGCCGGGTCCACGACCTCCGGCAGGCCGCACATTCGCGCAATCCAGGATCCCAGGATTCCGTCCGACAGACAGCCCGACCCATACTGGTATTTCGGGCCCTCACGGTTGAGCAGCTCCACCGCTTCCTCCGAGTAGTCGGAAGTCCAGCTTCCTTTGGACAGCTCGACCGGATCCTTGGCCTCGAGATCCTTCCAGCGGATCTCCTGCTGAAAATACTCCCCGTTGAACAGCCTCTCGCTCATGTACGCACGCCCGCGCTCCAGCAGCCGGCGGTAACGGCTCACGTCGTCCCCCAGGGCGGTCCCCATGGCAACGGCCGCCGACAGGGCCCCCAGGTAGAAGCTGGTACACATCCCGTCCGGGCCCCAGAACTCGATATCGTAAGTGTTGTGGTGGGGCTCCTCGACCACTCCCTTCTCCTTGGGATCCCAGGTGCGGATGCAGTAATCCAGGCTGCGGCGAACCGCCGGCCACAGCTTTCTCACCCACTCGGTATCACCGGAGATCCGCCACTCCCGATGGACCTTCATGATGCCGCCAAGCTGCCCGTCCGCGGCGGCGTGGAACGTGTGCGTCGCCTGGCGGATGGGGAGGGATGTCCGGAACGTCTGATGGCCGGCATCGTCCTGGCTGACCAGAAACTCGGTCTCCCGCAGGCCGCGCTCCAACGCCGGAAAGAGGTGAGGAATGGCCTGCGCATAGTTCCAGACATGGGTGCAGGAGCCGTGGCAGCAGCCCGCGTTGTCACTGCACCCTTCGAAACACCAGAGGCGTCCGTCGCACTCGCGGAGCACCGTCGGGGACTTGAGGATGGTCAGGTTGGCGGAGACCGCCTCCATCACCTCCGGGGGCAGGGTTGTGTCAAACAGACAGTCACGAAACCGGCGGCTTCGTTCGTTCAACTCGGCGTAGTGGTCCCGCCAATAGGCGGCCACCTCGTCCAGGCCTCTGAACCGTCCCACATACCAGGGCACATAGAATTTCCGGGTCGGGCAGCACGCCTCACCGTTGCAGTCTTTCGGAGCCGGGGCGTCCTCCGGATCCTCCCCGTAACGGAGGTCGGTTTTCGGCACATACCAGGCGAACAGCAGGCGAAGGGTCCGGCTCTCGTCCGGTCGCAACCGCAGGGGGACGAACAGTGAGGCGCCCGGGGCGGGACCTTCCACCGGCGGCTTGGCCTGTGCCCGTCCCTCGCGGATGTTCTTCCAGGCCATGGTCAGGGAATCCCACCACCCGCCGCGGAACCAGCAGTGGTCCACCACCGCTTCGTCGCCCAGGATAAAGGCGGCAAACTCCCCGGCCCGGGTGGGCGCCGCCTCGGATCCCTCCTGGCCCAGGACAAAACCGCCGTCCGTGGCCCGGATGTAGCTGCCCTCGTTGCCCACCTTCATGAAATTGACCGCGTTGTATGAGTAAATCACCTCCAGGTCCGTTGCCGATCGGTTGGTGAATCGGTACTCGACTGCACAGACCGGCAGGCTGGAGTTGTCCGCATCGCTGGGGGTGAACGGGCTCCAGCCGGTCAGTTCCACCTGCAGGGGCAGGGCGGGATCACTCAGCCGGACGGTTGCGAAAGGAAAGCGCGCCTCGAACTCAGCCGTCGCGAAGCGGGGCAGCCCGAAGCTGGTTCCGGCGGCCCCGTTGCCGGTTCCCCGCAGACCAAAGACCTTCCAGGCGGGAACCGGGCCCTCGAGCACCCGTGTTTCCTGTTCCATCCCTCTGACCCACACGGCAGCAAACGTGCAGGGTTCATGGAAAATGTCCGGCCGGTGGCGAAGCGACACGTGAGAAAAGGCGCCCGTGCCTTCCAGGCAGATCATCCCGGCACCGATACCGCCCATGGGAAAGGCCACCCGGTTGAGATACGGACCTCGGTATACACCGTTGAACTGGCGCCCGGGAAGCGACTTCCGGTCGATGGGCCCGGGGCCGTAGAAGGCGGCGGATCCCACCGCACCGAAACCCGAGAGGCGCAGAAAGTCTCGTCGTTCGAATTGCATTCCCTGCTCCTTGCCGGGCATTGTGCCCCGTCCGGCGGCGGGCGGCAACGGCCGGCCCGTCTCCTCCCTCCGGCCATCCTGATTGAACTTCCGCACCAGCTCCAACTAATCTGGCGCCGATGAGCGTACGTGTCGTTCAACTGGGTTCACCCCGCAGACCGGGTGAGGGCCTGAGAATCGGCACGGTTCGGCGTCCCCCGCGAGGGGTTCCGAAGGAGCGCTTCTCCACCGACAGCTGGTACGACGTCTGGCTGCCGCAGCTCGCCCCCAGCCCCGAACTGGTCAAACAGGCCCAGGCCGCGACCCAGGAGGCCGACTGGCGGGAGTTCATTCGCCGTTACCGGGCGGAGATGGCGTCCCCCGACAACGACCGCCTTCTGGGCCTGCTGGCTGCCCTTTCGCGACAGACCGACTTTTCGGTGGGCTGTTACTGCGAGAATGAGGCGCGCTGCCACCGATCGGTACTGCGTGAGCTGCTGGTCGAACACGGTGCCATGGTGGAGTGATCCGGCCGTTTTCAGACCCCTGAGCACCCCTGGACGTGTAAGATGGGGTTCATGTCGCACAGGCCATTCAGGCTGGAGGAGGCAGTTGCGGTTCTCGAACGGACACCCGCCGCGTTGCGGACGCTGCTGGCGGGTTTGCCCGAAACCTGGCTCCGGGCGACTGAGGGTGAGGGGACCTGGTCACCCTACGACGTGGTGGGTCATCTGGTCCACGCGGAGCGCACCAACTGGATTCCCCGACTGAAGCACCTTCTTGCCGGAGACGATCGACCGTTCCCTGTCTTCGACCGGGAGGGGCAGTTTGCGGCCGGCCAGGGAAAGTCCCTGCTCGAGCTGCTGGATGAGCTGGGCGCGCTCCGGGAGTTGAGTCTGGAGACTCTGAGGGCTCTGAATCTGGGGGAAGACGACCTTGGGAAGCAGGGCCTCCACCCTGAACTTGGTGCGGTGCGGGTGGGGCAGTTGCTGGCTACCTGGGTGGTCCACGACCTTGATCATGTGGCGCAGATCGTCCGGACCATGGCGAAGGTTTACTCGGGTGCGGTGGGACCCTGGAGCGCCTACCTGTCCATTCTGCGGGACCGCCGGTGAGCCCCGCCGGGCGCCGGCAAGGCGGCCGGTCCTTGCCGCCTCGCTTCCTCTGTCGGCTGACGGGAACTTCCTGGGGACGGATTCTGGGATGACCTGTCCAAGGCCAGGAAGCCTTGCTCGCGAAAGTGTTCGTCGTAGGCCAGGTAATGCCTGATGCCGAGTGCCCGCATCACCTCAAAGCTGACGCAGTCGACCAGGCTGAGTCGGCGGCGGGACTGGGCCAGCAGTGCCGCCATGCCCCGCTCGTGGGTGGGGGGATCCACCCAGATGGGGGTGAGGGCGGGGGACATGTCATGCGCGAAGGCCAGCAAGGCTGCAAAGCCCATTCTGCTTTGGACCAGGGCGGCGGTCTCCAGCAAGACGTAGTTGGTCGTCACCAACTGGGTTGACTCGTCGCTCAGCAGTTCCCTCCAGACCTCCGCCGCTGCCGCATGCATCCGATCGGAGCGGTCCAGCACCGCCAGCAGTGCGGAGGTGTCGATGAAGCACCTCATGAGAAGTCCTCAGCGAGGTACTGGTCGTGTTGTTCGGCCAGGTCCTCCAGTCCGGATGAAAAGCGCCCCGCCACTGCCAGCGCCGCCTGTCGTTTCTCGCGGTTGGTGGGTTCCGCAGAGGAAGCCAGATACAGCTCGACGCTTTCACGAATCAGCTCGGCCATGGAGACGTTCAGCGACCGCGCCCTTTCCTTCAGCGCCTCATACTGGCGATCGGTCAACTGAATCTGAGTGCGCACCATGCATACACGATAACAGAATCGCCATTATGATGGCATGCATCCGCCTCAGGAGCTGTCGCTCAGGCCTGATGCCCCGGTGCCGCCAGTTGCACGATGAGCCCGTCCGGATCGGGGAAGTAGATCCGACCCCCCTGAACGTCCGGCTCAATTCCCGCCGCCCGCAACCTCCTCGCCGCCTCCTGCACTTCGTACCCCTCCACCGAAAAGCAGTAGTGGTGCAAGCCGGGTTCGCCCCGAAACAGCGCCAGAAACCCGGTTCCGAAGCTGAGGAAAGAACTGGTTGAACCGCCTCGAACCTCCCGCAGAGCCAGGTGTTTCGAGTAGAAATCCCGGGAGCGGGCAACGTCGGCGACCCGCAGAGCGATGTGATTCAGGCCGGTCGCCGTGAAGGTACCCGCTTCCTCGGATGGCGCCCGACCGGGCACGGAGGTCGTGGCGACCAGACCGGTCAGGGCAGCGATCAGCCCCCGTCGGCTCAGCTTGCCGTTCTCGAAGTCCTGCACAATTCTCTCGATCTGTTCCATGGCTTCAGTATCTCGCCAAGCGCTCAACAGCTCGGCCGGGGACTCTGGACAGACCTGCCGGTTCCGGCTAGAAGGGGCGGGAGGAGAAATCAATGCACCGAACACACCTGATCGGTTGTTCCCTCCTGCTGATGGTTGTGTTCTCTGCCTCCGGGCCGGCCCAGAGGATCTTCCCGGAAAAGCGCGTACCGCCGGAAGATTTCGCCGTCATGGGTTGGGGACCCGCTTCCTCCGACCCGCAGCAGATCCAGTGGATGAAGGAGGCCGGGCTCAACATCGCGGGCTTCGCGCGGGTCACCGACCTCAAGGCATTCGCGGAAGGCGGGCTCAAAGTCTTCCTGTCCGACCGCCGGGTCAACGGCTACGACTTCGAGCAGCCCCTGGACGAGGCCGAGGTGCGCCGCAATCTCGAGTCGCTGAAGGCGGAGCTGGGCGACAGCCCGGCCGTGATCGGTTTCATGCTCAGGGACGAACCCCATGCCCGGGCCATGCCGAGTCTCGGGCTGGTGGCGCGCCTGCTGCGGGAGTACTTCCCTGACAAGTGGCCCTACGTCAACCTCTTCCCGGCGCGAGTGAGCCCGGAGCGGATGGGAACGGACACCTATCCCGAATACGTCCGCATGCTGGTGGACGTCATCCGGCAGCCGTTCCTCAGCTATGACAACTACTCACTGGTGGACGGAGAGATGCTCGACTCTTTCTTCACCAACCTGGAAGTGGTGCGCCGCGCTTCGGTGGAGACGGGAGTCCCGTTCTGGAACTGCGTCCTCTCCAACGCCCACTTCAATTACATGGAGAACACCGATGCCACCTACTCGCTTCAGGCATACGCCACGCTGGCTCACGGGGGGCGCGGGATCCAGTACTTCAGCTACTTCACCTGGTCCAACGGCAACTATCGCCTGGGTCCGATCGACCAGTTCGGCAACAAGACTCCGTCCTGGGACATGCTGCGCCGGGCCAATAACCAGATCCACGCGCTGGCCCCCACTCTCAAGAAACTCAAGTCCACGGGGGTATACCACTACCCGGATGTGCCGCCGGACTGCCGTCCGTTGACCGAGAGCCAGCTGGTCAAGTCGGTGGAGATGACCCAACGCTACGTGGTGCCTCCCGTACAGGGGAGGTTCCTGATCGGGGAGTTTGTCGACGATCAGGGACGACCCTACTTCATGCTGGTGAACAAGGATCTGAACCATTCGTTTCGCTACCGGATCGAGCTGCGTGGAGAGGGAGGCACGTTGGTTCACGTCTCGCCGTACTCGGGCGAGGAGGAACCTTTCGGGCGCGAAATGGACTGGGTGGCACCGGGCGCAGGGCACCTGTTTCGGATCGAGCGATGAGGGATCGGGTCCGGGTTCCATCGCCCCCTGCTGAAGCGGCGATCCGTCTCGCAGGCTGGACTCATCCTCAGTTATCGCTTGCGTTTAGAACATAAGCGGACTAAGATCATGGGATGGACCGCCGGGTCAGCAAGTACCTTTCGGAGATCGGCCAAAGGGGCGGCCGGAAGAGCCGCCGAAACCTCGACTCCGCCACCGCCCGGACCATGGTCAGGATTCGGGAAGCGCGTCGTGCCTACCGCAGGTTCTACAGCCTCTGTTTCTGGTCGTACGACCCGGACCTCAAAATCGGCAGCTCGGACATCCCGTGGGTAGTCGCGCAGTTGCGGAAGTACGGCAACCGGGCGGCGTGGGAGGTGGCAGCCCGCCTATGCCGTTAACGGACTTCCAGAAACGCGTGGGGCGACTGCTGGCCCGCCACCGCAGCCCGGACAGTTACCTTGCCGGAGGGGCCGCTTTGCACTTTACCCCCAACTCCACACGCTACAGCAACGACCTGGACTTTTTCCACGATTCTGAAGAGCGCGTCGCCCGAGCTTTCGCCGAGGATTCAGCCCTGATGGGCGAGCATGGACTGATCGTCCGGGTGGAGTTGAACCAGCCCGGCTACATCCGGGCCACGGTCACCGACGGTGAACATACCACCAGGATCGAATGGGCCCACGACTCGGCATGGCGGTTCATGCCGGCGATCCATCAGGAGGATGTCGGGTACGTATTGCATCCGGTTGATCTGGCCGTCAACAAGGTGCTGGCTCTGTCGGGTCGGGACGAAGCCAGGGATTTTCTCGACGTCCTGTATATCAATCGGGAGATTCTGCCCCTCGGTGCTCTGGTGTGGGCCGCCGTCGGCAAGGATCCGGGATTCACTCCGGTGTCGCTGCTGGAGCTGCTTAAGCGGCGGGGCCGGTACCGTCCGGAGGATTTCTCCCGCCTGCACCTGGCCGTCGACCTGAGCCTGCCGGAACTGAAGGACCGCTGGCTGGAGGCGCTGGGTCGTGCGGAGCGTTTCGTCAATGGACGGCCCCCCTCCGAGGCAGGTTGCCTCTACTACTCGCGGCGGCAGCGCAGTTTCGTCGAACCGGGCGTCGACGAGGATCTCGCGGCAGCCGGGATCGAGCTGCACTACGGCAGGCCCGGCGGGGTTCTGCCCCGCTTCTATAGGGGTGACCGGCTCGCCGATACCCTGCGCAACATCGAACTGTAGAAACTCGTCCAATCAGTGGATCTGTGGGCACACGAGTGGCCGACGGCTCAGATCCCCGGCTTGATCCGGCTGCGGATCATCTCCAGCGTCCTGGCGATCCGACGTTGACGCGTCCCTCCCGCTTGGCTTCGTGGATCCACCCCAGGTATTGGCGCCGGTGCGACAGCGCCAGCCCTTCGAACCAGCTCCGGGATGAGGGATCCTCCTCCAGCGCCCGGCGCAGTTCGTCCGGCACCGGCCAGTCCTGGAGCGAACCCCTGGCTGCTTCCCACTCCCCGGTCCGCCGGGCGTGCTCCACCAGAGCCAGGCCGGCGGCGGTCATCTTCCCTGCGGCAATCATCCGCTCGACCCGCTGTTTGTTGCGTTGCGACCAGCGGCTGTCCTTCCGGCGCGGGGTAAATCTGACCATGTGCCGCCGCTCGTCGATCCGCCTCAGCATGCCGTCGATCCATCCGAAGCACAGCGCCTCTTCGACTGCCTCGTCCAGACTCACACAGGGCTCTCCAAGGTGTCGCTTGGAGAAGATCAGCCAGACTTCGGGCTCGGTCGCAGCATGCGCTTCCAGCCACCGGCGCCAGATGTCGCGACCCTCGGCAAAGAATGTCCTCTTGGGTTCAGACATGCCGGACATCAAGCGGAACGATCCGCGGTCATCGGTTCGCGGTCTCCACGGTCAAAAGCCCGGTGGTTGTGGTTGATCAGATACCGCACGAAACTACCGAAATCAGACGGCAGCCCAGCCTCCGGGCAAGGGCCGGCCGAGCCCCGGCGAAACTGGAGGACCTGGACGGCCGAGCTGCACGCCAGCATGTCATATCCCCGGCCAGCTGTCACGCTCGATCCAGGATCCCCTCTCCGCGGTTGACCGGCCGCGGCAACTCCGGTAGTCTTCAGCCAACGTCCTTCCTGATCCACTCATGGACCAAAGAGTCGGGTTAAGTATTGATCAGTTCGACGGAGCATGGCGGATCATGTGTGCCGCCTCGCCGGACGGTGTGAGTGCTTCGGTCCCCGGGGTCACGTTTCACTTCAGCCACCTCCCGATCCCCTTCTTCAACGTCGCCCTGCTGACCGGCGAGATCGACTCCGGCGAGGCCCTGCACACCCTCGCCTCCCGGGCTGTGGCGTGGGCCGCGGAGGAAGAGGTGCCCTGGTTTCTCATCGTCACCAACGAAAACCTTCCTGAGGGGGCCGACGCTGTTGCCGCACTGGGCGACTGCGGCCTGGTGCCGGCCTTACGCCTGACCGGGATGTTCGCCGACGAGGTCGCGCCGCTGGCGGCCAAGCCCCACGAACTCGAGCTGACGGTCCCAGCGGATGACGAGGCCGCCGCCTCGTTGATCGCGGTCAACAGCGCCGCTTACCAGATGGACCTGCAGCCCGCCGCCAGGCATCTGGGTTCACACCGCTTTTGGCGCCAACATTTCGCAGTGGTGGGTCGGGTCGGGACAACCCCCGTGACCTCGAGTGCGGTGCTGCTGGTGGACGGCCACCGGTACGTCGCCTGGGTCGCGACCCACCCGCAGCACCAGCGGCGTGGGTACGCCGAGGCGGCCATGCGATACTCACTCGATCTGGCGGGGGAGGCTGCCGGGAGGCTCCCCACGACCCTGCATGCCACCGATGCCGGCTTGCCGGTCTACCTGAAAATGGGATACGACCCCATCGCCGTTCACACGCTCTTCATGGAGTCCAGGTTCCTGGCGGCGCACTGAAGTCTCATGGCTGTGGGCGGTTTTTCGTTCGCCTGCCGGCGACGGGAGGCTGGCCAGCGGGGGCGGGGGGCTTGCTCCGACTCAGGGGGGGTCCGGCACCCCCCCCGGGAGGGCCGGTACCGGACCGCTGACTCAGTTAGAACGTCCGCGCGTAGCCGATCAGCAGCACGTAATCGGCAAAGGCGGCATCACCGTGGGTCCCACGAGCCACGTCGGAAACACTCCGGGTCCGGTTCCGGTACACCGCGATCGGAACACTGACCGAGAACGTGTCCTTGTTGCGGGAGTAGATCGCCCCCGGGCCCACCGAGACTGCGTAGCCGGGGCGCCGGAAGCCGTCGGAGCCCCCGAACACATCACGCGCCGGGATCCCCTCGATCCGACCGGTAGCGGTCAAGGCAAACCCGTTGACTTTGGGGACCGCAAATCCCAGCCCGGCCTGGAACATGTACTGGTCGGGGACCGAATACTCGACACCGGGACGCGAGTAACCCGGGTACCCCGGAGGCCGGCTCACCTCGTTCCACCCGGTTGGAGTGTAAGCCCCTTTCGGGTTGAACAGATAGACCCCCGAGGAGAACATCGTGAACCGGCCCAGGCTCTTGAAAGCCGTGTAATCCAGGGACACCCCTGTACCGGAGTCGCCGGGCTGGATCGATTGGTCCACCACGATGGTGCTGTCTCCAACCCGGTCCAAGACGTTGGAATCGCCGGTGGGCAGTTTCATGGACAGTCCCACCTGGATGTTCCCGCCGGACTCGGTGGGAGGGCGGAACAGCCACATCTTCGCCCCCACCGTCATGTCCCCGATGCCGTCGGCATTGGTCTCCGTTCCCGGACCATGGGAGATCCGGTCCACACTCATGTACGGGATGCTGGCGTTGACGCTCCAGCGGGGGGAAACCTGGTAACTGACCCCCACGTCGAGCAGGTGCAGTCTGTTCTCGACCTGGGTTCCCTGCTCAACCCGATGCGGCTCCTCATGACTGCCGCGGAAGTGGCGGAACGAGGGCTGCCAACGATACCCTACCGTGATCTGCCACTTCTCAACTTCGGAGCGCGGGCGGTCACCGGCATGTGCAATTGCGCCAATCACGGGCGCACCCTGGCGGGCGACCACTCACCCCTGCCCATAGGCGGTCTCCACCCCGCCAATGACCAGCAGCAAACAGACCCCACCCACCCAGGCAAACCGACTCAGACTCTGCATCTCCACGTCCTCCTCTAGAGCTGTAAACCGGCCCTTCCCGGGCGGTCCAACTCAAACCAAAAAAACCGGAACACAGAAACCACGGAAATGCACCAAACGCCCTCTGATCGGCCGGCTTTGGGCCAAGGAATGGGGGCGCTGGTGCTATCCCTTTGAATTGCTTGGTGCCCACGTACGCATGCTTCGTACCAGAGGGACGCAGAGACGGCTTCAGGTCCTTGACAAGCAAGTATACAAGCCGGTTTCCTGCAGACATGTTCGGCCAACCCGACGGAGGGATCAGCTTCTGAAGTTCATATCCGTTATGGGCTGCTGCATAGGCTTTATGGGGACGCCCCACGGCCACTACCAGTCAGTGGTTGACATGAAAAGCGATTACAGACCTGCGCAAGGCGCTTGACCGGCCGGCCCGGCAGGAGGTCCTGAAGGGGCTGCGCAGGCTGCCGGAACGCCGACTCAGCTTGAGCCCGGCCGAAGCGGTCCGGATAGCACGCGACTCCCGGTGATCGCGCCCCATGCCTGCGTCCTGCTCGAACTGCTCCTAGGTACCGCCCAGGGGGGAAATCGCCGCCCACATCGCAGATCCGGCGGTCGGCCTCCATGTCCCCCACCCGGCTGACATTGAAGTCGTCCAGGCTTGCGCCGTAAAGCTGTCCCGTTTTCGGATCAGCCGGACGCGTTCCGCGCGGGCGCAGGTCTCCGGTCAGGGACGTACCGTCCGGAAAAAGTCCACCAACGCCTGGATCTTGGCAGGGTCGCGGCGGAGGCCTGACCAGGCAAAGACGATCACCCCCGTCGCCGGAGGCCGGCTCCCGTGGTCCAGGATCTCGAACACCTGCTCTGCCGGTACCCGCTCACCCCAGTCCGAAAGCTGCACGATCGGCCAGATCTGCTTTCCCGCCATTCGATCGGGGCCGAGATCCTCGCCCAGCCACGCCACCTGGCGGGAAATCCACCCCGGGTCGCCGCTGTGGCCAAATCGGGCATGGTAGGGCATGGGGCTGAAAACGTCGACGTAGCGGGCCTGGGACCGCAAATCGATCGCCAACTTGTGCAGTCTGGCACCGCCGAAGTCGGTGTCGCTCCATGGGTTGTGAAAGGTTCCCAGCAGCGCACCGGGACGATGCCGGTCCAGCAGTTCCCGGTACTCCCGAACCCAATCCGTCAGCACGTCACAACGCCACCGGGTCCACTCATCTCGGAACTCGGAGAGCAGCCGCCGGGACTTCTCGGCAACCGTTTCCTCCGGCAGGCTGACCCCGGAGTCCCGCTGGAATTGATTCAGGCAGCGGGCGCAGAAACAGGTGTCCGGGAGATTGGGTTCCGCCTGTTCCCAGGACGCATGGCTGTGGTGGTAGTCCAGCCAGACTCCGTCGAGGGCATAGCGCTGCAGCAGCTCCCTGAAAGCGTCCATCCGATGGCGCCGATAGCCCTCGTGGGTCGGGCATACGCCCTGCCAGCCGTCGGGTGGGGGACAGACGTTGCCGTCCGGGCCGACGGGAGCCGCATCCGGATGGGCCTCCACATAACGTGCCTCATGCAGGCTGTTGAACTCGGCGTAGACACGGACTCCCTGTCCCCGCAGCCAGGACAGAACTTCCTCGGTAAAAACACCGGAACCGAGAAAGATGGCATTGACGCCCGCAGCCTCCAGCCCTCCGTAACCTTCCACCAGTTCGCGGGGGACTCCACCGTAAACGCCCCGGACCTGGAGGTGCGGCCGAGGTCTAGGATTTGCCGGGCTCACCGGCGGTTGCTCAGGCAAGCTCAGGGAGCTGAGCAGCGTGACAGCCGTGACAGCCGGTAACATGCACAGGCCGGCCGTCCACAGGGAGCTGGGTCCGCGGACCGGCTCACTGCGGATCGGCAACCCGAGCCTCCCCGCCGCGAAGGGCCTTGATCAGGGCTGGGACTATCGCGGCGACATCGCCCACAATTCCGTATCGCGCCAGGTTGAATATGGGTGCATTGGGGTCGGAGTTGACCGCAACAATGCATCCCGAGTTCCGGATCCCGACGACGTGCTGGATCGCTCCGGAAATGCCCAGCGCAAGATACAGCCGGGGAGCGACCGTCTGGCCGGAGCTGCCCACCTGCCGGTCGCGTTCCAGCCACCCGTTGTCGACCACCGGCCGGCTGGCGCCGATTTCAGCGCCCAGCAGTTGGGCCAACTCGCGGACCATGGCCAGGTTCTCCTGGTTCCGGATCCCGCGGCCGACCCCGATAATCACCTCGGCCTTCGCCAGATCCACTTTGCGCCGGCAGGTCTCAACCCGCTCCCGGAGGGTCCAGCGGCTTTGGCCGCCGGGCAGGCGCAGGTGACGAACCTCGACCCGTGTCGAACCGGCCGTCCACTGGTCTGCGGAAAATGCACCCGCCTGGAGGGTGGCGAGCCAGGGGTGCTTTCCGCGAAGCCTGACGTCGGCGTTCAATTTGTTCCGGAAAACCTGACGGGTGAAGACAAGGCCTCCGGAATCGAGACGGCAGGAGACGCAATCGGTAACCAGCGGCACGCCAAGCCGCGCCGCCAGACGCGGTGTCAGATCCATATTCTGGTAACTGTGAGGGAAGAGGGCCAAATCCGGAGCCGTTTCCCGCAGCACTCCGGACAGCGCCTCCAGGTAAGGCTCAGGCGTGTACTCGCCAAGAGTCGGGTCCACCAACGCAATCACCTGGTCGGCCGCCAAGGTGGGAACTGCGGCCAGGCGACCCTCCTCCGGAACGGCGAAGGTCACCCCCAGGGAAGCCCCGGCTTGCCGCGACAGCCCCTGCGCCAGCGCAAGGACCTCCAGGGAGAGGGGCGTCACTCCCTGATCCGACACCTCCAACACCGCCAGGACACGGCTCAACATGCGATTTCCGGCTCCAAAGTGATTGCACCCTCAGAGTATTCGGATTTCCTTGCGCAGGCGCTCGAGCAACGCCGCCACCGCCGTCTCCGGGTCTCCAGCCAGCATCTCCGCCCGGTGCTCCAGGACGGGTTCGTAGAGACGCTCGATTTCCACCGTCGGAAACGACGCCGGATCGAGGCCCAGAGACTCCACCGGGATTCGGCGGAGTGCTTTCTGTCGAGCCTGCATGATGCCTTTCAGCGAAGCGTAGCGCAGGGGCGAGGCTCCCGCCTGCACGGTCAGCACCGCCGGCAGCGGCAGTTCGACGCGACGGAACCAGCCGCTTTCCATTTCGCGCAGGACCACGACCCTTGCCTCCGCCTGGTCCAACTGGATCTCCATGACCAGAGTTGCATGGGGCATTCCCAACAGCTCCGCCAGCATGACCCCCGTTTGGGCGTAGCCAAGATCGTCGGACTGCGTCCCGGTCAGAATGAGATCGAAGCTTTCAGCAGCCATGGCACCCGCCAACGCTGCAGCCAGGATTGTAGGGCTGTTGAGCTGACGCCCGGGGTCGTCGATCTGGATCCCGCGGTCTGCGCCCAAGGCCAATGCTTTGCGCATCACCTTCTCCGCCCGGGGCGGACCGGCGGTGACGGCAACAACCTCGCAGCCCAGGCGGTCCTTCAGCTTCAGGGCCTCTTCCAGGGCGTATCCATCGCACTCACTGATTTCGAAGGTCACCTGGGATTCGTCGACCCAGCGCCGGTCGGGGGCGAGCCGATACCGGGAGTCCTGGCCGGGTACCTCCTTCAGGCATGCGGCAATCTTCATGGGATGGGGTTCCAACACCTTCAGAACTTGAACAGATCTTCAAACGCCTTCTTGGGATCGTCGGGAGTGCCGGCCCGGCTGGAGGTAACGATCTTTTCCACCGTGGAACGGATCTCGAAAAACTCGCAGTCGGCGCGCCGGTCCTTCGGACTGATCCGTTCCTTGATCGGCTGCTCGCACTCGAATCGACTGGTAGGGTTGAAGAATACACAGTTGCGGCACGAGTGGAGATCGGCCTGACACTGCGGGCACTGGGTGTCCAGCTTGATCTGCTCGAACCCGGCGGGCAGGCGGGTACCGCAAAGAGCGCACCGGATGACCCGTCCCATACCGGGCATTTTGGGCGACCTCGGTCCCTCCCGGGCACCCCGCTGCCGCTCGGGCGGCCGGCGAGGTGAAGGCTCCGCTTTACTCTGGTCCTGGTATCCCGGCTGGCGATACTTCCGGCTCATCGTCCTTTCCTCACCTCATCCTGGACCGCAGCCTTTCAGTATTCCCGGTCGGTCACCACCCCGGGCTGGGGCACCGGATACCTGCCGTCGGGGCCCGGCTGCAGCGGCGCGGGAGAATTCTCGTTCAACTGGTCCAGTCCAGGCGCGAACTCGTGAGTGCTGTTGAGGATCTGTTCGTAGGTGACCATCTGGCCGGTATGAGCCGCCATCCGGCCCATGGAGGTCACCAGACTCGCTTCCACGCCCCGTTTCACCTCGTTGTAAGGCTGATCGTTCCGGATGGCTTCGATCAGGTGGACCCATTCCAGACGGTAAGGATTCGGTTCCGGTTCGGCGACCCTCCACACCAGGTCTGCCTCGTTGCGGACGTCCTGGCCTTTGAAGATGGCACACCGCGCCGGGGTGTGGGCGTTGGTGGAAATCGCGGCGGAACCTTTGGTGCCGTGGGCGTAACTGGCGAACTCGTTGTAGCAGTTGTCGATACAGCGTCCCCACAACTGCAGGGTGGAATCGTCCGGGAAGATGTACTCCACCGTGTAACTGTCGAAGTTCTGGTCGACCGAATCCCCCCGCTGGTGGCGTCCGCCGGAACCGTGGGCTTTGACCGGCCAGGCGCCCTTCATCCAGCAGCACTCGTCGATGTTGTGGATGTAGAAGTCGCTGTAGGCCCCACCGCTGGCCCACAGGAAGCTGTGGAAACGCTCCACCTGATAGAGCAGGTCACTGACTCCCTTGGGTTTGGGCGGGGAGGCGAAATACCCCACGGGCCCATGCATGCGGTAAGCCCGCAGGCTTTCGATTTCGCCGATGGCGCCGTCCCGGATCCGTTCCAAAAGCTGGGCGCGGGCGGCGCAGTGACGACACATGAGACCGACCCCGACCTTGAGGTTCTTGGCTTCGGAAACCTCCGCCAGTTGCAGCATCCGCCGGGAAGTCGGACCGTCCACCGTAACCGGCTTTTCCATGAAAACGTTCACTCCACGGTCGATGGCGTACTGGAAATGCACCCACCGGAAGGCCGGGGGTGAGGCCATAATCACCACATCCCCGGGACGGAGACAGTCGATGGCCTTCTTGTAGCCGTCAAAGCCCACGAACTTCCGTTCTTCCGGAACGTCGATCTGGGAGGCATCGAACTCCACCGGCTGAGCCTGCTGGCCGGGCTGAGGGGGTTCATGCAGGGCCTTCAGAGCGCGGAAGCTGTCGGCCAGACGACGAGGAAAGACGTCTGCCATCGCCACCAGCTTGATCGGACCGTTCTTGACCGAGAGTGCATCCACCACCGCGCCGGTGCCGCGTCCTCCGCAGCCGACCAATGCGATGCTGATGGTATTGTTCTCGGCGGCAAAGGCCCGCGGCATGATCCCGGCTGCAAGGGTGGTGATGGACGCCGGTTTGGCGGTTTCCGTCAAGAACTCACGACGCGACTTTCCCTGGGCTTGGCTCATTGTTCTCTCCTCAGCGCTGGCGCTTGCGTGCGTTGGGCGGGCAGACCCGAGGCCCCATCCACCAGCCGTCCAAGGGCCTCCCCCGACCGGTCATCCCGACCCGGGCATTATAGTCGCCGCCCTCGCCGGAAGTGAACAGTCTGCAACCCGTACAACCCGCTTCCGGAGGGATTTCGCCGGAGACGGGCAAAGGCGCCGCCGGAGCCGGCTGTCTCGGGACTCAAGGCGTAACCTTCAGACGCGTGTGCAGCGAGGCTGTGGAGTCGCCGCCGACCCAGACGTCGAACTCTGCCGGCTCCTGGATCCATGACCGGCGGTTCGTGCTCCAGTATCCCAACTCATCGGGACCGAGGACCAGCGTAACCGTCCGCTTCTCCCCTGCAGCCAGGGTCAGGCGCCGGAATCCCTTCAGCTCCCGCATCGGGCGGGAATCGCTGCCATAACGCTGGTGTATGTAGAGCTGGACCACCTCGTCTCCCTCCCGGACGCCGGTGTTCTCCAGGTCCACCGACACCTCCACCGATTCACCCAGCCCAATTTCAGCCCTGGAGAGGCGCAGGTTCGTGTAGCTGAATGAGCTGTAGCTCAAGCCGAAACCGAACGGAAACAGCGGAGTGGTCGGGATGTCCCAGTACCGGGAACGATAGAGCTGCGAACTCTCCGGCTGGTGGGTCAGGTTGCGGGCATAGTACAGCGGACTGTGGGCGCCGCTGCGGGGGAAGGTCACCGGCAGCTTGCCGCCGGGGTTGGCATTGCCGAACAGCACGTCCGCAACGGCGTTTCCACCCTCGGTTCCGGGCTGCCAGGCTTCCAGGATCGCGGGGACGTGTTCCGCGGCCCAGTTCACGCTGAGGGGGCGTCCGTTGATCAACACCAGAACCACCGGCTTGCCGAGAGCCGCCACGGCTTCCAGCAGCTCCTGCTGCCGTCCTGGAAGGTCGAGAGAGGCACGGGAAGCGGCCTCGCCGCTCATGTTGGCCAGTTCACCCAAAACCATGACCGTCAACTCGCAGCGGCGGGCGACCTCCAGTGCCTGAGCCATAGCTGCATCAGCCTCTTCCCGGGTCTGGACGGGGGGTCGCGGGCCGGGCATAAGCGCTTCGAAGAACGAAGGGATGGTCCTCCGGATGGCTGGCCCCGGCGCATACTCCACACGCACCCCCGGCTCCACCCGGGACCGGATCCCTTCCAGGACCGTTACTGCGGACGGGGTGTGGCCGAACACCAACCAGGAACCCTCGGTGTCCACCTTCGAGTCCGCCAGCGGACCGATCACCGCCAGGGAAACCAGGTCCTTGCGCAGCGGCAGGAGATCCCCTTCATTGCGCAACAGGACCATGGAACGGACCGCCGCCTGATACGCCAGCCTCCGATGTTCAGGATCGTTCAATACCGCATCGAGCCTGCTCTCATCGGTGTAAGGACGTTCGAACAGCCCCAGCTTGAACTTCGCTGTCAACACGGGTCGCACTGCGTCGTCCAGCTCTGACTCGCCAATCGTTCCCTCGCGAACCAGCTCGGCCAGGTGCCGGGCATAGGTGTTGCTTGCCATGTCCATGTTCAGCCCGGCCTTGAAGGCTCGAAGCGCCGCGTCCTTTGGGTCGCGGGCATGTCCCTGAATCACCAGGTTGCCCACACTCATGGCATCGCTGACCACAAACCCGTTGAATCTCCACTCTGCGCGCAGGATGTCGCGGAGCAGGAACGCGTTGGCCGTCGCCGGGACATCGTTGAGGTCCATGTAAGCGCTCATGAAAGTACCGACGCGGGCCTCCAGCGCCGCCCTGAAAGGCGGCAGGTAGACGTTGCGCAGCAGCCCCTCCGGGAGATAGACAGGATCGTAATCCCGTCCGCCTTCCGCCGCTCCATACCCGGCGAAATGCTTGGCACAAGCCAGCAACCGGCCCTCCCCCAGCGATGGGCCCTGGAAGCCCCGGACATGGGCGGCTGCGATCGCCGAAGCCAGGTAGGGGTCCTCGCCGGAGCCCTCCGCGATCCGGCCCCAGCGGGCATCCCGAGCGATATCCAGCATCGGAGCGAACGTCCAGTGGATCCCGGCGGCTCGTGCTTCCCGCGCCGCCACCGCCTGCACCGCTTCGACCAGTCCGGGGTCCCAGGACGCAGCGAGGCCCAGGGGAATCGGGAAAATCGTCCGGTAGCCGTGGATCACGTCCAGGGCAAACAGGACCGGAATCCCCAGCCGTGATTCCTCGATCGCCACTTTCTGGAGTTCATTGAACTTTCTGGGGTCGTTCAGCCACAGCACCGAACCGGCTCCGCCGCTGCGGATTGTCTCCTCCGGCCGTACGCCTGGGAAAAGGCCGCCCGGGACTTGGCAAAGCTGCCCGATCTTCTCCTCGATGGTCATCCGCCCCAGCAGGGCCTCCACCTTTCCGGCGATCTCCGTACCATGACTGGGCTGTGCTTGACCCGCCATTGCCGTTCCTCCAAAGCCCGTTCCCAGCACAGACAACGCCAGCGCCATCGCCCCCCGACGAAAGCTCTTCATTTCCTCCCCTCCTCCGCCTGCGTCACCGCTTCTTGAGCGTGATGGAGACTTGGCCCCCCTCGCGCCAGTAGACCGTTTCCAGTGCCGGGTCCGTCGTCACCGCGCGTTCATAATCCGGGGCCATGTTGATGTTGTCCGCCACGATCAGCCCACCAGGACGGACCAACGGTAACAGCTTTCTGAGGTAGTCGATATAGCCGGCCTTGTCGGCGTCAAGAAAGAGGATATCGATGGGCTCCTGCAGGCGGGTCACGGTGACGTGGGCGTCCCCCAACACGATTTCCACGTGGCTTTCAACCCCCGCCGCCCGAAAGTGGTCGCGTGCCTGGGCCGCGCGGCCGGGGTCGATTTCAAAGGTGGTCAGTTTGCCGCCGGTCCGGGAGAGGCCGAGGGCGAACCAGAGCCCCGAGTAACCGGTCGAGGTCCCGATCTCCACGACATGACGTGCCCCGGTCGCCTCGGTGATGAGCCGGAGCATCCTGCCGGTAGTCTCGCTCACGCTCAGATAAGTCCTGCCCGTGCGACGCATCTCCGCCAGGACGCCCAGCACCTGTTCCTCCACCTTGTTTGGATCTGCTCTCACTTCCAGTGGCGCCGCGCCGCCGGCCGCCGCCGGGGTCCCTGCCATGCCGGTCGCCAACCAGATTCCCACCAGCGCGATCGCTGCCGCCAACAGTCGCCTGAAACGGCTGCCCAAAATCTGAACTGTCATTGACCCTCCTCGGGGAACTCCGAAGGCGGGGGATCCCCGGCTTTCTTTCTATTACGCCCGGGGAACCAGAACGTAGCAAGCCGGAGAATCGCTGGCAGGACTCCCGCGGCCCACTGTACACTTCCCTTCGTCGGGTGGTGAGGATCATGGCGAGAGCTATCCTCCGTCGGCACTGGACTCAGCACCTCCTGCACTGGGTTCTACCCCTGCTTCCGGCAGCATGGGTTTCGAGACGAACGCGAGCCCGGGGTCACCCCCGGGTCCAGCCTCTGCCGGTGGCGGTGGATCCGCAGTTTGAGCCTCCGTATCTCGATCTTCATCGCCGGGGGGAGCTGCGCCGGCGCGGAGAGCAACTCTGGGAATACCTCGCACGATGCCGACTTTGTCCCCGGGAGTGCGGTGCGAATCGGCTGGCTGGAAAGAAGGGCTTCTGTCGGTCCGACAGCAGGCTGATGGTTGCCGCCCATCACCCTCATTTCGGCGAGGAGCGCGGTCTGGTGGGACGGGGTGGCTCCGGCACGATTTTCTTCTCCAACTGCTCCCTGCGGTGCGTGTTCTGCATCAACTGGGAAATCAGCCAGGGCGGCTACGGGACTCCCTGCGAGATTGAAGAGCTGGCCGGGATGATGCTCGATCTGCAGGCGCGGGGATGTCACAACCTGAACATCGTGACCCCCACCCATTACTCCCCCCACCTGGTGCTGGCCCTGGACTTGGCTGCAGCCCGGGGCTTTCGGCTGCCGTTGGTCTACAACACCTTCGGCTGGGAACGTTTGGAAATTCTGAAACTGCTGGATCAGGTCGTGGACATCTATTTGCCGGATTTCAAGTATGCCTCGGGGGAGGCAGCCGATCGGTATTCTTCCGGGGCCAAGAACTATCCCGAAGTGACGCGGGCGGCATTGCTGGAAATGAACCGCCAGGTGGGCGTCGCCCGCCCGGCTGCGGACGGCCTGATTTACCGCGGACTGATGATCCGCCACCTGGTCCTGCCCAACCGGCTGAGCGGCTCGGCGGAGATTTTCCGCTGGATTTCCGAAAACCTGCCCCGGGACACCTACGTCAACGTCATGGCCCAGTACCGCCCGGCGTACCGTGCGAACCGCTTCCCGGAACTGGGGCGGCGTCTGACGGCGGCGGAATATTGGGAAGCGGTGGAGGCCGCCCGTGCAGCCGGCCTGACCAACCTGGACATTCAGGGCTGGGGCTGAGCGACGGCGATCACTCGTAGCGGATGTCGTCCAAGTAAAGCTTGACCCCCTCCGGGTTTTGGCCGCCGGCACACCTCCAGCGGACTCCGAACAGGCCGGTGATCTGTTCAAGCTTGCGGTCCTTCAGCTCCAGCTCAAACCGCTGCCACGAGTCGGACAGTTCCGCCGGTTCGCCGGGCTGCAGCAACTCGGAAGCTGCCACGCCGCCGAGGTGGAAATGCACCTTCTCGCCTCCCCTTTCTCCCCGCGCCCAGAAAGTGACTTTGGTTGCCCCGCGCAGTGTGACCGGCCGGCGGACCCCGGTCTCGCGCCGGGTCTCCCAGAAGACCGCCCCCCAGGCACTGGGGCCGCGGGTGGCCGTAACGCAGATGCAGTGACCGTCGGTATCGCCGGGCCGTACCCGATCGGCACACTGATCATTGACCTGGATGCGGTCGGCATCCCCCCACAGGGTAAGCTGAAAATCGCCGCGGAGCTGGATGGGCGCCTGCAGGTCACCGCCGGACCCGGCAGTCGGCGGGTCATTTTCACCGCCATTTCCACCACAGGCCAACAGAGCCCCCAACAGGACAGCGGCCCAACCAGTTCTGACTGACATTGCCAATCCTCCCGCCGGCACCGCCTCCCCGGCGGAACCTGCCTCCGCTTCCAGGCGACACCTCACCGTAGACAAGGCGGTTTACGAAATCTCCACCCGGATGGTTCGCTCCCAAGTCGGGCTCAGCATCCCGGAGCTCACCCCACGCCGGGCGAATCTCCGGACGTCCGCCGGGGGGAGGCTAGTGCTGATCCAGCACCTCTCGCAGCTTTCCCGCCAGCTCCGAGGGCTGGAAAGGTTTCTGGACCAAGGGGACACCGGAGCCGAGCACATCCTTGGCCAGATCCTCCTGGTGCATGTATCCCGAGATGAAGACCACCTTCAGGCCGGGCGCAGCTTCCCGGAGGTTTCTGGCCAGCTCGACGCCGGATTGCCCGGGCATCATGACGTCGGTGAGGAGAAGGGCGATCTCGTCCCTTCGTTTCCGGAAGATAGCGGCAGCTTCCGCCGCGTTGCCTGCCGCCAGCACCCGGTAACCCAGCCGGACCAGGACCCGCTCGATCAGCGCCCGCACGGCGGGCTCGTCTTCCACCAGCAGGATGGTTTCCGTCCCCCCAACGGGTTCGGCGGGAGCGGTCGGCGGCGAGGGCGCAGCAACGGCCCTCGTGGGGGAGGCCGGCGGGAACGACAGGGTAAAGGTGGACCCGTTCCCGGGTGAGGAAACGACGGAAATCCTGCCCCCGTGCTTGGTAACGATGCCGTGAACCATGGCCAGTCCGAGTCCCGTCCCGATGCCGGCAGCTTTGGTGGTGAAGAAGGGTTCGAAGATGCGCTCCAGGGTGTCCTTGTCCATCCCATGGCCGGTGTCGCTGACCGAAATGCAGACAGAAGTTTCCTCGCGACCCCGCTGCCGTGGGGTCACCGCTTCGGTACCCGGCGCGGTCTCGAAGGTGCGGACGGTGAGACGCCCTCCGGCCGGCATGGCATCCCGCGCGTTGATAGCTAGATTCAGCAGCACCTGCTGGAGCTGTCCCGGGTCCACCTGGACCGGAGGGAGATTCTCGGTCGGCTCAAACGCCAGTTCGATATTCTCACCCAGGGTCCGCTGGAGCATTTTGACGTCTTCGCGGATGAGCTGGTTGACGTCGACGGAAACCAGGCGGTGAGGCTGGGGCCGGCTGAAGCTCAAGAGGTGTCCGGTAAGATCCCGCGCCTTCCTGCCCAGAGCGAGCACCTCCCGCAGGCAGTTTGCCGCCGGAGAATCCTCCGGGACCTCGTTCAGGGCCAGTTCGGAATAGCCCATCAGCCCAGTTAGAAGGTTGTTGAAGTCGTGCGCCACGCCACCCGCCAGGCGTCCCAACGCTTCCATCTTCTGTGACTGCCGGTACTGCTCCTCCAACCGCTTTTGGTCGGTGATGTCCGCGAGCACGTAGATGAAGTACTCGACCTCCCCGTCATCCCGCCGCAAAGCCGAAACGGTCTGGGCCACCCAGATGGTTGACCCGTCGCGGCGGGTCAACTCTTTCTCCCGGGAAAAGGTGGAGATCCGTCCTTCCAGCAGGGCGCTCTGCCATGCCCGGTCCTCCTTCGCCACCTCCCCGCCGCAAAGTTCCTCGAGGCGGAGCTGGAGCAGATCTTGCCGGTTGAAACCCAGCATGGAACAGAACTTCTGGTTGGCCGACAGCAGCCGGCCGTCGGGCGCCACGTGGGCGATCCCCACCGCCGCCTGTTCGAAGGTGGCGCGAAAGCGCCGTTCACTTTCCTGCAGCGCCCGTTCCGCCTCCTTGCGGGCGGTGATGTCGTGCATGATCCCCTGATAGCCGATGGTCTCTCCCTGCCGGTTGCGCAGGACGGTGGAGGTCAGCAGGCAGTGCACGAGACGGCCGCGGCGGCTGCGAAGCGTCACTTCGAAATCCTTCACCGAGCCGGCCCGTTCGATCTCCGCCTGGAAGCACCGCCGCTCCGCCGGGTCGGCATAGAACGAATCGGTGGTCCGGCCTACCAAGTCTTCACGGCTCGCCTCCAACATGTCGAGGCCGGCCTGGTTGATCTCGATGAAATGTCCATCCCGGGTGACGGAGTACACCCCGTCGCGGCTTTCGTGGAACAGCGACCGGAAACGTTGCTCGCTCTCCCGCAGTGCAAGATCGGTGCGGCGCAGGTCGCTGACGTCCGTGACGTGGAGGACCAGGTGATTCGGATCGAGGGAATAACCTACGGCGATCACGCTCCGGCCGGCGGACAGCCGGGCTGCGCCGAAATCCTCAAAGGTAACCGGCGGACCTCCCTGGAGCACGCGGTGCAGGGAATCGCCGATCCGCCCGCGTGCGCCCTCCGGAAACAGCTCTCCGAAGCTCATTCCGCGCAGGTCCTCACGGCGAAGCCCCAGCAGGTTCAGCAGATACGGGTTCGCCTCCAGAATCCGCCCATCCAGAGGACCGCCGCGCTCGAGGGCAACCGCCTCCACCAGCAGGAAGCCGGTCTCGACCCGCTCGGCCGCCGCTTGCCAGCGTTCCGCTCGCAGCAGAACCGGCGAGGCGCCGCCGCTTCCCGCCCGGGAGCGGCCGGCCAACATCAAGGGTACCGACGCAGCCGCCATCGCGGCTACCAGCCGGGAGATCAGGAGTCCAGGCGAGGCGGTACCCCAAAAGGCAGCCGCCGCGACCTCCCCGCTGATCAGAATCTCGATCACCCCCGGAACCAGCCAGGCGACGGCACCCATCACCACAGAGATAACTACGGTCGCACCCATCGGTTCAGCTCACGTCCCCAAGATGATGAAGCCGAGACAACTATCATGGACGGCTGCTGTGGTAAATGGGCTTTGCTTTCGGGTGCTGCGGCGCAGACCGGCTGCTGGGTCCGTGCTATAATCCGCGCGGCTGAGCCGGCGTAGCTCAATCGGTAGAGCGGCGCATTCGTAATGCGTAGGTTGTAGGTTCAAGTCCTATCGCCGGCTCCAACTGCTCGCATCCAGGCCGGCGCGGTGCCACATGGCTCCTTCCGTCACAGGAGGGGATTTCTTGACCAAACGTTTGACGCGGCGGGAAATGCTGGCGGCGAGTGCGGTGGCAGCCTTCCAGCCGGTTCTCCGCCCTTCGCCGGCCGGCCGGTCGCTGCGACTGGGCGGGCCTGTCTTCCTTTCAGCCGACGACCCTGCCGCCTACGCCGAAGCCCATCGGCGATGGGGTTATCGGGCAGCTTACGGACCGGAGATCCCCCTCTCGGATCGGGAACGCATCGCCGCCCTGCGGGCGGAATGCGCCTCCCGCGACCTGGTCATCGCCGAAGTCGGCGCCTGGGTCAACCTGCAGGACCCCGACCCGAACCGGCGCCGGGCGAATTTTCAGTTGGTGGCGGAGCGTCTGTCTCTGGCGGACGAGTTGGGCGCGTTATGCTGCGTGGACATCGCCGGGTCCTGGAATCCGGAGGTCTGGTATGGTCCGCACCCGGGGAACCTGAGCCGGGAGTTTTTCGAGGCGACGGTGGAGATCTGCCGGAGCCTCATCGATACTGTCCGTCCCCTCCGGACCCGCTTTACGGTGGAGATGATGGGCTGGACGATACCCGCCGGTCCGGACGACTACCTGGATCTGATCCGGGCGGTGGACCGGCCCGCATTCGGCGTCCATCTGGATATCTGCAATCTCATCAACAGTCCGTATCGCATCTATCAGAACCGCCGCCTGATCGAGGAGTGCTTCGATCGTCTGGGCCCCTGGATCGTGTCGTGTCACCTGAAAGATGTGGCGTGGGTACCCGGAATGCAGGTCCACTTCGCGGAGGTCGTTCCCGGAAGGGGCGTGGTGGATCACGCGACCTGGCTGAGGCGCCTGCATGGCCTGCCCCAGGACGTGCCGGTGATGCTGGAGCACCTGCAAACGGCCGAAGAGTACTCCGAAGCAGGACAGTATCTCAGGCGCCTTGCCGCCGACCTGGGGATCTCCTTCGGCGCCTGAACAGCGGTCAGTCGAATGCCTGAGCGGCCGGCTCCCGGCCGGCTGCGGCGTACCGCTCCATCGCCCACTCCAGCAGCTCGAGGGCAGGCTGGAGTTCCGTAACTTCCATCAGCCGGGTCCGCAGGGCGGTGGCGCCCGGCATTCCCTTGAAATACCCCCCGTACATCTTCCGCATCTCGAGCACCCCGCGTCTCTCGCCCAGCCATCGACACTTGAGTTCCAGGTGCTCGGCGGCGGTTCGCAGCCGCTCCCCCCAAGCGGGAGGCGGCGGCAGGCAACCATGCTCCATCAGGTGGCGGGCGTCGCGGAAAATCCATGGGTTGCCGATCGCCCCTCGCCCGATCATGACTGCGTCGACACCGGTTTGTTCAAACATGTCCCGGACCTTCTCGGGGGTGGTGGCGTCTCCGTTGCCGATCAGGGGAATGCGCAGATCGGCATCCTCCTTGAGACGGCGCAGCCATTCCCAGCGGGCCTGTCCCTTGTACATCTGGCTGCGCGTGCGGGCGTGGACCGCCAGAGCCTGCACGCCGCAGTCCTGCAGAAGCCGGGCCACCTCGAGGATACGGATCGATTCCTCACACCAGCCCAGCCTGGTTTTCACGGTCACCGGGCGCGACGTCCGGGACACCACGGCCTCCGCCAGGCGTCGCATCTTAGGGAGATCCTTGAGGATGGCGGCTCCGGCATCGTGGCAGACCACCTTCTTGACCGGACAGCCGAAATTGAGGTCGATGATGTCCGGACCGACGCCGTCCACAATCTCCACCGCCGCAGTGATCTGGGCGAGATCGCCGCCGAAGATCTGAATGGCCAGCGGCCGTTCTTCCTCGCAAAATTCCAGTTTCTTGACCGAGTCTGCCGCATCGTGGACCAGGCCACCCGACGAGATGAACTCGGTGTAGACGAGATCCGCCCCATGCCGTTTGCAGAGGATTCGGAACGGCGGATCGCTCACGTCTTCCATGGGGGCCAACAGCAACGGGCGTGGGCCCAGGTCAATCTCGCCGATCTTCACGTCTGCATCCCTTGATCCGCGGACTTACACCTTGCGGAAGCTGCCGGCGCGAGCCTGCATCAGGACTCGGGCAGTGGGCAGGATTCGGACCGATTCAATCTCCCGCAGCCGTCCCAGCAGCCGTTCCAGGTACCCCGCGCTGATGGGACCCCAGCCTTCATCGTCAAGACCGTGGAGGTTGTAAACCATCCATCCCCGGGAGGTCGACAACAGGCGCTGGACGGATTCATCCACGTGCTGTTCGGCGTTGTCGGGGCCCCAGCCGCCGGTGGTGATCTTTACCGTGGACGCATCCGGGATCGGATTCAGGATCCCGCCCGCAGTCCGAAACGCCATCACCACGGAGGGCAACCAGGCTTCCAGCTCCGGCGAAGATTGGTTGTACGGGAAGTTGAACACCGACTTGCGGGGATCAAAGCCGCGTAACTCCTGCGAAAAGACGTCCAGACAGCGGCGGATCAAGTCTTTGGCTTCTTCCAGCGGAAGAGCGGCCAGGTGTGCGTGCTGGTAGCCGTGAGGCATCACCTCGTGCCCGCGGTCCACCAGTTCATTCCACACCCCGAAATCCCCGAACTGTTCCTGCTTCATGTAATCGTCCCGCACGAGGTTGCCCGGCATATGCGCGGAGGCGATGATGTTGAAACAGGCACTCAGGCTGAACTTCTCGTAAATCGCCGCAATGCGCAAGAACGACTTCCTGAAGCCGTCGTCGAAGCTGAGGCTCACGATGTGGAGCCTGGACTCCACTTCTCTCGGTGGCGACCACGCGGCCGCCGCCGCACCTGCCGTTGCCAGAAACTCCCGTCTGAGCATGACACCTCCTCAACCGTCCGAGCCGCCGAGGCCGGAGAGCCTCCACCAGGTCCCGCCGCAGGAGTTATTGAATCAGTTTTTTCCGGTCCGGGTCCATGACGGCCCGTCAACTTTTCCCGCTCGTGCGTTCCTTTATACCGAGAGCGCACGAAGTCCGGATTGAGCTCTCAAAGGAGGAAAACCAAATGCAGCAGAAATCGAGGGGGCACGGACATGGACCACGGCACGAACAGGGACATCGCAGCGACCCGACCCGCCGCCAGCCGGTTCGGTCCGGCAGGTTGAATGAGACTCAGAAGGCGCTCCAACTGGCGGCGCTCAAGGCCGAACTGCACCAGCTCGAGCGGCTGAGCCGGACGGTGCCGGCTGACCCCAGGCTGAAACAGCGGATGGCGCACCTGCAGGACATCATCGCCTTTGAGTCCGTGGATCAAGGGCCCACACTGTTTGAAGGTTTGCAGGAACGGGGGGTCGCCCTTGATCCACCTGAACTCCTCACCGACGCCCAGTGCGCTGAACGATCCATCCAGATCACCAACGAACTGGCCGAAGTGGGCGTTTTCCTGTTCGGACACGAATACATGGCACCCAGGGACTTTTACTCCACCCTCTGGCATCACACCCTTCGGGAGGGGTGCTACCTGAAACGCAGGCACTCGCCGGCTTCGGTGGTGATGATTGACGTCTCGCGCCAGATCCCGAGAGAGGTGATGCAGTCGTTCCTGGAGTTCCTCCAGGGAGGAGGATCGGTACATTGACCTGCGGAGTCTCGGCCGAGCCGGCTGTTGCCTGGGAGGATGGGGTCTCCAGACTTGCCGGTGAACCATCATGGTGGGCATCCTCATCTTGCTGGGTGAAGGGTGAAGGCCGACGGCAAGCCTTCTGGAGGTCCCGCGATGAAGCCCGGAAAGCAGTTTCCAGTCCTGCTCCTGTTGCTGGTGGCGGCATCCCTTTCCGGATGCGCCACGAGAAGCATCAACCACATTCTCGCCGACCCCAGCCGCTATGCCAGGAAGGATGTCCGCATCCAGGGCAACGTGACCGAGAGTTACTCGGTACTGGGTACCGGGGCCTACCAGATCGATGACGGCACCGGCCGGCTTTGGGTGGTGTCGAAACAGGGAGTACCCCGCAAGGGGGCCCGAGTCCAAGTCAAGGGCAGGATCCGGGAGGGGTTCAGCCTGGGTGAGCTGGTGCGGCTCCCCAAGCAGATCGAGTCCGGTCTGGTGATGATCGAATCGTCACACGAGGCCAAGGACTGACCGGCGCCGGAGTCGAGCCGCCGGGGGGACGTGGTGGACCGGAGAGGACTTCCGCGGAGGTTGACCTTGCTGGTGGTCGGCTGGTGCGTAGCCGGCCATCTCATGGCGAGTCCCCGCTTTGACCGGCACAGCCGCAGTCAGGGGGTGCTCTGGGGTTGGGGCCACTCTTGGGGGCCCGGCTGGCCGGGCTGGGGCAAGACAAAATCCGATCTGGCCTTCGCGGCGTTTCATCCCCAGATGGGCTGGTTTGTCTCGGATCGCCTCGAGCTCTACGGTGAAGCGACCCTGTTGATCTACCACCGGCCCGAGCCGGATATCTCGGCGGGCCTGACCGCCTTCTGCGGCCGCTATCACTTCTGGAATGACCGGAACTGGATACCCTACGCGACGCTGGGGGCGGGAATCGTATGGACATCCCTGGACGTTCCCGAGATCGACCGCATCTTCAATTTCCAGGTGGTCTGGGGTGGGGGCGTCCGGTTCCTCCGCGAACGGGGACCGGGATGGATCATCGAGTTCCGCAACCACCATACCTCCAATGCGGGTACCGCCGGCCGAAATCTGGGGATCAACGCAGGGGTCCTGCTGGTGGGGGTCGAGTGGCTGCGGTAGCGCCGCCGGGCTGTCTCCCACCGCAGGATCCCTGGTCGGTCTGCAGCGTCCGGGGGAACCCCGGTCCGTGTCAAAGGGAACTGGTACGGAACGCGGCGTCACTTCCGGTACCAGCATCGATTGATTTCGATGAAGTGCAGCCATTTCTCCGGCACTTCGTCCTCGGGGAAGATCGCTTCCACCGGACATTCGGGCACACATGCTCCGCAGTCGATGCATTCCTCGGGATTGATGTAGAGCTGCACTTCCTGTTCGAACTCAGCTTCGTCCTTGCGCGGATGAATGCAGTCCACGGGGCAGGCGTCCACGCAGCCGGTGTCCTTGCACCCGATGCAGGGCTCAGTAATTACGAAAGCCATGTCCAGTCCTCGATGTCTCTGTGGGCGGCGGCTCAAGACAGCCGCACGCGGAAAGCATATGGGACCGGCCAGGGGCCCTTCTTTGCGCTGGGACAAAGACCGCATTTCTGTTTCCGCGAGAACATGTCGTCGGTGACGTACCGGAGCCGACGGTCCGGGCCAGGACATGAAATGAACCGATTCCCCCTCCATCCGAAGCACCCCGAGCGGATCTGCTGGGGCTGCGACCGCTTCTGCCCGGCCGACGATCTGGTGTGCGGTAACGGAACGATTCGGACCATGCACCCGGCCGAACTGTTCGGCGAGGATTGGGTCGAATGGGCTCGCGAACGGACAGCCCAGGAGCAGGCCGAAGCGGACCGGCGCGAAGCGCCCCGAGTATGACCGCTCGACGCCGCCGGCGCCGGTTCCCTCCGCTGTCGACGGCCCAGCGGATCTTCGCGGCGGATCCCGCTGGGCCCAGTCGCGGGAAATGATCCCCCGCCTTGAGGTAGGATCAGCGGCAAACGTTCATTTCCTGAGCATCTTGGGGAGGATCAGGTGCACCGAAGACAGTTCATGCAATTGACGGCGGCATCGCTTGCCGCTGGAGCCGCCCACCGGGAAGCTGCAGGCGGCGGCCGCCGGGTGGTCGTCATCGGGGCCGGGATCGGCGGTCTGTGCTGTGGCTACGAACTCGTGCGGCGGGGCCATGACGTGACCGTGCTTGAAGCTTCGGGACGGATCGGCGGTCACGTGCGAACGCTGCGGGATCCGTTCATGGACGGCCTGTATGCCGACGGCGGGGCGGAGCATATCACCCGGCCGGGATACGACCTGTTCTGGGGATACCTCCGGGAATTCGGGCTGGAGACCTGCCGCTGCCTGCAGCGGGACGATGTCCGCCACTTCATCGGCGGCCACTGGCGCAGCGAGGAAGAGCTGGCGGATCGCCGCATCCTCGAACAACTCGGCTATAACGCCCGGGAGATCCGGTTCCTTTCGCAGCACGACTGGAACGACCTGCCGCTGCTCTACTTCGAACCCTATCTGTCTGAATTCGAGGATGAGTACAAACCTTTCGCGGCGGGCCTGGATTATCTGGATCAGCTTTCCATGCAGGAGTTCCTGGTCCGGGAGGGGGCGTCGCCCGCAGCCTTGGAACGCATGGGCGGGGGGGCCTCCGCGCTTCACGAGCTATGGCACGCCGCCATCCTTCGCTTACGGGGTGTGCCTTTGGTGCCGCGGGAGGTCTACCGCGTCACCGGCGGCAACCAGCGGATCTGCGATGCCTTCGCGCAGCGTTTGGGGGAGCGGATCTGGCTGGGCTGCCCGGTGACGGGCTTTGAGTTGGGCACGGACTCCATCCGGGTGAACTACCTCCACTTCGGGCGGGAGCCGAGAACGATCGAGGCCGACTACGCGGTGTCGTGCATCAACCTGGGACAGTTGGCGGAGCTTTCGGTCAAACCGGACTGGCCGGCCGCCAAGCGGGCAGCCATCGAGACCCTCAACTACTACTCCCACACCCGGGTGGTGATCCAGTCGCGAACGAAGTTCTGGGAAAGAGACGGTTTCAGCCCCAACCTTTCGATCGGCGAGCCGGGACTGTCGGCGGTCTGGCAGATGGCGGCCGACGTCCCCACGTCCCGGGGGCTGCTGGAGGGCACGGCCCCTGGACTTGCCACCGCCGAAAGCGTTCTGGAGACCTTCCGCCGGGTTTACCCGGGACGCTCGGAGGACATCGAGATGGTGCATGTCCTGCGCTGGCCGGAAGAGCCCTGGTGTTCGAGCTGCGAGACCGTGTCCTGCCGGCCGGGGCAGCTCTCCACCATCTGGCCCGCCATCATCGAGCCATGGGGACCGCTTCATTTCGCGGGTGCCTACGCCGACAACCTCAACTGGGGGATGGAAGCCGCCACCCGCTCCGCGAACCGGGTCGCCGCCCGGATCGACGGACAGAGCGGATAGGGCCGGCGGGCGCCCCCGGGGCTGTGTCCGGTCCCCCCGCAGTCGCTCCGGCGCGCCCGAGCGGCCCGTGTCTGACACCGACGGCTGCAGGGATTGCGGCCGCGGGGCGGCGGGCTTGGGCTTTCCGCTTCCCGGGAGATCTGAGGTATCCTCGAACTGGAGCCGGCGGACCGCACCACGTGAAACCCGCCGGGAAGGCGCCGATGTTGAACCGGCATCACGACGCTGGATGGGCATCCTCGATCTTTCTGGCCTGGGCTTTCGCTTCGCTGCTTGCTGCCGCGCCCCAACAGGCAACCCAGCGGCAGGAAGAAGCCGCAGACTACTACCGCAAGTGGCTGGAAGAGGATGTGGTCTACATCATCACCGCGGAGGAGCGGGATGTATTCCTCAAGCTTCAGACCGACGCGGAGAAGGATCGCTTCATTGAAGAGTTTTGGCGGCGTCGCGACACCGACCCCAGCCACTCAGCCAACGAATTCAAGGAGGAGCACTATCGTCGCATCCAGTACGCCAACGAACACTTCACCGCCGGACTTCCGGGGTGGAAGACCGACCGGGGCAAGGTTTACATCAAGTTCGGTCCGCCGGACGACATCCAGGATTACCCGGCCGGATCCACTTACGTCCGAGCAGGCCACGAGGGAGGCGGAACCACTCTGGTCAATCCTTACCAGGTCTGGCGCTACAACTATATCGAGGGGATCGGATCCAACATTGAGATCGAATTCGTGGACCCCCAGGGAGGCAATCTTTACCGGTTTGCCCGGGACGCCCAAGAGAAGGACATGCTCCTGTTCCATCCCCTGGGCTACACACTGGCGGAACAGCTTGTCGGCGGCGACAAGACGGAACGCATCGTTACCCGGCAACTGGGCGACGTGGATGAGGACAGTGACAATCTGAGCGGTTACACGACCCGTTCCCGGGACATGCCCCTGGAGCGGCTCAGACTGTACCGGGACATCGAGGCTCCGCCGCCCATCAAGTTCAATGACCTGAAAAAGGTTGTCACCACCCGCATCCAGTACGCGGCTCTTCCCGTAACCCTGGCGGAGACCGTGTTCCGCCTGGATCGGGACCGGGCACAGGTGCTGGTTTCGGTGTCGGTCCCGGACCAGGACCTCACCTTCGAATCCGCCGGCACCACCAACCGGGGGCGGGCCACGGTGGATCTTTACGGGATGGTCTCCACGGTGGGTAATCTCCTGGTGTACGAGTTCGAGGATTCCCTGGTCCGCGAGAGGGCGGCGGAGGAGCCCACCCGCGGCAAATCGGTAATGTCCAAGACTCTCTTTCTTCCCGCCGGTCGGTACAAGCTTTCGGTCGTGGTGCGGGACGTCGGCAGCGGAAAGCTGGGGACACTGGAGCAGGCCCTGGTGGTCCCCTCCCAACCGGCGGGCCTGGCTCCCAGCGGTGTTCTGCTGGCCCACCGTATCAGCGAAGCCGGAACAGAGGGAACTGGAACGGCCCTCATGGGCGGCAGGTATACGGCGCTGGTCAACCCGGACCGCATTTTTCCCCGCGGGGCGATCCTGAATTTCTACCTCGAGGTATACGGGTTTGCAGTGGACCAGTCCACAGGGCAGCCGGCTCTCAATGTGGACGTCCGCGTCCTGCAGGACGGGAAGCCGGTGGGGGGACTGGAAGCGCTGCTGAAGGACTCACGATTCAGGCCGGATCTGTCGGCGGACCGAATGGCGCTGCTGGGCCGGATTCCTACCGCCGGTCTGGCTCCGGGGGAGTACCGTCTCGAGATCGACTTCGAGGACCGAATCCAGAGCTCCCGGACCACGGCTGCCACCTCCTTCCGGATCGGTGAATGAAGCCGTGAAGGCATTGCTTCTCTTGCTGCTCCTCAGCCAGACCGTCCCGCCGGAGCTGGCCCGCCATTATGCCCAAGGACTGGAGCTGCAGGAACAGGGCAGATGGGTTGAAGCCGAAGCGGCGTACCGGGCGGCCCTCGCAGTGAACGCCAATCACGCGGCCTCCTGGAACAATCTCGGATCCGTGCTGCTTCGCCAGGGGCGGTTTCTGGAGGCGGCAGCCTGTTACGATCGCGCGGCCGCCCTGGCCCCGGGAGTTCGCCAGATCCGCAGAAATTTGGGTGTCGCCTACCTGCAGGCGGGAAGATTCGAGGAAGCGGCATCCCATTTGAAGGCCTATCTCCAGGGAACCTCTGATGACCCTGCGGCCGAGTGTCTCCTTGGGGTGGCCTGTCTGGGTTCCCGTCAGTTCGAGCTGGCGGCGCGGCACCTGGAGGCCGCCCGGCGATCTCTTCCACAGGATCTCGGCCTCCTTTACTCACTGGCGGTGGCCTACGCCAACCTTGGACGCCCTGCCGATGCGGAAGCAGTTTTGGAAGAGATCTTCAAGAGCGGGAGACCCGAGATCGGGCTGCTGCTGGGAGAAGCCCTGGAAGCGGCAGGGCCGTACGAGACCGCCCTCGAGCAACTGTCCAGGGCCGTCGCCCAGAAACCGGACCTTCGTCTGGCCCGTTTCGTGCGCGGCCGGATTTACTGGCGTATGGGCCAAGCCCAGGAGGCCGAACAGGAGTTCCGGGAGGAGCTCAAGCTGAACCCCTCGCATGCTCCCTCCCATTTCTACCTCGGTGCTGTGCTGGAACACCAGGAACGATTTCAGGAAGCTCTTCGCCATTACCAGGAAGCAGCCCGTCTGGATCCCGGACATGCAACGGTGGCCCTGCATTTGGGGAGAGTCCATCTGAAACTGGGTGACGAGCAGGCTGCCGAAGATTGGCTCCGGAAAGCGATCTCCGGTGACGTGAAGGAGGCCCAGGCCTACATTCTGCTGGGTCGCCTTCTGGCCTCGAAGGGCAACCGCGAAGAGGCTCGACGCCTCCTGGAGATTGGGAAACACATGCTCGATGAGCAGCGTCCCGAGGACGTCGGCCAGCCGCGGGATGGAGAGGGAGCGGCCCGCCCCCCTCAGCGGTGAGCAGGGAGAAGCCGGGTGGATCAGGCCGACTGCGCGGCGGGGGGAGAAGTCTTGGTCACAGCCTGGTGGACAGCGCGAAGGGGGTGCTGCACCACCCATTCACAGACCCGCGCGACCCCACCCAGGACACAGTTGTCTGCTCCGTTGCGGGCGTAGACGAGCATCGCCGCGCTGCTGTTCCAGGCCAGAGCCCGTCGTTCCACTTCCTGCTTTACGGTGGGAAAGATGGCGGGTCCGGCGGCGCTCAAAGGACCCCCGAACACCACAAGATCAGGATTGAAGGCGTTGATCAGGGAGGCGATACCGATCCCCAGAGCCACCCCCACGCTGCGGAAGGCCTCGTTGGAAACCGCGTCTCCCCCTGCGGCGGCATCGATCACCATCTCGACCGTCAACCGGTTCCAATCGCCGCCGGTGAGCTCCTTCAGGACGGTGGGAGTACCCCGGGATTCCAGTTCCTGGACCCGCCGGAACAGGGCCGCCTGACTGGCCTGGGTTTCCCAGCAGCCACGGTTTCCACACTTGCACGGAAATCCCTCCGGATCCATGGTCATGTGGCCGAACTCTCCGCCGACACCAGATGCCCCGGTTACCAGCCTTCCGTGGTGGACCAGGCCTCCGCCCACTCCCACCCCCGCGCTGATGTAAAGGACGTCGTTGTACCCTCTGGCGGCACCAAAATAGTACTCGCCCAAGGCAGCCAGGTTCGCTTCGTTGTCGACGAAGACCGGGGCGTCGAACTGCTCGCGCAGAATACCGCCCAAAGGAACGTCACGCCAGCCGAGGTTGGGTGCGAAAAACAGCGTACCGTCGGAGGCATTGACCAAGCCGGGCACCCCCACGGCAAGCCCAAAAAAACGGCCCAAGTTGGATTCTCCGAACTTGACCGCCCGGCGCAACAGTTGCGAGCAACGGGCCAGGGCGACCAGGGGATCCTTCTCCTTGGGTGACGGCTCGTAGCGGCGCCAGATCAGCCGGGCATTGAAGTCACTGCAAACCACCAGCAGGAAGTCCACCCCGATCTCGGCGGAAACGATGAAACCCGCCTTGGGGTTGATTTCCAGCAGTACCGGCCGGCGGCCCCGTCCATTGGAAAGCTGTTCCCCTGTCTCGTGGACCAGTCCGAGGCGGAGAAGGTGGTCCACCAGCCTGGAGATGGTCGCTTTGTTGAGACCTGTGGCCTCAGCCAGGGCGGTTCGGGAGAGGGGACCGACTTCGCGGATGTGGCGCAGAATGTTCGAGAGGTTGGCTCGGGTCATGGTCGTCCGATTGGCTGGGGACGACCGCAGCCCGCCACGCTTGGCGCCTCCGCCGGCTCTTCCCGTGGCTCTCCTCTTGGGCATCTTCTCCTCCCCGCCCTCACGAAATTGGGCGCGTCAGAGAGATTAAACCATACCCGAGGACTTCGCAACGAGGGTGTGGAAACTGGCGGGTTCCTCGCCGCACCGGGCAGCCTGACCGAGGCGGCGAAAAAGTAATTTTGTTGCTTGACAGGATCAAATCGCCTGCCATACTGTAATGGAAGTGCCGGATCTGTGCGAAGGTATGCGTTGACTGCTGTACATCCAGCAGATCATGTCCTCTGGAGAATAGTGGCTGTCAGGCAATTAATTGCTCCCGTGACAACGACGTTGATCCGACCCGGCTCAGCGGCCGGGTGGGCGCAATCCGGCAGAAAGGCTTTGCCTTGGAAGGGGGTGGTAGGGACAGACCATGTTCCACGGAGCGGTTTTTCGCAGATGCTGGGTTGTGACCAGCGGCCTTTCTCCGTCAATCGGTACCTGTTTGAGGAGGGCAAAACAGATGCAACGCAAGTTTTGGGTATTGGTGTGTCTTCTCTTCCTATTTGGAGGTGGGCTCTGCCGGGCTCAGATCCTGGAAGGGACCATTTCCGGACGAATCCAGGACTCGACCGGCGCGGTTCTGCCCGGGGTGGAGGTCACCCTGATCCATGTGGAGCGGGGAACCCGGCGCAGCACCGTCACCAACGAGGAAGGGCGTTACTATGCAACCGCCCTGCCGGTCGGCACCTATGAACTGGCCGCGGAGTTGGCAGGCTTCAAGCGGTACGAGCGCAAGGACATCCGGGTCGATGCCGGAAGCCAGGTCCGGGTCGACATCGTCATGGAAATCGGTGAGGTGACCGAATCCATCACCGTGACCGGCGGTGCCCCGCTCATCCAGCTGGACACGGGCGAGATCAGCCGGGCGATCGAAACGGAACAGATCAAGGAGCTGGCGATCCAGGGCCGGAACTTCGTAGGTCTGGCCACATTGGTGCCCGGGGTGGCCAATCTTCTGCCGGACGAAGTCGGCGTGGGCGTCACCGGCGGGACCGGCGGGCTCTATATCAACGGAACGCGGGCCCAGTACTCCAACTGGACCGTGGACGGCGGCTGGAACACCGACGTCGGCAACCAGGCCTCGCTCATGAATTATCCGGCCATGGAAGCGGTCGGCGAGTTCCGCATCATGACCAGCAACTACAGCGCAGAGTACGGCAGTGCCGGTGCGGCGGTGGTCGCCGCCATTACCCGCAGCGGTGAGCGGGAGTTCCACGGCAGCATCTATGAAATCCACCGTAACGACGCCATGGATGCGGCCAACTTCTTCGCAGCCATCGGCCCGGATGGAAAGAAGTCCAAGCAGCCGTTGATCTGGAACAACTTCGGCTACACCCTGGGCGGGCCGATCTTTATTCCCGGCCACTATAACCAGGACAAGACCAAAGACTTCTTCTTCTGGTCCCAGGAGTGGAAAAAGCGTCGGTCAGGTACCGTGGTTCGCGCCGCCACCCCCACAGCCGCCATGCGGCAGGGGGATTTCAGCGCGGTCTCCACTCCCATCATCGATCCCACCACGGGCCAGCCGTTTCCGGGCAACATCATCCCGCCCGATCGGTTGAATCCCAACTCCAAAATCCTGCTGGACCTGGCGTTCCCGTTGCCAAATGTGTCCACGACTGAATTCCTGAACTTCAACCTTGCTCCCAAAGTCCCCCAGGATTTCCGGCAGGATCTCATCCGCTGGGACCACAACTTCACCGATGACCTGAAGCTCATGGTGCGGTATATCCACGACTCGTTCTATGAGCGCCAGGTGACCACGTTGTGGACGGGCTCCTCGTTCCCGAACATCTCTTCCGACATCAGCTCCCCCGGGGACAACCTCATCACGAAGCTGACCCATGTGCTGAGCCCCTCTCTGATCCACGAGTTCAACTTCAGCTTCGCCGGGAACGACCTGGCCCTGGGCCTGAGCGGGCCCTACGAGCGTCCCTCCAACCTGACCATCACCGAGCTCTTCCCGGAGAACCGCGCCAACCGGATTCCCAACGTCACTCTGGGACAGGGTTGGGGCAGCGTCAGTCTCGGGAGCTGGCCGTGGACCAATTTCAACAGCGTCTACACCTGGGACGACAAGTGGACAATCATCCGCGGAAACCACAGCATGAAGTTCGGTGGGCTGTTCCAGTGGCAGCTCAAGGACCAGGACGCGTTCGGTGCCACCCACGGGGCCTTCACCTTTAACGGACGGTTCACCAACCATGCCGTCGCCGACTTCGTTCTGGGTCTGCCTTCCGCGTATTCCGAGCTGGATATCCAGCGCACGGGACAGTACCGCTACTGGCAGACCGAGTTCTTCTTCCAGGATGACTGGCGCGTCACCCGGAACTTCACCCTGAACCTGGGGTTGCGGCATTTCTACATCCCGGCGCTCTACGAGAAGAATCGGGGCGTGACCTCCTTCGAACCGTCCCGCTGGGATCCTTCCCGGGCCCCGGAGCTGGTTCCCACCAGCGGTGCCATCGTGCCCGACACCGGGGACCTGCTGAACGGCCTGGTGCAGGCAGGAACCGGTGGGCTGTCCAAGTACATGACCAACAACAGCAAGACGGACTTCGCACCGCGTATCGGCTTCTCGTGGAATCCGGAAGGTCTCGACCGAATTGTTCTCCGCGGTGGATACGGTCTCGGCTACTATCGGGAGGAAGGCAACATCCTCTACAATTTCATCACCTATCCCCCGTTTGCGAGGACCGTCACCATCAACAACCCGCCGCTGGAGAATCCGGGGGCAGGGGCGGCAGCGCCGCTGTTCCCGCCGGAGGTAGGAAGGTTTGAGGAGGACTTTGATCCGCCACAAGTTCACCAATGGAGCTTCGGAGTCCAGATCAATACCAGTGATGTGCTGTTCCGGGACAGCGTTCTGGAGGTAGCCTACGTAGGCAGCCACACCTCACGTCTGGCTTTCAGCCGGAACCTCAATCAGCCCGAGCCGGTGGGCCAATACGACTTCGACCCGGAAATCAACCGGGGAACTTTCTCCACCCACTACTTCCGGCCCTACCGCGGCTATGCCAACGTGATCCAGCGCGAGACCTCCGGCCGCAGCAATTACAACTCGCTGCAGGTCAATTTTGACAAGCGCTTCAGCGAGGGGCTCAAGTTCAGCTTTGCCTATACCTTCGGAAAGACCATGAACACCTTGAGCCAGTTCGACTCCCTGCCCCAGAACAGCTACCGTCCGGAAGCCGACTACGCTCTGGCCGACTGGGACGTGACCCACAACCTCACGCTCAACTACATCTATCACCTGCCGTTGTTCTCGGGTCGCGGCGGGGTCGGCGAGGCGGTCCTTGGAGGATGGGAACTGGCGGGAATCGTGGTGATGCAGTCCGGTAACCGTCGCAATATCGGAATGGCGCTGGCCAACACCGGGCTGGCGACCCGTCCCAACCTCGTGGGGAACCCGGAGGGCCCGGAAACCATTGAGCAGTGGTTCAATACCTCTGCGTTCGCCCAGCCCGAATGGGGCTACTTCGGCGACGCCGGCCGCAACCTGGTCCGGGGTCCGAACCTGCGGCGGTGGGACTTCTCGCTGATGAAGAACTTCGGCATCCCGTGGTTCGCCGGCGAGTCAGCCCGACTGCAGTTCAGGATCGAGGCTTTCAACTTCCTGAACCGGGCGAACTTCTCCGCTGTGTCCACCAACCTGGGAGCCGGTAACTTCGGGCGGGTGACCAGCGCCCGTTCAGCCCGCATCTTCCAGGCCGGACTGAAGTTCGAGTTCTGACGTCCGGCGGGAGACGGACCACGTCTCCTTTCCCCAACAGCCGGGGCCGGCGGTGATCGCCCGCCCCGGCCGTTTCATCTCTCAGGTTCAGACAGACTGGGACATGACCCCCGGAAGCCCAACCTGCTGAAATCCATCCTCTTGCCGGCTGCTTCCGCCCTCAGTCTCGCGGCCGCGGGGCAGGTTGATTGGCGGGAACCGGTGAAACATAAGGTTCCCCGCCGGTGGCGTTGCGGAAGAAGCGCTTCGCTTCCTCCACCAGGCCTGCGTCCGTGAACAGGTCAATACCCGTGGCAGCGATCACTTTGGCCGCCACCACCGCCGCTTTCCGACCGGCGGACGAACCGTGACAGGCGGTGGTCGCCCAGGAGTGCCAGGGAACGTCGGCCGCTGCTGTGGTGATCTCAAACCCAGCCGTCGGTGCCAGATGGCTCACCTCGGCAACGTCGGTGGACCCCCCTTCCAAAGCGTCGACTCCCTCCGCCAGCGGCTTGATCTCCGCTTCATATCCTTTCGGTTCGATCCCCAGCGATTTCTGCAAGGACCGGGCGAACTCCTGCTCCTCTTCACTGAAGTCCACCGGGCCGACGAATTCCAGATTTCTCTGCATCGCCTCCTGGAGGGGACGGTTCAGCAGATACTCGTGCACGCCGGTGATGAGCGTAACCTTATGCGACGTCTGGGTAGCGGCTGCCGCCGCCTCTGCGATCTTCAGAATCCATGCATAATGTTTCTGAACCTCTTCCCGATTGACGTCCCGCACGTAATACCAGACACGGGCGTACTCCGGGACCACGTTCGGGGCCTCCCCTCCTGAAGGAATCACGTAATGGATCCGGGCGGTCGGACGGATGTGTTCCCGCATCAGATTGACGCCGTGGTTCATCAGTTCGACGGCGTCCAGCGCGCTGCGGCCGTTCCAGGGGTCCGACGAACTGTGGGCTGCCTGGCCGAAGAACTCCACCTCGAAATTGTTCATAGCCCGGCCTGGCTGATTGCGAACCTTCGTCTCGGTCCCTGGATGCCAGTCGATGACGGCATCCAGGCCGCCAAACAGTCCATCCCTGGCCATGTAAACCTTCCCCACCAAGGTCTCCTCAGCGGGCGTTCCGAACAGTTTGATCGTGCCGGGAAGACCCTGTCGGCTGAGGAGGCGTGCCAGGGCAGTCGCCCCGCCTACGGCGGCGGCGGCAAACAGGTTGTGCCCACAGCCTTGACCGGCGCTCACGCCATCGGCCCTCGGACGGCGCTGGGGCGCCACCGCGTTACCCACCCCCGGCAGGGCGTCGAACTCGGCGAGAATCCCAATCACCGGCGAGCCCTGACCAAATTCAGCCACAAAAGCCGTCTCCAGGCCGGCCACCGGTGCCGTCACCCGAAACCCGGCGTGCCTGAGCTTCTCAATCAGATAGGCCGAGCTGCGGCGCTCCCGCAGCGCGGTTTCAGAGTAGTTCCACAGTGTCGTGGCAATGTCCTCGATGACCGCGCGCTGCGATTCAACTTCCTCGATTGCCTGGCGCTTGAGCGCGTCCGATTGGGCGGCGGCGAGCACACAGGTACAGCAAATCAGGATCGGCACGGTCGCGGTTGGCAGCTTGACTCGCTTCTGGGTCATGTTCAGTGGTCCTCGGAGAAGTCCATTGAAACCTGCGAGGCCGTCTCTGCCGGCTGGTGATTCCAACCCGGCTTGCCTCCGGCGGCCCACCAGGGTATCCGCCGATTATGCAGCAGGACGGACCGGGTGCAATACGTGGATATCGGCGGACTCGGGATGGAACTGTCGACGAACGAGGTCCGGGAGCTTGATCTCGATGCCGCACCCGGAGTAGCCTGGCGGCAGCCCATGGGCTTCCCGACCCCACTGGACGACAATCGGGTCCGTCTGGAGACGTTCAAGTGGCTGGAAGAGCAGACCGAGCTGCACGGTGAGGTGCTGCCCCGGTCACTTCTGCAGAGGGGTTTCGAGCTGGAGGGATTCAGGATTCCACTGGTCAGCCCGCAGGGGATCTTCACACCGGCGGTGCTGGGGCTCCCGCTGACGATCACAACGGTCTGGAACGGGCCTTACCAGGACTCCTTCGACCAGGACGGGCTGCTGTCATACCGGTACCGGGGCACCGATCCCAACCACCGGGATAATGCCGGCCTGCGCCGCCTGATGTCGCTTCGCCGGCCGCTGGTCTACTTCCACGGAATCATGGAGGGTCGATACGTGGCGGCGTGGCCTGCGTATGTGGTGGGAGACTGCCGCGAGACACTCACTTTCACGGTGGCGGTCGATGACCGGAGGCTTCCGGAACTGGCCGCGGCAAGCCAGGGAGCGGAGGAAGTCGCCGACTCAGGCGATTCCGCCCGAAGGATCTACATCACATCCACCTTCCGCCGGAGACTCCACCAGGAGGCCTTCCGCGAGCGGGTTCTGCGGGCGTATCACCAGCAATGTGCGCTGTGCCGCTTGCGCCATGTGGAGCTGCTGGACGCCGCCCATATCGTTCCCGACGCCGATCCGCTGGGTGAGCCGGTGGTTTCCAACGGTCTCGCCCTGTGCAAGCTTCATCACGCGGCTTTTGATCGCCACTTCCTCGCCGTAAACCCGGATTATCGAGTCGAAGTCCGGGCTGACATTCTCGAAGAGGAGGATGGTCCCATGCTCGAGCATGGGCTCCAGGGTCTGCACCTGAAGCGAATCCACTGTCCGAGTTCGCCGGCGCTTCGCCCCGGGAGGGCATTCCTGGAATTTCGCTATACGCTGTTTCTGCAGGCGTCCGCCCGTCTTTAGGGTGGCTCGTGCAGCCACAGCACCGGCTCACTCCAGCACCGGCTCACTCCAGTTGCGGCCCCGGACGCATCGACGGCAAGTCCCGGCCCCACACGGCGAAGCCCAGGGTTCCCAGCAATCCGAAGCCGAACGCTGCGAGGAAATTGGTCTGGGGGCTGATCTGCCATAGGAAAGCACCGCCCAAGGCGGCCGCCGAGACGACGACGTCCCGGATCAGGTAGTAGAGGCCGAACATCCCAGCCCTGTGCTGCTCCGGCGCAAGATCCAGGATCAACACTTTGCGGGTCGGTTCCCCAAATTCCTTGAGACCCCGCAGCACGAAGGCGACGACCAGCCAGGGAAAGGACCGGCTGAACAGCAGCACCAGCGGGAAGAGGGTGAAGAAGACGAACGTCGCCAGAACGAAAGGTTTCTTGGCGGTGCGGTCGGCCCAGTGGGCCACCGGAATATAGACCAGCGCCGCCGTCGCCATCTCGATGGAGGTCAGTACCCCGAAACGTACCGCTGAGACCGGTTCCGGAATCGATTGCATGCACCAGATCACCACAAATGCATAGGGGATCTGTTCGCAAAACCGGATCAGGATGTCGGCTGCCAGCAGCCGCCGGAGCGGAGAATCCATCAGCCGAACCAGCCTCGCGGGGCTCAGCGCCGCCGGAAAACCCGCTCCAGGCAACGGCTTTGCTTCCTCGGTGATCAGCCTCTGCTGCAGAACCAGCGCGACACCGGCCATGACCAGGGCGGCGGCCAGCGCCAGCCGGACTCCATCACGCTCACCCCAGATTCCGATCAGTATCCCGCCGAGAACCGGCCCCAACGCCATCGGAACCCGCCGGACCAGGGAGTGCATGGTGACGCCCATGGTGCGGCGTTCCGGAGCCAGTGACTGGTACATGAGACTGATCGTCGCCGGCATGGAGATCGCTGACCAGGCGATAAACAACACGGCGCCCGCGAGGACCGCCTGCCAGGCTGGAATGGCGATCACCACCGCAAAGCCCAGCATCGCGGCCATGCTGAACACCAGCAGCGCCCGTTTGGCACCGATCCTTTCCGCCAGGTATCCGCCGGGAAGGGAGTAGAGAGCCGACAGCAAGTTGTCCAGGGCCTGCAGTCCACCGACCGCCAGTGCTCCGCCTCCCAGGGCGGTGAGGTAGATCGGCAGAAACCGCTCCGACATGTGCTCTCCCATCCCCATCAGCACTACGGTGAGGAGGACACCCGCCGTTCCCCGCTGGAGCCCAAGGTAGGCCAGGAGCCGGCGGACGCGCCGGCGTTCCGCTGAAGACACCGTCACCGGGCGGTACCTCCGACGAAAGCCGGCACGAAGAAATCAGGGTCAGAGAGTTCCCGCCGGACCGTACGCGGGGCTGTACATCTTGGCCGGTGCATCATGCCGGCTGAGAGAGGAGTATCAAGGGAGACCCATGTCTCCACCCCTTCGTTCACAGGGCTGAGGATACATCATTCGAAGGTCGGTCCCTGCCGGGTCCCTGTGCAGGTCCGACCCTTCCGGCGGAGTCGGCACCGCCCTTCACTGGATGTCTCGTCGTGGCCGCTGTAACGTAGGGCCGCGAAAGGCGTGATGGATAGTCAAAACAGAAAGGTGGAGTCCTCATGACCGTCACGTTGATCCCCAAAGCGGAAGCGGTGATCCTGTTCCTGCTTTCTTCAGTCATCCTGTCCCACTGCCTTGCCCAGCCGCCGGCGGAACCGCAGCCTCAAGTGATCTCGCCTGAGATCGCGACCGATGGACGCGTCACCTTCCGTCTTCTGGCGCCGAAGGCATCTGCGGTCCTGCTGGCCGGCAGCGACATTCCCGGCATCGGACGGGGTGCCGCCATGCAGAAGAACGCCGAAGGCGTCTGGGAGGTAACTCTGGGCCCCATCGAACCCGGGGCCTACCGATACCATTTCCTGCTCGACGGAGTCCCCGTGATCGACCCCCGCAACCCGGAGACCAGCGAGTCCAATGAGAACTCGTGGAGCCTCTTCTATGTACCCGGGGCCGAGTTCATGGACACCCGCCAGGTCCCCCATGGTGCAGTGTCTGAAATCGTGTACTACTCCACTTCTCTCGGGCGCTTTCGGAGGGCTCATGTTTACACCCCGCCCGGGTATGAGACAGGAAACGGAAAATACCCGATTTTCTACTTGCTGCACGGTGCTTTCGACTCCGACGACGCCTGGACCACCGTCGGGAGGGCCGGCTTCATCCTCGACAATCTGATCGCTGCCGGACGTGCCAAGCCCATGGTTGTGGTGATGCCGGATGGACACACGGGACCCTTCCGTTTCGGCATGCCGCTGCCTATGGAGGAATTCCTCCGGGATTTCCGGACCGATCTGCAGCCCCATGTCGAACGGACCTACCGTGTCTTCACCGATCGCGCCCATCGGGCCATCGCCGGACTTTCCATGGGGGGAGCCCACACGCTCGGTATTGCCATACCCCACCTGGACGAATTCGCCTATATCGGGGTGTTCAGCTCCGGGATCTTCGGCTTGGGCGGCGGACCTCCGGCGCCTCCGGGGCCGAGCTTTGAACAGCTTCACCAGGCGGCGCTCACTGACGCCAAACTGAAGGAAGGACTGAAGCTGTTCTGGTTTGCCACCGGAGACCAGGATTTTCTGCTGCAAACCTCCCGGGCGACGGTGGAGATGTTCCGGAAGTATGGCTTCAATGTGGTCTATCGCGAAACATCCGGAGGGCATACCTGGATCAACTGGCGCCTGTATCTGAATGAGTTCGCCCCACAGCTCTTTCAGTAGGCTCTGTCCGCCTGTGACCGGGGAGGCGGCGGGGCAGGACGCGTTGACGGCCTCGCCGGATCCTGCTCCCAGCGGCTGCAGGCCACGGAGCTGGGAATGGGAATTGTGCAGGTTCCAGAGGCGCTGCCGCAGCCGCGTCACGCCCCAATCCATCCGGCCCTGCCGGAACCGCAACGCCTGTGTCGAGCGTTTCCAGGACGGGCGTGGCGCTTCGCTGTTCCTCATCAGCCTGACGGCCGGCGGTCTGGGCCTGACCGCCGCCGAGTATGTTCTTCCGTTCGATCCGTGGTGGACCTCGCGGTGGAAAGCCAGGCCGTTTGAATAGCTCCCGCTGAACAGCGTAAATGGCCGTCAAAACAGTCAGGGAGACAGTATGGATGCGGTGGAGTTGACGGAGGTAACCAAGAGCTTCGGCCGCGTAGTGGCGGTGGATCGACTGTCCCTCCGGGTCCCCCGCGGCTCCGTTTACGGCTTCATCGGGCCCAACGGCTCCGGCAAGACCACCACCCTGCGGATGATTATGAACATCTATTACCCGGACTCCGGGGAAGTCAGGGTTTTCGGAGAGCCTCCTCAAGCCTGGAGCACGGATCGTATCGGCTACCTGCCGGAGGAACGCGGCCTGTACCGCCGTATGAAAGTCCGCGATCTCATCGTGTTTTACGGGCGCCTGAAAAGCGGACGGCGCGTGGAAGCGGCCGCCGACGAATGGCTGCACAGGTTGGGTCTCGCCGAATGGGCGGAACGGAAAGTGGAAGCCCTCAGCAAGGGCATGAGCCAGAAGGTGCAGTTCATTGCCGCCGTCGTGGCGGAGCCCGAGCTGCTGATCCTGGACGAACCCTTCTCCGGCCTTGATCCTGTGAACGTCGAAGTGCTGAGGCGGGCGATTCTCGACCTCAGGGAACGCGGTACCACCGTGATTTTCAGCACCCATGACATGAACGTGGCCGAACAGATGTGCGACTTCATCTTCATGATCTTCAAGGGGCGCAAGGTTCTGGACGGCCGGCTCGCCGATATCCAGGCCCGGTACGGCACCGACACCATCCGGCTGGGCGTGGAAGACGGGTGCAAAGCACTGCAGGGGGTCCCGGGAGTGGTCGAGCTTGTGGACCTGGGTCGGATCCAGGAACTGAGGATCTCCCCCGGAGTCGACCCCCAGGATGTTCTGCGCGCAGTGCTGGCCAGAACCCGGGTCCACCGATTCGAGGTGGTTCACCCGTCCCTGCACGACATCTTTCTCCGGATCGCCGACGGCGGCTTGGAGGGGTCCGGCGGGGAGGGTTCCGCCGGGATTGCCGGCAGCACAGGGAGTCCCGCGCCGGGCCCAGTCCCCGATAAGCTCCGGGAGGGAGATACCGATGCGTAAGATCCTGATTATCGCCCACCGTGAGTACCGCGCGGCCACCCGCACCAAGGGCTTCATCATCGGGCTGCTGGTGGCGCCCCTGCTGATGAGCAGCGGATTCCTCGCCACGTACCTGTTCAGGCAACAAAACGACTCTGCCGATCGCACCATCGGTGTCGTGGACCGGTCGGGATTCATCGCCCCGGCTTTGGTGCTGGCCGCGGAACGCCGCAATGGCGAGCTGACCGACAGCGCCACCGGGAAACAGATTCGGGCCGGTTACCGGATCGCGGTCGTCTCTCCCGGTCCGGATCGGGCGGCACAATGGCTGGAGCTGAGCGAGCGGATCCGCCGGGAGGAGATCCATGGGTTTCTGGACGTGTCTCCCGACGAGGACCCAGCCGGCGAATCCGGGTACCGCTTCCGATACTTCTCGGACAGGCCTCCGATGGATGGGGTCAAAGACTGGGTGGAGGCGGTCGTCAACGAAGAGCTCCGCCGTCGCCGCCTGATCGAGCTGGGCCTCGATCCCGGTCTCGCCGGCCGGCTGTTTGCCACTGAACAGGTGGAGGCCGTGGAGCCCATCGACGCAGCCGGCGGTGCGGAAGCCCGCCAGATGGACCCCGCCAAAGCCGTTGGAATTCCCATGGCCATGACTTTTCTTATTTTCATGTTGACCATGATCGGCGCCACCCCCCTGATCAATTCCGTCATGGAGGAGAAGACCCAGGGGATTGCCGAGGTCATGCTTGGATCGGCCACGCCTTTCCAGTTCATGATGGGCAAAGTGCTGGGCATGCTGGGGGTCTCGTTGACCGCTTCGGTGGTTTACATCGCCGGGGGGATTATCGGCATGATGAACGCCGGGATGGCAGGTTTCATTCCCTTCCGCGTGCTCCCCTGGTTCCTGGCGTTTCTGGTGCCGTCGATCCTCATGTTGGGGTCCGTCATGGCCGGCTTGGGGGCCGCCTGCAACGACGCCAAGGACGCCCAAAACCTGGCTTTGCCCGGGCTGTTGCCGGTTCTGCTCCCATTGTTCCTGCTGATGCCCGTCCTGCAGGATCCCGGCGGGGCTTTGGCCACCGGCCTGTCCCTGTTTCCGTTGTTCGCCCCCAGCGTGATGATTCTGCGGATGAGCACGCCGACGGTGGTTCCTGCTTGGCAGCCCTGGATTGGTCTGGTGGGTGTGCTCCTGACAACAGTGTTGCTGGTCTGGGTTGGAGGCCGGATCTTCAGGGTCGGAATTCTGCTGCAGGGTCAGCCGCCACGCCTGGGGAATCTCGTCCGCTGGATCGTCCGGGGCTGACGGCGCGGCGAAGCCTTCCGCCTACCGCTCAAGGACCGGGCCCGCCAGCTCCAGGGGCTGAGACCAGGCGGCAATTCGACCGGCGGTACTTTGGCGAACCACCACGATCAGCAGATATGCCCCCGGCGGCGCATTGAGCGCGGACTCGCTGGAGACGTAGTCCACCTGTCTGACCCGCTCCAACTGCCTGCTGTTTACACGCAGCTCATGGACCTTGGCGAACTGGAGTTGTCCATCCAGCCATTTTCCGGTCCTGAGATCCACCAGCACCCCATAGGTCTCCAAAGGACACCGGTACATGTCCGGTTCCGTTGCCCGGGCGAAGGCAAGGGCGCGGGTTGGGACGTGGGTCGTCACCGTGGCCCCTGCGCCCTCCTCACGAATCTCAACCCGTACTTCGAAGTCGCGGAAAAGCTCGGGATTGTGCAAGGCGGCAAGAATGTCGGAGCGCAGCGCATCGGAAGGATCATCTGCTGCAAGGTAACCCCGCCGGTACCGGAGCCGCAGCCCGGGACGGGTCGATTCCAGCCGGATGCGGCGGTACTTGGCCGAGCGGCCGGAGACCTGTGGGCGGTAAGCCAACAGATAGTAACGGGAGGCATCGGACAAAGCCTGCACCATCCCTTTGGTCAGGTCGTTGCTGTTCAGGAATGCAACTCCGCCGGACTCCGACGACAATCCTACCAGGAAGTCCTGGGGCGAGGAGATGTCGAGCCCGGCAAAACGGTGATAAAGCGTGCGATGCTGCAAACCGGAACGACCGCGGTGAGCTTCCGGAGCTCCCTGCGCGGGAATCAATCCGCGCGCATCGACACAGTACAGCGAGACTTGGGATCGATTGGCCTCGTCGATGATCTGTCGCAGCTCGCCCTGCAGGTTCAGATTCTGGAGCTGTCCAAGGAGAACGCTCATCTGTTCCCGTTCGAACGACGCCAGATTGGGTCGGGCGATATGCATGCGTTCCCGGATGATGTCCTTCAAGGTCTGGGCCGCTTCGGACGGGTATCCGCCGGAAAACAGCACGACGTGCTTGCGGCCGGGGAGCGGCCGCAACAGGCGCATCAATAGTCGGCAACCGGCGGTGACTCGCGCCACCCGCTGCTCCAACGTCTGAAGGAACCCGCGCGCGACCAGAACCGCCGACTCCGCGGGCTGCAAGGCGAAAAGTCCTCCCAGCGGGGCAACCTGAAAGAATGGTTCGATCTCCTCCATGAAACCGGCAAAACGGGTCTCGTCAACGCGGGAGTCACTTTCCAGCGGGAGACGGTCCAGTTCCCGTCTCAGCGCCTCAACGTCCTCCGCAAGGGGAGTTCGAACCTTCAGATCGAAGCCAACCGTCGCCAGCATGTAACTGCGTCCCGGACGGTGGTAGCGGTCGAGGAATTCATTGATTTGTCGGCGGGAATAAATAAGCTCATTGGCGCCGATGGTTTGCAGATCCAGGACAAAGATCAGCCGGGCCGCCTCGGTTGGGGCGGCAAAATCCACCGGATCACCGGGAAGCAGGTCGGCGGCATCGGGCCCCGAGGTTCCGTTCCAGTGGTCATGCAAGCGGAAATATGTAATCTCCTGCCGCCTGCCGTTCTCAGTCAGCAGCAGCTCCGCGGGTGTGAGGTCGGCAACGAAGTTGCCACCGGCGTCAGTGGCTACCAGATCGAGGACGACCAGATCCGAACGTACCCGCAGGGAAACGCTGTCAGGATCCTGGGCCGCCCAGGCAGAGGCAGCCAGGGCCACGGTCCAGGGAAATACCCAATGAGGTCGCACCATTGCGCCAGCCGCCGGGAATTTGAGTCCGATTGTAGCCCAACTTCCAGCCGAGCGCAGGGGTTGCCCTTCCGTCGGCTTGGTATATCATGAAGGCTCAGCGGGTTGGCCCGGCTTTACTGATGCCGGGGGGAGGATTGTCGCAACCTCGGGGAGAAAATGGGATGACGACATTGACCAGGACAGTCTGGGCGCTGCTGGCGGGCGTTTTGGCGGCTTCGTGTACCAGTTCGGTTCCGGATTCACAAGGCGTGCCCGTTGATGCGTATCTCGGCGCGTGGGATGTCACAGTGCAGGGCAAGGATGGTGAATATCCTTCCTGGTTCGAGGTCGCCCGGGGCCCGGATGGCACCCTCCAAGGTCGGTTCGTGGGGCGCTTCGGCAGTGCACGACCCATCGCCCAGCTCGAAGTGGTGGAGGGCGAGCTGCGATTCAGCCTCCCGGTCCAGTATGAATCCCATCCCACCGACCTGTCCTTCACGGGACGCCTGGAGGGCGACGCCATCAGGGGAACCACCAATGCCGAGGACGGCTCCACCATCACCTGGCAGGCGGTGCGGGCTCCGGACCTGGAGCGCGCCGGCGAGCCGCAATGGGGGGAGCCGATCAACCTCACCGACGGCGAACTGACGTCCCTGTGGAAGGCCAGACATCCCGATCTGCCTAACAACTGGGTGTTGCGGGACGGCGTCCTGGACAACACCGCCAAGGGGACGGACCTGGTCACGATCCAGCAGTTCGGAGACTTCAAACTCCATGCCGAGTTCATGTATCCGGCCGGCAGCAACGGCGGGATCTACCTCCGCGGGCGCTATGAGGTCCAGATCCAGGACGACTATGGAAAGGAGCCCAGCAGTGTGTTCATTGGCGGAGTCTATGGGTTTCTGACCCCAAAGGTGAATGCCGGCAAGCCGGCCGGTGAATGGCAGACCTACGACATCACCCTTGTGGGCCGGAGGGTGACGATCGTGCTCAATGGTGAAACCGTCATCGAAAACCAGGTGATCCCGGGCATCACCGGCGGCGCACTGGATGCACGAGAAGGGGAACCGGGGCCCCTGATGCTTCAAGGTGATCATGGTCCGGTCAGTTTTCGCAACCTGATAGTGGTTCCGGCCCTCTGACATTCAGGAATCGTTACGAAAAAGGGAGTCGAACAATGAAGAAGTTGGCAGCCATCAGTCTCGGAATCGCGTTGGTCCTGTGCCTCGGCTTCGTCGTGCAAGCGCAGGAACGGGTTTCCATGTCGGCTCCGATCATCCGTTCGACGGGGGAGGATCTGGTGTTCACCGTGCGCTTTGAGGGCTTTGTGGACGGGCGGTCCTATCGTCTGGGAGTGGCGGCTGCGGGGGCCGCGCCGGAAGCCACCGTGGAACTGCTGAAGGGCGCATCTCCCCTGAACCTGAAGGCGGCCGAGTTCGTCCAGGAGAACACCAAGGGATGGTGGGGTGTCGACTCGATCCGTGCCCTCGGCTATATCCTCGGGCCTGCCGACCTGCCGGACGAACCCGTGACGTTTCGGATCACCATCGCGCGGGAGGCTGCAGACCAACTCGCCAAACTCTACCTTTTCGTTTCCCGCGATTACGGCTCGGGACGTTGGTACCTGGAGGATGGCACGGAGTTGGCTGACACAGACTGGTGATCGAAAACCTCCCCGAACTGTTCCTTCGAACCTCCCGTTGGAGCAGCCGTGAGGCGCTGCGAGGTGTTGGGGGATACCGGTCCCGGCGCTTCACTTATGGCGACCTGCACGGTTTGGTGGCGGGCTTCGCTGGAGCTTTACAGGCCGCGGGAGCCCAGCCGGGAGACCGCCTGATCCTGTGGGCCGTCAATTGCCCCGAGTGGGCGGCGGCCTTCTGGAGCTGCCAGTTCCTGGGCATGCCGGTGGTTCCGGTGGACCCCGGCTTTTCAGCCGACTTCGTGGGCCGCATTCAAGCTCAAACCGGGGCGCGTTACCTTCTCCACGACCGTCCCTCGTCGCCGGGGATCTGCCCGGCGGAATTGCGGCTGCGGGAGCTTTCCCTTCCGCCCGGCACCGGGCTGCCGCGTCCCGGGGCCAAGCCCGACGACATCGCCGAGATCGTCTTCACTTCCGGTACCACCCGCGTGCCGCGGGGGGTGGTGCTCAGGCATCGACAGCTTTGCGCCGGCCTCAACGCCCTGGCACCGGAGTTCGATCGCTATCGGCCGTGGGCACGGCCTTTCCAGCCGATCCGCATCCTGACCCTGCTGCCCCTCGGCCACCTGTTCGGCCAGTCGCTCGCCTTGTTTGTCCCGATCCTGCTGGGAGGCGGCGCCGTGCTGGTGGAATCGGTGCCCCCACCTTGGGAGGTGGTGGAACTCATCCGGCGGGAGAGGGTTTCGGTGCTGGTGGCGGTTCCAAAGCTCCTCCATCAACTTCGGGAGCATCTTGAAGGCAGCACCAGCCTCGATCCCCGGGTTGAAGTCAACCTGGGCGGGCTGAGGGGAGCGGCGGTCAGGTGGTACCGCTACCGAAACCTCCATCGGGCCTTCGGCTGGAAGTTTTGGGCGATCGTGGTGGGTGGCGCGACCCTTCCGCGTCGTGAAGAGGACTTCTGGCATCGGGTCGGGATCCTGCTGATCCAGGGTTACGGGCTGACCGAGGCCAGCCCCATCGTCACCCTCAACCACCCCCTTTCCATCGGCCGGGGCTCGCTGGGAAAGGTGATCCGCGGCCAGGAGGTCAAGCTGGCGCCCGACGGCGAGATCCTCGTGCGCGGCCCCGGCGTCTCGACGGAGTATCTGGGGGGCTCCCGGGATGTTGCAGAGGGCTGGCTGAAGACCGGAGATCTCGGCCGCTTCGGAACGGACGGAAGGCTCTACTTCTGCGGCCGCAAACAGGAGGTGATCGTCACCGCCGAGGGACTCAACGTCTTTCCCGAAGAGGTGGAAGCATCCCTGGAAGATCAGCCGCAGATCAAACACGCCTGTGTGGTCGGCCGGGAGGGGGATCAGGGGGAGCAGGTTCATGCCGTACTGATCCCGCGGGACTCGCAGGCAGACCTCGAGGCGGCCATCCGCAATGCCAACGCAGCCTTGGAACCCCACCAGCGGATCCGAAGCTGGTCCCTGTGGCCGGAACCGGATTTCCCACGGACCTCCGGCACGTGGAAGGTTCGCCGGCTCGAGGTCCGGGCCACCCTCGAGGGTCGGGCGGAAAGGTCAGCGGAGCCGGCGGCGGACGATACCCTAAAGAAACTGGTGGACCAGCTCACCGGCCGGGCGGAAGCGACCCTTCCCAACCACAAACTGGAGGACTTGGGGATCTCATCGCTGGATCGTGTCGAGCTGCTGGCGCGGCTGGAGGAGAATCTGCAGCGTCCTCTGGACGAAGTTGAGTTCAGTGCACTCCGCTCCGTGGACGAGATTCGCGAGTGGCTCGGACAACAACGCTCTGCTTCCGGTCCTGGAAAAGTGGGGCCGCCCATGCCCCGGTGGCCGCGACGGCTGCCGTTCCGGTTGGTTCGTGACGCCTTCCAGGCCATCGTCACAGCGCTGGTTCGGCACTACCTGGCACCGGTCGTTACCGGGACCGAGCAGCTTGGGGATCCGGACTCCCCTGTGATCTTCGCGGCAAACCACACCAGCCACCTGGATACTCCCGTCTTCTTGGCCTGCCTCCCCCCCCGCTGGCGCCGGCGGGTGGCGCCGGCCGTACGGTTGGAGTTCTTTGCCGGCCGCTTCCTTCCCGGGCAGACCGGTTGGCTGACCCGGTTACAGGACCGTTTCCTCTATTTCCTGGCATGCCTGCTTTTCCAGGTGGTCCCGCTGCCGCAATCGTCGGCGGGGGTGGGCACGGCGATCCGCTTTTGTGGAGAGCTGGTGGCCCGACTTCAGTCGGTTCTCATCTTCCCGGAGGGTGAGAGGGTGACCGGAACCCGCCTGGGAGCGTTCAGGCCGGGAGCCGTACTGCTGGCCCGCAAGTTGGGAGTGCCCTTGGTCCCCGTCTTTCTGCAGGGAGTGGGAGAGGTGCTGCCGCCGGGCCGTCACTGGCCCCGGGCGGCACAGGTCCGGGTCTTTGTCGGTCCCCGGTACAGGGTCCCGTCTGAGCCGCCGCTGGCGGAGGCGGCGGCGCAATTTGAGCGATGTTACCGCCGGTGGGCTGAAAGCCTGGCCGAAGGCGGGAACTCCCCGACATTCGAATCGGTATAATCCTGTCCCCAGTGGCTCTGCCTTTGGCACATGCAGCGGTCGCCTGGGGTCTGGCCCCCACCAGGGACCGGTGGGTGCTGGCCCTGTTGGCCGTGCTTTCGTTCGCGCCGGATTTCGATTTCCTGTTGGTGGCAGGCTTCGATCTCCCCATGCGGGAATTTCACCGAACCTGGTCCCATTCGCTGCTGTCGGCCGCGGTGGTTGGTCTGCTCTGGGCGCGGCTTCGTCCCGTACGATTCGCCTCCATTTCAGGGCCGCTAGTGTTTCTGGTGCTGGCCAGCCACGGAGCCATCGATCTGCTCTGCACCGCAGATGCCGCCGACCATGGGGTGATGTGGCTGTGGCCGCTCGACACGACCCGCTACGGCTGGCCGGTCCTGGTACCGATCTATCGCCGCCTGGCGGAGTCGCCTTTCACCGCGGGCGGGGCCCTCCTGTTCACACTGCTGGAAGCGGTTCTGGCAGGACCGTTCTGGGCCGGAGGCAGGGCCTGCCGGCACCTGTACGAAAGGCTAACCGCCTAGCTTTGCAGCCATGTTCCCCATCTCCTCGGCCTTCTCGATAAAGCCCTTGGCGTTGTAGAAAATCGAGAGGCTCGTGTAGGCGTGAAGACTGTTCGGCTCGACTTGGCGAAGCCGCTCACCGTACTGGATGGCTCGATCCAGATCACCCTTGTGGTACCACGTCATGGCCAGAGCATGCAGTGCGTCGCCGAACGTCGGGTCCAGCTCCAGTGCAGCCTCCAGTTCCCGAAGTGCCTCGTCCAGGCGGTCCTCCGAGAACAGTTCCATGCCTCTCTGATACAGTTCTACCTTGGTCATGGGCCCTCCAGCGGTTCCAGCCGGGTTCCGGCGTCACGCAACAGTCTCAGGACACCAAACCGGCCCAATTCGGGTTCCAGCACCTTTCGGTCACCCACCGCCACGATGATCCAGTCGTCGGGTTGGAACCAGGTCCCTGCAAGCTCCGCGATCTGCGGCCGGGTGACGGCGTCAAGGTGCTCCACGTAGGCTGAATAGAAATCAGCCGGCAGCCCTGCCAGCCGACGGGACGTTTCCAGCGCGGCGATTGAAGCCGGAGTCTCCAGCCGGCGCAGATAACGCCCTGTCAGCTCGGCCCGGCTCCGACCCAGTTCCCGATCATCGGGGGAATCCGCCTGCAGTCGTGTCATCTCATCGAGCACCGCCGCAATCGCCACCCCTACCCCTTCGGCTCGCACGGCGGCACTGATCATCAGCACGCCGGCCTGCTGGTGTCCCTGCAACACGCTGTAGATTCCGTAGGTCAGACCCTTCTGCTCCCGCAGATTGAGGAACAGGCGCGAACTGGCTCCGCCTCCGAAGACCTGGTTGGCCAACTTGAGGGCAAGGTAATCGGGGTCGTGGACCCCAGGGCCTCGCCGTCCCAGAGCCAGGCGCGCCTGCACGGAACCCGGCCGATCCACCAAATATACCCGGCTTTCACCGCGTGGAGGGGGAACCGCCGGTGGCGCCGACACCTTCTCCGATCGCCGCCGCCATTCCGGGAAATGGCGGGTTGCCAGTGTCTCGGCCTGCTCGGGGCTGATCCGCCCCGCCCAGGACAGCAGCGTACCCGGGACCGGCCATTCCTGGACCAGCTCTCTCATGTGGGCCGGCGAGATGGCCTCCAGGGTCTCCAGGGGGATCGCCGCCCGGCCGTAGGGATGTCCTGGAAAGAGCGCCTGCACCAGCGCTTCCGCCGCCAGGAAACCTGGTTCCGCCCGTTGGGCCAGCAGCAGGCTGCGCCAACGGGACTTCACCCGGTCCAGTTCCAGCTCCGGAAACGAGGGGTGAAGCAGGAAGTCCGCCAACAGCTCCAACCCCGCTTCCAGGTGGGGCTCCAAAGCCACCAGAGTCAGAGTGGTGGATTCCGGCTGGACTTCGGCTTCGAAGTCCAGCGCCAGGCGGTCCAGCCAGGCGGCGATTTCCCGGCTGCTCCGGCTCGTCGTTCCTTCCTTCAGCATCTCGGCGGTCAATGGGGACAGTCCCTGCAGGGCATCGGGGTCGTGGGAGGACCCACGGGGCCACGCTACCTGCACGGTAATCTGCGGCAGATAGCGGTCTTCCAGGCACAGGCATGGAAGACCGGAGGCCGGCTCACGGCAACTGATCTCCGGAAAGGTGCCCCGGGGAATCGGGCCCGGGGCAGGTACGGTCCGCTTCAAGAGGTCCTCCCGGGATAGATCACCATCAGGGTGCGCCGCCGGAAATCCAGACAGCGTGCTGCAGCGTCACGAACCTCTTCCGCCGTGACCTCAAGCAGTCGCCGCAACTCCTCCAGCGCCGCCTCCGGCCGCCCCAGCACTGAGGCTCCCTGGGCCAGCAGCTCTCCAACCTGCCCCACCCGCGCCAGCTTGGCAACATGCCGATGGACGATCTGGTTCCTGGCTTTCTCCAGTTCAACCGGGGTGATCCTCGTTTCCCGCACCCGGGCCAGTTCGCCATCCACTTCCGCCAGCACCGCGCGGGGATCCACCCCGTCCTGCACCTGAAACCAGATGCGGAAAAGCTGCGGCCCGCGAAAACGATTCGGGCCGATCCAGAGTCCAGTCATCCACGGACGGTCGTAAATGAAGCGCTGATAGAAGCGCGAGGACGCTCCTTCCCCCAACACCAGCGCCAACACGGTCAGGGCGGCGTGCTCGGGACTGCCCAAGGGCGGCATCTGGAAGCCCATGGAGATTGCCGGCAAGGGGGCCAACGGGTCGACAATCTCCTCCCGCCGCTCTTCCTCCTGCTCAGGCTCATCCAGCGGCGGCCGGCTGGGAGGCGGGAAATCCGGAAGAGGTTCAAAGTACCTGCGGATCAACTCTTCCGCGGACCGCTGTGCGAAGCTGCCGGAGATGGTGAGGACGGCGTTGCCAGGACCGTAAAACCGCCGATGGAAAGCCTCCAGGTCGCCGACGGTTATTCGTTCCAGGTCTTCAACCGCGCCGATCACCGGGTGGGCGTAGGCCCAGTTTCGGTAAGCCAGCTCGTCAAAACGAAGGGCGGCGGCTCCATAAGGCCGGTTGTCGTAACTCTGTTTCTTCTCCTCGATTACCGTCCGGCGCTGGTTTTCCAGGTTCTCTTCGGTGAGCTGCAGCGATGCCATCCGGTCGGCCTCCAGCCACAGCCCCAGCTCCAACTGGTTGGAGGGCAGCGTCTCGAAATAGCAGGTTCGATCCTTGCTGGTGGATGCGTTCCAACGTCCTCCCGCTTCGTCCACCAGTCTTCCATGCTCGTTCTTGGCGACGTTGGCGGAGCCCTGGAACATCAGGTGCTCGAAAAGATGTGCCATGCCCGAACCGCCGGGTGACTCGTCGCTGGAACCGACCCGGTAGTGCACGCTCACGTGCACCATCGGCACCCGGCAGTCCGGACGCAAGACCACCTCCAGACCGTTAGCCAGTCTGCCCGACGTGAAGTCGAGGCGGGGAATCGAAGCCCAATCCATGGTGGAGGACGACTCAGGGCAACAGTTCGAATTCGAAGAAAATGAGCGGTTCTTTGTCCGCGAAGTTGAGCACCGACGGAAAGTAGAGGGAATGCCCCTGCAAGTCTCCGCCCTCCGGCAGGCGGTAGAACACGACCCCATGTTCAATCCCGCCGGCAGGGGGAACCAGTTTCTCGGTGAACGCCTTGTGCTCAAAGTCCTGGAACATTTCTTTCTTGACCGACTTCTGCAGAAGCAGATCCTTGCGGGTGGAGTAATTCGACAGCGGCCGCTTCAGGCTGATCTCCAGCAGCACATCCGTGAACGGGATCGGCGCCTGCCGGGAGCCATCCGGAGCCACCAGCAGGATGTCTTCCTCGAAAATCTGCACCGGAAAGGGGTTCCGGTTTTCGATCACCAGCAGCACCGGCATGATCCCCTTTTCGAACAGCTTGGGCGTGTCGAACAGCTCCAGGCTCCGTTCCAGGGTGTGGGCCGGCCAAGCCGCAATCACCAGATTCTGAAAGTCCTGGTGTGCCGTGTATTCAACGGCCGGCTTGATGACAGGAGTCTTGACCTTGTACTTGGCGGCGCTTACCGGTGCGGCGGTCAAGGCCGCAGCCAACAGAGCCGGCACAGCGGATCGCATCCGGAGCATGTCCCCATGGTAACCGATCGGCCATCGCAGGCGGCGAGTACCCCGGGGAGGGGACGGGATCCGCTCATGGCCGGGGAGTGGCGTCCCCGTCCACCAGCTTGAGCACCCACTTGACCGCTTCCGCCCACATCTGTCGGACATCGGGACGGTGCCAGACCTCGGGTGGGTGGCCGAGACCACAGTAAAATACGCGCCCCTTCCCGTAGTTCCTGACCCAGGTGATGGGGATCTCCTGGTGCTTGACCCCCGGTTTGGTCATGTCCACCTGTGAGGTGTCCAGGCTCATGAGAACGCGGACTTTGGAGGGATCGAAGGACCTGGTCTGATAGATCTCGTCGAAGATGCGGAACGTTTTCGGGAAATGTCGCATGGCCGGGAAGGACGGGTCATCCACCCGGACGGGCGCATCAAACGTGTTCCAGGGATGCCCGTCGAAATATCCGCCGATCATCTCTCCGTACTCCGGCCATTTGTAGAAGGTGTCGGTTGCATTGTGGGCACCCAGGAAGCCTTTGCCGTCATCCCTGATGAAGCTGAGCAGAGCGGCCTTCTGTTCCTCGTCCATCGGCAGCTCACCGGTGGTCATGAAGAAGACGGCGTCGAAGAATTCCAGATTCTTCCCATTCCTCGGCAACCGCTTACGGGTAATCAGCTGGGTGTCGGTACGGATGTAGGTGTCCCAGAGGCCGGTTTCCTTCCCTAACTGGTAGATGGTGGCCAAGGCATCCGAGACGGAGTCGTGCTGCCAGCCCGCCGACATCCCCACCGCCAGGACGCGCTTTCGGGGCTGCGGGTCCTGGGCGGCGGTGGTCGCACCCATCAGCACTGCGAGCAATCCGATCACTGAGAACCGCGTCAGCATGGTCTTTTCCCTCCTCATCGGCAGAGAGTCATGATGGCACCTGCCTTCCGGCTTCGCAACCGTCCCGTTCCGGGGACAGGTCAGGTTGGGGCAGGTTACCGGAATAAGGCATGTTTCGGGGGACTGGAGGGTCCGGGGACAGGTCAAGGGGATGGGAATAGAATGGCCGCATGTTCCACTCACGGACGTCAACCCACGACGTTTTGCCGGACCCCCGCAATGACTCCGTGCTGGTAGCCGTCAACGGTGAGCTGGTGCCGAGGGACCAAGCCAAGGTGTCCGTCTTCGACAGCGGCTTCCTGGTGGGCGACGGCATCTGGGAGGGACTGCGCCTGCACCGGGGGGCGTTTCTTTTCCTGGAGCGGCACCTGGACCGACTTGAACAGGGCCTGAAGACGGCGCAGATCCGTCTGCCTTTCAGCCGCGAAGAGCTGATTCGGGAGCTGTGGCGGACGGTGGAAGCCAACCGGATGGTCTCCGACGTTCATGTCCGGCTGATGGTCACTCGCGGTCTCAAACGGACACCGAGCCAGGATCCCCGCCTGACGGCTTCGGGCCCCACGGTGGTGATCATAGCGGAACACAAGGTTCCGGATCCGGCCGTCAAGGAACGGGGCATCGTCCTGTTCACCTCCACCATCCGGCGCGGCCCGCCGGATTATCTCGATCCCCGGCTGAACTGCCACAGCAAACTGCACGAGGTGATCGCCCTGATCCAAGCCCTGGAAGCCGGAGCGGACGAGGCGCTCATGCTGGACATCCGCGGCTTCGTCAGCACCTGCAATTCCACCAATTTTTTCATCGTCCGCCGCGGTCAGGTATGGACCTCAACCGGAAGCTACTGCATGAACGGCATCACCCGGGGAGTGGTTCTGGAGCTTTGTCGGGAGTCGGGGGTCCCCGCCCGGGAGTGCGACTTCTCCCTGGTGGACGTTTACGACGCCGACGAGGCTTTCGTCAGCGGGACTTTCGGCGGGTTGACGCCGGTGGTGAAGGTTGACGGCAGGACGATCGGCAAGGGTGTTCCCGGAGAGCTCTGGCGATTCCTCCACCAGCGCTATCTGGAACGGATCGACGCCGAGGCGGCCAAAGCGACGGTAAAGGCCCCAGCCGGAAAAACCGAGGAAGCATGAAAGAGTATCCGCGGGTGAGGATTTCCCTCTGGTCGGGACCGCGCAATGTATCGACGGCGCTGATGTATTCATTTGCCCAGCGGTCCGACACCCGTGTCTTCGATGAGCCCCTGTACGGCCACTACCTGGCGACAACGCCGGCCCGCAATTACCATCCCGCCGCGGAGGCGGTGATGCAGTCGATGGATTGCGACGGGGAGAGAGTAGTCCGGGAGGTCCTTCTCGGGCCCCACGACCGTCCCGTGGTCTTCTTCAAGAACATGACCCACCATCTGGCCAATCTGGACTGGGGTTTTCTCCTCCGCCTGTCCAACGTGCTGCTGACGCGGGATCCCCGGGACATGCTGCCGTCCTATGCGGCGGTGGTGGAGCTGCCGACTTTGGCCGACACGGGCTACCCGGACCAGGTGCTCCTGCTGCAGTACCTGCGCGAGCGAGGGCAGGACCCGCCCGTTCTCGATTCCGCCCGGCTGTTGCAGGACCCTCGCCGGGTCCTGGACGAGTTGTGCCGGCGCCTGGAGATCCCCTTTGAGCCCGCGATGCTCCGCTGGGATGCAGGTCCGCGCCCGGAGGACGGCGTCTGGGCGCCTTACTGGTACGCCGCAGTTCACCGTTCCACCGGCTTCGCTCCGTACCGTCCCAAGACCGACCCCTTTCCGGAGCGGCTCGTCCCGCTGCTTGAGCAGTCTCTCCCCTACTACCAGGCGCTGGCGCGCGAGGCGATCTGAAGGGAGCTCCCGGGCGTCGAGATCATTCCCCATCGGCGCGGGCCAGCACCAGCTCCGGCCGGATCCAACCTCCGGAGGCGCGACCCAGCGCCAGTAACCGTCCCCGGTGCGTGACCCTCACCAGGTCGGGCGACTCGAGGTCCGCAAAGGGTATTGCGTTGCCGTGCTCCACGCGCCTGGCGAGTATTGAATCGACCTCCAGCCGGGGCAGCTCCGGGAGCAGGGCATCGATTGGAATCAGGGCTTGGGCCGCCCGCTGCTGGACGGCGTCCAACGGAATCGCCTGATCCAACGTGAAATCTCCCGAACGTGTCCGCCGCAAGGTTTCCAACGCCGCCCCGCAGCCCAACACGTTGCCCAAATCATCCGCCAGTGTCCGCAGGTATGTGCCCGCCGAACAGCGTACCCGGAGCTGCAGTCGCTCCGGCTCCCTGGCCAGCACCACCAGTTCATGGATCCTGACCTGGCGAGGTGTACGCTCCAGCGTCTCGCCCCGCCGCGCCACCTCATAAAGCCGACGGCCACCCATCTTGACCGCCGAAAACATGGGGGGGACTTGCTGGATCTCGCCCCGGAAACGCTGCAGTACCTCCTCCAGCTCCCGGGTTTCCAGCTCAGGTACCGGCCGGCGTTCCAGGATCCGGCCCTCCAGGTCCAGCGTGTCGGTACGAACCCCAAGCCGGACCCAGGCCAGGTATTCTTTCTCCCCCGCGGTGAGGAAACGCGACAGGCGGGAGGCTCTGCCCAGCACCAAGGGCAACACCCCGGAGGCGGCGGGGTCCAGAGTTCCGGTGTGTCCGGTCCTCACACCCAGGCAGCGCCGGACCGCCTGAACGACGTCGTGGGAGGTGGGTCCGACCGGCTTGTCGACCACCAGCACGCCGTCCCAGCTCACCTGTCACCTCCGCTCGGCTCCTGGACTTTCGAGCAACGACAGCAAACGCGCCACAATCTCCCGGCGGGCCTGCTCGACACTTCCGGGGAAGGAGAAGCCGGAGGCGTTTCGGTGACCTCCACCTCCGAAAGCTTCGGCGACCTGTCCCACGTCGAGGTCACCCTTGGAACGCAGACTCACTTTGGTCGAGCCGTCCGGTTCCTCCCTCACAAACGCACAGACCACCACCCCATCCACACTTAGCGGGTAGTTGACCAGGCCTTCGGTGTCGTTCGCGGCGGCGCCGGTTTGCGCCAACATGTCCCGGGTCAGAGTAACCCAGGCGATGCGTCCGGAGGGGTCGCGGCCAAAGGTACTGAGCAGCGCCGCCATCAGACGCAGCCTGGATTCCGACTGCCGCACCAGGACTTCCTCCGCGGTGGCAGCCGGATCCGCCCCCGCTTCCACCAGGTCGGCGGCGGCACGAAATGCTGCCGGTGTGGTGTTCGAGAAACGGAAAGAGCCGGTATCGGTCAGGATACCCACATACAGATTGGTGGCAATGTCCGGGGTGATTGCAACTTGGAGGCCGCGCAGAATGGGGAGGACCATCTGGGCGACCGCGGCGCAACTCGGATCCACCCAGTTCACGACCCCGAAATGGTCGTTGCTGGGATGATGGTCGATGTTTACCGCTGGATAGCGTTCGAGACCCTGGACTCCCGAACGCTCCAGGTTGTTGCATTCCAGCAGCACCACACAGTCCCAGTCCCCGTTGACCCGGTCCTGGAGCCTGATCCGCTCGATGCCGGGCAAGGTCCGGTAATTGGGGGGGTGGGGATCCGCATTGACGATCTCGATCTGCTTGCCGATCTGCTCCAGGCCCAGTGCCAGGGCCAGTTGAGATCCGATGGAGTCCCCGTCGGGTCGGGCATGGGAAGTGATGAGGACACGACGGCAGGGGCGCAGGAATTCGACGATGCTTTGCTCAGGGGTCATTCATGCTCCAGAAACTGCACGGTGAACTGCAGGAGATCTCCGCCCAGCAAGCGCTCCGATTCACGGCGCACCTGGTCGGCCACCTGTTCCAGGACGGCGCGGTCGGGCCCCACCGCCGCCAGTCCGAGGCGACTGCGCTGCCAAAGCTCCTGGTGGTCCAGTTCCGAGACCGAGCAACGGAACTGGTTTCGCAGTTTTTCCGCGGTGCTGCGGATCACCTGGCGCTTGTCTTTCAGAGACTGACAGTAGGGCAGATACAGTTCGAGAGAACAGAACAGTACCGGCACGCTCGGAACCTCCTTCGGCTGCGGCCCGGGGGATGCGCCCTCAGTTGAGCTGGGGCGCGACTTCCTCCCGCACGAAGGCCTCGATGATGTCGCCCACCTTGATATCGTTGAAGTTCGAGATCGAGATTCCGCACTCGTAGCCTGTCTTCACCTCGCCGACGTCGTCCTTGAACCGTTTCAGCGAGGAGACGCGGCCCTGATAGACCACCACGTTGTCTCTCAGCAGCCGTACTTCCGAATTGCGGGTGATCACTCCATCCTGGACATAACAGCCGGCGACCGTCCCCACCTTGGAAATGCGGAACGTTTCGCGGACCTGTGCCCGGCCCAGGTACTTTTCCCTGATGGTCGGCTGCAACAGTCCCAGCATCGCTTTCTCCATCTCCTCCTGGAGGTGGTAGATGACGCTGTAGAGGCGGATTTCGACGTCACCCTGTTCAGCCGCAGCCCGGGCGCTGGGCTCGGGACGCACATTGAAACCGATCACGATGGCGCGGGACGCGCTCGCCAGCAGCACATCGGACTCGGTAATCGCACCGACTCCCTTGTGGATGAGCTGGATCTTCACCTTGTCGGTGCTCAGCTTGAGCAGGGTATCTTCCAGGACTTCGGCGGAGCCTTGGGTATCCGCTTTCAGGACGATGAACAGTTCCTTGGTTTCGCCCTCCTTCAATTGGGCGAAGAGATCGTCCAGGCTCGCGCGGGCGGTCTTGGCGAGATCCTGTTCCCGCTGCTTCTCCAGCCGGAATTCCACCATTTCACGGGCTTTGGCCTGATCTTCGACCACCTGGAAGACATCTCCCGCCTGGGGCAGCCCCTGCAGTCCCAAAACCTCCACCGCACTGCTGGGGCCGGCACTCTCCAGGGTATTCCCCGCGTCGTCGAACATGTTGCGCACCCGGCCCCAGGCGGTACCGGCGATGAAGATGTCGCCGGCCCGCAGCGTGCCGTTCTGGACCAGCAGCGTGGCGACGGGGCCGCGTCCTTTCTCCATCTTCGCTTCCAGCACCACGCCGGAGGCAGCCCGTTTCGGGTTGGCCTTCAGCTCCTGCAGTTCCGCCACCAGCAGAATCATCTCGAGCAGCTGGTCGACGTTTTCACCGGTCTTGGCGGAGACATCGACCATGATGGTGTCGCCACCCCATGCTTCGGGCACCAGACCACGATCCGCCAACTGCTGTTTGACCCGATCGGGTTGGGCCCCCGGTTTGTCGATCTTGTTGACGGCCACCACGATGGGAACCTTGGCGGCCCGGGCATGGTCGATCGCCTCCAGCGTTTGCGGCATGACCCCGTCGTCGGCCGCCACCACCAGCACCACGATGTCGGTCGCCTGCGCGCCGCGGGCCCGCATCCGGGTAAAGGCCTCGTGCCCCGGCGTATCGATGAAGACGATCCGTTTGCCGCCGGTCTCCACATGGTAGGCGCCGATGTGCTGGGTGATCCCACCCGCTTCGCCTTCGGCTACATGGGTCTTCCTGATCGAATCCAGCAGGGTCGTCTTGCCGTGATCCACATGACCCATGACGGTGACCACCGGTGCCCGCGGTTCCAGGTCCTCGGGACGCTCTTCAGCCCGATCAACCTGAGCGGCCACCTCCTCAAAGGTGGCAAACTGCGGGACGATTCCAAACTTCTGACAAAGCTTCTCCACCGTGGCCTGGTCGATGAGCTGATTCATGCCGGCCAGAATACCGAACGACATCAGAGCCCGGATCACCTCGTTGCTCTTGATCCCTGTCAGCTCGCCGAAGGACTTGACGGTGACCTTCTCGGAAAAAACGACTTGGCGGGGTCCGGAGGCTTCCACCGCCGGCTCCCGTACCTGAGCGGCCACTTTGGCCTGCTCCTTGTCCTTCTCCTTCTGCAGCTTCTTGCGGGCTACAGCACCTTTGGTCCGGTGAGGCTTCTCTTCCTCCTCCACCGGCACCGGCTCTTCGACACGCTTGGGCTTGGGGGGAACGACCACCAGCTTGCGAATCTTGGGCGGTGCCGGACGAACCGCTTCGGGGGTAGGCTTGGCAGGCACCACCCGGCTCACCTCGACCTTCTCCGCGGGAGGAGGCACCGGCGGCGCCTCCGGTTCCCCAGCAGTGGGAGCCTCACCCGCCGCGACCGGTTCTTCCCGGGGCGGGGTCGCAGGTTCCTGTGGCTTTTCGGCTTCGGGAATCGCAGGGGCGGACGGTGTTTCCACTTCCGGTTCCACCGGAGCGGCGGGAGGCGGGGCGGCCACCTCCTCCACCGGCGGCGCAGCGGCCTCCGCGGCCGGCTCCACCGGCGCCGGCACCTCCACCTCTTCGGGTTTCCGGTAATCGGCGCGGCGTCCCTTGCGCGGGCGGAGCGAGGCCACGGCCAACGGGCTGGGCGGCACTTCCTTCTCCGGCTCTTCTTTCCGCGCAGGAGCCTTGCCGGCGGCTTCCCGCTTCCGGGGCTTCCCCAGTTCCCGGATCGACCGGCGGGCTTTCGGGGCGGGGGCTTTCTTGCCCTTCTCCGGCTTGGCTTCCTTCTCTTCGGCTTCGGCCTCCACCATCATCTGGAGCCGCTTTCGGATGCGGTTGGCGATGTCGGTATCCACGGGGGTGGTGGAGGTAACCCACACGCCGATCTTCTTCAGCTCGGAGATAACCACCGAGCTCTCCAGTTCGAATTCGGAAGCCAGTTCGTTGACTGTAACCTGTTCCATTTGCGTCCTGTTACCGCGGCGGGCCGGGGGAAAAGACCGCTACTCCGCTGTCGATTCCTGCGTATCCCGTGTCACGCCCAACATCTCCTCGGCGCCTTCCTTGAGGCGCCGAGCCGTCTTTTCGCCGATCCCCGGGATGGCCGTCAGTTCATCCAGCGACATCTCGGCCAACTGTTCCAGGGTTTCGACCCCGGCCTCCCGGAGTCTGCTCTGGGTCGCCTCTCCACAACCTGGAAGCTGGTCCAGCTCCATCCCGGACTCTTGCCCAGCCGCCGTTTCGTCTTCGGCCTCGGTACCTTCCGGCGTCTCGGTCCGGGGTTCGAGCCGGCTCATCTGCTCCATGATTTCCCTTCGCTTCGCCTCTTCACTCTTGATGTCGATCTCCCAATCGAGCAACCGGGACGCTAGGCGGACGTTCTGGCCTTTGCGCCCGATCGCCAGTGAGAGCTGGTCCTCCGGAACGATCACCTCCAACTTCTTGACCGCCGGATCCGGAATCAGGACCCGGGAGATCCGGGCAGGACTGAGGGCATTGATGGCGTACTCCACCACATCGTCCGAGTAGTTGATGATGTCGATCTTCTCACCCCGAAGTTCCCGGATGATGGCGTTGATCCGGCTGCCCTTCATGCCCACGCAGGCGCCCACCGGATCGACCGAGCTGTCTCGGCTGGCCACGGCCACCTTCGCCCGCTCGCCGCCTTCACGGACTGCGTTCTTGATCACTACCGTGCCGTCATAGACCTCCGGAATCTCGGCTTCGAAGAGGCGGATCAGCAGCCGGGGGTCCGTCCGAGAGACCACAATCTGGGGGCCCTTGGACAGCCGGTGGACGTTGATGATGACGGCACGAATCCGGTCGCCCACGTTGTACTGCTCGTTGCGCGACTGCTCGCTCATCGGCAGGATGGCCTCGGTCCGTCCGACGTCCAGGATGATGTCGCGACCCTCGAAGCGCCGGATGATCCCGTTGACCACGGTTCCGATCTGGTCGGAAAACTCCTCGTGGATGATCTCCCGCTCCGCCTCGCGAACCTTCTGCACTATGACCTGCTTGGCGGTCTGGGCGGCGATTCTCCCCAGCTCGGCGGTGGGCTTGGGAATCTCAATGACGTCGCCGATCTCGAAAGTCTCGTCGATCTTGAGTGCCTCCTCCAGCGACATCTGCGTGTCCGGGTTCTCCACCGTCTCGACGATCTCTTTGACCGCAAACACCTCGATCTGGCCGGTTTCGGGGTCGAAGGAAGCGTGAAGGTCTTCCTCCGTCTTGAAGTACTTGCGGGCGGCTGCCACCATGGCATCTTCCAGCGCCCGGTACACCACCTCAGGCTGGATACCCTTTTCCTTGCTGATTTGCTCGATTGTCTGAACCAGGTTATTCACCATTTCCGCCCCTGATGACCCATGACAGTCCTAGTCGAAGTACACCAGGTTCCCGCGTCTGATCGCCTTGATCGGGATCTCGTACGGCCTGCCATCACAGTTCAACCGGACTTTGCCATCGCTCACGTCTTCAATCACGCCCTTGAAATTACGCCGATTGTCCACCTTCTCTACCGTAGTGAGCCGAACCTCACGCCCTCGGAAGCGCCGGTAGTCGCGCTCCGAAAACAGTGGCCGCTCGATCCCGGGGGAGGAGACCTCCAACATGTACTGGTTGGGAATCAGGTCTTCCACATCCAGCAGGACTCCTATCCGCCGGCTCAGCTCGGCGCAATCATCCAAAGTGACTCCACCCGGCCGGTCCACGTAGACTCGCAGGACCGGCGAGCTGGTGCGTGCCTGATACTCGACATGCACCAGCTCAAAAGCCTGTTCCTCCACCGCCGCCCTGATCAGCTCGGTCACCCGCCGCGCGACGTCCATCATCTTGGGCACAAAAACAAAAAAGTGGGCGTAGGCCCACTTTTCAGGTAGACGCTCACTCCCGTAATGGTAGCGAAGTCAACTACTTAATGCAAGAGCTCGACATCCCCGAATTCCTGCAGTTCGGTCAGGATCGGGCCTGGCGGCGCGGCCACTACCACCACCGCTCCCCGGTCCGGAAAGGCCTCGCGCACCGCCTCCCGGAGCTGCGCCGGGGTTACGCGGTCGAGACGCAGATTGAAGGTCGCCACAAAGTTGGCCCCCAGCTGGTGCAGCTCAGCCGCCAAGACCTGCATGAGACGCCCAAAGGGATCCTGCATCGAAGCCATAAACTCCTGTCTAACCAGACTTTTTGCCTCCTGGAAGCGGGCTTCGTCGATCCGCCCTGATTTCAGCTCCTCCAGTGCCCCGTTGAGCCGCCGCAGGTATGCCGCCACGTCGGTCACCGGCGACGCCAGCGTCACCTGGAAATAACCGGGCATCCGACGGGGAGCCAGTACCACCTCGCCACGGATCTGACCCACCTTCGATACCTGTTCCGCCCACTCCGGAAGCTGGAGTAGCAGGTACTGCTCCAGAATCTTCAGCGCAAAGTACTGGGGGGCCGATTTCGCCACCCCAAGCTGTCCCCATCGGATCAGGCACTCCCCCTGCGAATCCCGGTCTTCCAGCACCCGGACCTGCGGCCGCTCGGTTCTTGCTGCCTGGACGAAGCTGAAAGGAGCCGCCTCACTGCGCACCCAACCTCCCCAGCGGCGGCTCAGACGGCGAAACAGCTGCTCGCGATCCCCGGAATAGTACACCGCCAGCCGGGACTGATTGGGCAGCAGGAGCCGTCGCTGTTGAATCTTGATGTCCCGAAGATACAGGTTTGAGACTGTACGAGGCTCACCCCGAACCGAGTGCCCATACGGGTTGTCGGCGAAAAGGGCGGCCTGGAAGAGCTGTTCGGTGCGGGCCTCAATGCTCCCGGCTTCGGCGTTCAGTTCCGCCAGCAGTTCCTGGCGCAGCCGTTCAAAGGTCTCTTCCCTGAAATCCGGCCTGACGACGAGATCCCCCAGGGCCAACAGAGCGAATTCCAGCTCCGAGGCGGGAGCGGTGCCCAGAAAATACAGAGCATCCCAGTCCACCTGGCTTTCGAGCCGAATCCCCCGGCTCTCAAACTCCTGCCGGAAGTTGCGTTCCTCAACACCCTCCAGGATCATTCGGCTCATCAGGTAGGTCACCCCCCATTTGTCCACGGGGTCGAAGGCGGCCCCGTTTTCGATCATCAGCAGGAACGGACAATCGTCGGACTCGGCTTCAAAGAACAGGAATTGCATGCCGTTGAGAAGCGACTTCCGTTCGATGGCCGGCAGCTGGTAGGGGGCGGTTTCGGCAGCCGGAGCGGCAGACGCTATAATCGAACGGGCAATCAGTCCGGCGGTCAACAGCACGTTCAATCTCATGGAGTCTTCTGCCTCTTGCCGTTCAGTTTAACCGAAGTCCGCGCGCATCGTCTGGCCAACGGTTTGCGGGTTCTCCTCTGGCAGGACCGCAGTGCTCCCCTGGTCACATCCATGGTGTGGTACGGAGTCGGCTCGCGGATGGAGAGCCGGGGACAGACCGGAATCGCTCACTTCCTGGAACACATGATGTTCCGCGGAACCCACCGCCGCCCCGGAGGCACGATCGACTTTGTCACCGCCGCCAACGGCGGACACAACAACGCCTTTACGTCCTTCGACCACACCGCCTACTTCTTTTCCTTCTCTTCCGACCGCTGGCAGGTGGCATTGGAGCTGGAGGCAGACCGGATGACCGGTCTCAGTCTGGAGGAGGAGGCATTCGAAACGGAACGTCAGGTCATTCTCGAGGAAATCCGGATGACCCGGGACAACCCTTGGGAACCTCTGCGTCAGGCGGTGGACTCCGCCGCTTTCGGCGACCACCCTTACGGTCGTCCCGTCATCGGTCTGGCGGAAGATGTCGCCTCCGTCTCCCTGTCCCAGATGGAGGCGTTCTACCGGCAACATTACCATCCGGCCAATGCGGTTCTCGCCATTGCCGGCGATTTTGAACCCGATGAGGCCCTGGACCGGGTACGCAACGAATTCGAGGCGATCCCTGCGCGTCTTTGCACACCCCAGCCGGATGAGCTTCCGGTGCGGCGTCCGGGCCCCTTCCGCGTGGAGCTGGATCGGCCGGGGGAGGTGCCCCGCCTGCTGGTGGCCATGCCGGCGCCGCCGGTGATCCACCCGGACACCGCCGCACACCACGTCTTGGAGAACATCCTGGCGGGAGGAAAGCTCTCCCGTCTGTACCGGCGCCTGGTGGAGGAAGAGAAGGTGGCTTCGATGCTGACGATCGACACGGAAGATACCGTCCTCCCCTACCACTACCTCATCCGCGCCGAGCTTTCGGGTCCAGGGCAGGAAGCACGGGCGTTGGATGCCCTGTTCGAAGAGCTGAGACGTCTGGGCCGCGAGCCCGTCGGCGAAGACCAGCTTGAAAGGGCCCGCCGGCAGAGTCTGGTGGGACTGCTGCAGGATCACGAGACTGCCTTCGACCGGGCTCATCGCGCCGGCTTTTTTGAACTCCTGGACGGCCGCGATTTCTGGCTCGGCTATGAAGCCAGCCTCCTCGGCGTCAGGGCAGAGGACATCATGCTCGCAGCCAGCCGCTACGCAGATCCGGATTTCGCCTTTGTAGCGTTTGCGGAAGGTCGGCATTGAAGCCCATGGCAGATTTGGATTTCGATTACGAGCGCCGACGCCTGGAGAACGGGATGGTCCTGCTTTTCCATCGGACCCGCCGGGTCCCGCTGGTATCGCTGGGTGTCCTCCTGCGATGCGGCAAGGACCAGAACCCGCTGAACATGCCGGGTCTCGCCAACCTGACCGCCCGCCTGCTGGAGGAGGGCACCGCTCGGCATTCCGAACTGGAGATCGCCGAAATGGTGGAGTCGGTCGGGGGACGTCTCGCCACTTTCAGCAACCGCGAGTTCAGTGGGGTCGAAATGGAGGTCCGAAGCTGCGATCTGGAACATGCCGTCCGGCTGTCGGCGGAACTGGTCCGCGAACCCGTCTTCCCGGCCCAAAGGCTCGAAATCGAACGGGTGCGGCTCCTGACCCAGATCCGGTCTCTCCAGGACGACCCTTTCACCGTCGGCAGCCAGGAGCTCAGCCGCAGGCTCTTCCAGGGAACTCCCTTGGCCGAACCGGTGCTGGGCAATCTGGACAGCGCCTCCAAGATCAGCCGGCAGAACGTGGCCGACTTTCATCGCTGCAAGTACGGACCGTCGGACGCGGCCGTGGTCGCGGTGGGGGACGTCGCGGCGGAAGACTTCTTCCAGGCTGCGGAGGCGGCTTTCGGAGACTGGACAAACCCCGGCCACCAGGCCACGGAAGTCACCGTCCCCGCCGACGGCCGCGCCGGTACGTTCCGCCTCTCCATCCCGAAAGAACAGGTGCACATCTTCATGGGAGCGTTGGGCCTTCGACGCCGGAACCCTGACTACTACGCAGCCCAGATCATGGACGTCATCCTCGGCAGCGGGCCCGGGCTGACCAGCCGGATCCCCCGGCGGGTCAGGGACGAACTCGGTCTCGCTTACTCGGTCTTCGCTGACATGGCGGGATCCGCCGGCCGCTACCCGGGGTCTTTCGTCGCCTACGCCGCCACGTCACCCGAGCTTGAACAGCAGGCCCGCGACGCCATCCTGGGCGAAATCTCCCGGTTTCTGGACGAGGGTCCTACCGCCGAAGAGCTGGAAACGGCACGGCGTTATCTGACCGGGAGCTTCGTCTTTGAACTCCAGTCCAACGCGTCGACGCTGCGCTTGTTGCTGGGGTTGGAAACCTACGGCCTCACCGCAGACTTTCTCCGGCAGTATCCGGAGCTCCTGGCGCGGATCGGACCCGAAGACGTCCTCAGGGTTGCCCGTGCTCATCTCGATCCGTTACACTTCGTCACGGTCTTGGTGGGTCCGGTCGTCCATTCATCATGACGATGATCAGGTCTGGTCTCAATTCTGCACCGCCGGCGCGGAACCGGCGGGCGCGACCGGCACTGCTCCTGCTGGTCGGCCTGTTACCGGTCCTCGCTGGGTGTGGGAAGAAGCCGAGGCCCCTTCCTCCCGTTTCGGCCCCCTCCGCCGAAGTCTCCACGGAAGCTTCATCTGATCGTACCGACTGGCCGGCGCCGGAGCTTGATCTCGTGATCGAACCCACCAGCATTGGTCCGGGCGAGTCAGCGCTGCTGAGCTGGAGCACCCGGAACGCTGAGCGGGTGTTCATTGAGCCGGCCATCGGCCCGGTGGAGACGACCGGTCGGGTCAAGGTGTTCCCGGATACCACCACCACCTGGTCGGTTACCGCGGAGGGTCCGGGCGGAAGCGTCACCCGCCAGGTAACGGTCCAGGTAAGAAACTCGGGCGCCGCCCTGTCCCCTCCGGACGTTGCAGAACACGAGTTGGAGCCGGTTTCCCCCGAGCTGGAGTTTGAGGGCGCAGTCAGACCCGTTTTTTTCGCCTTTGATCGCGCCGATCTCGATGATCAGGCCCGGCTGACTTTGGACGCCAACGCCCGCTGGCTTTTGCGGTCGCAGAATCTGGGAATCAAAGTGGTGATCGAGGGCCATGCCGACGCTCGGGGGTCGGAAGAGTACAATCTCGCCCTGGGAGACCGCCGGGCCGCTGTGGTCAAGGAGTACCTGGTGGGTCGGGGTGTCGATCCCGACCGGCTGATTACCGTTTCATTGGGCGAAGAGCGGCCGATCGATCCGCGGGACACCGAGGAGGCGTACGCCCAGAACCGCCGTGCCCACTTCGTGCTTTTGGCCGAGAGGCCCTGACCGGTGATGGCCATGTTCCAGCAACCTCGCCGGCCGCCCCGACCTGCCTGGTGGAAATACCTGCCGGCGGCCTTGGCGTTGTGCATCGCAATTGCAGCCCTGGTGGTCTATCTGGGTCGCAGCGGCGTTACCCCGCCGGAAGAGCTGACCGGCGTCCTTCGCGCGGGGGATCCTGACTTCGAGTGGTACTCCAAGTACGTCGAACTGGTGTCGCCGAAGATCGAGATGGGACTCAACTTCGCCGGCAACCGGATCGTGAGTCTCTCCGGCGTGATCCGGAACCAGGGGGAGCGAGCTTTGGACGTGGTGGAAATCAAGGTGGTCTTCTTCAATTACGACCAACCCGTCCAGGAGACCGTGCGGGTTCCCATCCGGCCCGGTCCTTACACCCCACCGATTCCGCCGCTGACGGACCGGGCCTTCGGCTTTTACATCGAGAAGATCCCCGAGGGTTGGCTGGCCAGCCATGCGGAGATGTCGATCCACGGGTTCCGCTTCAAGTCGGGCGGTCGCTGACAGGGTCGGCCGACCGGATCCACCCTGCCGCTCGGCCGGTCCTCCCGGACATCGCCCGGATGGGGACTGTCCCTAAGGATGGCGAGGGGACTGTCCCCAGGAGTGGACTCCCGGGTTCCCCTCGGCCGCTGCTACGGGGCCCTGCTTTCGGACCACCCCGGTTTTCTCGCCGGAACTCGGGACAGCCCCTCGATGATCAAGAACTTGCGGTTGAGGTCCCCGGCCGGCCCGCCCCACCGGACCAGCCGCAGCTCCTGCTTGGGGACAGTCCCCACTTCACTGTTGGGGACAGTCCCCACGGCTTCGTTGAGGTCACCGCTCCTGGGGTCGGCTGGTGTCGTCAGGGGAAGCGGGCTGGCACGCGGCGGCCTGGCCACGGGCTTCACACCATGTCAATGGAGCCGAACCTGAAGCCCTAGACCACTTTCAAACAGAGCACCGTGATGTCGTCCGCCTGCTCGGTGCCGTTGCTCCAGTCAAAAACCTGGTCCACTACCAGGGTGTGAATGTCTTCCGCAGTCAAGAAAGTATTGGACCGGACCAGCTCGATCAGACGGTCGGTGCCGAACTGTTCCCCTTCCCGATTGACCGCCTCGACGACACCGTCGGTGAAATACACGATCAGGTCGCCGGGCCGAAGGGAAACCTCACCCGCGTCGAAGTCCCAATTATCAAAGAGCCCCACCACCGTGCCCCCCACCGTCAGGCCGGTGACGGTATCGCCCGAGAACACCAGGGGCGGGTGATGGCCGGCATTGCAGTAGTACAGCTTCATGGCATCCGCGTCGAAATGGCTCAGCACCAGCGTTGAGAACGATTCGGGAGATGACCGGCGGTACAACTGCCGGTTCACGTTCTTCACCACCGCCGCCATCCGGCTTCCCGGCGTCATGCTGCCGTCAAGCTGGCTGAGTCCGCTGCGAATTGTGGACTGGAGGCTCGCCATCAGCAAGGCGGCTGAGATCCCCTTCCCCGAAATGTCTCCCACCACCAGGTCCAGATGCGAAGCATCGTGGACGAGGAAATCGTAGTAATCGCCGCTGACCTGGCGGGCGGGCAGGCAACTGGCGGCGATTTGCAGCGAACGGACCGCCGGCAGTCGCTGGGGGAACAACTGGTGCTGGACCTCTCTGGCGATCTCCAGCTCCTTCTCCAAAGCTTCCCGCCGCGACACCTGTTCCATCAGCGCCACAATACTGGCCGACATCTCGTTGAAGGATTCCGCCATGTCCGCCAACTGGTCCCGTCCCCGAGCGGTGACCCGGAAACTGAAATTGCCCTGGCGGATGTTTTCCACCGCCGCGTAAATGTCGTGAATGGAACGTGTGATCCCCCGGGCGATCCCGATCCCGATCACCAGCGAGACCAGTTCCACCACGATGAACGACACCAGCAGAACCACCACCACCAGCGTGAGGGGGCCGCTGTCTTTCGCAAAAAAGTGCTCCAGCAGGATCCGCAACGGGACCGCGAGGATGATGGACCAGCTCTCGTCGGTGGCGCCGTCGCTCCAGCGGATCGGCTGAACGAAGTGCGCCCAGTTTACGGTCCACGTTCCCTGGTCCTCTCCCAGGGCGGAATAGGCCTTTTGGAACTCGTCCGTCTTGCTGCGCGGGTTGGCACGGGTTACTACCACTTCGGCGCCCGTCCGCCGTCGCAGATGGTCCAGGGTGGGCTCATCCAAGGGTTGGAGCAACACCAAGCGGGTCCGGGCGTCCACATCCAGCGCCACCGTGAAATAGAGGGTTCGGCCATCGGTGGTCAGGTCCGAGAAATGGTCCCCCAGCCATTCCGGCAGGACCGCCGGCAGAAAAGAGGTGTCCACCTCCGCCGGGGCTACACGCTGGACGAAGGTTTTCGGATCCCCTTCGGACTGGCCCTGGAAGGCATGAATGGAAGCGCTCTTGAGGCCGAAAGGAACGGCCTGCAGACCGGCCTGCAGTTCGGCTTGGAGGTTAGCCCGCGACCGTTCCGGGTTCCGCAGATGGGCCAGCGCAGCCACCGTGCCGGCCTCTTCCAGCCCCTCCGAAATGGAACTCAGCTCGCTCTCGAGATAAAACCCGCTCAGGCGTTTGAAGATGATGATCAGGACGATGGACGACATCAGCAGCAGCAGGATCAGGGGGAAGATGCCGACAAAGGCAAAGGAGACGATGATCTTGTTGCGCACCGTCCACAGCAGCCGCTGCCGGGCCCACCGCAGTCCCAGATGAAGATAGATCGCCAGCGCGACCAGCAGCGCCGCCAGACCCAGATCCTCCAGGATCCCCAGAATGCTCCCGGGAAGAAAGCGGTTGACCGCGGCGCCGACCAGCAGGACAGCGAGGGAACCGGCCGTATAACCCGCCAACCGCGAGAGTTTGAAGCGTTTTCTCTCCAAAAGACGCCCTCCGGGAGCGAGTCCGGCCGTTGAGTGGCTTATTATAGCGAAAAGACAAGGCGCCCCCCGATGCCGCCTCTGCTTTGGATCTTCATCGACGGGCTTGGAATCGGTCGCAGGGACCCGACTGTGAACCCGCTGGCACGATTCGAACCGGTGGTCCTGCGGGTTTGGGAGGATCGGTGGGGACCTTTCCCCAGAGGTGGGGTCTGCGTTGCCACCGACGCCGGGCTGGACGTCCGGGGGACGCCCCAGAGCGCGACGGGGCAGGCGACCCTGTTCACGGGTCTCAATGCCGCCCGGATGGCGGGTGGGCACCGTCAGGGGTACCCGGATCCGCTACTGCGCCGTCTGGTGGCGGAGTCCTCCGTGTTCGCCAGGCTCCGGGCAGATGGCCGCCGGGTCACGTTCGCCAATGTCTATACCCCCCAGTTTTTTGAGCGGCGACCCCGTTGGGTGTCGGTCACCACGGTGATGGCGGAAAGCTCCGGAATCCGGCTGCGCAATGTCGAGGACCTGAGGCGGGGCAGGGGTCTGTTTATGGACTTCAGCAACCGACTCCTCCGGCGGCTCGGCCTGGCACTCCCCGAGTGGACTCCGGAAGAAGCCGCCTCCGTGCTGGTCCGGCTCGCCCACGACCACGATCTCTGTCTTTACGAGTACTTCCTGACCGATCTGGTGGGCCATCGCGGCACCCTCGAAGAAGCCCAGGCGGTGCTCTATGACCTTGACCGTTTCCTGGCGGCCGTGCTGGACGGTCTGGAACTTACCCGCTGTTCCCTGCTGATCACCAGCGACCACGGCAACATCGAGGACAAGAGCCTGCGCAGCCATACCCGTAACCCGGTGCCGACCCTGGCGTGGGGTCCCTTGGCCGACCGGCTGGCAACACGTCCGGCGCCCTTCCGGCTGGACCACGTGACACCGTTGGTCCTAGAACATCTTGGCACGGGGACCTGCCAGGCAGCCGGTGGAGCCGGGCGGGCCGAAGCTGCCCAACTCGGTATAATTTTAGCCCGTGGAAGCTGATCCAGCCGGAACTGCATCGCTGGCGAAACGTCCGGAAGAGCTGATTTACCGGAGCTGCTATGCCTCGGTGGATCTCCGTTCGATGCTGGCCCACGCGGAAACCCGGTCGCGGATCCGGCGGCTGCCCGCCGCCCAGCTCTTCTTTTCCCTGAAGGAACTGGATGACGAGGAGATCTCCCAGCTGCTGCCCCACGTGACCGAGGAGCAGTGGTCAGCGATCCTCGACCTGGAAATCTGGGAAAAGGATCGCATGAAGCTGCCTGCTTTGCTCGGCTGGCAGCGGCACATCCTGACGGCGGAGGCGCCGGTCGCGCGGAAGCTGGTCCGGGCAGCCGAACCCGAGCTCTGGGAACTGGTCTTTCGCCGGGGGATGCGGGTATACGAGAAGACCGACCAGGATGAATTCGAGGAAGAGCCCGACGCGGCCGACGTGATGGAAACCCCCGATGGGCAGTATCTGGTTGCGTTCCCTGGCAACCGCGAACAGGCCCGGGTCCTCCGCGGGTTGCTGCAACGGCTCTATGAGCTGGACCCGGCCACCACCTCGCTCCTCATCCAGGAAGCTCGCTTCCGGACCCCCATCGAACTGGAGGAAGAGGCCTACCAGAACCGGCGGCGCCGCCTGGAGGATCTGGGCTTCCCGGACTATTACGACGCCCTGGGCATCTATGTCCCACTCAACCCCAAGGACCGCCTGCGGCGCAAGCCTCAGCCGAAATCGTCGGTGGCGGGAGATCTGCCGGTGCCCTCCGGAATGTTCCAGGCATACGGGCCGTTACTGCTGTTCCAGGCGCTTGCTGCCGTCTCCGCCACAGGGGACCTGCAGAACCTTGTGGAGGAGCTGTTCCTGCTCTCTAACCGGCTGCTGGTGGCGGATCGCGTACCGCCCGGAGATGCCGTCCGCATCCGCCGGGGCATCCGGAAGGCCGTTTGCGGCATCAACCTGGGGCTCTCCCTTTGGTCGCAGGATGATCTGCATCGGGCGACCGCCGGGCTCAGGGAGCATTTTCTGCTCGATTTCTTTCAACTGGGATATGGCGCCCTCTGTGAGCTTCGGCGGCAGACCCGGGACCATTTGGGCGACCCGCCCCGCCGGCGCTCTCTGCGGGCAAAGGGGCTGCTGCGGCGCTATCCCGTGCTGTTAAGGCGGTTCGGCGGTCGGGTCAAGATGCGATTCATGCGCCATGCCGCCGATCTGGATGCGGCCAGGCGCTGGCTGGAGAGACAGCCCACCTCACCGGATACGTCCCACCGGTAGCCGAAGCCAGAACCACCCGACCCGCCTCTACTGTACCCGGCGGAGAATCGCGATGGCTTCGATTTCGATCAGCAGGTCGTCACGGCACAGGCGCGCCTGGATTCCGACGCTCGCGGGCAGGGGATCCAATCCCAGCCACTCGAAGAATGCAGTGCGCACCCGGTTGAAGTCCGCGTAATCCCGTTCAATATCCCGCAGGTAGCAGGTCAGCTTGACCACGTCCCTCCAGGACGCACCTTCGCTTTCCAGAAGGCCGGTGATGTTCCGGTAGGTTCTCCAGCACTGAGCCCGCATGTCGCCGGCGTAAACCGTTTCTCCCCGTTCATCGACGGCGGCGGTGCCGGAAATGAACAGGATCGAGTAGTGGGGAAGATCGATCCGCAAGCCCCTGGAAAAGGCCGAACCGTACTCGTAGGCCTCATTCAGCACCATGTGGTTGGTGATGGCTTTCTTTTCCAGGGATGCGAATCCAGGGCGATGCACCGGGATCGGCGGCGGCAGAACGTCACCCATTGTCGACAGAAGGCCCAGCGCAATCAGTTCGTTCTGTTCCGCCGGGGACAGGTCCTCCCCCAGCAACAGATCCCTCGAGCGATCGGTAGCGTTCTCCGCCATGTCCTACGTCCTCTCTGTTGCGACTTTCCTTGGCCGGCCTGTCCACGTGCCCTCTTGGACCAGCCACCCTCATGCACATCGGCCGCCGAGGCGGCACACGCCTTCCGGACGCATGTCTGACGGCACAGACCTGCATCCCACAGCTCGACACCGCCGCTTTGGCTGACACGGAATTAAAGCACTTCGCGTTCCCAACTTGATTCGTCTGATTCGGCCAACAGGTGGGGAGGGGGACCACACCGGGCCCCCCTCTCTCATATGGGGAGGTTCACTGTAAATTTCAATTTGCCCTTCTGGACTCGCAACACCCATGCCAATCCGGCATGCCGCCGCCGTTGCGATAGCCCCAGCGAGATCTCTGGCGTATGGTATAGATTCTGACTGGACCAGGGAGCGAGGAGCGGAATCCCCTTCATAGGTAGGGTACCGCTCCCCCCGGCGAGGATGGGTATGATGCCCCAGCTCTCCCAGCGGGGGGTGGGTTCTATCGCCCGTTCGTCAGCTTCGGGCCGCCCGAGGGAGGACCGCAGCCGCGATCGGCCGGCCGGAACGGGCAAGAGGATCGGAAGAAGGAGATGGAAGCAAGTCTGGAAACGACAGAGAACCCCCTGGAACCGTTGCCGAAAGGGCCTCACGGTGGATCGCCCGCCGCCGCTTCGGCCCCTCCACCTCCCGCACCTCCACCGTTTGACCAACCCCAGTCGGGGATGCTGAAAATCGGTGAGGTGGCCCGCAGGTTGGGGATCTCCGTCCAGACGGTTCGACTCTACGAGGCGGAGGGTGTGGTCATCAGCTTCCGATCGCGCGGCGGCACCCGCTGGTATGGCGAAGAGGACGTTCGCTGGATTGAGCGGATTCGCACGATGCTGGCGGAAGGGCTGAATTTTGAAGGTATCCGGAGACTGCTGGCACAACTGCCCTGCTGGGCGCTCAAGCCCTGCCGTCCCGAGGACCATGCCTTGTGCGTCATGCGGCTCGAACATCGGCTTCCCTGCTGGGCCGCACCCGACAAGCTCTGTACCGAAGAACTCCGCCACTGCTATCATTGCCCCACTTACCGTCGGGCTTGGCAGTTTGTGAATCTCAAGGTCCAGGCCCAGGTTGTCCCGCTGGAAGGGCTGTGAGGGTGCCGCCGATCGGGTCCGGAAATTGCTGTCACTTCCGCAACGAACCGTAGCCGGCCGGTCCGGCCGGCGGAAGTCATTGGCAGATCGGCGAGGTTGGTTGATGTTGAATGTACGACTCACACGGAGAATCCGGTTTGCCGCTCTGGTCCTCTCTCTGTGGCTGCCCGTCGAGGCGCGGGGGCAGGACTCGGAAGCCTGCCTGGAGTGTCACGGCGATGCGTCCCTGACCGAGGACCCCGACTCCCGCAGACTGTTTGTCGATCGGACAGTGCTCGAAGGCTCCTCCCACGCCTTTCTGGGGTGTGTCGACTGCCACTCGGACTTGGCGGGGGTCGATCCTGTCGGCCATGATTCGGACCTGGCGCCTGTCGACTGTTCGGTCTGCCATGCCGACGTCCAGGAGGAGTACTCCACCAGCCTGCACGCCTATGCGCTTGAACGGGGAAACACCCGCTCTCCCGGCTGCAGTGGTTGTCACGGCACCCACGAGATCAATCTGCCCGACGAACTGGGACCCAAGCGCGTCCACATTGTGGAAATGTGCGGCCGGTGCCATGGTGATGCGGGACTGCTGACGGACGAACTGGTGCGCCTGCCGGCGGCCTTGCAGGGCTACGTCCAATCGGTTCACGGCCAGGCGTTGCGTCGCGGGATCGAGACCGCCGCCGTCTGCTCGGACTGCCATGGATCCCACAATCTGACGGGGAGCCTCGACCCCAGATCCCGAATCCATCCCTTGCACGTAAGCGCCACCTGTGGCCAGTGCCACCAGGACATCCAACAACAGTACGATCAGTCGATACACGGCCGGGCGCTGCGCGCCGGCATCACCGACAGCCCCACCTGCAACACCTGTCACGGCGAGCATCTCGTGCTGGCGCCGTCCGACCGCAACTCCTCCACCCATGCCGCCCGTCTGGCCCACGAAACCTGCGGCCGGTGTCACGAGGATTCCCGGATCATCGCCAAATACGGCCTCGCGGACTACGTCGTGGAAACCTACGTCGACAGCTATCACGGCTGGGCAACCCGGTGGGATTCACCGGACGCCGCGACCTGTGTGCGCTGCCACACCGCTCACTGGGTATTGCCCACCCGCGACCCGAAGTCCACCATCCACCCGGACAACGTCGTCGCCACTTGCCGGCAATGTCACCCCGACGCCGACACCGCTTTCTCAGTGGCTTACACCCACAAAACCGCCTCTCCGTCTGCCAACCCCGTCACGCAGTGGATCCACTGGGCTTACCAGATCCTCATCCCCACCGTGATTGGAGGGATGCTCCTCCATAACGTGGTGCTCTTTCTCTATTACCTCCGCCGCAAACGGCGACTGGAGCAGGAGGAAGGCACCGTCCTGCGGCTGGATCGTAACCAGATCATCCAGCACCTGCTGTTGGCGATCTCATTTACGGTGCTGGTCATCACCGGTTTCGCCCTGCGGTATCCGGACGCTTTTTGGGTCCGGCCTCTGGCCTTCCTGGGTATGAACGAATCGGTCCGGTCGACCGTCCACCGGGTGGCCGCCATCGTCCTGCTGGTCACGGGCGTCCATCATCTCTTGTATGTCGCGTTGAGCCGGAGGGGGCGCTCCGAGTGGCTGGCCATGGTCCCCCGGTGGCGGGATGCGGTGGATGTTGTGCACAACGTCAGCTACTACCTGGGATGGCGGCGGGAGAAGGTCCAATTCGGCCGCTACGATTATGCCCAGAAGGCCGAATACTGGGCCCTGGTTTGGGGCACAGTGGTGATGGCCGCTTCCGGCTTCGTGCTTTGGTATCCGTCGGCAGCGGTCAAGATTTTCCCCACCTGGGTGGTTCAGGCTTCCGAGCTGCTCCATTTCTATGAAGCCTGGCTGGCCATGTTGGCCATCATCGTGTGGCACTTCTTCTTTACCATCCTCCATCCCGACGCCTATCCCATGAGCTGGATCTGGCTGACGGGGCGGATGAGCCGGCGTGAGGTCCGGGAGCACCACGGGGAGTGGTATCAGCAAATCCGTCAGGCGGAGGAGGAGTCGTCCGCACCGGCTCCGCAGCCGGAGGCGTGACGACTCAGGGCCGCTGGAGCCAAACGTCCAATCGCGGCGTCTGCCAGGCGTAGGGTTTACCCAGCAGGTCGAGGTCACCATCGCCGTCCAGGTCGGCGACACGGCTCTCGTGCATCCCGAACCCGGCCCCCAGTTCGTACTGGTGGAACGAGCCGGAGCCGTCGCCCCGCAAAACCACCGCGCGCGGCCTCGGATTGCCCCCCAACTGCATCTCGGCGTAGAAAATGTCCAGATTCCCGTCCCGATCGAAGTCCACTACCTCCAGCGAGTGCCCGTCCCGGACGGTCTCCACCATCACCCGCGGCACCCATGCATCGTCCCGCTGGTCATAGAGGACTAACGGCGCCACGCCGTCCCCCGCCACCATGACCACCTGTTGCCGGTCCCCCGGCAGCAGGCGCCCCACGGCCACCCGCGAGAAGGCGTAGGTCGGATCAATCTCGTGGATGGCGAGCCGGCCGTCGGACTGCCACTGGAACCAGCGGCCGCCGCCCGCAATGTCGTCGACTCCGTCTCCGTTCAGGTCCCCCCGAGCCAGCCCTTCGTGCTCGTTGACTCCTTTCCAGGACGGGTAAGTGCCCCGCTGCGGCGGTTCCGAGTCGTCACTGTATTCGTAGACGGCCCGCCAGGCCCATGGTTCCGTTTCCCGCGGGCGATCGGGAATTTTCGCCCACAGCAGCGCCCTGGCCCCCTGGTTCCAGAACACCAGCTCCAGGCGACCGTCGCCGTCGAAATCGCCGAAGAGCTGATCGTGATGCTTGTTCTTCCCGGAGTTCTTGATCAGCCGCCGCGTCCACGGGCTGTCGGGCCGCAGATCGGGCGCCGGGTTCTCCCACCACCAGACCTGATTGCTGCGGCCATCCCCGCCGAAAACGACGTCCGGGTCACCGTCGCCGTCGATGTCGGCCACCGCCGAACCCGCCTCGATGGGCAGCGCTTCCGCCTCCACCACATAGCGTTCCCATCCTGCCTTGACGCGACGGAAACAGAGAACCGCCGGCGCCTGGGTTCGTTCAGCAATCAGAAAGTCGTTGACGCCGTCTCCGTCCACGTCGAAAACGGCGGTCGCCGTTTGTTGGGTGCCGCCGTTGGCAGGCGGCAACGATCCGTCAGTGGTGGTGAGGTGGCGGGACTCCCAAACCCACTCTTCCGACCACAGTCCGGGCTGCGGTTCAACCCGGCAGGCACCCATCCCCAGCAACAGCACCGCAAAGGCCGGAGCCGGCCGCCTCACCTTCATGCGCTCCTCCCCATCTCTTCCCGAGCCTGGGAGCAGGTTCGTCAACTCGGCTAGAATCATCTTCCGGATGCGGTCGTTGAGCAAGCTGGCCGGAATCGCCGTCCTTCTCTGCGGCATCACACCGGGTCCCGCCGGTTTGGTGTCGGGAGAAGAACGGACGTACGAAATTTCCGGCCGGGTTCGTCTGGGGGGCAAGTCGCCCGGCCCTCTTCCGGTCATGGTTTTTCTCGACGGGGCGGTAACTCCGTTTGCCGCCTCAACCCGCACCGATCCGGCCGGGAAGTTCCGGTTCAAAGGGCTGCTGCCGGGAATGTATCGCCTGACCGTGGTGGTCGGCGGCTGGGGCAGATCGGAAGAGACCATCGACGTCGGCCCTTCGACTGCAGACCGGCGTGGACGGGTGGTCCGTGACGTGGAATTCCGGAAGGAGGCCGGCTGGGACGGGGGCGCAACCGTCTCGCCGGCGGAGCTGACCCTGCCGGCGAACGCGGTCAAGGCCTATCAGAGAGCAGAATCCGCTCTCGGGCGGCGCGACATCGACAGGGCCGTCGAGGAGCTGAAGAAGGCGGTCGCTCTGGCGCCGGACTACTCCGATGCCTGGAACCGACTGGGCACCATCGCCTATCAGACCCGCCGCTACCAGGACGCGGAGCAGTATTTCACTGAGGCTTTGCGTTGCAACCCGGAGTCTTACGCAGCCACGGTCAACCTGGGGGCCGCCCAGCTCGTCCTGGGAAAGCTGGAGCTCGCTCTGGAGACCAACCGCGCGGCGGTCAGGGCTCGGCCGGATGACCCGCTGGCCCACAGCCAGTTGGGTCAGGTGTATTTCGCCCTGGACCGCCTGGACCAGGCGAGGGACTCGCTGCAGATGGCCAAGTCACTGGACCCGGGACATTTCTCCTGGCCCCAGTTGGTCCTGGCGGAGATCTATCGGCGGTGGGGCGACCACGAGTCGGTAGCGCGGGAGTTGCGCGAGTTTCTGCGTTACCATCCGGACGCCGCAGCCGCCCCAAAGCTTCAGGAACTGCTCAAGGAGCTTGAGGGCAGGGGCTACTGAATGGCAGCTTGCGGGGTTAGCGGGGCCGCAAGACCGGCCCCATCGCCCCCGCCTTCCTACCTTGGATCACCTATGAGCCTTCACTCTCCCTGCCCCGGTTCTTCCCCGACCCTTTCCCAGACCAGCCGGACGCGGATCCGGCCTACCGCACAGGTCGTCCCGAAGTCCCCCGCGAAAATTCGGTCCCAGTCCGGCGTGTCCTGGAAACCCGTATAGAAAACCGTGTAGGAATTCGTTTCCGGCTCGGCGACCAGTCCCAGCGGCGTCCGCACGTCCCGGCACCAGCCGCTCCCTTCAGCCTGGATCCGCAGCGCCCGCCCTTTGGCCCAGTGCAGGCCATCCTGCGAGAAGGAGTAGCCGATGGAATCCGGGGCACGATGGTCGTAGACACACAGCCACATCCCGGACCGCTGATGGTGTTCCACTATCGGGTTTTCGATAAACACCTCCTCAATCGGACTGGGATTCATCTCCGACAGACGTTTCCAGGGCCCTTCGAGCCGGGGAGCGCTTGCCAGTCCAACCCGCCAGTAACGAATGGGCAATACCTGGCTGAAAGCGCTCCCGTAGAGCGCCGCCCAGCCATCTCGCAAAGGATAGGGAAAGAAGGAGTCGACGCCCTGGAGTCCTTCCCAGGGGTCCGAGTCCGGACCCGGTTCCATGACGACACCGGACTCCTGATAGGGGCCTCCGATGCCTTCCAGCCCTGCTGCCTGGGAGACCGCCCGCACAATGCGTCCCTTCTCGTTCATCCGAAAGGCCGAGTCGGTATTGGGCTCCGAATGGTAAGCCACGAAAAACAGGTTCCAGCGTCCGGCATCCTCGTCGAAAACCGGCAGAGGCGACCAATAGGCCGCCCGCGGATCGGTGCCGTCGGAGCTACCCGAGGACTCGAACAGCGTCGACCGCCGCGTCCAAACGACCCCGTCCGGGCTGGTCCAGTGCGCGAGCCGCATCTTGACCCACACGGGGTCGCCCGCCATCTCGGAAGTGAAAAGATGATAGGTGGTCCCGATCTTGACCACCCGCCCCCCCTCGAAACCGTACTTGATGTCCTCCGCACCGGGAGAGTGAACGGTCAGTACCGGCTCCGGGCTCGATTCCACCAGGATCAGGCGCGGCTCGACCGGGTGGCCCCCTCCGCACCCGATTGATCCCACCGTCAGCCCGACTGCCAGTCCCGCCAACCTCGCCCCCCATAACATCTGCCGCATGGGTCCTGTCTCCCCGGCGCCGGAAACCGCCGGCACCGAATCCCAGCCTGCCGTATCGACGACTCCATGACAAGGGTCTGCACCATGCCCTGAGCGGTTGATCACCGGCTGCAAACTGCCCGATGATGGGCCCGCCATGCTCCGCGATGCCGGACACGGAGCCAGGAAGCTCGATTCACTGCCCATCGATCCCTGGATCCCGGAGATCTGCGCCCGCCTTGAAGAATCCCGCCGGCTGGTGGTCTGCGCCCCGCCGGGTTCAGGCAAGACCACACGGATACCCCCTGCTCTCGTCAAGGGCGGGCCCGTCCTGGTCCTCCAGCCCAGACGGGTGGCGGCGCGCAGTCTTGCCCGCCGCATCGCCTCCGAACAGGGGTGGGAAGTCGGCCGGGAGGTGGGGTGGCAGGTCCGCTTCGAGCGGCGGTTCAGCCCGTCAACATCGTTGCTGATCGCCACCGAGGGCGTCCTGACAGCCCGCCTGCAGAGCGACCCCCTGCTGTCCGGGTTCCGCACCGTGGTCCTGGACGAGTTCCACGAGCGAAGCATCCACACGGACCTGGCGTTGGCCCTGCTGCTGGAGGCGATGGCTGCACGGGAGGATCTCCGGCTGCTGGTGATGTCGGCGACACTGGAAGGAGATGCCGTCGCCCAGTACCTGGGCGGGTGCCCGGTGGTTCAGGTCGACATCCGGCCCCACCCGGTGGAGGTGTCCTATCTGGATGGTGCCAGCTTGGTGGAGGCGGTCCAGCGGGTGCTTGCCCAGACCGGCAGCCACCTGCTGGTCTTCCTGCCCGGGGCGGGAGAAATCGCCGCGCTGGCACGAGAACTGGGATCGCTACGACTGTCTTCCGGGGTACGCCTGCTGCCCCTGCACGGGGGTTTGGATGCCGCCCGGCAGGACGCCGCTCTGGCTCCGTGCGATGGCCGCAAAGTCATACTGGCCACCAACCTGGCTGAGACTTCGCTCACCGTCGAGGGCATCACCGACGTGGTGGACAGCGGTTTTCATAAGGTCCTGCGGTTTGACCCCTCCCGGGGCATCGATCGGCTGGAGACGGAGCGGATCACCCAGGACAGCGCTGACCAGCGGGCCGGCCGCGCCGGACGCCTGGGGCCGGGCCGGGTTTACCGGCTCTGGGACCCCCGACTCCAGCTGCGCCCCCGAAGGGAGCCCGAGATTCTGCGCATCGACCTGTCAGCCCCCTTTCTTGCGGTCTACGCTTGGGGTGGCGACCCCCGGCGGGTGCCCTGGTTCGAGCCCCCGCCCCGGGAGCGGGCTGATGCCGCCGTCGAGCTTCTGGAGCGTCTTCAGCTTTGCCGGGAGGGTCGGTTGACCCCGTTGGGGCATCGCGTGAAGAGATTTCCTCTTCATCCCCGCCTGGCCTGTCTGTTGATCGCCGCCCGGGGAGCGGACTCCGCCGCCCGGCTGTGCGCCGTACTTTCGGAACGCCGGACCGCTCCGGTCAGCGAGGGCGCCACTGGAGTGTGCGACCCCCTCGTGGACGAAGACAGCCTGGAGGACCGCCTCCGCCAGGTGGCGGGGGAACTGAGCCGTCTGGCGGCCCGGCTGCTTCCCGGCGCCGTCGCCGAGATCCCGGAGGAGGAGTTGCTGCAGGCCGTTTTGGCCAGCTTTCCCGATCGCGTCGCTCAACGTCGATCTCCGGGATCGGACCGCCTCCTGCTGTATACCGGTCACGGCGCCCGTCTGGCCCGCCAAAGCGGAGTACGCCAGGGAGAGTATCTGGTGGCGCTGGAGGTGGTGGGAGGTCGCTCCGGAAAACTCCAGGAAGCCCTGGTGACGCAGGCGTCCCTGGTGAGGAAGGAGTGGCTCAAACCGACCGGATCGACTCTTGCACACTGGTTCGACCCGGCAACTGGAACGGTGAAGTCGGCGGAGCGATTCCACTACGGAAGCCTGCTGCTGTACGAGCATCCCCGGCCGCCGCAGCCGCAAACCGCGGAGAAACTGCTGGTCGAGGCACTGCGACAGCAGGGCCTGGACCCCCAGGCGAAACGGTTTCTGCGCCGGGCTGAGCTGGCGGGAATCCGGTTGGACCTCGATCAACTGATGGCTGCATCCTGTCGGGGCAGGACGCGGCTTCCCAGCCTCGATCTCGCAAGCTGGGTCCCGGACGGGTCCCGGCGGTTGATCGACCGTCTCTGTCCGGAAACTGTGACCACTCCCTCGGGCCGCCGGGTCTGCGTGGAGTACGGGGACGGCGAGCCGCGTCTGGCGGCTCGCATCCAGGATGTTTTCGGCTGGGAGGAGACGCCCCTGGTGGGAATCGAGCAGAAGCGGCTGCTGATCGAGCTGCTGGCACCCAACGGACGTCCCGTACAGGTCACCCGTGACCTGCGCAGCTTCTGGTCCCGCACTTACCCTGAGGTCCGTAAGCAGCTCCGGGGACGATATCCGAAGCATGCCTGGCCCGAGGATCCCACGGCTCCGGCGGCCGGGGAACCGCCCGGGGTCAGGCGCGGGAGCGGCCGGTCCCGGAGTTGACTGCCCGTGCCTGCAGGTACCGGTTGGCCGGCTGTAAGGAACATGGGAAGATGCACTCCGAGTGCTGGGAGGTGAGTCATGCGTCTTTTGCCGATCCCCTGTTGGTTGAAACCCCGCATCGTCCTGGCGCTTGCGCCCCTCCTGCCGGCGGCCGCACTGCAGACGTTATGGGCCGGCAGTCTGCCGGTGCGCTTCCAGTTTGACTCCGCCGCCGAACGCAGTTCCCTGCGCCTGCCGCTGCAGGAGATCGACCCGGCCTTTCCGGTGGACTGGAGTGGGTATGAAGCCCTGGTCATTGAGCTGCGCGCTTCTTCGCCACAACGCATGCACCTGAGGATCGAGACTCGGGGACCGGAAACGCGCTCCAGCCGGGTGCTGTTCCACCCCTACCCTGCGGTCTGGCTGCGGGCGGCCATCCCCGTTTCCATGCTGGCGGAACCCCCGCGCACGGGGCACGACATGGCGGCGGTGGGCAATCGGTCACGGCTGGGCTACTTTCTGGGACTTTGGGGTCCTTTCGTGACGTTGCGCGAAGTGGAAGCCATCAGCTTCGAAATGGAACATCCGGTGGGATCACCCGCGCTGGAGATCCGCTCGATTCGCCTGGAGCGTCGGTCACCGGGGGACGCGGTACTGGACGGCGCACCCGTCGTGGACCGCTTCGGCCGGCTCCGGTCCGGGACCTGGCCGGGCAAAGCGGCGGATCTCGAAGACCTGCAGCGGGCTTGGGCGCGGGAAACCGCGGAACTCCAAGCGGGTAACTTCGGATTCTGCAACTACGGCGGATTCCTCGGCACCCAGGCCCGTGCCACAGGCTTCTTCCGCGTCGAGCGCATCGACGGACGGTGGTGGTTCGTCGATCCGGACGGCCACTTGTTTCTGTCCCTCGGCTGCGATGTGATCCAGCCTTACATGGTGACCCCCTCCGCGGGCCGGGAGACGGTCTTCGAGGAAAGGCCGCCGGCCGAGCTGGCGCGGGGCCCCGCGCGGGACGGTGACCCCGGCGTCTCTTTCTTCACCTGGAATTTGTTCCGACGTTTCGGCAGGGATTGGCTGGAACCTTGGATGGACCACGTTTTTCGACGGATGGACGCCTGGGGACTGAACACCGTCGCCAACTGGAGCAGCCCCCGGCTTTGGGAACAGCGCCGCAAGCCTTACGTCATCCCCCTGTCCGGGTGGCTGACCGAGGTTTCTTACCTGGGCTTGCCCGATGTCTACAGCGAAGAGTTCCTGCGCCAGGCGGAGGACCGCGCGCGAGAACAGTGTGCAGGTCGGAAGGATGACCCCTGGCTGCTCGGCTATTTTCCGGCCAACGAGCCGCCGTTCCCCCAGAAGGAGCTGCAAACCGTCGAACTGATTCTCTCCGGCCCGGACACGGAGACGCGGCGCGAGCTTGAACGGTGGCTCGCGGAGGCCGACACGCCGGAGCGCCGCAAGCAGTTCATCGACCGTGCTTTCGATCGCTACGTCCAGGTGACTGCCCAAGCCATCCGCCGTCATGACCCCAACCATCTGAACCTGGGGATGCGCAGCGGCGGCCGGCCCACCGACTCGGAGATCGCAGCGGCGCGGGCGTTCGATGTTTACAGCGTCAACATCTATGACTTCCAGGTGCGGCCGGAGCGGATCCAGCGCATTGCGGAGCTCACAGGCAAGCCGGTGATCATCGGTGAGTTCCACTTCGGAACCCCGGGCCGCGGCCTCTCGGCGGGACTGGTTCAGGTCAGGGACCTGGCGGAGCGGGGCACAGCCTACCGTTACTATGTCGAGAACGCCCTGGCGATGCCGGAACTCATCGGGACCCACTGGTTCCAGTGGTCCGACCAGCCGGTGACCGGGCGCTTCGACGGCGAGAACTACAACATCGGCCTGGTCGACGTAACGGACCTGCCTTATGTGGACCTGGTTCAGGCGCTGCAGGAAACCCACCGGCGGGCATACCGGCTTCACCGGGGAGAACTGCGGCCGGTTTCCACGTCGCCGGCGGTGAACTGACCGGAGGGCGGGGTTGGAGCCGGTGGGTTCGGGTTCCAGTGGCTTCCCGGCGCCTATCGGCAAGGTCGCGTCTGACTGTGTGATACCTTAGCCGCACCGTCCCATGTCGCGTTGTTTCCGCTTTGTGTCCCGTTTGCCGAGCGGCTTCCGTGAAGACCTGGAGGCGATGCTCTACTTCAACCCCGGCCAGCGGCTGGTGCGCCGTGAGGCAAACCGCGTCATTGAGGGCTTCGGTCCGCCGGAAGTGCAGGAGATGGATGGCTACCTGCGGGTGGACATCCAGCGCCGGCCGGGAACCCAGTGCCTGTTTGTTCTGGACTCCGGAGAAGTCGAGGAGCTGGCCGGCCTGGTCATTTTCTTCCGGCAGGATGATGAGGTTCTCCTGGTTCCCCATCTGGTGGTCAAGGAACGTTATTCCAGCGGCGGAGACCGTGCGCCCGAGCGCCTGGTTTCGAGGATCGTGGGCAAGGTGCTGGAGATTGCCCGGATGCTCCGAGGAGTGAAGGTCGTGGAACTCGCTTACCGGCAGGGTCTGGCGGTACCGGTCCGCAACGGGCGTTGACGACGGCGACCCGTTGTTGCCCACGAGCTTTGTCCCCCGGTTGTGCCCCTGACCGAAGCAAACTAAGCTGCTGTCCATGAAGGACAACTCCCCGCTGGCGACCCTGGTGATCGTGCTGTGCATCGTGCTGATCGGTGCGGTGTCGTGGGGACCGCGGCCGCCCGGCCCGCAGCAGCTTCTGGACATGCAGGTCGAGGCCTGGAATTCGGGCAATCTCGAGGCCTTTCTCGAGACCTATGCAAGCGGCGAGCGCCCGACCTACTTTTCCGGCATCACTGCACTTCAGGGCAGGGAGCAACTGCTGCAGCATTATCGCGACCACCGCTCGGAAGGGGAGCCGGGTCGGCTCGGGTTCTCGGAGCTCCAAATCCAGCGGATGGGTCAGGACTGGGCTTTCGGCACCGGCCGCTGGCACCTGACCTACACCTCGGGAGAAGTCAAGCAAGGGCTCTTCACCGTGCTCTTCCACCGGTTCCCCCGGGAAGGCTGGAAGATCGTCCACGACCACAGTTCCACAGCCCTCTGATCAGCCCCGGCGTCCCACAGCCGATCCGCCGCCGGTGGGTATCTGGAGCCTTCCGTCTCCGGTGAGCCGGGCAAACGCCGCGATCCGCCGCACCCAGCGCCCCTCAAGGTCTCCCCGGCCGGGGATCCTGCTGGACACCTTGGGGACTGTCCCCAAGGACTCCAGGGGACACTGGGGACTGTCCCCAAGGTCATCAGGGTGCCGGAATCTCCCGGATGGTAAGGGAAACGGCCCTCGCATCACGGTGATGGGGAGTGGCTGCAGGATGGGAGTCCCCCGCTCCGCAACCCGTCAACCGCCGGCCACCGGCTCCTGCAAGGCTCGCCGGAGGAAGTCCAGGATCTCAGTGACCATGCGTGCCCTCCCATCGATGCCGCCACGGGCGGTGATCCGTCGGGAATGAAAACGGCTCTCGCCGGAGCCCGCAGCCACCCACAGGTAATGACTACCTCCCGGCTCCTGAACGGTTGCAAGCACCGCCAACCCCCATTGGGCCGCCAGGATCTTCCTCACCCGCTCGGCAGCCTGTTCAGCCGACTCTGGCTTGTCCGGCGCCAGGCCGACCAGCGGGTCCGCCACCGGCAACGCCAGCATGGCCGCCAGCTGGGGATGGTCCCCAGCCACCAGCGCACCCTTGATCAAACCCGCCCCTTCGGTCTGATCCAGCAGGGCCTGAGTCACCGCCCCGCCCGTGCCCACCTCGGCTGCCGCCAAAGTCAGGCCCCGAGCTGCGAGCAACTGCAGCACCCGCTGCTCCAGGGAAGTCCCATCCTGGGCATAGACGTATTCCCCCAGTCGCTCCACCAACGTGGCTCGGAATCCGTTGAGCCGCTCCTGATCCTCCGCCGTGTCGCCTGCCAAGGCCAAGGTGAGGTCCACCCGCCCCGCCTCGAACTGGAAGCCTACGGATACATCCTCCGGCAGCGCCAGGTGGCGATGGAGCGCATCCGTGATCGCCGACTCTCCGATTCCCACAAATCGCAGCCGGACCGAACTTCCCGGCGGTCTCAACTGAAAACGCCGGGTCAGGTAGGGGATCAGGGATTGTGTGACCATCGGACGCAGTTCGGCAGGCGGACCCGGCAGCGCCACCAAAACCGAATCCACGGCTTCAAACACCAGCCCCGCCGCAGTCCCCTGCGGGTTGGGCAGGTACGAACCGGACGTCGGCACCTGGGCTTGGCGGCGGACTCCCGGGCTCAGCTCCCGGGCGGGGCGGCCGAAACGCCGTTCCAGCCGGGCAAGCAGTTCGGCATCCTCCCGCAGGGCGATACCGGTGAACTCAGCCAGGACCTGCCGGGTCAGATCGGCATCCGTGGGGCCCAGACCTCCCGTCACCAGCACGAGCGGTGCCCGAGTCCGCGCAAATTCGAGACTCCTCAGCAGATCCTCGCGCCGGTCCCGTACCATCAGCACTGCCACACAGCGGGCACCCAACGGATGCAATGTCGAGGTGATGAATGGGGCATGCACGTCGGCGTAAGTCCCCTCCAGGAGTTCGGTTCCCGTCAAGACCAGCGCATAGGAAAGCGTCTCCGGCTCCGGAGCTGCCGCGGCCGCAGTCCAGCCCGGACAAACAGAGGTGAACACTCCAACCGCACAGCCAACCACCGCCCATCGGCGCTCCATAGAGGTGGGCTCAGCGTAGCGAACCGGGCGGCCGTCCACAAGTCGTCCGGCTCAGTGCAACGGCGACGCTTCCCCGGGGAACTCCCGACCAGGGGATGGTTGGCACTAGCAGCGCTGGAGAAGATTGAGCAGCTCGCGGTCCAGTTGGTGTCCGTGCCAGTCTTCGTAAACCACGTCCTTCCGCCCGGAGTCCAGAATTCCGAAGTCGCCGCGGAAATTCCATAAAGCGTAACCGATGCCGGCATCCGTCAGGATCTCCAGGACATCCCCGAACCAGGCCAGGAAGACGCCGTGCGGCGTCTCACGCCAGCAGCCACATTCGCCGCAGTGCACGCCGACGCCGTCACGGACCAGCCCGATCCAGGGCCGGTAGTACTCCTCCAGATCCGCCCGGCTGAAACGGCGGCCGCCCATGCTCCCGGGCCACACCGGGGGCGGTGCATCGTCCGGGTTCTTGAAGACCCACGGCGCACGATAGTGCGAGATGTAATGCGGAAAATAGCCGCGACAGCTTTGGGCGATCTTCAGGTCGGTGATTTCGGGGATCACCGCCGACCCGACATCGTTGCCGTCGGCAATCACCAGACGGTCCGGACTGACCGCCCAGATCGCTTCGGCAGCGGCCTTGGCCACCTTCCGGTACACGGCTCCGGGGACAGGTGTCCGACGCCCGTGCTGGTCGTTCAGATCTTCCCGCAGGGAGGGTTCATTGACCAGGTCGAAGCTGAGCCGATCCGCCGGGATGTCCCGCAGTCTCTCAGCCCACATCCTCCAGTGGAAGCAGAAAGCGTCCAGAGCAGCCTGGTCCTTCCACAAGTTATAGGGTTCATGGAAGCCGGCATTGACGCAATATCCCGGTGCCCGATGCAGGTTGAGGCTTACATGCAGACCGAAGCCGTTGGCCCGTTCCACCAGGGCGGCAATGCCGTCGACTGCCCCCTCGTCAATGGTCACCACCTCATCCGGGGTGATGGTTTTGGAGCGGTCGAACCGAACGTAACGGGGATACGCCATCGGCACGCGCACAAAGTCGAATCCCCAGTCCCGCATCCAGCGGAAGTCGTCGTCGGTGGTCGCCGAGCCGGGCCGCCGGGGAGGCTCGGGCGTGAAGTAGTCCAGCAGGTTGAACCCCCGCCAGCGGGGCAGAACATTGCCGGCGGCTCTCACCCCCAGCGTCGAGCCCGCAGCTGCCGCAGCTGCCCCTCCCAAAGTGCCCACAAAGCGTCGCCGGCTGATTACTCCCATGACTGAAACCGCCTCCGGCGGAAGGTTAACAAACCTGCTCGGCGGAGACGAGGACTCCGCTGCGAAGCTCAGGTCAGACATGCTGCGGTTCCAACCATCGGTCCAGCCAGTCGAACGCATCCTCCTGCATCTGCCGGCTGAAGATGTGGGGTACCGGATAGAAGCGGCCCCGGAACCGCTCCGGGACGCCGGCGCGGGCATAGATGTCCTGCAGCCGGGCCAGAGACAGCTCCATCCCGTCCAGCGGGTAAAGTTCATCCTGGCTGCAGTACTGCACCAACAACGGCCGGGGAGCCACACATCCCGCGAGGTCCGGGAGGTCGAAGTGCCGGGTCATCCCGGGCAGGAAGTGAACGAAGCTGTGGGTGTCCACGTGGGCCCGCGTCATTTCCCGCAGCGTGGACAGCCAGCCCACCGAGACCGCGCAGGCGATCCGGGAGTCCAGTGCCGCCAGATAGTTGCTGCGGTCGGCACCCATGGAGATGCCCACACAGCCGACCCGGGCGGAATCCACCTCCGGCCGCCGGACCAGGTAGTCCACGGTTCTCAGGTCGTCCCAATGAACGATTCCCGGCCAAGTAGCTCCGGCCCAGAACAGGGTCCGGGCCAAGGTCGACTCGCCTCTGCCGGACCTCCTGTTCAGGGTTTCCACCTCCTCCTCCGTCAGGCTGTCCCGGTCCCGGAGGGCCAAGTCGCCGCTGTCGTCGAAGATGCTCCGCCGTTCGCCGAAATAGAAGGCGTCGATGGAGACCACCACGTAGCCGCGACGGCACAACTCCAGCGAGGTGGAGCGACCGTCGTAGTTGTCCCTGCGGTAGCGGACAACGGCGGGATGGTCCCCGCCCGGCATCGGCATCACCTTCTCCTTGCCGAACACGAACATGCCGCCGTGGGAATGGAGGTCCACGACGGCAGGACGGCGGCCCGGAAAGTTCTTCGGTATGAGCACGTAGGCGGGCACCCTGAACCACGGAGCAGTGGAAAATTCCACCTTTTCCTGAACCCAGTCCCTCTCCTCCCAGCGCCCCAGCAGTTTCGGCGACGGGTCCACGGGATCCGGCCGATAGTGAAAAAGCTCCAACACCTTCTCCCGAATCCTTTCCTGCTGGAGCTTGAGTTCCGAGGGTTGCACAGACAGCAACGACATCGGGTACCGGGCCGGGGCCGTCGCCTGCAGGATCGACGGATAGAGCGAGCCGACGTCAGCGAAAACGCCGCCGCCCGGAGCTTCGGCCTGGGAAGGAATCAGTCCCGCCGACACGGCGGGTGCTGCGGACATGGCAGCCAGAAACCGGCGGCGAGGCAGACCCTGCGAACTGGGCATCGATCCCATTATGGCCGGGTGCGGCCGTATCCGGAAAGGTTCAGGCGCAAGGAATTCGCAGCGGGAAACGCCCGGATCCACCCCGCGAGCCGACGTCAGCCGAAACGCCGCCTCCCGGAGCATGGGGTTTGCGTGGTCCGGCTGGTCGGCGTCAGGTGCCGGCACCTCAAGGTCACGGTTTCCCCAGGGAGGGCGCGGCTCCTGAAGCCCACCTTCCTCACGCTTCCAATTCACGCCCGCCCGAGTCGACCCGTGTCTCCGCCCACACCTGTTCCAGTTCCGGCAGGAGATTCTCCGGGGCGGTCGCTCTGTGTCCACCTCTCTGGAAGCGCGTGGTCTCCCCGGTGGCAAGGCGGCTGCCCGAGTCTGATAATGCCGTATGTGAAGAACACACCTTTTCTTGCCTGCAGCTCACGTAGTGCGTCGGGGGTCGGGAGAGGTCCGTCGGGAGAGGAGCCGGCGGTGGGAGAGGGCTCACCCAGTCACGCGGCGGAGCGCGTGATCCCGCGGCCACGGGCGGTAACCTCCTGCCTGCGCTGTTTCGCGGCCGTCTTCCTTTGGGTGGTCCCGGCGGCGGCCGTCGTCGGCAGGGCCCAGGTCGCGGTACCCCAGTACGACCAGACCCGCGAGGGCTTTCTCGTGTTCCACCGTATCCGGACCGACGGTCAGGGACGGCTGGTCCCCTGGGCGGACGACGAACCGGGACGCGCCTACGACATCGTCATCCGCAAGGTCTGGGAATTTTGGTCCGGCATGCGGACCGACCTCAACGGACTGCCCTATTACATGAACCACCAGGTCTGGCGTCCCGGGGTGAACGACCCGCGGGGACTCGGGGGCGATCAGCTGGCGATGGCGCTTTCCTCCTGGCACCTGCTGTACCAGTACACAGGGTGGGAGGACGTCCGCGAGAACATGAAGTTCATTGCCGATCACTACATCACCCACGGCTTTTCGCCGCCCGACGCCCTTTGGCCGAACTTTCCGTTCCCCTACAACACGCTTGTGTACTCGGGCCGCTATGACGGGGACATGATCCTCGGTCCGGGCTATACCCAGCCCGACAAAGCCGGCGCCTTCGGCGACGAGCTGGTGACGCTTTATCAGATGACCGGCCGTCGCGTGTACCTGGACGCAGCCGTGAAAATCGCCGACACCCTGGCGCACCATACCCGGCCTGGAGATGCCGACAACTCGCCGCTGCCTTTCAAGGTTCACGCCTTCACCGGCGAGGTGGGCGCCCTGCACAGCAACACCGGCGACGGTTCCATCACCGGACGGTCAAGCTACACCACCAATTGGGTCGGCACCCTCCAGCTCTTCGAGCGCCTGATCCGCCTGGGGGAGGGTCGCACCGACTCTTACCGGCACGCCTTCGATCTCATCCTCGACTGGATGCGCCGCTTCCCCCTTCAGAACCACCGATGGGGACCTTTCTTCGAAGACATCCCGGGCTGGTCCGACACCCAGATCAACGCCGTCACCTTTGCCCGTTTCATCCTGTTGCACCGGGAGCTCTTTCCGGACTGGCAGCGAGATGTCCGCTCGATCTTCGGCTGGGTCTACGACCGCCTGGGCGACGACCAGTGGGCTGCCTACGGGGTGCGGGTGGTCCGCGAACAGACGGCCTACCTGACCCCCGGCAACAGCCACACCGCCCGGCAGGCCGCCGCGGAACTGCTCTATGCAGCACTCAGCGGCGATGCCGGCCGGGTGGAGCATGCCGTCCGGCAGCTCAACTGGGCCACCTACATGGTCGACCACGACGGCAAGAACAACTACCCCCGCGACGAAATTTGGCTTACCGACGGGTATGGGGACTACGTACGCCATTATCTGCGGGCGATGGCCGCCATGCCTGAGCTGGCACCCTCCGGGCAGAATCACATCCTGCACTCTACTTCGATCATCAACCAGGCCGACTACGCACCGTACCTCGAGAAGCGGCTGTTTCCCGATGTCCGCCCCGAGGAATGGGCGCGCGTGCTGATTTTCTATTCGACTTTCGACCGGGAGGGCGTCGAAACCCTGCGGATGGCGGCCAAGCCATCCCGCATCACCCTGGACGACCGGGTTCTCGATCAGACCGAGAATCCGGAGCGCGAGGGATGGAGTTGGCGCCAGCTGGCTTCCGGAGGGGTTCTGCAGGTCCGGCGGGCCGCGGGCCACCGGGTGAAGATCGAGCGGTGATCATCCGAGGTCCCCGCCGGCCACCTGACGGGGCTTCGCGGGGCGGATGCGTCTCGCGCTGCAGGCCCCGCCGCTTGTGTCGGGCCTTTCTTCCGCCTCCCGCCGACCACCCCTCAACCCGCTGCCCTGGAACCCCGTTATCCCCCATCCTGTCCTCCTGCGGCCGAAACGCCGTGATTGTCTCGGAACTGCGGTGCGCGCCGGTCGGCGTCGCGTCAATCCGACCCACGGCTGGGTCTTATTGACACGCCCGAGTTAACCGCAGAGGCAACTTTCGTCCATGTCGTCCTGACAGGGTTTTGTGCTGTTTCCGCGCGGATTTCCGCTCCTGTGGCCGGGGACGCAACGGCCCCGCGCCGGAATTGGCACCCGATCTGCTATGCATCTTGCCAAGTCTGCTGAAAGCTCCCATCAGCTTCCGGTGCCCGGGAGGCAGGCTGGGGGGCGCCGCCGCGCCTGACCTGGCCAGGGTGGGGGACACCCGTACGTGGCACCGCGACCGGGGTTCGTTGAAGGCGAGCGGTCAGCGACCGGGAGATCGAGAGCCAACGTGGCAACTATCAGCACGTTCGCCGCAGTCAAAATGGCAGTCGTGGGCGCCCTGCTGGCCTTGCTGGCCCTCCTCGCGATCCACGGTTGGGACTACTACCTGACCCGGCTGCCGGACCGGCCCTTCCACCCGCTCCACCCGGAGCTGCGCCCCTCCGGATCCACCGGACACCTGCTGGGAATCAGCGGGGGCACGATCATGCTGCTCACTTTCCTCTACCCGCTGCGCAAGCGCATTGCCCTGCTGCAGCGATTCGGGACTCAGAGCCAGTGGCTTCAGGTGCATATCCTGTTCGGCCTTGGCGGCCCTGCGCTGGTCGCTTTTCATACCACCGGGAAGCTCGGAGGCCTGGCCTCGATCGGCTTCTACGCCACCCTGGCCATGGTCCTCTCCGGCATTTTCGGGCGCTACCTGTACGCCAAGGTTCCGCGTACCCGAAAGGGCAACGAGATGACCCTGGCCCAGATCGAAAAGGAACTTGCGAGCTGGGTTGAACAGTTGGCGAAGGATGGCGGCGGCGACCGGCTGCTGGCCGCCGTCGAGGATTACCTCGCCCAGATCCGCCGGCAGCCGGCGGGCTTGATCCGGACTCTGCTGGCCTCGTTGGCGGACGACATGCAAAGCCCTTTGCGAATTCGTCAGGCCTGGCATATCGCCGGGCTGCAACCGGCGACCTTCCGCCAGCGCTGGCGTACGACGCGGCTCATCCTCGCCCAGCGCAAACTGTTGAAAAAACTGGCGATCCTGGACGCCAGCCAACGGCTGTTCGCCTACTGGCACGTGTTCCACCGCCCTTTCACGATCCTGGCCTTCGTTGTTATTGCGGTCCATGTTGCTGTAGCCGTGTATATGGGATACGGAGTCGGCTGGTCATGACAGGCCGCTTTTCGGGGGTCGAAGCTGTTCTCTTCCTCCTGCTCACCATTTCGAGTTCCGCGTCCGCCCAGAGCATCGACTCGCTGATCTCACCCGGCGAACTCAGCCAAGCCCATGCCGACTTGGTCGGGATTCAGAACTGCAAACGGTGCCACGAGCCAGGACAGGGTCTCCGGGATGGCAAGTGTCTGGCCTGCCATGAGGAGATCCGCCAGCGGATCGCGGCCGATTCGGGACTACACCGGGATCGGCGCACCGACTGCTCCAAATGCCATCCGGAGCATCGCGGTCGCGAAGCCTCCCTGGTGAACTGGGAGCCGCTGCAACTGGACCATGCGGAGACCGGGTATGTCCTGAGCGGTTACCACGATGGGGTGGAGTCCTGTGAGAGCTGCCATACGCCGGATCGCTCGGTTGTGCGGCGTCATGGGAAATCGTTTTTGCTTCGAAGCCGGGAGTGTGTCTCCTGCCACCCGGATCCCCATCGCGGCAACCTGGGAACCGACTGCCGGCGTTGTCACAGCGAGGAGCGCCGTTTCCGGGAGGTCGACTTCAACCATGATTTGGCGGCGTTTCCCCTCACCGGTGCGCACCGCGAGGTCGCCTGCGCCGAATGCCACGGCGAAGGGCGATGGAAGGGGATCGCTTTCGCTGCGTGTCGCGACTGCCACCAGGACCGCCACTCACCGTCACTGGGCACACGCTGCGAGCAGTGCCACGCTACCGAGGGCTGGACGGTACACGGGGCACAGCAACGGTTTCATTCAGAGGGTGCGCGCTTCGTGCTCGAGGGCCGCCACCTGACCGTTCCCTGCACGAGTTGCCACCCCGATGGGCGCTTTCGCGGAGTCGCTTTCGACCAGTGCCGCAGGTGCCATACCGCCGACCCCCACGCCGGCCAATTCCCGCAGGACTGCGCCTCCTGCCATGACGTCCAGGGCTTCCTGCCCGCTCATTTTGACCACACCCGGTCCCGATTTGCGCTGACCGGGCGACACGAGTCAGTGGAGTGTCGAGCGTGCCACCCGATCGAAACGCGCGCCATGGCGGATACCGACGGAGGCCCCGCTGCCCTTGTCCGCTTTCGTCCTTTGTCTTTAGACTGTGCCGCCTGCCATCCGGGTCCTCATCTGGGACAGTTCAAGCAGGGTTGCGAGAGCTGCCATACGACTGGGGGGTTCGGGCTCGCTCTCACCCTGTTCTCCCACGAGACGGGGTCGCAGTTCCCTCTGCGGGGCAAGCACGCCTCCGTCGCCTGTGGCGAATGCCATCGTCGCGAAGCCGGCGCCTTCCCCGCCGGCAACGGTGTCGCGGTTCGGTTCGTGGGTTTGACAACGACGTGCGCCGGCTGCCACCGGGATCCCCACGACGGCCAGCTGGACCTCCAGTGCGCCCGCTGCCACGACCAGGACCACTTCCGCCCCGCTTCCGGCTTCGACCACGCCCGCACCGATTTTCCGCTGGACGGCCGGCACGCCGGCCTGGCATGCGGTCGCTGCCATCCGGAGGTCAAACCGCCAGGGCTCCGGCCGACTCAATCGGCGCACGTCCTCTACCGGCCCCTGGCTCACCGGTGCTCGGACTGTCACGGCGACGTTCACCAGTCCGGGGGGCAGCCTGACTGTGTGCAGTGTCACACGACCCGGTCCTTCGAGCTGGCATATTTCAACCACTTTCGAACAGACTTCCCGTTGCTGGGCCGTCACGCCGCGGCGGCCTGCGTCCGGTGTCACGAACCGGCAGTATGGCGGCAGTTGAAGGTGCTGACCTTCGGCCGGCGTCGAGGGCTTTGTACCGACTGTCACCAGTCGCCACATCGGAGTGACTACGCGGACTGCCGGCGCTGCCACGGGTTTTCGACCTGGCAGATCGAAGATTTTTGATGGCAGCAAACGCGCTTCAGTCACGGCGAGTTCGGGCGGCTCTTCAGCGGGCGGCCCTGGCGTTCTTCCTGCTTCTGCTGACTGGAACCCTCCTTGGTTCAGGCCTTGGGAAACTGGAGGGCACGGTGCGCGACCTGACCGGAGCGCTGATTCCGTCCGCGGCCATCCGTTTGGTTCCGTCTCCTGAGCATCCACAGGCGGCGCCGATTCAGGTCTCGGCGGATGAGCTCGGCGTCTTCCGCATCGCCGGCGTGGAACCCGGCGAGTACCGGTTGGAGGTAAGTGCCCCGGGCTTCCGGCCGTCGGTCCGGACCCTGACGATCGCCCCGGGGGATCGACAAAGCCTTGAAATCTCCCTGGAGGTGGCCGTGGTAGAGGAGACAGCGGAGGTGGTCGCCGGAGGCGTGCCTCTCGGGTCGAATCCCCCTTTGGAACCGATCAACCACCCGATCGAGGTGCCGCCTTTTCTCAAGGGTGAGAATCCCAAGCCGCCATCGCCAATCCACGGACGGATCTCCACCGACTGGTTCGGATGGCGCAGCCAAGGGGAGTTGCACCAGCAGTTCAGCAACCGCTTGAAGCTCACCGTTGGGCAGCCGGGGTCTGGCTGGGCGCTGCTGGTCGACCTCCGGGGTCGACTCGAGCTGGGAGGAAAGGCCCGTCAGCGGATCTCGATCTACGACACCCGGCTGGTCTTCGACAACGTACATCACCCTCTCTATTTTTCGGTCGGCCAGATGAACCTCTTCGACACCGCCGGAATCGGGGAGCTCCTCGGTTCCGTTGCGGCATACCGACCGGTTCCCCGGCTGTTGATCGGCGGATACTACGGCTTCCGGCCTGAGTTGTACACAGGCGGCCTGGACCCTGCGTACCGCAAGTTCGGCGGCTTCATCCGTTACAGCCGACCGCGCGGCCAGACCCTGTCCGTAAGCCTCAATGAGCTTCGCTACTCGGGGGAAACGGAACGACGCTTCGTTTACTTTAGCGGGCTGACCCACGCCGGTGAGCGGGCGGTGATTTTTGGGAATCTCGAATACGAGTTGGGCAAAGCAGTCCGCAGGCAGGATCGGCTGTCCCGGGTCTTCGTGAACGCCCGCCTGGATTTGACCGGCGACCTCACGGTGACGGCTCACTTCAGCGAAGGCCGCGGTCTGGATTACCACCGGTTCCTCCTGGAGTCGGTGGACGACCCGGTTGCGCGTGGATCCGTACTCGAGCGTCTTTACTTCAATCGGCACTACGGTCTTCGGCTTCGGTACCGTTTGCGGCGGGGCTGGAGCCTCCACATGGGCCAAGGATTAAGCGAACGCAGGGACCGCGGGATTCGCAACCGCTTCACACAGTTCGGCCTCTCCACCGGCAACCTTGCCGACACCGGCTTGACCGTCAACGCAAACTACCAGCTTAACCGCGGTGACGAGGCCGAATCGAACGCGGTCAGGCTCTCGATCAGCAAGACCCTGGGCCGCCACGCCTGGAACACAACCTATTCCAACTCGTTCAATGGCTTACGCTTCCGTCAGGCGGGCAGCTTGCCGGAGATCGTCCATATCCCTTCACAACACACGCTGGCCAACGAGATCTTCTTGGTCCTTGGGAAGGCAGTGGGGATCTCCCTCCAGCACGAGCGGACCTTCGGACGCGGAAGCGAGGAGGACATTTTCTTCATGCGGCTGATCTGCCGCATGTGAAGGGACAAAGGTTTATCGAGGTTCAGGAGAGTTCAGAGGTCCAAGTCGGAACGGGTCTCTAGATGGGAACACTCATGGATTATCTGATCTGGCTCGGCATTTTCACGGTGCTGGCCCTCTTGGCGACCATCCCGGTTCACCTGCACCTCACCTCCCTGCAGCGAAGGAACAGCGGCGCAGGCGGCCAGCCTACGGCTCCCACAGGCGGCGTCTCGGCCAGTCAACCTTGCCCGCGCTGCTCAAAGCCGGTATCGGCGGGGGCTGCCTTTTGTAACCACTGCGGGGTCCCGATGATGCTCTGGGCCTTGAAGAAGGCCCGCGCCGTCAGCAAAGAGGGCGGTGCCAGGGTGATCCCCATCATCAACCAGGACCTCTGCATCGGCTGCAGCGCCTGTGTCAATGCCTGCGACCAGCATGTGCTCCAGATTGTCGCCGGCAAGTCCGCAGTGATCCAGGTGGAAACCTGCACCAGCGCCGGAAGCTGCGCTGCCGCCTGCCCGACCGGAGCGTGTCAACTCGGTGGGAGCGGTGCCGCCCGGCGGGTCGAGGTACCCGAGATCGATGAGAACTTCCAGACCAACCAGGAGGGGATCTACGCCGTCGGAGAATTGGGGGGACTGGGGCTGATCAAGAATGCCATCACCGAAGGTCAGCTCGTCGTTGACCGGATTGCGGCCAGCCACCAGCCGATCGAGGGGGTCTTGGACCTGGTGATCGTGGGCTCCGGACCTGCGGGTCTTTCAGCCGCCCTGGCGGCCAAGGCGGGCGGCCTGCAAAGCGTGGTCCTTGAACAGGGAAGCTTGGCCAATACGATCCGCCGCTATCCCAACCGGAAGATCGTCATGGCTGAACCGGTCCGCTTACCCCTCTATGGGTCCCTTTGGATCTCGGACGCCCCCAAGGAGACTCTCTTGGGCGTTTGGCAAACGATCCTGGAAGCGTCCGGCGTCACCGTCAATGAAAACGAACGCGTGGTAGACATACGGCGACACCCGGATATCGGCTTCCTGGTCGAGACTCCCAAGAAAACCTACCACACCCAGAAAGTGATTCTGGCCATCGGAAAGCGCGGGACGCCCAATGAGCTCCCCGCCAAAGGAGCCCACCTGCCGAAGGTGCTGTACACGCTGACGGATTCCGCCCAATACACCGGCTGCCGCATCCTGGTAGTGGGAGGAGGCGACTCCGCTGCCGAGGCGGCGATTGCGCTCGGCAAGCAGTCCGGTAACGAGGTCACGCTTTCCTATCGCCGGCCCACGTTCACACGGCTCCGCGACAAGAACCGGTCGGCACTGGAGGAGAGCACTGCCTTGGGACAGGTCAGGCTGCTTCTGGAGACTCAGGTACGGGAGGTCCGCGCAGGGGAGGTCGACCTGGAGACCGCCGACGGACGGCTGCTCACCCTCCCCAACGACTACGTGTTCGCCTTCCTGGGCGGATCTTCTCCCAAAGACTTCCTCCAAAAAATCGGCATCCGGCTGGTTACCAAGGAACTGAACATGGAAGGCCACCACGATGTTGCCGCGTAAACCCGGGTCGCCCACCTGCTGGCTGGTCCTGGGATGGTATCTCCTGGCTGTCCAAGGCCCTGGCGAAAACCCGGCCTTGGCGGCGGCACAGGAGGGTTCCCGGCGAAGGATCCAGGAACACGACCAGACCAACTTCCCCCTGGAGGGCAGGCACCGGACGGTCGCCTGCAACGAGTGCCATCTGGGCGGACAACTGGAGGGGACCCCAACCAACTGCGAAAGTTGTCATTGGGTGCGACGGCAGGATGATCGCTACCGACTCGCTTTGGGGATCGACTGCGCGGCATGCCATACGGCTTCGGGCTGGAAGCACGTTCCCGCCGAGCGCTGGGACCACGAATCAGCGTCCACTTTTCCGCTGGACGGGTCACACCATTTGCTTGAGTGCACCGACTGTCACCGGAGCGAACAGTTCGCCGGCCTCGAGAGCGAATGTGTGACCTGCCACCAGTCCGACTACGACCGCAGCCGCGAGCCCGCCCACGCCGCCGCCGGATTCCCCACCGACTGCCGGAGCTGCCACGGCGACGCGGCCGTCTCCTGGGACGGCGCCGTCTTCGAGCACT